>JADEYI010000010.1_pt1 | contig 415554 bp, 626 predicted proteins | sample 8542331 | NCBI WGS metagenome assembly JADEYI01 (sample SAMN16510988, study PRJNA670497) | mine drainage metagenome | isolation source: biofilm near Copperflume 1 | place: Germany: Marsberg coppermine Kilianstollen | collected 2018-02
CGGCAAAGCGCTTGCCCAACACACCGATCCTCTATGCCGGCAGACCCGCCCGTGCGGCGCGGCGCCCCCGGCGGGGGTGTTTCATTTGACATTTACGATATTTGCAAACATGCGTTGGCTACTAATCGTCGGATGGCCGCCGCGGAAATACCCGAAGCTACCTGTTTAAAACATGGGCCGTCTCTTTGGCATTATTATTACTACAGCAGCGGGGTCCCACTGCTAATGGGCATCGATGTTGCTACAGGAGCACCCAGTCTTGCAGCCTAGGACTCTCGTCTGTCGGAAGCTGCACTTGGGCAGTCATGTCGACTGTGGCCACACTGCTCAAGGTGCAAACAAAAGCATCCGATGCTGATTCAGCGGCGAAGGCGAGTCATTTCATGTGATATGATACTTGCACACATGCGCTATTGTTTGATTTTTACAATGACACCGCATAAACCGCGAGTGCACAACGATAATACCGTTCTTGCAAATACTGTATACGGCATTATGTACATAGTGTGGACCACTGGCAGTCCTTCAAAGCATTCTTAGAGTTTTACGCATTGCCTGTTTTCTAATCAGCTCTCAATTGCACTGCTACTAGCTAGTAGTGATCATACATCTTGAGATCTGCAGACTCAGTGAATGTTTCATAAACAGAGCTTCACAGTCGCACCTGAACTCCATATTGGGCTTTGTGATATTTTGTAGCAGAAATATCAGAGCGTGTGTGACCAGACCTTTGGGAGCTGCTCATGAATTCTGTTTAATTTGAAGGAATTGCAAAGGTCTGATGTGGCAGTTGCATTCTAGCCCCACGATAAATCTCGCGCCTTCTTTCATCCATCTTTCATCTGAGAGAGACAAACTTGATGCATTGGAGGTCGGACCTCTGCAAGAAAAAACAAGTAATTACTATTATTAATATTAAGTTGTTATAACACAATTTGCTCTCCACCCAAAAAAGTGATATTTTGCCACCGCGTGCTCGCACCACCAAGGCATTGCACACACATCATCCTTCTCCTCTCAGTATGCAAGCAAAGGCAATGGCTGCAGCTCCGGCAGGGCTCTGTCTTCTGCATGCTGGTGCAGCTTGAATAGGCCAGTGCCAGTGGGCATTGGGATTCCCATGATGATGGACTCCGAAACACCTGCACAAGTTGTATTCCAGTGAGCCTGCCTTGCATGCTCTTCCACGTGTGTCCTGCATGCATGCATGTTTAATGGTCTCTGGGCAGTGCAACAGTACATGCATCCAAAAGAAGAGCACAGCTCGGGGAAGGCACGGCACCAGTGATGTCATCAGTACGGCCGTGAAGTGCGGCGTCAAACAGGTGGTCCGTGGTCTTCTCAAAAGAGGCCAGCATGAGCACGCTGTCCTTCATCTTGGCTATGCCAAACCTGGTGATGCCCAGCACCTCGCCCTGTAATGTACAAACGACATCTTATCCTTGTCTTTACTACACAAGCAGCTTCCTAATCCATGCGCATGGCCCCAGACCTTTTTGGAAGGCTCTCAGAACGGCCCAAGTTGCAACCTCAGCTTCTATTGGAGGAATTTATGCTCACACTCATACTTGACATACCAAATGTGGGATCAAACATCTCCAAGTCCAAAAAGTAGGGCCCATGCTATTTCAACACCTGCTCAGACATGAGCCCAACGCGCAACTTGACAGGATATCCAGCACAATGCACAGGCAAAGCACCCCCTTCTGCACAATTTTTGATTGAGCACAGGTAAACATGTAAGGGCGCAGCGAGCGGGGAGAAAGTCTTCCCTTCCCCGGAACAGCACCTTGTAGGTCATGCAGTCGGCGAGGAGCATGGTGTGGCGGGCGTCGATGGTCATGCCGTGAGAGGACATGGTGGTCTGGATCTCGGTCATGATCTTGGTGCGAGCTGCCTCGATGCCCAGCACGCGCTCCGTCTCCATCACATGGTTGGTGGCCGTGCGGCAGCCGTCCACGCCCAGCGTCCCCATCACCGCTGTCAGGTCCATGCCCTCCACGCCCAGCGAGTACCTGGCCAGCCCAAGAGGCAACCATCACGCTTTTGAAGGGGTACCCACTGAACAGCAGCCAAGCACAAATGCAATTGATTTATAGCATATGAGGGGCATCAACAGCAATGATGTACTTCAGCGTGCACCAAAAAGGGCCTGCTCTCCTCATGCTACACCCAGGATATCCAGAAAAGTAGTCGTTGTTTATCCCTTTACAATCAAATGCAGGCCCCATTCTTGCACTACAACACCTCAGCAACGACTCTGGCATACTTATGAGGTAAGGTTGAAGGTAGCAACAGTGTTGCGAGACCTCTGCCGACTGCAAGGAAACAAGCGAGAGAGCAGGCACGCACTTGCAGGTCTTCTCGTCGAAGGTGACAACGGCGCGTTCCACGGAGGCGATGCCTGCGACGATGACGTGGGGCAGCGCGGTCATGAGGTTGTGCAGCGCAAAGCCCATGCCCACCTGCGACACCTTCTCGTCCCCTGACAACCGAACCTCCAGCGCATCTCCCGACCGCACCCTGTGGAGTTGGAACCCTCAACACCCTCTCACCAGGGGCCTCGATAAATAATAGTATATTCTTGTGCTGGTTGGCAAAGCCGCCTGCTGCTCTCACGGCAGCATGCCTTCCGGAATGGAGACCTCTGTGCCGATGAATTCTGGAACCCATGAAGACATCCAGCTTAGTAGGTCGATGCCGCCTGACAGCAGCACAGCAACAGGCAAAGCCAAACACAGGTTCCAGAGAGTTCCAGTTTGTAAGCCTGTTCCTCCCAGGAACCCAGGGGCGGAAAGGGGTGGGACAGGAGCGCACGTGATGTGGGGCGCCTTGACCTTGAGCTTGGAGGCCACTATGGCGTCTCGCACGGTGTGCGCGTTGATGTCTAGCTGCAGCGCCTGGATCACAACCTTGTCCAGCCGGATCTCCACAAACGCGCCGACCTGCACGCCCAGGGCCGCCACCTCAGTGTCATTTTGCGCCTGAATTAGAAATCAATCTCGTTCTTGTGCGCTGTGTGCCGCCGAGCACGCAGCCCCCACTGTCGAAGCCAGCGTGCGAGGCCAGAGGGCCTTCAACAGCACCGCAGCTTGCAGCGGATGTCTCAAATTTCTCTAATTGTAATTAGAGATGCTGTTCCTGGCCGATAGAGGCAAGGTGCGTCAAGGGGGTAAGCTGCACACGGCAGGCTGCCACATATGCTGCCCCTTGATGGACTTGTCAGATCCAAGCAGAATCCAAGGGCATGCTCGGTGATTATACCTCCCCTCACCAGCCAGGAACCCATTACAAATGAGAAAAGGAGTTGAGAGGGCCTGCACTGGGCAGCACCTGGTGTGTGAGGGAGGGCTTGAGCACGGCGCGGATGCGCTTGGCGACCTGGCCCAGAGCGGTGCGCTCCAGCCGCGCCTTCACCATGCGCGCCGCCGCCTCGCTGTTGGCAACCTCCAGCGTCACCTGCAACAACATGCGCAAACACCGTCTGCGAATCACCCGCCGACAGCCCGAATTCAAGGGTGGTTGGACAACGGCTTAACGCACTGTGCAAGCATCCGGGTACATGCTGCTCCTGGAGAAAGATCAGAGAGCTGGGTGATCTGTGTCTCATCAGAGAGCAACGCCCGCAGCGAGTTCTGCCTCTGTTCAAACCACGCTTGCGGCACCTGTTCTGAATTTAACGAATTGAGAATTCCTTGAGCACAGCGGTGGAGAATAAAAAGAGCGGGCGCGCACGTTCATGACGGGGGTGGAGATGTTTTTAGAGGCGTTGATAATCTCCTTGATGCGCGGCACGCCCTGTGTGACGTTCATGCTGGCCACTCCCGCAAAGTGAAACGTCTTGAGCGTCATCTGCGTGCCGGGCTCACCGATGCTCTGCGCACCAAACGCGCCCACAGTCGACCCTGCACACACGTGCACCGCCACCATCCTCATAAACAGATTGCACAACACTCAGGTCTACTTGCATATCCCATCAAGAATTTTTGTTCCTTTCCAAATCTGTGCAAGACACAGGCCTTGGCCAATTTGATGCTACTAAAGAATTTTTCAAGTGTCCCTGTTCTTTCACAACATTCAGGGGTCTCAAGAAGTTTTTGCTCCATTTCCATCATACAAAGCACGCCAAGCGGACTGCTGAGTAGTCATCACAAACATGGGGCGTATGTGCATGATGAGCAAAGGACAGCACCGGGGTCCATGCGTTTGGCCTCGTAGCGCCGTGCGCACAGGCGCAGGAACTCGCGCAGCTCTGCAGCAGTGATGCTCTGCGCCGCAGCGGCCGCCTCCGGCGCGCGCGGCCCCCTGTCGTCCATCGGCAGGCTCAGCTTCTGCCGCACCGCCCGCCAACTCTTCACCTGCAGCAATCACCAAGGACCGGTCATGGCTGAAACAAGTTTGACCATTTCAAATGTGCATCTTCTGCACTGCACTTTTTGTGTGAACTGAAAAAACATATAAAAAAATTCGTGCATTGAAGTATTTGCAATGAACTGAACAAGTGCAAGAGCTGCAATATGATCAGGTGATGGATATCTGGCAACTACATTGTGCACATCCCCGCCAGGAGCATGGACAGCCACCTGTATTTGGAGGAAGACCTGCAGGTCGGCCTGGAAGGCCGCGCTGCAGAATACAGACCCCTGCGCAAGGTCATTCTCTTGCAGCAAGCCTTCTATGAGCGCCTCCATGTCGGTCGGCAGAGGCACATCCCAGTCGTCTGCACCAAACAGCATACGTGTAAGACCCCCAACCATACTTCAGCTTAATCTGCGTGAATAGAAATCATTGGGTGTTCTTCACCTTGCATTCCAGTGACATCAGACAGTGCAAAATAGGGATGTGATGTTGCTGTGTCCATGCATTTTAATGGGTGGGCCAGCAGGCACACCGTCCTCCATGGCGTTCTCTGGCAGCTGCGGCCGTCGAGGCGTTGTGGCATGCACTACAGACAGCGAGCGGGTCAGGTCAACTGGCTTGCCCTCCTGCGCCTCCATGGCCACAGGGTCCAGCCCGTCATCCCCGTACGTCAGCTGCACGATGCCTCCCGCCGAGTTCCTCACCTGTAATTCCAGCAGTCAAAGTTCAGGAGGACCATAGCACCCACATGGCTCTCGCACCCTTTGATCAGGCACATGGCGGACGTGACACAAACATCCCAGGCTCTGCCTCGTGAATCTTCTGGGATCATCGCCTCCTTGCAGGCCACCAACACGTTTTCAACTGCAGCAGCAGGATGTGAGCATCATCCAATTCTCTGCTGCTGCCGGGTTGAAGTCACATGGCTTTGGCAAAGTGGGTCTGGATGCACCGTGGAGTCGTAGTGAGTGTAGAGGTCCTCCAGGGACTTCATGAGGCGGCGACTCATGTAGCCGGTCTCGGCGGTCTTCACGGCCGTGTCCACCAGGCCCTCGCGCCCGGCCATGGTGTGGAAGAAGAATTCCGTCGGAGACAGGCCGCTGTAGAAGCTCGCTGCCACAAACCCCTTCCCCTCCGGCGTCCTGAGATCATGCACGCAGCCCACTGCAACAACTAATACCATCTAGGAAACCACCCCAGTAAAATATAGTTTCTATAGACAGGCGGTCTTTTACAGCAGCGGTCTCTAGTATGCTCCAAGGCAGCGTTTCCATCCAGCTCAGGCAGGAAAATATCGGAGGTTCAGGATATAGGACGCAATCACAAGAGGGCAGCTCACCTGTCGCCTGGCGGGAAGTGGGGCAGGGTGCGATCCTTGAAGCCGTCGGGGCAACGGCGGCCGGAGACGGACTGCTGCCCCACACAGGCCACCATCTGCGCAATGTTGATGGGCGACCCCTTGCTGCCGCACTGGCTCATAATCAGCGGCGAGTTGTGGTGTTGCAGCGTCTTCATGCACACCTGCACACCCATCAATCCATCCCTCACATGCCCATTCCAGAAGCTCCAAGCATGCCACAGCTGCGCTGTCAATATGGATGTTCCAGAGGGTCCAATCATGTCACAGCTGCCCTATGAACACGTATGCCATGCCCTGGAACTTGGGACAAAGGAAGGCAAGTCACCAGGTGCCACAGGTGAATACAAATGGTCAGGGTGTCAGGCAAGCGCGCACATCGGAGGCTGTGTTCCGAATACGGTTGAGCACGCCCATGACGGACTGTTCCAAGCTCTGCTCTTCGTTGCAGCCCGCCAGCAGGGCCAGCTTGCCGCTCTTGTACTCCGCTATCTTATCCTGCGGCCCGATAGATTTAATGTCAGCCAGCAGAAAAATGATGGCAATCCTGCTCTTCTTCGAGTAAGAAGCACGTTTTTGCTCCATTGTAAGAAGCTCTGGTGAAGCCTATCCATCTGTGTTTCTCTATATCCGGATGTTTGTGCGCTTGTCGCTGTACAGGAGAAGTAGAGGGGTTGACCTGACACTCCTGGTAGGAGGAGTCGATGGTGGCCTGCTTCTCCTGCAGCAGGCGCAGCGCGGGTGTGACGTCGTCCACGCCGATGGAGAAGCCGTGCTCGCCGATGAAGCGCGCGCTCAGCTTTGACAGCCGCCGCATCACTGCTCCCGCAGCTTCAGAAGAGAAGTCGTTCGCCAGCACCTGGTCATGCAAACGGATGTTCAAAACCTCCTGGAAGGTCCAGCTACGCACCAACAAAGACGAAGGTCACCTAAAGAACAGCAGGCTGTGTGTCAACCCATTGACTCTCCTGGTGATATGCTTGGCTTCAGAGCAGGTGTCCACTTGCATGTACTGTAAAGTGAACCAGAGAGTTCTGCCAGGATGTCCAGGGTTGGCACGGAGCCCTGTTCACTCGTCCTGTAGAATATGTATTGCCTTCTTCATGCGGAGCTCGCGCTGTGGCTTTTTTAATTGAATCAGAACGATCCCTAAGGTCACAGGGGTCGCTCTTGTAGAAATACAAGAGAAGGTGAAGGGCGGTGCCTGGAAGAGGCCGGACTTGTTGCCGCCACCGAGGGTGACCTTGCCGAGGCGGCCGCACATGAGCGTGCTGTTCTGGAACACCACAAAGCCGTCGCGTGGGCACATCACGCCGCTCCCTTTCAGGTACGTCTTCTCCGCCGTCTCAAGGTTCACCAGAAGCCTGCGCCAGAGCGCAATTGCAAGTGAGTGCTTTGCACATGTTCCTAAGTAATCCCCAGGCACTGTTCTTGCATGAGCTGGTGGCAGAATGCTTGACAGAAACTCATGTGGCTTGAGAAGGTGGGGTCAAAGTACTGGATCCAGCAATGTAACCTGGGAAGAATTCTGGTGACTTGATAGGAGTCTTCAAGGCCAGGGGAATTTTGTCACGTCCATGCAACATACTTGGCATGCAAGCAGGGGCTGAAAATTTCGACAGCCAAGCCTTACCGGGTGAGGGAGTTGGGCCGGATGAGCATGGAAAAGAGCTGCTTGCCGGTCCACAGCTCCAGGGGCTTCAGCAGCGCCGGCTGCGGCAGATCCACGGCGTCCATGCCGTCACCCATGAAGCAGGCCAACTGCGCCACCTGCGTCCGGCTGTAGAAGCGGTCCTTGCTCGTCAGCAGGAATGCCGACGTGAGGAAGTCCTGCAAGCCACCAACACTCTTGCTCATGTCTCGGTACACAGTACCACAAGAGTCATGCATCAGACATTTGCAGTCAGACAAAAACTTGTCATCATGCGTGCTGCATGTGTGGCCTTGTGCCAAACAAATATTCAAGATGTGCTCTTAACGTGGACTTGCAAGGTGTGAAGATAGCAGAACTGCTGCAAAATTCCTGGATGGAGATTGGAGGGATAATGGGCAGGAGCCTGGCGCACCTGGGTGGCGGCAATGAGGATCTCGCCGGACTTGGGCGTGCACAGGTTGCGCATGACGCCCATGAGCTCGGAGGCCTCTGCGCGCGCCTCCTCCGTCTGCGGCACGTGCACGTTCATCTCGTCCCCGTCAAAGTCCGCGTTGTAGGGGTTGCACACGCACTCGTTGAAGCGGAATGTCCTGCAGAAACATGATAGCTTCAGAGGCATCTTGGCATCGGACCATGACATGACAGGTGGCAGATCAAGTAATTGCAGGTTTGGGTGAGATGACGGAACTGGAGGTGTGGTCGGCAAGAGTGGCACCTCCAGGGCATGATCCTGGCGCGGTGCGCCATGATGGACATCCTGTGCAGCGAGGGCTGCCGGTTGAACAGCACGATGTCCCCATCGCGCAGGTGCCTCTCCACCACATCGCCAATCTGCACACACCAGTGCAGCGCAGGGTCAGCAGCAGACGACGTCCGAGGACAAGCCCTAATCACCCTTCTGTACGCTAGCTCTGTGCATCTCCAATGAGAATTGCAGATTTTATTTCTGCCTTAGGAAGGAATCATGCTCTGATCTGACTGCCAGGTCCTACTTGCCTTGAGCTCGGCAGCTGTCCTGCGGCGGTCGCCATACTTGAGGGACTTGCGGGCGCCGTCCTTTGCCACCAGCACAAAGTTTGCGCCCGGCCACACACCAGGGCCTGCGTCGTGAAAATTCCACTCTCTTGGTCTCGGTTCAGAAGCCAATGATACAGCAAAGTATAGTAGCATTGTAAATTGGTTGGTCAAATTTAAGCGAACAGGCAACATCTGCAGGAGCCCAAGAGAATAATCAACCATCCTCAGGCGCAGATTTGGGCGCAGGCACACCGTTCATGATGCATTTCTGGAGGCGGCTTATGTTGTGGCTGGTGACGCGCTCTGGGAAGGTGAGAATGACGGCCACATGCATGGGAATGCCGACCTCATTGATCGCCAGGTTGGGGTCTGGCGAGATGACCGTGCGCCCAGAGAAGTCCACGCGCTTGCCGGACAGGTTGCCTCGGAAGCGCCCCTGCTTCCCCTTCAGCCGCTGCACAAAACCCCTGCGCTCCCCAAGCACCACTGCATTAGTACTGTATCAGGGTCTCGTGACTTCTGAACCTCCCCGTCTCTGCACCCATGGGAGGCACCCTTGCACTTTACAAATGACCAGCAAAAGATATGGTCGTCTGATGTCAGCAATGGGAGAACTTGGTGCTCTATAACAAACCTTATCTGCCACATGAGCACCCCCCATTTGGGGAAAAGGGAGAACACAGGTGAAATCATAGGGGCTGCGGCGCGCCTGAGGGGCTTGGTGTTGGGCTGGTTGGCCTGGGAGAGGCCAGGAACGTCGGAGTTGATGTACATGGCGCAGTTGACCTGCAGGAAGTCCCAGCTGTCCACCAGCTTGTCCGCCTGCAGGCCCAGGTGCAGCGCCTCGCGCAGCCCATTGTTGGTGTCGATGATGTTCTGCGGACATCAGCGCACATGCACCCTCACATTGTCTGTACATCTGCCTGCATGTGCTGCAGTACGGCAGCCATAGGAATGGAGCGACAGAGCCGCTGCAGCCCACAGTGTGCAAGAGTCCTCAACTCTGATCTCCCACGGCATCTGTGCTGGATCCTAATGTTACATGTCAAAAGATTTCTGGTTTCCGGATTTTATACCTTTGTGGACTTGCAAGATGTGCTCCTATCTACACTGCACACCACGTCACCAACCAAGCTTTTATATAATCAAAAGCGTTGCCAGCCTGTAGTCAACAACATGTATCCCCAGAAGTCCCTCGAAGCACTCCTCTCACTGAGCCAACCTGTTGTACGCCAGCAATATGTGAGATAGATACCATAAGCACAGTATTTAGTATGGGGCCGCACCATGAGCTTCATGGTGATGTCGTCCTCATTGGTGCCGCCGCCGCTGTCCATCTCGACAGAGGGGCGGATGCACACAGGCGGCACCGGCAGATGCGTCATGATAAGGTGCTCTGGGCGGCCCGCCAGATCCAGCAGCTCGCAGGCCTCGTCCGTGATCGCTGAGAACAGCGCCAGCACCCTGATTGGGTTCAGATCGTCCCCAACCTGAAGCCACGACCACAATGACATTGTTGTCTATGACGCTCGCAAGGCGCCATCAAGCAGTAAAGAGGTAGGAGTGGTAGGAAGTATACATAGGCAAGATTTTGGCAGCAGTGTTGTTGAGAGGCAAGGTCCTATGATATTGTGAAAGGCAACGAGGCGGGAATTTGCTTGGAGGGAATTTTGATATTGCGAGCGGGATTGCAAGTCAACCTTGTGCAGGCAGTGCTTCATCTGCTCGTTGTGGAGGACGGCCTCATCAAACTCTGCAGCATACTCCTCATGCTCCTTGATGTTCCGCGCATACTTGTCGTGAAAGAGCTTCAGCCCACCCGGCACCTTCCTGCACCAAGTGCCAATTGCAATTCAAGACAACTTGCCCGTAGTGTACTAAACAGAGGAATGGAGGCAAAAACAGATGCATATGGTCGGTGCAAAGCACATGCCTGACAACTCCGTTGGTGGAGCCACAGTGAGTGCATTGGCGCACGCGCTTGCATTTCTCTGCCACGCGCTTGAACAGCCCTGCCCTGGCCACCCGCTCCAGCCTTGGGTTTCTGCGTTCACAAGATCACGATGGAAATCTGTGTGCAAAGTGCTCATTGCAAGGGCCTCCCTTTACCCATTTGACGTCCCGCGGAATTGTGCAAGACCCACTTGGCTGAAGAGCCAGCATTTTGAACTACATTTTTTGCTGACGAGAGGTTGCGACGGCACCTGAACAGGCGCAGGAACCTGCGATAGTCCTCTTCCGGCAGCAGGATGCTCGAGCAGGTCTTGCAGATGCACTGCAGCGTTGTGAGCGTGCTCTTCAGGTACCCAATGTGGAATACCGGCAGCCACAGCTTGATGTAGCCTGCACGGCCACGAGAGGCAACTATATTTTGACATTGTCCTTTGACTCGTCATTACAGAGGTGCAATGCGCTCCCAGCCAAGTAGAGCTAAAATTGAGGCTAGGACTTTTCAGGGCATAAGATGCTCACCAAAGTGGCCAGTGCAATCGGCCAAATTCTGGCCGCAGGTGCTGCACTTGCTTGACCGGTTGCTGACGCCCTGCAAGGCATGAAGCAGTCATACAAAGGTATCAAATCATGCTTGGGAAATGTAATTGACCACAGCCTAGTCTACATACATACCAGCCGGGGGTCCAGCGTGCCGTTGGGTGCTGGCTTCCTCTCTGGCATCTGCATGGCAATGAGTCGTTATGTATCTATGCCCCAACATCTCATCATGACGAGTCACCTTGCAGTCATTAGTCTGTAAACTGAAATTTTGGTGATCTGTGTTTTTAGCAGCCAGATCACCTTATACAACGACCTCTCGTACACTTGTAGCTCGCTCGCCTTGATGATTTCATCCGGAGACATGACTCCAAATTGAATCTGTTGTCTGCGATGGAAGGACACAAAGTGAGTTGAGAATGTGAGCAGACATTACCAGAAGATGGACTTGACATGGAACGTATGCAATGGCGTACATCTTTCTCGGCACATTGGGCTCCCTGTAGGGCTCCTTAGTGCAAACAAGCGGGGCTGCATCGCAGCCCTTCTCCGGCTCTGGCTTCGCCATCCCCAAGAGAAGGGCTCGCCAGTATTCAAACAGACACTTAGCCTTCCCCTCTGGTGCTTTCCTGCTCTGCGATACCACCGGAAGGATACAAGATACTCAAACTACTGTCTACACGCCTTGTCGATGATGTATTCTGCAAAATGTGCAATTTCCTTCAGCCATCATGCTGCCAGCGTGGCGCATGCATGCAGTAGGTCCCTGGACGGGTACGCCGTCGCACTGGTTTGGAGCTGCAGACGAAGCGTTCTCTACCATATGCCACGCGCAGTGCATGACCTTCTAAGTACCAAGGATGCGGTTCGCAGTCCGTGTCTAGACCACTGAAGAGTTTCAAGAAGGATTGCACAGGTTCAGAGTTTCCAATGTGATCCTGCAATCTCGGATTCCAATAGTCTCGGCTGGCAATCTTGGGGGATTTTACGACGAAAGTGCTCATTATAATGACCATCGGGGTAGAGGAGTGGGGCTTCACTCCCCTGTACGCTGTTTTAGCACTGGTTTCGATCTATTTCCTGCTGCGACAAATTGGACTCAGCACGCCTTCTCACAGGTCCATAAATCAATCACGTTGGATACATACTTTCTGTCATGAAAACTTAGCAGCTCAAAATGTCGTTGTTTGCGATGGCGCAGTAGTGTTAGTGCTGAGGTGCCTAGTGCGGAGGTGCCTTCATGTTTGCGATTGCATGCTGCCGTCCTTGACTTCCTTGCCCGGAATACCAGGCTCAAGAAAATACCGAAAGCGATTGTGCTACCATTCATCGGAGACTCGACTCGATTCATCTATGATGGCCCGCGCCTTGGTCGAGAGCGCTTTGGCAAGCTCGGGCCCGTCTGGGAGACTTGGTTTTTTGGGCAGAAAACAGTCGTCGTTGGAAGGCCAGACATGATCAAATGGTGCCTCAACAGAGAGGGTGACCTGCTTGAAGGTAATTGCTGCGATGTTACACATGCTTCTCTTGCTGTGAGAAGTGAACTGTACCTACTTTCCTCCGTTTACTACTAGTTGCAATCGTGATGTCAACAGCTGCAGAACGATTACGCCTCTCCTGGCAAAATGCATCCATGCTGCAACCCAGCGGTGCGCTGATTGCTTGGTGTGGTTGGTGGCGCAGCAAACTGGCCCACATCGACCAAGGTGCTTCTGGGGCGTCATGCGGTGGCAGTGGTGACGGGCCCGCACCACCTGCAGCTGCGCAAGATTCTGCGCCCGGCCTTCAGCGTCAGCTCTGTCAACGACCTGGTGCCGCGCATGGCCGCCATTGCGCGGCGGTGCTGCGACAAGTGGGCCGCCGAGGGGCGCGGCAAGGGCCTGCTCCATGCCAAGGAGTTTACCTTCTCGGTGAGTGGGCCACTATTTGCTTCTTTATTGAAAAGAGAACTGAAGGGGCAGGACATGCCAACGTCTTGCCCAACCTGACTATCTCTTGTGTCATGAGATGAATGTGAATGCAAGGGTGATATGACATCTGTACCATTCCACCGAGGTGCATATTGACCTTCACATAGCAGCACACATCTGCAGCCTTCTGACATTTCCTCAGTTCCAATCTCCCATTTGCTGAGAAGTATTTGGGGCGCAGATCGCACTGGACATCATGCTGGGGTTTGATGAATTACTGCTGACTGCAGAGACGATTCAGAAATGCACCGATGCTTTCCACTTGTGGAATGAAGGCCTCTTCAGCTTCCCCATCAACGTGCCCGGCACAGGTGTCCACCTGGCCAATCTAGTGACCCCCAAGCACAGAAGACCTCGTATGCTTGTGTGTAATTTCTATTGACAGGCTCCATTAGATTCCGATCCATGTGTGAGCTTTGCAGCATTCCACAGTGCCCTCGAAGGCAAGAAGGTTCTGATGGGCTACTTGGACCAGAACCTGAAGATTATGAGGGAGAAAAAGCGCAGGTGCGCTATTTCACCACAATGCCCCTTGGAAGGCGCATTACTCCATCTGAAATGATATGGCACAGTATTGTATGCACAGTTTATTGCGTGACCATTGCTCTCAACGGGGTGATTGATTCGACTGTCCAGGGGGACTGCAGCGGCGGACAAGGGTGAGCAGGTGTCCTGCGCAGAGGGGCTGCTGGATATAAAGGATGAGGAAGGCAACTGCCTGACTGACGACGAACTCAAGGTGCATAAAATGCTAGGCAGTAATTTAGTTAGACCACCGGACCGCCCACCTGGTTTGCTGTCATTGCAGCTGTTCAATCAATCAGATCTGCGAACATGCTGCAACATTGAGCTGCCCAACATAGGAAGAGCTCAGGAATGTGTGTAGCTCCCTGGCAGGACCTGTTCATGACCCTGCTGTTTGCCGGTCATGACACATCGGCGTCGGCCACTATGCGGCTGTGGTCTGAGATCGCGCGCCACCCGCACATTTGGGACAAAATCATTGCAGAACAGCAGCAGGTGACACCTTCGCCCTCACAGTGCCCCCATCCCTGCACCTTACTGCCCCTCACTGTAGACCTCCGAGTGCAGTGGCTGTCTTTTATGGTAACACCATTGGGTTGATTTATATGTATTTTCTGGACTCTGCCTCTAAGTTCGGCATGCAGTATCGCTACTATCTGTACATACCAGGGTCACCGCATGCGGGAATGCGAATAATGCGGGATACAATAGAATGCGTGTATTTTACTGCATTTTATTTTTGGGCATAGAATGCAGATAAAATGCGAGGTCCACAAATACGCCTTTCTTCCCCTTTGGGAGACCAGTGAGGATGGGTCCCACCCAGCAAGGCTATGATTCCCTGCAAACATCTTGAGAATACCCAAAAAGGGGCTATTCCTGGAATTGCCTGGTTAAACCAGCATTTTGCCTGGCTGTACCCAAGTTTTGCCTGACAAAACCAAGGCAAAACTGTTTCTAACGCATTTTACCGCATTTTACCCGCATTTTATTTTTTTCAATAATGCATGCATTTTACCGCATTTTATTTGTGGTATCACCGCATGCGGTGACTCTGGTACATACTACAGCTTATGATAATGAAACAGGTCAAGAATTAAACATGGTCTTCAGTAAATGATCTGCATCACATGTCATGCAGGTATGCTTGGGTTCTGATGCTCACCAACCAGTTCAAGTCCCCTGCTGACCTCCGCATCAAGGGGTGCACTCAAAGAAAGTGTTGCACTTTTAAGTGTGTGAATGACAGGTGGCCGCAGAGCACGGCCCGGAGATCGACGGTGCAGCAGTCAAGGCAATGACATACACGGAGGCCGTCGTGCGCGAGATCCTGCGGTTGCACCCCATTGCCGGCGGTACCTTCCGCCGCGCGCTGCAGGACTTCGACCTATTCGGTTATTACGTCCCCAAGGTCGCGCCCGTTCCTCACAAGCTGCCAATCATTCCGGCTTCCCATGCTCGTGAAACCTCGCCGCCACATGTTTGCAAGTCTAGGGTTGAATTGCTGTGAGAAGGAGGTGGGTTGCGCCTACTTTTGATGAGCTGATTTGAAGCGGGCAAGCGTTTCTGCAGATATGACTTTTTTAGTCAGATATGGAACAATGTATCACGAGAGCAAAATAGGAAGATCTGCGAACCTGCCTCGAACCCTCTGGAAATCAAGGTGTCACCCAGTTTTACTGGCTTCTTCTTAAGAGCATCTGCATGCATGCAGATAAAGAGCTTTTACTGCACATGCATGCAGGGGCGCACGGTGTTGCTGTTTCTGGGCTATGCGATGGAGATCGACGAGCGCTGGGCCGGGGAGGCCGGTGAGAGGGCGCCCTTGAGCTTCTGCCCCGAGCGCTGGCTGGACGAGGCCGGGCAGAAGACGGGCGCCTGGATGCCCTTCGGCGGCGGCCCTCGCATGTGCCTCGGCTACCTGCTCGCCATTGCTGAGCTGAAGGTCAGTTTCCTGGTTTTTTTATGGTGTCTCATGCCTATTTATTACTGGCAGGGACAGGCAGGCGCAGCCTCATTGGGTGCAGTTGAGCCTTGGAGCTCAAAGGTCCTCCCTTTGGGCTGCTGAGCAACCCCTGCTCTGGTCCTACTTTTCTGACTAAGTGATATCCTGCCAAAAGCAAATGCAGCATGGGCGGATCTGCAGTAAAGCTTTTGTCAGGACCATTGGACTCTGTCACCAGATGCCCTGAGTAGGGAACGCTCCAAGCGCACATGGCGGGGATGGAGCGCAGAGAAATGATCACTTTTCCTTCAAGCCCGGGCCAGAGGGTGTCTGTTTGCCTCCTCCGATGGCGTGCAGGTCATGAGCACGATGGCCCAGCATTTTGCTCGCAGGGTATTGGCTATGGTGCATCCCCCTCTGCTCGTTGTTCTCACATGCGGTCACATGGGCGCAGGTGCTGCTGGCAGTGATGGCGCGTGGATATGAGTGGCGCCCAGTGGATGTCAACGAGCCCTTCAGCTTCTTCCCTGTGGGCGGCCACCCCGTCAATGGCCTGCCCATGGACATCACCAAGCTCCCAAAGCTGCGCACCGAGAAGTGCGACGCTTGACTTGACGGACAAGCAAAAACGCACGCATCAAATGCATAAGAAATAGAATTCCAGGGAACGGCAAGACCTATTACACGCAGTTATAGAGTCAGGAGAAGATGCGCTGATTGTCAAAGTTGAGGTTGAGGGTTGAGTGGTGAAATAGATTTGTTGGACACTTCATTCATTTACCTAGATTCTGGAGCTTCTGAACATGCCATGGCCGATTGCATTGTAGCACTGCAACTTGCACATTTGCTTCTAGTGTGATCATTGAGCAAGCTGCTGGTCGAATTACTGTGATGCACTACCGTCAGTTCAGTGTCGACAGTGCTGATTCTGAACATCATCGGAACTTGCAAGAGCTCCTTAGCTCATTTGCATGTGCTCTCATGCAATTTGTGATCCTGACATGCACCTGACAGCCGCTGGCATAAGAGGGCTGCCAAAGTGATTGTTTGCATGTTGATTGCATGAATGTCTTGTTTACATGCAAAATCTTTTGTGCAAATATGCCAACACAAAGTTAATTAAGTGCATGCCTGCTATTTCTAGGCTTTGTCCAAAGACTTTCCATGGCGTCCAAGAATACTGTGACTGTGAGCTTGTGGTGCCTCTCTGTGCGACTCCCTTCTGAGCTCTGCAGCTGTCATTGCAATTGCTTTGAGGATATCGATATCGCACTGCTTGTTTGGAAAGGTGTAGCTATAGCCCCTTACATGCACGGCATGCAGATATCGTTGACATCATGTTGTACTTGCACCAAGTGTGAAACCCTAAACCAAAACCCCTAAAATATCGGCTGTTTGCATGATGAAACCCGCAGAGCAATCCATGCACCTCGAGCCTGACTGGAAGCTTCCTTGAAGCTACTTATGTTTCTCAAAAATCAAGATACCTTAAAGTGCCATGAGCTGGTCAATGAGGGGCTGCAAACACTGCGCCATAAGCTCCATGCCAACAGCACTGGGGTGCAGGCCGTCCGGCATACGTTCTGGGAGGATCTGCAGAAGCCATGCAAAGCAGTCATGTCTGTGCCTCGATTGTTGGCCCAGCCCTTATTCAACAGGAAGAGCGCGAGCATACTCGTTTCCTGAACAGAGCCGAGAGTCCTCGCTCTCAATCCACTAAAAATTTGCAAATGAGTGAAATAAAGCAGAAGAATCTGAACCATGCAAGGCTCAGGGACGAAGCAGTGCTCACCGTGCCATTATGCAGCAGCATAGGACCGCAGTTCAAATAATGCACCATGTCGTCCTGGCTGGCATACTGCGCCAGTGCTGCATTGACGAATGCAATGCTCGGCGAGTATCTGCTGGGCCAGGTATAGCGGCGCGCTTCATCCTCCCAGCCCCGGGGCAGGATTCCCATGGCGATGACCTGGCTTGAAGGGTTGCTGTCCCTCAAGAAGCGCAACACATCCAGCGTCCTGCAGGAAGGCAATTAAAAGATCACCGTCTAATCCGCCTTGCTGGATATTACTCTCAAAGGTTGTGTCTCTTTCTCTCTCAGCAGCTTGCAACGGGTCATGAATAGCCCTGACAGCATGGGGAGACCGTGATTTGGCTGTTGACCGGTTGAAGCTGCAAGGGCCAAGGAACTCAAGAAGGCAGCAAGGAAGATTGCAACCTGGTCGCGACTCCATCAGCTGCGACTGTGCTGTTCACCAGGTCTCCATGGGAGCAGGCAAGATCATTTGTCCCGATGAGCACGACAATCACTCGAGGCTGGTTGTGCAAAAACAAATTTCCATTCTCTAGTCGCCACATCAAGTGTCCAACTTGATCACCTGGGGCAAGAAACCATGATTTCCTTCAGACTATTTTGATTAGCAAACTTCCTTGCAGCCACAAATGCGGACCAGTGCAGGTTGGGATATTGATCAGGACAAATCAGTTCACATGATAGCGTGGGTGACGGTTCTTACATGACACCCCCAGGACCTCGGCTCTGTACCTGGACTGGAAGTATTTCTCAAAGACGGCGGGTGATCCGGCACACCTGGCAGTGAGACTGCCAAGCGCTGTACCCCGCCATGACTCTGTGATGGAGTCCCCATAGAAGACCAGGTCCACTCCCTGTGCAACAACATCCCACGCATGTCCTGCATTGAGTTATTTATCAAGGTCCCCAGAATCTCAGGAAGGTGCGGCAGGTGACGAGACTTTTAGGAGATGCCATGCATAGCATTGTGGCTGGCCAGTCTCACCTGCCCCTGATCGGCCCCTGTCACCTCCGTTGCAAGGTTTTGGAAATAGGCATTCGCGAGAGGATCCGTCCTCTGGTATGGCATGGGTGCAACACCAGGACAGCTGCACCAGTTTATGTAAGATGCCTGAATTTGTTTGCTTCTGTGCCATCTGTGAATCCCCCACCACAGTCCTCCCGAAAGAACAAGCGCCACCACCAAAATGCAGGGCAGCAGCCATGCCACACATGTCAGGAATCGTCTCCTTTTCAGACGATCTATCTGCAGCTCCTCAGCACTTTGATCTGCTGATGCTGGCACTATAGGCTCCTTTTCATTGGTCGACTCGTCTTCAAGGTCCATGGAGCTGCTTTTGAAGAGTGGAGATAGGACTTCTATAACACAAAAAACGCAGTATCTGCTATCAACGCTATTTACTGGCAAAATAAAGCCCAGGACGAGGTAACGGTTGACAAGGTTCAAGAGTTCAGCAGTAGGCGAGAGTCGCCTTGCACTAGAGGACGATGAAACAGTGCAATGGCCAGAAGGTTCTTCTTCTGATTTCCAAAGATCAAGCGGTATCTTGTCTGTCTTTAGGAAAAATTCCTCCTTGGCCTGCGATCACAGATCTGGCCTTGTTGACTCAACCTTGGACGGGTTCCGAAACCTTGACTTCCTTGGACGGCGTTGACCCGAACTCTGGATAAAATTTGATCGTTCCTTGCTTCTCAGTTCATCTTTCGATGCCTCAGTACGCTTGCAAATATTCAGTACAATTATGATGAGTGCACTTATATTCACACCGAGTATCACTTCGCTTAATCATGAACTAAATTTAAAGGTAGATGCCAAGCACCTGCCAGGTACTTTCAAAGTTCAGGGAAAGGCGCAGGCGGTCAGCACAAGGGGCAATGCAGTCAGCAGAGGCAACCTAGATGATTAATACAAGTCTGCCACGCGGTCGTACGAATATCAAAGCAAACTCTGCTGCAAAGCTAGCGCAGCTGCTAGCCAACAGTCAAACTACCAATCCAGTCAGCAGTTCCACATGTGCGCACTGTACAGTGCGATGTCAACATCATCGTCGGCCCCAAAAATGTGGTGCATTGTGGGCACTGTCTTCCATGAGGCTGTCCACCACTGGGGACAGACACTGCGCAAAGAGCTCCATGCCGTCGGCATTTGGGTGCAGCGCGTCCGGCATGAGCTCCGGGTGAATCTGCGCAACAGGAAGAAGCAGGTGAAGCCTCAAGGTCCTGGGCCAGGATTCCGGCAGACAGCAGATAAGCAGTGCTTATTAAGCACCATCTGTGGCGCCATACACAAGTGTGCGTCTGATGGCCTTTGTCCAGATTTTCAAGCTGCTCGTCCAGAGCGTCCTGCACTCTCACCTTGCCATCCGGCAGCAGGGCCGGCCCACAGTCCAGGTAGGTGACAGCATCGTCCTGGGCGGCAAAGTCTTTCAGCGCCCGGTTGACCACGTCTATGCCGCCCTTGTACATGCTGGGCCAGTCATAGACATGCCATGCATCCGTCCAACCGCGAGGCAGCACTGCCAGCGCTATGATGTGCGCTCCTGGATTGTTTACCCTGAAAAATTGTAATACAGCCAATGTCCTGCGCAGCACGCAGGGCTGCCTGTAGTCTGTCGCATATCAATTGCGTGTGGAGACGCCCCCTTAAAGTCTAGACATGAGAGGTGGTGGGCTGATAAGAAGTGCAGCGCCGTTCATTCAAGCGGTGGATGGGGATCTGGAGACAAAGGCAGACCTCTCAGCTGCGCCCTTGGCTGACTTCTTAATGCCAGCAGCGCCCCCCAGGCAGGAGGCAGCGCCCAGGTCATTTGTGCCTATCATGACCACACTCAAGCGGGGCTGGCTGTGCGTGTACAGCTGCCCATTCTGCAACCGCCACATCAGGTGGGCAGCCTGATCGCCTGCACCACAATTATCGACCTACCTCAATTTTCTCCTTTCAGAGCACCATCTTCTGAAATGTGCAATGGCCAAGAGATGTGATGTCGACAAGGGCTACTGCAAGAGCTGCGCACCGCCAACGGCCAGGACCTCTGCCTTGTATTTGGATCCAAAGTATTTGCCAAATACCTCGGGGACACCCTCACACCGGCTGCATGGCCTGCCCATGTCTGTGCCCCGCCATGTCTCTGTGATGCTGTCCCCATAAAACAGCAACTCGAAGCCCTGCACCCCGGGTGCAAGCCTCAGGCAAGCATGCAATGCTGATCATAATAATGCATGCTGCAAATTCACATGCAAGGATGCAATGTTGATGGCACTGCAGAGGTCCTTTACCTTCCCTGCATCAGCTCTTGCTACTTCCTTGAATAGCTTTTGGTTGTATGCTATACACCATGGTTCTGGTCGAGGACTGGGGACTAGTACAGGTCCAGGACAGGCGCAAAGCCCTGTACGCCTACAGAATTGCTGTGTATGTGTCACACAGAACCATGTTACAACCAGAATGGTCCACGAGGAGCGCCAGAACCACCACCATGCTCTTTCTCGTGGCGACAGCATATAATGAGAATGCAACCCAGCAATGGGAATTTTCACACACGCCTCATTATCATTACAACAGGATGAGAGTCAAAGTCAAAGGCTCGCAAATCAGGAGCAGTGTCCTACGAAACTGTATCCATCTTGTACTGGGCCTGCTCGTCACCAATTCCGCGGGGATAGGACGGTAGCAAATAAAAGACCCCCAATGTAAATTGAACCTTTTAGGCACCTTAGCTTATATCAGATGGACTAGCATTTTCAGAGGAGGAACTTTCTTGGATGGGTGATCGAACTGCACAACGGCGTTCCTACATTCTGCCAACTTTGGCATGGGAAATTGGGAGGTGTGCTTTCCATGGAAACAGAGTGCGTTTGCTTGGATCACAACACGCCAGGGTTGATATAAGACATGCCTCTCTCACATGTGCCCTGCGAGTGCCTCAGCCTCCTGTTGCATGCGCATGCGCACGGGCCGTGCGGCACGGCATGCCCTCAGGTTTAAACCTGAAATTTCATAGGAGGTCACCACAAACGGTTTTAGCTGCCAGCTACCAGTGGTACAGCTGCAGTGCAGTGGTCCATGTGGCGAACAGACCTCTGATACCCTAGAAGTCTCCACTGCTCTCCCAGATCGTTGATACCTACTAGCTAGTGGGCCGACGACATCACCACAGTCATGGCTCATCGGCTTAAGAAGGACAGGAACTAAGATCCCAGACCAGCCATAGCACGCTGCACCGTGCTTTCCATGGCTTGCTCTTTAAAGAATCCGCTGACACGGCTTTTTTACTACTGCACAACTCCATGACCATAAATTTACCAGTCACACAGACAACAAAAGGTCACTGTTATACAAGCATACAGGTGGCATATCACTGCCCAGGGAAGCCACAGGCTGACACAGCAGGAAGGAGCTCCTCTCATAAAATTGCTGCCGGCACGGCAGCGCCAATGGGTGCGCGTATACAGTGACAAGGAGAAATGCTCCAAGTCGATAATGGTACACCAGGCCGGGCCTAGCCTCCCAGATCAGCGCCTTCGCCCCTCCTGGATGTGGGACAGAGCGCCGTCCACAACCGCCTCCTCCTCCAGGAAATCGTGCACTGGCACAGCGATGTGGGTGTCAGGGGCGCCCAGCAGCCGCTTGCCCTCTGCCTCAGGCTGCTCCTCTGTTGCAGGCAGCGCGGCCGGCCGCACCCATCGCTGCACCAACCCAAAGAGGGACTGTTGTCAGGCATATATGGGGCACCGCCACCGCAGCTTTCCACACAGGTAGATGGCAAGGGAAGAATTTGAGACGAGCTCACCAAAGAGACCTTATCAATGTGAGCATCATCCCCTGATTTCCCAATTGCTGCAATTGTTGCCTGAGCTTAGGAGGAAACAGTTCAAGCTGTCCTTGCCACAGGAGCCTGCAGCATGCAGACATTGTGGATGGTGTGCAGTGGCTTGCCTGGGTGAGCAGGATGAGCAGGGGTGATGTGAGGGTGAGCGCGCCGATGATGCCCCACAGCATGCGGCCGTCACACATGCCCAGCTCGCCTGTCTCCTCGCCTGTCTCGCTGTCGCATGCATGCGCATCGGGGCAGTATGCCTGGAGAAGCGCGCCGCTCAGCATGCCTGCACAAGCAGACATTGCAACTGTTTAGTTCTGAACCCATGCTCCTATTCTGATATCCTGTAATCCTGCAGCCCAATGACATTAAAAGGAAATCTGCAGCAAGACAACGATGCCTGCAAATAGGGGAGGAGCCAGCATGCATGGGGGTGCACCTGTTGGCAGCTTGGCAGCAAAGAGCGGGGCGGATGCGAGCGCTGTGAAGATGCCCTCGCGTCCATGTGGCGCCAGTGACATGGAGTAGTCGTACCACCTGGGGCTCCAGATGCTCTCCCCCAGCGACAGCGTGATCACAAACAGGACAGCGCTCCATTCTGCACAATCCGCGATTACACGATTTAGATATGCAGGCAAAGGGCAAAGTAGAAGCACATGCCAACACAGGGCCAGATGAGACAGAGCGAGGGGAAAAGCACAAAAAATGCGCACCGTGGGACGGGAAGGCCACAATCCAGAAGGGCGAGAAGGCACTGAGGTACGATCCGTAGTGTATCATGTCAAAGTGTGCAAAGTTGGTGGTCAGCGCCCCAATTAGGGGAACCATGAAGATGATCATGAAGGGATTTATCCCATACACAAGCCCCACCGGAGCATCGCATCCATAAGCCCTGCAACCAGGAACAAACATCTGAGGGACGCTGATCTTAATACGAGCTTGATTCACTTGATTGCACTTGAAGTACATGCAATTTCTCTTCCGGAGTGGCGTGCATGCAGATGCTGGTGACCAGCAACGAAGCAGTAGGTGTGCAGATTCCAGAGGACCATAAAAATTTGTGGCAAGCATGTGCTTACCTGATGAGGTACTTTGGCAGTGTGGCATCGATGTGCCTGAAGATCTGCTTGAGGTTGACAGTGATCACGCACATGGCCATGAACTTCCAGGTCTCTCTTGACATCAGCACCTCCTGCATGCATTCACTCCGACTCTCTCATTCCAGTTCAGAACGCTGCAAGAACACCGGCAGCAGCAAAATTATGCAAAAATATGCACAGGAGGGGGGCAAACCTTTGCATCAGCGAGGAATGAGACCCAAAACGTTTGCTGGCCCTTGTCAGCAATGGCAATGTCGCTGCTTGGCTCTGTGACTGCAGCTCCTCCATCTCCATTCTTCCTATTGACTTCCTTGGCCTCCATAGCCTACAACACCAATGAATGCATCGGGCAGCTAAAAGCTCCAGTTTCTTCACTGAATTCCGCGATACGGGGAATCAGTCGCTGATGCGCTGATTGCTCCGGCAGCAATTAACATAGATAGACTCGTACATGGAATCTTCAGGGAGCTGAATTCACCTCCAGCAAAGGCTCCTGGCCTCCCTCCTCAACATCATCTGCCTCTGCATGTCCCTTCAGCTTGTGCTGCTTGATAGAATCCACCAGCTCCACTTTGCTTCTCAGGAAGCAGGAGATGATGAGGGCCAGCGTGGAGGTCAGGCAGCCTGCAAGGCACCGCTGACTTTAGCCTTTGGTGCATGCCCAAAAACTGCTCACATTCATCGATTAGGAACCAACCCAGAGACAGCGAGTGATCAGAGACAATGCATCGCAGCGCCCACCCATGAACAGCAACAGACGGCTGCCATCGTTCAGGAAGTGGTTCTCAGGCAGGCTCGCAATGTTGAAGCCATGGCGCAGCTTCACCCGGAACAGGTCCAGCAGTGAAGCGCACAAAAGAGCAGCCACATTCATGAAGCTGCGCAGACAACCTTCACCCCCTCAGGATATGCGGGAATGAAGCATGCAATACAAACCTTATTCAGTGCGCAATCTGCACAGGGCAGTTATCTGTTGAAGAGCAGAGAATCAGGGGCGGCGTACGAGTAGAAGAGCGAGAAGGCAAATCCCCTGTTGCTCTCAGTGGTGTAGCGCTTGATGGCGATGGTCTGAACAGGTGTCCCCAGTGACCCTGCAATGGTAACAGGGCCCAGCAAAGTCCACAGCAGCACCGTCTTGCTGGTTGTGGTCGCCACCACAAACCTGCTCACCAAACAGGTGCTCACCATCTGCCACACAAGAGTGGTCCGGAGTAGGGCAGCAGAAGATTCAGGGAACAGCAGTGCCACACCTGCCAGCTATGTTGATGATGTAGCAAACGATCAGCGACCCGCGGAAGCCTGTGCATGCAGACACACCAATGGGTGACCAAAGGATTTGTACAACGAATATGAAGGAAAGCACTCGCAATGCACAGCAGAAAAATCGGGACATGCCACCCGCTCCTCACCTATCAGATCAATGACCGGGGAGAAAACGATGCCACAGGCCACCAGAAGAGTTCCCCACAAGCCATAGAGGGTTCCTGCCTGTTACACCAAACTGCAAAGCTCAACAACTGAATCAAAGCTGCTAAAGCCTGCTGACGCTATATTGCTTGCTCACTGTATCTCTGATGTTGTGACGGTCAACACAGGCCTACCTCGATGTCACCCACTCCAAATTCCTGTGTCAAGTATAGCACAAACAGCAACGACGTGCTGAAGTAATTGAAACTCTCAAGCACCATAAGACTGTAGGTAAGGTACAAGTCCCTGCGCATCACAAGAAATAGTACCTATCATAGTATGGCCAGGACGTCTGACCAGCAAGAAGTCCACTAATAATCCTTGACTGGATCGTGGCATGCGAGTTTCGATACGCATTACCTTCACGCCGCACAATAATGTTGTGCACTGTGCAGCACTGGGTTGAACAAAGTCATAGTACGTAGATGCTGCTCACCTTGGCGAGTCCTTCAGGCTCTTGAAACCATCGCTGCATTGAGAAAGGACGCTGGGTAAAGCTCTGCCAATCATTGCCATATTTGTGACACAGGATATGGACAAAATTGAAAGTGGCTGACTCCCGATAGATTGTTTTGACTGAGTCAGTCCAGGCCACTTCTGACTTCGTCTTTGAAATCCTACATGGCCTCCATCTCTATTTGCAGTTTTTCTTAATGTCTAAGGTGCTCTACGTGCTCCTCATGCTATCCTGCCCATATTCTTGGTACTCACAACAGCACGAGACAGCGTGTGCATGTGCTACGAGGCCGTGCCCAGATTTGGCATCCTTGCATGCGTGTCATAGAGGCAAAGCCATCGCCATAACATGAAAACAAGGGCTTGTGCGGCTGGACTTGCTGTATTATTTCCTTCCTTCCCATTGCTATAAACTCTGAGTTGCAGATTCAAAATTTCAATGCTATTCGCTTTGAAATGGAAGATCAGTCTGTGCTCGAGCTCATTCGCCGGCGCCGCCAAGCGGGGGCCCCGGTGGGCTCCGAGCCACTTCCTCACTCAGCAGCTGCTTCTGTACTGCATCGTGCCTGGCAGTAAATCTAAATCGAGTGACTACATATAGAATGCTTTGGAATGCCATCAGGACTAGAGGCAGTAAATATCCAGGCATCATGATGATGCAAGAAAAGATTTCTTGCATGCCCAGGGAAAATTGCTTTGAAGCCGTGGCACATTACGCAAAGTACCCAGTGATGGCACCTCTCCGTGCCTTGGCTGAGGCGCGGCCGCAGCACACGTAGCAGATCAGCTACAAGGTTTCATGAGCGCTCAGCTAGCTCTAGAGCACACTGTGCAACTGGCAATTGTTTATCCTAGGGAAGGCCACATGACCAGCAAAATTAAACCGCAGTGACATCATGCAAAGAGGAATTCCTGTGGCATACATCCCCACCAATATTCTTGCACTGATGATCATGAACAGCACATAGAGGAGTCTGGCACAGACTCTGCAACTCTCTGCCATACGCCATGCGCATGCATGCATGACAGACATCCAGCAGCTTTGCTCAGACAGAGGCATGGACACACCTGATGTCATAAGGATCTGGCAATTGGTCATTAATGGCCAGTACTGTCTGTAAAAAGAAATATGCAAGCAGATATCATACATAATGTATTCTCACCTGACTGCATCACAAAAGCATGCATACAAACATGTTTCACTGTGCTGCTGGAGGCACTGCCCGTCATGGCATAGACTCAGCACACTTCTCAGAAGATCTCTGGAGCCAGCTGCTGCTCGGAGGCCACCCTGTAGACTGCGCCGCAGAGCATGCCCTTGCTTGTCACCCGCGGAATCGCCTGCAAGACAATTGGCAAGGATACTAGGAAAGTTTCAAAGTGATCATGGGCCAGTACTTATCACGGGCCAGTACTTATCAGACCTGCCATGATTGCACCTGGAGCTGACCCTAGTGGAAGGGGCAAGTGCAAGAAAGTCTGACAACTTGTTGACTATCACAAGCATATTGCAGGCCAGAGCACACATGGCATGCCCCGCAAATTTTCTGCAGGCAGTGGATAACCTTGGCCCATCTTGAGAGGTCGCACAGAGTGGAAGTCCTTTGATCTAAGGTGCTGCCAGCCCTTACCTTGACATCACGCCAGGGCTGATGATTGACTGCCATAGGGCGCTGTGTGCGCATGAAGGACAGCAGCTGCCCAGGCCACCGCTCGCCAGCCATCACCCATCCCTGAAGGGGACATGACCATTGTCATGCTTGCCCAACAAAAATCTGCAGGGCAATCATGGCAACATTGAACAAGCGGCAGAAGTGGCACAGGTAGGATTGCCTCACCTTGTCGCCAGGAGATGTTGCGATGCTCTCGCCCTCGCTTGCATACAGAGTGCCTGCAGGGACCTCAGATGTCAATTTTGTTGCTAGAGTTGTACGATACCGCATCTTGAATTTTCCTCGCAAGGCGCGCACGCTGCCAAAGGGAAGATCTGGCGCGAGGACAGCAGGGGCTGTGACCTGCAGGGAAGGGTGTGGCGGTGGGGTTGCAGTCCTTGAGATCAATGTCCTCGCTGCCAAACATGAAGCGGCCGTCATCCGTGACGCCCCAGTGCATGTCCTGCGACCCCAGTCTGTCCCGCGCAGCCAGCACGCGCTTCTGGTCCCCGTCATAGATCACAAACGCTGCAGCAGCGCAGCACCCTCGCGTCAGCCAATGTGCCCCTCTGATGCCAATATGCCTGCAGCATGCAGGTATCTGTGCATGACAAGCTGAAGGCTGGCAAGCCTATTGCTCAAAAGGCTGACGATGGCACCCAATCCTAGATCTGATGGAGAATATTATGGGATCAAATTGTGTGCATGTGGCTCACCGAAGCGGCCTTCGATCTTGGCGAGCGAGGACAGCGCAATGTCGGTGACGTCGCTGGCGACAAAGTCCTTGAAAGTGTCGTAGAAGTCCAGCAGGAATGCAGCGTCGTCGCGCATGCTGTCCTCCTCATCTCCGCGCATGAATGCTGCAGCCGTAGCAGTGCCCATCAGGAAATTTGACTTTACACCTATTTGTGCAATCACAAGGCTTGAGGCACTTTGCATTGAGGAGCGCAGGTGACAGCGGGAGCGATGCTACAGACATTCATTAATGTTGTTGAGGTCCTGGATGCAGGGGTGAATCACCATCATGGCTGACTTTCATCACGTCAATGCCAGGCCAGGAGCCGATCTCGCCGCTGAACACAGCGCTGACGCCATCACGGTGGGCGTAATGACAGTATGGTCCAATGTTCATGGAGAAGCCGCCCCCTTCTGGCAGGTGCATCACCCTCCTGGAGTTTCTGGCCTTGGTCCTGGGAGAGAAGTCCTCCAGCGTCTCGCTGCATTTCCGCTGCAGATTTATGTCGCCGTACCCAGAATTGCTCGAACCCAGGCCTGCATCGACCCCGCACAACCTCCTTGCTCAGTTGACTCTATATGTGTCCAAGACAGGAACTCTGAGCTCTTCATATAAAATCAAAGGGAAGCAACCACTCAGAATGATGACATATTCTGTCAATTGGGTCAAGAAGACATCAGAATGTCTTGGGGCGTCAAAGGGCGTGTTTTCGATGATATCCGCGTACGGCATGAGTGAAACCCCAGCGAACAGTAAGAAGGAGCGCCGGCTCAAATTTCATCGCAAACTCCTCCCTCGTCGTACATGTATCACATCTTAGGCAATCTGATCAGTGCATAGTTAATGTTGAATTTGGTGGGCCTTGATGATCTCACCATTATAGTGGTGCTCAAGACCCCACGGCGGGCGGGCACACTGCTTGGTGAGAACTACCAGGAAATCGCTGCCGTTCTTCCTATTCATGCCTCGTTTATAGCCGAGGACGGAAGGGATCAGTGGTCTTGGTGAACTCAGGATTCCGAGTCAGCCTCTAAATCTGTCGAGATCGTCGGGATTTTCTCGGTCGAGTCAACCGGGTTGACTGGACGCCGAAAATACGAGCGAAAAGGCTGGGAAGTTCCCTCCTGAAGTTTTGCTTCCTAGCTTCCTTCTTTTCATCAAGCCAGCTCTCCGTGGAGGGGTTCCCTATCAGAAGGTTGTTGAATCATCTGCAGCATGCAAACTGGCATGCAGACGGGCTCATGCCAGCATTTTTTTTAACTCGGTGAGTTAAAGTTACAGATCTAGAAAACATTTTGGGTGCACTCATAAACTGAGTTACCTACGTTGCTGCTTGGAGGTCAATGGTGCTGTGCCAATCAACCAAAATTAAGGCTCCTCAGATCTGTCATGAACAGATTTGAACATGTATATCAATAGCATTATCATCATAATACACCAAGACGCAAATGATATCATCAATGTGACATGATGTGACATGATGTGACTCCCGCACGTCAAGTTCGCAATACTTTACTAAGCCAGTACTAATCTGCAGAGTGCTTTGACAGCATGCAGAACTCAGGCATGCGTTCTGCGCTCCAAGCGCATGGGCATCTTGACTTACAGGTGCAGGCAATGCGTCTGCGGAGGATCCGGCACTTTTTGCCTCCTGTTCTCTTCATGTACCCACTAACCATTATTGAACTGGTTTTGCAAGGCAAGGACCTGAGATCTGACATCTGCTCAGCATGACAGGGCCCCTGTCATGCTTATGCCAGACAACTTGCAGTCACTCTTCCGGTGCAGTAGGAGACAAGCCAGGTTGTGCAGGGGGCGCATCCTGTCCTTTCTGCTGCCTGAAATCCGCGGCCAGCCCCTCCGCAACCATGTACGCCATCGCCTCAACCGTGATCATTGGGTTGACACCTGCAGCCACACCAAAAATCTCATCTCACAACATTTCCTATGCACGACACCCATCAGCCTCAACCCTCAAAACTCTGCTGTAAAACAACCAGCACCGTGGCAGCAACTGATACCCTTGTACCCCTCGCGATGGTAGCACCACGGCAGGCAAACCTTTTCACGTCCTGAAATGCGGCTGCAAACAATGGCCAGGACTGAAAAGGCAGCAGAAGCAAGATTACAACAATATGATAATCTCCCAATTGGGGCCACAATCTAAGGGTAAATGCGCACCGGTGCTGGTTGGGAACAGCGAGGCGTCTGAGACGTAGAGGTTGGCAACGTGCCAGCACTCGCCGCGCTCGTCCACCACAGAAGTCTTGGCAGAGGCGCCCATGCGCGCGGTGCCCATCTGGTGCGCCGAGAACACTGTCATCCCATTCTTGTGGATGCCTGCGAGCATCGCAGCCGCGTCAGCACCCGGTGAATCACTCTAGACTTCCATACACCTATCTTGTGACATTCTGTGAACCCACTTGCTTCACCCTGCCCAAGTCCATGCGCGCAGGGCTCAAGGAAAGAGACCGATTTGCTGGATAGCCATCTTTTGAATGACATTAGGCACTACTAGGAAATAATTGTCAAACATAAAAGAGCATTCTACCTGAGCAAGAGGAGAAGTCTCATAATTAGAAGTGGAGTAAAAAGGCCTGGGATGAAAAGGAATGCAGCAGCACCACCTTCTGCGCGGACGCGGCCCAGGAAGCCATCAAAGGCGGCCGGGTCGGTCATGGCGCCGTTCGTGCCGCGGGCCGCCTCGAAGCGCGTGGCTTCGCGGCTGCCGCCCTGCAGCGTGCCCACCATCAGGGATCCCCCGGCCGCCAGCGCGCGCAGCCCGGCCTCCATTCCCTGTCCCCCAAATTCTGATCACCTCTCAGCTCACGACCGAGAGGCACTTTTCTGAGTGATGCACACTTGTGTTACGGCGACTCTACAACTCGCAGGACTTTAACGAGTGGCAGGCATTCAGGCAGATTGGTAGCAGGCTCTGCTCAATGCGTAGACCTGCATAGCAAAGATACCTACCGGCATCAGTTTCCCACCAGGCGGGTAGGATTTCTTGCAGCATTTGCAAGCAGCTTCTCCACAGGGGCACCTTGCCTCAGTGGACAGTAATGATGCAGTAGTACAATCAGATAGCATGCAGCGGCACAGCAGCATGGTGGGGAAGGAAGGCGGCACCTTCATCATGTTGGCGCGGTCGTGGGCGTCTGGCCAGTAGCGCAGGCGCGGCAGGCCGTCCTTGCCGATGGTGACGCGGCCGGAGCCGCGGTCGCGAGTGAGCACGAGCACGATGGACACGTAGGGCATCCACGCGCACAGCCGCTTGTAGTCCACCCCCGACAGCCACGGTATCGACGCCGCCATCAGCCCCGGGTGCGCCTGCGCAACATGGGGCTGACCCGTCAGATGGTGGGCATCAAATCTGGCCTTGAATGGCGTCCCTCAGACACACTTGAGCTTTGGTCTCTTCTGGAGGCAGTTCAGACGGCCTTGACTTCACAAGGATTTACTCCAGCTGCAGAATTGCTGAGAAGATCCCCCAGCAATGCATCAGCAGGTTGACCACATGTGCAGCAACCTCTACAAAGTATGTGTGGGCACAGGACCCTCGAAGCAGATTAGCAATCTATCCTCCCAGGCACCTGGCTGGGCATCCTCTCCTTGTTCTAATGTCTTGCTTGTCTCCAAAGGTTGCATGTTTTCAGAGGAGGGTGCAGCGGGTGTGAATGGCGCACCGAGGGCGTCTGGAGGAGGGGACCGTAGCCAGAGCCGTCCCAGTCTGCGACGGCATTGCTGAACACGCTGAAGATGGAGCCCTTCCAGGTCAGTATCTCCTCGGGCACATCCAACGTTCCCTCCCAATTCCTGTCCACTCCCGGCAGCGGCGGCGCATTGGCATGCCGGAACGTCCTGGGACCCGGATTCGGATCCCTCTCGCCCTCCTGCCCCTGCATATTTACAACCATTTCAAATTTCAAGTACATTATTTCTGGCAGGTGTGATCTATACAGGATCCCAAAGGGGCTCTCAGAAAAAGGCTGGCAATGACTATGTTGCTTCTCTCACAATATTCGGTTTCCAATACCGCTCAATGCTATTACTATTGTGTGTTCTGGGCGGTGATCCGCAATGGCCTCATGGCACAGACTGCACTGGTGCAAGTGTGTTCCTGTGCATGTGCTTGGTGGAACCATTCTATTATATCCCTCCAGGTGTGAAAGCTATGGAAACATGGAGCACCTTGCTGAAGACGCCGATGACGGCGGTGGCCGGGTGCAGGCGCAGATTCCTGCCCACGTTGCCGTTGACGGAGATCTTGCTACGCAGCAGCAGCGCGGGCGTGTGCAACGCGCCGGCCGAGCTGATTACGTACCGCGCCTTGAACACTATCCGCCACTGGCGGCCATTGGGGAAGGCGGACGTGGTCAGCGCGGCAATGCCGGTCGCGCGGCGCTTCCTCAGCTTGTCCCCCTTGATCTTGCTCATCAGCACCCTTTCGGCAAAGATCCCTGCAAGGAACAGGGCGAGACATATAATCGTGCACCCCCTGATGCTGACTTGAGAACATGCAGTATCTCTGGCAGCGGCTGTGCTAGTGTACCTTGTACCACGCCAAGTCTCCCTTTTTATCTGTGCTTTCTCTCACATATTTAAGGTACATCCATGCATTTCTAAGCTGGAAGAAAGGAAGGGAGTGCCCACCGGTGAAGATTTTGGCGCCTATTCTGGCGGCGTCGGCGAGGTAGGTGCCGGTGGCGTCCTGCTTGTCGCCGGAGGGGCAGCCGAAGCAGCAGTGGCCGCAGCTGTGCTCGCGGCTGCAGTTGCGCGGAATCTCACCGCAGTGCACCCCCAGCGCCTCCAGCCCCGCCTTCAGCTTCTCGTTGGGGCAGCTGTGCTGCTTGATGCCTGCGCCACCAAATGCTCATGAGCTCCGTCATTGACTAAAATCCTTCATGAATTTTCCTTTTTGCCACATTGCATCCGTCAACAACTTTCCTGGCTGCTTCAACAGCTTGCCCCTGCATTTTTAATGTGGCCTCTGACTTGCGGTGGCAAAGACAGAAAGCTCGGCCTTAGAAGCGCCATGGTGATCGGCTGGGCCCCACACGGCTTGCTGAACACAGCCCACAAAGACTTAAGACTGATGACAACTTAAATTTGAAGGTGACAGCACCTGTGGTGACGCCGAGGCGGGTGCAGACGGCACGGAGGGCGCGGTCATACTGCTCAGAGGCGATAGCTGGCAGGCCATGCTCCGTGGCCCACTCGCGCCGCACGTGCGCCGGCGTCTCAAAGGATGCCTGCCAGTTGACGCGCGTGCCGCCGCCCAGCGTCGACCCCGCCAGAATGTTCACGCCTGCCACATGGCAAATTATGATAGGTTGGGCCCTGATTCAAGATCTTCCTGACTCTCTGCTTCCCGTGGCCTTGCATGTGTCCAGACATGCCGTGCAGTGGGGAGGGAGCAAGGGTTTGGCATGTTTGCGGGTGTGGCAAGTAGAGCCAACTAAGGAGGATTGCAAGTAGGAGCATGTGTGCGCACCTGCGTCCTGGGTGGTCATGAGGCTGCCCATCTCGTACATCTCCTCAAAGCTCTGCCGCTCCCTCAGCGGCAGCTCAGCCGCCGGCGTGAATCGCCCCTTCTCCAGCACAACCACCTGCAGCCCACACGCACAATACTCACAACCTCCCCATGCCACCATAGACGCCATGGGAAAGGTGCTTTGTGGGTGATGCACACAACGATGTAGGGGTGCTGGTGTGGGAGCATGCCCACCTTGGCGCCGGCCTCTGACAGTAGCGCTGCAGTGACGCCGCCGCCAGCGCCGGAGCCGACAATCACCGCATCACACTCCACCTCCAGTGTCCCATCCGCCAAGCATGTCACCTGCACACCCATAAAAGTGTCCAGTTATGTACACATCACCCACGAACTTTGAATTTTGCCGACAGCTCAATCACAGCTTCATCATGCACATGTTAAATATTGGTGCTCGTTGGCCTTCAGTCATGAGGCAGGATCCTGCTCCAGTTGGGCCCAAGGGCTCGTGCCTGGCAGCCGTGGGCAGCGATGAGCTGGCGCAGCTCGTCAGCGCTCTTGCACGCCACGTCAGCCAGGTCCAGGATGGCCTCCGCCAGAGCCGCCTCCGCGCTCAGCCTCTCCGGCAGCGGCGCCAGAGGCCGGTCCGGATCACCACCTGCGGATTGAATGAGCAGGCATTCACTTTCCTTTTCTGCATTCACTTTCCTTTTCTGCGAACACCTTGTTAGGGGCACTGTTGCAGACCCAACAGGCAGTGGCTAGAGTGATCCGGAGTGCTTGATCAGATTGAGGTGGGGTGACGTGGGTTGTGAGACAAGGTGTCTGCAAGGCTTGAAAGCAGACCTTCATAGAGGATGCCAGGCCACAGAGGGTTGCGGCCCTTCTCGTCCGCAGCATTGAAGATGGTGCTCACAATGATGCTCTTCAGGCCCTTGAAAGCCTGCAAGCAACATGAACAAAGTCGTAATAGGCACCAGATGCATGGCTTGGTTGACAGCACCTGCATGCAAAATGGAAATGAGCCTCGATCTACAACACACCTTCTTCAGAAGGGGAATGGGAGATGTGGCCCAGTACTGCAAGATGGCTTCCCTCTGCTTCAAGGGAAGCTTTGCAAATGGCCGCATCAAGGTGCATTTAGGAATGAGCATTTTTGGACCCCCCACTGCCATCGTGCCAGCCCATGTCTTCAGCAGGGCAAAGAGCCTGCGTGCACAAGAGCCTCAGCTGCGAAAATGCAAGTATTGTCAAAGGTGCATGAACGGGAAAAAAGGCAACATACGCCACATCCCAAGTGGTTGTGCATGTGGCAGGAGCTAGATCAGAAGCTGGGAGAACTTACAAGGCCAATTCCTGCTGAGACTCTGGCGTCAGGAGTGTCATGCCATGAAGCACCTGGAGCAGCATTTGCGCACCACTATCAGACCAAAAATCATTCGAATACATGAAATTCCGGCACCAAATTAGTATGCATGGCCCTCTTGCATCGTTTGACGAAATACTAGCTCAGCCAGACTTGATGTGATGGTCCTAGGCAGTACACCAAGACCTAATGGAGCGTCTGCACTGTCAAGGGGGGGTTCTACGGGGTTCAGCTTGCCTCCAAAACCATGAAATTCATAGATCCACCGCCTGTCTTCAAGAACTGGGCAAGCTTGCTCTTGCCAGCAGCTTGCGCAAGGTTAGCTTCTTCTTCCAGAGCCGGAAAGAAGGCCTCCGCCAATGCGGCCACAACGTGGCCTCGTTTGCTATCCATTGGAATACCGACCAGCTGGACCACGCCTTACAAGGTTTAGTACAAGTTCGTGTCCACGGCGGCCTTCATTGATGACGACAGCCGTGGTACTTGCCCACTTGTCACTTGCACAGCTGATCGCAACAAGATGTGACTCGGAAACACTTCGCTGTCTAATATAAAGGCACCTGTACTCGACAGATGCAGGTACCAGTCCAATAAGACCGCCAGTATCGACCTCACATTGAAGAAGTTGGCGGACGATTTTACGGGACTGCATGACGATTCCCGATCCGGCATTCCCCTTTGATTCAAATTTCCACGCCGAAACCTTGGACCTCGGTATTCTGAAGAGAACAAGGACATTGTTCACCAAGATTTACAATCAAACAAGACGCGAGAACCAAAGAAGCTTGTTGCGCGCTGCAAGGTCCGGTGCTGAATGTGACGTTCGACTACTCCCAGAAGTAACACATTTAGTTGTCCCTGGTATTCATACGCCCCTGTCGACATTATCGCATCTGCAATGTCGAAATTGTCAATTGTCATCGCCTTCTCTTGCTGCGCCTGTCTGTGTAGGTTTCTGTGTCACCGTCTTCCGTAGCTTCCGATGCTCTGACCTCGCCTGCTCCACCCACACTCGGCCGCTTCTTGGCTTTTCTCCGGTTCCCGCCTGCAGCGCCAGATCCGAAATGGTGTGGTACCCGAACGGCCAGTCATTGCCCGACAGCAACTCGCCAGGTGTGATGGGCACGGCTCACAAACTTTATTGGCACGGCTTCTGGCTTCAGCCCTAAGAAAGATTTGCGTGCAGCACCTGGTGGAGGGTGTTGGCTGCAGAGCTGGGCATCCAGCTCATGGATCTGCGCCTGCAATTCCTCCAGCTCGCCGCGACACTGCGCCTCTGTATCCTCCGCCTCCTGCACCGTCACAAACACCCGGTCATGCTTCCAATATGCCTCACATGCACACTTTTGGCACCTAGAAGCTCCCAGCCGCCATGTAAGCTGGTCAGGCTAATTGAACTTGTAATTTGAATCCGCGGCAATGTCCATTAGCACACGCATCAACAATGGCGTGTCAACCCTGTAAGCTGCCTTCGCCCAGGACAGTATCTTGTGGAATGTGCGAATCCAAGACGATCAGAAAGGTAGACTGACACAGTGGGTCTCACCGCCCTGACGGCCTGCTGCCGCTCGGTCGCCTCGTCCCGCACGCGCAGGGCTTCCAGCAGCAGCTCCAGCGCAGCTTCCTCCTCCGCGGCATCCTCGCCCCGGCCGCTGCCGCCGGCCGCGCCAGGCTGTGGCGCAGTGCCAAAGCGGAAGTGATTCTCCTCCAACGTGGGTACCCGCCAGGACGAGCCCTTGATAACGCCGATGGCTGTTATGCAGCGCATGTCCTGGATTGTGACCACCTGCGGCATGCTTGAGTGCAGAACCTGCGCGCAAATGCACAGCGCGGCTGTGTCAGGCCTCAACCCACGGATGTCATGACGGATTGCAACGTTCATTCCACTTCAATCTCTTAGGCATGTGGTGCAAGAGCAAGGTCCAATAATGCCGATTGAGGTGACATTCCAAATTCACCTGTGTCATGAACTCCCTGTATTTTGAGGCCTCCTCCAGCGTCTCAAAGACCTGCACACAGCATTCAACGATTGAGACACTGGCTTCCACATATGCAAGGTCACGCAGTATGTACCTGCGGCTCCAGAAGAGCAGGAGCTCACCAGCACTTGGTTGAAGGCTGAGTGCATGAGCTGCCGCCGGTGCCCCTGCTGCGTGGGCCGTATCAGATTGAAGACATAGCCTAGGCAGCCCTGGGGCCAGTCTGTCGGCCCCAGCTCCATGTCCTTGCCTGCACCTGCTGAGAAATCAACCGTTGTCAATACATCACAGAAACAGACACTCACCTCTCAGCTGCATCTGTCTGTTGGCCACGCAGAAGGCTGCACGCCAAATGCCAAACGGCACCATGTGGTACAACTGGGTGATCTCATCTTCCTTTCATGATCTAGCACAGGGGACTCTTAATGAAGAATTCTGATCAAATTATTCAGAGTCCCCTGAGAAATAGGGATCTGAAGCCTGTAGGGAGCAAGTGAAGGCTTGCCTCGCTTCTGCGACTGCATGGCGCGTGTGTGAGGCAGCGCAACGGCCAGGGGAGGGTCGGAGCCGTGGCAGGCGGCGGCCGTGAGGGCCCGGGCTCGGTCGCTGGCGGCCTCAAAACCGGGCGAGTCGCCGTCCTTGCCCGTGAAGGGCGCGCACATGTTCATGCTCAGCATGTCTGGCACGTCGCACTGCCGCACACACTGTCTTCGTCAGCCTTTCATGCCAGACAGCAGACTCTTGCTTCTCGATCTCATAAAGCTTGAGCAGACCTCATGGCAGATGCAGTGCCTGAGAGACCCAACAATTACCGCAACATAGTGCTTCAAAGAAAATGGTGGGCCACAAACTTCCAGCTCTTGCACCGTCCCATCTCTTACTTCTGCTGCAAACCAACGACAGTTGCAGAGAAGTAGCACTAAAGTGCTGATTTGCAAAGCATGCATGCACCCATCTGACACCACCCCACCTTGTGCTTGGCCAGGTGTTGCGTGACACGCTTCTGAGCGGCCTGCGTTTTGACGACGAGCAGCTGCATGATGGTCCTGTACGAGGCCGACAGCAGCCGTGCCAGCGCAGCATCCTGCACGGTTGCCAGCTGCGCCACACAGCCCACCACCTCGGAGTCCTCCAGCGCCAGGCACCGCCGCAGCGCCTCTGTCAAGCGGCCCCCCGGCTCCCCAAACCGCGCCTCCACCTGCAGCCATCGATTTTCTCGGCTGACTGTATTCTTCTTCAGAAATCCGCTCTCTTGCTCTGCAGCACTGAGACGCTTACAGATTTATGCAGAGCGCCGCGCCTAGCGTGTCATGGATTTTTGAGACTGTACCAGGGTGGGGTACTCGAAGATTCCACTGATGCAAAAGTACTAATTTGATACCATACCCTGGGGGGCCGCTGATTGGGGTAGGTGTTTAAGCTCACCTGAGGCTGTTCAGCTTCCTGCGCGCCATTCTGCAGGCGCGACAGGGCGGCCTCTGCAGCTTCGGCAGTCTCCGGCGCGTTCCTGCCCAGAGGGCGCCTGCAGTCTGACACTGCTTTCGTCCTGGCCTTCAGCTCCTTTGCGGCTGCCTGCAGGAAGACAGTCGCCACTCTAAACATATCCGCAGTGCTGAGGCTACAAAGACGATCTTCAGTAATAAACATAAATACGCTAATTGGTGTCAGACCTGGGCGGCTCGGCCTGTCGTGCTTAGGCGTTCCTGCAGCATATCCCGCTGCGCCGACAACGCCGCATGCCTCTCTGTGAGCTCCTTTGCCGCCGCAAAGCCGGCCGCATTGTCCGAGAAGAGCACCGGGCATGTCCACGCTCGCACCCACTGCCTGCATGCCACACAAAGTCAGGTCCTCTAAAGTCATCGTCCTGCGTGCAAGGCTGATCAACAATCAATTCTCATCATCTATTTTTGATCATTCATCCACACCAAGAGGCACCTCTACCCAGTAGCTGTGACCCAACAACCCGTCATACTCTGTACTTTGAAAGCTTCAAGTGGAAAAGGCCCGAAGAAACGAGCTGCCGCACTTTGCGTCGGCGTCTCCGAGGCCGGCCACCTCCGCCACAAGGAGCAGCTCCATGGCGCCACCCTGTCGGTTGGCGCCGGTGTTCTCGTCGGGCGCGACGCGGCCGGAGCCCTCGCCGATGCTGACGTCGCCAAAGTAGGCGCGGCCGCGCTCGTCCGTCCTCCGCGACGCTGCCTCCACCTCCAGCTTGGGCAGCTCGCTGCCGTCCCCGCCTGCAGTCACCCTCTCCTTCCCTCAAGACACTTTTACCTTGTTGCTTATACCATTTTGCACATGGGCTGCTGCACAAGCAGGATGCATATGCTCTTCTTTGGGACCGCACATCTTGGAACTGCAGTAGTGTTCTATGCCAAGAAGTGCGCGTGAGAGAGGCGGCTGGATAAGCCTTTGCATTATCAGTACTGTCCAAGAGGACTTAGATAGTACAAAAAACCACTCACAGTCTCAAAACAATACAGTGGGACCCATTACCTTCGCGGTCCTGCGGCCAGTGCAGGCTGAGGCGGACGCGGCGGCCAGCGGCCGGGGCGGCATTTCCTTGCTCATCTCGCAGCTGCAGTGCCGCGGCGGGCAGCAGGAGCCGCTCGCGCACGTCTGCGCCGTTGGTGGCGGCCAGCCGCTCCGCTGCTGCGCCGTTGTCCAATGCCAGCGCCACTGCAGGTCCCGCCATCACCTGCATTTGGCACACTCCCTTGCATGCGGGCCACCAGAGAATACTCGCAGAACCCACTCTGGGGCATCTTATGCTGTGCAACATTAATCACTTCCTCTTAGGTTCATTCATGAGACAAATGCTTTTCTTCTCACTTATGACAGACTTTTTAAGGTTGCTAGCATGCAGGGCTGGATAAGCGTGGAGGCATTATGGGGGGTTGAAATTGCAAAGCCAATGCAGCAGCTCCTTGCCTGGAAGGTGGCTGCGGTGCTGCGCAAGGCAGCCTCTCTTTTTGTGAGCGCCTTGGACAGCTCCGGCCGCTGCTCTGCGTACTCCACCACTACCGTCCAGTCCCCCGCCATCAAGAGTGGGTCAGTCGCAAATGAGAATATGTTCGACTCGCCAGCTCCCTCGTCTGCACACCCCAAAACAGCATGTGTTGGCTTTAGAGACACACGAAGATTGACAACCAAACGCCCGAGGGAACAAGCCAATTCTTTTGCATCTGCGTTAGAAATTTTCATTGGTGGTGATATGCCATAACTGCGGTGTCAACCTGCAGTGAAGGTTGAGATGGAGCGTGTACAGACCTTCACATGGGGAGAGGATAATCTCATCGGCGCGGCCGCTGCCGGGCGGTGCAAGTCGGAGAGCAAGGCCCTCTGCCGCAGCTGCTGCATCCAGTGCGGCTCCATCCTCCGTAGTGACCTGCACATGTAGACGTCTTGTGGCAATTCCAAAATACACTGCCAGATTTGTGCTGGCTGGTGCTGCATGGCCCTTCACAAGTGAAGAGCAGGCCCTGCCGGACATTCAGACAGTGAGTGGGGCCCTTAGACGCACCTCGGCGGAGAGTGTGATGCTGCTGCCGGCGCGGCACCCATCGCCTGGCAGGCTGTCTTCCCTGAGGGCCACAGACTTCACAGCGTTCGTCGCAGACAGCTGCAGCTCAAGCGACGCATCCCCTGCCACCTGTGCAAGCAAGCCTCACCTTGATCGGCACATTGGCAATACACTCCATTCAAATTTGGAATCCTTTCTTTTCAGGAACAGGGTCTTGCAGGCATGAGCTGCTCATAATGCATAATACTACGGGTGCATGAGACAGTGCACTTCTGGTAAAGTACCTTTCTGGAGGCGGACTTGACATGGAGGGTGTAGGCTCCGGGGGCATCCGCCTCGATGCGCACGTTCTTAAACAGGGCTTCCCCGTCCTTCATCTTGACCTTGTTGCCGCCGGGCACGGTGACGGTGGCCGCCACGCCGCTGCCGTCCCCACCCAGCGCGCTCGGCACCAGGCTCACCTGTACCAGCACCGCCCCTCAGAGAGCTTGCTGACACATCTATAATTGGAACAGCTCCATGGCAGGTCGGGCATCCCCACCGTAAGGTTCAGCGCAATTTGCACTGGACTTTTCATGCGTCAAAGCCCCTGCATTCAGAGAATGATACATAGTGTGGCAGGTCATGCCGCCTGCTCCAGTTGAGCATCCCTGCTTCATGACTGATGCAATTATGTCTTTTGCAAAAGACATGATTGCAACTCTTTTGCCCTGTCTGCTCGTAACTCTTCATAAATATGTCCTTGCGAGGAGCTTGCCTCAAATGCCGGGGAGGTGGTGCGGTTGCCAAAGTCGTCGGCGGCAATGACTCGCAGTGACGGCAGCACAGCGCGCATGCCGCAGGCCAGCGATGGTGGCCCCTCGAAGGCCAGCCCAGCCATGGGCCCCGCGGCCAGCTTCAGCTCGAGTGTATCAGGCGTCAGCGCTGAGCCGCCGCCCGTGCCGGCCGCGTCGCACACGTGCATGCGCACCAGCCCCGGCCGCCCACGCAGCAATACGTCCACTGACAGCACCTCCCCGCTCCCCTGCGAATGCACAATTTGAGTCAGAAGCTCAGATTTGTTTAAAATAAGTGGAGGCGGTGCAGCCTCCACGCCAGGACAACCTGCCCAGAAATTTTGAATTGGCCGTCTACAGGCCAATAGCTCAGTCCTCTTCAGAGTATGAATTCTTTGTTGTCAAATTTTTATTCACTTTGAGGCAGTGCAGAGTGCAAGGGAGGTGTGTCAAGTAAAATCAGGCAAGAAGGGTAATTTAATACAAGAGCAGGCTGATTCCTGCATGCAGACCTGGGCGCTCCAGGAGCGCTGCCAGGCGTCAGCGTCATATTCCAGCTTGCGCTCGGAGTCGGCCGCCAGCACCGGCGGCGGCAGCGCGCCGGCCTTGCCGCCAGGGCAGCGGTTGCCGAAGCGGTCGAGCGCCTCCACCTCGAGTCGGAAGGGGCAGCCGCTGCAGACATCCACGTCGGCGTCCTGCGTGCGCGCCTGCGTGCTGGCCGCCTCGTCCAGCCGCAGCTGCCACACGTGCGCAGCTGCCGGCACCTGCCGCGCATGTGCCTCCGTCAGGCTGGGGAACCAGAGTCACTTATTTATTCAATACACTGGACCCCAAGGTGCTAGCTTGACACGTCATGTACGTTAACACCTGAAAAAGGGCATGGATGGAAATTAGATCCTTCTACTATCTCAGTACACATGTTCCCCACATTACGCTGACAGCTCTCCAGCACTCAAAGCGACCAAACAATGCGTCCCAGAAGGTCGGCCAGTGTCTAGACTATTGAAAGGGTGTGGAAGGGCAGTGCTCTACCTTGAGCACCAGCAGGATGGCTTCCAGCACGACCGGCGCAGGTCCTGCCGACTTGAATTTGACCTCGTACGTTTCTACCTCGGTCACGTCCTCCTTCACCTGCCCAGTCACACGTGACACCTCAGCACCTCATGGTCTGGCTCTGCTATCACCAATCTGCCAATCACAGTGACCACCACAGACATGCACAGGGACACGCTTGTAACAAAGAGCTGTGCCCGATAATGGTGTTCTGCGCCGGGCTCTTTCAATACAAGGGGAGCAGGAAATTGCTTGATATGCAGGTGTGCTGGGAGGCGTGCTGAAGCTTTTCTCCCCCCGTCTATGGTCAATGTGGGAGTAGGACACCCAGAAGAATCCAAGAACGGAAAACACGAAATGGCCTTGGAACAGGAACACGTGGCAGGAGGCGTACCCGGATGTTGAGGAGGCCAAATGTGCCGTCGGGCCCGTACTTGAGCTTCTTGGTGCCCTGGATCCAGGTCGCGCGCACCTTGCCGGCCGTCCCCTCCGGCACCGGCCGCCCGGCCGCGTCCAGGCACTGGATCGCCAGCCCCGCCAGCTCAGCGCCAGCCGGGATGTCCTCCACCACAAACACCGTCTCTGTCTCCCCATCCTCACCCTCCTGCACACATCCAGAACACCAAGCCTTTGTATCTGCATGAATGCGACAAGGTATTCTTGGCAGCAAAATCGCAAAACAACCAAAAACGAGGGTACGAGCTTTATGCTTAAGTAGGTGTGGCCCAGTCCTTGTGAGACCTGGTACGTTGCTCCTTTCTTCGACTCAATAGACGGCTATATATATATATATATATATACTCTCAATACTCTCAAACAACCGGTTCACCACCCTTGCAATACTGTCTGCCAAATGGGATAGGTCCAAACAATCCAGGACACAGTGTAACAAAACAGAGTACCAGCTCTCGCTGCGGCAGCGGTCGGCCGTCATGCAGCAGCACGATGGCGGCGGGCGCGGTGCTGGGCTCCACTTCCAGCGCGCACATGAGCGGCTGCGCCGGCCCGGCAGCGGCCACCGCCGCCTCCGCGCCAGCGCCGGACGGCCGGCAGGCCACGCTCAGCGCCAGCGGCACCTGCCGACCCAGCGCTGACCCCTCACTGGCCGCCACCAGTCCTGCCATCAAACGGAAATATAGTATCGATTCCAGCAATATTGGTGCAAAAACAAGTCGCATGCAGTCACCATCAAAAGAGCTATGTGCTTGTGAAAGGGGCTGTTGACGGGCTCAATAATAGTGCACACGGATGGATTGATCTCTGTGATCCTGGTGTGGCATTTTGAGGCTGGTACCTTCGACGAAAGCCCTGCCAGAGGCTGGGATTTGGAAGGATGACTGCGCGGGGGACAGGGCCTCGCATTCCACGGTGACCTCACAGAGCAGCGCATCGGCGGGGCCCGTGGCGTTGTCCCAAGCGTCTACCGCCTGCGCATGGAATCCCGGCAGCGCGTCCCCGCTCGCCAGCGATAGCACCAGCGCGGCTGCGCGCTCCGGCGGTAGCTGAGTCATCACCGCGGCCGCCTCGTCAGCCTGCCACACAATGCACCGCACTTCCATCACATCACCATTGACCGGACTTTGAGACACATGCATGACAGTAATGCCAATCCGAGCAACCCCAGAGACGCAGCAAAAGTGATGTTACTTTTAAAGTGTCATTCTGCTCCATTACGTTTGCATGAAGAGCCAAGCTGGCATAACAGGTGCCATTAAGGGTGAGAAGGGGAGAGGGCGTGCCACCTGGTCGGAGTGGTCGGAGAAGGGGTGGCCAGGCAGCAGGCGCAGGCCTGTGGGGGCACCCGGGCGCAGCCGCACCGGCAGCAGCTGCGGCTGCAGCCCAGCAACGCAGAACCGCAGCTGCACCGTCTCGGCCGCTATGGCCTGCTGTGACGCCGCCTGCTGCTGGGCCTGCACATGCATTCGCAAAGGGCTGGATCCTTGGCCAGAGCACATGGACACAACAAAAGATGCAAGGGTTGGGATGAGGTAGAGCAGATCGCAGCAAAGGCAGGCGTGCACCTGCAGGATGCTGCCTGGAGCTGGGGTGGAGCTCCCACAGAAGACAGAGGTTGCCGTGCGCCTGGTGGACCCAAGGACCTGTATGCTAGAGATGGAGGTCGTCCCTGCATCATGAGCCCTCTGCAGACCATTCCACATCTGTCAGCCTTCCCACAGCGCCTGATTTTATGGACCATAAAAGCGATGAGATAAGGTCAAAATCACGTTCTGCCTAGGCACGTGAAGCACCATTACCTGAAAGGATGCCTGCAAGTCCTGAATCGCTTCAACTGCGCTGTCATCATCAGCGGGGCCCGTGACAACCTCAATACTAATGTCTTTCAGCAGTTCCAGATGGGAGTCCAGCTTGTTGCCGCATGCATCCTGCAAGCAATACGCTTAGTGAGGGTAATGCTAAGTGGAGATTAATATTTGCAGACGGCCTTATGCGAAAGGACACAGCAGGCTGGCCAGGGGGCACACCCTTGGGACCAGCTGGAGGCTGGGCAGATGCTCCCCCAGCATGAACTCCCTGGAAGCCAGCAGTGTGCGCCCTTCTCCCTGCAGCACCATGACATCTCAGGGATTGCTTGCTCCACACTGACCACAAGAAGACAACTGATGCTATTTGCAGGTAATTCACTTTCAAAATGTAGCCATGCAATCTGCTGTACATGTTCACTGTCGTATGAATTTCTGTGCATTTCATATGTGGGTTGACGTGGGGTGCTCCCCTTAGCACCATGCAGGAGAATGTAAAAGAGCAAGCCATGTTGTGATTGTCACCTGCACGTGAAAGCAAGCGAGCGGCCCAGGAGGGACGATCAGCTCGGTCGAAATGGTGAGCAGACCCTTGCCGGGCAGCTGGGGCTGCATCTCATACTCCAGGCGGTAGGTGCCGGCCTGCTTCAGCCCATTCTCAATGCGCTCGAAGCGGAAGCTGTCCTTGTTGGGGGTGTGGTTGGGAATCTCAATGATGAGCGTCCCTGCATGCAGACATGTTGCATAGTTCTGTTCAGTATTTTAATTGCATATCATTTGGGTTCCCTTGATTACATTAATGGGATGCGCATGCCTATGTAAGTATGCAAAAAGGCAACTGGTGAAACATTTTAGGGCAGAATAAGAGGACACCTGGCGCCTTGTCAGCCGCCGGCTCAGGCGTCCTCTCCGCTGCCTTCTTCCCCTTGCTTCCTTTCTTCCGCTTCTTTGGAGGCAGGCCTGGCTCCTCTTCTGGCGACGCCGCAGGTGGTTCTCCTTCACCTGCATTTGGAAATTGGCCTGAACTTCATGAACGTCAACAAAGCTATAAGAGCAGGGCATTATTGAGGAAAGATTTGAGGCGTCAAGCATGCACAGGCCAATTGTATGAAATGCACCTGATGCCGGGGTGAGGCGCCAGAGCCGCTGCACAATGGAGAAGCTGAGCTTGTCACCGGCCAGGAAGCCCCTGATCACATGCTGCCCAGAGCCGTTCAGCACGGTGACGCCTGTTGCAGGGATTGTTGCGCCCGCTGTCAGCTCCACAGCGTTCCCTGTGGCCAGCCTGATCGGCTCCAGGCGAAGGCTGCTCGGCACCTGCCACACCCCGAGAAACCGCTGAGTCCGGTTTATTTTTGCCATTATCCGTATGCCACGTTCATGCAGAGCCTGTAAAGGTGCATACACGGCAGGAGTCCCCTGTCATGGGCTATTGCGTCAGAACGTGGAGGAATTTAATCTGCACTTGGCCCCTGTCATCAAGTGTGTGATATGCAGTGCATGCAAACCCCGGCAGGCAGCAATACGGCACAAGATACAGAAATTAATAGATTCCCAAACCTTGAGAAGCTCCTTGCCGAGGTATTCATCGACCTCTCTCTGCTCGACGGGGCCGCCGTCCAGGCGCCGCAGCGGCAGCGTGCGCTCGGCCGCAGTCCCATGCACTTCCTCTGGCAGCGGCCGCACCGTCACACTGCCATTCGCATACACCCCCTCCGCCCTCACAGCCTGCACGGACCGCAGCTGCCGTGATTATGATGCCTCCAGACACTGCAGTTTGGTGAGTTGGGAGGCACCATTGTTGTTCGACCAGCACCAGCCAAGCGCCTCGGATCCTCTGATATGGTGTCGGAGATGGCGCTATGCTCGGAGGGGAGCCAAGCAGACACTTCATAAATGTGAATATCAGCTCAGGGCGCACGGGCCAAGAGGTGGGCATTTTGGCATCCATTTCTAGCGTGGAGCCACCCTCATACACCATCTAACACTGGTCATTGCCCTGTTGAACATCATGTTGAGAGATGGCGGCTATGTAAGGATTCAGGCTGAAAGGGCCCCAGCCAGGAGGCACACCTCCTTCACGGAGAAGTAGAGGACCATGCCCATGATCGCGGGCTTGACATTCAGGCGCACGACGTCTCCCTGGCTCACCGTGCGCGAACCGTCCTCGATCCGTGCAAAGGCCGTCGCATCCTCGCCCTTGCTGGACCGCACTGCCGCCTGCATTTGAATATTAGCTATCCCTCTCAGAACCCAGGCACGGCAGATATTCTCGCCTACAAAGGACACCATCAGCATTTATAATTCATCTGCATGATGTCAGCATGGTCTGGGAAATGAGCGCGCCTGCATGGCGGCCTCTGCCAGGCCCACAAAGCGGATGCGCTTGTCCAGCGTCGTATGGCACTTGGTCAGCCACTCCCGGAATTTGCGCTCCAGGTTTGTCCTCTCGCCTGCGCCATCACATCCGTGTCAATTCCCATCAAAATTGCACACAATGATGCCTGCTGCTCCACAGCTTATCGTGGGAGCCTCAAGCACCTCCCTGGCGATGTTGAAAGTCAGGGATGCTACATTCGATCAAGCATGATAGATGAATGGGAGTTGATGAATAATAAATGTTTGAATAGAATTGTTTGGGTCAGTGAGAACTGGGGCGCGCCTGGGCTGGAGGAGGCAAGCAGCTCCTGGAGGTTGTCGCGGAAGGTGAGCTTGTTGCGCGTCACCAGGAAAGCCGGCCCGAAGAACAGCGAGCCTCGCAGCCGCATGAACGCTTCGTCGGGCAGTGCATCACGCGTCGCCGAGCTGCGCTTGATCCGAATCGCCTGCAACCGCCACAGCCCCATTAACATGCTAGCAGAGCACCTTGCTGTCAAATTTGCTGCAGGAGATTCTGAGTTATGGGGTACTCAAGGTTGGACGGACCTCTATAAAAGGCAGGCTCTCAATCCGTGCTCCCGGAATCAGTCGGCCCTGCACGCACAGGTATGTTTCTGACATTGCATGCATGAGCAGGAAGAGAGGCAGAACGCGTGTAAGAGATCGCAAAAGGATGAGAAGGCAAAAAAATTTGTATGTACTGTGAGCTCTGTGGTGTGGTGGAAAGCCTGCCTGCCAGAAGGCACTGAAGAGCGGCGCGCGAGACCTCTGCCACAGGAAAGACGCATCCTCCCCGGCAGCATCCATGCCTGCGAAGCAGAATCCATGCGCATGATGATGAACTCTCCTCAATTCATCGTGTTACATGCTGGAACGGCAGAAAGAAAACGCCAGCTAGACCACAGCGATGTCAGTCATGCATGCACATTGGCTGTGTTGGATTTGTGAGGGCGGCACACCATCGTTTTGTGGAGGGGCCTGGGTAGGGAGCTGGGAGGCCATCGGCTGCTGGGTCATGTTGTAGGTGGTGATGGGCTCCGGTTGCGAGGCAACAGCGCCCTCGGCCGGCAGGGTCTCGCGCTCGTCCTGGAAGGGGAAGTAATACAGCGCCCCCGCGACAATCCCCTTGCCCGGCACCATCAGTGAGAACTGCAGCTCCGCCTGCTGCGCCTGCGCGCAGCCAACAAACAAACTTCACAAATGTTTGCAATGCATTAATTGAACAATGCACTTGACTGGCAGTCCAAACGTCCCAGAGGCACGAGCTGCCCAAAAAAAGACAAGATATGCAACAATAGAGTAGTTGACAAATTCAGCAGCGGTAGCCATGCACGCCGGTATTCAGAGTGATAAACAACCTGCAGGTACTGGCTCTCCATGTCGTCGGTGATATCGGCCAGGTTGACGCTCCAGACGGTGCGGCTGCCGGAGATGCACTGGATGGTGATCTCCGGCAGGGGCCCGTCTCGGCCGGGGCTGCCGGCCGCGCGGCCGCCGCCGCGGCTGCCCTGGGGCCCATGCAAATAGTAGTGGTACAGGTGGCTCAGGTCGCGGCACAGCTGCTGCATGCCCGCCTCATCAGCAATCTGGCCCAGGATGTTCTGCTTCACTTGGCCGACCATGACCCGGGTGAAGCTGCCGGCGCCCCCGGCCTCCGCCTCTGCAGCGACCCAGGACTGCGCCAGCGGCTGGAAGGCCGTCTCGATGGCTGTCAGCGTGGATGCGTCGCCAGGGCTCCGGTGCACCAAGTCCTCAGCGTATACATCCTACACGCAGCAAGTGGACTGCTGAGATCCTCTTGCATTTATCTTTGGTGGATGTAAGGTGGGTCATTAGCGCGGCATTTTGATATGGAAAGTCAGAGATGCAAAGGCAACAGTTGCTGGGGTGTGGCAGAGCACCTGTTTATTTTTGTATCGCTCCTCCAGCTCTCGAGCGGCGAGGCTCAGCTCGTGCACGAAGCTGCTTTGCGCGCTCTTCGTCACCACCTTGGTGCAGCCGCCCATGAAGAAGGCTGCATTCTTGCTGCCCACCTGCACGCAGACTATTGCCTTTGGTGCAGTTGGGAGTGAATTATACCTCGTTCTGGTTCATGCCATTACAAGTTGCAATAGTGCTGTTCTTGCATTGTCAGTCTTGCCCCGGCTGTGGCAGTTACACAGGATGCATGCTGTGCCTCAGGGCATGTACTGCGCTTGAGAGGCAATCCACACAAATCCCTGCACATAAAAGAGATGGGAAAAGGGGGTCATTCTGGGGGAGTTATTCCTACCCCGAAATAGGACAGGTTGCCAGAAAGGAAGCGCTCTGGGCCATTGCGCTGGGTGGGGCCGTGCCCCACATCAGGCTCCTGAGGCTGCTCGCCCCTGTCCTCCATGCTCAGATTCATCACAGCCCATTCATTCAGCTCCCGCTTGCTCATCCCACACCCTGCAAAACAAGAAACCTCTTCGGAAAGCTGCTTCTCGCAGTGTGCAGAAATAATGGGTCAGCTGGTGGGTATTGAAAAACATGGCAAGTGGAAGGACGCACCGTTGTCCCAGACTGAGATGAGCCCAGCAGAGGGCGTGGAGCCTCCCGAGGTAGCCAGCGTGATCATGATCTTCCTGGAAGTTGTGTTGTTCCGCGTGGCCCGCAGAGCATTGTCTATCAGCTCTGACAGTGCGTATGGTAGGGGAGAGCGTCCCTGCATCACATTGCCAGCATCGATATACCTTCTGCACTACGTGTTTCTCCCAACCCCTACAAGTTGTCACAAAGAGAATCGAAAGAGCCAGTGCTTTGCTGTCTTGAATGAGCAGGCGGGCTGCCAACCTGAGCAGCCCAGTACTCCAGCTCTCCCGCCATTGTGAGCGTATTGGGGTGGGGCTGAAAGCTGACGCGCTCCTGCGGCATCCAGCACATCAGCAAAGCTCAGACTAAATATGCATCGGCGCCAGGTCCGTAAAGTCTGACCAGCGCAACCATAAAGTCCAACCATATTTTACAGTCCTGAATTTTTTGGCTCTCATTTTGGCACCTTGGTTGGCACAACGTGGTCGGTCTCATGAGAAAGGACAGCCCACAGCTTCTCTCCTTCTGACAGCGCCCGCACATCCTCGTCGTGCTTGACATCCACCGTGAAATTAGTGAGTAGGAAATCCTACGATGCATGCGAGTGCCTCATAAAAATGGCTTGAATTTTATGCAATAATCAATGGTGATCAAGTGCAAAATGTCCAGATCAGTTCTGTCTTTTCCCTTCCAAAGGGAGTAGCTTGCCTTGCCATCCAGGACAGGCCGAAGAGCGTTCCGAACAGCGGACTTCAGCTGCTTCAAAGTACCAGATGCTGGCAAGTCCACTGTTTTGGGCGAGTCCGATCGCCCAGAGAGCTGAACATACACTCCTGTACCAAGAACACCAGCTGCCTCACAACATCCGTTCCTGAAATATTAGTCTCTATCGAAATGCTGACAAGGTCTCGTTGTCATCAGAAAATAATCCGCTGCAATTACTTTAGTATGCCCATGCATCCGGGGCAAGCCTCGTCCAGCGAGCTCACCTTTCAACATCGTGCTCTATACATCGGTGTTCACAATTTCAGACCCGCAAGTCCGTGCCTTGTCAACTTTCAAGACATTCCTTAATGTCAGTCAGGACTCCCTTCTTCTTTCTCCATTCTTGAACAAGGTACGCGGGCCTCAGACGAGCAGACGAACTAATCATGATTTGCAAGAAGAGCACGTGATTGCTGCCACGTCAGGCCCTAGGGGTGGCTTCCATTTGAGATACCCCGATTCGATTTGCCTTCTCATATCGGAACGTTGAATATAATGCAATAATAGAGAAGCAAAAATATCAGCACTGTGCAGGTCAGAAGGAAGGTGAACAGGATTACTTGACAATCATGAAGGCCTGCTCCAGCCAGCCCCTTCTCTCTCCAGCCCACACATGCCACAAAAGCTGGAGATCTCTTGCGCCAAATGCCAGCAAAGTGCAGATGTGTTCAAGACCAAGTGCGATCGCACGCCGTACAAAGCTTACTTTGGGACAGCACGCCAGCGTCAGATCGTCCTGCAGAGCAGAGCGGCGAATCTGCTGCAGCGCCACAGAAGAATACATTGATGTGGAAGGAGACATCATTGATAATAGGATCCCTGTGACGGTGCGCATCTAAGCCTCCACTCCTCTGCTGTGGTGCAAGCACAACCCTGCTTTGCCAGGATCCTGAAGTCATTTTGTATACTTGCAGGTGATCACTGGGTTCTTGGGTAGCGGGAAGACAACACTGCTTAATGCACTCCTGAAGCAGGACCACGGCAGGCGCATAGCTGTCATTGAAAACGAGGTGGGGACCTTATAGTACTGTTTGGCGTTCCCCTTCGAGCAGTGATGCTGTGCATAGCTTGCCATCCAGGGACATGCTCCAAGCTTATGCCTTTCTGACTGCGACTTTTCGCCACATGCAGTTTGGCGAGATAGATATTGACAGCGAGCTGGTGGCGTTCAAAGAATCTGTTGAAGGAGACCAAGCCATCATGATGCTCAACAACGGCTGCATCTGTTGCACTGTCAAGGAAGACTTGCTGGTGATGCTGGAAGAGCTGGTGCGTCCCTCTTGCCATCACCACCTCTGACATCGCAATTTTCTTCTGATGCGCATCCTCGATTTTTCATGGCTGTGCTGAGCTGGGTTCTTGGAGCCGCACCGGCCGGGCGAAAGCATGCTGACGAACCTGAAACTGTCCAGGTCGCCCGTCGCGACAAATTCGATCACGTGGTGATCGAGACCACCGGCCTTGCAAACCCAAAGCCAATCATCGAGACATTCCGTGCTTACCAGGTACCCATCCCTCACTTCCTAGCCGTCACCTGTGGTGTGCCCTACTCCTTTTGTTCACCAGTTCTGATATGCACTCCTTGCCTGCTTCCCTTGAGGGGCCAACTCTTGAGGGGCCAACCCCCAACTGCCGCCTCGTACCCCACTCAAGAAGACGCGCACCAGAGTGAAAGTTTCACATGCGCATGCAGCCTGTGGCAGAGCAGTACTGCCTGGATGGGGTGCTGACGCTGGTGGACGCCAAGCATGTGGGGCAGCACCTGGACGAGGAGAAGGAGGACGGCGTTGTGAATGAGGCCGTCGCGCAAGTGGCGTACGCTGACCGCATCATCCTCAACAAGACAGACCTGGTGGGGACCTCACCGCTCATTGTGTGTCTTTTCTTATCATGAGGATTCCTCTCGCTACTGAATTGTGCTTGGAAATCGGGGCTACTGGTGCATGTTCAAGGGAAGAATTGCTGTCTTGAAAGGCTCTGGACAAGCTGTATCTGCTTGGCCATGCCAGCATGGCAGCCTAACATGCAGGGCCGGTGCTCATGAATATACTGTAGTAGCCATTCTAAAACCCGCAATAAATAATCACTTTTGGCTAAAAAGGGTGGATAATTAAGACCCTATCTCCCAAAATATGAAACCTATCATAATTTTGAGACCAGAGTGGGGAAGCTCTCGACAAACCCAATCCAATGGAGCACGACCCTGGTATATTGTAAGTCAGGAAGACCTTGAAAGGTTGCTTTGAAAAACTATTCGCACCGCCGAGGGTGCGGGTTTTAGAATGACGACTACAGTATATGCAAGCCATGATGGACGTTGCAGGTGAGCAAGGAGGAGCTGGAGTCAGTGGAGCGGCGGCTGAGCAGCATCAACAACCTGGCGCAAGTGGTGCGCGCTCAGCGGGCCGACGTGAAGGCGGACTATGTGCTGGGCATCGGCGGCTTTGACCTGGACCGCGTTGCAGACGAGGTGTGCCATTGCCGCCAGCCCCCTCCTCCTGCAAGTGATTATTACCATCTTAGTCTCCAAATCCACTCTCACTCTGCATGTTCAGATAAGGAGAAGGTGCAAAAGCTCAATTGATGTTTGCTGACTCACGGTCTTTGGCCTTTATGCCAGATGGTTGCTTTGGAATTGCAAGGCAGCAGCAGACTAGGGTCACATGGCTGTGTCATCGTCTGTTGCAGGTCATTGAGGAGATTGAGGGCAGCAACGGCCACTCCCACTCCCACTCTCACAGTGACCACGATCACGCACACGCCCACAATCATGAGCATGATCACGAGGCTGCACACAGCGAGGCGCACGCGCACGGCAATGGCCATGAGCACAGCCACTCCCATGACCACAGCCATGAGGGGCATGACCACAGTCACCACGACCACATGCACGATGACAAGGTGACATCGGTCAGCGTGGAGCTGGATGGGGACCTCGACCTGGACCTGGTGAGTCACATTCGGGGATAGCATCTGCTTTCTTGGGTAGCGTCTGACAAAGGTGCCCTGGCTGTATTTCTGCAATTTGTTGGGGGCGCCATACGGAAGTGTGGAGACCCTCAGGGAGGTTTGTGGGACTTGGCTGCAGGTGAATGACTGGATGGAGGATCTGCTGATCGACTCCTCGGAAGACCTGTACCGCTTCAAGGGCGTGCTGGCCATTGATGGCTGGCCGGACCGCTTCATCTTCCAGGTCACTCTTGCTGAGCATCCTGCCCATTAACCAATGCTTGCACACTTGTTACAGAAAACAATTTTGTTTATCCTTAACCATTTGACGGATGTAGAGGCTTGCCACTCTGTGTTAAGTGAGAAATTGCTGTGTACTTGCACAGGGTGTGCATGCTGTGTTTGAGGGTACGCCAGGGAAGCCGTGGAGAGAAGGAGAGAGGCACAAGAGCCGCATGGTCTTCATTGGGAGGGACCTGGACGCCAAGGTGCTGAGGGAGGGTCTCCAGCAGTGCCTCGTGAAGGCTGCTCGTGTGTGAATGAGACAATGACATGCCAGTTTCTGCTGTGTGATAGCCAACCGGCTAAGTGCTAGCCAGCAGGGCTACTACCACGGCATGGGACGTCCCAATTTTGATTGAATCTGATGAATGCCTGTGTGCGCGCGGGCGATTGCAAAACAAGACTGGTGGGTCTTTGTGAAGCTTCTTAAGAGTCAGCATGAGCTTGGTGCATGAGGTGCATGCTTCTGCAGTAGTCAAATTGCAGTCTATTATAAAAGTTTGATTGTTCTTGAAATTCATAATGAAGGGTCCATTGAGAGAGAAGCTGGTGCGATTCACGCCACGTCACTAGGGGTAATTAATATATTAATATAGTAATTACCCCTAACGTCACGGATCGTCACGTGCGAGCAAAACGTCCTGATTATGCCTCCGAAACCGTGACGGAAAATCTACACAATACGCACACGCTGTGCACTCAAATTCGTTTCACATTTGGGTTTCTTAGCTTGTCCTAGCACCGCGTACACAATTTTGCACGACGCAGACTTCGCAGGACCGAAAGATTTCCGGGAGCTTGTTCATTGTGGAAAATGGCCCCTTCTTCGGGGAAAGCGATCGCAGTCGGAATTACAAACTCGAAGGTAATTTAACACACGATGTAATGGTCGCAACGAGATGGCAGTGGTTGCCTTCGGTCATGCTCTCACCTCCTAAAGGCTTCCTAGGTGGTCCTCCGCTCTTCGTAATAATAGGTTGATGGAATTTGGGCCAAGCCAAAATCGTGTGAAAATAAAGTCTTGAGGCCTAGCAATTATCGTACTGCATTAGGGTTGGATATACTTTAATATGATGGGCGTTCGGGCTGGCTCTCCAACCTGCTCAGGAGAGCAAGCATGCGCTACATCATCCTCACTTGGGATAGCAAGATCCTGAAACAAATTATTAAAGGTCTCTGCTTAAACATCGTCACGGGGTGTGCAGGCTTCTCAGAGGGCGGTTGCTTATGCTGCCACTCAGCTTGCACAGCCTGGTGACACTATCCACTTGCTGTGCGTGCTGCTGGACACAACGTTGGCTGACGACCACTTCGCCCGCAGAACTTACGTGAGTTGTTGCTCCGAGATCACACACTCTCCCTGCCTGTCACTTGTCATTGCCCTTGGATTTTAGACTTGTTCTAAAAGCATCTGAGCGAGGGTGGGATCAATCATGCAGGCAAGGATACAGAGGATCATTGCCGAGCGTTTTTTGCCTCTACTGGATGATGTCTTTGTGGCTCATCGCACGCACATCCTGAGGACGACAGCATACACCGGGGGCCCGGCCTGTATTGCTGGGGTGCTTGGCAGCAAATCCATCGATCTTGGCGCCTCAGGTCAGCAGGCCTTCCTTCCATCAACCATCTCTAAATGCCTTGCTTTTTGGCTGTGCTGCTGCAGGTTTTCCATTTGCCGCGAGAATTACAAAATATCTCAGGCATCTTGTTACAAGATTCTTGTAAGACCTCCGTTGGACTGAGATGACATTGCTTGGTGCATGCAGTTTTGGTGGTGGGGAACGGCGCGTCGAATGTCATTTCGAGCCTGCTCTTTCCGTCCGTGGCCAAGTCGGTGGCCAAGCTGAAGCGCATGCCGGTGGCGGTGGTCAGCTCAAATGGCAGCGTGCAGCACTATGGCGGCGGCGACCGCGCCGGCGAAGTCGAGACCTGGGACGGGGGCTGTGCTCTGGAGGTGCATTCCCACTGCCTGTCGTGCTTCCGAAACACCTTAAAAGCTGCCTGTATTTGAAAAGGCTCACAGGCTGTGTTTTGTTGTTGTTTGACCGGTAGGCCCCCGGGGCGCTCTTTTTGAGGATACTTACTTGAAGGGCGCTACAGAAATAGCCGAACACATTAAGAAGGTGCCTGCAGTTGAGGGTGGTCTTTTAAGGGTGACAATAAGGCTACAAGGGCGGCGGTTCTTTTGCTGTGATCTCCAACAAAGGTTTGCAGTGCTGGCTGGTACAAGTGGCCTGCAGCCTCACTTTCCTCATTTGTTGTGCAGGCAAGGAAGTGCAGGAAGCCGTCGCTGCAGCTGGCTCCAAGCAGAAGTGCATCAGGGCGGCCTCAGAGCGATCTGCTGTCTCGCGCGAGCGCAGTGCTGCTGCGATCAGCATCCACCGATGAGACAGTCTCTCCACGGCTCTCGACCCAAGACGTGCCCAGCAGCAGCGAGGGCCCTGTCACTGTCCTCAGCCACCGGCCCCTTCGTGGAACTGAGCAGAGTACTCACTTGGGATAATAGCTGGTGAATACTATTTGCTCGTGACTTTTTAAAATTATTGCTGGCCCTGAAGTGCTCAAGGGATGGCTGAAGGGCATTCCATCGCTCGGACATTCAGCGTTGCTATTTGTATTCAGTTCCTGCGCAAAATGCTCAGCATGATGGAAAACTGATTTGTCTGTCTCGAGCAGGCTATCCTGCAGAGGCACAAGTGAAAATGTGGCATGCTGATGCTGCGACTGCCAAATTTGTGGGCTGTTTCAACAAATTTGTCAAGAAGGGCAAACAACCTTTGCAACACGTGTGCGTCTAGAAGTCATTACCTTCGGTGTGTCTTCTGCGGTATTCTGCAGGACCTTACTCCTGCATCTCCTGAAAGCTCCCGCTTGCGTTTCCCCTTGATTTTGGTGAGTTATTGAAGTGTGGAATTCATGTTGCAGAAGTTTGCTTTAGAACTGCTGAGTTTGGGTTCGTGCCTGTGCTGAGCAAGCTTGCAGCAGAAAGAATGATACTGCATGCAGCTGATTACTTAGGATCTAGATCTAGCTCATATATGCCTCATGGCCATGGATTGAAGTTGAATAGAAGTTGGGAACTTGGATTTAAGGAAAGGAAAGAGCAATCGTGCACGATTAGCTGGTGCAGACAAACATGGTGATGTGCATGTGAAGGAAGACATCTACAAGAATTTGTAAAAGTATTTCTATCTAGCATTAGTGCAGTGCTCCTCTCCTCTTTGCCCAAGTTTTTATGCCTTGTGAATATTTCAAAGCATAATGCTAGGCACTTTGCACAATGTGGCACGCTGCTGTGCACCATGATCTGGGTGCAAGCCAATCCCTCTTACTCAGTGCATGTGTGGCTGGGGTGCGTCTCATACTCGAATGGCATTGCTGCTCACTGTTGCCCCTCATCAGTGAATATTGCAATTGCAACCGAACTGCCCACGAGGACTATTTTGATGCTGATGCATATGCAGATGCATCTAGTGCCCATATGTCAATTGATATGACTTTTCTGAGAAATCTCCATGAGACCAACTAAGTTGCGGACATGCGCAACAATCTAGACTACAGCCACCAAAACACTCGGCACTAATCTAAGTCCTGCACAACTTTGAGGCCAGCCCAGGCCAGGAACAAGAGCTGCCAGAGCTCTGCCAGAAAGATGTCAGAATTCAGAGCAAAACAGCAGCCGGCACCAATGCCTCGCAGACGTTCTGACCCAACCCACAATTTTCGCAGCAATGGACAAGACCACTAAATTACTCCAGTTCTCTGCCCTTAGAGAGGATACGAGCCTTTGTAGAGAAGCTGCCAGCAATTGCTGCTAGCCGGCACTGATCTGAGCAGAACATGCACGCACTGGCAGGCAAGGTCTACCATCTGCATTGCCTCAGCCGCAATGCCTGCAATAAGTGCTTTCCAGGCTGAGCACGAGCCTCGAGGGACTCCAACAACAGACTGTTGTGTCACGGGCGCCCAATGGTGTCTGAGCCCTCTGAGAGCCCTCTGATCACGTTCGATGGTTCCTGGCGCGCAGCCTAGCCGAGCACGATGGTGCCCTTGTAGCGGCGCTGCAGGAATTCGTACTCGGCCTCGCAGCGGTGCACGACGCGCATCACGTCGGGGAAATCGGCGGCCGGCTGCACCGGGATGGGGAACTTGGGGGAGGACACGTCGATGCCGCAGATCTCCAGGAATTTGCGCTCGTCCGCCACGGGGCAGTCGCGGTACGTCTGGAAGTCGATCTGCACTTGCAAGGTTATTCCTCAGCTATGCATGCAATATGTTGACAGGAGGTGCCAGCAATGGAGTGGATGCATGTCCAGACAGCTGAGCAGAGGCCCTTCTTAACCAAAGGCCATCAGGGCTAACGTCTGCCCAGCATTTGCATGTGATCCTCCCCTGAGCGCAATTCAGCATGCTGCACGCCACGTCCTCAGCTAGCATCAACACCTGTCTGGCCCTAAGGGGACACGAGCTAGTATGCATTCACATCTTGAGAGTGGCATGCTTGGGATACACTCGATGACGCCCAATCCTGCCTCCTGTCAGTAGATTTCACTGTCTGCACAGCATTGCCCTGGTCAGGAGCTGGGACACAGAGGGGTGTGGGCGGTCACCTGGAAGGCCTCGTAGCCCATGTGTTTGTGGAGGCCGCCGAGGAGCGCTGCGGCGCGGGTGGGGGAGAGGGGCACGGTGAGGAGGTGGAAGCGGCGAAAGGAATCGCGCTGCGGCAGGAATTTGCCCTCCGCAGTGCGGTGCAGGAAGGCCATGCGGCCGGCCGGGTCGTGCTGCAGCATGCCCACGTGCAGGAAGCGCACCGCCGCGTCAGCCTGCAGCATCAGCCCCGTCCGCTCCTGCGCAGCCGTGTGGACATTCATATCAGATATGCTTCTTTGCCGAGCAAAATCTGACACCTGAGCTGCACCTGCAATGGACCCTGCCTCCCTGCAGCTTGCTGGTTTTTGTCCAGGATGCATCCGTGTTGTTCAGTAGATTGACATTGGAGCTTGGCGTTTTCATACGGAGGCCTAAATCTTAGTAGAATGGTATTCTTCAGGAGTGTCTTTCAAGTGATGGGTCACGGAGAACTTACATCCTCTGGCGTCGCATCCAGGACGGCCCTTGGTGGAGTCTGGACCTGCGCAGACATCAGACGCCATGTCAACCTCTACTCAACATCAGGTGCCATCACAACCCTTTTTGCAAGGAAGCATTGCCAGGGCAAAAATGGTATGGAGCTGGATGAAGTATGAAAGAAGGTATTGATTGTCCAACAATTAGGCGCCGGGGTCGCACCTGGGAGAACATCTCGGCCTTGCCGGCGAGGTGGAAGGCGATGCGGAAGGTGTCCTTGTCGCCATACATGGTGCGGTAGATGACCTCCGGGTAGCTGTTTAGGAACCACACCCACTCCAGCACATCCGCATGCCACAGCCTGCATCCGTCACAACAACAGCAGCTCAGCAGACCGACTCTACTTCTCTCTTACCATGCATGCATGCACTCGCAGTGGCACAAACAAGCAGCACAAGCCCACAAATAATACCCTTTCAGATTGCTTGATACTGCCGTCAAGGCAGGGCATCATGGGCAAGGCATTTTTGTAAACAATTCATATGATGAGCAGCAAGCAAGGCTGGGGGCAGGCAAGGGTGAGTGCACAAAGTGGGCTACCTACATGTATCTATGCTTTCATCTATAACACACTGCCACACAGGTACAAATATGTGAAATTCCATACTACTACATCTACGCACAGTGAGATCCCACCGGTTGAAGAGCATTTGGCCGCTCTCGCTGGTTTTGAAGTCGGCACCGCTGTCGAGGAGCCAGGGTGGCGTGAGGCCGAAGAGCGTGTAAGCGGCCGGCCGCATCCAGCCGCCCGCGTCCCACCAGTCCGGGAAGAACAGCGCCCCGGTGTGCCTGTACTCCTCCGAGTCAAACAGCCGCTCTGGGTTCGCCAGCGGCAGATTATCTGCATCCAGCAGCAACACCTGCAGGAGACCCAGTAATTCACCCAACATTAGCACAGAAACAGCCATAAGTGCCCCTTGCAGCTGTCCATCAGGATAATTCCCATACACTGGATCACTATCTTCCTTTCAAGCAATCCAGTGATTCACCCCAAATGTCAGCAGACACAGCCCATCACTGCCCCTTGAATGCCCACCATCAGTAAGATCACATGCTCAGAATATCGTGTGAACGACACAATCCCACCTAGAGATCAAGCTGGTGCATTTTGGTCCAGAGGTTTGGACATGCTCTGGGGGATTGCTCTGAGAAAAAGGGTGCTGTCAGGTGGGAAGGGGCTAAGAAGGTGGCATGCTGGCCTGCACCGGATGCTGATGTGGGGGTATTGCAGGAAGCAAGCGCACCTCGTCGAAGGAGGTGACTGAGACGAGGGAGTGCACTTTGTGCGCAAAGCCGCTGATGTCATGCGTCTTCTGCGAAGCATCCTTCTCCTGCACATGGAGCGCAGCTCATTCATTGGTCAGCAAGTGCAATCACCCGACTGTGCACCATTCATTAGCGAGTGCCCATGCTTGAGCAAGCCCCATTTCATGAGTAGCAAGGTTTTTGGTGGGTTTAAAGGAGCCCACCTCTTCCTCTTTATTGTTGCCCTCCATCTCAGTCTGAAGCTGCCTGCCGTACGCCGGGATGGGCACAGCGCCGCCATTGACGCAGCGCACATTCTTGAACGAGCTCTGCACCCACCATGCACATGTGTTGTCAGCAGCCATGACCCCTTAATAAGCCAGCTAATGCTGCTTGATGTCCCCTGCATCAATTCCAGATGAGAGTCCACATGTGGCAGGACATCATCTGCAGGACTGGGTGAAGGTGCATGTAAGCTTGACATGCATCTACATGTGAGTGAGGGAGGGGGCACCTCGAACTTCTGGATGGACCAGGGGTCCATCTCATTGGGCCCATTGTAGATGATCTCGATGGGCAGGCTGCAGTTGAGGCTGTCGCGCAGCACCGTGATGGTGGCCCACGCATGGTTCAGCAGAACGTTCCCACCAGCCGGGATGACTATGCCGCGACTAAGGCCGCCACGCTGCAGCCTGCATACGCAGCCACACCTGTGCCCTTAAGACAGCTGCTGAGCTTAAAGTCCACATGGACCCATAGCAGTGTTTATGCAGCTTTATCGAGCTTAAACGATTGCAGTAGAGGTCATGGATGTGGTGGTCTCTATCCAGCTGTTTGCTCGATCCCAAACATATAAGTAATGGTGTACACAGCATGGGTCATGGAAGCTGCATGCAGGTACACCAGTGGCATTTGCAAATTATGGGAGTGAAAATTCGAAATGCATTTCCCTCTGCGACAGAGCATGCCGATGGCAACGCGACTTGCGGGACCAATTTTGAAGAAAGGTGATGTGCTTGGCACATGATGCAAGAGCGCGTACTGCTCAATTTTGGCGGAGAAGCGGGCGTCCCAGTCTGGGCACATCATGTAGTCGACGTGCTTGGCGTACGCGGCCATGAGCAGCTTGCGCCACAGGTAGTGGTCGTACACCGCCGTCTTGTCCTTGCGGATCTTGTCCCGGTACTCCTGCTCCTCTGCACCAGCCACCAACCATCCACAGCCAAAACCAAAACCTCCGCAAGCAATCACCAAACCATGCACCCATGCGCTGAGCGTGCATATGCAGAGTGTCGCTAGGCAAGGCATATTGGGGGGATGTCTGGGGCGCACCAAACTTGCGCTTCCGCTCGGCCAGCATGGCTTCCTCCCGCTCCTTCAGTAGGGCTTCCTGGCCCAGGGTCTCCTTCTTGTATGCCTGCATGCATGCTCTCGTCAGCCACTCCCTCTTTCTGTCTGACAACCCGCTATCCATGCCAGCAAAAGCAAGAGAAAGGCAGCCAGGTTGGACAGCAATATGCACAATCTTTTGGGCTTTTGCCGCTCACCTCCAGCTGTGCCAGCAGGCCGACAGCCTCCTGCAGGCTCTCCCCATCCATGCTGTCAGCATCTACTGCTGTCACATGCTCCGGCTCATCGCCCGCCGCCGGATGGTCCTGGTCCAGACTCTGCCCAGCCCACCAACAACATCCCGGTCAGCCACCCAAAATCCACAGCTTTGCGCGGCTTCATGCGAGGCTTTCTTGGCTATACATGCTCAAAAAGAGGTATTCAGCACATGGCTAGCGAGCACCACTGGATGCATCTTATGTGCCATACATAACTTGAGGAATTGCTGTGCAAGTGGTTGGACACATGGAGGGAGGGAGGGGCTGAGAAGCAAGGCGCACCTCAGACATCTCCAGGATCTCGAGCATGTCATCGTCCAGGAGGTGCGGGGAGTCAATTTCGAATACGAGCGGCGGGGGAATCGGCCGCAGCAGGTCCTCGTCCGTCTCGGGAGGCAGCCGGTTGCGCGCTTGCCACGCCTCAAATGCCTCCCTTGCCGCGGTCTTCGCGCGCTCCGATGCCCCTGCCGCCCCTCCCTTCATGACCCCTGACGCCATGCTTTTCTTTCCAGAAACCTCCCCTTTCTCCTCCTCTGCAGCAGCGAACACCACCTCGGCACTCCTAAAGCCTGTACTGCTTAAACTACATCTGAGAGAGCTTGACAACATGAGCAGAAGCATTCTCAGAGTGTACCTACATTCACATGGTTGTAAGGTACCCCGACAGTGATGGAGCAGTGAAGTGGTGAAATTCACCTGCGGCCGCCGCTTCCATGGCCTTGGCGAGTGACTGCTCGGAGGCGAAGCGCGACCCATCCGACCCCGACAGCCGCGCCGCCTCCGCATCCACAAGATTCTCTCCCAGCGTGGCCGCCTTTGACTTGGCCTGCAACGTGTCCGCCACATACTGCGCCGCCTTACTCCCCAAGCCACCGCCCTCCTCCTCCTCCCCTGCCTCCATATCCCTTGCCTGGTTGGCCGCGCCGGGGTTCTCAACTAGGAACCCGCCCTTGTCTTCCTGCGCTACCGGCGCCCTGTCCGCCCCTGAGCCCTCCTCTCCGCGGGACGCAGCGTACGCGCCCGCCTGCATCTGGCTGCGCAGGGTCAGCGTGGTTGGCTTTCGGGGCGTTCCCTGCTGCCTGTCTTCCCGGTCCTCGGCTTCGCCTGCGCCTGCGCGCGCGCGAATCCGGATGCGCGCGGCCGCGCCGCCGCTGCTGTCTTCCTTGGCCGGCGCTGCGTCGAGCGGCCGTGTGGCGGCGGCCTCGGACTCCAGCCACCGCACGGCCACCTCGCGGACGTCGGTCACGCTGTCCTTCTGTCCGCCGTCGCCGTACTTTAAGAGATGCTCGCTGTCGACGCCGTAGGCGCGGCCGTGCGGGTCGCGCGGGCGCATGCGCACGGTGTTGCCCATGAAGCGGCCGAGCATGCTGTGGTAGAGAAGGCTGTCGTTGGCGCCCGCAACATGGTCTCGCGCTGCCGGCAGCGGGATGAGGCAGGCGCCCCAGAGCAGCACCAGGAAGAGAGAGCAGATGGCCACCACCTCAGCGCGCCGTGCTGTCCTGTAGTCCTCCAGCTGGCTGGCCCTGCTGTGCGCGCGGCCCAGCCCCGCCATTGCTCTCTGCGAGCGTTTCAGCGCCTGGAATGCAGCGCAGTATTTATGCTATGTTGTGATTATATCAAATTTTGGTGGCAGTCTGGACGGTGTTTCAGGGATGTGCATGCCATGTGATCAAATACCCTTATGAAGCCAACTTCAGAAGCTGCCAGATGCGCTTTTACACCTGCTGGATCTGAGCATGGCGGCCTTCACGACCTTGAACGCCAGTTCGTCATCCACAATTTAAATTTATCACCCGAAGCCGAATTTCCTACACAGGCTGCACAGGTGGGGTTTTTGTTAGTTCTTCAATGTATATTGCACCATGGCCAAAAAGATGTCGCAGCAGAGATCAATTGACAGCTTCCAAGGCATTTTTAAGTTTTATAAACTGCTTGGATCCGTGAAAGCCTGAGGGAGTCGTCCTTCTATTGTAGAAGGTTGTTCTGTTCTGTACTGGTGCTCACCAGGTTGTTGCTGTCTCGTCTTCTGGCGATGGCAAAGATTGTCAATTGGATGAGATGCTAGAATTGGTTGAGATGCTAGAATTATTCTTTTCTAAATCGTCGAGTTGCAATTGACGGTGTCAACAGTATAATTTTGACGTATTCCAAAAACCACTCAGGGAGGAACCTTGAGTTCTTTGTTACTTGCTCAGATCTACGATCGCGTCTCCGAAGTACGATAGAATGTGATTGGATAAACAGACAATCTTCGTTGAAATATCATAGGTCACATTGATGGCGCACTTGATCAAGGAAGGACCACCAAAATGGAGGCAGTCACTTTAAAAATTGCGATGGCGTCACCGCTCACATAATTAATCTCAATATTGCTTCCAGCCAGCTTCCTGAACTGCGCGGAATCTTGTGTTCCGCCTCGGACGAAGGGCAAGAACATTAATTGATATCAGGCATATCTAAGCTTCATAAAGGTAGTGCAGCACTCGGAGAAGCGCCCCTGCTGTAGTCTGAGTTCCGCAGCAATTGACACATGCCATCCGCTACGATCTGGTTACCCAGTACGCGTATTCAAGCTTTTTAGTTGGCATTTGTAGCTTCTAGTAATAATGGCGTCATGATGAAGCAAATACATGACAAGACTGCCGAGGCTGACATGGAGGGTACGGAGAATTCCGTGTTTGCAGCGGCCCCTCCAGAAAGAGGACGGCTTGCTAGGTCTGGATGAGCGCTTAAATATTTTTACAGTGATGTGATGCCTGTCACAATGGTAATGTTTGAGTTGGCGCTCATCTCCCTATAGAAGGCAGTGTATGAGGAGCTCACTCCTGCTGACCAGATTTGGGCGATGGGTATGGAGCTGGGCAGTCCCGGGACTGGGGATGTTCAACGAGAGCTATTACATCTTCTCGGTTGGCAATGTGAAGCCCATCTGGTCAGAGCAGTATCCTGCTTGCTGGAAGGTACCATTCCCCCACTGGAAACTCGTCCACCATTAGTCAAGGTTCCTGTGAGTCACATCTGACAGCCGGTGGCATGCATGGCAGGAGGGAGTGGGCTGCAGTGAATCCTTCCTGCATGCTCTGAACTATTCACAAGTGGCTGGCCTATGTGCTGGGATGATCACTCTGGGACTCATCGTTGACAGGATCGGCCGCAAGTGGGGATCTGTCACCACTGCTCTCATAATGTTCATAGGTAAGCTTTGCTGTCGTCCGTTCCCATGCAAAATGCAGACATTGCACAGCACTTTGCTGCTATTGACTTGAATAGACTGAACAGGCTAGCCCCGGAGCCAATACCACTGCATGTATAAGCTATTCACAGGATGCATATCTGGTGTGCAGCTGGCGTTCTGCTGACAGCAGCGGATGGGCCGAGCGCGCGTGCTGTGTTTGCCCTCCTGACAGCAGCGCAGGCGCTCTTTGGCTTTGGCTGCGGCGGTGAGTTCCCAGTGGCGGCTGCATCGGCCTCAGAACGCGCCGAATCAAGCGAGAAGCTCCGCTCCCTGCGCGGCCAGACCACTGTCCTTGTCTTTGCCATGCAGGTATCCACAACCCCCCTGACACCGGCATGCACAATCTCATGTGTACAGTTGTCTTCTTACTGCGAGATCACCACCTCGGCACGGATATTGGGCTGAACTTCATAATGCATGAGATAATCCAGCACTTGAATAAGCAGGAAGATGCATTTGCATGCAATCTTGAAGTAAGATCAGCAGTTCAGTTGTCACACCAAGATCTGCTGACATTGCCGTTGCTGTCATTCGAAGCTCATGAGTTCTGTCTTTACTTCCCCTATGTCGACATGCAGGGCTGGGGCAATATCTTGAACCTGGCAGTGCTGCTGTTCTTTCTGGGCGTCCAAGGCCAGACAGGGCCACAGTACAGCTTCAGGGCCCTCAGCATCACCTGGCGCATGCAGTACGCGCTGGGCCTACTGCCCATCATCTTCATGCTTGTATACAGGATCTTCTACCTGAAGGAGTCCAGCGTGTGGCAGGTGAGCCCTCCTTGCTTACCTGCATCGAGCTTGCACCTTGATGCTCCTCGGTATGTGTGTTTGTGCATGACAGGTGCCTCGCTTTCTGGAAGACCTTGCTATGCATGCCACCAGGGTGTCCATGCTTCTAGTACTTGAAGCAATTGTTTTTGGGGTATATTGCGCATAGGAGCAGAGAAGAATGAAATTAGAGGGCAAGCTCGAGGACAGGAGTCTGGAGAGGAAAGCAAGCCGCAGGAAACTGTGGCTGACGGTGCGCCACTACTGGCACCGACTGCTCGGGACGGCGCTTGGCTGGTTTGCCTGGGACTTCTACTACTGTGCGTCGCCCCTCTTCTCATTTTTCAGTCCCAGAACAATGACCCTCAATTTCGATACCGTCAAGCATGTAATATAATGTCCTCTCTATGCTGTCAGGAGCAAAGATGCATGCGCTCTTTTGCACCTCAAACAGGAACCTGTGCTTTGAATGGACTGTGGCTTGCAGATGGCAACAAGCTGTTCCAGAGCGAGTTCATAAATGTGATCCACCCGGGCCAGAGCCTGGTTCCCCTGCTGGAGTACAACCTACTCAACTCCAGCGTGGCGCTCTTTGGCTACTACTTTGCAGCCTTCACCATCGACAAGGTCTGGATGGGCCGCCGCCGTATGCAGGTCAGCCCAGCTGCCGAGCATGTCTTAACATTGTGTTTTGTATGGAACGTGATGTGCAAACATGAATGCAAGTCTGGTCATAAAAGACACTGCAAATCATTGGTGGAGCCGGTACGTCTTGAAGTGGCAAAAATGCATTCCAAGCCAAGTGGTCCTGGAGGCGCTGTTGACGTTTTGCTGTTGTCCATGTGAACAGATTGCAGGCTTTGCGGTGGTGTTTGTGCTGTTCCTCGTCTGCGGGCTTGCCTTCTACCAGCTGACTGCAACACAGCAGGGGCTGCAGGGCTTCCAGGCCATGTACTACATCTCCAGCGTCTTTGCCCAGTTCGTGAATGCCACCACCTTTCTACTGGTGGGTTCCTGTCAGCTAATTGCATATTGCCTGACAATGATGGCTGACCAATCTGCTTCATCTGGCTTTCATGCATGTGCGCCCCAGGGTCAGCCATACTGTGATTCTCTCAGCAGTCTCAGTTTGTTGCTTAAGTGCATTGCTGTTCTTCAACAGGCCTCTGAGCTCTTTCCAACGGAGAACAGGGGCATGGCACATGGCATCAGCGCTGCAGTTGGCAAGCTTGGCGCCCTGTCTGCTGATGTCATCATGGGACAGGTGATTCCAGGGCACTATCTTGCTTCGTTTCCATGCTCTTTATTCCCATCCTTTCCCATCCTGATTTCTGAGGACGCGATGGTGGAGTGGAAAATATTTCTGCAGAAATGTCTCTGATGATGAGAGGATGGTTCCTGCTCCAGGTCAATGACAGAATGAAGTTCCTCCTGTCAGCAGCGGCTGGCGCTCTGGGTGTCTTTGTGACTCTTGCTTTCATCCCTGAGATCACAGCTCTGGACCTCAAGGATGGTGACATGCGTTGGGAGGCCATCAAGAGAGGTAAGCAACAAAGATCCGAGACCACACTTCAACTCCACCAGCGTGAACTGTTGGCGGCCAAGCAGCATTCTGTAAGGCTCCTGATTGTCTTGCATGCACGCACAGTTTTACGGATTGTCAATGAGGAGAAAGAGGAAGTAAGCTTGAATTCTGTGGATGCGTGCAGGTGAGGCTGAGACATACACAGGGGAGGCAGTGAATCCAGCCAATCTGTCATGGTGTGAAGGACTTTTGGGGGTTGGGAAAGCGTACAAAGGACGTCAGAGTAGAACTGAGGATGCAAACAATCCAGCTGCAGCAGAATAGGTTGTCCAAGTCGTCATAGGATTGGCAGCAAGGACATAGGAGGGCATAAAAAGGTGACAGCGATTTGCCTCTGCCATGCACATTGCATGTTTACGAGCTTGCTATGTAAGGCACCTGGACTCGCAGGCATTGCTGCAATGACAGGGTAGAGTGGAGGGTCTCGTAACTGGCTTGCTACACATTCTCTGGGATGAGTCATTCTGGCAGTGCTTCCAGACGTCGGGACTATCAAATGCTTCAAGCAGCAGTGAGCAGACTGACACTCTTTTGCTCAGAGGCCGTCAATGCTCATTCCTCTCTGGTTTTATGCCTAGGCTCTCATTTAGCCCAAGCTCATTTTTCAGATATTGAAAATTGATACGCATGCATTTGCGCTGAACTAGGTAGACATGCGAGTGAACAATGTTGATAGCATCGAGTACTAATATGAAAATTGATGAAAGCCACTTTCCTGATACTTATAAGTAGTTACAGCTGGGAATTGATTGCTGCACAGGCACATGCTGGCTGTGCAAGTACATTAAAATTCCCTAATTAGGGTACTTGGTCAAGGTGAACTTGATGTAAGCATGACATGAAAGGCTGCTTATTGTAACGTTTGCATTGTGTAATTCCAGCTCAATAGACAATATCGGGGGTCTATTGCAATGGTCGCATTGCTAAAGAAGAACCATTCCTGATGATACTATCATACAATGCTGTGCACCACTGGCAGCCAGAGTCAATCCAGATCTACCTCTGGCAAAGTCTCTATCTACTGAGGCGGAATAGGGGCCAGATGGCAACCACACTCTGATGAGGGGCTCATCCTACAAAGCTACCAAACTCTTCATCAATGCTGCTATCTTCTGCAGGTGTTCTCTCATTCGGCCCATCAGCTCTGCTTAGATCACCTTTTTCATCCCCTTCACTGTCAGGCTTGGCAGTAATTTTCTGCTCTGCTTCAACAGCACTATTTGAAGGTGAATTCAGAGGTCCGCTAACCGTCTGAGCAGCAGCTTGCGGCTGCGCTGAGGCAGCTGGGGGTGGTGCGAGCAGCATTGCAGCGCCACTCTCTGATGGGCTAGCTTCTGCAGTAGGCATAGCCACCATTCGCTCGCTCAGAAACGAACCTCGTGCTGCTGGCCCCTGCGCAACATGTCACCATTCAGCTTCCAAACAGATATCTCACTAGGATGACCAAACCGATGCCGGTAAAAGGTAGTATGCAGCAGCGTGCTGTTCTTTGCAATGCTTTGCAGTGCAGCAAGCAATTTTCAGGCTTATTGAACAGAGCCATCGTTGGGCCTTCTGAGCATCAGGATGCTGCACAACGAAAGGAGTGTCACCTTTGCGGAAAGCTTGAGGCTGACGGTCTCCCCAGGTTTGAGGCTGAAGTCCAGGGTTGGCAGATCGGGGCCCTGCTCGCCTGACTCGGCTGCTGCAAAGGCCTGCTGCATGGCCGCCGCCTCCTCTGATCGCTTCAGGTACTGCTGGTAATCGGACAACGCCGCTGCAAAATCTGAAGCATGCGCCCGTTCCCTGCATGCTCACAGAGCCACTCACTCTTTTCTCACAGCGCTTTGAAGAGCCTCTTCGCGGCATGGCGGCGCTTTTAACAGCAGAGCTTGTTGGAGATGCTGGTTGGGGCTGTAGCAAGAAGAGGTTGATCAGAATTGCACCTGAATCCAAAGCCAATGAAGGCATGCCGGCCGGAGTCTCTGTCCACCACCCTCAGGACGAAGTACCTAGAGCTGTCAACCACCGGCTCCACACTCTGGACAACCACAGCCAGCAGGTCACATCGGAGCACGATTTAATACAGTGCAAATGATTTTATACACCTTGGAAATATCTGCTGGCTCACCGAGGTCAGTGGCTTCCCCTTCATTATGGGACACTCAGCAAACATGTCACCTGCGCATGAGCATCCCATATGGTTCAGAACTATAAGATTGCTTTTTTTAGCTCGAATACCCGTTACTGAACACACGTGAACAGTGATATACTCAGGGCTTTGCACCTGTTGTCACATCGTGAAGTCTGATCCAGCAGTCATCTCCACTCGTGACAACGCTACTGGTCACATCCTGTACTCCGATCGCAATTATCTCATATGTGACATCATTCCTGCCGTGCAATGCTGCACGGTGCAATTTAAGAGGAAAGTGCTCAAAGCTGATTACAAATTGATCACCTGCAGAGGATTGTCTACATTCCACAGCTCAGCACGGTGCCCAACCGTCGAGGCAGGAGGGATCATATACACAACACAATCCCGACAGGAAAATGTCACAAGCTCTGCACGAGATTCCTCAGCCATTCCTCACATCGGTTCTGAGTGGGGTATTTCCACCTTAACGTCACACAACCATTGACAATCTTCTCTTTGGTTTAGAATTGCGATGTCACAGGAACCATGGGAGAGAAAAACATCAAAGGAGGAGAGGTGAAACTTCCGGTCAACGCGTTATATTCTGCCATTCACTAGCTTCCAGCTCCTGGGCATCTGCCTCTAGAGGCAGATGCCGAGGAGTGAATAGGTTCTTAAATCTAAGAACCTATATAAAGCCCTGATCTTACAGGAGCAAAGGGGACAGCAGCACCAGATTGAACCAATCTAATTAATTCGACTAGCCAGCTGTTGAATCGCCTGACTAGGTAGCTGCATAGGAACTAGCTAGCTGCTGCTGCACAGTATCGCGCATGCACAGTGGTTCAGGTGACATTTACGAGTGCATTGTAAATGCAAACAATGTACTTCAATTGAAGCTTTCAAAATTCTCAACAACATCTTCCGTGTCAACTCATTTTCGTGCACATTTCTTTAGTTCTGCACTGCTACGAATGCTCATTTAGCTGGTCACAGATATTTTGGCCGCGTTTGCGGCAAACATGCCTTGCCATGCACGCCAGTGCCACGTTTTCAGCGCATGCCACCGTGATCATGATGGCATATTAATAATGACTGGATTGACTGGCATGTCCGAGATAGCCCAGCTGTTCTGCGCAAGCAGCTGAGCCTGATATCTTGCCAGGAGAACGCACAGCCCTCTGAGGGTCTGAACCTCTCACAATGGGGATCTACTGATCTGCCCGCAACGCCGTGCTGTGCTCTTTGAGAACAGCGACCTTAGATGTCCATTGCTCTCGAAGAACTAAGAGCTCCTGCACCGAAACAAGCAGTCACAACATTCGGCCCTTGCTCGCAAAATGTTATACTGTTGGCAGTGCCGATAATTTTCCAATGATGCACTCTATCGCCCACAGTCAATATGCAGCTTTTGAAGGGAGCCGTCACCTGGAAATGGGCCAACAATGTGGGATCCTCAAAGAGCTCTGCTTCCTGCATCTTGATTTTTCGCAGCCTTCTCTTCTCCCTCTGCCTCTTCAGCAGCCGACCACGTTCCTTTCGTTCTCGTAGCTTCTCTTGTGCGACTGCTAGTGTCGCTTCCAGCTCTGCCCGCCTTCTCTCCTCAAGATGAAGCTTCTGCTTGACATGCGCCAGCACCTGCCAGAAAGGCATCAAAGGGCATTAGGGGTAGGAAACGCAAAGAGACATATGGCACTCGCAGGATTGGCTTGCCTGGCAATGGGCATTAACACTGGTATAGAACCACTCTGCTGCCGTGAACAAGCCGAATATTGAGGATGAGTGTGAATCTTACATGCACGGCGGCTTGCGATTGTTGCTGCGCCTCCAGCAGCTGTTTGCCCCGGACTTCAATCTTGTTCATGAGCATCGCATTCTCCATCTTCAGGTGCTCAAAGTCAACCACATGCAGGCTCCGCTTCATGCCGTTCTGCAAGCAATCCACCATACAAGTCTCATGCTGTGTTACTGCTCTACTGTGTTGTCTCACAAAAGGGATGCTGCGGCAGGCCGGAAGAAACAATTCTCTAATTCTCTAAGCATTGACATGGAGCGCTTGTGCATGTGCCACGGCCAAGGCCCCACTGCCAAGGCCCCACCTCGCGTTGGGAATCCTGCACTCGCTGCAGTTTTGCGCGCAGGTGCAGGACTCTAAAGCGTGCAGTGTCCGCGGCATGCTCCTTCATGGCCAGTGACTGCTCCAAGTCTGTGATTGTCGCTGCAGGAATGACCTTGCCTGTCTTTGGGTCAAGTGCCTTCCTTAGCATAGTTCCCAGGGCGGTCTTGTATTGGGTTTGCATCTCTGTTGCCTGCTTTTCCTGCTCTGCTACCTTAGCCTGTCATACAAAGCCAAGCACAAAGCTCAAGCCTGAGTACTGAGTACTTGGGGTATTGCCAGTGTACGGAAAACCAAAGGTCCACCGCCTGAAATTTCAAGGTACAGAAGCAAAGCTCACTTTCAGAGACGCCAATTGCTGTGAGTGACGAGAGTGCAGGGACGATAGCTGCCCCTTCAGCATGTTCCATTCGGCAAGGGCACTCGCAAGTTGAGCTTCAGTGCTTTCTGCAGCTCCGGCAGCTGATGCTAGCAGCTGTCCCCTCCGCACAGCAGCAAGCGCCTGCATTCAGACGCCGGCTCACAGCCAGCAAGAGTGACCGGATGGCCCCAAGGTACATGCCTAACCGCTCATGCATTTTGCAGTTGGACGCTCCAAGGAAACAGCACACCTTTCTTGCTTGCATGTGAAGCATGGCCCTGGTAGGGCCTATTTGGACTTTCTCTGCAGGCCCCAAAGGCTCTGGGGAGCTGTTGTGCGGGGATGCTTCTGCTATGCCTTCCTCTGCGGGCATTCTGTCTGAAGGCTGCAATGCAGAGGCATCAGCTTGTTCTGAAGCTGCCAAGGTGGCCTGATCGGCTGATTGCTGCTCAGACTCTGGGTAGACTGTCGCTTCTATCTGGGGACAGGATTCTTGCTGCTTGCATATCTCATCTTCTGTATGAACCTCAGCTTCACTTATGTGCTGTGGGATAGTCATTGGGCTTTCTGATAAGCCCTCTGCATTTGCTACCTCAAAATCTGCTGCTTCAAAATCTGCGCCTGAACTTTGGTTCTGTACGTCAGGAGATTTGACTTCCTGAGAAGGGCCGGTGCACGTCAAGATTTCTGGGCCAGTTGCCCCTGGCTGTGAGCCACCATCTAGTCCAGCGTGCACAGGAGGATCTGCCAGGCATGCCTCCATCATTATGAGCTAGGATTGCGTACTGAAACCTCTCCCGATGGATCTTACTTGTACAGAGGGATTCATTCCCAAATAAAGCGTGTTGAGGCGCAATTTAAAAGAAAGATCATCTCATGATAGGATGGTGCTTAATCATTGCTGCAAGATCTGTGAACAGAATGCCATGCTTGAGAGAACAAGAGTCACGACGTGTTCGTATATTTGTTATTTACACGTCGACGTCTCCAAGGAGGTAATACCCCGATCACACTGTCTCGGATGCTACCCCAGAAATAGAACCCTTTCTCTCCATCAACGTATTAACCTTCATCAGGGGTCTTGGGGCCGAACCTCTCACGTGAGCGCACACAACTTCTGGTTCAGCTCCGAGCTCTCAGTCAGGTGGGTGATGAAGATCACGAAACAGTAAGTCCATCGACCTGGCGGGCCATAGACTGGTGACCCAGACGGATGAGTACATCTAGCAATATAATAAAGAGGGTGACGCATTTCAAGCTGCTGCTGCAACTTAGCGGGTCGGTCTTCCCCACGGAGGGACTCATCGAAATGTGCAACCTGTACCCACGTCAAGACTCGGGTTTTAATCGGTGAGCGATCGATATACGTAGTCTTATATTGGTGGATTTTTGAAGGAAGCGTACGGTCGGAACGACCCAAGAAGGCGCGGCTTCAAGCTCCGTCGCTAGATTCGGGTTCACCAGGCTGGCAGGAAACCCGGTTAGAAGAATTGCGAGGCAAAAATTGCTGCATTGGGTTTATGCGAGATAGTGTGCTTTGATGGTATTGGAAGGGCCACCCTATCAATAAGCGTCCTTTCTTGTCGCCGTCAGCGCTAGTAGTCGGAATGCACTGGGCGAATCCTGGCGCCTGTCGATGCAGTAATTGCTTTCCTTGAATTATGGTCCTAGTTTTATGAGACAATGCATGCAGCGTAATTCGAAAAGTTTTGATTGTGATGGTTCCAACTTTTGTTCACGCGAACAAGTAACCCTTGGGGATCTTGAGCCAGAGGTGCTGGCTGGGCTCCTCTGCTGCCTGCCCACAGAGAATCTAGGTTGTCGCGTTACTATGCTTCTGTACTTTGTGGAAAGTGAAAAGCTGCTGCTGATGCATTATTTCGTACAATAGAGCCCACGGAGGAAACGTGTCTATTTTGTGGTCCATTTGTGGGGGGGGCCAAAAAATGATCGATTCTGATGTGATGCCACAGGTAGCCGACGTGTAAGGTAGTTCTTCAGCTTTGATCATCAAGGACCAGGAAACAAACGTGCAAAGATGCTGCCAGCTTGGGCTCGTTCAGGGAGCAGGGAGAGCAAGTAGGCAGGACACTACAGACAGTGAGGAGACTGCAACGCTAGCAAAGGGCGCGTACCAGGCGCCCCATGCAGGCCATGAACCCGTCACTATCCTTCTCGTTGGATGAGCGGACAGTGGCAGCGCTGCTGCAAGAGGACGAGTCAACCTTCAGCATGCTGGGCTCGCTGCTGCCCTCGGCCGCCTCCGCCGCGCTTGCCGCCGCCGAGGCACAGCTGGGAGACCCCAGCGCGCTGCAGGCCGCCAACGCAGCCGCCATGCACCACCTGCTGCAGCTGCACGCCGGCCAGGTGCTGCCCTCACCCTGCCTTTAGATCTACGCATTGATACATGCACATTGCAGGCTCAGGTTGCCCTAATGCAAGATACTTCAGGTGCACTATGGGCTCCAGAGCTAATTTTAGATGAAAATCGGCATAAGGAGTTTGTACCGCGAGAGAAAGTGAATTATTGCTGAAAACGGGACTGCGCGCAGGCGGGTGCGGCGCAGAACGCGGACTCGCGTCGGGAGTGGGCCAACGCAGTGTTAGAGGCGCTGCGCTCGCAGAGCAAGCTGCCGGGGCAGGCCTCGCTGCCGCCGCCGTCCCCGCAGCAGCCCAGCGCCGCGGAGGGCGCATCAGCCGGCACCGGTGGCGGCGGCGGCGCGTCGGCCGGCGCCGGCCCAAGCGGTAGCAGCAGCGGCGGCCGCCCTCCGACGGGCCTGTCGAACAGCTTCGCTCACCTGTTCCCGCCGCAGCCGCCGCCAAACGGCGCCAAGGGCGGCCAGTCGAGCATCTACCAGTCGCCCTTTGCCGCCCACCCCCGCTCCAACCCCGCGCAGGCCGGTGGCTCCAGGGACGGCGGCGGCGTCAGTGGCATGCCCCCCCTGCCCTCCCCCTCCAGCAAGGGCGGAGACAGCCATTCGGCACAGGTGTGTTGCTTTTACATGGCCCCTTCTTGAGCAGGGGACTCCATTTATTTCGACGAGGATCAACACAAAGCGACGTTCCTAAGTTTGTTGAAGTGCAAATGATGTATTCCTTTGAAGGCGTCAGAGGACACAGCCTGCCAGTCAGGAGGTAGTGTTGCTGAGGGTGATGTATATGGCGCAGGTGCCAGCCTCGCCGGTGCCGAGGAGCCTGGGAGGGAATGCGGCGCGCGCCAGATCGACCAACGACTCAACCATGAGTGGCCGGGACGACGCTGAGGCTCCGGCGTGCTTCTCTGGGGAGAGCAACGACAGCCACGCCGAGCACCAGGTGCCACATTCACCCCACCCGCTCATCAAATCGCTTTCAACTCGCTGTACTGTGTACCTACCTACTGATTTCATCACCACGCCCTTTCAAAAGCTAATGGGGTGACCACGACCTCTCAACCCGCTCATTGTAACTCTTGGCTTTTGACTGCAGCACAAAGCCAGACTCTCCGTTTACCTACTACGCGATCTATTTTGTTGCTTCTGGAAATGTCATGGTGGAGCAGAGCTGATGAGCGGAGGGTGAATAGGCTGGTTGTGGCGCTGCAGGGGCGGCCGGTGGCGCAGGATGCGGCGGAGCTTGACACAGAGGAGCTGCGGCTGCGGCGCATCCAGGAGAAGAACCGACGCAACCAGCGCAAGTTCCGCGCCCGCCAACGGGTGCGCCCCAAATTCCCTTCTCCCCTGCCCACTCATCATCCGCACCATTTTTCCCCACAAGTGCCGATGGCATGCAAGTCTATTGAGATTAAGCTAAAACAGAATGCGGCTCTTTTTGCAGCATGTATCGCACCGCAAAACTGATCTTGCGCTCCGGTGTGCGGATTGGTGGCAGCGGCGAAGCTTCATGTTTCTAGGGTCCTGGCTCTTTTGAAATAAACAGTTTGAATGGTTTTGCTGTGGCGCAGGCGAAGTTGGAGGATTCGGAGGCGCAGGTGCGAGAGCTGAGCCGGCAGGTGATGGCCCTGGAGCGCGCCAAGCTGGAGCTGGAGGTGCGCAACCGCCAGCTGGAAGCCTCCGCCCTCCGCGCCAAAGAAGCCGCACCCTCGCCCTCCCCGCAGGTGACACATCCTGCAGACTCAGATCAATTATTTCTTGCATTATACATGCGTTACATTTGGATGCATGGCTTTGATCTGGTGCCGGCGCACAACTTTTGCATGCTGGTGTGTATTTTTGTGGCTTCAATTAATCCCTGAGCTCTACCTTAATACAGAATCGGTGTGTAGGGGTGACCTGGTCCTAAAAATACCATAGAATGTTTTTGGTTGGTTTTGAGGGTTGGCATGCCATAGGCAGATGGTGGCATTCCCTTGCTTTGTAGACGGGGGAGCTGACATGAGGAAATTTCACCTTTGTCAGGGGCAAGGGGAGGAGACCAAGGACGATGCGCCGTACTTTGAGAGCCTGTCAATGTTTGTGAGCAAAGTGCGCGGGGAGACCTTCACCTGGGAGCAGGCCCGCGACATGACCTTCAAGGACATTGCCAAGAACGTCGAGGTGGGCTTGCTTTTCTCATCCTGTAACGGCTGCATGAGGATGTGGCTGCATGTCTTTTCACAGAGACTATGTTCTCTTATCAGTCAGGACTCCAATCTGAAGGTGAAAGGCAGCTCATGATGAACCCCTGGACTGGCATGGCAGCGGATGGGACAGGGGAGGAGTGCAATCGGTGTGAGTAATAGTGCTTTGTGGGTGCGTGCAGATGTACCACAGCATGCTGTCCAGGCTGTTTGAGCAGGGGGCCGAGGACCCCGACAGCCCAGCGCACGCCGAGTTGGTGGAGCTGCTCGCCCTCAAGGTGCTCCCACTTTCCTTATTTGCTGCCCTATATCTGCGGGAGTCCTGCAGTAACATGCCTGACACTCTGCCTTGTGTCTTGTTATTTTAGAGTGGCGGACAATTTTTCAATTGGCAATAGAGGGGAGTGCGCTGCCGATCTGTATGCATTGGTTGCGAAGCTTATGAGTGCATTCCTCATCTTGCTAACATCACATCAAGAAGCGTCTGCTTCGACAAATCTTGAAAAATGCAGCGCTGATGTGTGTCGTGCTGACAATGCAGAACGCGAGCGAGTTTCAGACGTGGAAGAGCCGGCCGCAGCTGATCCACATGCAGTACGCGATGCTGAACGAGGCGAGCGGGGCATCGGACGCGCCGCGGCTGGCCAAGTGGCAGTCGATCGTGATGGCGCTGCAGCTGAGCGAGGAGCAGAAGGAGCGGCTGCTGGCCGCACGCACCTACCTGCTCGCGCAGATGATGGAGATCATTCAGGAGCGCACCCTCATCATCTCCATGCTCCAGGTGCGGCCCCCGCCCCACCTGCCCCCTCCCAAATATGTCCTCATTTGGACTCTTATGCACCACCTTGATCTCTTGCTGGGGCAGTCTATCACAAGACATGCAAAGCAGGGATGCTGAGGGACAGCCCTGGCCTGCGTTATGGTAGATATCCCGCTGCATCTCTCTTGGATGGGTCCTGCATGATGCCCTTGCGCAGCCTTGAACTCACCTGGCAAGTGGCATGCACCTATTCGACGCAATGCAGCGCTGCCTGTGTGCCTTTGGGGATGTCAGCATGTGTCCCAGGACACAGCAGCAGGTTCAGTGTTGTCAGGGGATTGTTGCTGAGGGTTGCATGGTGCAATGATGCCAGGGGGCGGTGCCGTCGATGGAGGAGGGGCGGCAGCAGAACGCTGGCTACCTCAACGCGAGTGCGGCGGCCGAGCGGCTGCAGCGCAACGTCAACCGCGAACACTTCCTCTGCACCGACTTCCTCCTCGCCTTTTGGCAGGTCCGCCCCTTGCCACCCTGTATTGACCAGCCTCAGGTCCATGCACGCTGCAGCTCCCTCCGACAGGTGTGCACTCCCTCCTACAGCCGCCTGCTGCACCACAGTGATCAAGACCTTGAAGGGAGATTGGCAGGCAATTCCCCAGTGCCCTTCAAAGTCTTGTTCCCATCCGTGCAGCAGGCGTGCTATGCTTGCTCACGAGCAGCATGAAAACACATTAAATACTGTAATGTAGAACAGAGCCGCCTCCAAAATAGGATCAGAAAGATAATTTTGCAATACGCTAAAGCTGCAATACGCGCATGAGCTTCACCTCGTGTCTCAGGAGGCGGCATAGTCGCATTGCTAGTCCAGCCTACCGTATTGAGGCTTCTAGAGCTGTAACATTGCTCCTAGAGGCTAAGTAGAATCGCCTTGTACTGGAGCTGTACCTTTGGTGTGACAAGATGGGGCTGGTGCAGGTGGCGACGCCGCTGCAGCAGGCCAAGTGTGAGCTGCTGGCCTTCCCCTGGACGCCGGACGTGCTGGCCATGTGCAACCTGCTGGCAGCCTCCGCCAGTGAGATGGCGGATGTCAAGCGCAGCTACGAGGCGCAGGCAAAGGGGGCCGCCCATGCGGGGGCCTCCCACCAGACCTCCCCCTTCAACTGCCTCCTCATGCCCGAGCTCGCCAGCCTGCAAGACGGTGCGCCGCTGTGCCGCTGTTACCTCGTAATACCCACAGAAAAGGGCCGTCGAGGCGGGGAACTTCTTTGCCTGTGCAGCACAGGCGAAGCACATTATGGTGGTGCATTCTGCTATAAGCGCGTATAACTGTGTAGTGTTCTGGCTTTCTGACGTGATGGTTGTTGTTACTCTGTGGCAATGCGCTGCCCCGTGGATCTTTCACAAGTGTTTGTCCTCCTTGGGTCAGGTACAGGAATGACACCGTGCAGCCGTGTCAGAGGCCGTGAGAGGCCAGAGAAGGCCAGAGACATGTGGTATGTAGCTGACGGTGTGGTACATGCGCATGGTGCAGGAACTGTGCAGATGGCAGATGGGTCTGCTCCAGGGCTGGCAGAGGTGCTGGATATGAAGGCCTTTGGCAGCAACACATGATGATATTGCATGAGGAAGAACGAAGCCTGGAAACGTTCTGCAGCTGTAGATCTAAGGCAGGGAAAGCTGCTGCTCTTTTGGCAAGGGGCCTCTCAGGGAGCTTTTACCCTCGAGAGGAGTATCCATTTGACACACATAAATTGCCAGCGGGCCTCACGCTCTGCTGTTTTATTTATTTTCTTTTCACAAAAAAAGGTGACGCTGGCAATGGGATGCAAGGATCCTAAATATGAGGTGAGCGTTTGGGGTTTGCCCAAAGACAGGTGCACACTTCAAGGCGCTATGCTTTTGGCACACGTGAAATGTATTGCTCTTATGTTCTGGCATAGAGAGGCGCATGTACAAAGCAAATGCATGTATGGGAGGTTTCTGCCATCCGCATTGTGCCTTTGCTGTTGTCCACCTCTGGGAGACGGCCTCAAAACTAATTGAGCGGGACGCATGTAGCTTTGAACACTTCACCAGATGCAATAGGTGCACATGAGGAGGGGTGCATTGACTCTGAGGATCCTAATGGTGCCTGCACTTCGCCAAGTCTCTTAGAATAGCAGGCCTTCAAGCAGTGCAGTGCACAGGGCTTGCTGCATATGTGACAGGACTTCCTCTAGTTGAGAGGAAAGTGTCATGCTTTGGCAGCTCTTCTTCCGTGCCTGGACTAGATGCAAGTCTATAGATTTGATGAACCCAATTGATTGCGGCAATTGTGTGAACACAGGGAGTTACACAGGTGTAATCATAAAGGCGGGTTAATGCTTGCTACCCACAGCTGTTGCATATCCTGCGTATCTGGTTCAGCAGCATCATGGGATTCTGAAGTTTGTGGTGATGATCTGGGGCGAATGTGGGAAACTTTTGGAAACGTGGCACAATAACCTACTTTGCTGGCCAGTCAACTGAAACCACTGAATTGTGCATGTGGCATGTGGACAGTGCATTGACAAATACTCCTTTTGTATCCCACGGAACTCCACCTAGACATTGAAAGCATTGAATAAAATGCACCAACACAATTTCCCATGCTCAAACATTATGGGCAAATTTCGAATTCTTTTCAAGTTGCATAATCTGAAAGTGAAGGCCTGTCTAGGAAACACCACAGTGACCATTACCGGGTCATGACTGCCAGGTTGATGAATGATCTTCATCGCAGTGAACTATCATATGATGCATCTTGCCTTTAATAAAACTGCTATATGTCTGCCAAAAAAAACGAAGGCATCCAGTCCAAGAAAAAAATGACAGGAAGAGTATAATCTCCTCATGGAACGCCGCGCTCCCGAATCCACAGGCAGAAACCGTTGCCCGGGCACCCTTTCTCCTCATCAATCGTCCAAATGGCGAGGCTACCTCAACCGCCATTTAGATGTAGGACAGGGCAGAGATAGCCCAAGTGGGCAGCATGGGTTTCCTTGGATGCAATCTGCGCGAGAGAGACACTCGGCAGGCCATGCGGGGCCTTTTAGCGTTAGGTCTGGGTGCTTCTCCCATTGTTGGAGGTGCTGTGGCGGCTGTAATTGTCCTGAAGCTAAGAAAAAGGCGAAGGAACCGGCAGCAGGGCATCGATGATGACGGAAACGCCGGAGCGGACGAGGTAAGGCTACATCTATTACTAGGAACTAGGAAGATCGCGTATGGTCTGTCAGCAAGCTGACCTGACCCCAAACTAGACCCCGTGCAAAAGGAATCATCTTTGTTGTACTGATGTGGCAAGTACTGCCAACTATAAGGCTTTTTCAAAATTTATTATTTGACTGGCACCTGCCATAGGATGTTTCTCGCTGTCCTGCAGAGGCTTTCGATTGACTTTTCAGCTGTCCTGTGACATGCCAAGATGTATCATTCTGTCGCAGTGAAGTCAAGTCACCAGCAATGAAACGCCATATTTATGGACAAGGTGCTGACTTGGACTTACAAGGGTCAAGGCTTGTAGATTGAAGCTACGCCTTGACATCACAGGTGGGCGAGGAGGCCGCAGAACGGGATATCGATGACCCTTGGCCATCCCAGTCGAAACAGAGGTCAGGAAACAGGGCAACAGAGGACCTTGCTGAGCCTCTGTCCACTGTGGTGCTGGACGAGACACTGCCCATTGGCGAACACGACCTCTGGCGCCTCGTGATGGCTGACCCAGAGTTCCAGAGCAGCGTGCAGAAGCTGAACAAGCACAGGGAACTCAAAGTGGGCCGTTGGCACATGACAAAGGGTGCGCGCGCTCTTGCCTGCGTTGCTCTTGTACAGTTCAAGCCAAGAGGTAATTTCCATAGGCATGCAGAAAAGTGCAGCTTCGGCGATGACTTCAAGGCAATGTACGACCCAGCAGAGCGGATGAGTGACAGCGATGGTATCTGTGGTGTGTGGGCAGATGGTGGGGCAGAGAGGAGGGTCAAGTACATCACTTCCTTCAAGAAGCAGATGATTGGTCCCAAGGAGGCGCAGTGCATAGAGACCCACAGCTGCACCATGCACCCTGGCTCCGGCTGGCAAGTGGATGTCACAGTCCAAACGCCAAAGGTGAGCATTTCCATTGGCACCTTCCCTTTATCTCAAAGGCATATGTCTAGCACATTGCCGTTGGACTGCTTGTTATGTGGCAGCGAGTCTAGCGAGTCATGACATTCCTGTGGAATCACACCCTGTCCTCTTTTGTCCTCCTTGTGATGTGCCTACAAACAAGTCAGGCACAGTTTGGTGGTTGAGGTTTGGAATGTTTCTCTGATAATGAAGGAAGTGTGCAGGTCCCGTATGGCAATACTTTCCATTCGCACCTGCGATGGCTGGCCAGGAGCATAGATGGCAAGCGCACCCAGCTCAAGATCTCCTGCGAGGTCTGCATACTCACTTGAACGCTCCAGGCATAAATGTGGAATCTTGGGTTTCTCTGCTGTCAACGTAAAATGGCGGTGAAAGGTTTAGTCTAAAACTGGCTTCAAATCATGCATAATGCTGTGGTGTCCAGGTGGTCTTCTCAGGCACATGCCTGGTCAAAGGCGTGGTCAAGCGAGCATCAATGGAGGTGAGCACCCAGAAGACTGGGCCTGTGATTGCCAAGTTGTTCTCTGCCTGACCTAGAAACATCTGCGACTGTCAATGCGCATGCATGCGCTCTATCATCTGACAGTCCACTGTGCATCATACTGTGCGAGCCCCGGATGTAATTTGAGTTGATCTGCTGGTCATGACCAGGAGTGAATGTCAATGGTGTTGACATTCGGATGGGTTGCCTTTATGCAGGGCATGAAGGAATCGTACGCAAAGTACAGGGTGCATCTGCTGGAGCACCTGAAGGTGGACTCAGCGGGGGGCGGCGCAGCAGAGCCGAAGCAGGGAAACGGGGGGCGCCAAGCAGGGCGGCTGCTTCTCCTGCTTCTGCTTGGCGCACTCCTCACCATCGCATACTTTGTGGGTCTTTACTTTTACTCGTCACCCTCTCTTGAACGAAATCTGAATCCGCCCTTTCCTTCATGTTATGCTCGAGTGGTCACAACTCCAAATGAATGACACGTGGGGATTGAGGTGTGGAACATGGCGGGTCCGCAGGCCATCACCGGGAAGCTAGAGGGGGGCCGAGACACAGCGGCGCACGCGCTGCAGCAGGGCCGCACGCTGCTGGCAGCCGCGGCGGCCGGGCTGCGCCAGCGCACTGCCGGAGCGCAGGTCTGACCTCCCTCTATCTCCATCTTTAAAACCAACCACGGAACCTGGCTTGGAACATTGAAGCCCCTGAACCACATGAATGTTGTCATCCCTAAAGTAACCAGAATCCAGATCCTTCCCATAATCCATGGCTGACATTCTCAATATAACGCTTAGGTTTGTGAGTCATTTCTAAATGAGTCATAGGAGATTGTTACGGACCATTCCTGGATCCGTACCCCCTGCACCGGTGACCCCCGGGATCGCATCCCGGCCCTCACCGGACCCCTTGATCCTACTCCTTGACCCAAAAGGGTGAGTTTAGGTGATTATTAGGTTCCGACCTGCTATATATAGCGGTAACTGGAACATCTCACCGGTTATGGGACCAGGCCACCCCGTGGCCGTTACAGAGATTCAAATATGAGTGTTGGCGCAGGTCACGGCAGCGGCCGGGCTGCATGCGCTGCGGCACCAGACAGCCGCGATCGTAGCGCCCTAGCGCAGGCGCAGGGCAGGCGCGAGCTGTCAGCCAAGGTGTGGGACTCTTTCAGCGACTCCTGGGATGTCTGCTGGGGTCGCCAGCCCCTTGAGAACCTGGTCAGCCGAAGGAGGCTGGCCAGTCTGCTCAAAAATTAGGTCCAATCCTATTTTTCTCCGCACTGGACGGCTTGGCTTGTCATTGAGGAGGGCTGAGAAGAGAAGGGACTCTTTTTGGCCCACCTTGGGCATTTTCATACCGGTTTCAAAAACACCACTGTTTCTTTTCGTTCTTTTTTTTAATTCTTCATTGCAGCTGCTGGAAGCCATGGTGTTGGGGGCAAACCCTGACTCATCATAACTTCAAGGAGTGTAGAGTATGACTGCCACTGCCTCGCAATTTTGAGCGCTGTTGCGCACATCTTCGAACTTGTTGTCCCCCGCAGATGCAGTAATTTGACAGAGTGTGTTTTCATGGGACGAGGGAGTCTCATTGAGACATTTAGAGAGCCTCGTCGACATGAGTGCTGGTTGCTGTGGATCTTTGTACAAATAAGAGTTGCTGTGTGCTGGTAATGCACAAAGAGAAGGGTAACGAGAGGTGCACACATGTATTGCAATCGCCTGCCAATCATGTACAGCACTGCTGTCTTTGAGTGTAAGCGAGGAGCCTATGCGAGTGCAATGCTTATAGCTGCTGGCCATGGTGCTGTGAATATAATACTGCTCCTGATCAGATAGAGTTTGCGCCAGAATTGTAAGCCATATATCGTCTTTAATTATCTGTTAAGTTCTCCTCACAAGGAACAAAATAAGGTTTCAGTCTCCTGAGTAAATTGAGAGATGGCCAACTTCCGCATGTATAAGCACCGTCATTTTGTATCCTGATGTTGTACCTGGAGGTATTCCTGTACTGCTGCTAAAAACCAACATGCAGTACAAAAGCAAGCCGGCAACGTTCTATCAGTTCCAGGATGAGTTTTGCGCCAGAGCAGCCTCACTAGTAGTGAACACTTCATTGCGCATGGAAAGGTGCATTCATTGATATCCAGCCAAAGCACCGGGCATATGACATCGTGTCAGGAAAGAAGACACAGACAGCACATATCCTTGTGACTTTCACGCATCCGCCACTGCAGCCATGAGAGCTCTGCCTAAGCTCATGCACTCGGCACATGCCCTGGCGCCGAGCTCCGAGCACGCTCACTTCATGGACTGAACTTGGCGCGGATAGCATGTGCCCCAACACGGCCCTCGCTGTGCAGCGTGCATAGCTCAAATCATGCGCACTATGGAGTTGATGCCGCGCTCACTTCATGGCGCTGAATTTGGCGTGGATGGCGTCCATGACAGAGCCAAGGTCGTTTTTGACGGGGGTGGGCTGGTTGGCGTACTGGCATTTCATGCCCTCGATCTCGCGCGAGTGGTAGGCCACCTTGGAGTTGGCGAACTTGAGCCCAGAGGCCGTCGACACAACGACGGTGCGGTCGGAGGCCGCGATGACTCCGCGCTCGCGCAGCTTGATCAGCGCCGCCAGCGCCACTCCCGTGTGCGGGCAGTTGAACATGCCTGCACGCGCACACCCCATGTCAACTGTTCTCCGCGCTAGTCAGATGCAGTATTTGCTGTGTGTCCTGCGCCTTCTGGCAAAGGCAACAAGGCTTGCAAGCAATTTAGCACGCCCTCAAAGAAAGCCTAGATGCGCAACAGGGAACACTGCTAGCTGGTGCTCAATCGCAGAGCACCAAGGAACAGACTCTTAAGAAATGGCCGTTCCAGAAGCGAGGTCCTGCCACCCTATAACCAGGCCGGGCCTCACAGGCCTTGTAAGGATTTGGTGCTGTGTCAGAAGGTATGCGTTTTGGGCTTAAACAGTCCCTATTGAATGACTGACCGGTGAGGTCGCCGCGCGCGGAGGCGTCCATGAGCTCCTCCTCGGAGGCTTCCTCCACGATGCCATCCGTGGCCGTCAGCGCCAGCACCGCGCGGTCGATCGACACCGGGTCGCCGATCTGGATCGCGCTCGCAAACGTCGTCTTGGCCTTCACCGGCTCAAAGTGCTCCCAGCCCTTCTTGTACGCCAGGTACAGCGGGTTGGCGTTCTGGGCCTGTTCACACACCACACAACCCACCCGCTCATCACCCAGCCCAGTGCCAAGCAGGCATGCAAAAGAAGTTCCCTTGTGTGCTGACGCCACCAGCACACAGCCAGGCAGCATGGACACCCAAGAGACTGGCATTAGCCACACGTGATATGTGCTCATCTGGCCATTCTGCAAAGTAGAATTTTGTGGGGTCACTGCAGGTATTATGAGAACAGGAGGCAGGCGGCACCTGCGCGCAGACGAGGCGGGGCATGCGGTCTGTGAGGCCGAGGTCGTAGCACATCTTGAAGCCTTTGTAGAAAGCGTAGATGTTGCCCAGGTTGCCTCCAGGGATGATCACCCAGTCGGGCACCTGCACACCCGCCATGCTCATCAGACCACGGTGACAGCTACAGACAATGGAGGGCAATGCACAACATGGCGGCTTGCATGGGCAGACTTTGCACTGGGAGGAGGAAGTCACACCTCCCAGTCAAACTGCTGGCAGATCTCAATGGCGGCTGTCTTCTGCCCCTCTAGCCGCAAGCTGTTCATGCTGTTTGCCAGGTAGATGGGCGACACCGACGTCACTTCCTGCACATAACAAACGCCCAGTGTGCTTTCATTCAGTGTAATTTCCCAAGACAGCATTAGAGCAATCCAGGCGCAGCTACTTCTGGGTGGTTTTGAGAAAACTGTTGCATAAGCAGTAACAGCAAGCAGATGGAATGGTTGGCACATATGCGGTCTCCAGTTCACAAGGGAGCTCTCTGTGCCAGACAGGTAGTGAGGCGTGCGCTCACCTTGACGAGCTTCATGCAGCCGTCAAAGTCGGTGTCGATGGAGAGCACGAGGGCGCCGTTGGCGATGGGCTGCACCAGCTGCGCCAGGCTGATCTTGTCGGCCGGCAGGAACACGATGGAGGGGATGCCCGCGTGCGCGCAGTACGCCGACAGCGCAGCTGACGTGTCACCTGCGCGCCACATCATCCACCAAGAGGTCAAGCTCTGACAAACCACCTGTCAGATGTGTCACAGGCTTCCTCTCCGGGACGGAGCACCCAACACATCTCCAGTCTCGCCAGCACACGCAACGTCCAGAGCAGCATTGATGAGCGGCAACGTGACCGAGTGCAAGGGCAGGGATCTGCAGATTTACCTCAGCAACAGCAGTGCTACAAGCAAAGCGGCTATTTCACACTGCATCCTGCCTTTCCTACCAGGTGCTTTTCATACTTGGCAGGTCAAGCTGGCATCTCAGGGTCCGGTACATTACACATTGGCAGTCAAGGGTAGATGCGAGGGATTACCTGTGGAGGCGCAGCCGACAGCCTGGACGGCGTCGGGCTTGATGGAGCGCAGGCGGTTGACCTGGGAGACGAGCGCGGTCATGCCCAGGTCCTTGAAGGAGCCCGTGTGGCTGATGCCGCAGTTCTTCACCCACATGTCCGACATGCCCAGCTGGCGCCCAAAGCCCTCCGCCCAGAACAGGTTGCTGTTGCCCTCAAACATGCTCTTGATGTAGTCGTCCTCGATTTGCTGCGCAGCCATGCAACTTTACACATCAGGCAGTCACAAATTTCGTTGGTGATCACTGGGCGGACGTCATAAAATTGTTGTGAAAGCTTCCTTGCTCACAGGCGCAAAATTGCCCAGAATTGGCAGAGCATGCAAGCAATGGTGGGCATGCACCCAGGATTGAAAGACTGCGACAGGTGAAGTGTCAGGGCAGGCAGGAGAGAAGCAGGAAGCGCACCGGCAGCACCCACTCCTTCTTAGACCACACACCCGAGCCGAAGGGCCAGGTTGTGCGGCCCACCCTGCTGTCAAACAGGGCGCGCCAGTACTCCGGCCCATACTGCTTCAGTGCATCCATGTCGTGCACCACGTCCAGGAGGCCGCCATCCTTGGCCCGGTAGACCACCTCGTCCAACGAGTACGACTCCTCCGAGTTCCAGGGATCCCCCTCCAGCACGCTCTTGAATGGCACATACTTCGCTCGGAACAAGTGGCCCTTGTCAAGCGGGGCTGCACAGGCACACAGCAATTCCAATAGAATTCTGCTGCGTTCGTCGAACAAATCTTATCGAAAGTGGTGAGATAGGAAGCCAAGTGGCCATAAGGATAAGTTGGGCACAGGAGTGGCAGTCCTTCCACCCTTCTCCTCTGCAATATGCATCGGAATCCATTTGCACATTTTCCAAGACTCTGTTAGCATGTCTCACCTCGTTTGTGCGCCCTGTCCCTTATGCTGCCTTGCCTGTCAAGGCCCCTGGGCGCATCTCCATCCTGGTCCACCTTTGCCTCCACAGTGGCTGCTTTGAGCGGCTCAGTAGCTCTCCTGGCCTGCCGATGTCCCGAGGCAGAGGACCGAGCCACACAGACAGGAGTAGTGCACACCCTGTGCGATGGGCTGGCCCCAGTGTTGGAACGCAGCCCTGCACAGCTGCCTGCTGCTGCTCCTGCTGAAGATCGTAAAGACTCCATGCTTCCCTGCAGAAGTGTGTTCATGGCTGCAAGGCCCAGTCTGGATTTGCTATGATCAAGGCGGCCCTCGTGCTACTAAAGTGCATGCCAAAAGCGCACAGCTGACTTGGATTTGTACATTAATGCGATTGGGTCTTGTCAACTTTTGGGCCTCTGATCTTGCTTCCGGACAGACTGGCGTTCATCTGGGCTCACTTGAGATGTCATTGTGCTGATTGACAATTGGACACGATGCGCTCTTGTGGTGCGCAGCCTTGCGAAGCACACCTCCTCAGATCGCCCGCGCTCGGAGCTTGCCGAAAACCTTTTCGAACAGGAAACGCAAGGGCGAATGGGCGTTCTTGCCATAGGCAATTGACTTCAGTTCGTTATAATGGACTCATTCCTTGTGTACTCTTCACCAGACGGTCTGAAGTTCCTGGTGCGCTCGCGCTTTAACCAAGCAGTACTGATTGCATTGGAGCCCAGCATTTTTTTTAAGGAAACCTTTTGCTGAGTGAGAGTCAGTCAAGTAATTTTTGGTTATTCAAATATTTATCCTCAGAGCATTCCAAGCAGTGCGGTCTCCACGGCCAAAACCAGATCACTGCGTGCCTCACATTTGCCCTACCTTTCAGTGACATAGCACTGGCTGCGGTAATGACAGGCACAACAAATCTGGCAGACTGTTAGAAAAGTTACGTGGCTTTTGTGTCCACAGGCAGCCTGCAGAGGCCAGGTCTGCCACAGAGGAGGGGAGCCCTCAAGGCAAGGCACCTCTTCTTCGCGCATGGATGAAATGGTTCATCACATACTGTGTGCTCTTTATGCACGCTCTTTCAGAGTCTGTTGCATGCTTTCATGGATGAATATTGGTGGTGCAGTGCGAGGCAGCGTCTGGCAGCACTGTGCGCATCACCACCCAGCATGAGGTGGCCTTTGGGGAGGTCGTCAAAGCGGTTGGGACACAGGAGCAGCTGGGAGCTTGGGACCCTGCCGCTGCCCCAGGTGCCCCCCTGTGTGCATGCAATGTTTTAGCCTCGTCGGTGCCGCTCATACCTGCATGTGTCCTGCTGACGCTCTAGACAGATTGTGCTGACGAAAGGGAATTCTCCGTGGACATTGACGCACTGCTGCAAAAGACATGTACATTAGACTTGGTTTTTGGATATTGAGAGCTGCCCACTTGACATCAAGTGGCCGTTCAGCCTCTTTTTGGGGGGTGACCTAGGACATACAATTCTGGAGGCCGGGTCTGTTTCCACCCTAAGAGGAGCGGAAATAGCCGGTGAAAGTCCGGCAGCGGCCAAGCCTCCCCTGTTCCTTTCCCTTTTTTTCCTCTTTCTTTTGGGCACTAAAAGTTGGGAGCTGTACAGGCCTGACATGGGCGGAAGGGAACAAATGGTCTGTGGATCTGGCGCTACCTCCCGACACTTATGAATTCAAATTGGTTGTGGTGAGAGAGGATGGCTCAGCGGCAGAGTGGGAGCCTGGCACCAATCGTGAGATCAAGGTAGCTGCTCTCATATCCTCATCTTTTGCCTGCCCCTGGGACAAATGTGCCTGAAGAGACCCTTTTCCAGCGGCAGAAACAGCAAGTGCAGGATTGCGATGATCTGCAAACAGCTTGCTACTGTGCAGGTGGAGGAGGCTGGTGATGAGAAGATAGTGGCAGAGTGCGCCTGGAGCGACACGGCCACCACTGTCCTCTCCATTGATGGGGTAAGGCACCTCCACCCCTTCAGTCTAATGAGCTGATTGTGATTGGAGCATGGAATGTAATCGGCATTACCTGGACGCCCCACTACCTCGTTTAAGAAAGATGTGCACCTCCTGAAATGACAATACCTGATTCAGACCCGTCAGCACCGCGGACGTGAGCATCCTTACTAGTGGCAGCGGCTGTGCCGAGATCCCACATGGCGCTCAAGAAAAAGTGACGGTTAGGAAAACTGACACCAATACTCCTTTCTGTCTCTTGAGAAGGCCGGAGCGCCCACTTCGCCTGCAACCGAGTCAGAAGGCGCTGCGGCGCAAGTGGAAGCAGCAGAGGCTGAGGCAGAGAGCGCCGGCACCACTCTGTCTGAAGTCGAGCCATCGCCTCCGGAGACAGAGCCTCTGATTATCAATCAGGTCTCCCAACCCTCTCCATTCAGCTTCTCTTGACTTCCCCAGTCCTGAAGCCTGGCCTGCACAACCCACTGACTGGAAGCTTGCTGGCTGCTCTCTGGCGTCCTGTCTGAGAAAAAGAGTCCCAAAAACTGTCTCTCAGCTCCCGGTGCTCTACTACTTGCAGGCAAGCAAGGCACCCAAGGACTCTGAAGCCGTCATGCCCGGAGAGGCTCAGAGGCCTGTAGGAGATGTCCAACAGGTCATTACCACCCCTCCTGAGCTTTCCTCTGCAGCACAAGAATTTCTGCCTGTCACTGGACAGTTGCCGCTTTTCAATCCTTCATGAGCTTCTACGTCTTCTGCATGGATCGCATGGACTTGCACCAAGTTTTGGGCATTTGAGTGATGTTCGGATGACATCTTGTACGCAGGACGATGCAGAAAATGCTTTGGAGGCTGCCACTGAGCCTGAGGGGGAACTTGAGGAGCCCACACCCAGCCTCGACAAGGAGACACCCACTGTATGTGACCCTCCTGTTGATAATGACACACTCTTGTACCCTCTGCATGCCCACTGTCGACTTGTGGCTCTCCTGCACAAGTATTTCGCTTCTGGCAGCCAATCGCGCGCTGCACACTGCAGCCTGGTCGGGCACTCAGTCATCCCTTGGGTGGCCCAGGTGCCTGGAGGTGCGGATGAGTGGGGCCCTGCAGGAGGGGGTGAGATGGGCAGCGTGGACGAGGCTGATGTGGAGAAGCAGGAGCGCTCAGAGGTTCAGCAGCGCTGGGCAGACAACATCCAAGAAGCGCCCGATACCCCTGCCGAACCACAGCCTGCTGAAGCTACTCCGGAACCGGCACCTCCTGCCTCTCATGCCTCAGCCCCTGCCTCTGCTTCTGCTACTGTGCGTCCCACAGATCACCCAGCTCTGTTCATCTTCGAATCCCTTTCGGGAGTCACGCAACATTGTGGCTGCTGCAGATGCCTCGGGTCAACTCACGCGTGTTTTAAATCGTTCTTTTGATGGCTGAGCGCTTCTGTGGTTGTGCAGGAGGAGCTGGAAGGGACCGGGGGAGTTCTGAACGTGGAGGCACAGGGAGGCAGCGTGGCAGAGGCTGCCGCCAGTCCCCTTGCAGCCGCCAAGTTTGAGGCGGCCCCAACCCCGCAGCAGGTCAGCTTGAGCAACCCTCACCTGCGTTGTGCTCTCAGCCGTGCTGCAGTCACATGCCACACTGGATCATAGCCACTTTCACGCTCCGGCATGCGATAGAGATGCACAGGAGCAACGCGCCAGGACTATCACAGTACCCTGTAAGCACAAGGGCCGGCAACAATGTGATCAGGCGAGCCCGATAAGCTGCTCCCACAATCCCGTCGAAAGGTTCTGCATGAACGGAAGTATTGCATCGCAGATTGCAAGCGGCACTCTGGAGGTTGCAGCGGAGGGTGGCAAGGTGGCGGACGCGGCCGCCGGGCCGGTGGCGCAGGCCGTCTTCAAAACGGACGCTGCTCCCAGCGACAGCTCTAGTCCACCGGCCGGGCTGCAGGTCCTTGTGGGCACGCTGGGGCTGTTTGCTGCGCCCGTGGTGGCCTGGTCGCTCTACACCCTCAGCTCGACAGGTGTGCCTCCCTAGGACATGCAGAAACATCCTTTCGCCGCAAAGGAGAAGTTTTGGACACGCAGTGAGACACACTAACATGAAAGTGTCTCGTCCAGCGTCTAGAATATGCAGGGACATCGGTCAACCTACATGTGGATTATATACTGACACAGTGACTCAGTGGCATAAGACAACCTCTACTTTAGGGGTGATGTGACACTGGGCTCGGTGTGTGAATTTCAGGCTGTGGGCTGCCGCCTGGGCCTGGGGGCTCGCTGGGAGCGCTGGAGGGCCTCAGCTATGTGACTCTGCTGGGCCTGGCTGCCTGGAGCATCGGCATGAAGGCCACCACCAGCAAGGGCCTGCCGGCAGGTGCGCTCCTGTGATCCCTTTTGGAAAGAAGGATTTCACAGGGCACTCGGAGTGAAAGTGAGGCGCCATCGTGAGTGAGTCGGAACACCCCTGATAACGGTGAGGCTAGGACTTTTGCCAGGAACACAACTAAGGTGCAACATCAAGGATACCTTGGTGACTATCTGTGGGCTTGCAGGTCCTGGAGGCATTTTGGGCGCTGCAGAGGGCCTGAGCTACCTCACCCTAGCGGCCGGAGCAGTGGTGCTCGTCCTTCAGGTGCCTGCCATTTTGAACTATCCGTCAAGACCCAGAAAGAAAGTACAGAAAGTCCTATAATTGCTGACTAATTGAGGATCCTGCCCTTGCGTTGGCGTACTTGAGCGCAAAAGGCCATGCAGTGCCTGTTGTGATACTGTGCTGGCATGCATGCGCGGCAGGTGAAGAATTATGGGTATGTGCCGTCAGCGCTGCCGGACGCCAAGTGCTTCGGGGACGAGGGCCCCAAATCGCCCTCCGACATCACACGGTCGCTGGCCGATGCATTCGCCTCAAAGGAGGCTCCACGGCTGAGCGACGGCGTGCAGGAGGTGGCGCGCTCGGGCCAAAGCAGCAGCGTCGCCGACGCGGCAGCGTCCAGCTCGCGGGCAGCTGCGCCGGAAACTGGCGGGCAGGTGTTGCCGCAGCCTCCACCAGCAGTGCCACACCAGGGTGTAGATGCCCTGTTTGAGATCCTGGAATCCTGAAAGGCAGGTCCCCACCGCCACTCTACAAGAGATGCACCTTGCTCTCCGTGCAAGAAGCGCGCTCCTGCGATAGATGGAACATTTAGAACAGAATGTCCCGTACTGCCAGGTTCAGCACGAAAGGGAGGGCATTTTCGGATGGTCACTAGTCACACTTTTCTGATCGCGCTCCTCTTGGAATTTCCAGTCTCCTTCTTCTTATCAAGCACGTCTGCGGCAACTGATGGGAAAGCTAGGCAGTTCTGGAGTTCCTTGGCCAGTCTGACCGCTGTAGGGCTGATAATGCTGAGCAGTATGGATTTGCCTGCAGGGCACATCCCTGGCACTGGGCTGGCTCAGGCCGCCTTTACCCGGCGGTGCCCTCAGCATCGCGCAACTGCCTGCCACTACACCTCACCCGGTAATCTCAGAGCTGGCGGCCACAGAAGCAGACCCCCCGGTGGCGCCAGCAGACGCAGCAGTCGGGCAGGCAGTGCAGGCGGCCAAGCGCAGAATAGGCAAGGAGCTGACGTCGCAGCAGGACCGCCTAGAGGAGGTGTATTCCGGCGCGCTGGACGGCCTCTCGGGCGCGGACATTGCCCCGGCGGTGGAGGAATTGGAGACCCTGTTCAGCCGGCTGGCGCGAGTCATCGGCGACGCGCTGCCGAGCCTGGGCGAGCGGCTGAGCGGCATCTTCTCCGGGGCAGACAAGCCGCAGCCGCCGCCGGCCGCCGTTGTCAGCGGCTGGCTGTCTGGCGCGGTGGATCGGCTACATTCTGTGACCGGGGCGGAGGCACCGGCTTGCAGGGAGCAGATTGGGCTGCAGGTGGCGAGCCCTGCTGTGGGCTTGGAGGGCGGATCCTTGACCACTCTTGCGGAGAGGGCAGCGCCGGGGCACAGCAGAGGGCAGGCCAATATGATCATTCTTGATAGGGGCCTCCTTCGCCAGATGGATGAACGGTTGCCGGAGGAAAGGGCGTACGGCAGCTGGACGACCGCGGCGCAGAGCGGCCAGGCGCGGATGGTGCAGGTGGCGTTTGACTTGTCTGATCTGGCAGTGTCGGCCGACATCGGCTTCACAGCGGCGGCAACAAACGCGGTGACGGCAGCGGTGAACGTGAACAGTCAGCTGACGGAGCAGGTGATCGCGCCGCTGCGCGCGGCCGCGGGCAATGTGCGGCGCATTGCCGATGAGATCAGCCGCCTGGCGGCCGCCATCGACGGTGAGGCGGCCAACGGCCGCCGCGCCGCTTTGGCCGAATCGGCCGAGGCGCTGCAGGCCGCACTCGGGTCGGCCACTCAGACTGTCTCCGGCGCCAACAGCGGCCTGCCGGCGCTCGTCGCGCAGCTGCAGGACGCGGTCGCGGCGCTGAAGCAGGCGTGCCCGCCGGAGGGCGTCGAGCGGGACAAGGTTGGCCGCGTCGTGCGCAAGTTGGAGGCGGCCACGGTGGTGCTGCGCGAGGCGGCGGAGTCCGGGGAGGTGTCGAGCTCGCTGCAATCTGCTCAGAAGCAGGTTGAGGCGCTGGAGCTGCCCGGGGCCGGCGCGCTCGCGGCGAGCGAGACGCAGCCGGCGTTGGCCAGCATTGAGAAGGCTGTGGACGGGCTGCATAGCGTGCTGGCGGAGCTTGATGCCGCGGTCGGGGCTGCGAAAGATATCAGCGCGCCATCTGCGCCGCCACTGAAGGATTGAGACTCAATGCTGCGTCTCTTGGCCATTCTTAGCGCTGGAGTGTTCCATCTTGTGACTTGACAACTGTGATATCTGAGGGTAGAATGGTACCTTACGAGAAGAGTTTCAACTGTGAATGTTGTGCGTTGTGGTCAGCATGCCCGAGCATGGAGGGAGAATGCGTCTGAAAGGGTGAGTAGAATTAGGTTGACTTGGAGTCGTGCATTGCATTGTACATTGATGCTGTGCAATCATGCAATGTGAGGGTCCACGGGGCGGCCAAATCGGCCCATGCAAAGCTCATGCATGATGAGTGGCAAATGTGCAACCTTGACTACATAATCTAACTGTATGCTGATACAAGTGAAGTAGCGCAAGTGTAGCGCAAATTTCTTGCAAAATCGCAGAATCGTTCGCTGTATTTAGCGTAGGATAATAATTACCAAAAAGTGAAACACAACTAGCCGCTCAGCGGCTAGTAGCAGCAACAACATGACACAGCTTCAAGCTCAATTTCACCTCAAACACATGCTGTGGCATGAGGCAGGCTGACAGTGTGCTACCCGTTGAGATGAAACAAACAGGGGCTTTTGAGGAGTGTGCCGCGGCCAGGGTGCTCTCCAATGCTGCCTCCCTACTTGCCTCTGCATCCCAGCAAGCCCCTGCAGAACAAACAAGCGGATCTTGGCACCTCCATGATCAACAAAAGACACCTTGTGCATGTGTGTTGTGTCACATTTCCGCGCACAAGAGAAGGGGCCAAGCTTGGGATGCCAAAGAGGCGGCGCGGGTGTACCTGGGACGGTCTCTGTTGAAGGCACGCTGCTGCTGCTGCGCTGGCTCTGCGCGCTGGGCGCAACATGACCAATCCGCTGTCTGACACGACGTGCACCACCTGCTCTTGTGGGGCCTTTTGTTCTGAAGACCCCTCTGGCCGCGAACCGGCATCGGTATCATGAACATCAGATGCAGTGGAGTCGCCACGTGTGGCGCCGTTTTCTGTGGGATTGTGGTCAGACTGTGCTGCTTCTGCAGAGCTGGGAAGGGGGGAGCTGGGTGCCGCTACGGTGGCGGCCAAGCCGGGCTGCCGCTTAATTTTGCGGATCGATTTGGAAAGCTTCCGGCGCATGTGTCGCATGCCCATCGTTGCATGCAGCGCGGGCGGCGGCTGCTCTGCTGCACCCTCCACTGCTGCTTTGTTGCGCTGCTCTGAGGAGGCCGCCTGCTCACTGCCATCCTGCTGACTGCTTGCAGGCACTGCCTGCTCCTCTGCTTCTACAGAACACAAAACTATAACATGAGCGCTTCTGCTTGCAGCTGTCAGTTGTCTGATATAAAGCAAAAGCTTGTGTTGCGCGGGCTCACAGGTATTCCATGCGCAGGGTAGGGAGAAAAACGTGAGCTTGCCTGCAAGGTCAATGGCAGATTGCGAGTGCACCAATACGGGCAGCTCTTCTGGTATTTCCTCCCTCTCGATCATCCGCGACGGCTGCTCTGCAATGGCTGACTCTGAGTCGTAAGGCGAATCCGGTGGTGTGAAGGCTGACGAGGCTGCTCTGTCCTCAGACTCCCTCCTGTACCTGCAGTGATCGTGACATCACATTTGTCATTATCAAAACAGCTATCTATGCACCTCAGACATGCATGCACAGTGTCCTTGAAAGTATTGCACATGTCCCTCAGGACCTGTGGCTTGCATCAATTTGCAGGAGTAGCTGGTGCATCCAGAAGCATTGTTGGTAATTGGACTCACCAGAATGTATAGGAAGGTCCAAAGGTGGCAGCATCGCGCTCCACGACAGGGAAGCTGTCCAGGGGCACTGCCTCCACCGCTGCCTGCAGCCTGTCAATAGGGAACGGCGCGTACGGATGCCTCTCCCGCATGTGGTCCTCCCTCGCAGCCTCCAGCGCCCTGCATGCCACGCCCACCGCTGTTTTTGGATTGGCACCTTGTGCTTTTGGCAACCATCTTCTGTTTGGAGGCCGGAACGGCAAACGATCACGCTGCCCATTGTTGTCAGGGTTTGGTGGTCGTCACTGACAGGATGAATGCTCAGATCAGGTCGCAAGCAAAGTCCTGTGCCTGCCCAATAAATTAGTATCCGCGCTTGACGCAGAAATGCCAGCCACAGGATTTACTGGCAACCTCATATGAGCAATCACCCTGCATCTAGCTATATATCGCAAGGCGAGTTCCGAGGATGAGTTTGAGCACTTGCAGGCGCCAAGGCTGACAGGGCGCGCCTGTTCCGGTCCTTCAGCTCCTGCACGCGGCGCTTGCCATCCTGCAGAGCCGCGCTGGCTGCCTCCAGTGCGGCCTGGGCCACTGCGGCCTCCAGGCCTTCCTTGTGGGCAGCCGCTGCGGCCTCCGCCACGGCGTGCGCCTTCACTGCTGCATCCAGCACTTTCCGCGCCTGCACATCCATGGCAGAATTCCCACTGACATTCGGCTGTGATACAAGGCCCAGGCCTGGCAGGCGAAGGTAAGCGTAGCTCAAACTGCTCAGCATTCTGACATGCCGATACCACAAAGCCCAGGATTGCTTTGCTCCTTCGGCAAACGTTGCTACGAGGGATTGATGAACTAGGAGAGGTACTGTAATAGCACAACAATCTTGCAGATTGCAGCAGCGCTCACCTCCGTGCTCTCGACGTTGCACCTGGACCGGTCCTGGCTGAGCGTCAGGCACTCGGAGCACTCCTGGTACAGGTCAGCCACCGGCGAGTCCGGGTCTGTCATGAGGTGGCGCAGAGCCGTCGGCGCGTAGGCCGGCCCCGTCAGGCCGCCCGGCAGCAGCGCCATCGCGCACACCGTCGGCGCTAGCGCTTCAGTTGATTCTGATATGCGCGGCAGCCGACGCGCCTGTGAATGACCGTGCACTATCTGTATCAGACCCTCAATAGAGACATGAGAGTGCCTTGAGCCCAGAGCCCGTTATGGCTGCATGCATGGCTCTATCGCCCGTATGGGCCATAGAATTTGTCAAGATTGGTCCCAGGCAGAATTTTCCTGTGCTGCGTCAAGTCTGTGATTGGTTCTTTGTAGAGATTCTAGTAAGGGGAAGGGATGCAGACTCAGGTGGCTCTGGCATGCCTAAGAAGTGGGACACGCTTCGCTGGGTTCACCTGTACACCAGAGGTGAAGAGCATTGCGACTCACCTGACTGTTGACGGGTGTGGGAGCGGGGGCAGGGGCATTGGAAGCCTCATCGACAGGGACCTCCCCGTCAGCGCTCTCGTCAGCCTGTCGATCAGCTGGCTCTGCGGAGCTCGCCTCAGGAGAGCCGTTAGCATGGAACATGGAGATAAGCTGGTATGCCGAGGGTGCGTAGGCGTCGTATGTGAAGCGGTAGTCGCTGCACTCTCCCTCCAGGTACATCTTGAGGAGCCACTCCATCCCCTGCGCACGTAGCCACAATATCATAAACTGGCACAGCAAGTCCAGTGCCTTGTGTCAATTTCTACCTGCAGCAAAGGTTTTGCAGGCTGCATTTCTCGACTCCTGAATGCCTCTTGACATGCGTGTGTGCCAACGCCAGACTATGCAGGTCACAGGTTGAATGAGGTTCAGGTGCGGGCTTGTTTCAGGCAGTCACCTCCAGGTACCGATGGGGGTCTGCAGGCTGCTTGTACACCACGACATCATCGTCGTCAGATGTCGAGCGGTGCCGGTTCAGCCCCCTGGGCCACGCCTTCAGCAGCGCCGTGAAGCAGGCCGCATTCAGCTGCACCTCGCTGCCCTCCCATGTCACCAGAGACCTGTGCATGGACAGCTCCTTACTCATAGTAGCACTCTTGTCAAGATGCACCTGTGCCGCAGTGGAGTGCCGGATTCATTCTGATGTCTTCATCTTGCCTCTTTCGCCAGCATCTTAAACTTCAATAAGCACTCCCGGACGCTCTCAAGGGTCTCTGATGTTGATGGAGCATGCCCCCTAGTTTCACTTGTCTCGTGGGATGGCCAAATTGATCCAGACTCATCGCTGAGAAGGAAGAGCGCCAGGCGATTGGGATACACACTGGTGGGACGAGTCACGCTTGGCCTTGAGCGTCAGGTAGCTCTCCCAGAGGCTGTTGCCCTGCAGGCGGCCGCCCTGTAGCGCCGGCAGATAGTCATTGCCCGCGCTCAGTATGGCCAGTATCACAAGGTCCACCTGCAGCCGTGCCACCCGCTCCGCCGTCTCCTGCAGCACACATCGTCTTATCATTGAACCGCTAAGAATCCCCACGCACCTTATACAAGCATCTCCAAGCTCACTTGGAGTGTCACAGAATTGGAGTGCCACAACACAAACGAAGCCAACAGCCATGACGACTTCTCGAGTGTGGAGCCATGAGTAGTGCTGCAGAAGTACGAGTACCAGACCTGTGACGTGGCGCCGCGCAGGAAGGGGTGCTTGTGCAGCCACAGGCGTTGCAGCGCGGTGACAGAGAAGCAGGTGAAGCCCATCGTCATGGGCAGGCCCCGCGCGCCGGCCGCCACCCGCGCGCGCCCCTGCCGCCCCTTCTTGCTGGCCGCCGCCGCCGAGCCGGCCGCTAGAGAGGCAACGCCGCGGCGCGCCACACGGCCCGGCTCGGCCAGGACGAATACGTTGCGCGCGGGTGTGACTAATGCCATTAGAACGACGTCGGAGTCGTTCGCAATGACCACGTGGGTGTCCTCTGGCTGCACGTCCGCCCACGGCCGCAGCAGCCGCGACAGAATCTTCACCTCCCCCTCGCCCTTCATTTGTGTGCAAACATGTATCAGTCGGGCAGCCCGGAAGTCGAGTTCTTTGCAACTTACCACAGTGAATGCCATTGTCGTCCTCAGGAGCACACGGCAACAAGAAAGTGCATATGTATGCACATACGAGCATGTGAGTATCTGAAGTGGTAAGTAAAGGATCAAGATGTGCAGAACTGCATGTGGGCCACCTTGACGGTGGCTCCTGACAGCTCAAAGTGGAGGTGCTGCCACGCGGAGGTCTGCAGGCGGCGGCAGATGTAGTACGTCAGGCTCTCCTGTATCATGGCCATCAAGGGTGTGCCGGGGGTCAACCCCAGGCTGGACAGCAGCCTCGGCCCGGACTTCGCTTCCTTCTGCGCCTCCTTCTTTCTTCTCAACCTGCAGCCATGCATACAAATGATCAGCGTGGCACTGGGCACAACGACTGCACAACCTGAGCAGTCGGCATGCTGCACTCCAAAGATATGATAAGTTGGATCCTCAGCCCTGCGTGGAAGCATTTGTGCTGTGCAGTGGATTCATTTTCCCATACCGCTGGGTCAGGAGCTTGGCCAATGGCGCAGGACCGTCCAGAGCAAAGACGACGCTCTTCTGAGGCTCCACCAGCCGCAGTGTCTTGTCCAGGCGCGCATGAAGCAGCTTGTGGAAGTGATCTACATCATTGGCTGCGCAAAATACCCGGTGAGGACTGTCAGGGAAGCTTCATGCAACATGACTTCTCCATATGCGACGTGGTATTCCACACATGCCTCCAACACTGCCGGACCAGAAGAATACATCAAGACAGGATGCATCTCACCTCTCCTGAGTTCTTCGTGCAAGTAAGAAGCCATGTCGATGTAGAGATGGTCGTAATGTCGTTTCACTCCCACATAAGCGCCTGGGAATTGCTTCCGAAACCATGTGTTGAAGCCCTTCACGCCCATCCTGAATTATCTTGTGTCAGATGGATATGAAGATCTGAAACACTGATCAATTGTCAACGCAATTCAGCGGTCTCCGTATTGCTTGCTTCTTTCTGAGAGCCTCTGCACTATGCATCCGTCTCGTTCGCTACAATTGGAATGCGGGCTTAAGCAACTGAGACTATTATCGATCAGGAATACAAGTCTTCAATGAAACGCATCTACTTCTCTGCAATTTATCGAGGATATAATTGGCATGGCTATCAAAGAAGTTAGTGATGATCCACGTGTGTTGCCCACCTGATCATGGCCATGGATGCTGAAAACCTGCACAGAAGGTAAATTCATTGCTCTGCAGCATATCTGCTGCAATAGCAGTTCTTCTTTGCAGCTTCCGATCACATCTTTACCGCATACGAGGTTGCCTAGATGAGCAGCGAACGTCGTCTTCTGGGAGAGGCCTAAGTCTTGTTCAGCTGGCGTCCAAATCATAGGTGGGAAGCGTTTCTATGTCCTGGAATTATTGAACAGGAGCTGTCCGGGGCGCCTTTGCTTCTGGCACGTTGTGTGCGCAGCTTTGGGTGCCCTCATGTGACTCCCATGCCAATCTGTTTGCGTTATCGATGCGATCCTTAGGTGTTGCGGACTGCAGTGCGCCTATCATAAAGTAGTTGCGTAAGAAAAGAAAGCACAGTCTGATTGGGTTGAGCGCTGCTTCCACATGGTAGTGCCATCAAGATCTGTTGTACTAAAACAAAATGTCTCTTTATCATAGTCAAAGCAGAGCAATTTTATGCAGAGCGAATATTTACTTGCGAATTTTCGCACCAGAAGAACTATTCATTGAGGATTTAGCTCCTGTGGACGACTTCTACTGGTGACATCTATTGGGAGCCTGAGCAATCCCACTCCCTGGCAGCAGCAGACAATTGAAGGCCTCAATCCGATTGCCATTTCCGCAGGCACAGCGCCTAAGATGCTATCGTTCCTCAACGGCGCCATCCAGAACGCGCGCCAGATGCTCCTCAAACGCAAGCGCGCCGCGGATGACTCTCTGGCCCCACTGCAGGACGACAGCACCGCCGCAGAGCAACTCCCCAAGCGCATGCGCCAGCAGTGCGCACCGGCGGAGCCTTCTGCCGCGCTGGCCAAGACGTGGTGCTGCCGGTTGCACCCCTGCTGCCAGGAGGGGCAGTCCAGCTCCGGGGAAGACCACGGGGCAGGTTGCCATCTGGCGCGCATGGGCTCGGCCTCGCTGGAGCTGCGCGCACCCAATGCGCACAGCGACCTGGCCGCGCTGCCCTCCGACGTCCTCCAGTCCATATTCCAGCAGCTGCCCCTCCCGGTGCGCTCCCAACCATCAGGCCTGCGATGAATATATGCTGCGGAATTGTTGACGCATTGGAACCTACTTCACTCACACTCAACCACCAGAATATTTGCCTAGCAGGTCGATACAAAAGGTAACGCAAGAGTTTTTTTCATGGTAATCAGTAGAAGGGTCAAATTGCTGATGCATGTGTGGGCTGACAAGAGACCGTGGTGAACTTGCAGGATCGGCTGGCGCTACGGCAGGGCTGCCGGGCGCTGACGAGCAGCATCCCCTACGGCGGACTGCACCTCTGCTTCCCCATGAGCCGCCAGCACCAGCAGACCGTGCCCTGCCTGGCCGACCGCCCCGCCATCTGCAAGCTCACCTTCGAGCAGACCTGCTCCGGCCGCGTGCGCAAGCGCGCCCTCAAGAACCTCCTCAGCCGCCTCGGCCCCGCCGTCGGCAAGGACAGAAGGTACAATACAGAATCTGGGACCATCATTAAGCTCATTCAATTGAAAATTAAATGACCAAAACTAGGCAAGAAAGGGAGGATTTTATTTGTGACGGGTAGTGCATGACTTGATGGAAGTATTGAGCATGTCGACTTTCTGCGGGTAGGTATGAGCTGCGGGTGTGCGTGAATTCGGTGCTGTCGGCGTCGGACCTGGCCTGGCTGGAGGCAGCGCTGGACTGCTGCGGCCTGCTGCAGCACGTCGTCTCCCTCGACCTCTGCTGCATCGACGCTGACTTCTCCGGCGCCCTGCAGAAGGTGGGCCCCACCCATGATCTCATGCCAGCTGCAAGCTGATGTTGTGTTGCATTACCTGGCTTGTCTCTCAGTGGATATATTGGTGACAGACACATTGTGGCTAATGCTGGTGTGAGCTTAGCGGGTGGTGTACATTATCAGTCTCTCAGCTGAGTGTTCATGCCTGCTCTGTGTGTTGAATGGCTTCTGCCACATAGATTACCATACGGCCCACTGCCACAGGCGGGGATCAGATAGCTCCAAAACAATGAAATGTCAAAACAGGAAGAGTTGCCATAGATGCCTTTCTTCCCTGTACGACGCCTATCAATGTTGCATCGAGTAAGCGCCTTAAATTTTAAGGTTAGCATAGCTGGATGTGAGCCTAGAGGGTGGTGTGCGCGCAGGTGCCGGTGCTGCGGCTGACGGCGGAGAGCCTGAGCGAGAGCACGTGCGAGGCGATCGAGAAGGGGCACTGCAGGAACCTGGAGAGCATACACCTGACCCACCTGCGCGAGGAGGAGGAGGTCCAGGTCTGCACTAAGTTCTCCTTTTCAACTCCTTGGTTCTGCTGTTCTATATCTCAAACAAAGCAGAGGCTTTTGCTCTGCTTTTGCCTTTTTCCCTTGCAAGGATTAAATTTCGTTCCAAGAAGCAGAAGGCCCTACAGTGCTGCACAAACGTTCCAAAATGAAGCTGCCGCTGATGACTCCGTGTGTCCTTTTTGCTTGGGAAGTGGTTGCCAACTTCAGTGTACAGCAAGTCTGCTGTCAAAACAATGTACGAGGCTGGCGTGTGCTTTATATGGTGATAACTAAGGCTGTATCTCAAAGTGGTGGGGTTGGCGCGTGCGCAGCTGGCGCTGATGGTGGCGGACCGGGGGGTGCTGGGGTCGCTGCGGCGGCTGACGCTGGAGGCGGCGGGGGGCCAGGGGATCCCCCTGGGCTGCCGCGGGCAGCACCCGGACCTCTCCCACCTGGCGCACCTCTCCATCCACCCCGACATCGCCCTCTGCGTCAACTTCCTGCGCTACCTCGCATCACTGCGCGCACGCGGACTCGCTGTCTGCCCCTGCCTGCAGCAGGCCCTGGAGGACTGGGCCACGCAGCGCTCGGGCGCCATGTTCGTGCTCTGGTTCGGCGCGGTCGAGGACGACCAGCACGGCTTCCTGCAGCACGGCGACTTTGTGATCGAGATCGAAGTCTAGCCCGGCTGCGCATGGGACTCTGGTCGACTGCTGACTTGGAGTCCCCTGGGCAGCGGCCCCAAAGGGGTATGAGAGATGCTACGAAGTGGTCTAGCGTGGCACAGTTGCGCCTGTCAGCATTGCTGCCCTGCACCAGCCTGCAGGTGAGAGCTCGTTCTTTGACCTCTGTGGTGCCCGGGTGCAACAGAGGCATCAGAGGCACCATTGCCCAGGACTCTGATGAACCGCTGATTAAGAGTCCCCAAAGGGGCGGTGAGGCACAGTGCCAGAGGGTGCTTCTGCTCCCTCACCCCGGAGCCGTGAAATGTGTCTCTGGGATAGGGACTGTGAGCAATAATGCAGGTAGTTGTTTTGCAAGCGCGTGATTAAAGGACTATTATCCAGGGGAGCAGGGTCCGGCCCAATCGCAGCCCACATCTTATCTCAAACACCGGGTTGTCTTGCAGCCCGGGGTTTGAGGGGTCCCGTATGGGTCTTTGCGCCTTGCCAGGCATAATGCAAATGCTGCAATGTGTATTTTTATTTCCAATGCAAAGAGGGGAATCATATCATAATGCGATACAACATGCTAGACAATTAAGGATTTTTGAGTGAGAGGAAGGGGCCAGATGCAACATGTACATCACACGTGAGTTGGTGGTTTTAGCTAGAAGTGCATATAGTAGTGCTGTTCGCCAGCACTAGGATCAGGGACCAAAGGGCCCTTGAAGAAAGGGCGCCCACACTTGAATGCCAGTCCTGCTGATTATCAAAGGGGAGCTTAAGTATCCATCAGTCGGGAAGCGCTCTATGCTCAGTCAACAATGGTCGTGTAATAGATGCATATCGCTTTGCCGCTTGGAAGGAAGAGGTCGTGTCGGATATCTGTACCAGATAATTGGTTGAGCGTCCCACTCTATTTCTCAATAAATTTGCATGGATGGCGTGGCGGGCAAGAAGATTTGGTATGCTTACCATGAGGAGTTCTGCACTTCCTCTGGAAGGTTTTCCTAGAGTGCCTGACTCAGCAGGATTGGGTAGCATCGTGCCTCACATGTTTTGTGTTCACTTCTTTTACAGCATATTGTCTGAAACAATTTGCTGGCACTCCAGGTTCACATCCCAGGCCTCCTTTTGATGGGATTCATATGAACAGCTAAATATGAACAGCTATATATCGGCTTTCAGTAATGTTTGCAATTTGCATGTATTGAATACATTGCTACTTATGATTTTTTGACACTGTCACTGTGGCACTGTTCTCATGTGACATCATGTGTTATATAATATATGCATCATGCATGGCAATGGGCCACCTCAGTAAGTATATAGCATATATGGGCATGCAGAATGTCTCGTGGGGCGGAGGTGGCTTTCAAGTGCGGGCAATATCATTCAGCACACTTTACATTGATATCAACCGCATACCGCTCTCGTCTCCAAGAAAATTTTGAACTCGCACCACTCTTGAAGAGCATATGAATCGTGCATCACACAACAATCCACCTCCACACATAAAGAATCTGCTTAATTGGCATTAAGATTATCATCCTAGGTCAATGCTGTGAGACATACGATTTTCAAACGGCGTTCCTGGCTCTCAGTCTTCGTACACCCTGCAGAAGCCATGCACATCCTCAGCCCACAACCCTCAGCAACACTAAGGAACATGTCCATCAAATGGCAAAGAGACAAATACAAAGTACAGTGACTAGGATTTACCTGCACTCGTCGGCCTCTGGGTTGTCATCGCAGAACTCCTCCAGAGGGTCAGCCTTGGCCTGCCACAACATTGCATGCCAATCAGGTCACCCAGCGACACCAGAAGTCAAACATACATCATGATCAGCCTGCATACAATGGCTCTGGCAGAAAGGCTGCGTGCAGTTGTCTGGCTCTACAGAGCGCCACACTGTGGTCTGGCTCTGAGCAGGTAGACAGAGTGCAGCTTTGTTCTCCCTTTGTAAATACAATAACCAACGAGTGTCCTGTCTCACCTGGGCCTTCTTGTGCGAGATGGCAGCGGACAGCTCCTCGACAGTGTCCCAGGCGGCGGCGCACTCGCCGGCAGTGGCCTCGTCGCACTGCTTCCTGGCCTCAGCAATGGCCCTCTCCAGCTCGGACAGCGTCTTCTGAGCCTGCACAACAGCACCTTGTCCTTCAACGCGCCTGCTTGCGACCCGACCCGTATGAAGCGCTGCTTTGAAATCCACCTGTATGCTTACAGACACATTGGATGTTGCGCCCCATCGAAGTGCCGCAATGTTCTGTGTGGCATGCACATATGGGGCAAAGACCTCTTCTCCTTCAAGGGTTGAGTAGCGGAAGCAGACTGCTCTCTGCTTTGGTCGATCGCAATGCTCAGAGATTGCTCACCGCGGTCGGCTCCGCCCTGGTCAGCACTGATCGGCGGGAGACCCTGGCGAGCACGCGGGGGCGCACGGCCTGTGTGGTCTGGGATGCCACTGCTGGGCTGCGGCAGGCCATGGGGCGGGCAATCATGGCTTGCATCTTGTGCTGAAAATCTGCGATAGAAGAGTAAAACGGTCAATTGCTTGGATGTTCGTGCTCCAGGTGAACAGGACTGACCAGGACAGGACAATAACAACTCAGAACAGCCCAGGGCTGCCTGGTGCTGCTGTTGCATGACTACATAATCATCACGGGGTCACGATAGTCACTTCTCCTTTACAGTTTATGCCAAAGCTAAACTTTTCCGATATTGGCCCAAATTACCCTGCAACATCTCGTAATACCGACTATCTCTAGAGTGAACCCATCTTTATACCGATTGCATTAGACGTGATGCCTAAGCAGACCTCCTCATGAACACCCAGGTCTTGCACCACCAGCATAAGGAAGTACGATCTGCACCCAAGGTGAGACCCCATTGCAGAGCTGTTGCGCTAGACCTGTACACGAATAGGCGATGCTCGGGGAGAAGGGGCACAGCGACGCACGCACCTTCAGATCTCACTGTTTCGCCCGATGCGTATAGGCTCTTCGTTTGGGGCGCGAGGTGTGGTCCTCAGCGCCTTGCCAAAAAATATCATGCTTCCAGATTAGGCTCAGAAGATAAGAGCATATGATCATCTTCATGACGACATGCTGGACTCACGTGCATGCATTGTGCCGCCTGATTCCGCAGGATCTGCCATCCGGCGTCAATGGAACCTTGGAAATGCTGCTATTTGTTCTACATAACCCTTAAAGCAACTGATCGTGGTGGACCATCCCCCTCGTAGGCTAAGACATCTTGGGATCGAAGATCACTTGCCAGATCGTTTGCAAGTGTCACGTCAATAACTTCCAAAAACTCACTGCAGTACTTGTCGGATATGGAACCAAAAAGCATCAGGACGGTCCTGGTCTTGGTCGGTGAGGAGACCTTCAGCACCTCTGGTCTGGATGTCTTTGCTTCGGGCTTTCCTGCTGACCACCTAAAAAGTCCCAAATGTGATCACTGCAAGTGAATAATGTGTCTTTCTGCATGGCAGCCATGGAGGCAGAAGCTCTTCCATTAGTGAACATCTTGGACCTGAAGGAAGACGTGCCGCCTCGTATCGCACCCCCTGCACCAGCTGTATCCTACACAGGGGAGAAATTCGGTATCACTGTCCATGTGGTTCGCAATGGTGAGGGATCGTGCCCCCTGTCTTCACTCTCTTGCACCATATCCTTCCCGTCCTGACTGGGCAACATGCCACTGAGATGCAGGCAAGTGCCAGCTGCATGGTGTGGACAATGTGGGCACTGTGCCGGCAGCTGTCACAGCGTACTTGGCTGTGCACGAGTTCAAGCCAGACCTGGTGATCAGCGTGGGGACGGCCGGCGGCTTCAAAGCGCGCGGCGCAGCCATCGGGGATGTCTTCCTGGCGACGGCCTTTGCAAACCATGACAGGCGCATTCCCATCCCGGTGGGTGCCGTTCTTGCAGGCCTCAAGCAACCTGTCGCTGAGCTCCAGCGCTGCTATCATTCCTTATTTGCTCCGCTTCAATTGCAGGGGTTTGACAAGTATGGGGTCTGGAGGATAGATGCGGTGCCTGCGCCCAACCTCAGGGAGGCACTCAGCTTAAAGGTCAGCTTTCTGTCCCGCGTACACCGCAGATATACTGTCTTCTTATAAAAATGATGCAAAAGGTGCTGGGCTTCTGCTGTGAAACATGTTATAAACGGGCCTGATATTGCACAGGAAGGAGTGGTGTCGTCTGGCAACTCGCTGGACTATTCCAAGGAGGACTGGGATCAGCTGCATGCCAACGAGGCTGCAGTGAAGGAGATGGAGGCGGCGGGGATCTCATGGGTGGCACATCTGCACAACGTTCCCTTTCTGGCGCTGAAAAGCATCACCGACATTGTGGACGGCGACCGGCCGCCGCAGGAAGAGTTCCTGGAAAACCTGCACGCTGCTGCCCAGGCGCTGCAGGTGAGTGCTGCAACCTCACTTGCCCATGCAAGAAGTTCTACACATTGAAAGAAACACAACAATGTGACCTGTGCCATTTTATACATTCACAAGTTGGGGAGTACAGGAATTTGAGGACTACACAGCTCATTGGGGGATTGTGACTCTTGTGTGATATTTGTGCTGCAGAGGGTCATCAGCCCAGTACTGGAGTTTGTGGCGGGGAAGAGTGTTAAGGAACTCTAGCGATTGTCTAAGGAAAGCATGACAGTATGCAGCACAGCATCTGTGTGTCGTTGCACATGTGTCTTTACACCAATACAACAGATCTGTTCTGAGACATCCTGTCGGTCGGGTAATTATGATTTGAAGCGTCCGTCTTTTGCACCTGAACCCGGGTGTTATGCTATGTTCACAACTGCACTGCCATACACAGTAGGCAGCACATGCAAATCAAGAGGCACTGCAGAATGTCTGGTGACTTGACATCGCAGTACTGATCAATTCAAGCTTCTGAGGGATGCTACTTTGAGGGGCTCCTTCGACCGGCAGCTGCCTTGTAAGTCTTCGCTCTCCATAAAGAAGGACATCAGCACTCGTGCACCCTTGAGCGCTCTTAGCCTTGCCTCTTTGGCGGCTCCCTCCATGCCATACCATTCCAAAGCTGTCACTCCCACAAGAGAAGCAACAGCATCCCCTTGGGCCGTCACTTGCTCTGATGTACCTGCCATCACCAAATAGCCTTCCCTAATGACTCATCAAGGCATCCCTTTAATTATGCACCAATGCCTGCAATGATCGGCTGAATGCCTGTGTGGAGTGGGTGTTTTCACCTGCTTCATCTGTGATCTCAAGCCGCGCCTCCAGCACAGGAACAGTTGCAAAGGAGCCGCACTCAGACTGGCAGAAGGTGCAGGTCCAAAGGCTGCTTTTGTTGTCCGTGGCCATGTACTCTGGCTGTGAGGAGCTAGGCGTCTGCATGCATAAAATCCAACTTTGTACTGTTTTTACAAGAAGCATCCTGTAATGCTCTGTTGCCAGGTGATATTGCAGTGGCAGAGCTCCAGGGCTCACCTCATCTGTGGCCATGCTTAATGAAATGTCGCCGCCCTCGTATCCGCCAAATAGGTCGTCAAATCCAAAGGACGCGCGCCGCAACGACTTCTGGCATGGCGCATGCACTCTCCTGCACATGTACATGCCTGCTTTTTGACCTGCCAACAATGACCACAACATGAAGTGGTGCACAACCAAGGGTTGTGAATTTTGCCAGACTGGGGGAGCATTGGTACCTGACCAGTATGCAGGGAGGGCTTGCCAGGGAGACGCCACAGAGGGCAGGCAGGCAGCAGCTCAGCTGTAGTGCTGAGGCCCGGCGTAGTGAGGCCAGACTGACATGGTTTGCATTGAAGGCCGGCGAGTAGAGCAGCGATGGCAGCGCAGACAGGCTCAAAAACAGAGCGCCTGGGGCCTGCAGCACATTGTCGGCATCTCAGCAACGGCACCAACCAGCACATTACGCAACTGCATGCTGAGATGTCACCATGCGTCAGGACCAAGAGCTGGCATCACATTTACCTCTTCCCATCTGCAGTGAGAGGAGGCTGTAGGATGACTCCCCTCTACAAATTCTTGCGCAGGCTGAAGGCTTGACATGAGACTGAGTCCAATTGCCACGACAGTATGACCAGCGCGCAAAGAAAGCAGAGAGCTTCTGCTGTTGGGTCTCAGGGGCGCTGTTACCTCATACACAGCTCCCTCACCATCCTGTGTCCAGAGGAAACGCATCACTCCTTTTCCATGCCAGAGTGTACTGGAACACTGACAACATGTCTGGCCTTATCGGACAACACAATTCTGTACCAACATTCGCTTACCAGGATGCGCAGATCGAGCGATCTGTGCTGTTGCTCCACTTGCAGCTGAATGGAAGTCAGCAGGCCCACAACAGCTCCTGCATGTCTGGACCGGTGCCCTGCTGTCAGTGACAAGGTGCAGGCGGCATCTGCACTGATCTGTGTGCCCTGCATGCAGGCCTTGCCGGTCTTCCCATCTGCCGCTCCATCTGTTGGTACAACGATCACCAGCGAGTCTGCTGCCACCTGCCACAGATATACAGCTGGTGGTCAATGAATATCGTAAATTCTCATGGCTGCGTCCATACAGGAATTATTGCTATTTCAAGAGGGCCAGCAGGATAGCTGTCAGTAGATCAGCTGTGTAGAGTTTGCCACCTCTAAGCAGGTTGCTGCATCTGGCCCATGAGTGGTTGTCAGCAACGGTTGCCGAATGAGGACATGCTCTCCATGTCGCAGCATTTCACCATATGCCACCTGTATGTATAAGGTTGATAGTTTTGTTGAATGGGTAAAGCAGGGTAAAATTGTGAGTTAACTAGTGCGTGTAGATTGCTGTGGGTTGGGTGGTTTCACACCTGTTGGTCCAGCAGTCTGAGCTGAAGTGCAGGTCCATCATCAACTTTCCCACCATCGGGATCAGCCAGCCATAAGCAGCGCCAGTTGCCAGACCTGCTCATGCATTCACATCACAAAACTTGCAATAAATGGCATTCTGGCGTCTTCAAACAGCAAATTGCCGTCTGTATAGCGAGAAGTCCTGCACATGTAATGGAGCTGTGATGCCTCAAGTGGATTTACCTAGAGCTGATGCCATGCTCAGAGTCAATGCCAGCCTGCATTGGGCCCACACTGGCTACCACAGCATGCAGCACTCCATCAAGCAATCGGCACTCCTCTCTTTCCACTTTCAAGTCCAGGACCTGGATACATCACCATTATTACACTCTGCAATAGTGATGAACCACATACAGAGGACAGGCTGGGAGGGCCTAAGAACACACCTGCGATGGTGTGAAAAGCTTGTGTGGCCCAACCAAGGCTTGAGCCTCTGATGGTTGATCGCAAACAATGGCGAGTTCTGCAGTGGGCAGTAGCCGCAAAGGGAGTCCTGTGGACTTTGGCGCTCGATGGATGACACAATTGCCCACTCGCAGCCTGCATCCCTCTGCAGAGGACACAAGTAGAATTGGATTGTTATCTGCAGTGCATGCTCAACACTGGCAGGAAGTTTTTTAATCTAGGCCGATGTGAGCAAGCAGATTTGAAAGATTACCTCTCAGCAGTGGTGCAGGTCCCATGCAGAGGCTCAGGAGTTGGGACTGGAGGTACATGCCAACAGGCTGGTTCTCAGTGGTGTCATCTGCCAGCAGCACAACCACTGGCCGGCCATCACCCCCTTCCACACCCTTCACAAGTGCCTCTATCACAACTTCGTCCCCCTGGCTGACAGCATTGCGCTGCAGAAGCTGCCGCACAGGTACAAAGGCCGACTTGGAATTTGCATGGCCGTTACTGCGCCCCTGATGCATCAGACAGCATATAAAATGAGAGAAAAATATTGTACGATGCGAATGCATGCCTGATCATCATGGAGTTGTAGCGAGCAAGCACCTGTTCGTTCCATCGGTCGCTCAGCTCTGTCATGCTGATTGCTTCGCTCACACCTCCAGGGTATTGCATCAGCAAGGACAGCAGCTCCGTGCACACCCAGGACCGTGTCACCTGCACCTTCGAAAAGGTACTGCTTTTTGTCCGAGCCCACCCTTGGTATCAGCTTGAGCTTTTGAGACAATGGTACTGCATTATACCTCTGCTTTTGCTCTTTGATTGCCATTTAGATTCCCGACAGTCTTCTGTGATTCTATCAGCTTCTTCAGGGCAGAAGTGTAGCTGTCAAGAATCTCAGTGAATAGCAGCATCGGTACTCGAGGTGCAGGTTGGGCCGCTCTTTTGGCAATTGAAGCCAAATCAACCAATTCAACAGATCGGTTACTTTGTTAGAATATCTTGATTAGTAGAATGATATGGAGATAGGAGAAATTGTGGGACTTGCGGTGCATCTTGTTTCATTTATGGCACCGATGTGAGAATGTGCAGCAACGCAGGGACCAAAACTTGATGAACGCCCTCGAACACTTAAATCGGAAGTTTCTTTCTACGAGAAGTCCAGGACCCAAGCAGATCTTGCTGCACTCCTCAATCCTGATATTAGTCATACCAGACTCACGTGCCCCGCCGACAGCTGGTAAGCAACACTCTTGTGGCACAAGTTGTGGCTTGCACATATACATATAAATTTGTAGGTGTTGCAATCATCTCACAAGGAGGATGGTCGCGCTGTTGAGAACCGGCGCTGATGACTTGGGCGCATCCAGCCCTGCTCTGTGTAGCTTAGACCAGACATACAGAGGTCTAGATTCATCGGAAGGTCCTTGCTCATCAGAGTCTGAGCAATCTTGTCTATTTCGCAGTCAATCTAGGAGCCTTTTGGTCGACAATTGTTGTAGTGAATCACTAGGCAAGTCAGTAAATCTACCAAAATCTGCCAAGAGGAAACGTGCAGAAGATCTGCTGGCAAGAAATCATAAAAAGAGCCACAGGAATCTTCCGGATCTATGCAGCACCACTCTTCAAAGATCGTGCGAACATGATGCGGCGGTTGTGCCACCTTGTCCAGCAGGGCAGTGTGACAGCAGGTATCCCTCTCTGATGAGCCCCCGTACACATCCATCACATATTCTTGCTAAAACAGATGTACGCAATGTCCTGCATGCATGCCACATGAGGTGCATCTGACACAATGGTGTGGGTGTCCTCTTTGCAGCCAACAAAGAGCGGATGTAGCCCCATGGTGCAGCTTCAGAGTGGAGCTGCCCCATTGTGACTGGCCCTCGGTGGTGGCAACTCTCACCAGCCTTCCGCATAGCGACTCTGCAATAGCCTCAGCAGCCACCCCACCACATGGAAGCAGCTGTTTAGCGCTCCCTGGGGGCACCAGTGTGCACATGGTGGAGACCTCACAAGAGCTGCCTGCGGCTCTGCAGGCTCTGCGCACCTCTATGCAGGTGAAACTTTACACCTACGCCCAGTATGGCAGGGTGTTTTTTTATATGATGGGCACTAAATTTGTCGTGTAATCCTTATCATGACGTGTGAGTGCATATTTGCACGTAGGATGCCTTGGTGGCTATTGATCTGGAGTGGCGGCCAGACTTTGGGGCAGGCCAGAGCCGAGTGGCCCTCATGCAGCTGGCCACCAGCTCCTGCGCTGTGCTCATCAGAACATGCCGCCTTAAGCATCAGCTGCCGCCAGTTCTCGCAGAGTTCCTCAGGTGGGCACGCTCTCATGCAGCATATGTATGCCACCCATCACCCACCTGCTGCGACAACAAAATAGGGCACAGAAATGAGGACAACATCAGCACTCATCTTGCCATTTGAAAGCTTGCTGCTTGTATTAATTCATGCGTGCGTATGCGACAGGGATCCAACCATCGTGCTGTGCGGCTTCGGCTGGGACGGCTCAGACGAGAACAAGATGCAGGCCAGCTTCAGGATGGGGCGGGCTTCGTTCCCCCACTTTATAGACCTGCAGAGGGTGAGCGTGGCGATGGGCTACCACCGCTACGGCCTCGGCAGCCTGACCGCGCGTGTGCTTGGCTTCGAGCTGCCCAAGTCGCGGCGAGTGTCGATGAGCAACTGGGAGGCGCGGCGGCTGACGCAGGGTCAGGTTGTATACGCGGCGCTGGATGCTCTGATCACGGGGCAGATTTTCCGCGCGCTGCGGATGTGGCACTCCAGCACGTCTGCCTGCAGCACCTGCCTCAGCCCCATCGGCAGCCTCGTGCAAAGCAGCACCCTCACGTGAGCGCTCCATTATTGGTCTTTGTGGCATTCGCATTCACACTATTGCAGGATGGCAAACGCTTCATTGCAATTTCTGTTAGTCAGGCTTGAAAAGTGCAGAGAAGATCAAGAGTTGAGCAGCTGGACACGGAAAGATTCAGGAGTGATGGTTGGGAAGCATTATTACGGGGTGCTTCTTTTCTGTGCGTCCTGGCCATTGCACATTCATGTGGATGTATACTGACAGGGACGTGCATGCCTATGCAGGTGTGGGCATGAGGGGTGTAACAGGGCGTTCAGCTCTTTGGACAGCTTGGAACAACATGCTCGCAGCGCTTTGCACAAGCTACATCTGAGGCAGTGCAATGCTTGTGGCCGCCTAACGCATGCATCGTGAGAAGACTATTTTTTTAATTAGTCAGCTAGGTAGCTGTAGGCCCATGCAGCAGAATTTTTCACATTTTTGTTACAGCTATAATATTGTGTCCCAGTTTGTAGGCTCAATGTCAACGCACGAGTTCAGATAGGCTTTTGCTTGAGAGCACTTTTCCAAACGAGACGTGACATCGCAACATAACATCTCAAAAATTGGCTGCTTGGATTCATATCTGATCCGGACAAAGGACAAAAGCAGGCATGATCACGATTACTAATGCCGAGGACAAGATATTTGATACACATAATCATCAATGTCCTTTTTTATCACAAAATCAGCAGTGCTTTTTGCCACTCAGCACAGTGTGTGGCATGTAAATATTCCAATACCGTTGCGTGCCTGGTTCTTATCAGAAGCTTGCACACTGGGCTGTTCTTCAACCAACAACGTTCACTTCACAGAGTGGGCATTCGGGGCAGATATGGCAGCACGTGGGAGTCGAGGCAGCTTAACACCTTGTCCATGCCTGAAGCGTTGGGATGCAGCGCATCCGGCATCAAAGCCTTGTTCAACATCTGCCCCTGTCCATCCTGCCAAAAGCATGACAGGTCTTAATTCACACAGCGAATGACACACATGTCGCTAAACACATCAGCAGTGCAGGAATAGACTGGTCTGTAGATCTCTTATCCCGAGGGTGGTGTGGAGAATGTGCTTACCATGCCAATCTCCACAAGCTCTTCATTGCAGTCCACAAAACTCACGCGATCTTGCTCATCTGCAAATCGCTTCAAACGCGCATTGATAGCGCCAATCACTGGGGAATACCGTGAAGGCAGCCTGTACTTTTCCAATGCCACAAACAGAAACCTGCAGGCAGAGAAACTGTAAAGAACTGGAGCTCAGTGACAACCACACTGCAATTGGCTGAGAAAGTATGGGAAAACATCATCTTCAGAGAGCAGACTGCAGACTCTCGTGATCAGAACATTGCATGCACCTGATGATCAAGCATTTGCGCACCTCTCTCCCCTGGGCATGACCGCCAATAGTATTACATGCATCCTTGCACACTGCTTTAGCATAATTGATACAGCAGCAAAGATACCAGATGCCACAACCGCACTTGTCTGTAGAGGATCCTTGATATCCTGCATGACGCCAGGCCATCTCCAATTCAGCAAATTGCTTCCCCTCAGCAGGTTTTGAATGAGAGCATGCTCTTTCATGCTACTGCAACAAAGCAATTGGAGATGGGAACCAGCACCAGGTTGTACACTGGATTAGTGATGTCATTTGTCCCAATAAGGACAATGGCAACTTTGGGTGAGAGTGAACCCGGCCCCTCTCCATTCTGCAACCTCCAGAGTAAGTTCCGTGTGGTGTCACCTGCAATCATATCAGCAGAGTCCTCTACTGCTCCCACATCTACAATGAGAGCTCAACTGGCTCCATCTGTAGAAAATGAAAGACCAGGGTGGCACCCACCGGCAATGGAGTATGCAGCCGCTCTCACGTGGCCATAGTGCTTTTGGAAGACCTCCGGAATGCCAACAAATTTCTCAATCTTGACACCCATTTGCGTGCCCCTTAAAGACTCTGTAATTGAGTCCCCGTAGAAAACGCAATCCAAACCCTGCAGCAATTGAGGCCTCAGGGTTTTGCTGCATGGAATTTGCTGCAAGCACACAGCGCAAACATGGGCGGCATGCATTTAGATCCTGTCATACCTCCACTGCGTCCTCTTGAATCTCCTTCAAGAAGTCCTCATGCATCTGCATCCAGACTGCTGCTTCCGTGGGTGTCCTCCCGGTTCTTGCCTCAGCAATTGTAACAGGCAACTCCTGATAGCAGAAGATACCAAAATTCTTTGATAACTGCACGCTCCATGTCAGGATTCCCCTCTGCAGCTCGATGCAGTGTTACCCATGGGTCGCCATCAAGATAGTCCAGTGATAGCTTGATCAATATTTTCGGGGCAAGCGATGGTGGTGTACCTCCTGAGAGATTCTTGGAGGGACCAGAGTAAAAAAACCCCGCGTCAGGTGATGAACAGGCGCATGATCGGCCTCCCGCATCACAACGGCAGACACGATGAGCCCAAGTATACAAGATCCAATAATCCATCGCCAGGTTGAAGTTGACAAGCATCGTTGGACCTGGTGGAAATCCGGTCCAGCGGTGCTCGCCATGCAAGCAAATTACCTGGTGATACAGGACCACGAGAAACGTTATGATTGGTTGTATAGTCAAGAATCTCTTGAACTCGTCAGTATGTATGCGATCCCTTGATTGCACCTTACAAACTTTCTCCCAACATGCTCAGGTGCAGAAGAGTCTGTCGCGCAACACGGATCACATCAAAATGTTTCTTTCACCAAATCGTTCTTTGTTATGCACACACCATGAGGTGAGGACCAGATGAAGCGGATTAATACACTGAGGAGTCTAAAATTCGAGGTGCCGCCAGAACCCGCTTCCAGCTGTCTAGGAGCACAGCAAGTAACAGGGAAATTATCGTGCAGTATTATAAAGATCACAGATTATGTGGGTTTCGTGAACGAAATGAAGGATAACCGATCCAAGGTAGCTCAACACCACAATGCACACCTCCAACGGCGTGACTGCGATCGCTAGCCAAATCTGGAGCACTTCCGGAAAGCGCAGGCGCCTGGACGTGTTGGAACATCGTGGGCGCAAAAGTAACGAACAGGCGAACAGGGAGCGAGTGTCAAGCGAAATAAGCAACACTTCTAAAGCTCTTTCGTTTGTGTTTAGCGATTCTTTGGCTAGCGCCCACGTTTTCTGGCTTCGCGGTTTCAAAAGCCTCGGCGTCTATGGCCAACGCAGCGTCTTTCAGTGGTCGGCTTCCCAGCATAAGCGGAAGGACAGCATGCAGTGCACCCTATAATACGCTCCCATCTCGCTTTCTGCCTGTTCCCAGCCCGGCGTCATACTTGCTTCCAAGCAGGCGCCTTAAAGTTTCAAGGCTTTCCCTTGTATTGCCCAGAGCAGTACTAGCTAATTATGCGTTACCTGAGATCGGGGTAAGCTTCATACTTCAGCTGTTTGACATGTAGTGCGTCGCTTACAGAAGTCTTGTGCTGGTGGAGAGCTGGTAGCTGGTTGAACCTAACATGTGTACTGCTTCCTCGTGGTGTTTGTGCAATGTGAGCGTGCCTTTTAAACTTTTCTAGTAGTAGTAGTAGTTGTCTTCATCTCATTGTGACTCATACATGAAAGAGCAGTGAAGCTCGCAGTTGAAGGGGCTCTTTGAGGCTTACTTAGAGGGGGTCATCTGTTGCACCAAGAACTCATCTTTTACCATTGCGGTGGCCGCAGGGACCACACAAGGTGGATGACGTTATGACGAAGGGTAAGATTTTCAGCGCTCGAGTGAACACATCTGTGGACGAAGGTACGCACTCCTGTCAGACGTTTCCCCTGTTCTTTCTGCTTTAATTGCGTGGTGGAAGTTTCTTTCCGCGCATACTCAACATCTGACAGCCATCGTTGTCCTGATTCCAGCCCTGGAGCTCATGGTCAAGCACAGAGTGTCTGGCCTTCCAGTCCTGGACGAGTCAAATAGGGTGGTAAGCTACTTCAGCAAGTTTTGATTCTGCCCATTTCCTTTTTAGATACAGTACTTTATGCCTTGGCATGTTCACGGTCACATGAAATGCTGGTTGAAAGTGGTGACTATGTGTTCATGCAGGTTGGAGTAGTGTCAGACTATGATTTGCTCTCGCTGGATGCGGTTTCTGGCAAAATGCAGGTGTGAAAGCGAGTGAAGCCTGGCACAAGGAGGCTCATTTGTGCTGGATACCCTGCACATGCATATGACTCTTAAAAGAGATATGACTGTTAAAAGATGCAGCGCCTAATCTGAAAAAGTGTACCGCTTGCCACAGGAAGCCGGCTTTTTCCCAAGGGCAGACACAAACTGGGACTCCTTCCACGAAGTGCAGAAGCTTGTCCTCAAGAACGCCGGCAGGGTGTAAGTACCTTGCCCACCAAGCCAGCTTTCAAGACTGCATGATTGTTGAATTTCTTTGTGCTTTTTGCGTCCCAGTCGAGCTAGCAGCCTCTCTTTGGCAATATTGCCATTTGAGTCAGCTGCCCCTGTTGCAGGGTGGGCGACGTGATGACAGAGAATCCAGTGGTCGTCCGCGCCAACACTGACATGACATCAGCCGCCCGCATGCTCCTGGACACCCGGGTTATTCGCTGTCCTAGCTCACTCACTGTGCCTGTCAATGAAGTCTGATGCTGGTTAAGGCAGTTGCCAGCGTGCTGAGCAGAAGGCATGACTGCGCACAAATATCGATGGTGACTGCATACAAGTACTGATGATGGCGGTGGTGTCACTGCAGGTGAGGAGGTTGCCTGTTGTGGACGATGATGGCCGCCTGGTGGGCATTTTCACAAGGGGTGACGTCATCAAGGCTGCTCTGGATGTGCGCCGCGCGGCTGCCGGCCGCTCCGGCTGATCTGGGCGCTGACGTGTACAATCATGTGATGGCTTAGGAGCCACCACACATTCTTTTTGGCCGGCTGTGTTGCCGGCAGCATTGCTTCAAGAGCAGGCTTTTGTTCAAAGGAGAGCATTGGCAGAGAGATGGTAGCGCAAGTAGATAGACACATTCATGCGGCCGAGGCAGCCTGCCAGAATTTGGATCTCTTCTCTACACTTCCCTTGTTGGTTGCCTGCGGTGTGCCGTTACATACAAGTGCTTCTCTTTGTTTTATATGGTGGTCAGGATGTGCACATCCTGAAATATCTGGGGACAAGACTTGGGGGCCTGACTACAAAATGTGATTTGTGACATGCACAGAGGGGAAGATTAAAGGTCTCACTGGACCATGTAACTGACAAGGCTGCTTTTATTCATGTCACACATGTAAGCTTACTTGGAGTCAATTGTTGGGAGCCATCCGGATGCAGCTGCAGCACTATGATTCCTGATTTTCATGCATCCTGTATCATCTGTTGTTAAGCGCACAGAGATCCTGGTCTCCATGGACTATGCCAGATCCAATCCAAAAGCGTTCACTTGTTGAAGTTGACCTCAAAATCTCTGTTCGTACTACGAACTTCATAGTTTGCATGAGGTGTGTGTAGGGCCTACACCGTGTAGCTACAGTGACTGTAGCTACACATAGGCTCAAGAAATTTTGCAAGCAGGCTGCAGCTGCATGCTGCGCAGCTGGCCGGGTCAGGGGCGCCGGCTGCACCAGAAGTCCTCCTCACCTCCTAGCAGCCCCTCAGGCAACTGGGGGGGTAACGGCAAGAAGGGCGGTGGCGGCGACTGGAAGGGAGATGGCAAGAAGGACGAGGGCAAAAAGGACGACGGCAAGAAGGACCCCAACCAGTGCTGGAACAGGTGCGGCTGTGGGTGACTAATTGTAATGCTCAGCCTGTTTGCGATTGCATGCATGCAACGGCAAAGCCCAAGGTCCTGAAGTCAATTTCAAGCAACTGAATGCAGTCGCAGATTGTCCATATTTGTGGTGTAGTGATGCAAGCCAGCCGAAAATGTCAGGTCCACATCTGCGGGCGCCATGGCTGTAGAGTACATGCTGGCAACTGATGGTGATCATGAATTAAAAAGCGGCTGCCAGCTGATCAGTGGTCACTGGCAGGTCACTGACATGGCGTGAGCCGCGGCCGGCTGGCGCCGGCTGCAGCGGTCACCAGTAGGTACAACTGACTGAGCACTTGAGTTCTCACGGTGAACCGCTGCAGGGGGACATGCACATTGCAAGGAAATGGCGGTCTTTCATTTGCTATTCATTCTCAGCCAGTTTCATTCGCATAAAATTGAGCAAGCATGAAATTGTATCACGTGCTATTCTAAGTCCACACGTGCCGTTACCAATAGATCAAGGGTCCGGACATCGTGCAAGAGGGAAAATTTCTCTCATGTTAGCTTAAGAATTGGTTTGGATATTTGATTGACACGACGAAGTGGCCAGACCCTTGTGCAAAAATTCATTCGACGCTTGTACTAACGGAACTCAACGGCACTTTGAGCAAGTGGCCGTCCGATACTTCGGAATTGTCCTGAACATTCAAACGATGAATCTCTCTTTGCTTACTTTCGTCATCCTGCTCTCATCGCAAGCACAAGGTGTGTCCGTGTTCAGTGATGCAAATCGACAGATCAGTTCAACATGACGAATACGTTTAGCGCAATCAAACAAAGGCTCACTAAGGTATTGTATGCAAGATGTGGTCATTTACTTACCATAATTAGGAGTTCTGCGATGGTCAGGAGCGTTCGGCCAGGCTGCGATCAGCACAGGAGACCTCGCTGGTGACACTCCAGGAGACGTCCCTGCTCCAGCACCAGTGGCAGCTACCGTGCAGGATTCCTCAGCAGCGCTCGATCTCAGCGCAGACTCTCCTGTGGAAACATCTCCTCCTGTCCCTGCCCCAGCTCCTGCCCTGCCAAGAGCGCCTGCCAAGGCCCCTGCCAAGGCGCCGGCACGCCCCAAGGCACCGGCCCTTGCTCCAGCCAGGGCACCCAGCAAGGCCCCCAGCAGCAAGGCTCCCAGCAGGGCACCAGCACCCAAGCCAGTTGCGCGCACCACCTCCCTCCAGTCCAGCGCCCCATCCCAGGCGCGCAGCTGCTTTGTTCCCGTTGCACAGCTGCACCCTGGGACGCTGCAAGATCTGATTGATTCATGATCCCCTTGGCTGCATTACTATGGACTACCGGCAGCACCGAGGCTATCTGTGTCTCTGAGAGCGCTTCTGGCCTCCGTCTTTTCCCCTTCTGCTCGCCGATAAAGGAGACGTCTGTCCAACTTGATCTAGGTTGTCCGAGCTTTAGTGCTCTGCCTTACCGGCAGCAAAGAGGGAGTCTGTGTCTGTGAGAGTGCGCCTGGCCTCTGTGTTGGCCCCTATTGGTAGGTAATGAAGCATACACTTCCTGGTTCTGTTGCAGGCTCCCGCTCCGGGGCCGGCCACAACAGGCAGCGGCAACACGACGGCGGACATAACAAATGTGATCCAGGCGCGGGCGGGAGTGTTCACGCGCGCCAACACGCTGTTCCTGGCCGGTGTGTCATCGCGCGTTGACTGGACCGCTGATCTGGCGGAGCGCGGCAAGCGCACCGGCCGCTTCCGCCTCGACTACTTCCTCAGCGCCTCCTTCAACCAGAGCGACCCCTCCGGCAGCGCCTGGCTCGGCAACCCCCAGGCGGTGAGTCCCTGCAATGGCTTACCTTGTTTGCTTTTGTGGTTACTTTGTGGAAGTTAGCCAACATTTGCATCACCCTCCCCAAGAACGCGGCTTGATGGGTACATTCTCTCATTGCAGCGAGCTCAGCCCACCACCACAAAGCACCTCGGGATGTTTTCTTCGCCGCCGAGAGACTCCTAGTGGAGGCATGCATGTGGATGAATCAATGATTGAACCCGTTGGACATATGCTGAGGTGTAGATGGGGTTTGACAGGTGCTGGTGTGGGCTGCGCGCAGGTGATATGGGGGGTCAAGGACGGCGCAGCGAACGAGACCAGCATGGTGGCAATCCTGTCGGAGCCGCGCTACAACGCCTCAGGAGACACGCTCAGCTTTGCGGTGCAGCCGGTGACGGAGGCAGCTTCCCTGAAGCTGAGTGAAGGCACGGCCAACGCTGCCCTGTTGGGCAACCCAGCCAGCCGCCTCAACAGCACTACCGTGGGGCTCATCTTGAAGGACATTGTCATCTACATCGATGACTCCACTGGGGATGTGAGCGCACGGCCCCCTCTTGATTTTCAAACCAAGCCCTCTTTGCGTCACTTGGCTGGAATGTTCTCTTGGTGTTGATACGAGGTGTTCGTAGCTTCCCGTTCACATCCGTGTGTTGCTTCTCTTGATGATCGTTCGGGGACATTGTCAAAGCCGGGGACTTGGCATGTGACTGCATGTGGCTGCATGGTCACAGGGTCCAGAACAGGCAGCCAGGCAGAAGACATCGTTGGTGGGAATTGGGCCTTGGGGCAATGCCTGGAACCCCTGCTGGGGCGTGGGGAGACAGGGCGTCTGGCGGGACGACAGGGTCCGCAGCAACTACTTTGGATGCGGCTCAGGCATTCGGTTTGGGTGATCACGACCATGATGAAATTGCAGCGGAGACAGAACCAGTTGCAGAGTCACGCAAAAGTCCTATGCTATTCTTTCATTAATATGTTCGATCTGGTATGGAAAGATCAAGTTTGTGGAGTGATTGGAGTTGCATTTTAATGTCGTCAAATGCTGCCAGGAACATGCAACAAACCCAGGATGATGTGTTCTGATGTCACCAACAATTAGGGAAGGTTACTTCTTGAATGTGGTAAATGTGACACGGTCTTACTACAGTACTAGTATAGGGCATGGCCAGTGTTTTTCCTTCTCTGCGTTCTAGTAATTGTGACCAGCATTGTGCAGCACTACCGTATGTATGCGAGAGAAACTAGACAGGGCAGCCGGACACAGTATGACAGGTGCTAAGACATGCAAGAACTTTGCAGACTGTAACAATGTTTCAAGATGAATTTGAAAGCACCTTTATGCAAAACGTTGCCTGAGAGCGCTTTCTTGACACTAAATCATGACCACCATATTTAGTGACTCAATCAATGTGAGTTTTTCTTTGTGGAGTCTCCTTTGGTGTTTGATTTATCTGCACAAACATAATTGATCTTCTCACGCTTACAAATTCCCTTGTAGAGCCATCAAGTGGCTGCCAGCTCCTGTCACACTCATGCCTTTGCAGGCTTTCTGGTGGTAAGAGCATCCTCCTTGCCCAGGCTGCCAAACTGGGTGAACAGAATGAGCGCAGTCCCTGAGAGCAGGGTGGCGAGGGTGCCCCCGAAGAAGCACCCGATGTTGCCCGCCCTCGCCGCGACTGTGATATCCGACAGCCGCCCTGCCACCGAGTTGCTATACGCTAGAATGATGCCTGCACAGCAGCCGCCCCAGATATCAGATGGCACTTGTGAAGTTCACAATGTGAACAGGCCAAGTGCTCAGGTCCACACTGACTGAGTACTTCTGCCTTACTTTTTGTGGGCACCAAATGGGTAGTATCAAATGCATCTCCTGCACACACTTTCAAAAGAACGCAGATTGGTCTTATTTCAGTGTCGGGTGACGTTTGCGGCAGCTTTGAGCATCCTTTGACCACTTCCATTCGGGGTCAGACAGCATGGAAATCGAGTTGTGCAGAGGCTTTGCCCAGTGATTCAGAGGCGCGTGGCGCGCACCGAAGACGAAGTCGGTGAAGGACCAGCAGGTGCCGGTGATGCGGCCGATGCCCTCCACCTCGGTGGCTGGGATGTAGGAGGCCACCATGCCCAGCGTCACGCCGTGCGTCAACGCCATATGCACCCCCACAAAGAACGAGCCCCCCAGCATGCCTGCATCAGATCCAGTCTTTTAAAAGTACACCCCAGCAAGTCCATTGGAGAGAGCAAGCATAGCCAGAGGGTATACCGTGTACAGATGGATGTAGCAGAGGAGGGCAGGGTTTAACAAGTGCCAGTGCTGTTTGCGCATGCTATGGTGGTGTCGGTGATGACGTGTTTCCCTGCTGACAAGGGGTTGGCATGGCCATCGGGGCAATGCAAGATGCTACAGAGGTGAGGTCATTGATGATGGAGGGCCAGCTCAACAGGTACCATCAAGTTCTGCGCTGTGTGAGCGAAGGTGGTGGTGACTCAGTCCTACCTAGAGCCATGTCGTGCATCAGCGTCCAGAGCAGAATATCACTGGTGGGGCCGTAATAACAGGGATGCGCACCGATCATGGAGGGGACGAGGGCGAAGGAGAGGTCGGCGGCGATCATGGCGACGTAGCCCAGCAGCAGCACCTGGTTGCGGTCCTTGAGGGAGCGCTTGGCGCGGATGCCGGCCGGCGCGGACAGGAAGGCTTGCACCACCATGATAATCGACGTCAGCAGCGGCAGCTGCGCCTTGGACATCACCTGCGCACCCAGCAACCCACCGCCCCTTTTTACTATCACACGCTCCTCACAGGCACCCCTACCCCTCTCAAAGATGCAGCTCAAGTCTGCACATGAACTTTTGGAATCTTGCAAGCATTCGCAGTCGCCCTTCACAGAGTCCGGGATGGAATTTATTACTCGCATGCTTCAATTGGGTTCCTAGGGGTCAAGGGTTTCGAGTGAAGGGGCCTCGAGAAGTGTCCCAAACCCACCTCCTTCAGTCTGCAAAAGGATACAAATGCATGTGCAACTCTGCAAGTAGGGTCAACTGGTACGTGAAATGCCACTGCGGTGGTTGAGAGCTTTCCACAGGGTCCAGGGGAAAATGAGAGGGGCGCACGGTGCGGGCGCGGAGGGTGATGAAGGATGCGTCGAAGCGGGCGAAGTAGAGGAGGGAGACTACGATAAGTGCCTGCCAGTAGGCCGGCTGCAGGGCGTCCACAAGCGCGCGCCCCTTCTGCACCAGCGACAGCTGCACCTCCGCCACTCCCCCGGACGCCGCCTCCTTGGCCTCTGCGCTCACAGCACCCAGCCGCCCTCACTCAGCGCCATTGACAGGCTCTTGAGACGTTCAATGGAGATGTCTGTACGAGCGCGCCGGCAGATTTGAGAAGGACTTCTAAAAGCAGAGCAGGGCCCACCTTTGGCGGCCTTCTTGGCGGCGCCTGCAGCCTTGGCAGAGTCACCAAACGCCTGCAACCACCCTCCATTGTAAGAACCAGCGTGGGCAACCACACTTAAGGAGCAGCAGTCCACACTGGCACAAATATATTGCGAGAAGTCAGCAGAGGTCGCTGAATGCAGAGGGAGATTGCGCACAGAGATGGTGAGCAGCAGGGCGAGCGTGGCTGGGATGGTTGCCAGAGCGAATGTGACAGTGTAGCTCTGCCCGGACAGCTTGTACGCCAGCCCCGCCACTGAGGCTCCCAAAAGAGCACCAGCAGTTGCCATGGCCTGCCGCAGCCCTGCAATCAGCATTTCCTCATCAATTGCTGGTGCAATCTTTCACCCTGCATCCTATTGCATGACGTGCACAAGCTGGCACTCTTGCAACACTGCTCTAGCAACGCTCCTGGTTGAAATGTAAAGGACAAATGGCCATGCGTTGACAGGCTCACCAAAGGCGCCCTCTGGTCTGTCCCCTGATGCGGCGGCCAGCTCTCCAATGAGGGCCTTGCCGGGGGCTTCTCTGACGCCCTTGCTCATGCGATCAAACACCTTGCCTGCAGACACAAGCACTCTTCATGCCACATGCGGCATGCTGAATGCGCAGAAGAACTTTGCAGCAAAATCAATTATATTGATATGGAGGATGGGAGCTCTATGGCGAAACTCAATCCCCAAGCGCACCTGCTGTGACCCAGTATAGAGTGACGACCGTGCCAAATGTGGCATAGATGTAGCCAGACCCGGCAAACATGGGCTTGTTCAGGGTTGTCAGCAGCGTGCCAAAGATGATCATCCTGGACGGGGAAAGGATGTCTGCCAGAGTGCCACTGACACTCTTGGAAGCATTGCTCAAAAACTGAGCCAGGGCTTGGAGATTGCCAATCTGCAACAACCGCACAGGTGGTGAATTAGCCAGAATCAAGGTGCCAGGCCAGCCTGTTGCCCTCACCGACATTGGGCAGCTGGTTTCATTCTTCATTCTACCAAGTCCAGAACTCCTACCTTCGTGTTGGTGAGGCCTGCGCAGCACATCATACACCGCCGTCAGCCAATACTGCTTCCCCCATTAAATATTAATCACTGCGGCTCAGGTACGATAGAGAAGTCAAACTGGTGCGGGAAGACCTTACCGAGGACATCCTGCAAGTAGATGGGCAGGTATGTGTCATGAATGAGAGTTGCAACGGAGCAAAGAGCTTGCGCCAGACACAGCGCCAGCAGCTTTGCATTGATGGCTTTGTCAGAGAAGGGGTGCAACAGAGAGTCAACGTTCTCTCTCTGCTGGGCAAGCCACCCCTTGGTGGGCTTCAATTCACCTGAACCAAAGTGCGTTACATTCACCCAGGATGACGGGCCGCATCCATCAAATTGGCAGCTCTGGTTGTTTTGAGTAGATGTTGATGAAGGAATTCACTACAAGCATGCCTCTCTATTCCGTCGGGACACTCTCTGCAGATCCAAAAGGTGCTTTGTCGTTCGCAAATCTGACATGGACGCACCATCATCAGATGCATTGATTGCCGCTGCAGCTGTGGTGATGCACATTCGACGACTAAAGTTCAATCGTGCCCTGGGTTCCAACTTGTCTGCGCTAGTCAGATGCCTAATTGCTGCAATGCTCTGCAGCTGAGGCCGAACATAGTGTCGGATGCTTCCTCTCCTCTGCAAAGACAGTGCAGCAGGAGTTCTGCTCATCTCAAATTGAAGCGTTGCAAGCCCCATCATTTCAACCTTGACCTCAAATTCCTCAAACTATATTGAACACAATATATGAGAGGATTGGGCCAGGCCCCTTGAGGAAGATTTGCTCAGAGTCAAGCTTGACCATCGGTTTGCCTTGGAACATGCTTGGAACTGGAAATTTTGAATGCACGATATACACCTCATCGACCCCTGGCAGTTTCACCCTAAATACTTCTCGCATTGATCGATGCAGAATATCTGTCCTTCTGAATCTCAAGACAGTGCATTTGCCATATTGGCATTCAAATAACTCCAGATCGAAGGCACGAACTTGGTATCCGAGACAGGCACCTGGATCTTGCACTGATCACCGAAGTGATTACGTACAGGACGGCGGTCATGTCAGCATTTTCAGTAGGATCAGGCATAGGCTATGGAAGAAGAGTTTCTGTTGAACATATCAGGACATACAGCAGAATATTAGGACAGCAAAGGGTTTTCAGCAGGACATGCCCCTCACACATTCCAGGTTTGAGAGGCTTCTCTAACTTGTTTGGCAAGTGTATCTAGTTTTTTGCTCACCGATTGGACTTATTCCAGTCTGCATGGCTTTTAGTGATCGCTCTTGTGATGTGCCTTCTCGATACAGAACCCTACTTCTCCCAACTTCATCTGTCCATGTGTCATCTACTTGCAGGGCAATTTAGACGGGCACCAAATGCATTAGAGATCCCACGGCCTGCTTCCACTGCAGCAGCGGTGGCTGCTCCAGAAGCACCTGTTACAAGCACCTCAGAGCCTGACGAGGTTGTTTTGAAGCTGTACAAGAGGCTCCAGAATGGCAGCGATGTGAGAGGCATTGCTGTCGATGGTGAGCCCACGGCACTCCCCCAAGCATTGCAACAAGACTGGATATTGCCAGGCATCTAACATTTGGAAGGAAGGTGAAGGCGAATATTTGCTTTTGCTGCAATCTGCACAGGAGTTGAGGGTGAAACCCGTAATCTCAATCCCACGATTGCTTTCTTTCTGGGAGCTGGTCTGGCGGAGCAGCTTGCTGCGCGCTTAAAGATTCCTACAGGATCGCTCAGAGTCTCGGTTGGTCTTACTTCCTTCTGCTGACTATTGCTGGATTCCCTGGGGCCGCCTACACACCTGAGCTGCTGTGCATGCCCATCCTTTTGACCGTAATGCAAAGGCCTCAAAGGTGCTGCTCTTGGATGTGATTCCCGGCAGGCTCAGGCAGGAATGTTTGACATGCAGATAGGCAGGGATCCCCGGATCAGCGGCCCCATCCTAGCGGCTGCACTTGCAGCAGGTCTGACGAGCAAGGGAGTGCATGTGGCGCGCTTTGGCTACGCCACAACTCCCGCCATGTTCATGAGCACCATCTCAAAAGGTGCGCAGATCACACCATGTCATCCCCATCCGCAGGGAAACAGGCGGAAAACTTCCTTGTCTGTTCATTCATACAAGGTCTGCAGCGGTCTAGCAGCAATGAAATAATTCGGAGCGGCAGCGATTTCAATACCCTGCTGTCGGCCTCATGCCATATTTAATTCTAAGAATATTTGCGTTGTGGGCTGTAAATGCATCAGTATGTGTGCGCGCAGGCTACGAGTATGACGGGGCGGTGATGATAACGGCGTCGCATCTGCCCTACAACCGCAACGGCTTCAAGTTCTTCACACGCGACGGCGGCTTTGAGAAGGGCGACGTGTCGCAGCTGCTGCAGCTGGCGGCGGCCGAGCACGCGGCCGAGGACGCGCCGCACACGCGCCCGGGCGACAGATACACCGACGACGCCTTTGTGCTGGCCTCCGCGCTGCACACCGACCCCGGCCTCATAGACTACGTGCGCCCCTCTGTTGCGTGCCCCACCAGTTGCCAGTGTCTTTTACACCATGTGCTGGAGACCAAATTACAAGGCACTTGGGCATCCTCAACCAGGGCTCCTACTGGTCTGAGCAACAACTGGAAGCACCATGGGAATTTCAAGCAGTGTCTTTTCCATTTTGTGGCGGAGGCAGTAGCTTGCAACATAACCTGCTGTGTCCCACCCCGCACGCATGCATACGCAATGGTGCTGCATGCCCAGTTATTTGCAGGCATGCACGACCCTGCCGAGAGGCGGAGATGTGGGTGTAGGTGGACTTCATGCCGGTGTATGCGGCGCACCTGCGGGAGATCATAAAGAAGGGGATCGACCACCCAGACAACTACGAGCGCCCGCTGGAGGGGTTCAAGATCATTGTCGACGCCGGCAACGGCAGCGGCGGATTCCTGGCCTCCGACGTGCTCGCGCCCCTGGGGGCCGACACCACAGGCGCGCACCTTTCTAGTACTCCTGCAGTAGTGCACCTGCTCTCAAACGGCATTGCGCAGTAGCCTCGCTAGCCTGAACAAACCTCTACTCAGATCTGAGGTTCACAGCTTGAGACCTTGACCTGGTCTCTGGGAACTCTCTGCTGAAAATGGGGGCTTGCTCTTCAGGATCCTTCGTTATTGCAGCGGGGTCAAGTGCATCACTATGGACGCCCCTTGCCTCTGCAGAGCTGACCAGCTGGCAGGAAATGCGTGTAGATAAGAGTGGGCGCCTGGACTGAGAGCAGCCAGCTGGGGTTGGTGCAGGCAGCCAGTACCTGGACCCGGACGGCTGGTTCCCCAACCACGTGCCCAATCCCGAGGACAAGGCGGCAATGGCGGCCGGCGTGCGCGCAGTCAACGCATCGCGCGCCGACCTCGGCATTGTCGTGGACACGGACGTGGACCGCTCGGCCGTTGTGGCCGGAAACGGGACGCCCATCAACTCCAACCGATACATCGCCCTCATGGCCTACATTGCGCTCAGGTGAGCTGGTCACTGCTCCTGTGCTCTTGCTGCCGGGAAACGTTGGCCCTGTCCTATTACAAGCTCAGTCCTCTTTCATGCACGCATGGTATTCTTCCTTGCTGCCGCATGCTGCCTTGAACAGTTGGCTTAGACCACTTGCGGGCGTGCCCAGCATTTGGACTCTCTGCAGTTTGCAGAGTCTGCCATGCATGCACCAGCGCAATTGGGTGTGGTCTGAGCAGCAGGGCAGCCCCATATTATGAGGGTGGCTAAAAGTAAGGGCTGCACAGCTGAATGTCGCTGCATGGTGGCCGAATGAGTGCAGAAAGTACCCCGGGACGACGATAGTGACGGACTCGGTGACGAGCAATGGGCTGACGGAGTTCATAGCGGGCCTGGGCGGCAAGCACTTCCGCTACCGGCGTGGCTACAAAAATGTGATCGGCCAGGGGGTCAAGCTCAACCAGCAGGGCGTGCGCACGGAGCTAATGATGGAGACCAGGTGACCCAGCCCCCAGCCCGCCTCTTTGTCACTTACTTGCCACAATAATCTGGTCCATCATCCTGCCCATCCGTTCACTGTTGCATTCCTCCCATGTTTAAAGCATACTCACCCTTCTCAATTTCTTTCCTTGGCGCATCCCTCTCCATCCTATTCTGAGCGCCTGAGCAGAGAGCTTGTCTGGTGCATATGAATGCTGTGTGAGTTCCCGCTGCTGGTACCACGCGAATGCTGCTGGCAGTAATACATCGCTCATGCAATGAAAAGGGTTATGTGTGGTATGCAGCGGGCATGGGGCGATGAAGGAGAACTACTATCTGGACGATGGCACGTACAGCGCGAGCCAGATTGTGATCATCATGGTGAAGCGCTACCTGGAGGGCCTGGGCAAGGACATCTATGTCAGCCTGCTCGCCGACCTCAAGGAGCCCGTCGAGTCCAACGAGTTCAGGCTCAAGCTCAAGGTGCACACCTTCGTGTTATTTAGTGTGCTATGCCTGCTAGCCATGCCGGTGCTTGGTTGCGCAGAGCACACTTCTGATTCCATGCATGCCCTGCTGAGGCCTGGCTGAAGGCATGCAGGAAGCCCGGTCCAACACTTTCCTACTTCTCTGCATGAGGGAAGCCATTGCAATACTGGCAAAAAGCATGCAGCTCACAGGTGTGGTATTGAGTTTGTGAGAACGCTGTCATTCTGCGCAGGGGGATGACTTCCAGAAGGATGGCCAGGCCATCCTGGCTCGGTTCCATGATTGGATCGAGGATGGCGCGGGCGGAGCACAGGTGTGATTCCATTAGACAATGTGCAAGACATGAAAGGCATTGCAAGCACCGGACTGCCTCAGGGATACTTCTTAGTTAACGGCAAAGTCATTCCACGGATCTGATCGATAAGTAAGAATCGAGCATGGATCAGGGAGCCTGACCAGCTACAGCTTGATCCAGTCTGACAATTACAGCCAGGCTTTCCCTATTGCATCCCTGACTTCCTGACATGCTACAGATGTAGGGCTCATCTGAATGCCAGGGTCCAGAGATATCAATTACCTTCGAAGGGGCTCAAATTGTTGCTGACAGGGGTGGGAGCTGGAGAAGGAGAACCACGAGGGCTGGCGCGTGTCGGTGGACGAGGGCGACGGCCGCAGGGGATGGGCGCTGCTGCGCGCTAGCCTGCACGACCCTCTCCTTGTTCTCAACGTTGAGTCCGACCAGCGCGGAGGCGAGCCCCTCCCATTGCTCCAGAACTGCCATGCAGTGCCTGGTATCTTCAAGCTTAATATTTTCTATTTGTTGCTGAGAACGAGCTCGCTGGATGCTCACTCTCAATTAAGCAATGGGTGCCTGGAATTAAGCCAATCTCGAGTGCAGCATGAAGGGATTGTAAGCTAGGGGCGCTGCTACCATCTGGGGAAGCTGAAATGATAATGATAATGGGATGGCTGTTGAGATTGTCGTGCTGGCGTACAGGGTCATGCGGCATTGTGCGGCAGATAGTCACGTTCTTTGAGGAGGCGACTGATGAGAGCATTGTGGACGCTTCAAAGCTGTACGAGGGCTGCTCAATCCAGACATTGAAATATTGATCTCTTTTTTGACCACCTAGCTGATCTTTGAGCATCATAAATGATGCACCATCGTTATGCCACTGGTACCAGTATTTTTATATTTGTGAGGCCTCGAATGTTTCAAGCAGAGGTAGATTGTGGAGAACAAGCGATCTTGTGCATATGCATGCTATGCTGGCGCCAACTTGGTGGGGATCCCCGGAATGCAACAAGAAGAAGAAAAATAGGCATGCGTCTTGAATGTAGAGTTTTCAAGAGAGGAAAGGAATGAGATTGCCTGTTTGGAATGACCTACATATGATAAGGTTACGCAAGGATGACCATGTGTCTAGAGATTTCTAAAGATCAATCTCAACTTACTCATATAATGTCGTAGCAGATGCAATATTTCCTGTCAAGATTCAGCGCTCGTGGCAAAGCGTCCGTCCATCCATCATGATCAGCCTTTCATTTTGGAGCAGGGCAATTATCCCAGCTGCATACAGCTCCTTTGTCAGGCAATTCATTATAATTACTCAGGCAGTCTGCAACTAATCTACAAAGCAAGCATGACTCACACACAGAAAACTCAAGACTTTACAGGCTTCACCACCAAAAGAATACGTTGCATGCATGCATGCCAGCAAACAGCACAAGCGATTCCCACGGCAGCAGGCAGTCTAGAAAGAGGGCGGCACGAAAAGCTCGGCATGCTGCCCCTTGATCCACGCACACAGCCGCTGGCACGTGGCCACTGCAGCGCTCCTGTCCAGCAGGGCATCAAACTGCGCATACGCCTCGTACTCCGCGCCAATGTAGGCCAACACAGCGCGCGAGTCATCCCGCGTGAAATGCACCCTCTGCCGCGCATGGCCTGCCTCGCTGAACATGGCCGCATGCACCCGCGCATATGCCGGCATGACCTCCTGTCACGAAAAGCTTTTTTTCAGAAAAAAAAAATCTGATTTTACCCCTGCAGACACCTAAAAGACAGCGCTGCAGATAGCTTTGGCTGCTTGACTACACTTCATGCACAGCTCTTGCACAGAGCACAGCACATAGCCTGATCTGCACTATCTTATCAGGCATGGGTGTATTGGACAGCCCAAGCAATCATAGCATTTCAGCAGAAGCGCAGGTCAGTGAGGAGGCTTGCACGCAAGGATGCACCTGTTGGAGCTCTGGTACAGTGAGGGGGGCGGTGAAGGCTGGCATGACATACTGGCCGCGCGCAGGGGCCTTGTACAGGAAGTGCTGCAGCGCAGTCGTCCCAAGTGGGCCTCCGCCGGCCGCCGCAGGCATGCTGGGGATGTGCAGCCGCCCCTGCCCTGGAGCCGCCAGCGCTGCCCGGATGGCCTGCATACACACAGCTGCAGCTGTCATGACACACCCTGACACATCATTATGTCAGCATCCTCATATGACTGTTTTTCACTATCCCCTATGCTGTTTTTGCCAAGGGAGGCAGGGTGCATCTGCAGACAGGCTGTAGGTCAAGGTTGTCACATATTCTACCCCATCTTGAATTCAAACATTTCCAGCCAATGAAGAGCAGGCACGATTAAACATCCTATGACTGTATAATAACCCCAAAAGGATCACCTGGGGCACGCCGGACTCTGCGAGCTGGCGCTGCAGGCGGGCAGCGCTGTCTGAGAGGCGGTGGAACGCGTCCTGCCGCGGCGACAGCAGCACCAGGCACACCCCGCTCTCCTGCCGCAATCAGCACAGTCATCAGCGCAGTGCATTGCAGTACCTCCATAATGGGCCGATCCTGCCACAAATTTCATGGAATCTGCTCCTCCCACAAGTCCTCATTCCCAAGCAAATTTCAATGAGCATCAGGTCGTTTCACAGCACGCTTGCTTTTACATGCAAAGAATTTCTGTTCTTGACACAATGACTTGTCTCATCACGCGATTCTCAGGACTGATGTGGCATCTCAATGCAGGCGTCCTTGAAGAGAGTGAGGGGCGCACGGGGTCGAGGTAGTGGACGTAGGCATGGAGGAAGGCGGAGGGGTTGAAGCGTGGCAGGCAGATGGGCGAGAAGGACTCCGCAGCCGCCCGGAAACTGTCAGAGCCCAGCACGAAGCTGGACAGCAGCAGCAGGTCCGCAGCGTGCAGAGCATGGGCGCGCGGCTGAGCCAGGCCAACTACCCTCTCCCCAGCCAGCAGCACTCCGTACACCGCCTCGCTGCGCTGCGACAGCACACGCGCACACCACTGCTTACTCTCCTGCTATATAACAACACCCCGGATGTGTTGGTTGTCCTATGTGCGCATCACAGCGTTGTCGCTGTCCTCTTGGGCGCCCCAATTGCAGTGCAGGACCTGCGGTGTTGTAGTCCCCTCCCGAGATCATATTAGTCCAGGCTTGATGGATAAGGATGTGTTTCTGGCTGCATGCCCCTTCCCGAGCATGCACACTCAGGCAGTGAGACAGAGGCTGCGGAGATAGATACCTTGACAGCGGACTGGAGGGCCAGGAGGACGGTGTGGCGCGCATCGGCCGAAAGGCGCAGTGGCTCGAATGCGCACAGCATCGCCGAGGGGCTGGTGTCGAAGGAGGCCAGGAAACGGCGCAGCACATCCTCCGTGCCACCTGCCAGTGCACAAGAGCTTTGTCACCCCAGCTGACATGCTTCACCGATGACACGGCAGCATCTTCTCAAACCAGGCACAGATGGCATCGACGTTGCTGCCATGCATAACAGAGAAGAGGGAGGGATGAAGGATGCCTGATGGTGCCTGCAGCACGCCGGATGTTGATCTGACAGATGTCACTGCAAGGTAGATTGGGAGTGATGTTCTGCGCTGAAAGATGGCGCACCGAGCAGCCGGCGAGGTTCAAATCTGGGGTTCCTGGCGAGCATGCGGTCGAAGTTGTCGGTGAGGATGGCCAGCAGGTGCGCATGCAGCAGGTCCAGCTGCAGCTTCAGGGCGGCTTCAGGCTCCCCAGTCGATGACACGGCCACCAGATACAGCGGACCCCTCTCCAGGAACACTATCAAATGCTTCCCTGCCCTGCACCATCGCTCACACTGCTAAGCACATTGCATTTGTTGGTGGCAATGTGTATTGTGGTACTTTTCTAGCCAAAAGGGCAGATGTCATTGGGATAGTAAGGATTGTGTGGTTGGCCTGGTGAGGGCGTACCTGATGGTCTGCAAGGAGTCGCCCCTGTCCTTGACGAAGGACATCATGGCATCGATGATGGCCATGAAGCCCGCCAGCGCATGCTCGCTCCCATGCGCCGTGAACACTGGTCGGCCTGCGGGAATAGTCAGCCGTTGTTCTCATTTTGACTTTACCCTGCGACATCACTCGTTCCAATCAGTGAGACATGTCAGAGCATTGGCATCTGCATTGCAAGAGGGACACTTGTGCTGCAGGGCGGGGGTTTGGTACCTGCGTTGCTGAGGACGAAGAAGTGCTTGCGCTGGCCGCGCCAATGCGCACTGTCCTCATTCTGGCCCACCTGCACAGCGGCGCTGGAAGCTGCACGCCCCAAGGACGCAGCGCGCGCCGCTGCCGCCGCCTCTGCCTCAGCACCTGTCGCACACAATTGCATTACGGGCCTGGCAACATGTCATTCTGCGTAGGGTTGCACTGCTTCATACATGCTGGCTTGCTTGATATGTAGAAGCATATATCACGACAGAAGTCAAGCTCAAAGAAACCTGAGCCTCCAAGGAGCGAGGGCTAGCAAGTTGCCAGAGCCAGAGGAGAAGTCCTACCTGGAGCGGAGGATGCAGCATTGGCAGCTTCGCTGGCATCCACGACGCTGAAGTCATCCTCCAGGTCTCCCCCAGCTGTGCCAACGTCGCTGCCTGTGCGCGTGCCCAGCGAGGCCTGCACTGGAGGACTGTCGCCCACCTGCATATGCCAAGGACCTCAGAAATGTGCATAGAGTTGATGCAGAGCTGATTTTCAAGCCATTGAAAGGTGTCCATCAGGATGGAGCCACATGTCGCACCTGGTTCGGCTGGTGGACCTCTGCAGCCTCTGCTCCGATGCTGCGCAGCTCAAAGCTGGAGGCTGCGTGCGAGTCCAGAGAGGACCCCGCGGCAGACGTGGGCACCGAGTCCTGGCTGCCCCCCCTCCAAACACCTAGCTCCTGCCCTTCCTCCTCATCGCTTCCCTTCCCCAACCCATCATCCCCCCTCGCATCCCTCGGCTCCCAGGCCGAGAATGACGGCGCCTCAGAACTGCTCAAGGGCTGAGCTGCCTCTGCCCCGCCACCGCTCTCCTGCCCAGATGCCTCCTCACCATCTCTCCTGCTGTCTGAGCGCCCACTGCTCCCTGCTTCGCCTGCACGCGATGCGGCTGCCAGCAGGTCCAGCTCGTCTGCTGAGATGTCCTGCATAGCTCCTCTGCCGGTGCTGCTGGCATGTGCTGCGGAGCCGGGGAGGGGCTCATCCTCGGCTGAGACGTAGCCAGACAGGCAGCGGCCTGCCCTCAGCGTGCTGACAGGCAGCTCTGCCGACTCTCTGGGCTGCAGCCGCAAGCCTTCCAACGCATCTGCAAAGCCGTCAGCCGGCCCTGGAGAAGCAGGGCTTGCTGTAGGCGCCGCTGACGGTAGCTGGGCAGCTGCATCAGAGTCTTTCCCATTCGGCAGGGCGGGCCTGTGATCAGGGGCTTCCGGCTCCACGTGTGAGGCATGTTCAGAGCTGGGCTCCTTGTCTGCCTCACTTGCTGTCACACCGCTGCCGTTACCTTGAAGTGGAGCTTCATATGCTCCATTGTCAAGATGCACTATCGCCGTTCCATTGGAAGCATGGCCAGCCCTTGCTGCAGTGGAAAGGTGGGCTCCTTCTTCTGCCACCGGCATGCTGGCTGCATCCTCGGTCCTGCTATCTTCGCTGTCTTCAGCTGCTGCGGCCTGTCTGACACCCTCAGACTCGCTGGCAGAGGAAGCCGCGCTAACAAAGGAACCAGCCGAGTCGACTGATCCCTGAGGATTGAAGCTGCTCCTCTTCCTCAAGTTCAGGGCCACAGGCTTATGACGCTGTGCAGGCCCTTCTCTTGGACTCACACTTAAGAGTGCATCAAAGTCTCCTTTCACCTGCACAGCTTACACCCGTAGATTCTTGATCAGGGGGAGGAGGAATGTGATGACAGTCTGAGATATGACTTTCTATGTCGGTGCCACCTTGCCATTGATATAAAAACGAACCAGCCTGCTTTGAAATTTCCTTAACAGGTACCTGTGCGTCAGGTGGGTTGTTGGTTTTGAAGGGCGACTCCCTCATGCTTTCCCAATCGTGCCTTCCTTGAGCATCATCCCAGAACAAGTGCGATATAGTGACGGGTGACACAATTATTCTATTTCTATAATACGTCGATAGGACTAAATTTGCACCTTTGCGCTCAATTCCGTCTGTCAACGGGCTTTGAGATGTCGATTAGTTACATATCAACAGTATCCATCGACACGGTTATGCACTCAGAAAAGCCATCAAAATATCGATGCAGGTGTGAACGCAAGTATGAAGACAATTAAAGCTTCATAGTTCAACACAAAATCCAACTTGCCAAGCGAGACGTTCTGAAGGAACGCCGTACGACTGATCCTGGACAAGTAAGCAATCCTTACTGCTACCATGGCATGCATGCATCAATGCTACATTATTCCCATCCCGACTTAGAACATTGTAGCAACATGCTCTAACCCGCACTCACATGCGCAAAAGCACGTCAAATGCGTTTCACACTCAGGGGCTCCCAACCCCGCAGTAGATCCCTGGCTGTTTGCTATCTCAAATGTGCAATGCTGCAAGCAAATTCGCCAACGCATGATCCAAACCAAAAGGTGTCCTTGAGGCACAGATAACTTGTACGCAATGCTGCTCCTATCCCTGCTGCTGGCCTCAACATAAGTCCCGATCAGTCCTCCTCCATAAGCAATACTGGCGGCAGCTCCCTGATGTTCTCTGTGACCTTGCTGCTCACACGGGCTTGGACCTCCATGGCACTGGCTTTGCTCTTCTCGCCTCTAGACCTGCAATTCAAATCCAAAACATGCCTCACAACATATCTGTCATTCAGCATTACAGCAGCCTTGATCTCCTCAAGTTGTGCTCTAGAAATCCAGATTGCTCCTCCAAGCAAGCTAATTGCAGTCCTAGAGAGAAGAAATAGCAAGAATGACCATTCAGCATGCATGCATACCTGGAGGCCTCCAGCTCTCGGTGGACCTCTGGTGTGACCAGGTAGTGGAACTGTCGCCTGATCAGCTTGTGCAGCAGCTGCTTATCCTCCGCGCGGATTTCATGCTTGTACCTGGCAAGCCACAATGTGATCTTAGCACCTGACACCTTCACAAGGACAGCCAGTGTGCTGGGCGCAAGTGTTGATCAGTGCTTTGTTTGCGAGGCGCTTCAGTCTCATTGTAGATGATGCACAAGAGCCTGGATCTCAGACATATGCAGCAGGTTGTTGATGAGCGCAGCAGGGCACACAGAGAGATCTCTGCATATCGGGGTGATTGCCTAACGCATTGGCTATGACAGGGCGGAAAGCAGAGTGTGGACAAGATCAGCAAGCCGGCGCTCACCGCTGCACGAAGGTGAGGAGGGACTGGTGCCACACGACGGGCAGCTGGCGCTCCTCCTTGCGGAAGCCGAGAAAGTGGTCCACCAGCGCATCGATGACCCTGTAGGGCAGCGCGTACTTCTTGTCCAGCAGCACACGGATGAAGAAGGAGTTGACGCCAGAGTAGGCCATGCCGGCCAGGCGTGCCAGCGCGGCAGCCGAGTGCAGCATCGGCAGCGACACCCGCGTCAGCACCGACGAAAGAATGACGGCCTCGCGCAGAGTGCACGTCCCCGACTGGCACAGCGGCAGCAGCAGGCCCTGTGGTCAACAATAGTTTCATTATTGATCACCCACTTGCATGTTGCAGAGACACACACGATTGGCATGCAGCTCTAAGATAAGCGAAGGGCATGCATCCAAGCATATTCAGGTAAGTGAGTGCGCATCTTGCATGATCATATGGCGCTGCTTCCCTGACACTAAAATACATATTATTACAAGATTGGCATTTACAAAGCCAGGGGACACCGGGCACTGCATACAGGGATGGGATCTCAGGTATTACGTTAATGATATTCAGCACAGGGACAGCAAGGCTGAAAAAAGCATAGCACCTTGTAGAAGGCGTCGGGCTTGTAGGCGGCCTTCTTGAGGGCCTGGAAGAGCGCGTGGTGCAGACGGCGGTTGTCGCTGATGTCCCTGCGCACGTGCGGCAGCAGCACCAGGGCCATGAAGCGCTGCGCCATCTTCGCATTCAAATTCGAAACAAACATGCGCGTCGCCTGGTAGGTCGCATGCGGGCTCCAGCCCTCGGGATCTGTCAGGAACAGCACCTGCGAGGCAGAGGGTGACCACTCAAACCCGGTAGAGAGTCTCGACTGCAGTTCTGCTCACCATGTTCAAGCGATGGCGCTAACTCCATGTGCTAGACTCAGACACTCCATGTGACAGAAGCGGTAAGGAGAAGGCGGTAAAGTGATCCAGGATGCTCACATCTTCCCAGTTCTCCAGCTTCGGGATAATCTTAAATGCCTTGGGCACTTTTCCAGTGGTGAACCGCCTCAGGATTTTGCCCACTTCCTTGTACAGCTCCACAAGCTCCGGCTTTATGCCTCCAGGAACCATGCCTGGACCCTCTTCATCCCTGCACAGAGCACCCCATTCCTCTATACCACCCGATGACATTTCTAGTACACTCAGACATGAACACATCACAAAGGCTGGTCAAAGCTGCTGCAAGCCAGTGACACAGGCTCTTGCCAGCTCTTGGTGCTGTGACGAGAAGCCTCAGGAAAGGAGACCCACTCTGGTATAGCAGGCATGCCGCCAGCTTCCTGCTTCTCCCTGATCCGCTCCATGATTATGTCTGAGAGCGTGCGCTGCTGCTGAGAGGCGGCCTCGGGATTCATGAACCTCGCCAGAGCCGCCTCATCTTCCAACCCAATCTCCTCCTCTTCCCAGTGCTCCTCGACATCGCTGAATCCCCCCGCGTCGTCAGACTCGACGTCGGAGTCAGCATCGTGGCCCTGATACGCTCGCATATTCGACGGTGCAGCCCCCTGCGAGCAGCAGTGGGTTACGTCTGGAGTGTGCTGTGGTGTAGAGGAATTGCTGGATTCAGTGGCGTTCAAATCCGAGGAAAAGGTCCAGGCATACCTGAGTGCGAGGAAGAGGTCCATAACGAGTGACAGGCTGTTGCTCTGCATCTACCTCCGCCTGCTGTTCCCTGGCTAGCCTCAGGATCTGCTCGCTGGCCTTCTCCGTCAAGTTCTGTGGACAAGAGCGCAATGGTCAGCCAAAGGGATCTATCGAAAGCATTGTTGTCTCAATGATAGTTGACTGTGCTGTGGAAGTCAGTACTGGCGTCGTTTCCTACCTCCTCGTGTTCAGCTTCTTCAGCCTCATTCTTGCGCCTCTTGCCTGGCCTCGGTCTCGTCTGCAACAGAAAGTCTTAATTTCGGGGGAATTTTCTCGGATCGCCGCAAGCAAGGTCCCTGACTTTAGGGCCAGATTGCACAAGGAACAGTAAAGAACCCCCACCCTGACACCATAAGTCGCAGGATTTTCGATCTCTTCGCCAAGATGCTGCCGGTGGACGTTTGGTCCTTTTCTTTTCACCATTTGATTTGCTTCTGCTGAGACTTGCAAGCAACAACACTTATTTATGCTACTGAGATGTTGCTCGTCCACCACAGTGTACTCCCTTAAGTAAGTTAAAAGAAGCCTTTATTGCTTCTTTATTGCAATGTTCTCCCTAGCGACACTGAGGGAAGGCTTGATTGTCGAGCCTTGGTTCCGTTTCCGAGACCTGGAGGCGCAGTAGGGTTTGCAATCGCAAGGGATATGAAGGCGCAGGGAGGGAAGCTGCCATGGAGCTGCCGATTAAGTTGGGCAACGTTGGGATACCTTCTTCCATCGATCATCGAATGTAAACCGGAGATTGTTTGTTTGAGAACGAAGTGACACAATAACAGGTTGAATATTCGATTTACATCTTTTGCGGACAGAAAGTGAGCAGACGAACCGACAGCTAGGTCCCAATGCATTCGTCTTCCGAACCCGGCAACAGCCTAACCGACAAGTTCAAGAAGGCCTTCCACGTTGGTGGGAACGGGAAGAAGGAGAGAGCTGAGGACATCCAGCCGCTAGGTCATGGCGCCCATGGACACCCATCACCGGTGCGCCTCTGAACGACCTGCGATAGCAATATTGCATAGTCATCAGGAATGCGCACAAAGCACACGATCATGAAAGGGACCAGAACGATTTTGCTAGTTTATGCTTACTTTTGTAATGATAGCTGCCCATCATGTACCTTCGGTCGCACCTAGTATTTTGTGCAAGTGCGAACGCTCGGGGCATTTCCCAGCTTCCTAACAGACCACATTCCTCAGCGTCCGAGCACTCGTAAAGATTGTTTTATTCGCTTACACAGGTCGAACCCACGCGTGCTGATGTTGATAAGCCGCACAGCCCCATCGCCACCTTCGACAACAAGGAGCATCCGGGAACGACCCCGAATGAGGGTGGTCACAGGAGTGTGGGCACGGTTATCAAGGATACGTTTACCTCAGCTCCTTGGTCAGACCACCATGACAAGACGTTGGAGGCACTGACTCACGCCAAGGTGGCGCACGCCAAGGCGATGCAGGCGCAATCCAGCTTGATGGCGGCATCTGAGTCGAAGAACAAGGCCGACCTGGCCCAGCGCCATGCTGAAGACGTGTGCAGCTCATTCCCATACAGTCCAACCAAGAAAGTCATATGAGAGTAACCAGTTCCTTTTGTTGGAAAGTGGCAGAATCATGCTGTTGTCAGGAGCAGCGGTTGCTTACATTTTGGGAACGCTGTTCGCGCGCAGATGGAGCGTGAGTTGGAGCAGCACCATCAGGGGACGACTGACATCAACCCCATTAAGAAGAGCTACGAGGATGCCAAGCTCGCCCTTGCCGAGCACACAAAGACCCACGACCACCACTCCAGGTACTTCTCGGAGAAGATTTTGTGTCGGTGATCAATGAAAGCCCGTTGACAATTGTTACTCTCCATTCTCTAGGTGGGAAGCGCTGTGAGATAGCGTCTGTGTGGCAGGCTCGCACGTGAGGCGGAAGAGGCGCTAGCTGCAAAAGAGCTGGAGATGAAGCAGATGGCGCCCCAGCGGGAGCAGCACTCCAAGGCCCTGGGACCCCTGCAGTCCGACCACGCAGCCGTCCACAAGTGCGCACTGTTCAGATTAGTCAAATCCCCGACTTGTTAGCCACTCGCTGCTAGTTCCTAACCTGGCTTGCAACTGTTGTGCACTACAGGCATAAAGCATTAAAAAAATTGGATGATTGCTGATGATTCCTGACACACTGGTAACGACAGTCCTGTTACCAGAAGGTCATGTACTTGATGTCACAGTCACAAGTGCTTATAAAGTGCTAGTACTGATATTGCGGTCATGTGCAGGATGCTGGGTGAGGGCGAGCGGAGGCGCGAGGCACTGCTGAGGGAGCTGCAGGAGCTGGACGCACACCTCAGGCCCCTCAGGTTAACACACTACCATGCGCCTCACAATCTGAAGAAGCAGCCCAGCATCTCCAATTCTGTCGTTCCCAAACAAGTGCTCTGAGCTTCAGAGTTCTCAAAAGGAAGGCTTTGAGGTTGGGCTCGTGTGTGGGTGTTCGCGTCTGACCTGTTGATCTTCGGTTGCAAAAAGTGCGGATTTCAGCAGGTCTGCCATCGGTGTGCTTTGTCAGGCCTGTCCTGTTGCTGAGGATGGGCTTCTGGGCTCACAGAGACCAACTCGGGTGCAAACTTTGATGTTGGTGTTGTACAGAACGAGGGAGGCGGACCTGGGCAAGAGGGTGGAGGAGCACCACAGGGTGGGCGCGGAGCACGAGAGGCGCATGGCGGCACTGGCCGAGGAGACGCGGCTGCTGCGCACCCAGGCCGAGGAATCCCGCCGGGGCCTGGAACCCCATGCCACGTACGCCCTTCTCCAGCAAATGCATTTCATCAAGTGCCCCATCTGACGCCCTTTTAAGGAAAGTGGTTTTTACACTCTCCTTTGAGGTTTATTCCAAACTTAAGGATCTAAATGGTCCCTGCAGTGATGCTTGAAAACGTTTTGTGGAGACAGGAGGTGTCCCTAATGTTGCTTCCTGGCAGGTGGTTTCCAGATTTGCAGCAATGCAAGTGTGGAAATAGAAGGTGAAACAAGGGTCGATCGGTGTGTCGGGTGCGTGCAGGAAGCTGAAGTCGACGCACGCGCTGGTGGCGACGAGGGAGAGCGACTATGCCAAGGCCCAGAGGGCGCACGAGGCTGCCAGGGAGCGCCTGCCCCTGCTGGAGAAGCAGGTGCAGGAGTCCAGGCGCGAGGCCAGGGAGGCCGCTGCCCTCTCAGAGAAGCACGCTAGCGGTACAGCCGATCTCCACACACAAGTCACACAGCAGATGAAGACTGACTGACTACTGCACCCCAAGGGTTGTCAGTATTGTTGATGTCTTGAGTAGCCCTCTGAGAAATTGTGTTAGCTGTCGATCTGTCTGGTGAGGGGAGCGGCTCTTTGAATCGTTCTGCTGTGTGCTGCAGCGTTTGAGAAGCTGAAGCGGGAGGCCGAGGCTGAGGACGCCACAAAGGCGCACCTGTGGGAGGAGGTCAGCCTCTCAACTACCCATTCCTCCCATTTCCCCTCAAAGCCTGCAATGCATCTTAAGATGTCTGCTATGCCATGTACAGTGCCTGAAAGCGCTTGCTTGCGGATGTCTATGTGTCAAGCCAGCGGTTCTTCTCTTTGTCCCAAGACATGCCTTCCAATAAGTGTCATCTGATACACCTTCAAGCCTCTATCATCTTCAGGCCGTCGTCCAAGATCTGACAGAGTTTGCGGCTGTGGTTCAGGCGCGCAAGACGGGCCACCTGGAGGGTGATGGTGCGTCCAAGCAGGAGCTGCACAAGCTGGCAGACCGCTTCCACACCGTGCTCAAGAACCCCATCGACACAACCACCCTCCGCGGAGACGGCATCACCGCCGAGATCCACCAGGCAGCCGCCAAGATCACCGGCAAGGACACTGCTGCCGATGGCGCCGCCCATGATACCGTCGCCCCCAAGACCCCTGAAAGGGTGAGCGCACCGAAAACCCCGCTCACCTGCTGGGCACTGCAATTCGCATGTCATGTGCACCTTTGCTTACATGTCTGACACCGCAGATTCCTCTGGTGTTGTGTTCTGCAGATTATTGATTTGCTTGTGGCTTAGGCTGTCTGTCATCGGTCTAGCAAGCGCTTGGCTGTTCTTTCTTGGCCAATGATTGATCCTGCAAGCGCTTGATGGTGCAGTCTTAGTGCCCATGTATCTGTTGCTTAGCCATGTCCCTGGGCTTAGTGAGATCTGGCTGCACAGGTGGGCCACACAGAGGGAGTGCGCGCTGCGCCGATGGCAGCACCATACAACGGCGCCACGGACGAAGTGCCGAACGGCTCCCCTCTGCCCAAGCCATATGAGAGCACCACTGCTGCAGAGCCAAGGACCACCACCGCAGCCGCACCCAAGGCTGGCAGGGTTTTGACTCCGCCGCACACCGGCACCACTGGTTTCCGCGAGGAGTGAAGAACCCTTGGGGGCCATTTTAAAGGACGGTTGTACAACATGACAGCTGACTGCAGCACAGGTTGCAAGGAAGTTTGTGACGTGATCCGAGCTATGCAGCACTGCTGACAGGCAAGGGCGCTGAATTGGCTTAGGTGGCTCAGTGATGTTGTCATAGCTTCTGGGTGGTGATCATCTTAATGGTCTGCTAGAGGACCTTCAGGATAGTAGTTCTTGTGTGATTAAAAGAACGCTGCACTAGATCTTAGGAAGCAAAAATATAGCACAACCGATGCCTACTCGGTGTGGGGGCTGAACCTGTCTTGTCTTATTGGAGCAAGGTGTATGTGTCCAGCGGCAGATGTCTCCCAAGGTTGTGCAGGACGTTCAGGTTCTGAGTTCCTGGCTATATCAAAGAGAAGTTTGCATTCTCAGGTTACTATCCTACCTGGTAGGCTATATATTCCATTTAATTGAGGCAAGACGTCGACTATACAAGAGGTCTCCTTGTAAGCTGATCAGCTGATCATGATCATTGTAGCATTATGCAATCAATCAAGCTCGCCTTGAAGGAATATATTTTCTAAAAAATTGTGACCGAGTCATCAAGGTTGCATACATAGCAGAGATCACTTCGGAAATTGACTTTGAAAATGTTTTCTTGGATCACCTTACAAGCTCTAATTGGCTCTGCCTCGCTGCACCCCGATGGATACGCCTCTTGTGCATGCAAGACTCGATGGATCTAGGCAAAAACACCTTCACAGGAGAAAATATTACTACTTTAAGTATGAATAACACGAAGTAAGTCTACTGGGTAGTCTGGTGGCAATTTGTTTTTGTCCTTTTGATCGAATCATAGCTCGGCCAAATCCACTGACAAGTTTCTGTCACCTTGGCGTCTCTAGAGAGAAAAAGTAATACAGTATAATGTTAAAGCAGCAACTAAACGGGCTTCTGGCCTCCCTTGGCCTAGCAGATATGAATCTTCGGCAGCTCTTGACTCAGGGAGTGAACCTGGGTGCGCACTTCCTTTTGCTATTGTCAAGTCCAATAGCTTTGCAAGTTTAAGAAATTGTGCCCATTTCCTCATAAGGCACTAGCAACTGGACAGGGGTTACAGCTCGATGGCCTGGGCTTCATGATTGGCAACCATCAAAGCGGGGCAGTCAACGATCTGTCTGGGCTTAACGCAGGTCTCATCGTCACAACAGCATTGATGATATGGAAAGGATTAGTTTTGTTCACAGGCAGTGAATCTCCGGTAATTCTTTGTGTTCTCAGAAGCCAAAACTAGCAAGATCAAGTGAACACTTCTTGATCATTTGCAAGCACAATGTCCTTGCTGATGATGACCCAGGTATGACTCAGGCACACAAGGCACCAGCAGTCCTCACAAATCAAGTTTGGCAGGTGGTTGTTGTATTGAGTGGGAGCATGGAGCCAGCTTTCTACCGCGGGGACATCCTGTTCCTGAACATGGGCCGGAAGCCATTCAGAGCTGGGGAGGTGGTGGTGTTTAACATCAATGGTCGAGATATCCCCATTGTGCATCGCATCATCAAAGTGCACGAAAAGGAGGCTGGGACAAAAACTAACGAGGATGTCCTCATCCTCACAAAGGTGTGATTGCATGACTCCCTCTCCGCCAAGCAGACTGTAGGATAGCAATGTCCCTATGAAAGGGCGCGCTGACAGATGGGCGGTGTCCAAGCTTGTAGGTGTTTACAATCTGGTGTGCCATTGCAGGGTGACAATAACTGGGGGGATGACAGGGCCCTTTACAACCCGGGGCAGAAGTGGCTAAATAGAGACCATCTCATGGGCCGGGTAGTAGGGTGAGCACCTGGACCTGCTTCCTGCTAGGCTGATGTCGGACTACCTCTGATCTGTGTTCCTGTGTACAGTACTCTGTTCCCATGCAGTCTGATTTGGTCACCAGGAGCACAGCACATAACCATCTCAGTCACTGCCTGGGTTCAGCTTGATTGATTGGTGGTGTGTCTTGTGTTGCAGGTTCTTGCCATACATTGGTCAGGCGACCATCATCATGAATGACTACCCGTATGTCAAGTACTTGTTGATCGGCATCCTGGGGATTTTTGTCATCACCAGCAAAGAGTGAAGCACTGCCAGGATTGAAAACTTTGAGGCAGACACAGTTTATCCTCTATTCTATAAGCCTGTATATGGCGTAGCTCACTGCGGATATCCCTGTGCCCTTTAAGCGGTTTGCTGTTGCATCGACGGGGGCGCATGAGTGACAACACTGCTGCACAGCGAGGATATATGGGAAGAAGTGCGCAAGCTCCTGGTGACTCACTCGGCCCGGAGCTCGGAGCTCGGAGCCGGTATTGCCCTGATCAAAGGTCTATGCCACACTATTGGTTGGCATGTTGAATTCTTGAACAAGCAATAGAAGCCACTGCAGTGACTTGATCATAGAAGCCCCACAGCTGTGACTTGATCGGCCAGGCTCCAGGATGGGCCTGTAGCTGCAGCCTGCACGCTTTCGAAGCAAGGCAACAGTGATGTGCTGTGCTTGCTCGCATAGTGTAATCAGCGTGGTTTCACTCCACGCATGACCCATTCTGGGGACGCTGCCAAAATTTGAGCTGGAGCTGCACTGACGCTGACCATACAATGTCAAATCTGAACGGTACCTGCCTCTGTGGATCTTGTAGCACCTGTTCTTAATTCCAAGTGCAGCGCTGCAAGGTCGAAATTTGACCATGAAATGTTCTATCCTGTTCTTCATCATCTCTCAATCATGTTTCTTCCTTGTTTCGCTGTCCATATCACTATGTAGTGATGCATCACATATGTGACCTTATAATGATATTGATGATATTAGCAGTATTAAGCACTCCAATAAAGCAAGATATCTATACCGTAAAATTTGTACTCTGTTAGAGAGACAAACTAAAACCCCCAAAGCTTGCTATAGAGACACTGTGAGATCTGCTTTGAAGGAGCTTGCAAGGTGTCACAAGCTTCTGTCCTGATCTAGCTACAGTAGTACTCTACAGTAGTACTCTAGTACGGCCGAAGTTTGGCTTGGCAAGATCAACAGCGTTGACATAGCTTCTTGACTTTAGAGTTGATAGACCTACACTGTGCTGTGATTGTTCAGCTGATGCAAGAGCGTCTTTCTTTCGTATGTGCTGCCTTGGAGCGGACAGATGTCTACTTGATTCGTCTATCGCTTGGGAGACCTTAAGGCATTCATGCGATCTAGCCAAATAGAGCGCTGAGATGCTACACCAATACCTGGGATGAGCCCTGAGACGCGTACATTCTCGACCTGTTCGGGCAGATTTCGAAGTTCCTCCTCTTGGCTTCGCAGTAGCTTCGCCCCGTCATGTGGCTCACCGCACAGTTTCCTCCTCCGAAGGGTAGCTTGAAATCCTTCCATATTGAGCATTGTATTCATGCGTTCATTGATAACATTGTGACACTGTAAGTACTGCTCATTCTGTCCTTGAGCTGGAGCTACAGCTTTCCGGTCCTGGTCCCAAATCTGTCGACTTCTTTGTGAGCTGGGAGCGTGCCTGCAGCAACGATGGGCACGAAAGCCAGCGACTCCTTGAGTCTTGGGAAAGATCCAAAATTCTTGTGTGGTGTCGCTGTCAGCGTTTACCAGAACTCAGGTGATCCAAACTCTATCCTCGCCCAACCTTGCAAACATTGCGCAGCAGCATGGTCATATGTCGTGCAATTCATGCCTTGAAAGTATTTATTGACCTCTTCTGCGTACATTACCGATCTGACAGTTCGCTGACGCCTTCTCCAGGCACGCCTAGCTACAACATTGTTGAGCCACATATCCAAACTGTGGTTGACCTGATCGTGGGATGCGCAGGGGACCCGAATGCCCAATGGGCGTACTTTCAGGAACAGAAGCAGGTCCATGTCAACCTGCGGCTGCGTCTGTCTGCTGGGAACATGACAGAGTGGAATGAGCCTGGCACATTTGATGGCACGATTGTGGAGGCCAAATGGCCCAAGCTGGGCCCCTCAAAGATCGTGAAGAACACGCGCATAGGGGAGGCCAGCGATTTCTGGAACCGCTATGAACAGGACATCCAGCTCGCAAAGGACCTAGGTGCGACAAAGTCCCCATGCACCTCCTTGTCATTGCAGTCTTGCACCTGGTCATAACCAGCTTGTCTGACAAAACTTATTGTGGCAGGATGCAATTCATTCCGCTTGTCACTGGAGTGGAGCCGGCTATTCCCTCGCAGGGGAGAGCTGAATCAGGAGGCAGTCGACCGATACAATGCCATCTTTGACACCCTGGAGAGGTAAGAGCTGCTCCCTCACCCGCTGACTGCATCCTTAACAATGTCCAATGGTCCTGCTCCTGTTACTGCTAAATAGAACGAGCACTGCAGGCTTGGTCTGTCCGTTCTGAAAGCTGCGGATGCGATTCTTCCAGGAATGGAATGGAGCCGCATGTGACTTTCATCTGGTTCGTGCACCCCCAGTGGTTCCAAGAGCTGGGGGCCTTCGCAAAGGTGGAAAACATTCCCATCTTTGTGGACTGGTGTGAAACCGCCTTCAAGCTATTCGGTGCGATACCCTGCTTCATGACCGTGCCCCATGGCAACCTCTTGCTCTGCGCCATAATACTTGCTTGTTGAGACTGCTTCCATGGCAAGAATGATAAGTGTCGAGTGCCTGCTTTTATAAAGCATATATCATGAAACTAGCTTTATTGTGTTGCAAAGGGAAAAGGAGCAAGCTCTGGACGACATTCAATGAGCCTGGAGTTGCAGCCATGTGTGGCCACATTCTTGGTAAGCAGTTTCTTTGCATATGTCGATGGGCTCTTTCTGTTGCACCTCTTTCCAAAGATTGGAATTGCAACAAGGTGACCGTCGCAAAATCCTGAAAGAAGCATATCATTGGCGGTGAAGTGTTATGACTCTAACACATGCATGCATTTACAGGCAACCACCCTCCAGGCAAGATCCTGCACTTCAGGGTGGGTGCTTCTTTTCCACTGTCTTCCTGAGTGTATACTGGTTCTCAGTGCCCCCTTCCATTTTTAACCAGCTGGAGTACCTCAACATCATGCTAATGAGGTGCACGTGGCGCAAACAACAGGAGGCTGGCATGTACCTGCGCAATGAGCTCAGAGCCCACGCTGCTGTGTACAAGGCCATCAAGGCGCTCCCAGGTAGGGAGCATTTCCATCAGCCTGGCTCCTTTTTCAGCAGTTCCTCATGGGGAACCACCCGTGTCTCACTTGTCCTTGGACATTGTCTCTGACTGCTGGAGATGTTTTCTGGTGTTCAGGTGGCAAGGAGGTGGCAGTGGGCATCTGCCACAATGTCTTCTGGACTGAGCCAAAGAGGGGTGGCCCTCTGTATGCCCACGTGCGGTGAGTCTTCACAACCTTTCACCCTTCCCTTCATTTGATAAAGACCATTCTATACATATCTCTGTTTGCAATGCAGAGCCGGACACTTACAGCAGCACCAAAGATCACGCCGTTCGCCTGCATGCAAGTGAGGGTGTATTGCAATTGACTCGGTGCGTCCTTGTGGTGGTGACCAGGGCTGCGGTTGGCATTGGCAACCGTGTTTGGGGCAATGAGACAGTGATGACATTCCTGAAGACGGGCATCTTCAACTACTGGGTGCCTCTCGGCGGGGTCATCCACTGGGAGGTGCTACCCTGCTCCTCACTTGTACACCTTCCAATCCTTCTGCCCGCCACCTCTGCCAAGGCTCTTTAAACAGCCAGAGATCACCTTGGACCCAAGGGGCTGATGATTTACAAGTGCTGTGTTGATTACCAATCGGATGTGACGATGCAGGAGCCGGATGGCAAGCCTGGCTGTGACTTCATGGGCGTCAATCACTATGCTCGGTGAGCCTTGCTCTGTCACTCCCCACTAAAGAATGTGGGATGTCCAACAGAAGTCATCTTGCAAGCATGCTGAGTAAGGTGCTTCCAGGCTGATGCAGTCTATTGTGGTGCATGCAGGGGCGTGGTGGGCTTCTTCCTGAACCCCACCAACAAGGGCCCCAAGGGCATCGCCGACATGGGATGTGAGTCCTTCCTGCCCCCTTCTGCGAGCTTCAGCTTAGACACTTCTATTTGCTCGCTTCCTTTAACTTGTAACCATCCTTGTTTCCACATCATACCCACCCTTTCACAGCCATCCGCTACCATGCTTTGACGAGCGCCGCAACGTGGGTCCATTTAAAGTGCGCTCCCTCCTTGTGGGGAGGTGGCAGAGGTGTGTGGGTTGACACTTGATGTGCTGCCGGGTGCAGACCCGGTGTATCCGCCGTCGCTGTACCGCGCGGTGTCGTACGCGTCGACGCTGGGCGTGCCAGTGTACATCCTGGAGAACGGCATGCCCTGCGCCCAGGACGATGACCGCCGCAAGGACTGGATCGACGGCTGCCTCGCCGAGGCGCGCCCCGCCCTTTGACCTTGCATTGCAACAAATTTGGTTGGAGCCGCGCAGCTGATCACGGCCCTTGTGGTTGGCTACTCATCACTGTCTGTCTCTTGCCCCGGATGTGCAGCGCCAATCTAGCAAGGGGATGTGTTGGTGGGTGGGTGATGGTGCTTTGGCGGCTGTGCAGGTGGAGAAGCTGATCGATGACGGCTACGATGTGCGCGGCTACTTCTACTGGACCCTCATCGACAATTTTGAGGTTTGGGCCCTGTGACACATCCCTTAATATCCTGCAAATAGTGTCCCTTCCATTTTCTGCTCCTCAGAAACGCTGACGTATGCTCCCCACTTAGGCCTGGTGTCTGATGTCATTCCTGGTGCCTGCCGCAGTGGAATTTTGCGTGGGACCTGAAGTTTGGCCTCTACGAATGGAACCCGGACGGCTCCCAGCGCCGCACACTGCGAAATGGCGCCAAGGTATGCGCTGCTCCCTCTTGGCCTTCATGCGCCTAAATGCTGCAAACAGCACCCGTCACATGTTGCTGCTGCCAAAAATGCCTCACTTGCCGGCTGACGGGGGTGCGTCAGAAAGTAAACAATTAAGTGAACTCCTGGAGTAGGGATTTCTCAACCTGTATTCAACCTGTAGTTTCTATGAGTTTGGCATGTCAGCTAGGGAAGCAGCAACAGGGGTAGCTCAGCTGCATGCATGCAGATGATCAGCAGAACAAGCCTGTACGGGTGTGTGTGTGTGCGGCAGACCATAAAGACGTGGTACAAGCTGATGCCGGACGCGCTGGGCAAGAAGCTGGCCAAGCGGCACGGCCGCGGCGGTGCCATGGACGAGGAGGCACGGCAGGAGCGTGAGCAGCAGACCGAGGAGGAGTACCTGCGCAAGGAGGGCTTCACTGAAGAGGAGGTGGAGGAATTCGTGGCCCAGGACGACAACCCCATCGTCACCGGCGTCTACTGACGCGCCAAGGCGTTCCCTGGGAGCCGCCTGATCTGGCGCATGTACTGATGCGCGGTGGCGTTCCCTGGCAGCGTCCTGATCTGGCGCTTTGATGGAGGGTACTGATGCGCCGCGGCGTTCCCTTGCAGCCGCCTGATCTAGCGCATCAGTGACGGGTGCTGACGCGCCATGGCAGCCCTTGGCCGCTGCCTGATCTGGCGCATGTACTGACATGCGGTGGTGTTCCCTCGGCGCTGCCTGATCTGGCGCAGTGATGCGGGCAAAAGCTGAGGCCAGCATGACGGAACTGCCGTGGCGGCTCTTTGGGCGCAGCTGGGTTGAGGCAAGCTCTGGCTGCACGGCAGAAACTTATGGGAATCAGGAAAGCTCTTGTGAGTGGGAATGAGAGCGAGTGGGCCACATCCTCAGGAGCAAAGTAAAAAGACAGAGGATTGGATGTGTGCGTGAGAAGGATGGTTTGCATTAGAGATATGGAAGTTCTGGAGCTGTGGTTTTCAAGAAACGCCAGGCAGCTGTTCCTGATGTGAATTGCATGGACTTCAGCCAGGACTGTTGTATTAATTGCAGCAATCTCTGTTCATCATAAAGACTGCCAATTTCTGTTATCTGTTGCAGCCACAAACAATTGTTGTATGGCGGCAAACATGCTTGAACTGTATATACTGCGAAAGGCGACTTGTAATTCAGCAAAAATTTCTTTTAATCTCACAAACTTTTTTTTAGTTCAGCGTCAGATTGCCTACGTGATCTTGTTCTGTGCACGCATATCATCAGTCGATCAGTCTGCAAGTATTCACAGAAAGAGGCAGATAACATTGTGATTAAAACGTTAACAGTCTGTGACCACACAAGGGCCGGCACTCACACAGCCACCAGTGTCAGCAAACACAGGAATGCCTTAGCAGTCCTCAGAGCCGGGCAGCTCAGTTGCCCTCTAAGACCACTTGCAAGTATGCACCCTCATGTGCCTCACAACATGCTACAGATCGGTTGATCCCTCTAGCGACCAGATGCAGCCAACTCACATGCAGAGACCTACCTGATGCTAAAACCATACTGGCAACACGTATAGGACATGGGCAACCTGTCTAATTCAATTTTGCTCTGGACAAACAAGCTCCCAGAGAGCACGAAGGCCCTCTGATTGACAGGGCCAACCGATGGCAGATGGCTTGACAGATCATACTATGCTGACACAGCACTCTTCAGTCCCTTCTACGCCTGACAACAAATCCTCAGACAAAGGACCTTGCCATCACTGGACAAGACACACAGGCAGGAGACACACTGGACAAGATACACAGGTGGATCATCCCTAGACAGGTATGGTGACAGTGAGGGCCCTTCACTGCTGGTTCAAGCGCTGCACTAGCTGTCGAAGCTCAATCTCCGGCTTGCTCTGGTCCAGGGGCAGGGTGTTGAGGCCGCCATAGGCCTGCGGAATGAGCTCCTCATCCATCTCCTCTCTAAAGGCTGTCAGGGTGTCCTGCACACCGCACATCCCTGTCATGGGCGTGTCTCTGCGTTGTGGGGCATTTGCACTCCTTGCGAACAGAAATGCTGGCGACATTATGAACTGAGCACATGAAAATTACTTCATTTCTGTGAGTTGCTGAAGTGAAGGACATGTTTTCTGGGCAGGCTCACAATCCTGCTCATGTGGTGGCAACATTGCTCACCGTGAAGTAAGGATTGAGCCATGGGATCATGGTGGTGGGGGTGGGTGCATGGTGCGCACCTGCTTGTTGTGCAGCAGGATGATCTTCTTCCGGGTGCTGGGCGACAGCATGGGCTCCGCGATGCGCCACACCAGCGAAAAGAACCCCGGCGCATTCACCACAAAGTTCCTGCGCGCACACACCATGCCCACATCAAATCTGGTGGCCTCTTAGGCAGCTTCCTTGAGCCATTCGAGCAGCACAGCTGCTGCTTTACTGTCCGAGCAAAGCCTTTCTACACTATCGTTGTAATGGTGCCTCTGCAACAAGTCCATGGCTGTTAAACATCCTCTCCCTCACTGGCTTCTTCACCAACAGCTGTCACCAGTATGCTGACAACATCCGAAATGTACGTCATGGGAGAGGAGCGATTCTGCTGGGGCTGACCTGTACAGGCGCTCGGGGTAGTTCGCAGCCACGATGCCCGCAAAGATCTTGACGTAGGACATTGCTTCGCTGCCCAAGTCAGACAACCCCACACCTGCATGCATGCCAGTTATGTAAAATGCACAGGGATTGCAGGGCTGCGTCATCTGCATCAGACGTGCAAAGCCTTTGAGTAGTGTGCATACCCATGAAGTGCTCATAATGTGCTTTGCAGAGCAGATGTTACGGCATGAGGCATGTCTGGTTGTGGCATCGCACTCACCCTTCATGTCGACGATCCAGATGGAGCGGCCCTCAGGCAGCTTGTTTGGGTCTAGCACTGTGTACATGTAGTCCTGCGCAACCATCCAATAAGCCTATGACGTCTATGAGGGATGTCTATGATATTCCTAGTGCAGCTTGGAAGTGCTGCAGCACTGTACATGTACAAGCTGCTGTATACAACAGAAATAATACAATAATACAAAGGTGGAATTGAAGTGCAGAAAGGGAAGCTGACCTGGACAAACATGACATGTCTCTCGTAGTCTTCTGGCGTCACGCCAGTTGCCTTCAGGGCCTTCAGCCCCTTCTTGATCTCCCCAATCTGCAAACACAGAGCCCCGATGATTAGCCGCAGCCTCAGAAGTAGCTGGCCCGGCATGTTCCTCTCGCTCACTTGGCACACATCGAGCTAGGACTGTCTTCAAGCATCCTGCCTTGATTGTCATGAAGTAGATGCCCCACCTAGAGGTCATCTGTGGCCTTGGGGTCCAGAGGAAGACACATATATCGACAAGGTGCCCAGATTCCTGAATCCCCGATACATTACAGGAGATGGTGGCATCACACCCTCATGACCCAGATGGGGCGGCCGCTGTGGGAGAAGCCCAGCACGCCGTGGCTGAACAGGTCCTTGAAGGCCTCGTAGTGCGGCTGCGGCTGCTGCATGATGCTCTTGGCCTCCAGCTTCACCTCCCTCCATTCCTGCACCCCATATCAAGTACCCCTGGTCACCCCATCTCTTACCTACACAAGCACAACTTTCCAGAGGCCAGCAAACATTTGCCATTCACTAAAGCATGCCCATTTTCCTGCGAGTCACTTTTCTGCAAGTGGCATCTCTGCTGCTGTACCGCCTCATGCACCAAAGGGAGGAAACTAGACACGTAAGAGCAAGTTCTGTTCAATATTTTCATGGTACCACAACAACAAAGGGGACTCTAAATCAACTCAAGTCTAAATCAAATCAATTAGAGTCCCCTGACCACCATGGGCAATGATGAAGGCAGTCAGGGGGAATATATATAATCTAGAGGTTGCAGGGCATGATCGCCCGTTAATGAGCGTGCGCGCACCCGGCTGGCCTGGAGCAGGCGGTGGGTGGCGGCCAGGTCGTCGTTGGCGGCCATGAGGTAGCGCTGCGCTGTGTCGCGCGACACGCCGTGCGCTGACGTTAGCACAACCAGCTTCGACTCGGGCTCCGCCGGCGTTATTCTCACCGCCGCACCCACGTCTGCCTCCAGGCTCGCGCCAGCCGCTGCACCGTCACGCAGACCCAGTTGTTTGCATCCAGTCTTTACATTACCGGTCAGGCAAGGACTTCTTCCATTGTACTTGCTTGCAATCCTAGTGGGACACTACAATGTACCTGGGAAAACAAGTGTGTAATTGATGGCACAATGGCACAGATTTGCATGGCTAATGGAAGAAGCTGCGCTTCCAGAATGGCATCCCCTGCTGAGGCCCTTTGTGGGCAAGAGTTCCAGGGAGAGGCAAGGAACAACGCTCACCACACCAGTAGTCGTCCACAAGCTCTGCCCGCAGCAGAATCAGCTGCCATTTGCCGCTCAGGGCCCCCAGCTCCGCCGTCCCTCGGGACGCCACCTGCGCCGGCTGCGCGGCAGCCGCCCCCGAGGCGCGCAGCTGCGGCAGCTCCGGGAATCGCTCCCCTGTGAATCACCAAAACGCTTCAGCCTCACCGCTGTTCACACTGCGCTGCACATGCAGCAACATACGAACTGAAGGATTGTATTGACCTCCCAAAAACACTTTACTGTGCAAAACAGATGTTCTACACAGCTGCTGGCAACATGCTGCATTTGTTGAGGTGGCAGTTGTCGCTGCACCTTTGAGCACGGCCTGCAGGCAGGCGGCGAGGAAGGTGAGGAGGCGCTGTGTGGCAAGGGGGTGCCAGCAGGCAGCCACGAGGAGGGCCAGGAGCGCCCACTGCAGCAGCAGCATCCACTGGCCCTGCAGTAGCAGCGGCACTGCCGGCGCCGAGAAGCTGGCCGCCGTCAGCAGCGGCCCGTGCCTCTCACTCCCTGACCCTGCGCCCTCACAGGACTTTTTCTTGACTTGTGGCAGAGCGTATCAGGCCTTTTGATGCTGATTCAAATGATTTATTCGCCTGTGCTCGGCTGAAAGAGGCAAAAGTTAACATCAACGTGAAGTTTCACGCAGAACCTTACACCTTCACGAGCCTGCTGCCTGGAGCTTCCGTACACGTCCAGGGACCAATGACTAAATTGGTGGAAGTGCGACTAATTTTTTGATCTTGGACATGGATGGCACCAAGGAATTCTGATAGGTGACCGGTGATGGGGCGAGTGCCACACACCTGGAGTGAGGCCCTCAGGGGAGTGGGAGTGGCCGTTGGTGCGAGGCCATCCGGGCGCCGTATGCGCGGCGCGGTGGGGGGGGCAGCTGACGATGCAGTGCAGGCGGACCTGCTTGGACTTGCGCATCTTCGTGCGGCGCTCCAGCATCTTCACACTGCCCCCGCCGTTCACGCGCGACGTGAAGCTGTCCGCCGTCGAGTCTATGTCAGCACATTTGTCCAGTTAGTATGGCTGGGTCGTCCTCTGTGGTCACTTCATTAACACAGACCGCGCACTGTAGATTACAGAGGCATGCAGGAGCGTTTTGGAGGGCGAGAGGACGGCAGGCGACATAAAAAATGCGGCACCTGGCGTGGAAGTGGTGGAGGCTGGGCTGGGCTCGACTTCAAGGATGCTGTCGGCGGGTTGCCAGTCGCCAGAGGAGCCCGCGGCCTCAGCTGCCTCCTCCGCGGAGCCAGGCAGGATGCTGCGGCGCACCAGCAGCGACGTGTGACGCTCGACCGACCGCGGCGGCGGCCGCAACGTCACCCCCACAAACAGATGCGCCTCCTCCCCCTGCCACATTGCCATTTCGATTTATTCAAGCGGCTCAGCAGTACAGACTAGCAGCCGCTAAAAACGCACAGAATTGCGGAGGACTCAAGGTCCAACGCCACTTTCCTCATTTCTGGTGGGGAGATCTCTGTTTTTAAACCTTGTGTCCAAGCACTGAAGCCAGCACAGCAGGAAGGGCTGGGACTCATGAAAGAGAGCATTCTCTGTGCTGAGCCCTGTGCCTTGCGCTTGGATGTTAGAATATCAATACAGAGTCATTCATTGAGGGAGGTTGGACATGGGGAGGCACCTTGAGGAAGTGGCGCACAACCGGGAGGCTGATCTGCGCTGCGCCGCTGCCAAGGGGGGATGTCACGTAGACCACGACAACATCTTCTCCCGCACTTGCCATGGACCCATCCTATTGCAGGCCCAACATCAGTTTATGAATCAAAGTCTGACTGGCCTTGGCTGGCATACCTGGAGTGTGCACCATCTGTGAGCTCCCTACAACTAGGACAAATGCAGCCTATGCATAAACGAGGAACAATTGAGAAGTCTCGCCTCAATGACTGCCACCGCAAACAACGTTCATGTCGGAGAAAACATGAGCCGTGAATGGTTCTCCAAGAGGGTGCTGAAGTGTGCTGAAGAGAGACAGAGCAGGCCCCCCCCCAAGAGCAAGCACCTGGGGGTCGGCTGAGGGAGCGCTGTCCCAGGAGGCAGGAGCAGGGACGGTGACGCCCCAGGATGGATGCCCCTGCACGACGGCCTCCGCCGGCGCGGCGCCCGGGGCGGGCCGGCGGTGAGTCACTAGCAGCACCTGCGGCGGCCCCGGCAGCGGCAGCTGGCGCCCGAGGTGGCTCATGCCCTGGCAGTAGTGCTCCACCGCCCGCTCCACCTCCGTCACCAGCTCCATCGCAGCCTGTGACGCCAGTCTCACATCTCACCTTTTTTGCACAGCATAGAGTCACTGTTGGATACTTCGCTGATCTCTCTCGGACCCTCCTGGGTTAAGATGACCTCCTTTGGGCCCTTCATGATGATTATGAGAGCAAGGTGGTAGGAGCGCATGTGATGCAGCATTGATGCAAACTAAAGGGTTGGCGTTGGAGACGACGGCGGTGGGGGCAAGTGCATGCTTGACACTCTGTTGAGCCTGACAGTAAACCCTGCACAAGGGGGAGCTTTCTGCTCCTATAGGGGCTGCCTCGTCCCACCGTTTCGGTGCTGAGCAGGAAGGTGACTGCGAGGGCGTTGGCGACAGGATTGCGCGACAGCTCCTCCACTCCCAGGCTGTTGGGCCTGTAGAACACCGTCACCTCCTCCGCCTCGCGCTCTATCCTCAGCACCTACCACACCACACGAGTGCTTGCTCTTCCGCTCCTGGTGGATGCAAGGCATGCGCGCACCATTGCCTTCCCCATCAGCAAAGATGAGCTGGCTCTGAACAGTAGCAGCAATGCACAGCTGAAATGGACACAGCAGGGTCCCACCTGGCTGTACGCCACATCAGCAGAGAAGGTGTTCTGCTCCAAATCGACGCCAGAGAAGCGCACTAGAGAAGGCCCCTCTTGAGGTGTCTGCTGAGGTGTTGTGGGAGCGGCCAGATCGTCTGCGCATTGAACATTCTACCATAAAGAACCCACGCTGCAGGAGGGCAAAGTTGACCTGCGGTTGGTGCTGCTGATTGATGAGAGCGCGATGGCTGCAAAAGAGATTGTGAAGAATTGCTAATAAGAAATCACTGTCACCTTGAGTGAAGGGGCTGCGCATGGGGTGCCCGTTGCCGCCAGGGCTCGGCTGGCTGATGCGCAGGGGGCTGCTGGCCGCCGGGCCGGCTGCATCCTTGGCGCGTCGGAAGCTGCCGCCCTCGACCTCGCCGTCGCTGGCCGGCAGCACCTCGGGCAGGTGCTGCGAGCGGCTGCGGCCGTGCTGCAGCACCCTCCTGTGCACGTCGGGGCTCACGCTGAGGCTGGGGCTGGATCCCAGGCTAGGGTCCCGGTCCGGCGAGGACGCCTCGCCGCCCGTGATGGAATCTGCGTTCTCTTGCTCCACTAAAACACCGATGTTCGGGCCGCTGGCCGCGCGGCGCATGCGGAGCATGCCGAGGCGGCGGCCGCCGCCGCCACCGCCCGGCCCGGTCCGGCCGGCCTCCCGGTCGGCGCGCGCGGCCGCCTTGGCGGCGTCCCGGTGCACCCGCGCGGCGGCGCGCTCCTCCTGCTTGAGCGCGCGCAAGGCCGCCTTCTCCTCCTCGCGCATGGCTTTGGTTGCCGACCTCTCGGACGCCTTGTCGACGCTCGGCTTCACCTCCTCCTCCACCACCCCGATGATCAGCCGGTCGACGCCTGCAACAAGCCGCATAATGGTCACGCTTTGTTGGGATGCAACTGGCGGGCACTGTAGAGCTGCAGTTGCATGAGCACTTGGCGGGCTTTATGGACCTTCATACCCAATATGAAGGCTGGGGAAGCACACCTATGACGAGGATGGCGTCCTTGCGGATGTGGTTGGTGGCTGGGCTGCCCGGAGGCCGGGCGTTGCCCCGGCGCAAGAAGCGGCGCCGCTTCTTGGCGGGGCACATCTGCTGCAAGCGCACGCTGTGGATGCTCTGATTTGATAGACCATTCGCGAGGGGCTGAAAGGATGCCAGATCCACCACCACTCGCTCCGCTGGATCCCCACTCGACATATCTCTCCTCCGAGCCTGCGGGGCAGGTTGGCTCACCCTTAAGCATCTGCCTGGAGGGAGTCGGCTCAATTTGAGGGTATTTACTCAGCGGGAGCACAGCATTTTGAATATTCTATACGTACTGGTGGTGGGGATGTCAAAGGAGATCGTCCTTCCGTATGGTGTATTCCCCCCACCAGGTCAGGATGGACATGTGTGCTCAGACCTAGCTCGGTACAGTGGAGGCTGAGCGCTCCAAAATAGGCTGCCTGACAGTACAGTAGTTTGTACAACCCAATGAATGTATGTTGCTATGCAAGATAGTCTCCAGGGGGACACAGTCACGTCATCAACACCAGGGTTTTAAGGTATGGCGTGCCACATGAGGCCATCGAAGGCTCGCATACTCTTAAATTAAGACACTGCAGGCATCCTGAGCCTTGATCCCGGTTTAGGTGGGGCGTCGTTCGGTCCATTCCACTCTTTGTAAACCTCGGAAACGTCATGAGGATGGTATATACCACTGAGTACCACAAGATCGAGACAAGCCCGAACTCAGGTAAACAAGTTGTATCATTTCACGCTTCTGCACATCGCGATCAAACCTGCAGGCCCTCCCTACACACAGAATCATGATGCAAAAATTCTCGCCAACTGTTGAGTCATACAATGACTCACTGCAGCTGCCTGATACTTTATTTACCCCCGTTTGAACCAGTTGATCTCTGTTTCTCCTTTCCATTGTTTTCAGAGAACATTCACCAAGAATCTGTACATTCACTGTTATTCTCTAAGAAGACTGCAACAGCTAATCAGATACCACCTTAAACGAGGGACACGTTCAGAATTTGTCCCTGTGATTGATTAATTTGCCACGGGCAAAGCTGGCTCCATCTCTTAGAGTTTATTACGTTATTGTAGCGCATAGAGCTCGTCTCAGATCGCCTGGGCCCCTTATCCGGGGCGGCTGTGCGCACGATGCTGTCCTCAAATGAGAACGTCGGACCGAGTCCAGGACATACGCTATTCGGCGGTGCCAATAGCAACGATGCCAAGATACGGCTGCTAGAGCGCCGATTGCGTGGTGACACACCATCGCCCAGGAATCTGTTCCGTGCAGGCAGCTTCGGCGGACAGGCGAGCCAATGTCGTCTTCACTTGGCCTTCTTTTTATAAAGATCAAAGTCGCATGACTCTTGTCATTGAATGCTATTATCTTGTGAAGAAAGTTTGTTTCACCTTACGGATGTCCTCGGTCAATTGTATCTATTTCAGCATGTTTCCTTGCATCTGGCTGAAATATGTGTGGGAGCAGGACGTGTCAGCCGAAGGGTTCCCTGTGCCATGCTTGCCCATCGGTACATCTCCGTTGAGAACCACTGTCACGGCCTCTGAGGACTCAGAGGCTGCAGAGACCAGCAGAGGGGCGTTCAGTGTCATGTCCCGCCAGGACTTCCCTTTGAAGAGGAAGCTCTCAGACGCCATGGGTGCTCATCCATTCCCAGAATTAAGCAGGTACAGGTCGCTGACAATCATTTGGCAAAATGCAGGCGCGCAAGAAAGCTTCAAGCATTGAGATTTGTCGCATCGCTTAAATTGCGTTGTGACAGCAGGTAGAGTGTAAAGAAAAGGTCTCTTCCAAATTATTCGTGATATCTGAGGGTATGCAGCTCTTTGCACAGGCAAAGACGGCGGAGCAGCTCTCCGGGTGCCCCGAGTCTTGGGGGCCAGGGAAGAGGCGGCAGGCCACCCTTGCACGAGGCGCCTGCAGCAATCTCTGATGCCAGCCCAGGCGTCCCAAAGGTATGATGCTGCTGCTTACCTCAGTATTCCGTTCCCTGTTATTTGTATTTCATCATCGCCTTATTCCTCTCATCTCCAGTCTTGACTAGTGCAACATCAAACATTTCATACTGGGTTGGTGCCCTCGCAGGCAGTTGGGAGGACCACGCCCATGTCACTTGCAAAGGGGTTGGCAGCGCAGCAGCAGCATCAGCACCAGCGCAACACCATGACAAAGTACTTCCCGGTGCTGCAAGATGGCGCGAGCAGCCGCGGCAGCGAGCAGGCTCTGCAAGGGCAGGCCCTGCCAGGGCAGGCCGGCAGGGGCCGCTCCGAGGCAGTCACATCGCCGCTGACGGCGGAGGCCGCCTGCCAGACCGAGTTGGCGCAGTGTGCAGCTGAGCAGGCCAGGGTGCAAGCGCTGCAGGCAGAGCTGGAGCAGCTTCGCAGCGAGGCAGCTCAACTAAGGTGCCCCAAATATCTACTGGGCCCTTCTTCTTTCTGTGACGTTATACGGGAGTGGCGGTCTCCATGATGGACCATGTCAGACACCGCTCCTGAGGGCCAAAGAGCTTGGGAATTGAGGCTAAGCTTCCAAGAAATGGCATCCTCATTTATTGTCACAGTATAGAACGAAACACGAAACAACCTGTGTAATGCAGGTTGGATAGAGCCGGCACGACTGAGCGGTTGGAGGCGGCGCAGAGCCAGGCGGGGGAGTTGGACAGCCAGGTGAAGGACCTGCAGCAGCAGCTGGACAAGCAGAAGGCGGCTGCTGCGCAGCGGGAGGCGGCCTCGCGGCAGCACCTGCAGCGGCTGGCCATGGAAGCAGCCCGGCGCGAGCGCGAGGCTTTGCTGTTGCGCGTGCAGGACGAAGGCGTGCGCATGGGCAGCCTCAGCGTCATGCGAGCCGGGCCCATTGGTGAGCATCCCACCGCCACTGAGCCACTGATCCGCAGCTCTGTCAAGGGGAGTGGAAGAATCTGTCTGACTCAGATTGTCTGCGGGTGGTCTTGCAGTGTTCATCCCTTGCACTGCTATCCTGCTCAGAGGACTGCCTGCCTAGTGCTACCTGCTCATTGCAGCATCTATATGCACAGCAAGTATATGATTGGCATGCGCCTTGCCCTGTCATTGCGGTAAACTATTGCTTGCGTTGCATTGCAGCGATTTTCACTTCCTTGCATTGGTGATGGTCAGTTGCCTGTACAGTAAAATTTTTTAAGGTGCGATTTGGTTTGCAACGTGGTTATTCATGCGCGAACAGGGCTGAGGGAGGTGTGGGAGGAGGGCCGAGCGTTTGTGGATCTGGCGGGGCGGCAGGCAGCAGTGGCGGAGGCGCGCGCGGCCATCGAGGGAGCGCGCAAGGCCATGCGCAAGAAGCTGCCGCCGCCTGAGAACACACTGTCGCAGCCGGGGCCCTCCCAGCACACCGGCCAGGACTTCCTCTCGCCAGAGGAATATGTTGAACAGGACGAGATCTTCAAGGTGTGTCTGCAGCCGTCCTGCAATTTTGTCTGAACAATCACTGTTGGAAGATTAATGACATGTCTGATTCATGACTTTGATTAGTAACAGTGACAATAACATACTTCCAATAACATGAAAGTTCTTGGAGTTGAGTCTGTCCCTTGCCATGCCGGCATGTTGTACATGCATCATTGCAGGGTGATACTTTGGGATGGATGCAAACGTAGTTTTGCATGATCTAATGGCTGCTGGTTGCGTGTGTGCAGGTGCGCATCACTGCCCTGAAGCGTGAGGAGGACAGCCTGAACAAGGAGAGGGAGCGGCTGGAGGCGGAGAAGGCCCGCCACATCAGGTCCGTGGTCACTGAGAAAGCCTGCTTTGAATTCACAAATTACAGCAACACCTTTGATGGCAGGGACCATAAAACGTGAACCAGTTTTTACATATATAACACGACTTGTGGAACAAGTGTCTGAGGCAGTGGTGGTGCAGGGAGCTGAAGCGGCTGAAGGAGGAGGAAGGCAGCAGGTTCAGGGACAACCCCATTTTGGCGAAGCGTTACCTGCTGCTGCGCCTGCTGGGGAAGGGCGGCTTCAGCGAGGTCTTCCAGGTGCACTATATCCTCTTACTCCAGTCAGTTTAAAGCGAGAATGACCACAATGTCCTAAATATCACATCTGGCTTGCATTATAGGATGAGAAGACACGAAGGCAATATCATGAACTGTGCACCGCCAGTATGCTGCCTGCTGTCTTCATGGTGCACACACATGCATTGCAGTGCAGTTTTTCAAGTACTCCATCTATTACCGCCGTAGGATCATGGTGATTTAAAGGGTGTACAGCTATCTGAAGGCATGTTACAATGTACATGTGCAGGCGTTTGACCTGACAGAGTTGCGGGAGGTGGCGGTGAAGATCCACCAGCTGAACAGCTCCTGGAACGAGGCCAAGAAGGCGTCCTACGTGCGCCACGCCCTGCGCGAGTACAGCATCCACCGCGGGCTGGCGCACGCGCGCATCGTGGCGCTGCTGGACATCTTTGAGATCGACGCCAACACCTTTGCCACCGTGCTCGAGCTCTGCACCGGCGGCGATCTCGACACCCACCTCAAGGAGCACCAGGCACGTTGCAGTCCCCCTGATGCCTCATTTGAAGTCACTGGTGTAGGTCGTGAACCCATAGTTTCCTTCCAACGCCTGCCAATTGCTGGGACATCCATCGGCATCATGCACCAATGCGACGCCGTATCTTGTTCAGATGCGCTGCCTGAAATTGAGAAGTTGTCAACACCTGCCTTCCTGAAGCTCTACCTCGTTGAACACTCCCTGCAGTATGATGCAGGACCAGCAGCAGTTGGGGCCATTGTGCCGAAGCGGAATTTGTGCATGTGCGCGCAGGTGCTGCCGGAGAAGGAGGCGCGTGTGATAACAGCGCAGGTGGTGCAGGGGCTGGCCTACCTCAACGAGGCCCCCCGCCACATCATCCACTACGACCTCAAGCCCGCCAACATCCTCTTCGACACCTTCGGCCAGGCCAAGATCACAGTGAGCGCCACCTCCATTCACCCCTTTTTGTCTTTTCTGCCTTGTCTTTCCTCCACAACGCTTGCACGAGCCGCTGCATGCATGACAATGATGGAGATGTACAGTGGATCCTGGGGTCCCAAATGTTCAGAATTTTCCGCCAAGGCCGTGCTTCAAGAGTTTCAAAGCTTCTGCTGTGGTTCATCAAAGAATATGAGTATTCTTTGCAGCATCAGCGAGTTCAGAGGATATAAGGGAAATGAGGGGCTGTGCTGCGCAGGATTTTGGGCTGAGCAAGATAGTGGAGGAGGGGCAGTCGCGGGGCATGGAGCTGACCAGCCAGGGCGCTGGCACCTACTGGTACCTTCCCCCCGAGTGCTTCCAGCTCGGCTCCCGGCCTCCGGTCATCTCCAACAAGGCACGCCTGCACCAACCCCTGCCTTCACACAAGACTCCCGTGTGCTGGCCTCCTCAGGGGACTCTTGAAAATCTGTTTTTGTGTCCCCTGACCTCTTTGTTGGGCAACACACATGGTCGAGGGGTGTGTGCACAGGGGCACAGGGGCTTCTATTTCAACTTGGTGTCAATGCATCCTTCTTATTTCAAGAAACGCACGGAATTAAACCATCCAAGTGCCCAAAGCTGCCACTCCAAGGGGCAAAAGGAAACTGCCTGATTTATCCCCTCAATTGAGAAGGTGGCTGAGGGGATGTGGGCATGTTGCAGGTGGATGTGTGGGCGGTGGGAGTGATGCTGTACCAGATGGTGTTTGGCAGGCGGCCCTTTGGGGAGGGATGCAGCCAGGAGGAGATCCTGCGCGATGACATCATGCTCAACGCGCGCCAGGTCGCCTTCCCTGCCAAGCCCGCCGTCTCGGCAGAGTGCAAGGAGTTCATATCCAAGTACGCAGCCCCACGCCTGAATTGCTGAGGTCCTGAAGCATCCCATGCATGCTGAAGCACAACTGACACTTGAATGCTTGCATTGTTCTCAGTAGTGTCCAGCTTATGCATTGCAGTATGGCCACTGCAATATGTGATTGCCTGGAAACGACTGTGCTGGAATGTGGGCATACATGTAGAAGTGGCCATGATTAGCATTTTTTTCAGTGTTGACACCGTTGCTGCAGGTGCCTCACATACAGGCAGGAAGAGCGGCTGGACGTGATGGCGGCTGCAGCACAGCCCTACCTCATCATGAAGCGCTCACGTCAGGGCTCTGCGGCTGCAGCTGCGGCGTCGCCGGCGCCAGCACACAAAGCAGCCTAGCAGTTGCCTTGGCCGGAGTTGCTGTAGGGTGAAGAACGAGTAAAATGAGTACCGAACAATACCAAACATATAACAGGGGTGTGCGCATGCACACTTCGCAATGCACTGCGCCTGCAGGCCAGCTGGCAGTTCCCCGGGGACCATTGTGACAGTTCAAATGTATGCATATGGTACTCTGAAACTTTCATTGAATGCTCCGAAATGAGTCATTGCCAGACAGCACTGTAAAACATCTAGCTAGTCTGCCTGGGTGCACCTGGCATCATGTGATCTGGACATAAGGATGACACATAAGCTTGATTGAATTCGTAAAAAATTGAAGGAGATCACGCCGCCGCGGGCGGCCAGCATGATGCGCCCGCGGCCGCTGATTATACTACGATGCATGATCATATGATGCATGCATGCATGATCGAGCGGGCAGCGCTGTCAGACACTGCACTCAGAAGCCACTGGTCTTTCTTTGTTATTCAATCTGGCGCATCCCAGTAGCACAATTGTGTTGCTTTCGGAAGGATGCCACTGAAAGCATGCACATGTCACGTGGGCACTTGTCATCGCTGAGTAATATGAGGCCTCCTGTCTTGAGGCGCGCGTTTGACCTTGCCTCGAATTCATCAAACACTGAGGAGCAAGGAAACCGAAAAATTAGAGATTACAGTGCAACATCGAGGTGGTGTGCTACATCGAGAGATGTAAAGGCATTTCATCAGACCCAAACATCACTCACGCGCTTTTCTCGGCTCAGACAGGTAATAAGTTGCAGAATCACATAATAAATGACAGTAAACTTAGTAGAAAGCTTTTCTTTCTTTATTTGATGCAGTGCCTCCTGAATCGATGCAGTACAAGGATATGCCACCGGCGAACGCTGATTCAAACACCCCTTCTGCGCGCAGAGACTTCGTCTACGATTTAACATGGGATGGCACTTTGATGTGAAGACCACGTGATTTGACTGCATTGTATGGTCCCTCTGCAGGGGAGTTTGACCAGGAGCTGGTTCCCATCAGGAACACCTTCTGTCGCAGGTGAGCAAGTTTTGACAGAGAGCCATGCTTGGAGGGTGGGAAAGACTGGAGCGCTGAAAGATCCTTGTGCCGCATGCTGCAGGTTTGCGGGCTCCAGAGCATGTCTGTGAAGCTGGGGGCGTCACTAGCTAAGGACGCTCTGCACAGCTGTGCAGGTGAGCCGAGCCATATGCATGCATCCTGCTGCACCAGCATGATGATGTCAATCTGCTGGGACAGCTCTTTGATCATCAAAATGTGAAGCCTATGTGTCCACATGCAGATTTTGCTGAAATGAAGGCAGAGGAAGGTCAGGGTGCCGCCACAGTCAGGCCACCTGGGCAAGCAGAGTCTCTTGGTGGAGGCGAGCACAGCACTGCGTGCAATGGGACGCTGGCAGCATTTGCACCGCCCATGCCCAAGGCAGAGACCATGCCAGCGCAGTGCTGCAGCAAGGATGAGTCCGAGCTGCCACCCACAGCTATCCGAGCAGCTGCTGCCCTTGCTGCAACAGCGAGGGCGCAGGCTGCTGCTGGCACGTCCAAAGCTGCGGACCCAGGAGCCCCTCTCATCAGGCGAAGCAGCAGGGAGTCAAAAAGCAGAATTATCATGGTGGGCGCTCTACATGGTGCTGCGAGCGCGGATGTGTCTCCCTTGGATACCAGTGATTGGAGTTGTGTGTCGTTGCTCAAAGAGTGTCTTTACTTACAAGTGTTGGACAGCCACTTTGTCTCTTCTCTCAACGAGTCTCTTCTTCCAAATGACGCGGTCAATGTGTTACTGACCAAGGCGCTTGGATGGTCATGCCAGGTGGACGGGCATCCTGTGCTGAGGTCAAACAACTATGATCTGGAGAGCGGGGAGCGGTCTGTGTTTGAGATGGAGCTAAACAGTGTGTGCTCCGCTCAATTTGCATCCCTGAAATCCCGGAGAGAAGCAATTGTGGATACTTATGACGTTCTCACAAGCATGCATGCTGGTAGGGGAGCCATGGTCGTCGGATGCAGAAGTGAAGGTCAGAGTGGAGAGGCCCATGTCGTTGAAGCGCGAGATGCCATTCGTAGTTCGGAAGCCGCACAAGCAGATAAACGCTGCAGAGCAGGTGAGCGCTGAACCAGACTTCTATCATTTCATGCAAGTAATCAGGCATGCAGCATGTGCCTTGCATCACAATTGCTCCTGCTTTGGGACACCTTGAGTTGAAGTTTTCCCACAGCAAAAGACTTCCGGATTCTCGAATTTGGAAGAATGTTAGCGACTCTGATTGTTCTGTCAAACTAAATGTAGCTGGGGTGCGGTGCCAGGTGCGGCACGAGCACAATACCAGCATCCGCTCGGCTGCGTCGGCCATGGAGGGCCGCCGTGCGCAGTTCTTCAACCGCCACATGGCCGTGCTGGCGCCCTTCATAACACCGCGTGCAGTCAACGCCATACGGCAAGTCCCTTGCTACTATTGGACCCCTGCTGTCACACCTGTGTAACACCTGATGATGTTTTTGGCGCTCGCTCTTCTGCAAACAAGGTAGTGGCTCAGTGCACAGAACCATTGTTGGGGCCATCAGCGGAGAATTGTTGTCCATTCGTCCAGCACACGGTGCCCTAGTGCTCTTTTTTGGGCGTTGCAATGTGCTTGTGCTACCTTTAGCGGATGGTGTATTTGGCGCCTGCTGTCCGGAGGAGAGTCTGGAGGAGAAGTCTGAAGGCGCCAATGAGACGTCGATAGTTCACAGCATTCTGCGGATGTGGCAATTGAAGGCGCTTCCATGGCTTGTGCAGGGAGAAGGCGGCGGCGCACGACGCAAGCAAGGATGCAGTGCCGGAGGCGGTGGAGGCGCAGCCAGAGTGCGTGGTGGGCACCATGCGCGAGTACCAGGTGGAGGGCCTGCGCTGGCTTGTCTCGCGCGTCGGCGACTCCGGCGTCAACTCCATCCTCGCTGATGAAATGGTGCGCCTCGGCACCTGTCTTTTCAGAGCGTCAATTTTCTCTGCTGGACGCTTGCACTCTATAGACGAGCGGTTGCTATGCGGGATGCTTAGCAGCCTCCCTGCCAAGCAACTTTGACGAGGAAAGAGGTCTGTGAGAACTGGCAGCCTGCACAAGAGGCGGCAACCTGCGATTTGACCCACATACCTTTCAGGCATGCTTGCTTGCTCCTGTGCACATCCCTCGTTGCAGGCACGGTGGAAAGCCATGCTTATCCTTTACCTTGGTTAGAAGTTGCAAGCTTGGGAGGCCCACGCGTGAGAAGGCATGCTGACGGGGTGTCCTGGGCTGGCGAGCGCAGGGGCTGGGGAAGACGCTGCAGACGATAGCGTTCCTGGCTTACATGCAGACGGTGCGGCGCGTGGCGGGGCCCTCGCTGGTGGTGGTGCCCATGTCCGTCCTGTCCAGCTGGACTAAAGAGTTTGCGCGATGGGCGCCCCACCTGCGCGTCGTGCGCGTGCACACCAGCTCCCCAGAGGACAAGCTGCGCATCCGCCGAGAGGTGCGGCGGGCGCCTTTCCAAGCTTGCTCTCTACTCTGCTAATTGTTTCATGATCATGGCCCACCTGCCTGGGGCACTGTACTCTGCTCTCATCCGTCTGTATCTTTCTGACCTGGTCATTTGTGATGAGAGGCATACGGTCAGCCTTACTGATCAGCAGTGGTGCCTACATTTACCTCATTGAAAATGCAGAAAGGCATTTCTGATGTCATGCTAGATTGGCTGGGTCATTATTAATTGATATTGGATGGTTCCTTTCTTAACTGATGCCGGATGTTTGCATCACAATGGCATTCTCAGCATGACACCGCTGCATGCGAGTGCAGGTGCTGGCGAACCCCTCATCCTTTGACGTGGCGGTGACCACCTATGACATGATGAGCAGCAAGGACCTGGGGAACTCCTTGAGCCGGACCATTGCCTGGCGCTACCTGGTGCTCGACGAAGGCCACAAGATCAAAAACGAGCTGACCCAGGTCGCGCAGAGGATGCGCCATGTCAGGTGAGCGCCTTTGGTATTTATGACGCCTTGCACACATCGATTGCTTTGGAAATGCTTGTGCTGTGACCTAGCAACTCCCTGCACTTCCAGTAGCCACAATTCCATAAAAGTTCCAAACAGGTGAAATTTGCGAATTGAATGCCTAATAGAAGTTACCAATATACATCAGAAATAGTTGGTGCTGCTCACTTTATTGTAATCAAACATATGTGCCTGATCCTGATCCTGTGGTGTGCAGCTGCCAGAACATAGTGCTGCTGACGGGAACGCCGCTGCAGAACAACCTGCATGAGCTGTACGCGCTGCTCAACTTCATGCACCCCGACATCTTCACCACCTCCGACCCCTTCGACCAGGCCTTCGACCTCACCAAGAACAGGTGCATATTCTTCTACCCTGCTGCCTTATTATGGCATCCCAATTGTGCTTCACCAATCTATGCTGACCCCATTCTTGTGGCATCTGTGCTGGTGGTATTTGGTGGATTCATAATGCTTGCCTGTGCTTGCAGGGTGGACAATGACGCGCTGGAAGCAGCCCACCGGCTGATTCAGCCTATCTGCCTGCGGCGCCTGAAGGAGGATGTGGAGAAGAGCTTGCCTGCCAGGGTGAGTTGCTCTTCCAGGGAACCTGCGAAAACCTTCTATCGTGCTCTTTGCCACGAGGGTAGCTGGCCCGCTTGTCCACTATCCCCTTGTGCAATGGTGCTGCTCAGGGTTAGAGGTCACCACCCAGTAGCCTTCCTTGTAAATTTCAGGCATCAAAATGCCCGGTGTGGGTGTGTGAAAAATGGCAGGCATGAAAATGTCCGGTGTGGGTGTGTGCGCAGGTGGAGACGCGCATTCATTGTCCGCTGTCGTCCATGCAGACCTTCTGGTACCGCCGCCTGCTGCTCAAGGACAGCGCCATGCTCAAGAGCCTGGAGACCGAGGTCACAAAGGAAGACGCTGTCAAGGTGACTGCAGCTCCGTGACATGCTGACTGCTGCCTTCCGTGCATGATCAGCTATGCTGGCAATGTGACAGCAAGTCTTCAGATTTGTGTGGCAGTGCTCACATCTGGTGGGGCATGAGCTATTCTAAGAAGTAAAATTGAAGCATTTGGTGGGGTGGTGCAGTGTGAGCAGGGCAATGACGCGTGGAAGAAGCTGCAGGCGCTGTTCATGCAGCTGCGCAAGTGCTGCAACCACCCCTACCTCTTCCCCGGCGCAGAGCCCGACTTTGACGGCTCCCAGACAGGCGAGCACCCCTCCTCACGCAACAAACGTTCATCACACCCCATCGCCTGACATCATCTCACTTCTCTCAAGTCCATGCAATGTGCTTTTCACAATAATACAGTACAGTGTTTCATACTCCACATGAGCGGTGTTGACACTGATGTCTCATGCCTTCCCCTCCGGAGCCGAGTCAATGTCGTCGCACTTTCTCCCCTGTCCACACGCTTGAGAGGCCAGTGCCGTCGTACTGTTAGCGGTAAAGGTTGGTTTTCCATGGTCTGCATGCCCAATGCTCGGGTGTTCAGCTGAGGCAGGCGGTGGTGCGTGCAGGGGAGGACATAGTTGAGGCGAGCGGCAAAATGGCGGTGCTGGACCGAATGCTGGCCATGCTGCACGCGCGGGGGCACCGCGTGACGCTGTTCAGCCAGTTCAACATCATGCTGGACATCATCGAGGACTACATGATCATGCGCGGCTACAAGTGCGCCACCCCTTCTCTCCCACCCTGCTCACTTTTCACTATTTCTGGAATATTATAGCCCAAGCACCTCGTTCAGAAGGAGGCTACCTTCTTGCAGGGCATGTGACGTTTGCACAGCACCTGGGAAGGGATCTTTAGATGCCAGAATTTATGCCGAGCCCCTGTTTTTTATGGCTGCAAAGTGAAGTCCTGTTTGCTGGCCAGGTATGTGCGGCTGGACGGCAGCACGTCGCGCGTGCAGCGCATGATAGACATCAACCGCTTCAACGCGCCCGGCTCCAACCTGTTCATCTACATCCTCAACACAAAGGCGGGCGGCCTGGGTGTCAACCTGCAATCCGCCGACACCTGCATCCTCTTCGACTCCGACTGGAACCCCCAGGTGCAAACTCTCTTTTGCACGGTCCTTTCCCGAATGTGCTGCATGCTCTGTGGCACCATCACATTTACAGTAATCTTCTTGGATGACAGCCCTTGCTAGACACCATTGAACCTGGTGCCATGGCGAGAGGGAGCATGCATGCGAGCAAAAGGAGCCTACAACTGTCTTTGTCTCGCTTGTGCATAATCTGCTGTTGGTGCATGTGTGTGTGGCTGATAGAGGTGTGGTATCCAGAAACGACTTCCACATTGGCAGGAGACTATCGTGCTGACACTGCAAGGAACTATGAATTTTGAAGTCTCCTGCCACTTTAAATACCCATCCTCTGACACGGAGCGTTGCTGGGGCGCATGCAGTGGGACCTGCAGGCGATGGCGCGCGTGCACCGCATAGGGCAGACCAGGACGTGCCACGTCTACCGCTTCTGCACGTCCGGCACCATCGAGCAGCGCGTGCAGCAGCGCGCCGAGAAGAAGCTCTTCCTCGACCAGATGGTCAACTCCGGCCACACCGAGAGTGCGAAGCACCCCTGCTGTTTATTCTTTGCTATGCATTCCATCATTGGTGTCGGCAGCACATTCTTGCTCTGGAATGCGTCCCCTAGGGACACTCCCAAGAATCATATATTTCTAGTGTGTGCAGGACAGCAGATGACGTGAGAGTGGTTCCATTTCCCGCCAGTGCCCACTACTGCTGATTTTATTTGATGTGGTATACTTCTTTGCATACCAAAAGAAGTGACGGGGTGCAGGCGTGGAGGAGCTGGAGAAGCTGAGCAAGGGGGAGATGCTGTCCATGCTCAAGTTTGGCGCGGACCGAATCTTTGCCAGCGAGGAGGGGCAGGCGCCCACCGACAAGGAGCTGGCCGCCATCATCGACCGCTCCGTCAGCCTCGGCCAGTCAGGTGTGCGGGCATGCCTGCACTGCACGTGTCAGTTGGGGCTGCGGCGCAACCGAATTTTAGCATGCATGCTGAAACCGGGAACCCCAAGTAGAGGTCATTTGGTTCCTAAAGGCCAGAGAATTACACTGCAAATACATACCTGGGGCCTGCGTCCTGCTTTAAACGGAGTTTTTGCCACTGAGAGGGCAAGGGTGGATGTGCCCCTTGATCAGAAATCCACGACCTCCCATGCAGCATTGCTGCTTGTGGAAGTGTGTCAAGTTCAACGGGGAGTGAGAAGAGTGTGATTGCTGCAGCGGGCGTGGGTGCGGGGGAGTCCATAAAGGCGCAGGAGGCCGGGGCTGTGGCAGTGCCGACGGCTGCAGCGGGAGAGGAGCCCTCAAACCTGACCAGCAAGAAGCAGACCGCGGCGGATTTCAATGCGGAGCAGATCCCTCTCAGCAGCTTCATCCTGAACGGGGTTGACTACACCGCTGCCCGCTCTGTCAAGGTAGCCACCCTGGTCCCCTCTGCTCAGCTCTTCACGGTGGTGGTCACATGCAAATTGCAGAGCTTGCATGCTTTTGACACATGCGAGCAGAAAGACAGCGAGGGCTTGTTGTAGCGGTGACGTGAGCGAGGCTCAGCAATGCATGTGCAGAGCATCACGGAGGAGTGGAAGAATATGAGCAAGCGGAACGGGAATGCCCGCCTGATCACCATCGACGGCTACCAAGTGCTCAAAGAGAACAACTACTCCCTAGAGCAGGTGTGCCTGCCTGCGCCTGCCCCGCACCCAGATACCAATGATCTTAATGCATCAGCAAGACGGCAGATGAAGCTGCTGTGCGATTGCCTGTACCTTGCTCCAGAAGCACTGTAATACAATTGATATTTGGGTAGCTGATCATGCTGATGCCGGGTTTTGAAAGTTGTGTCTGACTGGGGCCCTGAATCTTGGGAATGGTTACATTTCTCAGGGGGAGCCGAGCGTGTATGAGAGGGAGGCCAAACTGGCGGCCCCCTATGTGGGCAGGCGCAAGCGCCAGGTGGCAGGCGTGGACTACGGCCACTCAGAGCTGTGCCAGGTGCGCCTAGTGGCATTCCTTTTTCTTCAATGGCAGTATCACCCCAAATTGTGGCTCCTTGTGACAGTCCACGTGCAACAAAGAGGGTCTGGCGTGAATAGCGAACGTGCACAGCTAAAACTGGAGCGTGTAAGGCGTATCAGGCTTGTATCACAGGCGTAAACAAAGAGTCCTGGGTGTCTAAGAACCGGACGTGTCTTGCGGCAGGTGTGCTGGGATGGCGGCTCGCTGGTGCTGTGCGACAACTGCCCCGCTGCGTACCACCCGGAGTGTCTGGGCCTGACCATGAGGGTGAGCCATGCACACTCGTTCTGTAGGTGACTTAAGGGAAGACGAACAGTGCAAGCTAACCTGAGGTGCAGAGGCATTCAAGCATGCAGCTGGTGGGGTGTTGGCTGTAGAGGAGGTACTGCCACTGTGATGCACATACAGCTGAGCCAGAGCACATCACAACTGCTGAGAGCCGATCCAATGCCTGGCCCTGCTCCCAGCATGATGCCCAAACACTCGGGTACGCATTTTGACAGTCGTGAGGCCTGACTTGCTGATTCTGGCGGGTGTGTGCAGGAGCTGGAGGCGACGAAGAGGTGGGTGTGCCCGCACCACCACTGCGGGGAGTGCGGGCGCACGGCCAGCAAGGCGGGCGGGCTGCTGTTTGCCTGCCAGGCGTGCGAGCGTGCCTTCTGTGAGGACCACTTGCCGCCCGACGCCCACTTCATCTACGACTGCCCCCGCTTCCAGCATGTCGGCCACGCCCACCCCAAACAGGCACGGCTCCTCCCTCTCTCCCCCTTGCATCTCCCGTACAGTGACACTGACGGTGAATTCACTGCGGATGCGGATCTACTCCAAGCAGGCGCGACTTCCCCCTCTCTCCCCATCCCTTGCATCTCTTCCGCACAGACTCCAGTGACGCTGACGATTACTTGAGTAGTAATGCTGCAGACAAGCAAGACAATCACACAATCCAATAGCAATATGTAAAGCTGTTGGTAATGTGATCTGAAAGTTGCAACCCACCTGTGACTGACCTGCAGACTCCTGCGAATCAAGATGAGAGACTGTATTCGAAGAACGAAGAACTGTCAAGCTGTGAATTATTCTACCCTTGCATGTCCACCCTTGTTGTGCATGCTCGCAGCACCCTCCAACTCATTATATGCCACGTCTCTGCACTCTCCTGCTTTGTCGGGAGCTTGTTGTCGTTGCGCAAAACGGGCCCAGCCGCTGGATTTTAGGATAGCCCCAACTGGGTCAGCTGTGGGAACATGATGCAGATCCAAAGATCCTGGCAATCATTTGCTGGGTCCAGCCTGCTCACCTGCACAGAGCTTCCAGGCGACACGTTTTCCGTTGGAGCCTGTTGGATTTGCAGTGTGCTGAAAAGTCAGTCGGCACCAGGTGGGTGGGAAGCAAGTTTGAGTGTCTGGGTGTGTGCTTTGCAGGCGTGCTACATCCACTGCAGCAAGCGCTGCCAGAGCTATGTGGAGAAGGAACCGGATGTGTTTGACGGCGAGAGACTCGCAGTTGCTGCAGCAACCAGCTCAAAGCGCCAGCGCTTATGAGCAGCCAGTTCACTTTGTCCATATGAGTTTATGCTCTGCCGGTGTGCTGTCAGCATGCAGCAGCACCTGCAGCATCAGAATGCATCTGCTGCTGAAGTGCGCCGTTTAAAGGACAGCCATTAGCAGTGATCAATCAGCATGTGCCTCAGTTGGGCGGGGAAGTGGGGGGGTCAGGGGGTCTTATATGAAAAGAGGACAAACAGAATGAACGAACTGCTGCAGGCTACAACCTGCTGCCTGAGCACTGCTGTATTATTCTCTTGAACGTTCACTTGTGGAGCTGGTCAGAGTGCCCCACTGTGAGGAGGCTGACTGGTTGTGTGCCTGTGCTGGTGCTTGCTCTTGATTCTTGCTAAAGATTGATGTCTTCATAAATGAACCATATGGGTATTTACAATACGTAGGGTTCTTGCATCGTTTGAAGTGTTGTGGCTTAGACCTGTTGTTACCTAGTGGCTGCACAATGTGTGCATGCTGATTAGTCTCATGATGTGGCAGAGCATGTTTGTGAGCTTTCTGTATGGGAATTGTCCTGCAAGGATGCATATATTGACTACAAGTTGCAGCGGCCATGGCATTTGGTCGTGTCTGTTTTGGGCAGTCGGAGAACATGGCTGTGGCGCAAATGTCCTCCATCGCAACAGTCCACATTGCACCCGCACGTCCTGCTATAATACTACCACCGGTCCTGCAGCAATACTACGTACGGTATACCAGCTAGCTAGCATAGGTTGGAAATTCTTCTGATGCCATCATGGATGCCATGATCAGTGATCAACTGGAGTTTGCAAGCTGAGCAGCGACAGTATTGTCCGCCTGAGGATCATTGCAAAGCATTAGCTGCAGCCGCTGCAACCATGATGTTTGATTCTTGTGGGACTGGCCTGTATTCAGGGTGTCCAATGGGTACTATCATAGTGCAGACTACATAGTAGCCACACTGTGGCATGATGCATCATATGATATAACCGGTATACCGCGGGCATGCATGCAGCCGCCCATATTTCTACTGTCTGAGACTGGCCACTTACGGTCATGGTTCTGTGGCTCTTCAGTGCTGGCAGCACTGTGCTGCATGTATACATAATGTACACATTATGGCATGAGCACTTTGACTCTCGTAATCTTAGGGCCTGAAGGGCCAGAACCGAAGGGGGCCGCTGCCTTCGACGAGGTAAATTGTATCTCCTTGTACTGGTTTGAATTCTTATCGCTCGACGGTGTCCCAATGAAGATATCTAAGATCACCGTCATGCAGTTGGGGTGTGCGGGCGGCCTCGACTCGCCAGTCCAGCAATGCGCATAACGTTTGGGTCAGTCTCTCGACAAGCTTGAAGCTAACGAGATGGCCAATGTTGCATAATATATCGACTGCCTGACATTCGATGAGCCAGGTAAGGCATCCTAATTGCTTGAGCATCCAGGGGAGGCCTGTGTGGAAATTTCATGCAAGACGACAAGCCCATAGTTTTTCCCCGACATACTCCTTTGAGACGAACTCAAGGTGACCAGAATTTTGTGAGTTCATGACTTTATGGACTGATTTCTTACAGCATTTTGTCGGCAGTACTTGACCCAGTTCCACGTGAGTGCGTGGCCACCCATTGACTCAAACGCTGTCTTTCTTTCGCGTGCGCCGACTATAATGTCTCAATTTGCTTTCTATTTATGCCTGTGGGGATGTGCGTGTCGCCCAGCGGTCGTAGTGCTGGTATGAACGTTTTTCTTCTGAACGATGCCGGGATCAGGTTCGATCGGAAGTTCTCACACGGTGCCACTCTGTGCAGGATACGAACTGGACCTTTGATCTGGTGATGTTTGGTGGAAGCCTTGTTACTCTAGGCCAGCAAGGGTGGGGGGGAGGCAGGCGGTGCCGGGAGATCCTGCTCGACGTGGATGTGAATCGTGCGGAAGCGTTATCCGTATGCGGTGAGCCGTGCGTAACTTAAAAGACTGCAGAGCTTTTGAAGGCTGCCTGTGATGTCAGGGTTCTCTGCTGCTTGGGTAAACGTGACCCGGCCGCCTGTCGTTGTGAGGTAGCGAAGCTTGATAGTGGAGGGTGCCCTGCAGGCAAGGACGGCAGCATCGATGCATTGCATGACGCAGTCGACGTTCTCAAGGTGTGTAGAGCTTCCTAAGGACTTGCACCTGTCTGCTTGTGTCTAAAGATTGACTAGTGCTCGTTCAGCCAGTCAGCAACTGCTCACTCAGGAGTGCTGTGCAGAACGAGGAACTGCGGTGCCTGATCTCGATGATTGAGGCCGATCCCGAGCTGTCTACAAATCCTGCAGTATGCCGTCGAAGGCAGACTGCTGCAGCCTTGCTGCTGCAGAGAATGCTGCGAGAATCTCCATCCATGTCTCAGCTGCTCCTTCAGGTGAGCTGGTTTGGCTTTGGCTCTGTCAGCTGCCCAGACTTTCCACTGCCGCATCTGTGCTGTACTGATTGCTGCTGCTTGTTTTATGCCACAGGAGAAGTTCTTGGAAGGCCTGGTGCTGATGGTAGACGAGGGCAGGCCTGCCATGCAAGCCGCTGCAGCCCACCTTCTCGCTGAGCTGGCAGCCAGTCCAGATGCCTGCAAAGCCATCTGCCAGGTGTGCCCAGTTGCCACTTCCTCTAACTTGAAAGCACCTCCAAACTGATGAGCCTGTAACCACAGAATGGCAGCAAAGCTGATAGATGCTGGGTGGCGTGAATTTAGTAGTTCTTTAGAGGTCTTCTTGACGGGCGCACCCTGGATGCTGCAAGGCTGGCACAATTCTGCAAGCTTGCTTGGTCTGATTGTGCGACCCTGCACACGGGGTCACTGATGCTCACCATCCTTGGCTTCTTTAAGATTAAGATTAAGATCTAAAGTCTGTTGCTGGTGTGTGCGCAGGCGCAGGGAGGCCTGGTGGTGGCCATGCTGTTGAAGACCAGCCGCAGTGCAGCGGCGCGCGCGGCCGCCGCCGGGTGCCTCATGAAGCTGCTGCCGCAGCTGAGCGCCCTGGAGCGCCAGATCCTGTGGTCCATCTACCCCCAGCAGCTGCCTCCCGGGGGGTCCTAAAATGTATATTTACTTAGTACCCCCACTAGCGGCCAATGGCGATCGTGGACCTCCCACATGCAGAATAGTGCACCCCACCCGATGGATTTAAAGACACTGCCAAGCATGCTATTCCCCTCTTCTCTGAAGGCTGCCCACAGAATGCAGAGCTGCTTCTCGTCCTGGTGGGTGGCTTGGACCGAGGACTGCTCAGTATAACTTTGGGTGGGTCCAATCCCTTCGAAGCAAAGTATCTTTTTGCTGGCTACATTGCTAAGACGCTTGCTTTCTAAGGTTGTCTGTGCTACTTTATCGTCGTTTGCATCAACAATCGTGCTGCTCTTTTTTGAGACCCAAATTTTGGGAGATCCAAACATTTGGAAGCTCCTATTTATTTGCCGCACCCCACAATCAAATTTGCAACGAATCTATTGCAGTGCCATTATTTGAAGGGACCCTGGAGGACCAGAGTTGCTTGCCATGCTGGGAATGCCAGCATGCTGAGCCAGATACACTGCCACAGGCATGCTGTGTGCTGTGTTGTGAGAGGCCGCGCTGGGAAGGATTTGGTTTTGCTTGAAAGTCACTGGATGGACATAGCTTCCACACCCGGCATCAGGAGGGAGGTTGGTGGGCTTGGGCATATAGACAATTCGGGAAATCGCCACGCCATTGCCAATGGTGCATGAACAGGGTCCCAGATCAGTTGCTCGCAAGTGTAATGCGAGAAGAGGAAGCCATTTGCCCTTTTAAGGGACCGTAAGGGGGGACCCTGGATTGCTGGAATGCGCGTGTGGGGAAATAGGGCACTGCAGCATTGGGGGTGTCCAGTCCGTGGGGCAGTGAGGCAGAGTTGTTGGAGAAGGATTCATGTGGTCACCATAGTAAGGCACCTCAAACAGCTTGATGGGTACTTGCTGTCCTGTCTTCCATGCTCCTGGCTCCAAGCTTGCTCTTGTCATACTGGCATTTAGGTACGTGTGCATGAAGGCTGAAAAGGTCCTTTCTCAAACTAGAGAAAGTGCATATGTTACATAGTGTGGTACATTGCAGCAAGTCTTGTAACATCATCCTTGGCCAAATAAATTGTTTTTGTTTCAAATACGCAAATCCAAGATGTTCTTTCATTAGATATTGCTTGCCTGTTGAACGTGTACTACAGAGCGTGTGGCGTTTTGTTGACACCAGCTACGCCGTTAATGAGAAAAATGGTGCATCGCTTGGATGACGTAGAACAATTTGTCTTGAAGACTCCAGGTCGGTACACATGAAGCCGTTCATGCTTGCCCCTCGACATCACTTCTGCCCATCACCAGCAAATTATCTCCACCAACATCCTATGATTGTAATTCAGATGGATAATAAAAAATTGGGGTGTCCGGCACATGAAAAAAATGCCAAGCTGACCTGATCTGTTCTGTGATTCCACAGGTCCAATAGAAGTCAACCTGGGTAGGTGAAACCTCAATTACTTGAGTGGTGATGTTTGCTTGTTCCAATCTGATTGTAATTCCCTGTCCAATCAAGCCAGATGACTGCGGCTGACAAAGGCTAGCCTGCATCAGCGCTCAAGCCTTAAGGCTTGGGCGCCAATCAGTGTACCTGCAGAGACTTGATGGGCTTGCCTCACGTTCTTATCAGACACTGTCTTGCAGAGATTTCATTTGGAGCTCAGGTTCTCGCAAAGCCACTGGACTTTCTGAGAAGAGCAGCCCCTCAGCCCCTCACAGCGCAAGCAGCAGTGGCGCAGGTGAACCCATTGGATGCACCCAGGCTGGTCTGAACCAATCCGCCGCCGCCGCCGCCGCCGCCGCCGCCGCCGCCGCCAAACGGCCGTGCATTGTTGCTCACTTCCGTGCTGTTGCTGGTTCCAGCATTGGCCCTCGCACCGCCGCCCCCTGAATTGCTTGAGAAAGTGCCGCCGCCGCCGCCGGTGCTGACAGCTGTGAGCTGCTGGAGAACTCTGCTGCCTGCACGGGGCCATGACAGCTGTCAGCACCCTTTTTCAGGCAACGTGGTGCATGCGGGAGTAACACATATGTCGGAATCATGTCAGGGTCCATCAGGTGAGAAGGCAGGCACTGAGGCAGTACACACGACAAGGCGAGCTGACAAAGGAGGTTGTGCCCGTTCGACATGTGAAAGGCTGCCGCCTCCTAGCACGAAGGATGACTGGGCAAGCATCGACGGCCGTGTGCATTTAAGCCTCGCCAGACAAGACGTCGTCGGACGCACCTTGCGACGAGGATGTCAAGCACAGGAGAATGACTCCGAGAGCCACCAAGCCTGTTGTGCTCCTCTTCATCGTTCTAGAACCTGAAGCCAAGCATTCATACATGGAGAACAGACGTGATCAAATGCGCCAAAAAATCCTGACGTGCCTGATCTTGGATCAGATCATCCACGTTCGACGAGCCACCGCGCAGGTGGCTTTCTTACTGGGATGAGAAGCACAAGTGCACGAGGATGACCAGAAGTAAGTTGTGTCGGCCCTGTGCGCACCCAAGGAGGCGAACTCTTCCAATGGCCAGAAGCCTGTCCTGCTTCTTTGTCACTCTTCACGGACGTCAGTCAGGACACCTTTGTCTGAATGATTCGTTGACCTTCGAACTAAGCTTGTGGAACGATGAAACACTACAGGTGCCCTCTTATGCGCGCGCACTTGAGGTCTCTGGATCAAATCAGAGTCGCTTATCAGACTCATCAGCTGATGGTGACAACTTCGATGACCACTTTAAATTTGATGTTTCCACGTGGGATCTCACGTGAACGAATCTTTTACGGTCGCCGTCGCCCAAGATGGATTAAAATCGGGCGGTGGTGGTTGCATCCTCCAAAGTATTGAGTCCACTCTGATTGAGAATTAGTGACGATTGCCATGCTTAGGAGTGCCAGGGATCCCCATCTGCTAGGTTGAGAATCTGCACGGAAGAACTCGAAGGCCAACTAATCTTCTGGATTTCGATCTGTTGAAAGACGGGAGGGAATCCCTGCCTTCTTCCGCTGTGAATGAAGTGCATCATAAAGGTCCATTTTTGACTTGCATGATCGACACGAGGCGCTGGAAAGCTGGGTGGTGAGGGCTCTTACGACCTAGGCACATCAGATTGTTTTCACCGGTGGCTTCGTGAGAGCTGTGAATGACCCTTGCCGCTTCAACAAGTGATTTTGGACACATCTTACAGCCGGTTCTGCCTGAGAAAGAGAAAGAACCCACTCCCTCTGCGCCTCAACCCCCAGGTGGATGTGAGCTAGGGCTTTGATTTTGGGCAACCACTGATGTGGTGCAGGTGGCTTGTATTGCTGTAAAGACCGTCTGTGTGGTGTGGACGATCATGGGGGGCGGGCAGCATCACACAGATTTGCATTCACGCGTTGGAGCGGGAGGTGGGGACGCGTGCGCCACGATGGGCGCACTATCTTCGCCCTTCTGTTCTTGGGGAGCAATGCCTCGTGATGTCAGGTTCAATCCTTGCAACATTGGATGCGAGAGCGCCGCGGTCAACTTCCCTGTCGAGGAGCAGGGCCTGCCCGGAATCCCTTGGGACACTTCGGACACCCTGATGCCTACCCGCCACTTCAGTGCGCTCCTGCATCGATGCCTTGAGAGATCAGTTGCACAGGGAAGATCACAGTCAGCAGTCAAGACTCTGGTGTTGTTTTGACGTATTCACGCTATTGATAGCTCTGTGTTTGATGCGCCAGGGGACTGCTATCTGCTTGAGGGTACTAGCAGCACACCCTGGAATTCGACCGGCTTTGAGGATGACCTGCTCCTGGAGTTTTCAACTGGCGCTGATGGCTTGAACGCTGCTCTTCTTCCGCCCGTCGTTGGGTGGGCTTCTGGAGTGACTGCCCGGCTGATAATCCAACGATGCGTTGAGCGTGTGGTGTCTTCTCTGTCAGAAGTCCCTGACCTCGGCGGTCCAGAACATCCTTTTCCTAAGTAGTGGTGCCTGGCTCCGCAGTGGCGACTCAGAGTTCGCGTGCGACCTCTCCGACCCGCTTCAGATTGCGCCTCCTGATGCGACAATCCACGGTCGGGAAACGGAGGGTGACTCGTTGCAACATCCATCAACAGCCTCCAGTTTCTGCAATGCCGTCCCCATTCCGGAAATGGTGCCCCAGAAGAATCCGGAACAGGTGACCGTTTAGCTTTCTCCTGACCGATTCGGAGGCAGTACAACACCCAAGCTGGTTCGAGTGATTAATTGAAGATGTGAACAGTCACTCATCTGGCTCCTGGCAGTTTAGTTTGCGGAACACACCAAGCACCCTGTCACTTGGGAGTCACTGCATTGGCTTTTGCGAACAGGCCGCACAGGGCTGGACAGGCAAGAAGCGCACGCGCAAGCCCAACACCGCAGGGGAGTGGATGACCATGGAGTTCCTTGAGGCCGGCGGCTTCCTTGACATGCCCCTGGCGGTGAGTGTCCTGGTTTCCCACCCATCCAGCCGCGTTTGGAGGTCTCTTCACAGCTTGCAGCAGGGCTGTTTTCCAGATGGCAACATGGCCTTTTAGCATCACACAAAACTGATGCTCCTGACAGAGTGCTGGGCAATCACATGAAGCACAGTAGCATGGGCTCATGTCATCGTTTATCCTTGCGCAGGAGGCCGCCCGGAAGCTGCACATGAGCGTGGCGGTTCTGAAGCCCACAGTGCGCAAGCTGGGCGTGACCCGCTGGCCCTCGCGCAAACGCAACTCCCTGCGCCGGCTCATGGAGACTGCGCAGACCATGGGGGTGTGGCCCTCTTATTTTGTTATGAAAGGCAAATGGGAGCCCTGTTGCAAAGACATGTCCCAGCGGCGAGTGTGCTCTAGCTTAGCGGCAAAGCACCGGAACGTGGAAGCACTCCCAGCAGGGCCACTTGCACGCAGCCCACCACAGCCAAGGACCCCATGTCATCATCACTGCGTCTGTCATGAGTTCTCTGCCTGACCATCGCCCCTGACTTCATCAGCTGGGGTGTGCTGCTGACTAGACCCTGCTGTGGATTGCAGAAGCCCATCAACAAATTTGGTGGAGACATCACGGAGCTGCGCAGGCTGCTGGAGGCAGAGCGCAAGAGCTACCAGGTGAGCTTGCTGACAACATGACGCGCCCAGAGCAGTCCTCACTGCAGGGTGCATGTCAAGGGTGAATTTCACCCACCAGTGCATGGTGCATGTCAGTGCAGCAGGTGTCTGAGAGCGCTGTGTACATGCACGCGCAGGGAGACAGTGAGAACTGGCCCATGATCCAGAAGGTTCGCGACACCTACTACAAGACCCGGTTCCTGCACAAGCGCGGCAGGAAAGAGCCCAAGGCCCCCTCCACACCACCGCCCGCTGCGCCATTCCTTGCCAGGTTCCTCCCCTCACCCTTGACCTTGTTTCCACATCGATGCTTCTGCTGTCTTGCATCCCCTGCGGGTGTCCATCAAGGACAGAAGCGTGCACGCTGCATGCTGCCATTTGATATCTGCTCATGGCCCATGTCTGGGCAAGGTGCTCCTCTCAGACAGTACCTTAGCGGCTGCATCACCAGAAGTGCAGTGCGAGCTGGCCCTTTCCACTGTGAAAGGAGTTCTGAGGCTGCATGTGTGCCTGCAGCGCATCGAGCTGCTCAATGCCTATGGCCAAGCAGCCCCCCGAGGGGCTCACCCTCGATACACTCCAGCCCGGCAGGGGCGCCAGATCTGGCAGCGCGCCACCTGACGTCGCCTGGGGCGCCCACGGCAGCCGCGTGCACCGCCGCCGCAGCCGCCGCGCAGCTTCCATTTTCTGAACCACCGGCCGGCCACGATCACACAATCACAGTAATCACACAATTTACGCATGCATTCGCGCCACATGGCGGCCGATCGCTGCAGCAGGCCCGCGAAACTCAGCTGGCGCGGCTTGACAAAGTCTACAGCCTTCATGGGCCACAGTAGTCCCAGCAGCAGCAGAGGCGGCTTACTGAAATTGCGCGATTCTTTGTCGAACAGTAAAACCTCGCTGCTGCTGTCGGACCTGCAGCACCACAGGTGGAGAAATAAGACACTTGCAGAATTGTTGCCGCGTACAGTATTCGCGCCCCCGGGGGCGAGAAAGATGTTGGGTTTTGAGACGACCCTTCGGCGCCGTCCGCTGGAGACATTTTTGGTTGTTTGCCGCTGCGCTGAGCGGCGGCGGCTGGGCACGCGCATGCAGAGAGTCACCCGCATGACCTGAGGCCAAGCCTGTTGGACCTTTCCACTGTGCCGCGCATGCCATGCCAGCTGCCTGCTGCCAGCGGTCGTTATTTTTTTTTTAATGTATTCGCAGTGCCGACGCCATTTCCAGATATCCTGGAGGGCGCAGCTCCTCTGGGGCTCGGCCCTCTATAGGGAGAGACGAATGTCTCTGAAGCAGCCTGGCGCGGCACGAGAAGTCCCACTGCACCATGCATCCAGCGCAGATGCGCCTGCAGGACTGGGGAAGTGACGGGCGAAGACGGCAAGTAAGGACCAGGGTCAGACTGTGGCGCCGAGAGATCCATGCCTGCTCACACCACAGCTGCAGAAGCACACATGCGTGCTTTCAGTGATGGCAGGGCCCTATGATCTTGCAGGAGCATGCACATGTGCGCTCTGACAGATTGTACACTAGGTTTTGTGGCCGGCTTTTCAAGGGTTCAGGCAGACTTTTCAGTGCCGCCAGTGCAAACAGTTCCTGCAGTTGCGCTGGTGAGCGTGTGTGTGTGTGGTCTGTCCATCAAGTCTCAAATCTGGCCAGCATGTTTTATTTCTTTTTCTCCACTTGGTGGGAGCGCGCATGCCGGCCAAATTGTGGCCGGCTGACTCTACCAAGTAGAGTGCTGTTTACGAATTGCCTGGCGGCAACGCCTCACACGTGTCAAAGTTTCATCCGCGCCCTGATTTTAACACTCTTCTCTGGAGGCCTTCTCGCCCCCCTGAGTTTGAGTGCATTCCTGCCAATGGCGTAGGCTCTGAAGTACGCGTGGGCTCTTTGTTTTCAGCCGCCATCAGCTCGGTCGGACACTGCCTCATGAGGACTGTGATCGCATCAGGATTTGTAGCATATACCAGACAGACATGCCCAAGATTGTTGCCAACGTTCTGGAAGGGACTGCCAATTGGCGCGCAAACTTCGTTGTTCCCAAACAACGACTGGTTGCATGCATGCACTCTCGGATGTCTCAATTTGCTGATGTGTGGGTGTATGCATCATGTATGGAAGGGCAAGAGCCCGCAGGATTTGAGTTAAGATTTGATGCATCTGGGGGCTGATAGATGCCCCCAGCCAGATCGCATCAGTGCAGGCATGTGAGATGGAAGTTCAGCTCTCCTGCACTGATGCCTCCCACGCAAGGTTTGCACACCTTGCCAAGGGGCAGCGTTGCATGTAAGTACAATTACAAGCTAGCTAGGTGTTGCACGATTGGCTTGCACACCTGGAGCAACTGATGGAAGGCCATTGCGATGGGTCTTTCAGTTGCAACTGAGGCTTAGTGGAGTTGCGATGCAGTCTTTGTGAGGAACCAGAGGCCGTGTGCCCTGGTCAAATACACCATCCGCTTTGTAGGCTTGCAGATTTATGGCACTGTCAGAAGGCCAGCCGCTACTGAGAATACCTTTCAATAATAAGAAGGTTCCTGCTCTGATCGTGACTGATGAGGGTGGCAGCTGCAGAGGTGCATAGTGTGAGATGCATTTTCTATACATAATTGAGGGGTCATGAAGTAGCAGCTCATGTCCAGGCTTCTAACAAGCAGGTCTTGCACGAGTGGGTCAGGTGAAACTGTGTTCTCGTGGCTCGCATGTGAGACTGTGAGGTTGTCTTTTCCATTTTAGGTCTCTGCATTGCTCTACAGAGAGCAATGCTACCGCGGTAGTGGCAGACTGAGCTTAACCACTTGGGGCTGCATGCATGCCTCTGTGATATTGTGATGCGCTACTCCATGTGCTTTTTTTTGGTCTATGTGAATGTGAGTATTGGACTTGGAGGAGATTCAGCTGATGACCTCGTGTATTTAATGTGCAGCATGCGCGTGTGTCTAGGATCAATGGCAGAGTTGCTGTGAGGATCAGGCCTGTAATTACAAATGTCAGCATACCATTCCTCTAATTGTTTATAAGGTCATCATTGCACGACGGCCTATTCTTGACATGCTGAACTATAGTAGCTACATCCACTCCTGCCAACGAGCCAACTGTGCAAACCAATCTTGATTTTTAAAGTGATGTTGTCACACAGTTTCTAGGACATTCCCTCTTTGACAGGCACAGTGACCACCTGCAGCTCATTTGGGCGTCTTCAAATAGAACTGTTGGTACAAGGCCCTAAATCTACTCCTATCCTGGGTCAGATACCAAAATGATGTCACTGCATAATCATCATGAGCCGATCAATTCTCGAGCAAAACATGCACGAAGCATCATGACAAGGTGGTGCATCTCATTCTTCTCCTCTTCTGGTTCTGCACCGCCGCTCCACACATGCTGACAGGAAGCCACTGACCTGGTTCCCCCTCAATACCGACTCAACACTGGAGGGGGCAGCAAGCTGAGCCCCACGATCTTGGCTCCAAGGTATTGATCCCCGACCATGTGCTTTTAAATTCAAAGCTTCTTTGCTGTGTCAGGCACCCAGGTGGGTCGCGGGTATGCCGGCGATGGTTTTAGCCGGCAGCGGCGCAAGCGCGTCCTCGGACACGGCAGCGCTGCCACTGACAAGTTCCACTTTGGCGCGGCAGTCGGGCACCACTTCTCCCGGCCCCTCGCGCGACAGGCACAGCGTCGGAGACCGCCCCTCGGCCTTCCTCCCTGCCGGCCCCTCCGCGCCACCCTTCAGCTCGAACGCCGAGTCCAGCGCGCGGATTCCCCCAGCGGCGGCCCTGCCGGCATGCGCCGCACCCGAGCTTGCTGACGTAAACACGCTCGCCGGGACGCCATCTGACGCAGCGCTCGAGGATGCGACCGGGGAATCTGGAGGGGAGGTGAAGCGGCGCAGCACTGCGCCGAGGCGGGCCATGCCCTCGCTGAGGTCTGCCAGCGTGGCGGAGGCGAAGGACACGCGCAGGTAGGGGCAGGCCTTGTGGTGCTCCGGCCCGCAGCAGTGGCAGAAGCGGCCTGTGCACGAACTTGCAACACTGATCATCACAGTGCCCACCAGCAGAGCCATGCCATGCTTCTGTGGCAGGCTATTGAGAGCGTGGTGTGCAAATTGGCAGGAGCAGAAGGAGCCGAGAGCAAAGGTCCTGTCCTTGCAGCCCTGCTTTGCAAGTTTTGTCTTACAGTTTACCTCTCCTAGCGGGCCTCTGGTGCTTTGAAGTTCAGAGGATTGCAGCATGACTCCATACGATCATCCTCTGCCGCTGCACCATTATTCACCCTGCTGGCTTCTGTCTCAATGCTCTGCAGCACTGAGGGATGAGCAAGGGTCCGCACCTGGGACGAGGACGACGCCGGAGTCTTTGAGGGCGTCGAGGATGGAGCGCGCGTCGGGGATGCCGAGCAGGCGCAGCCACAGGAACATGCCGGCGGCCGGCGGCTGCCACTCGGCCAGGCCCGCCAGGTGGCGCTCGGCCGCGGCCTGCACCACGGCGGCGCGCTGCGCGTACTCGGTCTGCATCGCCCTCACGTGGGCCTCAAAGCCCGCCTCCCCCCACGCATCCAGCATCTCCGCCACCACCACCTGCCACAGCCATTCAATAACTTTTAAAAAGATTTTTTACCATATGGCAGCTCGGTCATGAGGCATTGCATCATTGGACATACTGGAGAGTGCTCAAGGCAGCACAGCAATGCTGATGGTTGATCTGGAGCTTAGAATTGCCTTGACATCATGATTTCCATGTACATGATGTTATATGTAAGCAGATATCCTACACCTTCGCCAGCAACCAGATGCCTTGCTTAAGGTAGGTCAGCCCATGCGTCTTTCTTCAGCACAACTCTTCCAGGTCACAAGTTCACTTGTTTATGCAATCGTGTCAGCACCTTCCTTCATGGAGTAAGGTATGGAACGTTACATAAAGGTCATCCCTGCTGAAAAGGAAATACCCCTGCCAGTCTCTCCCAGACCACACCAGCATCTCTTGAGCTCTTAAGGTGCATTCATAGTTGGCTGCCCAGCTGCACAGTGCAGAGAGAGCAGCAGGCTCTGATGAGAAGTGACACTTGGGCAAAGATGAACGTTGCAGAAGGGGATGCCGAGTGGTGAATGTGCGGACCTGGATGAAGCTGTTGGCGCCGATGTGGACGCCCTGCAGGTGGTAGATGATCTTCTCAATGAGCTTAGGCGCCGCCGTCACCCAGCCCAGCCTCATTCCCGGCGCCAACACCTGTCCACAGACACTGCCACCTCAGCAGCTCCCTTGCACATCACGATACCTGTACTATGTGATTCACAATAGGGCCATCGAACGGACTCCTGCAACGGACTGTGCCAATTTATTCCAAGAATCTCTGCTGATGTGGACTGTCATCACAAGCCTTCCCTGATGCAGAGGACCCTTGCCAATATACCTGAAGAGGTCCGCTCAGGAGGCTCTCTAATGAAGTGCACTGGGCATGGGGGCACACCTTTGAGAAGCTGTCCATGCGCACGACGCGGCCGTCCACATCCATAGAGAGGTAGCTGCGCCCCAGATCGCACAGCCCCTTGGGCTGGCCGCCCCCGGGGGAGAACTGCAGGTAGTAGTAGGGATCGTCCTCCAACAGCACGATGTCATACTCCCGACAGAGCGCATAAATCTCTTTCCGCCGCTCGAACGGCGTCACAACACCTGAACAGCCATGCGTGTAAGGACCTCATCAGATGCTCTGCTGCAGAGCTTGCCAATGTTTAATAAGGCGCAGCCGCAGGGAAAAATCTGAGCAGTTGACAGGGGGCTGACCTGTTGGATTCTGCCCAACGGGCACAGTGTACAAGAGCCTGGGCAGAGGTTTGCCAGCGGCTCGGAAGGACTCCATAGTCTGGCGAAGCAGGGAAGGTACAATGCCAAAGCTGTCCATGGAGAGGGGCACGGCAGTGTAGCCCTGTGGCTGCACGAAGGACTCTGCCACGTGCGGGTATGTGTACTCCTCGCACAGAATGGCATCCCCCTTGTCCATCAGTAGCCGCATCACCATCTGCCACATCCACGTCACTCCTCAGTGCAGAGATCAACAGACTTTCAGGGTCATCAGCCGTGATGTGCAGCAGGGGGGCTTACAGGATGGCTTCACATCCCAAGCAATCAGGTCTCATGCGCAATATCATGCCCACTAATCATCATGACCAGCAGGCTTCCTTACCTCGATCGTCTGGTTGTTGCCGTTGGTCATGATCAAGTCATGCACCCCTGCTGGGGGAGAATGCATGCTCAGCATGTGGGACTTTGCCCATCTGTGCAGGGGTGGGTACCCTGATGTGACAAGGGAATACTGCTGAGCTGCAGCCAGCTGCGCAACAAGGAACATGGTCAGCATCGAGGCAACTCCTTGCTTGTTACTGGGCACACATATATAGAAATGTAATCAGGAACCCAGAGAGGTCTATTTGCCTCGTGTCATGCCTGTGACTAAAGAGGATGTGAGCATCATGAGAGGCAATACGGGGCACAGCATGAGGAGGCAGCGCCTACTAGAAACTATGTAAAGAGTTGCTCTTGGCAATCGAACTCATGAATTTGCATGGACATTGATCCAATTGATGCTTCTTCATTGGAGCTTACGTGCGCAGAGCGTTGCTTGTTACAAACACACCTTTGCAGGGTCATCGACCACGATCTTCTGCCCGTCCTTCAGCGTGTACGTCAGCTCTGTGATAGGAAAGGCTGACGCGGGTGGCAGTCCTCCATGTAGGCCGATGATTCCGGGGACGCCAGCAAAGGCAGTAACCAGCTTCCTGAGGCCCGCCATCTGCCAAGCTCTGCCTTCCGCCCCGAGGTGATCCTCGTACTGGACAGGCCTAGCACAGGAAGCTTCATCTGTCTCTCCCTGGCACATCCTGATAGCCCTCTGCAATCAAATTTCTGTAGGAACAATGTCCAACGCTTCTACAATCTACTGTACAACAGTTCTGAAGCGTGCACAACAGCAATTCTAGGTACACTAAGTACAGTATCCACTCTCCTTATAATGCTCTCAATGTGACTCTCTCATTCGATCACGGGAAATGCTTCCGGAAAGCAGTTGTGGCAAGAGTTTGCTGACAAGGGTGATGAGGTGTTTGGGCACTTTGGAAAAGCTCCACCTCATGCATGCTGAATATTCAGAATAACATCGGGAGTGATCTGGGTGCAGAGACTTGAAAGTTACGATATTCTGCCTGTGATTTTAGACAAATCTCTGCCCGGTACATTGCGGGACACGTTTGCGTGCCGAAGGCTTGCGGCACCAGATCAAGATGGGAAGTCCTACTCTTGGTTTCGTGGGGAGACTGCTATTTTCATTTCTCTTCTTATCAAGGTGTGCTCTTCCAAACAATTTGTGTGCAGAATGTTTCGAGGTTGCATCTGGTAATTTTAATGCTTCTTTTCGGGCCATAGCAAGCTGGCACTGGCTGCATCAAGATTGCACAATTTATTGTGCTGGCCATTCTCACTTTCCTGGTTTTATCAAGAAGAAATGTCTGTACAGCGGAGCACAAAAGCTGCAAAGCTTCAACCTGGCCACGGGGGGACCAGTCATGAGCCTTCTGGCACCAAAGATGGACATTTTCCTGAGCCACATCAAGGATTTTACCGGTATTTCTGTGCCGCTTGAGAAGGTATGCAAGACTTTTGCGTGTTGTCTTGTGGCATAGGAGAGGACACCATCAGACCTGAGGCAGAGGGATACGCACGGATGCTGTGCTGCCGTTCAGGAACACTACGTCCTGCTTCTAGGCGCAGCAGTCTTCCTTGAGATTGTGGGAGGGACTCTGTTCCTGCTGAACTACGATGTCGGTGCCATGTTCCTGGTATGAGCGCCATTTGCAACATGCCAGTGATGTGGCATGGGTGCTCGGCCCTGTGCATGCAAAACCCTCTGCATGTATGCTTTGCTTGTTTGTCTCGCCGTCAAGGATGCTATAGGGTTGTGTGCTGTGCAGCTCCTCTTTACAGTGTCAGTGACGCCTGTGATCCACAACTTTTGGGACATCAAGGATCAGAATGCACAGCTTGTGGAGCTCATCATGTTCTTCAAGGTAAGGATCCCCAATTACCTACCTGCACCTGTTTGTTTAGGCGCTGGCATGAAAAGTTTTTCACACTGATGTCCTCAACGTGAGCGTTGCATGTGTTGCCTCCAGGTCACAAGGCCACATGTGATCACGTTGCTGTTCTGTGCTCTGCCACATGTAGCCCAAGCTCCCAGCGGCGATTGTCCTACAACCATGCATGTCAAAGGTTGGGAATGTAACGTTAGATTGCTGACCTGTTCTGTGTGGGTCTGCAGAACATCGCCTTGATAGGTGCTCTGCTGTTTTTCTTGGGCCGGGACAAGCCAAGGAAAGCGCGCGCAGGAGCTTAATGACAGATCAGCACATGCACCTGCAATGATGTATGGTTGGCTCTAGGGATGCTGTCATGGATGCATCCATAGCCATGGGTACCCAGTATCTCTCAAGATTGTGCAAGAAAGGGGTTGAACTGAGACAATCGCATGCACTACATTGTTACTGAAGTTTGCTACAAGATTGTCTGCCACCATACTCATATGACCATGCATGTATAGTCCAGTACATTATTGAGGATTGTCTGAACCGGGCTGTACAGTGATCCAACCACAGTGTTTTATTGCTACCAAAACATTCAGTGCAAGCAGACCTGCACAATGCAGATCCGATCTCTGAGTCAGTCAGAGTCGCTTTATTTGCTCCCTCCCAACAGGGGCAATCAAATGATGCCATCAATTTTTTGGCTAAAGATTATTGTTCATCGACTAAATGCTAGTCAACAACCTCGGGTCAGACCCGATCAGTCATACTAGCTCAAAAATGCCGGAAATGCCTGACACGCCCGCCTCATATGCTCTAGACATCAGAGCAAGACAGCATCACCAATGCTATGGTACAAATCCAGTTCAAAAAGGGCATCTGTCAGCCGCAGTGATCTGACAGCAAAAGTCCCCATGCTATACTATCCCGGCATAGTGCTGGTAAAAGTGCCACCAAGATTTGTGTCCACAAAGCTGGTCCCTCCCTGCTGTCCACTCGGCACTGACTCCAGAGGAACCTTGTTGCCATTTACTCCTGTGACTGTGCCGACAACGTTTCGGTTCGACTTCACGTTTGTTTGCTTGGTCGTCCTGGGTGCAAACAGGACTCTCAATATGATGAAAGGGGCTCAGCAACATGACAGCGCAAGCCATTACAACCTCAAGCTCAGGGCCGGGGAAGGAGCGCCCCACCCATAACTTGTGGAAGTGACCGTGCCAACAAGTGACTGGCCGCTTGGAACGTTTTCACAGCATCGAGGGCACTGTCTGATTGCTGCTGCATTGCAAACAAGAAGCTTCCTGCCCTGCCCTGCGCCTGCAGCATAGTCACAGCACTCATGTTGCCACGTGCTGAAACATGTGCACCATGTGCACCTGATGCCACCTCTGCAACAGCTGCAGTCAAGATGCTTGTCACGTAATCCTTCCAGGTCAACCCATGCCCAAAACATCCGAACGGCACCGAGAGTTGCAGTAAGGTTTAGGATCGCCTTCGGAAAAGCACTTACGATTTCTTCTACAGCACATTTTGGAAAAAATACCAATGACACCCAGGCCAAAGGCACATATTTGGCGGAATGAAGGCAATTTGATCACGATGTCCAAGTGGAGAATGGTGACTGCTGACGACTTCTCACCTTGAAAGGCTGCTGTGCATATTGTTTGAGCCACTATGAGAAGGAGCAAGAGCCCTGCTACTGTCCCTTCCCGACGGTAGAAAGTCATTTTCGATTCGAACACATCAGCGTTTCTTTTGTCGGTCAGACCAAGATCTTCACAGCGCAGAAATATAATTTTGCCCTCACCACACAATTATCTGATGTTTCTGCCTCTTCAATCCACCACCCCTTCTCGACAAGTCGCTTTGACTGGATCTCGTCGTACTTCTCAGGGGATATGACACCGCCGTCGAAGACCAGGTCTGTTGACATGCGGTTCGTCTCATGTGAACAGCACAGTCTTTCGACAGAAATCGTCGTGATGGGAATGAGGAGTCCCTGCTATAGAAGGTTAATATGTAAATTGACGGCTGATACCCGCTGATACCCTATAAGGCACTTTGCAAACTGCTGTGACCCTTTCTGGTTTCCACGGATCTCGTTCGCAATTCCACAGCAGCAAGAAGTAACTCTAAAACCAACATGACAGGGAAAGAAAAGCAACCTAATGACATCCTGAACCACTTCGCAGCCAACATCCACAGTATGGATATTAATACGCCTTCGAGGATTATGCATTTCGGGGCGCCAATGCTTGATGGGGAATTTGGAGAGAGTCTGCACGTCCGTGAGGTTGCCCTCCCGCTCTGGGAGGCAATTGAGTGCAGCGGTATGTGGGGTGTCGTGGTCTCTGGAGCCCCGGGCATAGGGAAGTCGCATTGGCTACTGTGGCTACTGATAAGGTATCTTACTTAGTCAGCCAAAGGCGACGGCCCAGTCATTATTTACAAACTTGGATATGCTTCAAGAATTCGTCGAAGTACTGCTACAGACCTGTTAGATTTTCATTCTTTTTCTTCCATCATATTGCCCACTTGAGGATTGTAATATGTAGGCTGGTGCAGCATGGGCACAAAGTCCTTTGGCATGGGCGGCACATATCGAGAGAGTATCTGTACCTGTTTGAAGGGAGCACCGTCCGCACCTTAAACCTGGAAGAGGCAGAAGAGGTAATTGGGGCTTAACCGCCTGATAGCTTGCTCATCACGACTGCATACATCCTGTTACTTTAGCACGGCGCAAAGTAGACCTGCATCCATCAGTCATTTCCGTTGTTAGGGAACAAATAAAAATATTGTGTGAACATCGCATGACATGAGCTTTGATGCAGGTGCTAGTCAACGACAAAGTGTACTACCTTGTTGACCGGAGGGACCCATTGGACTTTCTGGGAATGCAGCCAATAAAGGCTATTGTCGTCCACTCACCCGACTCGATACCAAAAGCACTCAATAACTTCATGAAGCAGCATCGGGGTGTTGACTCTGCCAGATGGTACATGCCACCTCTAGAGGAAGAAGAGGTCCTTCAGATGTTGCCTGCTTTCCCTTCTGTGACAGAGGAAACGGTAAGGACTATCTTGCCGGGTAATGTTTTACCAGTTTGTGTACTGTATGACACCTGACCATGTTAGCATGCAAATGGGACTGAGTGCTGTAGCATTTTCTTTTTGGTGCGGTCCATGATTTGTTCTCGCAACAGCAATACTCCTAGGCTGATGTGATTGAGAGATTCATCCCAAATTCTCTCTGTGCAGGCTCTGGCTCGCTTCTATACATATGGAGGCTCTGCTCGAATGATTTTTCTCGAGGCAGACACTGACCAAGACTACAGGATAAAGAATCACGCTCTTGACAATTTGACGTGGCCAATGGTCACCACTGGTGGCGGAGCGCCCAAACAAATGGATGACATCAGCAGTGTCCTGTTCACCATCTTCGTGCCAGAGTGGCGGGAAGGTGAATTTCTAATTGATCAGACTCCGGATTCTCCTATCGGGGATCTCTTGTTTGACCGGGTAGCGATAATGCTCGCTTTCTTCCAAGTAGACTGACATAACAATGTATGCTCAGCATGGCAGGTAGCAAAAGCTGACTGTGCAGCCTTCATGCATACAGGAAATTTCAAGACAACAGAGGCGGGGTTCGCGTCTAGGCAGATGCGGAAGGGAATTTACAAGACATGCACAGAACGTTATGGTCCTCAGCTGCACTCATGGCTGAGCAAGGATGACCCATATCCTCGGGATGTCCAAGCTGTCCAGGCTGTCCAGGCAAGCACCGTGGCACATGTACACGCATTGGCTACCAGTCATTTTGCGCTGTGCAGTGGCAAAGCTTGCTTTTCAAGGAAACCATGGGTCTGTGTTGCAAAGATGGTATTATGATTGGCCTTGTTTCTTGCCGGAACATTGCATGTGTTCTTACACGCAACATCAACATGGGAGCCTGTTGCTGCAGACAAGATTTCTGGCCTTTCAACGCCAGCTAGGCATCACCAACCCAACAGCCGCCTATGACATAGAGCCGAGTGCCGAGGATCCCTTTGTCAGCAAGAGAGGCAGCCTCGATGAGACGAGCAGCAGCAAGAGCAAGAAAGCCGGTAGCAGCAAGGCCAAAGGGAAGGGTGGTAGCAGAAGCAAGAAGCCTCCGCAAGCTGTCTTGTCTGGTGCTGGCAGTACTCGATTGGCTGCACGACTGCCCAGGGCAGGCATGGTGCCTGTGCGGTCGGTGCTGGCTTTCCCGCGGCGTCTGCCATTCCGCAGCCATGCGCCCAGATTGTCTTACCAGAAGGCACAGATGTTGCTTTGCTGATGTCTCCCACAGTACCAGTGCATGCATGTCCTGTGCATGTCCAGTAACTGGTGACACCAAGACAAATGGCGGCATTGCTTGACGCTTGCTCAGCTCTGCCTGCAAAGCTGTGGTTCATCGCCTGAGAGTGTCACTGTCAAGTGGTTGCTGCGAGTACAATTCACTGCGCCTTCACTGCGCTGATAGACATGCACTCCCATCTACTGTGGCTTCCCCAATGTGAACAAAACAAGCCAATGTACAGGACCTACATGTGGGTGACCTCCATAAATCAGTTCTACAATTTTCTAATAGTTTGGAGTACAATATATCTCTTGCTGTGCGCAATTGTGAATCAAAATCGCAGGATCAGGATGTAAAATACACTCTACACCAAATTCTACAGTTTAAACAAACCCTCCATGCATGCACGTCACTGTCAGACCGCACTTGGCACATGCACGCTTGCAAATCACACCATCAAACTCCTTGACAGCCTCGACTGTCCTATGCCCTACTGGGTGCTACAAGTCCTGACTGCCCGCGCGGCCGCACCCGCGGCCTCGGCCTCTTGGCGCTCCACTGGCCAAACCCCGGCCCCTGCCATCCTCACTCTGCGCCTGATCAGGCACGCTAGTAGCGCTGCTGCCCAGCCAGGAGCTTATGCTGGACACCCAGCCGCTGCCGGCTGCTGCACCGGACGCGCCTGCAGCCGCAACTGCCTCGTGCTGCTCGGTGACTGTTGTGGTGACTGATCCGCTGGCTGTGCGGGTGGTAGCGGTGGATGTCCAGTAGGATTGCGCCCTGGCCACTATGCTCCTCGCTGCCAGCGCGCCAAACTCTGTGGCTGCCGCCGCCCCCAGCTTCCCTGCATGCAATGATATAATAAGTATTATGATTACACTTATTTCCTGCCAGAGGCAAGGTGCGTTTAAACTGTCAAATTTGCAAACATGCTGCATGCGAAGGCTGCCAATTCCCACCCCTTGATGGACACCCCAAATCCAAGCATGCACTAAGAGTGATTTCTGCAATGCTGACCTCTGCCTCATGCCAGTATGACGCCATAAACAAGTCTTGCACCCCGCCTTCGTGACCGCATGCAACCACCAACATCAGCCACAAAGTGCTCAAAACCCCACTTCACTGCTGCTCACCTTCATATGGATCCATGCATACAACATGTCCAATCATACTAGGTTGATGCAGAGTGCATGCACACAGGGGCAAAGCTCGGGTATCAGAATCCAAAAAGTCTAAAAGTCAGCACCTGCAGAGCGGCCGAGCTCGTCTAGAACGGCGTGCCCGCCGCTGTCGTCTGTGGCTGGGGAGAGCCTGAACAGGCTGCATGGGTCTTCTGGATTCACAGGCGGCGAATCGCGCGGCGCGGAGCCGAGCGGCCGCGGCTGCAGGGCCAGCTGATCCAAGTAGGTGACCAGCTTCTCCTGGTAGGACTTGATGGAATGATGCGTCACCCCTCCTCCCCTGCAGCAGGCATGGTGCTGTGGTTCAATTGCGCACATTGTCATTCAAAAGATCCTGCTGCAGGCAGAATGCCCAGACAGACAGGAGGGAAGATGAACACGCGCACTGGTGCAAGGTGCAAGCAACGCAGTGATTGGGACTGGGAGATCCTGCAGACCTGGGAGACCCGGGAGACCTGGGAGATAAAGTCCAAGCGACAATTTGATGAGAACAAGTGGGTGCTGTACCTGCCGTTGCTTGCAAAGAAGGTCTGCAGGATCCTGCTGCTGTTCAGCTGTTTGGCAACCTCCTGCGCATACGCAACGTCCCCCACCCCACCCTGGTACACTGGTGCGGACGTCGAGGCCTCTGTAGCACACATTAGAATCAGCAGTTGAAACACATCTGTGACAATGGCAGAAGAGAAGAGGCAGATCCCCCAGTTCTCAGACAGCATATTTTGAGTTACTGAGGAAGCATTATAGTTCAAGCAGGAGGATTGTGGCCACCTGGCTGGCTGCCAGCTGATAGACGTCCATGTAACGGCGTGCGCACTCGAGTGCCCACAATGAAATGGTAGGTGCCGAAAGAGTGGTAGTTGGCTGCCTTCGCCCTCACACTCTGCAAGCACAACCAGGACTCAGTCTGTAGCTCCCTCATGTGCTAATGTCATATGTCAATCCATACCCTCTGGCATTCCACAGTCTTGCAGTCTCCCATGTGCTCCCACTCCGGCAGCATATGGCAGAGCATGGCAGCCACGCCACGTTGCAGAAAGTGTTGAAGATGAGCAAAGTGCAATAGTGGAGTGACACTGGCCTTGATGAGCGGCACATAGCTCTCCATGACGGCGTGCAGCATGTCGAGGCTGGTGCCCAGCAGGCGCGGCACCACATCGGCGTTGTTGACTAGGTTGTGGAACTGCAGCTGCGGCGCGGCCGCCCCGCCGGACGCCTCGGCCCACCGCTCCATTGTCGCCAGCTGCCGAAACAGCCGCTCGGGCGCCTCTGAGTGCACCACCATAGGCGCCCCGAATGTCACCGTGCCCCCGCCTGCACACCGATGGCCCTCAAAGGTTACAACTGCACTTCAGGATGTGAATTTCCATGATACTGTGCTTTCTTTCCCTGAGGTGCATGTTGTGTCCTTGACTGTCTAGCCCAGACAGTGTAAAATAGAGCTTCACTGTCCGGCTTCAGCTTGCAGCAACAACTGAGGGAGTGGCCATCCAGCGGACCAAAGTACATCAGCCGATTTACTCAGTTTATCAATGGACCAGCAAATTGAAAGTCCGATGCAAGAGCGATGCAGTGCAGACCTGCGCCGAAGAGCTGCGCGGTGGCCCGGTTGGCGAGCAGGTGCAGCACGAGTGCGTTGGCGTAGCCGCCGCCGAGCGAGTGGCCAGTCACCCACACCGGCAGCCGCCGGGAAGCTGCGCTGTCCCTCTCCGACACCACTGCCGCGATCTCGTCCAGGTGGCGCTTTGCTCCCTCGTAGAAGCCACGGTGCACCTTGACCACGCTGCGTCCTGCCAAGCAGCTGCAAATTCAGGCCTGCTGGTTTGTTTGGCTCTGCAGGCCGATATCTTCTTTATGACATGAGCAACAGCCTGGGTACCTGGCATTGCATAGTTCAAGCAGGTCTTACTTCACCTTCAAGAAGTAAGCATTCCACCGAGACAACAAATTTCTCCTGCTTCTCATTGGGTAAACAACAAGAATGCACGCCTTGGCCATCTAAGAGATGACTGTCTGTGCTGATTACCTCTAGTTCCTCCAGTGGCATCAAGGGGTACTGGCTCGATGTTGGTGTCGATGAATACGTCCTCAGCGGAGGCAGTGCCTCTGAACGCCACCACAAGGCCCAGGCCCGCCACCTCCCAGATGCCATATTGCTGTGGGCTATCCAGCTCATGCCCCATCACAGCTTCCCTGCACCGCACTTGCCAGGTGTGCTCACAGTCGCTTCTTAGAGGTGGAAACCTTCACAATTTCATATGTACTAAAGTTCGACTTAATCGTCGGTAGGTGAGGTGAAAGGTTGGAGAGGAAGAGGCCCTCAAAGAAGGGATGGATTATCGGTCTGAGGTAGAAAATTCACAAGATGTGAGATGATGTCAAGAAGACAGCACCCACCTGAAGTGTACCAATTTTGCCGAGACAGCCGCTCGCTGGCTGAGGCCCATGAGGGGGACAGCCACGCTGGTGGTGGAGCCGATGTCACTGGCTTTGCTGACATATGCAAGGTGACACAGCTCTGCCAAGACATGGCACATGCGCATCAGGCCTGCGTCCCTCTGCAGCGGCGGGAGGTCAAATGCAGCCTCTGTGGCCACCTAATTGACAGAATTGCCCCTCAAACCTTACGTCATATACATCTGTGAATGTTGATTTCTAACCGCAGAGATTTTTGGGGCGCAGTGGAGCCAAGGCACACCTCTGACAGATAATTGGAGACAGCGGTCCAGGATGAGAGGCCTCCAGCTTCGTCTGGCTGCTGGGAGCCAGTGCGCTGTAATGCTGACGTCAGGCCTTCAAACATCTAGAATTGGTGGAATCTAGTCCACAAATGAAGCACGGTGCCCTCTGTTACTAGCACTTTCCTGCACTATTATACACCAATACCCTACAGTAGATGCTTTTACATTGATTCATTTGCATGGGAATCTCGTTTACTTTTTCAAGCTCTTCGTTGGGAATCTAGAGAGCGGATAGCAACCTTGTATTACGTAGTCCACTGTGAACATAGGACTGCTATATCATTCCTCGCTATTCGCACACAGTAGGTAGAAGCTACATTCTTCAAGAGTATGATTTCCCGATCCTACCAAGTCCGCGATTGTGAAGATGAAACAGACATTGGAAAATCATTATGTAAAGACCTTAATCTTGCAGTGACAACGATCCAGCACAGAATCGTTGACCATTCAGGACTGCAAGGCCGCTGTGCGAATTTTGTGCAGTGTTGGCCAAAGAATTTGCTCTTTGTGGGTGTCGCTTTGGCAGCTCTCTCCAGCTTCCTCGGACAAGTCACGTTCGTAAATGGCGTTGTCAACATTACCACCGTGGCACGTCTCATTTCCGTCCCCAAACTCCATTTACCTTCCTTCGTTCTGTGGAACATCAAATGACTAGACTCATTTTAGACTTTTAAGATCCAAATCCTGATCTTTATACAGGTGCTAGATTGCAGCATTTCACATATGAGCCTTCCGCTTCTATTGCAAGCCATCGCGCTTAACGCGTTCATTGTCTTGATCGTTTGGATCAAGCGTGCATACTTTCTGTATGTCGTAGAACGATGCGTGGATGTCCTTCAGGGACAATCAGCTCGACGCAGGAACAACAAGTTCCTGGCCGATAATTTCGCCCCTGTGTCAGCAGAGACAGATCAGCAGAACCTGAAAGTGGTTGGGAAACTTCCCAAGGCGCTTGATGGCGTCTACGCACGCATCGGACCAAATCCAGTCCTACCGATATCTGGAGACTACCACTGGTAGGTCATCTAGGGCTTGCAGGCAAAGGTGTACTATATTGCAAGTAAGGGACGTGCAGATGCTGGAAATCTATCTGTAGCTCGATGCAAGCTTGCCATGGGTCTGCTTACTTCAGAGCAGTGCAAGGTCACAGCAGATCCTGATGTTAGTGATTTACCAGGTTTGATGGGGATGGAATGGTGCATGCATGCCGCATCAAGGATGGCAAGGCGGCCTACAGCAACCGGCTGGTGCAGACCAATAGGCTCAAGCGCGAGCGCAAGCTTGGCTTCCCTGTCTACCAGCGGGTATGTCATTGCCACATGACAAAACCATGGTTAGAATGCTGGAAGAATATGCAAGCTTTGTAGGATCCTGAGAAAAGGAGCTGAGGTACGAAGTTGGGAGGATCCCTGTCTTGAAGATGTTGACGATGTTGAAGAAGAGGCAGCATTTGTGAATAATTCAAAAAGAATTGAGTAAAAGCGATGAGTGAAACATAGTGGATACCGTAAATAAAGTACAAAGACCTGTGATAATGGCGCAGTTTGGGGACATGCGGGGCCTCTGGGGAGTGTTCCACGCGGGTCTGAGCCAGCTGCGGCTGAAGCTGGGAGTCACGCCGCCATCCGAGGGCATCGGCACAGCCAACACTGCGCTCGTGTACCACGCCAACAAGCTGCTTGCTCTGCATGAAGGCGACCTGCCCTATGCAGTTAGTGCCTCTGCTTGCCGTTGGACTGCTCTGACGGGCCTGCCATGTCATAATCGTACAATAGCTCATTCTAGCAACGTATCTATCCAGATCTATCTAGAAGGAACCTGCCGTACAGCTGCAATGTGAAAAATCCTGGGAGGCAAAGTGCTGAAAGTTTTGTAGCAGAATAGTGTGCATCTGTTTTGAGCAAGTGTGTGGTGTTTGACAGTTGAGGATCTTGTGCAATGGCATCGTGGACACCCTCGGGCGCCTCACTTTTGGAGGCAAAGTGAACCACCCCTTCACAGCTCACCCCAAAGTGGACCCCATCACAGGTGCTTTAATTTTTCAAGCCACCATTTTGCCACCTTCATGCATCCCTGCAGCACAAACTTTCTGAAGATCTTTCCGGATGGCAAAATGGGTGATCGTTTTGGTGTGTGCCTGTACAGGCGAGCTCTTTTTCATCGGGTATCAGATTGACAAGCAGCCAGCCGGCGTCCACTATGCTGGGCTGGACAAGGATGGGAAGCTGCAGTTTGATGTGTGCGTGGATCTCCAGGAAGGAGTCATGATGCATGACATGGCCATCACCCAGGCAAGCTGCACGTTTGTAATTTCTTACCGGCACATCTGATTCTCCCTTTCAATTAGAATGATTACTGGGGACCTCTTTTGGACAATCTGTTGTGCTTTCTGCAGGATTACGCTATTGTGCTGGATGTGCCCCTGGTCTTCAGACCAGAGGTAAGCTACTCCTTCTTCCTCCAGCAAAATCTTTCCCTGAAGTAAAACAGCATCAAAATCCAAAGGTCAATTGTTACTAATACTACTATAGCACGCTTTTCCTGCCAAGAGGCAAGGTGCGTCCTGCAGACAAGCTGCAGTTAAAGGTCAATTGGAGCGCCTCAATTTTCAGGAGTGATAATGGTGGATGGGCAATGCGCAGGTGATGGTGACGAAGAACAGGCTGCCTCTGGTGTATGACAAGAGCCGGCCGGCGCGCTTTGGAGTGCTGCCCAAGCGACCCAAGTCGGGCAAGGAAGTTGTGTGGTTCGAGCTACCCGCAGGTGGTGCTCCCTGACCTCACCGGCATCTGCTTAGACCTGCACTTTCCATGTTCATATGTCTTTGTAGATGAACTTGTATGCCTCGTTGTAGATGCTAAGTTGGAGGTCGTTGAGTCTCATTTGTGTTGCGCAGTGATGATCTTCCACGTGGCCAATGCATGGCAGGAGAGCAAAGACGTGATCAAGCTCTTCGCATGCTGCTTTGAAGACGTGAGCCATGCCCGCCTATTACCCCTCTAGAATTCTCCTGAACATGAACGGCTCTGCCAGTCACCATTGGTTTTCTTTGCTCTTGGGAATGTCTACATGCACACATTGAGAGGGTGGCGTCCGTGCAGTTTGATCTGGACCTGTCCGAAGACAATCTGCCGGACTCATTCCAGCCGCGCATGCGCGAGATGACCTTCAATCTGGCAACCGGCGAGGCGTCCACGCGGCAGCTTGCAGATGTGATCTGCGAGTTTCCGCGCGTCCCAGAGCACCTCACTGGTGCGCAGAAACACATGCATGCCTCTGCATGCCCGTGCGGGATATTTTGCCAAGCACTTCCAGCCAGGGATATTTAACGGGCACTTCTTTGTCCCCTTGCATGTCATGTTTCGGGCTTGCTTTGCATGTTCTGGGTTTGCATGTCATGTTTCAAGCTGTCATGCATGGCTGTTGACTGAGCAGGCTGTTGCAATGTTCTTGTTTAATGTTGCAGAGGCTCGCTGCTGCCCATGCAAGGGGGCTGTAATTAGCATTATTTGCATTGAGGAAAAAATCGTTGTCTGTGTCAGCTTCAAGCTGTGTCCTCGTGTTGTGCAGGGCTGCGGACCCGCTACACGTATGCCTCCTGCATGGACGGGGCAGCGATGGCGGGCAAGTTCCAGGGCATCGCCAAGCTGGACATGGGTGCCACCAACGGCGGTGCTGTGGCCGGCCGCCTGAGCCACGGCGAGGGCCGGTGGGGCGGCGAGGCAGTCTTTGTCAGCGCCGGCGGCCCCTCTGCAGGTGCTGCACAACTCACTAATCTATTAGTCAGCTGCTCAACTCACTAATTCAAACTTCAGCTGCCCACCGAGACGATGCTTGGGATATAGGAGGTCATTATGCTGCCTGTGAACTCGCATTCTTCTGGAGCTGATGCATGTTGAGGTGGAACTGGTTGCTGCCGGCAATCGTGCATCATGGTGTGTAACAAATGTGCTCACTTTGCAAGTCTGCTCGTCCCGCCCAGTGTGGTCGTTCTGTGTCTCTTGATCCTTGTTCATCTGGGGGTGCTGTGTGGCTGCAGCGGAGGACGATGGCTACCTGATGACATACGTGCACGATGAGACCAGCAACAAGTCCGAGCTGGTGGTCTATGACGCGCGCACAATGTCAGACGCGCCTGTTGCGCGCGTGCAGCTGCCGCAGCGGGTTCCCTATGGCTTCCACGGCATGCATGTCAGCGAGGCGCAGTTCCAGCAGCAAGTGGTTGCCCTCTGAGCTGCGTTTACTGTGTCGTGAAATACTTGGTAGCAGAAGGCAGATGCACTTGTACCGCGTGAGAGCCAGTGAGAGCCAGCGAGAGCCAGCAATCTCATTTCTGTTGAGAGACCAAGAGATCAGAGAGAAATCGAAAGTTTGACGAACAAAGTGCGCATGTGTGCACCAAGCTGCATTATTTGATGGGCTTGATTGTCTGCCCTCAAGTTATTGACTGGCACGATGCGCTGTGGGGCCTGTGCTAGTTTGAGAACAAGCGGTGTTGCAATGTGCTGTTGGTGCTTGCATACCTTTGCATGAATGATGACATATAATGCAATGATGACTGCCATCGCTGTGGTTGGTTGAGGCTTTTTTAACTGGATTGGCACAAAGTACATTCTATCGGTCCGTTTTGGCATCGACTGCTGCCATGCAGAGCTTACACATTTTGAGAATCAAAGTTGTATGTAAAGCCGCCACTACGTCTCGGACACACGCGAAGGTTGCTCTGTAGTAGACAGATGCATGCCCATACTGGGTGCCCCAAAATGACCTTGTTCCACCTAAATCATGAAACCATACAATGTAAGATCCTAAAGGACTATCTGACCTAACTAGCAGTGAAAAGGGTCATCAAGCTCACTCTTTCATTCTGAGCTGCAGGCAGCTCAGCAGCAGGCATCAGCATCCTGGGCAAGGCCGGATCATGGACTTGTGATTGATCTAGGATCACAGCAGCAAGGCAATCAATTTTCAAAAAAGAGAAATGACCTGCATCAGTTCTTCTCCACCTGCAGCTGCAGCTGCTGCCTGACACTGCTTCACATGCATGGACTGGTCTGGTTCAGACTGCGCTGTGCTGCGCATCATTTGCGCTTCTCCCTTGTATCCTTCTTTGCAGCCTCCTTGGCCTCCTGTTTGCGTGCCAGCTGGTAGAACAGGGATCCATCATACTGGCCACGCACTGCTTCCTTGGGCACAACACCCTGCACACACCACTGGCACTTTTGACAGCTGCTTTTCATCACATGCATGAATGATTCCGGTGTATATGTCAGGAAATGATCCCAACCTGTAACAAATGCATGAAATGTAGAGCACAGTCATCTGAGTTGTTAGTCATCTGAGTTTTTGGTTTTGCGTGGGATGTAGCATGTATCATGCAGAGCACTGGTAGCAGTCTGTGCAAACCTTCTCATTGTGGGCAGCGAGGTAGAGAGCCAGCCACTCCAGGAACTCGGCAGACCAGCCAAACAGATCATAGGCCTGGATTCCCCCACAGGCATTCACGTCCTCGTCAAACACAGCTGCAGATGTGACAAGTGTTGCTCACTGTGCACAAAGTGGAAAGTAAGGAGCAGCAGCAGCTCACATCGCGATGGTTGTGCCACAGTGCGAAGATGTCCCTGAGGGACAGGCCGCCCTTGTTGTCGCGGTCGTACTTGGCAAAGATCTCCTCAAACTTCTCCTGCACTCACACAAGCCATTTGATGGAGACGCGTGTAGATCAGCAGGATCTGGGGAGCTGCAGTTGCCATTGCTTTGACCAGACTGCATGACAATGGGTTCTTTGTTGTGCAGTCTGTCGATATGTTGAGCAAGGTAGGCAGCTGCAGGCAAGGATGGGCTGCATGGCCCATTCTTTATGGCAGTTGAGGGTTGAAATTCAGAGTAGGGCATACCGGCATGAAGCGGCCCTCCTTGTCATAGACCATGGAGTCGGAGCCATGGTGGCATTTGTGGATGTTGCCTGTGATGATGGGCAGGCGGGGATCTGGGATCCAGTGGTTGTGGGTCGGGTACGCGAGTGTGCTGTGGATCACAAGCACAGCATAGGCTGACAGCAGGACATTGAAGCCCATCCGGCGGAAGCCCACGTAGGTGTCCCTTGGGAATATCTTGCCTGCAGCCAACACAAATACCCCCTCTTTGATCAGAAGCTCCTGGTCAACAGAGAATCCTCTGCCCAGGATGTCCCATGCTCGAAGTGGATGCTGTGCCACTGAGGCATAGGAGGTTCAACAGCAGACTGAGAAAGTTGGAGTGCAGGAGGAAAGAGAGCCCCCACCATCTTTGTCTCGATCGAAAAAGTCGACATGCTGCTGGAGCACTGTCCTGTTCTTTGCAGCAGTGTCGCCTCCCTGGGGCCGCTCTGTGGACACTGCCCTCGTCGCATGAGGGAGCTCAGGATGAGAGATCTGCAACAACATGACATCAAGTCATAATAGAGAAGCTGAGACTTAAGCAATGTTGGCCACAGCAAGTGCCGTCACCCGATGGCCAGCGTCTCAACTCGAAGGCCGTACAGGAGGCCCAACCAATGCAGAATGCGCGAACTTCCTATTGTTAGGGAAATCTTGAAACCAAGAAATATATGAAAGACTGAACTAGGCGTCTTTTCTGATGGCCATTGCATTTTCTCGGACGGATGTACGGATGCCAAAACTTTTCGGCAGTAATATCTTTAAAGATGATCCCCCTGACCTCCACTAGAGTCCAAATTACTTTCTTATTCCAAACGAAGGCACCAGGGTGGCGCGACGGACCCGATCGAGGTTGGAAGGGATTCCCTTCAGTGTCTGTGGCGCTTCTACAATTCCCACAGTGACACCATCCACTGTCTGCGGGTTGTTCGCGTAATTCTGCCTCATGTCGTCCATGCGGGCTTTTTGCGCATTTCCAGAGAGGTTCTGAATGCTGCCTGCAGGCTATTGGGATCCTACGAGGACGCCGAGATTTGCATGCGTCGGCATATTAGACACATTTCCTCATTACCTCTCCGGTCGCACCATCATTAACCTCGGACACCATCCATATTGAGCTAAGTGGAATGCAGATATCAAGGCAGCGCGAGCGCCGAGTAAGGAAGGAAGGGCTGCCTTGCGGTTCTGACAGAGTGCATCCATATTGCACAGGAATGGCAAACTGGATTCAGCTGCAGATATCATCTCCGTAGAAGAAACTATTCTGAAGAAGCGCTGCTGAATACAAGGCCCTGCCTGGCTTTGAATTTCCTCGTCAAATAGAAACGTTTGTCTTACTGTCTATCAAATCAAAGTCAACAGCTTACAAGGGCATCTACTGACTCATGAGGCACGTCTGCAGCAGCCCTATCTAGATCTTCTACTGTCCAACAGGACACGTCAGCAACAAAGATGCTGTGTTACTGTATACTTGCTATAGCAGGAACCTCAACCCCGTTATCTGAATGATCAATTGCAATCTGATGCACAGGATGTGAATTTCAACATTCCTGCGCCAAGCTGACAGCCTGTTCTGCGATCACTGTTTGGAACTCAGAACCTGGACACCCATGCCACGTTGGCATCACACTGATCAGTATGGAATGCTCAACCCCAACAATCCATGCTATACAATTCAATGCAGTCATGCTGCAACCCCGTACACGCACCTCCTAATTTACAGATACAGCTGATAAGGATGCTGAGCTCCAGTTGGCCAAGTCCAGCCCTGAAGGTCCTGAGTCACATCAGATCAAAGATAGCAAAGACACCTTGAGAACAGGTGTGACATTCCACTGCCTCATTGCTCATTGGATGGAGGTCGGCAGGGACGCCCGTCAGAGTTTGTGGCGCCTCAACAGCTCCCACACAGATGCCGTCCACTTGTAGCTTGTTGTCGAGAATGTCTTTCTCCATTGTCTCGCGCCACAAGTCTGCAAGTCTTGATGGCAATCTAACCAATTGTTTTGTTAGGTAGAGCCCTTCTGGATGCATAAGCTTGGCTAGTGGGATCCCATAAGGATAGAGTCGTTGCATGCGTGGGGCCGTTTCCTGTTACCTCGCTTTCATGCCTGCGACCATTCTTGGACAAGAACAGTCCAAGCATACTGCCTGCAGATACTAAATCATACTTCATCTTTTAAAACGGGTTTCTGTAATGTACAGTGCCATGCTCAACCCTGACTGAGCCATTACCAAACAGCTGGTTTGCAACAAATTCCACATTCGAATGGGGCAAATCACTAAAGGCACGTGCTTCATGCTATATCGGCCCTTTCCACGCGCCAATGGAAAAGTATCCTCTCTTTATGCAACCCAATTTGAGGAGATCCCCCGTCTCAGAATGAGAAGTTAATGCACACGTGTCATTCCTGTACAGGTCATTCCTCTAAAAAATCGCTGCTTTAATCGCAGCAACAGACTGACAGAACTCCAAATCTACATCTACATTCCTACACCATAACGCGTGGACTGCATCATAGCATTCTTTAATGCATGATGAACAACATAGTACTGACGGACTCCTAAACCTAACCAGACTGTACATGTAGCCTGCCATCTGTCTCTCCATTGACTGCATCTGCATCCCACCGACGCTATTACATAATATATATACCTGGATATTACGTAAAATATATACCCAGAGTTAGCTCCGGGTATGTCTCAGTCTGATGTAATTCAGACTGAGAGTTGGCGCCTCAATGACGGAGGTCTGCACAATTGAGTAGTTATGGCCTCATGGCTCACTGTGGACCGACCTACTGCACCTGCACATTGGCAAGTACACCACTCTACCATCACACCCTCAGCTGGTGACCTCAACATGATTGCCATACTTGAGGAGCATGCAGCTCGCCAGAACACCGATGAGTATGATTGCACCCGTGGTGACAAGCAGCGCGCGAGGTACCTTTGAGGTATCCCTCTTTACAGCAGCTCTCCTTGCCTCAGTCTTGCGAGCCAGCTGATAGAAGAGTGAACCATCATATTGTGCACGCACAGCCTCCTTTGGCAGCAATCCCTGCAAGTAAATCAGGGCTTCATGCCTGAGGTCACTTAAGCATCAATTGCCTATCAGAGAATTGCCCGAAGAACACAGTTACATATATGCTATGGAACAAGAGGTGAGCATACCTTGTCATCAGCAGCAATCAGCCAGAGAGCGCTCCACTCAAGGAACTCAGCAGTCCAGCCAACAGGGTCAAAGATCTGCACCGCATGCACACAAATTTATTTCTACCCTCACGTTTGCGGACGCATGTTCAGCAGCTGCTTGACGATTGTCTGACATGTCAATGAGAGACAAGCTCAAGCTGAGAAAATCCCTGGAGAGGCAGGACACACATTGCGGTTGCCGTTGATCATGGTGAGAATGTCCTTGTAGTAGAGACCTCCCTTGTTGTCTTTGTCATACTTGGCAAACACCTCCTCTGCTTTCTCCTGATCAGTCATGCCAAAGAATACAATCAGCTTCTGGCAGTGTGTGACGTCTTAAGAACATTTGAATATGCAGATCAAGGGTATTCTGATCCAATAAGTGCAGGCTTGGAGATTCGCACCGGCACAAAGCGGCCCTCGGTGTCGTATGACTCTGAGTCAGAGCCGTGCTTGCACTTGTGGATGTTGTTGATCTTCACAGAGAAGAAGGGGTCAGGGAACCATCCGTCCTGAGAGGGGTAGGAGAAGGTGCCATGAATCACAAGCACAGCAAAGGCTGACAGGAAGATGTTGAAGCCGATCTTGTGGAAACCATTGAAGGTGTCCTGTGGGTACAAGATGCCTGCACAGCACAGCACAGCAACAGGCACATTACATGGATATGCTGTGGCTCAAAAGATTTCACAAAGCACAGTAGCACAGTAGAACAGTACTCCAGGGACTTATTCGGAAGATGCATGAATGCATGTGGTAGCTGTCTCACCATCTTTGTCAAAGTCAAAGAAGTCCACATGCTGCTGCAGCACCGTTCTGTCCTGGGGAGAAGGACCTCCTGAGGGCTTCTCTGCAGACACAGCTTTGTTCGCACGCGGCAGGCCTGGGTTGGGCATCTGCATTCACACGCCGATATATTTATGTGAACCGTGTCCGAGTGATCTCTAGCCAATTGTTTACTTTTCTGCCTCTCACTTGCAACTGATTGGCTAATGCTACTATAACAAATTACATTTTAAAGCAAAATAGTCGTGACAGGCATATGAGCTCATGGATGAAGGCGCTATCTGCACAAAAGCCTTCCATCCGGGTGTTGTCAGCATCTTGACAAGCTGATGCAAATATCTTTCAATGTGAAATTATCACAGTGGAGTAGTCCTGGATCTTTTAGAAGACCAGGGGCCAGACGTAGGGGTCAGGAATCAAGGATCACCTTCTCATCGAGGTTTTGAGGGGCGCCCTTCGTCGTCGTTGGCACCTGCGCAATCCCTGTTTTCACACTGTTGGTGCTTAGAGCACCATTGCTGCCGTTGTGAGCCATCTTGAAGACGGCTTGAGGAAAATGTCAATAATGATAGCAGTCGAAAATCCTCCTTTCTTGCCAAAGCTATTATTAGGACAGACGGAGCGCGTGTCTTTCTTCCGACATCGCCTCGGATTTTTACCGGAACAACTCCGGAACAACTTAGAAAGAGCCAACAGGGAGAAGGGACAAGGCTCTTGTACACATGGGAAAAGGATTCGCACAGATTCGGTGCCACAGATTGAGTCAATCAGATCTCATTGTTTTTTCTAGCATCGTTCAGGTACCTACTGCTTGTGCAACGAAGGGGCAGCAAGCTCTGCCGGATTGTCCGCTCGCCTGGAGACTTGAGGGCATGCATCTTTCAGGAAATACCTTGAGAATGACATATTCTGAATGAGGAACAAAAACACCTTCCGTCTCCTTGGTGCAAGATCAGGGCGCCTGTCGCTCTAGCGGGGAAAGTCAGGGCAGCCAGGTCGGTTTCTCGACTTCCGCGATGCGCGACCTTCACAACCTGACAAATACGCACAATTTTTCGGCAAGCAATTTTACCTGGAGCTGTTATAGTGCCGCAATTATTGCATAACACAACGGAAGGCTGCAGTGGGCTTTGTCCTGCTGTTCCATGACTACATCGGACAGCCTCCAAGCTTTCGCTTTGTGACATGGAAAGAAATCATTAATGTGGTCTCACGTCTGCAATACAGGATGCCGAGCATGCTGCGTTCTCTCGCTGCCCCTATACTAATTCTGCTGACTGCTGCGCTGCACCTGCCAGCCATCAGAGGGGCCCAGCAGCCAAGCCAGCTTTGCAGCTGCTCAGATCTGCTATGGAGGCCAGCACCGCCTCACATTCCGGAAGTGGTAAACTGGCACAGCAAACTGCTCAATGAGCTGGCAGAAGCAGAGGCTCAAGGGGTAAGGCACCGCTCAGTGTCACACAGAGCGCTCTTCGAATATACTGGAGCAGTACACGCATGGCAGTAGATTGTGCAGTATTCAGCAAATTTACAAGGTTGCGTGCACAGAAATTGCCATTGCAGCTGTTTACCCTGGCAGAGTTCTGTTATCTATGTTACCTGTGTGACCTGACGCTAGAGCCAGATCAGGTGTTTTGACAAGTGCCGCATCGCAGGGGTATGATGTGCTATTTTATGGGGACTCCATCACGATGCGCTGGAGGGATGACTGGCCGGCAAATGACTGGGGTGACAAACCGCTGCCGCCGAACACCCCAGGAGGCACACCCACAGGAATTTTCAATGCCACCTTTAGGAGCAAGTACACAGCTGGCATCATGGGCATTGGCAGTAAGTCTCTTGCTCCCTCAAATTCCCCTCAACCTCGACAAGAAGCTGCAGATCGATCCCGCCAGCCTTTGCTGTTCCATGCAAGTCCACATTGCCAGGCACCTCCATCCGTACCGTTGCATTTCCGTGCCGATAGCATGAACTCCGCAATTCATGATGAAGCTGGCATAATAATGTTCGTCAACCTGTCTGAATATCTGTAGAGATGCCAGCATAATGGCAGTTGATGTTGAGATGTCTGAGAATGTGTCTTACAGGTGATACAACGGCGAATCTGTGGTGGAGGGTCATCAATGGGGAGCTGCCACTGACCAGCCCGCCAAAGGTGGCTGTCATTCTCATTGGCACCAATGATCTGGGCGCCATAGAGACATGCCTGAAGGATGGCGGGGCCGAGCTGGAAGCAGCTGCAGGGACAAGCAGCAGGTGGCTCCCCTCTCTTTTGTACCATTGCAGCTGACTTGCACCGGGCTTGCACCTGCACACCTTGCCTCCTGGCAGAAACAGCGTATAATGTAAATAATGATTAGCCCGCTCTAAACTGGTCATGATGATGATTTTCATGCAGCAAGCTTGCAGTATCGACTACAAGCAAAAAGGAGTGCAGAGGGGCCGCAGATGCATGGGACCTCTCATCACCAAAGATTTGCATGCATTTGGAATTGTTCAATATTCCACCCACTGGCTGACAGGGTATGCGCATGTGCAGGATAAGGCACATGGTGGCCTACATGAGGAGGAACGCGCCAAACATGCATGTGGTCATTGTTGGCATCCTGCCACGTGGCGCCTGGACCTTGGATGACAAATGGACTTGGCCCAACCGCATGACTGCGGCCATAAATGCTGTCAACACGGCCTCCCAGGTTTGCGTCCTGCTCTGCATGTGACATCATGACATCTGCCGACCAACGTTTTGCTAGGGGTTCGGCACACGCCCTGGTTTGTGACATGGAACAGCACAGAGCCTGCCCTCATGTGAGCCGAGCAACTCGTTGCACAAGAAAATTGCAACACACAATGTCTGCAATGTTTTGCTGCGTCCAGGGATTGACAATAGAGGACAACATGATCCACTATGTGGACTGTGGAGAGGGCCTGGTCTTCCCCAGCAACAACACGGTGAATGGGCGGATCCTGCCAGATGAGCTGCACCCCAACACAGAAGGTTATAGGAAGCTGGCTGCGTGCCTTGGCCCCGTCGTCGATGATTTGGTAGCATGTGAGTCTCTGCTTCCTTCTTTTCCAACATTTTCAATTGGCAAACTGACACCAAAGGGTTTGCAAGGATGGGCATCGTTGATGCATGGCATGCATGATGTGAGTCCCAGATGTGTCCCAGACATAGTTGCACCATACGAATTCGGCCATTCGGCATACGGTGTACATTCGGTCGTATTTTCGGTGTTTTGGGTCTAAAAAGGCCGTTTTTGACCGAATTCCGTATGTTTTCAGACCGTATGACCGAATATAGGGCCGTATATTCGGTCCCCAAAAAATGAACCGACCGAATGGTGCAACTATGGTCCCAGAGTAGTGAATTTCCCTTAGTATTCTCAGAGGACTCCTCTCAGAGGACTCCTCTGTATGCATGGAGCTGTGATTGTAAGACCCTCATGAAAAGACTGCCATGCAGGGGGCCCAACAAGGAACAATACTGTTCTGCGGGACATCCCAGACAGCTACACGTCAACCTGCGATGGGTACACAGGGGTCAGAACAGCCACCCTCAGCTACAATGCAAACACTAGAAGGCAAAGACCTGATAGGTAGTGAGCTGTACAGCAGATCAGACTCTGATCATCAGCAGACTTCACTAGATAGGAGGAATTGAGAATGTTCATATCAGCCTGTACCAGGAAAATTAGAGGAAAGAGGAAGGGAGACTTGCAAAAAGCCTGTCCATAGGAATGTAACGCCGGCCCTGCCAGATACATGACTCATTGGTTTGGTGAGCAAGAATCTTCTCAGGCAGGTTCCTCACTGAGGGGATCCTCAGGGACTCATTTCTTGCGCTCCTGCGCAAATATTTGTTTGAAAATGTAAAAAAGAAGCACGTTGCAACACTGCATCACTATATGCGAAGTTGTGCATTCTCCAACCACATGCATGCCGGTCGGGAGCAGTTTCGGATTCAATCAATTCAACGTAGGGGAAGCTCTCATCATCCAATAAACCACAGTCTGACCAGCAATAAGCAAAATATAATACGCATAACCACTCGAGGAACACCGGTCAAGCACAAAGAGAGAGGTAATTGCCCAAGTTGTCACGACGGACAATCACTCCTGTACACTTTTAGACACGAATTCTTGACTTGTCGATGTCCAAGAATTCATGCTGGACTTAGTGACATAGATCAGCCTTGCGAAATACCGTTTCTTCACAATTGGAACTATTTTTCGGCGCTGCCTGACAGGCCTCCCTTGCTCCATCATGGCGAGCTTCAGCTCGGATGAGAAGAATCACAACGTCTCAGATCTCCGTTTAAGTGTGGTTCCTCAGAGATTTACAAAGGTACGACAACTCCGACATGCCAGACAATTGCAAAGCCCTACTCTGAACTCAATGAAGCTGACTGGCTGTCATCCAATACAGGAGGTGCACTTCATAAGACACGGGGAGGGGTTTCACAACATCGGATATGAGGGAAACCTGGATGCCCATTTGACACCCTTTGGCTGGCACCAAGCTGAAGCTCTCCAGCGACACATCAAGACCCTCCAGCCCCCCTTGGACATTCAGGTGCGCTTTCTACAGCTCTGCCGGCCTTCTGTGCTTCTCTGCCCCATATTATGTCACTCATTCCTGCCACAGCTTTGCTTTCATGTCCTGCCATAGTGGAGTCAACGTTGTTATTGGCATTGCGCGGTTTTGCTGCCAGAGGCAGGGTGCCTCTGCCGACAAGCTGCATATAAAGGCTGCCAAAATTCCACCTCATGTTGGACTCACGAGATCCAAGCAAGACCCATCCAACTAGAGTGGTCCGCGCGTTAACACTTGCATCAATATTTTCAAGTCTCCTTTCTTCATCTATCTGTGCATTTGCTCTTGTTTCGAGCCCCCAGCCCTGTACTTGCAGCTCGATTTGCCTTTGGGCAGGCCATAACAAGCATGGGACACATTTCTCTGGTGCTCCTCTAGATTGTGCGGACTGATCATGGGCACGTTGCTCAGTATCAATACCGCCCCCGGCCAGCCATGGCCCAAAAATACCCCCAACATTTTTGCAGCGCTCTGTTGTTGCAGGTTGTCATTGTGTCACCGCTGATGCGCACACTGGAGACAGCGGCCGGGGTGTTTGGGGGGGGCGGCAGCGCCACAGCTCAGCCGCTGATGCTGCGCCAGACGGGCGCGCCCAGGGAGGTGTCAGCGCATGATGCCATCGGCCTGCCCAGTAACCTGCCCTTCGTTGCCACAGAGATGTGCAGAGAGCGAATGGGTGCGGCTTCTGCACTTTGTTTCCCACATCAAATTCCTCACAGTATTTCCTACAGATATGAATAAAAGCTGGAGCCTGCTTTTCTGCATGCCAAGAGACCGGGACAAGGCAAAGTCAGAGCGTCCATCGAGCAATTAGCTGTGCTTGTAGGTCCAAACCTGTGTGATCAGCGCCGGCCGCTGCACCTGACGAAGGAGCACTTTCCCGGTGTGGACTTCTCGGCGGTGCAGACGGATGACGATGTGCTCTGGGAGAAAATCCACGATGAGCAGCACAGTAGCGGAGAGTACGATGTGGGCGAGAGCGAGGTTGCAGTCACACTCAGGGGGATCAAGTTTCTGAGGTGGCTCATGACCAGGTCAGCAAAATTATTGCCACAGCTTTTTGGCACATTCGTGACTCATGTCTCTGTGAAAGAATCTCTTTGAAATGACAGGCACTACTCACATTGCCTTGAAGCTCAAAGAGGCTATAGCTTGTTATGTGTTGGCAATATTGTTTCATGCACTCCCATTCAATGTTAAAGGCAGCCACTCCTGCTTTTCTCAGAGTTTGCCTTCTGTTGCAGTCTCCCTCTCAAGTTGACTGTAGATCAGCATTGGGGCACGTGTGCATGCGTGCAGGCCGGAGACGCGCATAGCTGTGGTGGCGCACGCGGGCTTCATAAGGCACACGCTGTCAGCCTTCGCTCCCGAACTGCCCCCCGCGAACCAGGCCGAGCTGACGCGCGAGTTTCTGAATTGCGAGATGCGCACAGTGGTGCTCAGCGACACTGGAATCCATGCGCCTGAGGACCCCACTGCCTTCCTTGGGGGCCGCCAGTGCCTGGACGGCGTTTCCGTGGCCGCCCAGTCAAGCGCTGTGTGAAGCCTGCTGCAGCATGTCGGGCGGCTCTTTGCCCTCCAGATGTGTCACAATTGATGGGGATGTCTCTTATTTCGAAATAGGGCAGGGAATTTCCGGTCCCACACGAATTCGATGAAATCAATTTTACAATGTCTGTATTCTGCCTGGGCACATTGTCCACTGGATTGAGATTCTGAACAATTTGAGAACATACCGATATCGAGTAGAAAATTGGGACACTACTGTTTGCTTCATTATCGGAGGAGTCCGGGCAGAAAATCAGAAGCTGCAGGGGCTACACCAGGAACACAATCATTGATATGATCTGACACATCACATGGTGTGCACGTAATTGCTCTGTAATAAATTTAATTTTGGGGAACATTGTTTCTCTGTAACTCGAGCTCGGCTCATGACAAGCGCAGGCCATGCCAACAGTGGTACGGCATGTCTCGAAGGTAGTTCTGCTTCATAGCCTTATTGCCAGCTGTGCTTGACTCGTGGCTTATTGGCACTCACATTGTCGAGTCGCTGGACATCACCTACATTCCAATGTCACAAAACCTTTGAAGGAATCCATCATGCGCTCTAAAGAAAATTTCCAATGAGTGCGATATAAGGTGGGCATCCATGATGTTGGGTGAAGGCTAGCAAGTACAGGGGACTCACATAGCCTGCATGTGCTAGTGCTGTCAGAACTGCAGCTCCAAAGATTTTGTCTCGCGTGGCAGGTGCAACCCTGTTCTTCAGGCCTATGCGGACTGCACACACGCATGTGCTTAGCAGCAAGACATGACTACAACCGTATAATGTAGCAGTTCTGCAAGGCAGTGTTTCAGGTGTGAAAACAAGAGAAAGCACGAGGGGTGTACTCAGAGGGAGAAGTGGTGCATAGATGAGGGGCAATAAAATGCTATAGTTTGGTCCACGTTTCCTGTGCGAAGAGCGATCATCCAATTTTAGGATAATATGGCTTGCAAACACAGCCGTACAACAAGCTATTCTACTAGTGCTTGGTTTTGGCAGTAATTGCTTGAAAGGGATGTGACAGATCACCTTCGGATCGGCTCCTCTCCTGAACTGGAAAGCTCCTTAAACTCAGTTCCCATTTCAAACAGAGAAACCTATGTACCAACCATCCCCAAAACAGCAATTGGTACAATCCTTGCTCCGAATGGTACTGCACTGGACTTCATGGAGTGTGTCTACGACGGGAGATATCTCCGAATTGCTGATGCTGATGCTGATGCTGGCACCGGCACCACCTACAGGGAAGCTTCCAAATTCGCTCCAGGTGGCCAGGTGACGACTTCCGTTTGGTACACACCACAGAGAGTATCACCGCTCCGGCAGCCTGTATCTGTGCACTGCAGAAAAGCAATCGAAAAAATTTCTCGGGCTGCCGGTGATAATCAAGTACAAACGAAGATCCTACCAAGAACAACTTCAGCGGAGAGGAATCCAGCGGAAAGGAATCACAGGTCTTGAAGACTTGACTTCCCCCGGAGGCTCAGCACACTTACGCATCACGGTAAGGAAAAGCACCTTGACAATAGCTGTGCAGTTTTGTGAGAGCAATCGAGCACAGTACCAGATTTTATTTGCCATGGTGCAGCTTTGGCCACAAGTACTTCCTAACCAAGCTGCGGAGTGGTGGATGAGCACGGCAACATGACGGATGCAAGAATTGGTCAAAGCGAAGACTGCGACACGGCATTGCTGGATCGGAGAAAGCCCGCTGTTGGAGGTGAGGAACGAAATTTCCCATCGTTGCCGATGCTCGCTAACTAGCAGCCTGTCTTGGTGTCACACATCGCCTGCCACGCCAAGAGGCGCTTAACGAATTACTGAACGGCCATTAGTGAGCAGCATGTCTCCTTTCTTCTTGCGCATTTTGTTCCTGTACCAGACCAGAATATCTCGGTCTTTTCAGCAATCACGACGTTTTGATATCATTCAACACACATACCATGGCGTTCGATCCTGACAGCCTTTGGCCACGATTTGATAGCCCACAAGTTCCTGCACCTGCTCAGCTCTGACATTAGGGCTATCGGATGCGCAGGAGATGCGTTCCAGCAGGCTGCGGCGTCCCTCGCAGCAGGCCTCCATCCAGGTGCTCCACTGCAAAGTGCCTACACTGCATTGCCTGGCCACGCCTCTGGTGGCCACATTGGACAGGCAACCCCCGCACAGGTCAGCTACAGCATTGGAGGCAGCGCGACACAGCGTGAGCAGGACAGCCGCCCACAGCTCCCCCAGTTCATCGGAGAGTCTTCACCCCCTGCCAGCATGCTAGCCGGCCCCAGCCCCAGCCAAGCCAGCATTGGCACATTGAGCAGCGCGCAGCAGGCTCAGTACCCGCGCCTGGCAGTCCCCATGAGCATCCCAGGGCAGGTGGCACTGCCAGGGGAGGTCATGGGCTCCATCACCCTGCCAGTCCTCAACATGTCCCCCTATCCAGTGGCTCTTGCTGAGGGGGGCTTGGGTGGGAGCCCAGTCTCCATGAGGCCCCTGCCAGGCAGCCCCTTGCCAGGGCGGCACATTGGCGAGACAGCAAAGATTCAGAAAACAGGCAGCGGCAGGGAAGTGCTGTTTAGCGGTGGCAGCAATCCCAGCAGTGTGGGGGCAGGGAGCAACCTAGGAAGTGGGCTCATGGACAGCGGCACAGCAACAGTGGTGGCTCAGCAGGAACAGCTGCTGACACAGTCTGCGGCGCGGCAGCAGCTGCACAAGGACCCTTGCATGCATGGCGGGCCTGTGGGAAACACTGTTCATAGTGTGGGGGGTGTGCCTGGGGAGCTAGGGGAGTCTAGCAGTGTCAGGCAGCCAGGTACTGTCCTGACTGCTGTCTGAGATTTGGTATGTTGAGTGCAGGGCTATTACATATTAGGCTGTGCTGTATTTGTCTACAATGTATTGTAATGTAGCATTTGACTGCGCACAGCTTGCACGATCATCTCTCCTACCCCATGCGTAAGCGTTTCAAAGGCACTTCAGCAGCTGAAGGTGGGCTGTGGACGTTTGCAGGTGATGAATCGGTGGGGCAGAGTGCATCATCACCTGGCCAGCTTGAAGTATTTTATGGTGGTGCTGAGAGCAGGGGTCATCGTGACTATCAGCAGGTACAGAGATATTAGGCATGTGGCGGCACCTGCTCAAAGGGAACTGGTAGACATGCTACCGACCATCTGCTATGCTAACACAGGATCGACACACCATCATACGACACTTTGAGCCACATTGCGACACTGCAGCGGCTGGTCCGCCACAGAAGCTTGGCCTTGCAGCGGTATTTGATGGCCATAAAAGGTGCCAGGCGGCTGAGCTTGCTCACAAGCGTCTCCCAGAGCTGCTGTCAAGGTACCTCACATGCACCTTCTTCTTTCCTCACTGTTGTACTGGGCATTTTTGATTGCATGCTGTGCAAGTGTGATTGCACATAGTAAACTGCCATGCATGTGTGTTGATCGATGGAGTGGAATGGAAAGGCAGCATTTAGCTGAAGAGAAAGGGGCTTTGAACGCAGAGATCCGAAGCTCTTCAGTGCCAACAAGGGCAGCGGCAGGGACGAAGTGTGCAGCGCGATAGTTAAGAGCTTCAAGACCCTGGACAAGGAGATCCTTGAGGATGCCCGCAAGAGCGACATCAAGGACTGCCAGTACGGGGGCACAACTGCTCTCCTCGCGCTGCGCTTTGACAAAGTGAGCTACCTTCAAATTTTGCAAGGAGCACATCTTCACTATCATTGCATTCTGGTAGGAAAAATCCTGACAGTCAGGCAGTTCACTCTTGCTCTTTGACTCAGGGACCACCCTTTACTGTTTGAGGCAGACCACCTACTTCATTTTCTTCACGCTCTGACAACTTGGCTCCCCTGTTCGCCATGAGATCAGCAGCGCCATGCTCCTGAAGGGCCCACCATGTAGGGTAAGCAGTGAAGCAACATTAGACATTAATGATTTAGTTCTAAGGATATATATTTACTTTTTCAGCTTCTTTGTCTTCAGTTTTTTTCCCCCAGTTTTTTTAGTTACCCAATCCCATTTAATTCTAGCAACTCATACCCCATGGCATGCCAGGTGCTGTACGTGGCGCACACGGGGGACAGCGGGGCGGTGATGGCGTGCGCGGCGTTTGACCTGCAGTTCCCGCTGCGGCTGACGGCAGACCACAAGCCAAACCGGCCGGACGAGCATGCGCGCATCCAGGACGCCGGAGGGAACATTGACGAGGCGCGCGACCGCGTAGTCAGCGACCCCAAGCCCCACAACCACCGCGTCACCCTCCTCAACATGTCCCGGTGCGCGCCAGCCGATGTTCACACAGAGACACTGGTGCTATTTCTACAAGATTGGCAAAGCCAACCCAGAGGGCAGAGGGCACAGCGCAGGATGCCTGCAGCCACAACACTCTGCATCCTACCATGGACATTTCGTATGCCGCACACAGCTGCTGTGCCCCTGCAGCGAGTGGCAGCCAGATGGGTCAGTGGCTATGAGCAGGCCTCGCCTTCTTCTGTTCTAAAGCTGTATACCAATGTCCACACTTGGCGGCAGGAATCAGGATGGTTGAACAGGATCCTACCTACTGCAGAGCATGTGCGCAGAATGCTGTCTGGAACTTTTAACCGGTCAAGGACTGAATTTTGAGCGATGCGGCAGGTCGCTGGGGGATCCGCAGTTTAAGAGGGGCAAGGGCGAGAACACGGTGGAGTGCATGCCAGATGTGCGCCGCATCGAGCTGCAGCCGGGTGACACTGCTCTGGTGCTGGCCTCCGATGGCCTCTGGGACAAGGTCTCAGACACAACCGTTGTCGCCGTCCTTGACAAGGTGAGACTGCAGCCAGGAAATGGAAGGAAACGCTTGGAATGCTCTCTCTGTCTAGCTGTTCCATGCTCTACTGTGCGTGCCTTGAATGCCTATCGTGTTTCTTTCTTGCTCTTTGCTGTGCATGCTTGGATGCCTGTCAATCTATCTGTTCTTGCTCTTCGCTCTGCATGCTTGCAATGCCCTTTTCATCTGTCTGAGCATTAATTTTGTTTTGAATGCGTTGTCCATCGATCTGAGTGTGCTCCTGGGTATTTTCATGCAATGTTGCGGGCAAAGTTTGAAGCAGGAGTTGGCATTGTAGGTGAGGGCGAAGAAGAAGGCTCTTGACGACTCGACAGCAAAGGCTGCAGCGCAAGCCCTGGTCAATGAAGCGTTGAGAGAAGGAACACATGACAACGTGACCGCTGTCGTCATGCTTTTCAAATGGGCGTGATGCAGTGCATAACTGAGCTAGAAAATGAGCTGTCCAATGCACCAAGACAGCAGAATCTGGCAGTGAGCCAGATGCTTCTGAGTCTTGCAGAATGAAATAGGACATTGCAGCTTTATGGGACTGAGAGTGGCGCATCAGCAACTAAGAGCTGTGCAATATGAACCTGCATGTACCATCAGAGATTATGAGCGGCCACGATGGCCCTGCTGCTGAGAATCCTGTCACACTTGTCGCAGAGCTGAGCGTGAGAGACTGACTTGCAATATCAGGTGTAATAAGATAACACTAGCAACTGCATTGAAACTGGTAAATGGACTGCATGTGCATGCACACGCGCACAGCGTGCATGGCGCGAGGTGGTGAATTGTGAGTCTCACCTGGCAGGCTTGAGGAATCTTCAGAAGGCCGGGGCTGCCCGTTGCAACAATTAGGGTGGACCAAAGGCTTGGCTTCCAGCGACAGCAGGCTGCACTGTAATGCAGAACTGAGATCTCTATGACCAACCGGAATATTTCTTCCATTTAGTGAGCGAAGGGATAGCTTCCTTCCAAACGGAAGCCAGTAATCAGTCACGTCTGACTGATGGCTTCTCCTCTGTGCGATTCGTGGTCAGCGCATACGGGAGAAGGTATCTGGACGGATCAAACGTTAGATGTTCTGTTAAAACCCTCCTGTGCAGGATAATGGGAGCTGTAAAGTGTTTATCTTCCTAAATCCATTGTCTGCTCGTGGAGGTGAGTGGCTCGACCGAAGTACATTTGCTCTTCTGATCGCCGGTCCGCCCTGTAGAACTTGCTGCATATGATGGATTTGCGCTAATTCATTGATTTGGGACACATATCTGATATATATTGATGTATTAAACGGTTGGCTTCGCTTGCCGAAGTCGCTCCTCTTGCCCAGAAGCAGCTCTCTAAAACCTTGCTACTTCAGCTTGCATCATTATACTGGATTTAATGCACTTGTAGGCTCATTCATTGCCTGTGGTTCTCTTTGTTCTCCAAATCCCGTTCTCACCTGTAAGTATGTTGCCAACAGGTTGCAGCTAGCGCTGGCCAGTATGTCAGCACCATGCAGAACGATGCTGCAGCGATCTATGTTGGCTTGTAAGGGGACAAGATGGATTGCTCCATCCGGCCGAACAATGATTCGGACCAGACATCGGCCGGGGCGCAGAGAGGTCGTCCTAGCCAGAGCTGCTCCAAATGATGAGAAGGAAGCGGTTTCGCTGTCAGATCTCATTGCGTTTGAGGTGTGTAGGTCCCTACTCATCTAGAAAAGGATGTTGCTGATGTTGCCTTAATCATTTTTCCTTCTGAAATCTGCGTGCTCAAAGCAGGCAACAGGACTCATCATATCGTAGAGCATGCACCTGCATGAATGTTGCAAAGAGCACAATTGTGTTGCCTCTGCAGTCTGGACCCAAGCCATCAGATGCACAAAAGGGTACTGGAGGGGGGGATACCAATGGAACAGAGAAGAAGCCTGATCCTGAGGAGCTTCTGAGGAGAGCGGTGTGCACATTGCCTTGCTAAATATTTTCTTCAGTTTGGCAATACCATGCAGTTCCTTTTAGGATCGGAATCCCTTTCAGCAAATGCTTTGACTACCTTCTTTTCTTCAATCAGTAATTATTGAATGCAGACAGCAGCGCTGGATGCAGCACGGTCAGCGCTTGAAGCCAAGCGGCAGCAGTCGCAGCCCCAGCGCTCAGGAACATTCTCATATGCCAGTTCGAGGTGGGCCCTCACCAGTTCCGACACATGTTCGGGACCGCAGATTGCCTTGGCACACAGCCTCGCAAATGCAGGCATTGCAGACGCCAATGAGGAACCAGAGAACTGAGACCGCCGTGACGCTGCCAGTGCCGTTTTCAGCATCCCAGCCCAATTTAGCATTGGGTTGTCGATTGAACTCTCATGTTTTTGGCGCTGCCAGGCGGGATCTGAGGAGCGCGGATGTGTTCCGGCCGGAGGACGACCAGGATGCGCGCCGCGCCGACCTTGAGCGTCTGCTGGCGGCCGACCGGGGCAGCATATCCTGGGACGACGAGGTGACCCCTCCCCAGCCCATGATAGCCCTCCCTCACACAGACTCTTGTGACCGCAGCATGCATCTGCAGTCCCGAAATGAATATGGCATGCACCCTTCTCACTGCTTAAGAGACCTGAAACTCTTGAGACCTGGGAGACCCACTGATGTGCTGACAGAGGAGGCAGGGTCTGTAAAGCTGGCTCTTGGCTGCCCTTGGAGGGGCCCAAGTCTGCTTGCTTGCCACTAGCTTCACCCGCAGGTGGAAGCGGCCTCTGCAATCAATTCAAATGTCAACAAGACATGCTGTGCTGCGCAGGAGGCGGAGGTTTCCGGCAGGACCGGCGGCGCGCAGCCAAGCTGGTCCGAGGGGTTCTTGAGCGGTGGCAGCGGGGAGGCGGGGCCGAGCGCCACGGAGGAGTGGGTGCCGCAGCTGGCGCGCGCAAACGTGCCTGATGCCCCCAGCGCTGAGCTGGAACTGGCCGAGCGGCCCTCCGGCATGCTGGACTTCCTCTCACAGGTCAGTATCAGGGGAAACAGCCCTTCCCCCTCTGCTGCCTGCTCGGTACTCATTTTTGTTCAGGAGTTGGTGCCCTCCTTGTGCAAGCACCTGTGCGTGCTAGTGCTGGGCTGTGATCAAGCTGCAAGATGGCAGCTTGCAGCTAGCTGGTTTTTGTAGCTAGCCGTTGTAGAAGCTTGGGTGAAGCAGTCAGAAGCTGGGACATGCATGGAAGCTAAGAAGTTGACAGTTGATGAGCGCACACCGGATATTAAATCCAAAGAGCCAGTGCAGGGGTGTTGCAGTTTCATGCTTCTATATTATATGATTTGCTTCGTCTCGGGTACTGCAGGATGCCCAGGACATAGAGGCTGCCAGGCAGAAGGCGCTGCCGCCGCTGCAGTCGGTCATGGACCTCACCTCGGCCTTCCAGCCGCCGCAGAGGGGGGAGGCCCCCGTCACCGCCGAAGCCGCACCATCCTCAGCAGGTGCAGTGCCACTCATTCTTTGGTGTCTTTCCGGTGCGCTGTATAACAGACAAATGCTGTCTCATGCCTTCCTTTGGCTAGTCAAGGAGCCAAATGGCCTCTGTAGAGGGGGTAAGCCATACCCGTATTACACCTAGCCACGCGGCTGAATGCGTACCCGCCATTCTCTCAATCACCCAATAGCAGGGAGATGATGTAAAAAAGGTGGGGATTCTTAGAACAAGTGTTTGTGGGTGTGTGCAGGTCAGCTGATGCAGGATGGCAAGGGCCAGCTGGCGGATGGCACCAAGTACCTGCGCGAGAGTGGGGAGGACTTTGGGCCCAATGGCTTCTGGCGGCGCTGGACCTGTCTCAAGGGCGTATCTGCCGCCGGCAAGGTACCCTGCCCGCAACCAACACACCCTCAGCACGTCCCAGAGTGCCTGCTGTTGCAGAAACACACAGATGAAAATACCAGCAACAGAATTTGCCAGGTCTTCAGACTGACTCTGACACTTTCATGCCTGCTGCAGACTGGGAAGAGAGCAGTGTCTCCGAGCTTTCACTAGAAGTCACAGTAGCATTTAAGGGTGTTCAGGGCATATGTGTTGTTTCACAAACGTGAAACAGACGAAATCTTCTCACGTGCACATCATGACTGCAGCTGTGGCCCACGTTTGTGTATGTGTAATTGTGGGTCCCACTGTCACAGATGAGGACAGAAGCATTAAAGTGCGCTGTGCTTGTGCTTGATTTGCAGGTGGAGTGGGAGGAGCGGTGGTGGGAGGAGAGCGACTGGGCGGGCATGCGCGAGCTGGGAGCGGAGAAGAGCGGCTGCCGCGCGGATGGCGCCGCCTGGTTTGAGACCTGGCGCGAGGCCATCGCCTTTGACCAGACCAACGGCGAACCTATCGTCGAGCGCTCCGCCCACAAATGGGCCTGCGATGGCAAGGTGGGCTGTGTGCGAGGCTGATGCATGCGACTTGGCACAATGCAATCGAACTGATTTCCAGAGTCCCAGCCACAATGTAAGTTTGCCGAATGGCGCAGTGTGTTGTTTTGTAGCTGACATGATGACCCTTAGGGCTGGCCTGCAGCTGGCCTGCAGAGCACTTTTTTGAAGCTGCAAGTGGCTGTGCCGTCTGGCAGTTGTCCAGCTGGAAATTATTTCTTAGACATGCTGAGAAATTACAGACACAGCAAAGGTGTCCAAATCAGCGAGCCATGTTGGTCAAGGTATGCCGGTTTCAAACAAGGGTGGCTGGTGCGTGCAGGGTGAGGAGTGGGAGGAGCGGTGGGGGGAGCAGTACTGGAGCCTGGGCCGTGCCAACAAGTATGCCGACAAGTGGGGCAAGGAGGGGAACAACGTTTGGCATGAGCGCTGGGGCGAAGACTACGACGGCGACGGCGGCTGCGTCAAATACACCGACAAGGCACGCCAACCCCCATTCCTGCCTCCAACAGAAGATGCACTCACACGTAAATAGTGCGAGCGCCAGGGCAGGGAGAAAAGGCTGCCTTGCGGTTTGTTTGACTGCAATTCGATCAACAATCCGCCCCAGGAGCACGATGGACCACATCGCCTTTGCATCTCCTCTCCGCACATCTCCACTACTCAGCACTACCTGCTGCATGCGCCAAGCTCTGGCTCTGCACTTTGTGTGGAAGTATGCAGAGCTACATGTATGACATTGAATATGCATGAGTGTGTGGGGCACGTGCGCGCAGTGGGCGGAAAGGTTGCTGGAGGGCGGCGGCAACGAGCAGTGGGGGGACAAGTGGGAGGAGCGCTTCAAGAACGGCGCTGGCTCCAAACAGGTGCGCTACTCACTGCCAACCCTGTGCTGCACACCACAAGCCTCAATGCGCAAGAGAGCAAAGCATCCAAATTTCTGCTGAGAATGCGGTAGGCAGAGCTCCTTTGCAAGGAGGGCAGCAGTGCGGACAAAGGCATTGCAGGGCATGCCAAGCTGGCTTGATAATTGTCCTCTTTCCATGTGAAAGAAATGAAAGTGGCCTTCTGGTTTGCATGGTGCGGGGATATCGACCATTGTGAGAACCAGAGCAATCAATGGACACAATAGCTCAGTCAAATCCATATTGGGAAGATGTGAATGGGAAAATCTGTGATGGCACACGCAGGGCGAGACGTGGACTGTGTCGGCGGGGGGCGACCGCCACCAGCAGTGGTGGGGGGAGGACCATTTTGGCAATGGCTGGGTGCGCAAGCACGGCAACTCCAGCACGGGGGAGCAGTGGGATGTGTCGGAGCAGATGGACACCTACTACAATCCCATCCCCCACTTTGGCTACAAGCTCGCCTTGGACCACAGCCCAACTCTAAAAAATGTGCCCACTCTGCCCCGCGGCGGCGACGAGCTCGGCTCGGGCATTGACGACCTCTGAGAAGGGCGATCTGAACGAGATCCTAGATATTAGAGGGAGATCTCAGATCTGCCAGGCTCTGGGCTACCAAGCGGTTGAAAAGATAGGAAGAATTGCTTCTTGTGCTCCCTTTGGAACCATGCACTTGGTCCCGCTGGTGTACTGTACTGAGGTTTTTGTGAAACGTGATTCAGACTGCCATTTGCCTTGTTGAGAGGCTTGAGATCTGGCAGCACTGCTGTTTGCGTCAGAGGCGGCAACGTCAGAGGCGGCAACAAAGAAACCTGATATGTTTGGTTGGTGGACGGCTGCTCATCTTGCAATGATTCAGAATAGTTGGTGACTTCCGGTGGGTCCTTGTATCGCTAGCATGATGTCAGGGTTGTAGAGTCTGGTTGTATGCAGTGATATGTAGAATCTCTCTACTAGCAGAGGCTGATAGGAGACACCCGGGCTGGGCGTTTGCAGTGAGCTGCACATTACTGTGCACCTTGTACGAAAATTATTACCAAAAAGTATGTTATTACAATGCTGACTTGGAAAAACATTCTGCTCCCGTGACGATACTGCTCATAACAGCACAAAGCAAAATCTCCACTGGAGCAATCATTTTTCCAGGATCGATCCAACCAAACAGCGATGGTACTTTGCTGATGCTGCTCTCATAGCTCAACTCAGACAGTACTCACTGATGCTTGCGCTGCTGCCACTGCTTCACAACCTGAAATCCCTCAGAACAGAGCTGCTTCAGCGCCGTGTTGAGCCGGGCGGCAGCCTCCTTGAAGGCTTCTGGCTCCGGCTTGCCAAAGGCTATGCGCACATAGCCAGGGCAGCCACAGCCCGAGCCAGGAATGACGCTCACTTTGTGTTCGTGCACCATCCAGGTCACCACTGCTTTGTCATCCTGGCAGCCTGCATGGCATGAGATCACAATGTGAGGCTTGATAACCATCTGATCTTTACCTGATCTTTATCTGATCTTCATATAATCTTTACCAAGCAGAGACTCCAGCCTTGGTGCTGCTGGAGTTGTAGTTGTAATTGGAAGGTACTAAAGGGCACTTAGTACAACTGTGCTGCCGCACCTGAGATTTGCTTCCCTTGCCAATTCGGATTCTTAAGTACGGGAGCAGCAAGCATTTCTACAGTTGACGTGGGATGAGAGGCACACTTGGAGGAAGCCTGGCCCATATGTAGATGGCATCCCCGCCATAAATACCATCGCCCAGTGTCCCCAACGGAGCCAGAGCCTCCAGCAGTGTCTGCCTGCGCCACGCAGTCATCCTCCCAATCAGGCTCTTCCTCATCATCAGGCACACTTCAAATTTGCAAGTTTATAGCAGTGCAGATTGCCTTGCAGGCATAGGCTCGCTTAGAATGTTACATCTGAGGGGGTGCACAGGTGATGGCTCCCACCTGTTCTGCTCCAGGCTGGCCATTTGGGAGGCCACCCACGGCTTGCCAGCAGCCAGGGCCCCGAGGGCAACCTTCTGGCTCATGTGCGCGCTGTGGATGGGCACGGTGTCCTGCACCTTCACCAGCTGAAGCCCCAAGTAATCTGAGCCATCAAAATTTGGGTATGCAATGTAGCCCACTCGCCAGCCCATCAGACCATGCGCCTGCAGCATGCACACAAGGAGCTTCAGGAGAGGCTCGCTGCCAGAAGGGACAACTTTACTAGACTCTGGAATAAATGCATATATTGCGATATATGACATGGAAGTGCACTGCCTGCTAGCATGCACAAGCAGTCCTTCATTGTCTGGTGTAAAGAAACGCAATGGCACATGTTAGCTCAAGTTTCCTTTTGCATTTCTCTCATTACTGCAGAGGCACAGTGCTAAAATTTATTGCGCAATACATGGAGTTTACTGGGGGATTACCTTTGAGAAAGAGAACAGATGGAGGACATGTGGTCCGCTGGGGCAGTAGTGCTCCTGTCCGCTGAAGAGGAACTCCTCATACGTCTCGTCGAGGACAAGCCACGTCCCAGCCGCGGCTGTCATCTCTGTGAGACGGTCCAACTCCTCTCTCGACAACGTTATTCCTGCAAGCACACACCCGCCTTCTTGAATTCTGCTTCAAGATTGCATGCCCGCTCGCCCTTAGATACCTTGCACATTGCTGTCGGATGGCACTCATCATTTCTGAAATATGCTGAAGGATTGTAATCCACAAAGTCCAATCTGGCATCCCACATCTTTGAGTTTTTAGAGGATGATTGGCTCTGGTCCAAAATATGCAATCCAGCCAGGGGGATGCTAAATGTATCTTGTATTCCCTTGTTCCAGCATCTTCAAGGGGTAAAGCAAGACCTGTGGGGTTGCCGGGGTTGACAACATAGACGAGCTTGGGGGGATGAGCCCCCTCCAGCTGATCCTGCAGCCAGTCAAGGTCCGGGCGCCAGGTGTCCAGGTGGCTGGGGCCAAATGCCACTGTCTGCCCACAGCCGGTCATCTGGAGAGCCATGAGCGCATTGAAGTAGTAGGGCTTGAACAGCACCGCTCTGTCTGTGGGGTCCAGCAGTGTCAGCATCAGACTTGTCAGCCCCTGGTTCGCCCCTGCTGTCACAATGACGCTGTACTGCACACACAACATCTGCACTCACCCCCTGAGTAGCATAACTATTCTTACTCTTACATGCCTTAATGATCCATGAGACTGGAAAGGCTCACTTGATCAGGATCACATGCTGAGTGTCCTAGTTAAGTGGGCTGAGAGGAGATGATCTGAAGCATGGTATTGACTGCTCATGGGCGAAATGGCAGCTCGCAAAACTAACATGCAAAGAGTACTTACCCCATGAAGGCCGTTCTGCTCCTCGATCTTGGTGTGCAGCGCGGCGCGCAGCTCTGGCATGCCCTCATCGGGCCCATACTGGCTGTATGCAGGGTCGCTGCAGGCCTGCTCAGCTGCCACGGCTATGGCCTCCCGAGGGGGTCCCCAGAACACCGCCCCTGCAGCCTCCACCTTATCAGCATGTGCGTAGCAAGGGAACCGTAGCGCTGCACAGTGCTGCAAATAGTTGGCTTGTCATGATGCGCAGTTAATGGGACAACCAGGGCAAACCTTGTGCCAGGGATGCAACGCCCTGCACTCCGCCAATGAGGCGGCGGGCTTGCACCATGACTGGATCATCTGTGCTTCTCACTCGTTTTGACACCTGCAGAGCCCTTTCATATTTACAAGAGTCTGACGTAATGAACCCGTTGTAGTATTCCTCACGCTCGTTGTTTGAGGATAAATATGCCATGTGGTATTAGAGTGACAAACCTCAGGGCTCCTCGATCTGCTGTTGTGCATAGTTGCAGCTCCAAGGTTCACGATCCCACCATTCCCATCCCTTGGATGGCCAGATATGATCTTGAGCATGTGTTCAAGATAGGCCCAATAAAGGCAAGCTTGGATATTTGTACAATGTGATGTGAGCAAATAGGAGATAAGAGGGAGCCATACTCGTTGATCACTGCCAGCGCTCTGCGTGAAGCCATCACAAATTTGCCAAAGCTGGGAATTCTCATAAACCTCCCCAAAACACGCGCCTTTGTTCAGTTGCTAACAAGAAATGGGGAAGTAGTACAGTCACCTCCTAGAAAAATCGCATCAAAGAATACTTTCCAAAACATCCGGTTCATCTGCAGCTTCGCACAATGACTCAGCGAGTGACGTGCACGTGGGTTGTCGTGGGTGCACTCCAGGAAAAATCCATGAAAAATCCATGATTCTCTAACGACAACCCTCATCGAAGAGCTTGTGCTGGGACAGATCAAAAGGATCAGGTTGTGGAGACAGCGCAACCCATCTTCTACGCGCAGTCAAGATGGTGTCGTTTGCAGTTGCCACGATCGGCTTGCTTGCAATTGTCGGGTTTGCCACCTCCACGAGTGCTTCCCAAGGTGATTAACATTTGCTTACCTTACAAAAGTTCCTTTAGCAATCGCTGTGTGCGCACAACGTTGAAACGCAGAGGGTTCCATAATAGCTGCTGTACTAGGTTTCGAAGCTGTCGTCGCAGTGGACCCCCTATTAGCTAAGACGAAGACAAGAATGTTCATCTTCCGTTACCCTTTGATCAGCCTTGAGATTGTTCAAGGTTGAAACCGCGACAGTCGATCGATCGCGTTCCGTCTTTTGTAGAAGTCATTTTCCGAAAGGGAATATTTTGTGTTTGGGCCTTCTTCACCATTCAAAATGTGCACCATGTGCGCATTTGATTCATCGTGCCGAGTGCGCGTGGATTCTGTGGGGACAGAGCTGCCATAGAGAGACGACTGATGTCTTAGTCACAGACAATGCGATTGCGTTTCTTCTAGTGTGAAAGGCTTAGGACCGATGCCATCCCATGCATAGCTTCTAGATCGTTTTCTTGAAACATTTACCTGCTTGTACCAGCTATCGTAGCCCGCAGAGTTCTGGTCAGCTAACACAGAACAGGCGCTGCCGACCTCACGCGTTCTCCGATACATGACGGCCTAGCTTCGCGAAGGCATGATCATCAATCTCCCATATGGGATGTACGTGCTGCCGATCACATGCTGGACGCACTAACGGGGCCTTCGCCGACCGTTCGGTTCACCCATCTACCCTGAGCGATGCCCTGAAGCTGCCACTCTGCTGTGCAGGCCGTGCCATGCTGGCCGACTCCATGATGATGAGCACGATGGCGCCGGCCCCAGGCATGGACATGTCCATGGCCATGGCCCCTGCCCCCGGAATGATGATGCCCATGACCTTCAAGCAGCCTGCGCTGCCTTACCCTTACACCGCCACAGAGCCCTTCATTGACAACCGCACGAACACCATCCACTTCACCAAGCACCTGGCCACCTACTATACCAACCTCAATACCGCTGCATCCACGAACTCCAGTCTGGCGGTGCGCCCATCGCTCCTGATAATCATCGATGCTGCAGGAGAATCAACAATCACACAAGCCGGCTAATCGTTTTGTTGACAGGGCAGCCTAATACCAGGCAAATGTCCCCTGGAAATGGGCCCCACATGGCTGCAGAAACACAACACCACCCGGTTGTTTGGGTGCCCACAATTTTGAAATTTAAATCTTTCACCCGCTAGTATCCCCAGATCTTGGCTGCAACACAGTGGAAATTGACACCAGAAATTCAGCGCTGCATGTGCTGGTCTGCCATGTGGCTGTGCAGAGCATGCAAGAGTTGCAGCGGGTCTGCAGATGCTCACAGGATTGAAGAGCGGTTGTGTGCTGCACAGATGATGAAGCTGGAGGATGTGATCCCCGCTCTCAACATGGGCACGCCCAAGGTGATCCGCAACAATGCTGGCGGCATCTACAACCACCTCATCTTCTTCAAGGTAAATTCCCTGCGCTCCATACTATGCCTACCTGCCTGACCCAATAATGAACTTCGCATTTCTGCGGTGTCAGCACACTCCTTGGCTTGTGATTGATTGTCGCCTGCTGTCTTGTCACAATGTTAAGACACTTATTGTACGCTAATAGACAAGTGCTGATGCAAGTCCATACCTGCCCTGGTTGTTCAATCTGTGGCCTATCATGTGTTCGGCGTTGTTTTTATGATCGAGCTGACAGGGATTGCTTGGTGCTCATGGGATGTGAACACCTCTACCTATTATCAAGCTGACAGGGACTGCTGTGTGCTCTTGCGCAGACCCTCATGATGCCCACAGAGATGACCAACTCGACCAACAACACCATGCTACCCGCGGACATCGCCGAGTCGATCAACAACAGCTTTGGCAACTTCAGCGCCTTCAAGAAGAACATGACCGAGACCGCTTTGGGTGTCTTTGGTAGCGGCTGGGCGTGGCTCACATACAACCCCAAGACCAAGGCTCTGGCTGTGGAGCCCACCGCCAACCAGGACAACCCCCTGTCCTCGGGCCTGGGCTACTCCGGCAACACCCCCCTGCTGGTCAGCCCCTGCCTGCCCCTGCTTCTGCTCTGCCTTACATGACATGTGGGCAGTGGAAGACTGCCCACAAGACCAATGAGCCTCAGGGGGCTCCCAACAGGGCTCTAAAATGGATTAGTGAAGTAATGATAAGTTAAAATATGTATTACAGTACCAACTGTCAGGTGGCTCCTACCAAGGGTTGTCAGATTGAAGCAAGCGGAGATTCAACTCTTGAATGCAGCGGTTTGTGAAGAATCTTCAGGGTCACGAGCTTCATTTGGCAGGGTGTAGTGCAAATGGTTGTCACCACAGGATTGCGCAGAATGCACTTGGATCTTGACTGGTCTGCATGGATGTGGCAGGGCATTGACGTGTGGGAGCACGCATACTACCTGAAGCACCAGAACGTGCGCGCCAACTACATCAAGGACTGGTGCGCCACATTCTTTTTGCTTGCTGATGCCAGACAGACCTGGTCCTGTGCCTATCTGAGACTTGTTCATCTAGTAAACTCCCAGCTAGCGCATCTCAGACATCGTGTAGAGCTGATACAAAATGCATGGAACAGGCAGTTCTGCTGATCCTAGTAGATGCACTTCTAGATACTATCAAAATTGGAAGTGTGGTGAGAATTGGGTGATTTCTGCTGCAGGTTCATGGTTGTGAACTGGCCTCAGGTCAGCGCCAATTACGAGGCAGCCAGGGATGGCGACATGTCTAAGCTGACCTCCTACGCCTCTTCCTGAATCCACAATGCATGAAGTCTTTACGAAGTATTTCACTGGTTGCTTCACACTGGGGAGTGCGTCTGTCTTGACGAGGTCCTGGAGACTACTGGTCTTTCTAGGTTCTGGCAGCACGCATTGATGCGCCTGCGCTAAGATGATATTTTTGTGGGCCTGGTGGCTCAGCTGCCCCCAGCGTCTTTTACAGGATAATAATGCTCTGGAGGAGATACTTCCACCGCACAGATGACTGTCTGTGAGCATCCGCCATTGCAGGTTGCTTGAATGTGGCCATTTCATTTCATATTGGGTTGCCTTGTATTTATTTGCCAGTCTTTTAAAGTGATTGCCAGCTGAGGGATGCTCTGGCTGCCCATTGCGATTGATCGCAGCACGATGATGGGTTCTTTCTGGGTATTTTTGTATATAGAGGGAATATTCAAGTCATTTGTAAGACTTGTTTGCTTCCTTAGAAAATTAATCACCATGACAACTGTGAAGTCAGCCAGTGAACAGATCCATTGATGGTGGGCGAAAATGGAACAAGTCACCATATAATGCACTGTCCAGTCATCCTGCATGCACCTACCCTGCATTGCACTGTGGCCAGCGCCAGCAGCACTTGCTCTTGAAGGAACGATTAAAGAGGACTCAGTAGTTCATAGATGGTCCTCCAAAGGCATGGACATGACGGCTGCATGGAGCCCCAGTGCCGTCATGGTGACAGCTGCGCTGCACAGCACGACCTGCGGTCCAACAAGTTGCAACAATTGTGCGCCATCACCACTGATGCATGCATGCACTGCCGGCGGCCGGAGTGAATGCAATGCGGTGGTGGCATGGCTGTAACAATCCACAGTGGAAAAAATAACCCGCTGCATTGTTCCAAAATGCGAACTTCTTCTGCTCTTTCTGCACGCCTGGCATTACCAAGAGTTTGGACAAAGCAGTCCATGCTTGCATGGTGCCAGATCAGGACCACTGTACGGTCCAGGAACTGCTCCTCTGCTATGCACCGTTGTTTGCAGCTACAACATTCTTGGCAAGATCACAACCTTGCTGAAGCGTTTAATCGGTGCAAAATGACGTTCGCACCCCTTTCACAGGTTCGATTGGTCACGATTCTACTGTGCTGGTCTGTGGTTTCTGAAAGTCCTGTCTAAGATTTGTGTTATGGACAATGAAGCCATACTTATTTCTTGCCGTGGGCCATAATACAGATTTTCAAAATTCGCATTTCCTTGTACAGGTTGTTCCTCCAACGATTGCGGCCTTTGCCCTAGCAGGAGTTCTGCAGTGGCTTCAGGCAAGGGGCCCCTTGATATGGCAAGAAAGCATTTAATAAATTCCATCAGATGAATACAAATATCCATTCGAACCACTGACCAGGGGCACATTACCACTGTCTTTGCTATTTCAGGTTCATGGAAGAGTTCTGGGTGGAAGGGAGCTGCACCAGATCCCAAGCTTCGATGGGAAGTGGAAGGAGGCAGAGAAAGAGAGGTTTCTGAGCATGGTGGGTGCTCTTGTCCTGTGCGAATCCTCCAGCAGCTCTTGACTGACTCCTTCTTTCTTGCCAGTTGTAGGATGGCTGCGTGTAACTTCAGGGTTTGTCTCAAGGTTCTTCATTTTTTGGTAATTCTGATGTCAGTGCACAGTAAATGCTGCTCAGCTGCTGAGCTCGCTTGGTGTGCAGGACCGGGAAGGGGCTCCTGATGAGCCCATCATCATGAACCCACTGAGGCATGAGATCCCTGCACACATCCGCAATGCAGAGGACCTGAAGAATCTTTGAGGCCTGCACTGCTTGGGCAGCACTGTACGGGACTATGAAAGGGGATAATTCTGGATGCACTCCGCTAAAATCTGCATTAATTCTGGTGGGGACTGCAAGAGTTTCATTGGCTTCAAATCGGCTTGCTAGTACTCTGGTGTGTCAAGTTGAACGGGGCAGGTGAAATGCCCTTTCAAATGTAATGAAATAGAGTCCAACCCAATTAAAAGTTTGAGGTGCTTCAAGCAAGGCGTATGCATGCCATGCGTGCATAGTCTGGCTGCTTGCTCTTACTGACGGTTGACAACCTGAGGAAGGACAGCGCTTGGATTATCTCTTGCAAGTTCTTGCGATCGGCGAATTTGAATTTGCTGTCAAACGGACGGACACCTGCCACAGTGATGCACATTAGCTTTCTGACTGACTCCATCTGAGCGTGCTGTCCTGAACAGATAGACTCTAGCTAGCAGCGCTTCCGAAGTCATGCTAGAAGCGCTTCCGAAGTCAAGCTTTGGCAGGAGCTAGCTAGCTAGCTATGATAGCACCGGTCAACACGGATGATGTGATACTGCTGACTCGGAGCCAAATGCTTGAGCGCATTGTGGCAGACTCTTCTCTGGATACATGGCAAAGCTGCAAGAATTCTTCGAAGCACGCTTCATTCTTGGCATGACATTCTGGGCCTCGATATGACAGCTGCAGCCTGAGAGCTCAAGCTCGGGCGCGAGGTTGTCATGATCATCATTGCATGGCGAAGGTATTGTCCTGGCATGTCCTTGCAGCACTTTCATCAAAACTTTGGAGTGATGCCTTCACGTGCTGACATGACGCTCTCATCTAGTGTCTACTGGCAAAGAAGGGACAGGGCTTCCAATTTCTCGAATTAATGATTTGATTAATGGCCTGAATGTCAACCAACAAAACGAGGAAGCTGTACGTACATATAGAGGATCGTAAAACGTGTGTGCTGCATGATGTCGGAGGTGATGTGACGGTTTCAGCACTGTGTGCGCTAGTCGTGAAAACTTTAGATCTCAAAGGCGACAATAAATTAATTTCAGACAATCTGCGAGCTTTCAGCGCCAAAGGCAGACCATTGGACCCCACTCTGAGCATAAAGAGAGCCATTGGGAAGGACTTGGATGTGTACCTAAGTCTGCATAGTAGCCGTGGAAATGGCTCTACCAAAGGTACTCAAGGCACTAGCAACAGTACAGCAGCAGCCAGCAATACCATAGGACACGATCAGAAACATCATGCGCAAGGCATAGCTTCACGTCCTGAGAGAGAACCGGGTGGGAAACAATGTCACAGAAAGGTGCAGAGCCCTCTCGTGGCTCCCCTGCTGCAGAAGGCTGCAGAGAAGGAAGCCTTGCAGCACTTCAAGGCTGCAGCGTTCATCTACAAGCAGGTGCCTCACAAACCCACTCAGCTCTGGCATATTAGAAACTGCTTTTCTTATGGTCTGGCCATTCAACATCTATACTTGATATGCAAACACTGCAGGTATTGGACATCGATGGGGAGCACAAGGACTGCTTGACAAGCTGCATACGCCTGCTGCTCAAGGTGGGACGCAACAAGGAAGCATTGGAGCTTTCTGACAGAGCAGCAGCCCTGTACCCGGAAGATTTCTCCCAGCTCTACCTTCATGCCATCTGCTTACGGTGATCCTGCCCCGCTGCCTCGCACATGCCTAAGTCCACATATTCCATAGTATTTGCTCGAGGTGATGCCTTCCTTTTGCCCAAGTGAACAAATTAATTCAAGGCCCCGTTGACATGCCTTGATCTGCAGGGACTGTGGTCGCTTTGAAGAGGCTCTTGATGAGCTGGATCACGCCGCTCAAGTCGGCAAGCAGACAGGCGACAAGACCTTTGATGAAGACAGCTTGAAGGTGACCCTGACAATCTTTTCCTATCTCCCATCTGCCCATTTCAGTATACAGTCGCATCATAGCCCTGCAACAGTCAGCCATGCTTCTCACCACAATTAAATAGATGGGGCTTAATGGAGATTCACCATGAATGGGGCATCTATCCAGGGTCTCTGAGCACGAAACAACCCATTGATGGAATCGTAAAAGGGCATGTGGGTGCCTGTAGGTGTGCAAGGCGCGGACGCTGGCGCGGTGCGGGGGCCCGTACGCGCATGCGGCGGCGCTGCTGATATCGGAGGTGCTGCAGGCCAACCCCAACCAGGAGGGCGCGCTGCTGGAGTATGTGCTGATAGTCCTGCAGCGCGGCCTGGCCGCCGACGCCACTCGCATCCTCCTGCGCCTCCTCGTCAACAACCACGGCAACGCCCGCGTGCGGTGCGCGCCCCCACTGCTCTGCAGACGCTTTGTCGTTTCCCGCCCTGTGCTGGAGAAAATAGATGCCAGGGCACTCACATGCCAAAGCATTTTCTCGCCTTGTGAAATTTGAAAACGTTAGCGCAGCTTGCAGATGTTCAACAAGACGTCAGACCTCAGTGGGTCCTGCATAGGGGCAGGCCGTGATGTCCTTGAGGGGGCACAGCATCGGGAAGGTGCCTCGAAAACGCGCTGCAACCACACCAAAGGTATAGACTCCCCACGAGGGGTACAGATGTCATTATATATGCAAAGTGTCCTTGAGCAGGCAAGGCCTTGGCAGCACGTTGAGCATGAATGGCTGGGAGCAAGGAACAGGGGGTATTACATATAGGAACCCCTGAAGGACATGCATACAGGTGATGCATACACAGCAGCTGTTTCCCAACGCCCCAAAACATATGTGCGCAGGGATCTGTTTGGGCAGTGCCTTCGGGAGGAGGGCATGGTGGAGCTGGTGTGCTCAGAGGTGGGGGACACGGCTACGGCCACGTCTGCGCTGGCGTTCCTGGCTGCCATCGCGCGCGACCACGGCGCAGTCAACCAATCCCTCATCCTCTTCAGGTAATCCTCACTTATTGCCCTCTTTTATCATTTGTATAGGCCTGTGATTCTGGTACTTGCACATGTCACATGCTGCATTGGGGGCATCAGGGAAATCCCCTTTTCTTCCTTACCTCAGGGGACTGTGAATTAAACGCTGTGTGTCACTGTTTTGTGAGAGTCCCCTGCTTACGATGACTGTCAACCTCTTCAGGTGATGGGGCCCCCAGCAAAAGAACCGCTCTGTATTGATGTGCATAAGCAACAATGGCGCTGTCAGACAGCATACTGTACTCTTACTACGGCTGGGAGGAGAAGCATTTGATGGGAATGAGCGTCCCACAATGCCTCTGCAGTCATGTGAATGCAGGATACCTGCTTGTACTGCAGCTGCTGAATGTGCAGCTTGCAAGACCTGAATTTGCCTTTCGCTTCTGTGCTGCACGGCGCACGGCGCAAGGGAGTAGCAAAGGGAGCTGAGAAGCTTTCTGCATGGACAGGCGGGCTGCAGAGAGTGCCCCTGGCGTCCCCACGCATGCGCTGGCCTACATGCATGCTCTGGAGATCGTGCAGAGATACAGCCAGGTCCTGGCTGTGGCTGTGGCTCTGCTGCAACAGACAAAGTGACGCTCTTACACCCGCTATGCTCAACCATGCAATGGCTTGGTACATTGAATATAATAGATAAGAATACCACTGGCCGGACTAAGGGATCTTTTGGGTTCTGGTGTTGCAAAGAGTTTGACTACAAGGAGGTTGGCTGTGCATGCAGGGTTGAAATTCCAGACCTTGCGTACGAGCCTGTAATTGAGATACTGGCGGGCCTACCCGAGCAGCATGCCCCGCTCAGATGGGCAGAGGCGGACGGCTGGCAGGGAGTCATAGCATGCGCTTCCCCAGACACTAAGGGAAGCGCTGCCAATGGCTCGTCAGGGATGAGAGAGCACCCATCAAGCCAGGTGCTGCGCCAGTTCCACCAACAACGAAAACACAATGGAATATATCTTACTTTCTGGTTCAGCTCTGATACTAAGGCAAGAGGCTGCGTGCAGGTGGAGTACTCACCGGCGCAGCTGGATGTGCTGGCCATCCTGTTCACCTGCATCAAGGTCCTGTACGTGGGCGGAGCAATCGGCCGTACCTACCAGCTCATACAGGTATGGCCAGCTCACGATCGCATCCCCTACCTGGCTATTTTCCACCGCGCAAACGCCAACTCCCTGATTCACAGTTTTACTGAGCAATTTCATCCACAGAAAACATGCTTCAGGGACATGCCTGAGGTTCAGTAAATAGCCGAAGGAAATCTGGAAAATCATGGCAGTACCTTCGTCAAGCAGTGTGAGGGCATTTTTTACAGCAGGCTGATTGAAAGATGTGGCCAGGTTATCGAGAGGGTGTTCTGGTGGTGCAGGCCGTAGAGCCGGCGCGGCGGGCGTCGGTCAAGCCGCTGCACACGACGATGATCCGTAACGAGGCGGCCTACCACGGCTGCGTGCTCCAGCTGCTGCGGGCACACCCCCCGCCATCCCCGCTCACTGCACCGTCCCAGCATGCCATCTACCTCTGCGGAGACTCCCACTGCCTGCCAGGTACATGGACGGCGTCTCTTTTGGCAAAGATTCATAATTCAATATTACTATAAGCAAAGCTGACTGAGAATGAGAATACAACTGTCTGCCTGCATTGAAACCGCCGTCATGTCTCGGGCACACATCTCGCCACATGCTTGGCGGCTTGCTGAAGCAGCGACCTGAGCCACTGGTGTCTTGCGCAGCTATTACTGTCATGTGCACTACATGATGTGTGATCTGCGTGCATCTGCCTGAATCAGGTGGCTGGCAGAGGCTGAGTGTGGGTGGGAGGGATGTGGTGGTTGTGCCCAACCTGGTGACCGGTTGCAAGATATGGCACCTGCGCGAGAAGGGCAGCTTCTACCCCAAGACCGCCTGGGCCAACACCGTCGCCTCCCTCCCTCACGGAGCCTGGGTGTGACCCCTTTGAAGCTGCACTATTTTGAATACAAATCTAAAGCAACAGCACCTCTCTTATCACGCATGAAGATAACATAAGAAGGCTTGCATACAGCGGTCAAGTGTAAAGGCAGGGAATATTTAATCCAAATGTGAACGGAAATTCTGTTTATTTCTGTACCTTTTATTTGTACAGCAGGTGTATATGCTGATCATGGTTACTTGGATCTTGCTTGGATCTGGCGAGTGCAACAAGGTGTAGGAGGTAGCCTTTACCTCAGCTTGACTACATACCCACCTTGCCTGTTGGCAGGAATAGCGTGTAATATTAAAGAGAAAGGCTGCTCACGAGCGCCCATGAGAGCCGATGTATGCATGCAGGTGATCTTCATGTTTGGGGAGATAGACTGCAGGGAGGGCCTGCTGCTGGCCGTGGACAAGCTGAAGTACGCAGACATCCAGGAGGCCATGGGGGTGCTGGCTGACATCTACATGGAAGTCCTCACTCGCACTGTGCGCGACCGGGACCGGGACCTGCGCATCTTCGTGCACCCGGTGCCTCCAGTCCTCAATGAGACGCGCCACATCGTGACCCCCTTTAATGACCTCATGAGGCAGCGGGTGCGTCCCCATAGTCTACTTCAGACCAAGAATGTTGCCAAATATCTGCTCTCTCTCGCTTCAATGCCAGCGATTTCCAAATTGTAGTCCGCTTGTTGGTTGTTGGCAAGTGATGGAAGGTTGTGTCTGGTCGGCAGTGGAAGTTTCTTGGGTTGCCCCTTGCAGAGAAGCACACCTCTTGCATTCCTGCCAGCAGCCACTTTGCAACATGCAGCGGCCAGCAGTGCAATGTGCAGAGGCGGCAAGCTGCACCTGCATTGTCTTGTCTAGCTCTCATTCTTGACATTCAATTGTGACGTGCTGTGGGAAGAGCAAAAGTTCCTGCTTTGTTGCTGCAGGTGAAGCAAGCAGAGTCCCAGAACGACCGCCTGCGCTGGCTGGATGTGGCTGATAGGTACTTGTGTGAGAACCGATCGAAGTTGAACCCAAAATTGAATTTTGACGGCACACATATGTCGCCTGCTTTTCTGCAGTATGTGAATGCTGCTCTTGAGGACATGAACATTGCATGTGGCCAAGCATCAATTTAAAAGGTTGCTAGACAGGCAAGTGTAACGGCGACAGTTTTCGCTTCAGGAAATTTTATTGTAACACAGTCTGCTACATTTATTACCACATTTATTGCTTGAAATTTACAATGGTGACCATTATAATTCTCTTATATGCAGCATCATGAAGGAGTGTCATGATAAACAAGAAATCGCATTCCACTTTGTAGAAATCACTACAGTCAGTAAATCACCCAGCAGCCAGTCACAAATATTACTTTCATCCCTGATCTCTTTGGAGGAAACACATCACAGCTTCTTTCGCATGCATTCGTCAACCACCCATTCGTCAAGTTGCCAGCATTGCCTGGCACGTCCTCATTTCCTATCTATTCCGTCAGCGGTTCCCACAGAGCAGCTGAGCGCATTCTGAAGCCACTGTGATCATGAAGAATCTTGCGACACGAGACAACAGCTGACCATGGTAAGTTCTCATGGTGATAAAAAGAAAATTTATCAGCATGGTAATTGAAGGTCAATCCATTGCGGCCATCAACAACTCAAGAGCACTTGCAATTTCTGCATGGGAAGCATCCAGCAGGCAGCTAGCAACATGCTCCATCATCAGCCAACGTAAAAAGTAGCCGGAACAGTTCAGAAGCAAAATTGAAAGACCCTCCAAGAGGTCCCATCACCGGATCAGAAACGTCAAAAGTTCTGCAATGTGGTCAGCAAAACCAAAACAGCATGACTTGTCCGGTCTTTGTGATGCAATTGGCCGACTAGGCCACTGCAGTGGAGAGCAGGGGCCGCTGTCGTTCAAATTCAAAGTCAAATACTCGAGGCATCCCAGCATGCGGCACACTGCTGAATGGAGCGGTCCACTTGAACGCAGGCATGCCTCCCTGCAAGAAAACTTATCGTGTCATGACATGCGCAGCAGCCCTGCATCTGCTGCCTTTGCACAAGCCCTTTCCCCCTCATTGGCGCCTACTCTGGTTTTCTGTTTGCGTTCTACCTTGGCCTAATCAGCCTAGCAGGCAGATGCTTCACAGGGGAATGATTCAAAAAGGCAGGAGAGTGTACCTGTGTGGTGGGGCCAGTGATGGCATCTGCCTGTAGGTCCAGCGCGAGGTCATACGATGTCACCTTTGTGTCAAAGCAGCCCCTGGCATCGGGCAGGGCCGTGTCCAAGTCGCCTCGCGCGCACACCGCAGCAAGCGGACTGCCATGCGACAACTGCGCAACAAACACATCACTTTATATATCCACAATGCCCATGCCTTGCATGTCCGAATTGCTCTGAGGCAACCAGATATTGTCCCTTACTCACAGAATCAATGCAAGGGAAATGCATTTTACATACATCTTTGACTGCAATATACCCGCTTTTCCTGCCAAGCAGGGGGTACTAAAGACTACTTAGGACTGTGCCAAGGGAGGCAACCTGCAAGCTGCAGGCGAAAGATGGCTCTTAAATAATAATATAGATCTGAGTGGGAGCGGCCACCTTGTCGTTAGTGAAGTTGTTGGAGCGCATGATGTGGCGCATGTCATCGAGAGAAGCAACAGAGGCGGCGTCTCGGCGGAAGATGCTGGCGCGCGGAGTCAGCTGGTAGCTGAGCCAGGCCACCGAGTTGCTGAACTCCGGGCCCCTGGCCGCTAGCCGCTCGCGCATCTCCTGCAGCCCCGACTGGTTGTACACCTGCATCCACCCATCATCCTCACATGGTTTTCTTGTTTTCTCAATGCTCTCGAAAAGCAAGCCTTGTCAATTCTCTCCCTCCTCAACCACCGTATGAAGACATGTCCATTGATACAGGTGTTTGAGGAAGAAGAGTACGGGCAGGACTTGCCCGGCCAGTTATCCGCCTAAAATCAATGCCAATGCAAGCACAAGGTGCAGCAGAGAGTCTCAACAAGGACTACTTGGCTAATCGGCTCACATGATCGCTGATCAACACTGACATGCAGGGGCAGGGCAGGGCACCTGAGGGAAGTAGGGGATGTTGTAGGATGGGAAGTAGCCGCGCGCCAGCTGCTCGGTGAGATCCGCGCTGGCCACGAGGCCGGGGATCTGCTCCGCCACCCACAGCAGCCCTGCCGGCAGCTCCTTGCCGGGGGTGAACCGCTTCAGGTCCAGCACCATGTACCTGGGCACCACTCACATTCCTCATGTCAAAAAAAGTCTGGCATCGATGGATAAAATGCTTCCGTTCCCAATGTGGCACCCACAATAGCTCTAGATTGCAATTTTGGTCTGTTGTGTCCTTTGTGCTATGCTGAAAGACAGCTATGCGTTCATGCATAGCAGAAGCCAGGTGGGTCATGCTCCACCTCGCATGAACCTATGGTATGATCAATTGCTTCTCCATGCACACTTGTCATTGTATTGTCTGCATGTTATTCAGTGCTGCCTGGGTTCAGAGCAGAAGCTAGCATGGGAAAGGCTGGTTGGAGGAAGGTCCGCACTGGTTGTTATAAGTTCCAGAGTTGTGGTAGTCCAGGAAGGACACCCATTGCTCTCCAGACAAAGCCAGGGCATTTGCTACCCTCACCCTCTGCCAGCTCACCTGCATGTAATGAATGAGGCTCATGTGTGGTCTACTGTATTACCAAGCAAAATTGCATGATATCAGGCCAGCACTGGGACACTCGACGGGGAAGTCATACCAGGGATTTAGGTGTGAGGGCCTCATACAGGGTGGTGTTGAACATCTTGTTGGTTGTGGAAATGACCACCAGCTTGGAGTCCATCATATACCTGTCACAGAAAAAATAACTCTCACATCAGCAATAAACAACAAATGCACATTGCACCAGAGTCACTAGCCTGCTCTGTGCTTCAAATGAGGCTAGCAGGGCTGAAACAAGCAGAGCTCCTTGGGATATCAGGGAGCTCACAGGTCATCGTCTGAGAACAGCTCGCCAGGGTAGCTGGAGAATGACATGCGCTGAGCCGCCACTCCAGGCAAGCGCAGCTGGAAAGAGTAATGCTTGAAGACCTTTGTCATCTGTGAATACGAGTCCCATGTGGAGTGTCCCATGAACAAATTGCTGAAATCCGCTGCTCAGACAGCAAGCGATTCAGGATTTTGTGCTGAAAAGTTTTGCATCTACAAGGCAGGGAATCAAAATTGTTGGCACTCACGTGTCACTGTGATCAGAGCACTGCACCGCCCTTTCAATGCCATGTCATGGAATACTTGTGTGGCAGATTGGTGGTCAGGGGCAGAGTCGCGAAGTCCTGCGCTCTGCGCTTCTAAAAGATCATATATCTCCCCTGTACTTGCTCACATCTCCTTCAGTAAAGCTCATATGTATAGAACTAGCACTGGATTTTGAACCATCACGGTGCCTCTACAGATGACCAGGTGATAATGCAGCTGTAAGACTTATCTGATTGTGTAACGAATGGAAAAGACCCACCATTCCCGTTTACAAAAACAAAGTCCCTTCGTGACAGCTCCGGAATCATATCTGGCTCAGCTCGATACCTCGCCATGTAGCCTGCATGGAGGCATGGATAAAGGTTGCCATTGAGCTCAAACACAGTGACTACTGACAAAAATATGGGCAGCCTGCCAGGATGTGCCCTTAAATGCTACAGTATTAGGATCTCGCCTGTGTATAGGCCGTCAAATTGCTGCAGGACCAAGCCCAGCATTTGCCAGTAAGCCGAGTCCTGGTGTTCGGCCACCTGAATACAGGAGCAAGGTTAACGGTAATCACTTGCGGCAATGCAATCATGGAGTCTCTGCATCGTTTGCATGCATGGCCAACATTCGAATGGGCATGATAGTACGTTTGCGCGAGCCCATCCTTCTTGCTCTTCTAGCCATGTCAGTGGCGCTTCGAGGCTGGCATTCATCCCCTTAACAAAATACTCATGGGTGTTCGACCAATAGTCATGTATCCTCTCTGCAATGGGCATTGGCCTACTCAATAGCAAAACTTGAGGAAGATGATGTTTACAGGGAGTATTTACCAGGCAGCAGGGGCTTGGGCGCCATGCGACGCACCTGCTGAAATGAAACCCTCAAAGAAGCCTGCTGCAAACATCTGATCCTCATCTGTGTACGACCCACTTGTCTGGATGTGGAGCTGCCCACAATTACTGATTGTCTGAGATGCATCTACGTATTGTCCAGTGGCAACTGCACCTGATGGTCCATCAGTAACAGGCGTTACAAAGGCATTGACAGGACTGCGAAGTTAAAAGCTCAATTTGATCTTTATTTTATTACATCGTTGCAAGTCATTCTGCCAAGAGATCAAGCCAATGACAAGATCATAAATCCTCCAGTAGAGATGTTGATGTCCGGACTGACTCACCCTTTTTCAGATCGTCCACGAATCTGAATCCCGACGCATCTCGAATAACTGATCCTTCTCTTCCAGTATATTTTCCAATATGCAAGGTATCGCTACCGACGCCAAGGGTAGAGACCGCGCTGATGGCGACGCTAACCAGCAATGTCAACTTATTCAGACTGCTGCGGAACATGGCTGGGGACAAAATGTCAAGGATCTACAAGAAAGAAGAAAAGAATACATTCAATTGATGGGACAACGTCGTGAGCATTTTCCTTGAGATGGAAGAATGTGTGAGTCACAGATGGTGCGTGATGCCTAGTCATCAGGTGCCTGTTCAGGCTGGTATGAAGATTGAAGCACCCTTCAAGCAGAGCTGGTGCCAGCAATAGCCCAAGGACTTTCAAGAGTGGTGAGAGAATATTGGCGAAGGTTATTGGCCTCACATAATATGTGCACCGTGCTCTCAGATATATTATATTGTTAAGCGGAACCTGAACTGGAATTTCAAATGATTGCAATCAATGCATGATGCGACACAGTGCATGCAATGGGCAATCAGTCATGATACCCATTCTATGAGCACTCTCCACCATCCCTATGACAAAGATCTGCGTTGTTTGGACAGAATCTGCGAATATACATGCAGCTGCATGCCAGGCCTCAGTCCACTAAACTCAGTACGTACGGATTTAATTCTTCCGAATAGCCTGTATACCCGGGTCAGCTGAGAGCAATACCATCACCATGAAGTGTACCTTCTTCAATATCAGTATTATTTGAGCCCCAACTAAGCTCACATAGAGAGTCCCACTGTGCATGCCATATCTCGCATGGCGATCATTCTGTGCAGCCATCAGGGACAGCGATGCATCATTCAAGGGGCAGCTTGAGTTGCTGCTGCAGCCCAAAGCTTGGAGGCCTTCTTGTAGACCAGCTGGCCCACTGCGCGGCCCATGCTCAAGCCGTCCACATTGTCTGAGTGGGTGTGGATGCCTCCCATGATGCGCGAAATTCCAGCCTGAACTGCAGCCTCTGTGAATGTGCTCCAGCACATGACCAGATCCTGGGCCGGAGAGTAGCCCTTGCTGTTCTTGCCCTGCACCACATTGACATGCAAATCAGATGCTGCCACAATGTTGTTTGATCGCGAGCAGTATGAACACTGCTCATGAGCACGGTGCTCTGCCTGGCAACAGTCACCCTAGGAGGAGATAAGACAGAGGATGGGCGACTTACTGTGTTGGGGATATCAGTGAAGCCTGCAACATGACCGGCCTGGCCCTTCAGCAGCCGGGGCTCATAGATGCTCATTCCCTCTTCTCGGAGGCTGCAGGCCGGTCCCTGGAACGAGTCAGAGCCAAAGTACAGCTGCAGAAACTCTGCCGCCGCGGCGCTGAACGTGGAGTGCCCGCTGACATAGCCCGGAAAGGGAGGGGTCACAAAGGTAGACTCCTGCGCAGTCAAAGGCATTGATTCAGGCTTCATGAATGTGAGGCTCAAATCAAATCCATGCTGGCTCTGTTCGCACCTGGTATGGCTGCCAGCAAGATCCGTTGATGAAGCCCACGCCTTTGTATGACCCTTGCCATGCCTCCACCTGGCAAGGCATGCAGCAATGTCAGTCCCTGAAGATCTCCTGTTGAAGCGTTCCTCATGCTGCTTGACAAGAAATTCCCATGCGCGCACCATTTGGTCAGCATAGAGGCATTGGATCATCTGCAGGGGCCGGACGGAGTCGTAGAATCTCTTTGCGGCCCAAGCAGCAATGCTGGCATCAAAGAGTGCAGAGGCAGTTCCAAAGAGCAGCTTTGTGGTTTCTGATCGGTTAAGTCCCTGAGCAACATCGAGCATGAACAGCACATGGAATTGCAATGTCAGGTACTCTGGGATTTAGCAGCAAGACAGCCAAGGATGTTACTTCACCTTCTGCACAGCAGCATCTGCAGCAAAATGCATCCAATGGCCGGGAGGCTGGACTGTCTTAGGTCCATCAGCCCAGTACTCAGTGATAGCCTTCTCCATATCTGACAGGGCAGCGGAATGGTCCAGCACATCTTTAGCCTGCAAATGTCACACACGCAAATTTTCCTAGTGGATGCCTGCAAGGCATTTTGCAAACTTCAGCACTGTGTAATGACCAGTGAGATGTATCATTTCAAGGTCCAAGTGCTAGAAACATTGCAAACCTGCTTCCTGTACTCAGCATCGCCGGAGGGAGAGTCCAGGCAAGGGGGACCAGGTGTGAGTCTCAAAATTTCATCAGGGCTGGTCATGAACATGGGCTGGCAATAGGAGGCCCAAGGCCCAGAAAAGGACTGGACAGTGCATTCTGATTCCGTGAGCGGCTGCTCTGTGACCCAGTGCTTCTTGGGCACACACAGTGGCTGCCAATTGTTGCGAGACCGCAAGCCCCTGTACAAGCATTGGAAAGCACATGGAGACTCTGCCATGCAGCCGCATGCATGCTAGCTGTCACTGCAGACATTGCAGCATCAGGACATTAAGTGTTGCTTGTCAGCATGTCATCAGCATTGTGTGGAGATTTGCCGAGGTTTACCTGCATTCTGTGATGCCAGGTATCATCTGCGGGTCGTTGACAGGGAAATAGTTGGTCGCATCTGCATATGGAGAAGTGTTGACGCTGCCGTAGTCCTTGCCATACTGGTTGGAGCCATCCTGCCCGCGCGCAAGGATGCATGCCCCACACACCTTCTGGCCCAGCTTGAAGGCCACACCTGATGCAATTAACACCATGCATTCACATTTGCAGGGCAGAAACTGCAGCAATTGGTACAAGTGTTGCAATCACTGAAGCTTCAGCATGATGAACAATGCATGACAAGGCACTGGAGTTCTGACATATCAGATAAGCAGAACAAGCACATGCATGGTAGGACATACCCTGTGAGTCCTTGGTAGCCCTCAGGAAGGCCATGATCTGCTGGGTCTGATTGGCTCCTGGGAACAAATTGGTGAGAGCCTTCACTGCAGCACCACTTGTGGCGGCATTTGCAGCCTCATTGATGGTCATGGAGGCCTTCATGGTAGACTGGTCCTCCCATTTTGACTCATTCCTGCAATGAATGACATGTCAGGAGCATTTGCATCAATGGCATTCAGCATGGACATCACTCCAGGAGCATGCATCACAGATGGCTTGGCATGCATGCAATGTACATAAGGGCGTACGTGAACAGTGGGCTCCATTCTGCATGAAACAATGACTCGGCCTCATACATGCACGCCCCTAGGATTGCCAGAGCTCGCGCAACAGCTGGAGGACTGAACTTGCTCGTCTTCACAAGGCTGAGGGCGCGAATTGTCCACTGGCACATGTGTCAGAAGAGCTCATTTTCTCCACAACGAGCATCATAAACAGCATTGTTTCAGCTCTTAACAAAGCGACTTGTCCTCTTGGCAGGTTGCTGTACCCATACCTGTTGGGGCCGGGTGCCCTGCTTTAGGTCAGGCATGATGGGCAATGGCTTCTGAAAGGCTTCTGGAGCATTGCAGCGTGCTCTGCATGCTTCTGTAATGTACTCTGAAACGCCAAATCGCTTAGAAATGATTGACAAGAGCTTGTTCTGTTCCGGACTCGTTAGGTGGCGGGTAAGATCTGCATGGCAGAAGTATTAGTCAAGAGATGCCCGCACCTGTCTTGTTCGGGCTCGTGGTGGTCAAATTTGAGTGCCTTTCCTTCTCCCCGTTGTGCTGTCGCGCAAGCAGCACAGCCAGCAATATGACGACGAGCGCAGCGGCACAACGCATCGTTGTCGCGAGAGGAAGGGTCGCGCTCTTGGATGGCCCACGGTCGACAGTGAAGCTTCAGGAGATGTTGGATGGCCTCTTTGGATTGCAGTTCCCGTCAGGTATCCTCACGAGCCGAAAGTACGCACTTCAGCTGTGTCCAAGGAGAGTACTGTGTCGGTGTTCAGATGTGCCGCTTCACGGTCACAGTGCTCCTTTGTCGGTGCTGGTCACTCCGAAACTCTCTCAAGGCTGCATCGCGACAACTAGTGAAGCATTTTGCGAGTGATGCCTGGAGATCTCCTCGTCTGGATTTTGTGTTGCATGCAATTGTTGTTTTGTCAAACCCCCTCCATCAATCTTATTGGCCCTTGTCCCCAAGAATTCTTGGATCCAAGGCAATACTTTCAATGTCACACGCAATTCAAGATCCGTGACACATAATATATTTTCAAGGAAGATCAGGGGTATTAGAGTGCATATGGACCGTGTGTAGCTCAGCTGAACCAGCCGATCTGTCACATGTGACACTGCTGATCTGGCTTTCACTAAAGCGGTTAATCAGAAGGCAACAACTTATCGACAGGAATCCACAAGCGAATATTATTTGCTCGTTTACAATCCTGATGCCATCCTTCCTAGAGGCTTGTCTACAGTATGTTATTGCCCCATTCGTGTACACAAAGACAAAGAGTGATGAGTATCTTGCAGCAGAGAGGTATGTTTGGCTAATTAAAAGCAAGAAAGGTGGTATCTGTTTTTCCTGTTCAACACTATCGTGCTTGCACAGCACTTAATCGAGCTGACTTGGTGTGTCTAAAATGTGCTCAGGAAATTCTTGCAAAGAGATCTGCACAATCTGAAAAATGCTTTCAGGACAATCTCAGATGACAGCAAAGCTCCCTTCTCTCAGAAACAATACCAGGCAATATCTTGACCTCCAATCAGCTGATCAATGATTGTTTGATGCCACTGACTACTAGAGACGGAAGGAACTGCTGGCGGGATGCAATCTGCATGGACATCCTCTATTTGAATTGTATTGCCATCATGCAGACCCTGCTGGGATGGAAAAGTGTGGATCCCTGGCTGGTTGAGCGGCTCTTCATGACAGTGAGGGCCCCTGACCAGCAGGAAGTGACCCTTGAGACTCTTATCATGGCAATGGCAATGTGCCTGAAGGTACCAGCATCTGTCACATAATAACATCACAAGCTCGAAGGCCATGTGTGAGGATTGTATCTTTGTGATGCATCATGGCCATAGCTTCAAGCCAAAGGCGTTTCAAATTTGAGCGCGTGTCCACAGGGTTCTCCAGAGGAGGCAGCTGACTTCACACGCGACGTCCTGATGCCCACTCAAAGCGACCATGAAGAGACCATGGAACTCAGAAGAGGAATAGATGCATGTGCCCAATGGTCCTGTCAGGGCGTCGCATTGCCAAGCTTTGCAGCAGCAGTAGTGTCTGGTAAGGGCAGCCTTCATTTGGCCTAGCCTATATCATGAACATTACAACACCTCAGCATGCCTGCTTCGGTAAGGATGGATGTGAAAGAAATCTATCGAATTGCTGCAGGGATGGCTCATTACAAGAAAGCTGGAGAGGATCTCTATAGCAGGCAGCACTTCAGGTTGTGCATCTCGTTCCACTGGTCCATTTTATGGCAGATGTATTGAGGGGCACATCAGCATACAAAGAGTTCTTCTGTGAAACTGCAGGCACTGGGCAAAGTCTTTCCCAGCACTTGTAAAAACAATACAAGCAATCATGAGAGGATCGAATGGGCTGCTTGAGGAGGGTACTACAGATAAGGTGCATGGTCACATCATTACATGGCATGGATAGTATCTGGTCGGAACCCACCATGACTGTGTACATGAGCTTCTGCAGGACCAGACCTCAGCAGTGGGCCAGCCGCATCTGCTCTTCCCAAGCACAGTCACCCACACGGCTTGTTTGGAGGATTGTCTTATGACCCCGGAGTGGATATGGCTGCTGGCTTCAGGGCTGCCTGCAGCCCAGACAGAGGTCAGGCTTGTTTTTTTTCTTATTGTTAAACAATAATTCGTGACTTGCTTGAGATGCTTGATGATGGAAAATTGTTTCTCACAGGTATGGGAGCTGCTGTTCAACAGTCGTCTTCATGGTGGCAGCTTCAACACGTTCATGGGAAAAGCTGCAGAAAAAGGTTGGTACAATCTATATATCACACAGCACCATTTAGCTTTTGTGCAATTGGGACACTAAGAGATGGTTGATGCGCATGCTTCTCCAGGACCGACACTGACCCTGATCAGGGACAAGAAGGGGCACCTGTTTGGAGGGTATGCGGCGGATGCATGGTCAAAGCATGGTGTCTTCTATGGCAGCTCAGTGTCCTTCATTTTTGGGCTGCTGCCCAAAACGGTGAAATTCACCGCCACTGGAGCGAATGCAAACATGCTGTGGTGCGGCCAAGGCTTCACTCAAATATCCAACGGCTTGGGATGGGGTGGACAGGTAAGTGCTGACATGCATGCATGCATGCAGAAAACTTCAGTGCCACTTTGCTACATGACTGCATGCGTGCATGGTACATCCTGCGCTACGGTGAGGACTGGCTGCATCTGCAAGGTGTAGAAAGCATGATGCATTTATGTTATCTCACTGGGTGTCAGGTCGGCTATTATGGCCTCTCCATTGACAGCTCCTTTGAAAAGGGCATGAGTCGGCCTTCAGCAACCTTCAGCAATTTCTGCCTTGCTGCTGATGAGGTAAGGCGCTCCCTCATCTCTCAGCTTCCGCATGTCGCTTTACATTCCTCTCGCAGCACGAATGTGACAATCTCTGCAGTCACTCCATGTAGAGCAGCACACGGTTTGAGGGGGAGCATGTCTGTTTCCACAGGTGTTTGAGGTGGACACAGTGGAATGCTGGTTGCTGCAGCAGCCAGAAGAGGAGGAGGTAGCAGCTACTGGCAACTCGAGTGTGCTGGACCGCTTCAAGGAGGACCGGCACCTCATGGACTTGGCTGGACGGAGCACGCAGGCAAGTGCCGGCGTCCGGGAAGCCCGGCCAGAAGATGACTTGTAGACAGTGATCTTGTGTATCACGTGATACAGTGCACTGTTGGGGTCTCGTAAGCCTGCAATATCTTAAGATCACAGTTGTGCCGTATTATGCATTATGCTCAGGCGTGCATATTGAACAACTTGATGCCAGGTATCGGTGTGTTTACTGTTTTGTATGTCTCATACTATATGTAAAATATGATTTGCAGCGACATCATGTCGCAGATGATATTTATATCAAATTGGAGCTAGGCTGGACACCCATTCCCATTATGGCGCAATGCCGGCACTGCCAGTCCTTAGGCTTGAGCAGTCATAGTGTGTTGACTGGCGGTACCAAGCACCACAGACAGCATTACTGCCTTGCGAATCAAAGTAGACTGCTGGCAGCTAGACAGGCTGAGCCGCTGCTGCTCTCAGAATGCCGCACGGCGCCAATGCATGCAGCATCATGATGATCATGCATGATGTCAGAATTCCCCAGCAGTCAACATGCATTGCCGTAGGTTGGTGAATGCAATGGTGCTCAGATGAAGTGTAACGCTTTCCACAAAAGACAACAAGATGAAGTGTGATTGCTTTGAGAGACTGCCTTCTCGACAGCTTCCTGGGCAATCTTTTATGTCTTGGGTCCCCATACAGCGGCGTTCCTTACCAGTCGGGCCACCTCCGAACAGCTGGCCTTTCCTGCAGCTCTCTCTGTGTCCAATGCGAACAGAGGTGACGGGGAGAACACTTAACTCGCCTGTAAGCTGAACCTGTCAGATCTGAGTTCTGGAAGGGAACTGACACAGGGGAGACAGCTACTTGCTGCATCGAAGAGCGCCTCCAACAAAGGTGAGCGTCCGAAAGCTGTGAATGGGATCACAGCACAGGTGGATAGCTGGCATCCCCGTCAATCTTTTCGTTCATTGCGCCCTACACACAGTATTCAATTTCCGTGCATTGGTGTCGGGTTCGTGCTCAACGCTCAATCATCGGGTAGTCGGACGACAAACTAGCCATCATTCTGTCACGACGCCGCTGATCACCAACCGCAGGAGAGCTGAATCGCTGTCCTAAAGTTTTGATTTTGGTGTAGCCCATCACCGCTAATCATTGGAATATGACTTTCGAAAGTAGGTTCCGATGTTGCACTTCTTTTAGATCGGAAGGTGTGTACCGAGTGGGATCGTGCTTTATGCATGCAATCGTGTGCATATTTCTCATTCCAACCTATCTTTCGTCTAAAACGGTATGAAGAGCCCATCAACATAAAGCGGAACTTGTTGGGAAAAAGTGATCTGGTCTCGATGCCAGTTATGACTATGCACCCTATCCGAATGATAGATTCAGCCACCCACAAGCGTAGACGCTTTTGCAGGTCCTTCGGATATGTCAGGATCATTTTACTTCAGGAATGCTTTATTCTATGGAGCATTTGGGAGCTTCTTTGGGTGTCGATGGTGCTTGCTGTCATCACAAGCAGCAGACCAGTACATCAGAGAAGACCCACCAGCACGTGCTCAGGCCGTTTTCGAAATATTCTGAGTCGCACTAGCTGCTTGCAGGAAGGCAGCATGGGGAGGTGGAACCAGGTACTGCAGCTGTGCCTCGTGGCAGGCCTGCTGGCAGGCACGCATGCCAAGCAGTCACGCTGGGAGCGCGTGCTCCAAACAGGCGCTGCAAGCACAGCAGCGCAGGCGCCAGCCGCCAGACTCCTGCCCCCTCAGGTGTGAAGCTTTCTTCAACAAAGGCTCCCACTAGACTCTCTGAAGGCTGCTGTCCTGTCAGATTGAAAACACTGGCCGATGGATTGTCTTGGGCGGTATGGATGCCGAGGGCGCGACTGAATCTCCGGCTCTTTTGTTGCTCGGCAGGGTCTTGGGACTCCGGCGTTTGCACCGGCGCCGGCCCCTGTGGGCCCCCCGGCAGTGCCCAAGGCTAGCGACTCACTGGCCATGACCAACAGCACCCTCAACCAGCTGCAGGTGCGATTTTTCACCCAACCCTTCTGCTCGACATGCTGTATCACCTGCATTCCAGCTTTGTGGCCCTGCAAAGCTGCTCAGAAATCTGGCTGCAGGCGATGTATACTGTATTGCAGCAGGCGGCCCTTGACACCTCCATTCCATGCTTCGGGAGCTGTAAGAAGCTGCAATCAAAGTGATTGCTGCAGGCAGTACATTCTTTGTATGTGAAGGAGGCAAAATGCACTGGCTGATGTGGGTATGTGCTGCAGACGCTGGGCACATACCAGAGTGACCACGTGGCGCCACCAGCGGCAGTGGTGCAACTGCTGAACGGCAGCACCTACCAATCCGCGCTGGGCGGCAACCCGGCCTATGCGCCCGAGGCATTCCAGTTCACCCACCCCGACATCTTCTTCCAGCTGGACTCCCTCGGTGAGGCCCCTTGCAATGCCCCGACATGGCATGTCATTCCCAGGCTAACAATTTATGCAGCCGGGGTGCTGCATGCCCCGGGATGTGGACTAAGCAGAGCCCACCATTGCACCTTTCTTGCATGGGCTTCAAGGCTGCAAGGCTTGCACATCGTCCTCTGGGCAAAGCTTGAAATTTCCTACCTGGCAGCACGGCGGCATCCCTCTTACAAGAAGATGAAAGCAAGCTTTAGTTGACATGTAGCAAGGCATGGAAACCTGCAGTGAGGCATGCCTTGGGTGGCGTGCAGGCATCCGCCAGTTCCACTTCAATGCCTGGAAGGATCCCAATGGCACGCTGGCATCCAACCCTGCCGGCCTCAAGCTGGCTGGCATCACCAACGCCACCTTGGACCCCAAGTACAGCTTCTTCGGTGAGCCTATTTCAACCCCTGATGATAAACAGGACCTGGACTTGCATGTGGCTGTCTAGTGGCTGTCTACCCAGCGGAAATCTTAAAATGAAGAACACTTATGAAATGCTTGGGCCTGCATGTGCAGGCTTCAAGACCTTTAACGACCCTGACTTTGACTGGCAGTCCAACTGCGTGACTGTGGAGACCTGCCTCCGGGTGAGCAGAAATTGCCTGGCCAATGCTGACATACCTTGTCATGGATCTCCTGCTGAAATTATGTGCCTTCATTATTTTTGCTCATCGATGTGCTGGGGAATTCTGTGCTGCAGAGCTTGCCGAAACACATCACATGGCTCTTACACCATTGATTTGATCAATACAATTTGCTCACAATGTGGGGACTGTGCAGCAGCTGACCTCGTCAGGAGGCATGCCATGGCTCTTGACATTCTATTTTTTTATACATTCAGTGACAAACTCGGGGTGGGAACTTGTGGTGCAGCTGATCCAGAGCTGGTCGGTGAACCACACGGACCACATCCCCATTACTGTCTACCTGGAGCCGCGCGAAGCCACCCTCTTCACCGGCAGCGAGGCCTCCATCAACCAGCAGCTCGCCTCCAAGCCCGGCAAACCCGCCGAGTATGGGCCCCCTTTCTAATCCATTTGCCTCTTGTTCACTCTGTAGGGACAGATAAAGCGGGTAATATAAAATAATAAATTATTATATTTAGGGCCTAGGGTCATTAACATTTACAAATTGAATATTTTGAATTTTTGTTTTGGGCCATGTGTCACAGAAAAACTGCATCTCTTATCATGACTCTGTAGAGAGAAATTGTGCCCGAAGCATCAAGTCCCTTCATGACAAGCATGTGTGGGTGGTTGTGTGCAGGCTGGCAAAGCCGTACCCGATCGCAGCAGAGGATTTGGACGAGCTGCAGAACACGGTGTACCGCGTGTTCAACCAGAGCGCCATTGTGCTGCCGGGGGGCCTCCTCGGCAACGCCTCCTCCCTGCAGGCTGCCACCCAGCCCGCCTCCGGAGGGTGAGGCCGCCGCTGAGTAACCCCTTGCAACTTTCTGCTCCCTCGCGACATATTGGTCCTGCAATACCCAGCAAATTGTGCATGAGAAGATCTACGCTCACATCGCACTGCACACATGTCTTTTTTGCAGCACTGCACCCGCCGTGTGCATTGCTTACAACATGCCACGCTGTCAGCATGGCCTGGAATGGTGTGCGATGCTTGAATATACCGACCATGCTGGAAGCCTTGGTCAGAGGAGTATTGGTGTGGTGCTGTGTGCGCAGGTCGTGGCCCATGATGAACGAGAACAGGGGCAGGGTGCTTTTTGTGCTGGTGGACAAGTACGGAAAGTACGGGCCCATGTACCGCAAGCTCTTCCCCGACCTGCGCAATGCTACCTTCTTCATCTCAGAGCCAGGTGACGATAGATGATCTGACCTTCTCCTGCTGGGGATGATGACACATAAATATAGCAAGCTGCTGGCAGAGGTGATTTTGTTCCTGGCAAGCCAACGTACAGAGCGAAGAAGATGCTGCCAGGTGACAGAGTCACCTTTAAAAATGGGGCATTAGCAAGGGCACTGACACGATGTGGTGGGCAGGCACCAACACCACTCTGGACCCATCAACGGTCTTTGTGGACTTCCTGGGGCCGCTGGGAGGCGAGAACGTGGCGACCTGGACCGCGGCGGCTGCCAACAAGGCTGTGGAGCAGCAGAGGCAGCAGATCCAGGCGGCTGTGCGCAAGGGCCTCATTGCACGCGCTGCTGCTGACTGGCATGTGAGCGCTCTTCCCTGGGTTGCCTTCGCACCTGATATTTCGCTCTGGCTATGGGACCACCAACAATGCTGCCCAGTGGAGCCTTCATCTCACTTGAATATAGATGTTGCACCCGTGGGATTTATCGTGAAATCCTCGTGGGTTTGCTGAGAGGGAAGACGCCGTCTACCGGCATGGTGCCCTGGAGGGACCAAAGGTCTAAAGAGGCGGATTCTCAGTATTGGGGGTTTCTTTATGGGTACTGACAGAGGGGGATTACATGGGTGGCGCGCAGACGGTGGAGGTGCGCGAGGACTTCAAGAACCGCACGCTGGGCGCCATCAAGGCGGGCGCGCAATTCATCCAGACCTCCTTCCCGGACGTCTCCAAGCTCCCCAAATACGCCTACTCTTTCCCAGGCACCTCCAACGCCACCGTCTTCCCCACCAACTACACCGTGAGTCACCCGATCTAAACTCAAATTTCCAAATTGCTGGGCTTCCTTCTGAAATCTACCCTTGTTCTTCCTGCGTGCTGCTGAGAGCAGGAAGACTGGCCCACCATCTGCAAAGAAGACAACATCAGAACTTACGTGCCTTGCATGGATAAGCAGCGCAACCCCCTGTGTATTTAACAAGTGGCTGCATTGCAAGTGGCTTCGAATTCAAAAAACTTAAGTTGTGTGTGTGGTTGCTGTTGCAGGCGACGCTGCCGCTGCGCCTGGGCATGACTCTGACTGCCGGGCGGTGTGCACCCCAGACGAGTGCTGGCATTGTCGCAAACGAGACCGCTTCTGGCTGTGGCAGCGCTGCAGACAACGCTGCGCTGGCTCCTTCTCCCTCCACTGCGCTCTCATACTAGACCCCTGGGCCCCTTTTTCTAGTTTCGAAGTAAACTCACTGCGCACAACAATGTGCGGCAAGACGCCGTCTCGCATTCGCTAAGATGGCAGATGGGAAATTTCTGGAACTTTTCTAAGTGATGGTGCATAGTGTAGTGAGTCGCGGGTAGGGACATGCGCAGTGCTGTGCAGTGTCTGCATATTGGATAGTGAGAGACAAGCGGGTATTTGATTCGGTACAGAAATGCTTTACTGGACAGGATGGCTATGTTAGATATTGACTCGCAATGCTGGCCCAGCGTGTGTGATCCGCTGGCCAGAACGGCCGTGATGTCAAGTCCCTCATGCATGATCATGATCACCTGTGCAGATTGAGACGACAACTGTAAATGCTTGAGAACTTATTTCGTAGCCCATGGCCATCATTTCATAGCCCATCTTTGCTGCACCGCCATCACATGCGCTCGGTAATTCATGCGCATACTATTGCATGCACAGCAAGCTTCTGTTAATCCTAGCCTAACCAGTAAAAAAATTGTCACCCTCACACCTGCCTGGCCCAAGGAAGCACTATCAAATTGAGGAGAAGAAATATACGCAACTGTGCACACTTCAATATGGGTGCCTCATGTCAGCATAAAAGCAATTGCATCAAGCCAACCCTACAACAGCAGGGTGAACAAAGTACAGTTGCAGAAAGCGGCGTACAACCAATAGCAGTGCAAAATGAGCTGCACTAAGCTATCATAGGTCTGGTCGTCCATTCAATCAGAATAGGCCTGTCTCAGAAAAAATATAGTACCGGAAAGACTTCATACGAGTAAGAAAGAGTAAGAGAGGATCAAATCTACATGCACATTTGGTAACATTACACAGCAGCCATTTGCAGGAACTAAACATCCCCCCTGTGAACAGCCAAGGAGCTTTTGACACTGCGCCTGTCGTCCTGCTAATTATGGGTCATGGCGAAAGTTGCTTATCACTGCCTCACTGCTGCACCCTCTCAGCGTAGCTGCGATTCACCGCACTTCCAACAGTGCCCAACAGCGCGCCGCTCTCATAACCAATTGCCAGAAAGGGGGAGGGCGGCAGTTCAGAGCCTCCTCAACGCCGCCAGGCCCCAGGACTTTAGCCGCAGCTATGCCGGGGGGTATCAGGCCAGCTCGCGATTGACGGAGAGGGTGATCATTTCGGAGAATTGCTTTTCCATGGGCGTGCGCGCGGGCATCTCCATGGACTTGCGGACGTTGAAGGGGATGCGCTCCTCTGCCATGCGCCCGTCGGGCGTCGGCACCAGCTCTATCAGCGTGTGCAGCGGAATCTCCAGCCGCGGCACGTCCTGCACAAATACATCACACAATCATGTTCACCGCTGTACTGCACCTTCCCAGCTGCCCATGCTGCTTGCATGCAGGATGGAGGACCATTGCCACATGCTGCTTTGATCTAAGATGAGCATCAATTGGCACGTCCTGCGCACGCACATAGCATCCAACAAGCGCATAGCGTATTGCTCGCTGCTGTAGTTTTGCTTCAAACCTGGCCTTGATGTTCTTCATCTGAGCACAAGGTGAGAAAGAAGGCCAATCTGCGGCTGTCTAAGGTGCGCGCATGCAATAAGGTCCTTCTGCTCCAAGCTAAGAGCCATACACTCAAAGTGAAGCCATGAGGGGCACGGAAGTTTGCAAAGGATAGGCAATTGCTGCTCAATGAGTTAAATGGGTGTGTAAGGGTGGGGCGCACAGAGAGGGGGATTTTCATGAAGTAGCCGTAGAGGGCGCGCAGGATGGCCTGGTGGGCAACCACCACCACGCACTCGCGCTCACGCTCGATCTCTATTATCACCGGCTCCAGCCGCTGGATCACGTCCATGTAGCTCTCGCCACTCGGGTACCTGAGCACGCACGGGAAGATCTTCACAACTTGCTTCCACGTTTCGATATGGCACCGCCCAGATGGCTCATTGGCCACCCATTGGCGCCGAGCGGGCAAGGGGGCCCTGGCCATTGGTGCCCTTCAGGTTCACATGGAATGAAAACAGAAAGGCTTACAGTATGTCAGGGGCAAAGTTGTTTGTGCCACATGGTGACAAGCCAGGCACTGCAAGTCGGCAGTTCTATAGAACTGCCTGGCAACCATGGCCACCTTCTTTGAGGGGACAGAGACCTAATCAGCCCTCAGCTAGAGATTGAGGGCCAGGTTGCAGCCCAAAGCTGCACAGCCTTATTGGCCGCTGAGAGGGGTGTGCAGCAACACGTTGCAGTGCCGGTGAGCAGTAGCGGGGCCTGGTCGAGGGTGGGAACCACCTGTATCTGAGCTTGTCGCGCTTGCGCGCTGCGTACTCCTCCGGCTGCTTCTCTGCAATCTCCTCGTACGTCCACCCGTCAAAGATGCCCGCCTGAATCTCATCCAGCGCCTGGCAACAGCAACACATAGAAGCCTCATAGATATGCTCCACCTTTTGTTCTGGCAGATCAGAGGTATGGTTGGCCAAAGATCTTGCTGTGGCACAACGCAGTGATGACATGGGCTTCTCCCAGACCAGAGCTTGTCTTGGGCAGATTATAAGTAGGAAGCGATGCACATGACACGAGTTTGTGGTGAGTGAAGAGCTAGTGTTGGGCAAGTTGCTGCTGTGGCATAATGCAGTGATGGCAGGAGAGGAGGCGCACCTTCCATCTGAGCTTTGGGAAGGGCAGCAGCTCTGCAGTCTGGATGGTCCGCCTGAGGGTGCTGGTCCACACCGAAACCGGCATGGTGGCGCCCTCAAGCGTCTGCGGCAAGGAAATCCCACACACTCAGCAACGTCACCGAGACATGACATGCACAGCATCCTTTGCACAGCTGTCCTTGCAAACACAGTGCCATGATAATACGCCAAGCTCGATAGGGCCTTGGGCTCAGAGAGACACGATCAGCAGCTGGTCCACAGGGGCAGTAGAAAGCATGAACCCTAAAAAGAAGGGGATATGAGGGTGGCGCACAAGGGGAATGCGATCGACAATGACGTCGGGCAGCAGGCGCGCATAGATCTGGCCGGAGGGGGAGATGCTAGAGTCGCCGCCGAGCAGCGCCCTCTGGTTGTACTCCGACTCGCCGTGCCGCGTTAGCCAGATCTTGCGCATGCGCGCCACTCCCGCCTTGCACACCTGCACCAGCAGCTTGAAGGTGAGAGTCTGTCTGCATGGGGAAGGGCATGGGTCACATGCCACTTGGTTGCGCTCGTGCACATGCCCTTATCAGCCGCTTCTTCGGCCCACAAGATGCTTCTGAAGCTGGACACTGTTGGCGCAAAGCAGCTGTTGGGTGCATGAGGGAGTGTGGTAAGACGCCAGAGTGAGGGCACTGAATGAAAGTGCACCTGCATGAGGAAGAAGACCATCTTGCCAGGGATGTATCCGCTGATGCGGTTCACATCCATGTAGCCCCGCCCTGTCACCCTGCACACCCAAGAAGCTGTTATTATTACAGCACGCATCTGGACAATACACCACGTGTCTTTGAGCAGAGTGGCATCTCAGGCCGATAGACAGCGGATCAAGCAGATATGTACAATTGTTTTCCCCTGTGGTAGCGCACATGTCGATGAGCTTGATGTAGTGCAGGTTGCGGTCTGTGATGGTCTCATACACCTCCTCGTACTTCTCAATGCGCTCCCTGAAGTCATTCAAAGCCTGCATACATCCTCATCTCTCTCACAAAAGCGCACATGAGCTCTGTTTTGAGGCACTTGCCCATCTTGCATTTGCATGCAAGCAACCAAATGTGATGATGGCTATAAGATTTTAGGTGCAGGGCTACCTTGTCGGCTTCTGTGGACTTGTAGTCTGGGCTGTACATCATTTTATAACGGTAATTCTGTTGCAGGACGTCCGGATCATTGCAGATGCTCTCTATGAACAGATACTGCCATCTGCCATGGAAGCGATTGCGCTGCGCACACACTATATTCTCAGCAACTGACTGTGATTCATAAATTGAACCAACATGCACTAGCAAAGATCAAATGAAGTAAAAAGACTGCATAAGCACTCACCAAGACTTGCCGCCTCTGCTCTGTGGAATTCGTTGCATCAAAGATGGCTACCTGCGCGCTCTCTGCACGCAAGCACACAAGAGCCATCAGGTCCATCACGCTGCAGCAAATTGAGAATACAAGCCTGCAAAATGTGTGGTGTTGTTCCAGAGACCCACCTTCACCTAGCCAGGTATCCATATCTTCCAAAGCAGCCATCAGAGCCTGATGCCGCGCCTTCAGCCCAGCCTGTCCATTCCAGAGAGCACATGAGCCCCATGCAAGTGAGCTCTATTTGGCTATGCTGCAATCTGGGCACTTCTGGAATGGGCAAATGGGTTTGCCTCACCTCATTGCTTGGGTCAAAGAATGATGCATCCTGGACCTCACCCGCCCCCTTCTGCACTCGCCTGTACTGCCCCACATTGAAGTGCCGGGTATCATGCCCTAGCCTGCACAGCCACACATGTTCCCTCAGAAGGCTCCCCAAAGCTTCAACTGATACCGTTTATTTCACCCCATCCCTTCAAATTCAGCAAGGATCGATTGTTACCGATCAAGCAGCCATTCAGCATGCTGTGCATGACCCGATCTAAGGAAGGACAAGTCCTCTGAATCCAGCAATGACAGCTTGGCAGTGATCGAGTAGCTATCTAGCTTGACCAGTTGCATGACCAGTTGTTGGCAAGGAAGGAGAGTTCCCTTGAGCCCCAGAGGGGGTTCCGGGCGCGCACCAGTTCAGGTAGCACATGAGCTTGTTGCAGAGGAAGGTCTTGCCGCGGCCGGGCAGGCCGACCAGGATGATGATCAGCTTCTGGCGGTCCACCCGGTTGCGCCGCCGGACCTTGCGCGGAACGCGCGCGTCGCTGCCGGAGTTGGCGGTGCCGCGCTCGCTGGGCTCCGACTCCTCCTCGCTGTCGTCCGAGGCCGCAACGATCATGTCCTTGAAGTACACATGCGTGCTGTTCTCTGGCGGGCCCCCCACCTGGATGTCCGGCAGTGGCGCCTCCAGGGAAGCCCCCAGGGACCTGCATGCAAATCTCCCCTTATATTAACTGCAAGACTGAGGCAATTGGGCCTAGGCTTGATGATGCAGACCGGTCACAATCTTAATGTGACTCACTGCTGTCGTAGAGCGTCATAGATTCATCTGGAAACGATTGTAATGATTGCCATGTTGGAGTCATGCATCTATGACCGACCAGAAGAGGGCAGCAGACTGCTGGTGTAACTGACGCACCAGTTACCCACTTGTTCAACCTAGATCTCACCAGGAACTATGGAGGTCAAATTAGTTGTGAGGACGTTTAAGATAGATTTGGAGGGCTGAAGGACCGCCCTGCACTATAAGGTTGCAGCCTCTACTAGTCCCATCTTGAATATAGGCTTGTTGAACCTAGATTACAGAACATGCATTTGCAACGTGTGGCACCTGAGATATGAGACACTAACATGTGTAAACCCACCTTTAGGAGCCTTAGATATATCTTCCTGTTTGTCTCGCCTTTATTTCCTAGGTCATCAGGGCAGGGAAACCGCTTGCTCACCTGGACGTCATGGGGCTCATAGACAATGTGTCATCGTCTGATCCAGCCCGACGCCTATGCCGCGTCTTGCCTTTTGACAACCTGCTCCGCCAGAACTCCCACATATTCCCAGTGGGATCTGCAGAACTTCGGTGTTCGGTACTTGCACCTAACCTTGCATAGCACGCGCTTCAAAGAGAATCCTCTTCATCAGTCTGCATTATACTCATTCTAAGACAGACTCGCAGGTGTGCGCAGTTGGTCGATCCGGGCAATTCTGTACCCGTGCCATTCATCAGATGAAATATGCTGACCTCATGGCAGAGCACTTGGCTCAAACTTCACCATTGACGTCACAAATTAAATTTGGGGAGGAAAGGTTGTGTTTCTTCTTGTTGAACTCAACAATTTTGGTGTTAAAAGGCGTGCCTTTTTTAGAGGATCGGTTCCTGGCAGCAGGTGCTCTCCTTTGCAAATAACGTATCGAACGTGATGTGGAACACCAGAATAGCATCGGGTGCAGCAGCTAGCACACGTAGCGCTGCATTACATTCAAATGGCATTCCGCTCTTTGCTATCCCAGCAGCTCCGAGGCTTCACAGAAATAAGGGAAACAGACAGAGTGCAACACCTCAAGACGTGGTATTGCTTCCTTTGCCTTCGCATTATGCAGGCTTTCTTTCACTTATATGACAAGAACGCTTCTTATTAGGGAAACTGTAATATTATTTTAGCAAGCTAAGCTGTGCTGCTTCCTATCTATGGCACTGAACCTTCGGCCTCAATTTGCAGATCGAAGCCCAGGTGGAACTATCAGGAGATGATGCTTTTGCGGAGTTGGTTCACATGGCCATACAAGTGGATCCTTCCCTGGCAGAGCAGGGATCCAAGGCGCTGGCTGGTGCACGGGGAGGAGCTGCCAGCGTTGTGGGTCAGCACCTTGCATCACACCCCACTGCTAGCTCAATTTCTTGCCAGTCGCATCCCTTTTCTGAACAGATTTGAACGCATAGTATGCTGCTCGACATCTTGAATTGCAACTGCAGGACCTCATGTGGAGCAGATGCCAGGGTCAAACAAGCCAGGCTGGTTGAGGCAGCGGGCGCCACAGGGGGAGCGCTATGAGTACTTGAGCGACTCTCTGCGCACTCTCAAGCTGCACACTGTGTGCGAGGAGGCCCAGTGCCCAAATGTGGGAGAGTGCTGGAATGGCAGCACTGGCACAGCCACCATCATGCTGCTAGGTGCGCACCCTATCAGCTGCTGCAGGGACCCCGCATGGCTGTGCACGCATTACAAGTCAGGAGTGTCATTACTCATCCTTCATCAATTCTGCCGCTGCCGTGCAGGTGACACTTGCACCCGCGGTTGCCAGTTCTGCGCGGTCAACACAGCGCGCACGCCCGCGCCGGCAGATGACGACGAGCCGGAAAATACAGCCAAGGTGGGTGGCCATCAAGATGTCCCTCCCTGCATGCAGAAGCTCCTTCCCTTCAGTAGTACAAGACCGTGATTGGCAACGCGTGCCACGATCAGCTCTGGGCCAGTTGTGCAGTAATTTTGCATGCATGCATAGTGCAGCATCGCACTGTGCGCGTGTGTCTTGTTTAACAAGGCAGTCCTGGGGCTGAATAGTGTGATGGTCAGCGCCAGCCGCTTCAGGCACCTGCTGAACTGATGCAGTATTGCATTGATCTGCGTGTTTGCTGCAACATGCGCCAGGCGCTGCAGGCACGTATAACAACACTGCAGCATGCCATTGATATGAGCGCACTTTTTGCAGGCGATTGCGGAGTGGGGAGTGGGCTACGTGGTGCTGACCTCGGTGGACCGGGACGATATTCTGGACGGCGGCGCGGAGCACTTTGCGCGAACGGTGCGCACGCTCAAGTCGCTGCGGCCGGACATCCTAGTGGAGTGCCTGACCCCCGACTTCCGGGGGGACCTGGCGGCCGTGCGCCACCTGGCGGCCTCGGGCCTGGACGTCTACGCCCACAACGTGGAGACTGTGGACCGGCTGCAGGTGGGAGGGGATGCCCCTGCACTGTTAGGTATCTGCACGAGGGGCTTGGCATGCAGGTTCCTGATGTACAAACGTGTGCCTAGAACGCGTGCAGCAGAAAAGGGATCAGCAGTAAATCCTATGTCAGTGCCTGTACAAGCTGACAAGCAAACACAGAGAGTGATGTTTATGGCCTTGGACTTGACTTGCGCAATGACGCCAGGAGGGAATTTTGGGTAAAGGGGAAATTGGGCTGCACTGGTGTCTATGGGTTTTGCGCCTCATAGCAGGCTGCTCAAGCTCGCCTGTTGGCATGTGTGTTCTTGACGGCAGGTTGCTGCTGCCGTTTGCTGCGCGCATGGCAGCATCATGTGCAGTGAGGGCAGTCTTAAAGATGGGAAACCTTGATTATCATGCTGGCACGCTGACCTGAGTGGCTGGTGGGAGCAGCGGAGGGTGCGGGACGCGCGCGCGGGCTACGTGCAGAGCTTGGAGGTGCTGAAGGCGGCCAAGGAGTGTGGGGTGTACACCAAGTCCTCCATCATGCTGGGCCTGGGCGAGACAGATGATGAGGTCGTCGACACCATGCTCGACCTCAGGGATGCAGGTGACCACCCCGTGTACCCACTTCTTTGTTGCCAGCATGGTCTGAACAGCTACTTAATATTAGATGACCTGATGAGTACATGAAGTTCTGAGATGCTGCTAATGACGTGAGACTAATTGAATACCACATCAGGTCCCACTGAAAGCAGCAAATGATACATCTTTGACCACTCAGTACGTGTTGCACTGCCTTGGTCACCTACTGTTAGCTACAAAATATAGACCTCAGGGAATTTTGTGGTTGCAGGCGTGGACATTCTCACATTTGGGCAGTACCTGCAGCCGACTCCCAAGCACCTGGAGGTCACTGAGTTTGTGACGCCCGAGAAGTTTGAGCACTGGCGCAAGTACGGCGAGGAAGTGGTTGGCTTCAGGTGCGTGGACTTCTGGGGAAGCAATAACTTATCACAACATGGTACAAAGGAAGTGGATTCTTATTAGGTATTCCTCTTTGTAGCATGTCTCAATGAAAATGCAGGTGATATGCAGACTCTGGATTTTCTTCCTGTGCCGCAGGTATGTGGCGTCAGGACCCCTGGTGCGGTCGAGCTACCGCGCTGGCGAGTTCTTCATCGAAGCCATGATCAAGGGCGATGCTGCAAAGCATTAGAGAATAATTTATATCAGTACTGGAGGTGGTGTGTGAGACGTACATATGGAGTGGTTGGTAAACGTTGTATATGTGTATTGAGCGCCAGTCAGTTTGTCGTAGGTAAGGAGTGTGCAAGACACGTTGTACAGTGAGCAGTGAAACCCAACACCTCTTGAGTTTCTCCAGTCCCTCGTGGACAACCAGCCGTGAAGATATGCCATTGATTACCATAGGACAATGGTTTAAAGTGGTCTTGCAATTCAAATTTGTTAAATCCAAATTTAAAACACTGGCATCCAGAACTGTAGAAGTGAGAGGTCAGAAGTGGGTCTCATGGTGCTGCTGTCACTTTTAAAGGCATGCATTATGGCAAGTGGCTTGCTGTACAATGTGAGCCAACGCCCATCAAACTGTAATTACTCATATTATAATAAGTGTAGACTAACTTCAAAAAGCTCACAAGACTTGTCTCACTCTGCAAAAGATGGTTTCAATGATTCAAGTTGAGCTCACTGGTTGCGTTTGTGTATGGTTGAGCTGAGGATCACATTGAGTTCCTACAACATTCCATGTCCTCTATCTTCATGCGTTTTGGGATATTCAAAGTCCAATCAGTGGGGATTCTGCCGCAGCTTCCTCAACAGTGTCCTCAATGAGTCAACACAACACACAATATCCTCCAATGATAACGCCTGACCCATGTGGGCCATGGTCCATCCAATCCGCAGCAACTACCAGAATTAGCTGAAGCCCTCTTCCTGACTGATCCGGTTCCTCTTAGCCTGCCGTCCGCTTGGCCGGGCCCCAGAGGGCAATTGGCTGCCTGGGGCAAAGGACACCCTCTTCTGTTGTGTGGCTGGAGTGCTCTGCTGTGTGAGGAGCAGGCGATCTCCAGAGACCTGGAAGCATGCACAGAGCATGAAAGGATGGCACTATTTATTGATTTCTATACTATAGGCTTCAGGCCAGGAGATCGTGATGCTGAGCTGCCGATGAATCCGCACCTGGTGACCATGGGCAGAGGCAGGATCTTTCTGCCCTGGCGTACTTGACGGCTGCAAATTGCCTTCAGCTTGCAGCCAGTCCGTCTCCAGATCAGCCAATGCGTCTGCAGCAATGGGGTCAACCACCTGAGGAAGAGCATGAGACCCTGTCAGTATTCTGTCAAGATTATTCAGCCCTAAGGCGTGGCCATCAGGTCAAAAACTGCGCATGAAAGAGGAGGTTGTGCAGAAATGGAGAGTCCAGGTGTTGTGCACAGTACCTTTGTACGCTGCATGATGATCTGAGGCTCCAGCACCGAGGTTCTGACAGGGACACCAAACATGCTCTGCAGCCGCGTCTGTGGCGTCAAGACCAACCCATTCCCGAGTATCCTGCATATTTCATTCACAAAGTGATGTCTCAAGCTTTTGGATGGCAATGTTGGAGCCAGTGAGAATACATAAGCCCGGGCTGACACTGAAAACCTATTTAAGAGGCACGGTTGAACACCTGTCGATAGGTGGCCTGGCAACATTGTCAGGGGGAAGCTCGGAGCTGTGCATGCTCACTTCCTGGCTGGCAGTTGTCATTTGGGAGTCTGGGCCCACCTCCTGTGCATCACAAATGCATGACCTTTCTAACCGTTGACACAATCACAGAGTTTCCAATCTCAGCAAACTGCACAGCAGTGGACAATCTAACTCAGCCGATTGTCTGTACCACATTTACCTCAGCTTCCGCTTGTGCCTTCCTGTCTCCAGAATGAAGCAGGCTTGTGCTGGCAGGATTGCTCAGCCCATCCGTGAAAGCACACCGCATGGGCGCATCCTTGCCATGGGGCAGGTCAGCCTCGTATAGAGCAGCGGACAGTGCAGCAGTCACATCTCTGATCTGGCTGGGGAGCCCTGCTGCATCCTCCTCCACCTCGCTGCATTGGACAATGGCAATCAATGAACGGCAATCAATGAACTATAAGTAACGAACAGACTCAAAAAAACAAGGCTTCATTGTCCTTGACGGGTCCTGCTTTGAACGATAGGGCACAGCACGCACGCATGCATGTTGACGGCACCTCCATGCTTGATGCGCATACAGCTCATTCCTTAAATATCTACAACACAATGATGCATTTGTATGGCCAGAGCGGCCCCTGAGCAACGAAAGGCTAATTTATGTGGGGAGCAAGAGCGCATGAGCACCTGTGAGCATTCAGGAAGCAGTTGCCCATGATGCTGCGAGGGTCGCTGCGGGCCTTCTCCCACTTGGACAGCCGAGCTTGCTGGCCCCTGCCCACCTCGATCGCCTGCACGCCCTGCCGGATGGAGCCCATGCGCCTCCTCAGAGCCCGTCGTTCACCCCCCTTGCATTCCTGCAGGCACAGCATTTCTTGTGAGGCAAAATAACTGCAGTGGGCTGCATGTAGTCTTGCCACGTGTTGACTTGATATATTATTTACCAGCTTGCAAAGGCATTTTTGTGGCTAATACCCGTGACATTCGCAAGCAGGCAAGAGTGTGAAAGCACTTTATGAGTTTCTTAGGGGAAGAAGAAGCCCGTACCAACATTCCAGGAGATGTGGCTCCTGCATCTTCTTCAGAAGCCTCCTCCAGGGCAGTGCCTTGCTGCATCTTTTGCAGCTCCATGCACACCTCCCACACAGTCAGGGGCACCTGTGCAAGAGAAATACAGAACATGAGAATACCAAGATCGTCTTTTTATCGGCTGGGGCATATGACTGAAGAGCATTGTGGTATCTCAGCGCCAAGGCAGCGGCAAATGACCTGTGTGGGAGATAGGAAGGCCTTCACCTTTGTTTCAGCCAGCAGCTGTGAGAGAAGCTCCCTCTGTGCTGACCTTGATGCGCCATGCTCTGATATGCCACCATCCCCTGTGATGCATTGCAGATTATAAGATGTGCCAGGCCATGGTCTCCTGCGTACTTAACCATTCAATGGAATGGAGTATACTGACCTGCAGAGTGTTTCCAGTCCTGCATGGCCTTGCGAGCAATGCCATGGTGGATGCTGAGATCGCAGATGAGATCCTTTTCCGTCAGACCGTCAGGCTGTTCTGCTGCTCTGAGAAGGTCGCTGTATGAACCTTCCTCTGCATTCTTTTCCAGAGAGACCTACAGGAGCAGACACTGCCTTCACCTCTCTACACCCACAACTCATCATGTAACTCAAAGATGAATGCATGGCAATTTCAGTAGATCGCGCATGTCACATACCTCTTTTCCAATGACATAGTCTGCCTGCAGGCTGGGATGCCGGCGCTGAATGATAGAAGCCAGAGCAGACCTGTGCTCCTCCACCCCAACCTCCTGCACCAACATGCTTGCTTTGCTGGCACAAATGCAAAGCAGGTAGCTTAGAGAAAAGCAAAGCATATTTAGCAGCGCGAAAATACACCAGTCAAGTGGAGGCAGGTCGGAATCGACACCTTCAAGCTTGCAGCAGGTTGTTTGGTAGCCCAGGGCAGACAGAAGCCTTGCAGGTGCAGGTGGCCCAAGAAGTCTAGCCTCAGCATGAGGGCGCTCTCTATGCAGTGACCTCCACTCCCAGGCTGCCTCTGCAACGCTGTGAGGTCATCAGGGGCAGGCGCCACAAAGGCGATGCCCTGCAGGTCTGGCGCGTCCTTCAGAAGAGCCTCCAGCTCCTTGGCAGCCTCAGGAGAGGCCACACCTGCCACCACTTCCTCTGGCCTGCGCGTCATCACCCTTCTTTGTTTGACTGTGCTATCACCCTTGCACAAAAACCCACAATAAACCCCGACGCTGCCACTGGAAAACGGTGGCTCAAAGAAGAACTCCATCGAGGTGATATGAGGAAGGGAAGTTAAAGTCCGGACTGGGAAGTGATGCATGTGCACACCTTGCATGGAGCTGCAGAGGCCAGCAGATCCGCCGAGGCAAGCCCAGGCTCTGAGCATTCGCCAGGGAGCGAGGCACCCACGAGAACCCGGCACGCTGCCCATGCTGCCGCAACAATGTCTGCTCCTCTGGAGCCCCCTCTCCGGCCCCACCGCCCACAACAGCACCGGAGCCGCTTTCCCCATCCTGCCTGCTCCCTAGCAGCGGGGACATGCTGCCTGCATACGCTAGAATCCTGCCAAAGAGGGGCTCGGCATCGGTGCTGGGCGCGCCTTCAAGCGCGGCCGGCGGCTGCGCATGCAGGCCAAGCTGCTGTGCCCTGATCGCGAACGCGCATGAGATGACATCGCCCACGCCAAGATTGGCTGCTGCCACAAACCCCTTCAGCCGGGGTGCTCCACTGCGACCCTCCTGCAGCTGCTGCTGGCCTCTCACCTCTTCCCTTGCTGGAGTCCCCAAGAGATCTCTGAAGCCTGCAGCCGGTCCCATCTGGCTTGCCTGCGGGGCAAATAGCTCATCTAGCCCTCCCAGCTGGCTGGCCTGCGTGTCGGGCTGGTGGTGCTGCATCGATCTGGGTCCTGGGGTCAAGTCATCTGGCAGCTGACTGGACGAGCCATACTGCGACTGGAGGGCGTCAAACTGGCTCGGCCCCACATCCGCTTGGTCATTGCCTGTGGCCCTTTCCCGCTCCCGCTGCAGAGGCGACTGCTGCAAATGTGGCTGAGGTGCCGGGGTGGTTGGCTGAGGGTGCTCTTCTCTGCTGACTGCCATCTCTTGCGGTGCGGGCAACAGAGCGAGGAGCTGCGGTGGCTCTCTGTCCATGCCTGCAAGCCATCCAGGAGTCTCTCATGCATGCGCATCGGTTGGGATGCCCTCCACTTGCTGCAAATGAGGACCATTAGCATAGGGACGTTGATGCAAAGTAGTTTCTAGGACGGATATTCCCCACCATGATGCCATCTCAGCAGAGCCTGCCCTGGATTTTGCAGGTCCAGCAGAAGAACCTCCCTCAGTGTGGAGGCTGCAAGCAGGTGGGCGTGGTCAGAGTTGCCTCGGTCCCCCAAGGTCTCAGCAGGTGCGGACAGGGCAATGAACGCGTTGCTGGGTCCCAGGGTGTGCAGCGTGCGAGGGATGGCACTCGCCCCCGGCATGCTGATGTCATAACGAAGCAGTTGCTGACCTGTCAAGGAGAGCACAGCAGATTGATGTCTGAACATCTACCGTGGTTGACAGTATCATTCCTTGTCAGCCACATACTCCTGAAGGCTGCATGAATCGCCAAAATTGCAACAATGCACCAAATTGCATGAGGAAATGAGTATGTGCAGGTAGCAAGTACCTGCTGCCATCAGCAGGCCAGTTGGATGAGCTGCCCACTCGCAGACAAGCCGGCCAAAACGTGGGCGCGGCTGCAAGGGGCCCGCCACTTCCTTCGCTTGCAGCAGAGCGAAGCTGCTAACTGAAAGACTGGCTGTGCATTGCCCCTGCTGCAAAGATCCTCTACTGTCAGCTACCACGTGTCCAGATCCTGTTTTCCAGGGAGCTGATCATTTACTGTAGCTTGTTGGTGTACTTACCTCCTCTGCAACGTCAACTGTGTGTAAGGAGCCATCCTCACAAGTGAAGGCCGCGAGGTTTGGCAACTTGCGGTTCCAGCTGACGTGAGCGAGCCTCTGTTTGGTCTGCAGAGCGCCGACTGGCTGCAGAGTCCACCTCTTGGCTCCACCAGAAAGCCCGCTAGAAGGCCCTGTTACACATGCAGAGTGCTGCATTACCAGTGCAACATTGTAAGAAGGTAATATCCTAACATGCGGATGCTGCCAGCGTGAGGAATTTGACCAGGTGATCGTCTATTTGCCCTCACCTGCATCATCATGAACCTCTCCAGCATCTGCTTGGCTCCGTCCTTTCTCAAGCGAGAAGAAGCAGAGCCAGTATGGGGTCCGAACCGCCACCATTAAAGCATCATCGGCATCGCAAGGGCGGTTGAAGCAGACTTGCCAGATAGGCATGCCTGAGCAAGCTGCCTGCGCAGTACCTTCGCACTGCACTCACACACAGGAAATACATCTCATAACCCAGATCCAGCCAATGCTAGGCATATACATGTTTGATGAGTTCCACACAGAAATCTTGTTGGATGGCCGCTGATGCTTTTGCGAACGATGCCTCAGCCACATTGTCAAGTGTCACCTGGAACTGGTCCACATGGCTGCCATGTAGAACAGAGAGCCGGAGGGTCTGTCCAATGTCTCCAGCTGTGCTGCATATGAGCAGCTCCTCGGAGCCAAGCCAGGTGGCCGCAACACGGTTGCCCAACAGGCTGGCATTTGAGGCCAAGTCATCAAGATGGGCTGCCTCCTCTAGGAGCTCTCTAAGCAGGGGAAGGGGAACGAATTCTTCAGGGTACTGAGCCCTATAGTAGCGCAAGCTCTGATCGGCAATGTCTTCAGACCTGCGCGGCATACATTAGTCTCATTCTAGGAGGGTGCTTGGGGGCTGAATATCATCTGATGGCACAGCAGTGTAGAAGACGACATCAGGCAGTCTAGAAGTGGACAACGCACGAAGAGCAGATGAAGCTGCACCTCAGAGGAATTTGCAAGTCCTCTGGTGCCACCCATGCGGGGTTCAAGAGATCACTGTTGTAGAGTGTTCCTCTAAGCCCCTCCGATAGCAGGCCTCCCTCCTGAAGCGTAGACCTCTCACAAATGGCTTGTGCCTTGTTCACTCTGCACATGAAACATTAAAGGCGATTAGATTGTCCTGACGAAGGGAGCTCATGTTCCTTTCCACCTAGGCACACAGCTGGCCAGAGGAACATCTTGCTGGAGAGGTGTAAGTTTCAAAAATCCCTTCATCGCTTGACATCTGCTTATCAACGTTTATGTATTGCAACTAGGAGGGGTTTCACAGCAAACAATAGGGTATAGTGGCAATGGACGTCCTTGTAAGAAGCTATAAAAGAAGATCTCGGATTGGCCAGAACACACACCCATCATGTATCAAAGTTGGCCAGATGACACCACCGATGTGACCCGCACGCACACATGGCCCCTTATCCGCCATCCACACTACAATACATCAGATGCATTGCAGCAGATAGGAGGCATTTGCTGACCGCAGACTTGTACATGTTGCGTTCCTCTTCGTGTGTGTAAAACATCGATTCAGTGCAAGGCATTGATGTTGCATTTCTTTGCACATGCGGCTCAAACCTCATGTACCTTGTGGAATTTGTAAAGTTGAAGCCAATATTGGCATCTGCCATGCATGACATCCAATGCAAATGCCACCATTAGGCATCAGGGCATGCATGCTTGTCCAAGTGCAAGGCACGGGCTCAGGAAGATCAAGAGCTCTGACAAAGCATTGCATGATGCAATGACGTCCACCCATTGTTTAGTCGACTTCGGGCAAATGTCATGCATCAATTTGAGCACTTCACAGGGCCAATAGCTCATGAATATTGCATTGGCCATTGCTTTGGGGGACCAGATCTGAGGTTACATTACACATGTACACTGTACAGTGCCTGACATGCATTCCAAGTACAAACCTGCATACGTGTGCAGGTACACATGCAACCCAACACAAGACAACCGATCCTACACAAATGTTCCTGGGAAGTCGTCCGTACCAAAAGGGTAGCTCACTCTGATGCTGATACCTAGTTTATAGGCAGGCACTACGTCCCCTTGCACCATGCTTCACAGATATACAAGTCAGTGTGTCCACTGCCCCTTGGATACATTTGTATACACTGGCAGCAAGACAAGCTGTCAAAATTTGAAGCAGCATGCGTAGTACCACCAGCCGAAACTGGGGGGAATGGGAATATGAAGGCAGAAAGAGTCCCAAAAAACGATGTACACTGGGGACGCTTTCCGTGCCAACAGAAACAAAACAGCAAGGCCTGCTGCACAAACGCAGCAACACCAACACATGTACAAAGAGTGCATTTGGCATGGCCCATCAGGGGGACACTAGCACGGGATGTCCGACGCGCAGCCACTGCGATGCTGGCTGGGCTTGGGACGCGTTCTCCAGCAGGATGCCAAAGTGGATCTGGCCGCGCGTGCGGCGGTAGGCAGCCAGTGTGAGCAGCGGCTCTGGGCCCCCACGCTGGCCTGCCTCCGGGTCTGTGCACACCACCTGGCAACGCGCGCAGGGACCTGTCCCCCACACAGCAAAGGTAAACAATAGAGCACTACTACCTACCTAATTGCCGTTATCACATTGAGACCACCTGTATTGCTCTTGTCTCACAGCTTGCATTCTGAACTCTGCGCCCTGCGCGCTGTCCCCAGACATCTGCAAGTACTGCTCGCCTCTTCTCCACAGGGATGACTAATGTATTGTGTGATTAGTTGTGTATTGCAGCATTACAACTACCTCCTTGCCTACCCAACAAGCTTCCAAAATTACCTAAGGCAAACCGGCGCATGCATAACCTGATTTCACAGCAGGAGTTTTGTTCGTCCCACCCTTCAAGCCAGCTTGGTAAGATGCAAGCTGACATTGACAGGACACTGTACCTTGGAGCCTCCACACAACAGCATGCCGGCAAGCACAGAGATGTGGAGAGGGATTACCAGTGACATTGAAGTGGCATTCACCGATGTGAAGCGTCCGCCAGGTGTCCTCTGCATATGGCTCCATGCCACCGCTGAACAGCAGGTTTGGCCGGAAGCGCTCTGCCTCCACCTGTAATCAACAGTTTGGCAAAGTCCATCAGCATAAAGAGCATTCAGCTTTATTTCAGGAGGCCTGAGTACACATTTGCTCCCCTTGTCAACAGCATGCAGAATATTGGAGGCCCTCTTGCACCAACAACGTACCTGGAAGGGAGGTGTGCTGCATGTAGCATTTGAACCTTGCTTCTCAGCCAAGCGGCGGTTGACATCTCCCAGGCTGCTCAGCGAGATTGCCAGAAACTGTCCCTCATTCGCAAAGCCTGCGCAGAATACAATAGCAATATACCTCAAAGAATATTCTTAAATGATGCATGAAATGCCCATCACAGCACACCATTCCATTGGGGCACTTGGCAGCAGGCGTGACACACCTATGCTTACCTATGCTTTGACATGTCAATCGCAGCACAGCATATCCTCGTGGCAGTTGTCAGCAGGCCTGACACACTTATGCTTACCTATGCTTCCGCCGCCGTCCGCTCTCTTCATCTCTTGGGCCGCCGCCTCTACCTGGGGTGCTAAGGCGTGGGGCCCACGCTGCAGCAGCTGGCTGCGCTCCACAGCTCGGCGGCTGCCATCCTGCTGCCGCACAAGCCAGCAGCGCACTCCCAGCGCCTCAGAGAACCAGTCCGAGACTGCATCGCTCTGAGCCGGCGACGTGCCCACCTGCATTATCAGATGCCGCCTCCTTTAACATCTGCCGGGGAAGCTTGCAGGAACGCAATTACCACTGCGCCTGGCTTTTTTAACTGTGAGCAGTTTTCTGAACACAGAAGGTGTCATTGAGTCAGTAAGCACTGGGGAAGCGTACCTGCAGGCTGCAGACAGAGTCTGCGCATATCTGTACGTGCCGCATGGCTGAGTCGCCCGCACTCACAGGGCGCTCAGGGTGTGGCACCCCGGTAGCGGAACTGCCCGTGGCCGCCAGTCTGCTGACATGCTGCTCAGCGGAGCCACCAAGCTGAGTGACTGCGGGTGCGGGCTCAGACTGAGAACTGGCAGACTCTTCAACTACCGTCTGAGTCGAGGGGCGGTTGCGCAGGTGCCTGAAGCGCGAGCGGACTGCCCTCAGGTCGACCACCTTCTTGCCCCCGCGCTGCTGCTTGTCGGCAGCTTCCCTGGCGAGCGCAGCCGCGCCCACGGGGTCGGCGCCCGGCTCGAACATGGAGGAAGCCGAGGACAGCTGTGTCTGCAGGCGCTGCTGCCCTGAAGCGCTGGACCTGTCGGACGGCCGGGGCCACATTGCGCTGTTGCTGTGCCGGCTGGTGAAGCTGCTCCCAGTAAAGCTCACGCCTGCGCAAATGCGCAACTTAATGCCTCTGCAATGTCATTTTTATTCTACCAATCAGCAAGCAGTGGCGCTGTTTCATGTGGTCTGCCGCGCCCTTGAAGCCAGGTGTAAGGTGAACATTGCATGCTCCTTTGAAAGCACATAGGGAGTGCTTATGCAAAAGTCAACTCCCGGTCAAACCTTGTGGGAGGCCCATAAAGCCACCAATACTTGAAGCAGGAACAAACATGCCTGACTGGCTGATCACGCTGCCAGTGAAGCTGCCATCCAGTGAGCCCAGGCTGGAAGTGCTGCCAGCGCGATGCAGTGTGGTGTCGGATGTGGCATCGGCGTATTTGTCCAGCGCCTCCAGTTGGGTTTCTGTGAGGGCTGCAGCAGGGGCGGCTGGAGGCTGCATTGCCGGTGGCGCTGACGCTTGCTCCTTCGGCAGAGGGACCACACAGGACTTGGCCATGCCTGGCGCGTGCACCTCCAAGATTCCTGCAGTGTGCGTGCCACTTACAGTACACATGTGCTGACTGTAATGCAATTTCTCACAAACACCCCATCCCCTGCTTCTTCAGATAACCTGCTTCTTCAGACAGATGATGTAGGTCCAATAAAGATATTGTCACAACTTATGGAAGCGATTTAAAGCAATTGGTATGATGTCTGACTGAGCAGGACAGGGAGCATGCCTGCATCCATGTCAATGGTGGGGCGGATGGTGGCGAGGCGAGGCAGCTTCTTCTGCGTCAGGGCAGCTCCGTCCCCATCCACCAGCGCCCACTCGCGGTCATACAGCAGACCGTTCTGCCCCAGCGGCCATGACTCGGGCGCAAAACCCGCGCATGATTTGATGGGGTACACAAATACCTGTCCCAAGGACACCCCGCTCTGCTGCTGCTCTTGCTGCTGCTGCTGTTGTGGCGGCAGCTGTCCTGCAGTGTCACTGTGCACAGCATCGCTGCTGTTCTGCACCTCTGCTGGGTTGTCTGCCATCAAGCTGGCCAGCAGAGTCTGCTCATAAAAAGAGGAGGTCAATGCGCGGGCAAGAGCAGCGTTGTGCAGCTCCGACTCTGCTGCAAGATCTGGTGCTGTCTGCAGCTGCTGAGCCCCTGGCTGATTTACGGGTGCTTCAGAGGTGTCAATACTCTCTGCCTCCTGAGCTGCACGCTGCTCATCAACTGACACTTGCTCACTCTCCGGGCTGGCAGCTGTGCCTGCGCATGCTGCTGGTTCCTCCTGTCCATCTGCAGCGCTGCTCAGAGGAGTGACCGTGCTGGCTGGAGCGTCCACAAAGTAGTCCAAAACAAACCTGCATTCATGAAGGATCTGATTAGAGGTGCCCTGTTGTACTAGGGGAAGACATGGTGTCAATGGACATGGAAACAAATCAGTGGACCTCGTTGCTGCTTACCTGAAGACAGCATCTGCATCCGCGAAGGTGGACATGTACCCAAATGAAACCCTCACAGCACCTGCAAGACGAAAGCACCTTCATCACTCTTTGCAAGATGCATGCTCCAACCTATCCGTGTCACTGATGCATTGACATGCACCAATCAATGACTTTGATTTCACAGGTATATCTTGTCCGCTGATTGGACTTACAAGCAATGCCTTGAGGGCCGTGCTGCCTAGAGTGGGTTTTGTGCATATGCTCACCTGTGGGTCGGCCATTGATGAGGTCATTGTCATCCCAGCAGACATGGCCGGCCTCATAATTGCTGATAACATCCTGGTGGGACAAGCCCAGATGCGCCTGGCAGGCCCCTGGATTGCAGAAGCACCCTGTGCGCAGCAGGATGCTGCACAGCCCTGCCAGCTTCTCCACCTCCCTGCCACATAGCAGCGATGACAGATCAGAACGATGACAATTAACACTAAGCATCAGAGTACTGTCAACTCATACCCGTGATTTCAATACAGTGTCTGCAACCTGTTGGGGAAGCAGAATGACAGAGGCAAGCCAAGGAGGTAAGGCAATTGCTCACCTGTAACCCACGAATGATCCATCTGGCCTGAGCACATTGAAGGCTACCACAGGGCCCTGACCGACAGCTCCTGCCAGGCGCTGGATGCCACACGATGAAGCAGGAACAGCAGCGCCCTTTTGAGCGTGCGCACCATATAGCACGCAGACTGGCTGGTCGTTGGAATGGCGCAACAGTGCCAGTCTGTCTGCCAGCCACCTGTTGGATGTAATTAAACATCAGCGCAGCCCAAAGCAATTGTTCATGAAAGAAAATTCAGGGCCCAAGAGATGGGGGAAGACACCACTGTACAATAGCCGGTCCTATCTGCAAGAGTATGCTGAGGATACAGAGCTCAACCCACCTGGTCAGAGTGGCAGTGTGCTGTTCGATGGCAGGGAATGACCCCAGCTTGTTGAGCTGTGCAAAGCCATGCGCCAGTGATGCGATTGCCAGGTAGGCAGGCGTGCCGTCCTCCAAACCTGCTGCACCTGGCCTCCTCCTGAAATGCACAGCCAGAACGTCGTTTTTTTTCATGAGAAAATTGTCATCATTAAGGGAAACTCAGCTGCTCTGAAATTCCTATAACTATGCAAATGGTCTGAGTCAGAAGGAGTCATCTACTCACCTGAAGAAGTCAGCATCAGCCACTGAGGCGCTGACGGCGCCGCCACCAAAGTAGGCCCTGTCAAGGATCTGCAGAGCCTCTTTCCGCACTAGGAGCGCCCCGAGGCCAGTTGGGTACCCAAAGATCTTGTAGAAAGACAGCGCCTGCGGCACAAAATCAGCAGCATTTCTCCTTGCTGTGTCAGAATACCTTTTCCCCTTCACTTGACTGCAAGGCAAGCGGTGCTCGAATCTATCGAGAGTGTGAGAGCCCAAACCACAAAGTCTGCAGGCGATTGGGACAGATCTGGGGGCGCAGAGCAGCAGGCCTTTGCCGCATCCAGCAAGATATACCAGCGCTCCTTATGGTCACCAGGTATCTGATCTGGGCTGCTGCCAGCGTTGACAGGCACCACTTGTAGCCCATGCTGCTGCACACGCCCGACATGTTGGAGATCATAGCGGGCTCCGCTGAAATTGGACTCCAAGGGGTACGCAAACAGGCTGTGGCTCTGTGGCTTGCTGCTTTCGCTGTGCTGACCTGACCTGGTGATACTCCGACTCATTGCTGCTGAACATGCCCTCACCACTAGAGGCTCTGCGATAAGAAAGTCATGGTGAGATTTAAAGCACTATCCAAGCAGTGATTGAGCGAGCAATGATGTGGTTTTGGGGTTGCACAGCTGCCATTTCTCAGGCTCAAGCATACCTTCTGGGATGTCTGGGACGAAGTTCACGGCCACAGCACTGGCACCGGCATTCAGGGCGAGCTCTCGCATGCCAACAGCGCTGTTGTGATTGTCTTGCGTGTACACAAAGCGGCTGTCCCTCGACCAGGGAAAGGATTCGGCGACAAGCTTCATAGCGCCTGTCACATCCAAAGCTCTAGCATTTACAAGTACACCCGCAGTGGCAGGAATTGTCTATTCCACTAAAATCGTCCTCTGAAGGAAGGACAGAACACTCAGATTGTGCTCATTCCTTCCAGGGTCTTGTGTTACGACCATGGGCTTTTGCTGCAGACCCACCTGTTGCTCCAGACACAAAGATGCATTCATAGTCCCGCTCAGAGGCGTTGCACATTGCCAGCGTGAGTGCACGCGCATGCATCTCGGCTTCGGACGCGCTTGCATCACCACACCAAGCTACGTGCCCACTGTGGGGGTTGCTGTACAGCTGCGTGCTCAGGTCCTGTCACAGCAAGTACCACCCTTGGCAAAACCCTCGACATGTCAAGTACGGCAGAAGTAACCAGGGATCACATGCAATGCTTTACTAAGATTACAGGCACGTAGTGCAACGCATTACCTGATGAGCGGCTCTTAGTTGCTTCTCTGAGTACAGGGTGGCGCCGGCATGGTCCACGTACACCCTGCCTCTCAAGCGGCTGAACTCAATCTTGGACAGGTCCTCAATCCTTCCCCCGTACCCATACTGGGTGCCAGCAACCCTCAGGAAGTCATATTTCCTCGATTCGTAGTGGCAGTCTTCGGTGGACGCCTGGCTGTGTATCTGCCTTTGCTGTTTGTCTGCCTTTCTTTTTCTTCCTGCTGGTGTCGAGCTCACTTCTGTCGATATGCCGAGAAGATTAGCGAGCCCCACAAGAGCTGCACTGGCTGTTGCAAGCACTCGGGCTGCCGTTATGACCGCATATCTGAGCAATGCTATGACCATCGTTTACACTCAGGTTTGCACAGCGGTCGTAGATCAGCTATTGATGCGGGTTCGGCGGGGTGCGTATCATATGTCATTCATTCATCATATTCAGTTTGCCCATTATTCGGGTGAATTGGACCTTTTCAGTTATAAAATCGTGACGATCGAGACGCAGATCACATTTCCAGAGGCGGCTCAAAGGCCGCAGAGCGCGCCATTCCCATCACTTCCGATGAAAAGTACGCATCATTTGCAATTGGATGCTTTTATGGAAAAGTCACACCTTGGTCAAACAAACATTTCTGCACGCATGCAAATGTCGTGTCGTCAGTCCGTAAAACTTACGTGATCACCCAGGTCGAGCCCGTTTCTGGCTCAGTGCCAGGATGGCAGGTGCTGCAAGACTGGCGTTGTGGATGCATCGTTGTCTGCCCATCCAGAGCACCATTAGCATCACCTCAGGTTCCAGATCGCAGTTGTTTGGAACGCATCATCGTTCCCATGAACGAGAAGCGCAGGAGGTTTTGAGGCGCGGACAGATCAATCGGCATCTAGCTAGCTGTTTAGACGGCCGAGCCTGTGTCTGACAATCCTGCTTGATTGGAGAGGCCCCCTTGGGTTTTGAGCGGAAGATTTGAGAACATAGGAGAGCTTTTGGCAGCACGAAAGATGCGTTCGCCCGAGTTATATGGACTGGTTGCTGTACTGACGCTCTTTGTCACGACATCGGTCGTCAGGGGCCATGCTGGTAGAGGGCTGCAAGCTACCTTGACAAACGCATCAGCACCATCAGGAAGCCTCAGAGAAAAGGCTAGGGCGGAAGACAGCGGAGGCAGGACCGTCTGTCGATTCAGTGTGCAAGGCAAGCATCCGACAGCTAGATGCCTAGGGTGCCAACAGCTGGATGGCACCGATTTGCTTTGTCTTCAGGAAGCTTCACTTCAAGCATTTACACTAGTATGTTATATTTATAATCTTGAGTACGATGCAGAAAACTATGAGGTGTTGCGTTCTTTGCATTACATTGTATGGCGTTCACTGCAGGCCTCAGAAGGCAAGACAGAGTCAGCTCACTGTCTCTGCAGTCCGACGGACCTGCCGGGCCATTGCTGGGAGCCAACATCACGTGCAGAGGGAGCGTTCTGAACTTGATTGGCGGCCCACTCCTGGAAGAGTTTGCACCAGCATTTGTTGGTGAGCACTGCGCACACACCTGCAACAAGAACCAAGCAAAATCAATACTGAATTGGTGTCGCGCTTTGTCCCTCAACTAGTTCTGCCAGTAGAATTGGAGCGGCATTTTGTGAATCTCGCTTTCAGTAGTTGATATTTTTTCGGCCCAGAACGATCAAATTTTATTTGCCATACCCTGCATTAATGCTGCTGTGCAGGTGTCCAATACATCAAGGCAGTGGAGCTGCCGGGAGCAACCATGGTGATCCAGGACACCAATCTGGCGATAGAGGACTCGCTCTTCTCTGGCCTCAGCTTCTTTGGGCAAGGGGCCATCGTGCTGTCTAACAGCAACGTCACCTTCGTCAACGCCACCTTCACTGCAAACAACAACTCCGCAGGTGTCCTGAGTTCTCAGCCCATTAGACACTGCCACTAGCGCCCACCTCCTCCATGCATGCGCTGATCAATAACACTTGACCTGCCCCTACAAGGGGCATTCATTTGTCTGGTGCTCATGATGCCTATTTCCAGGACTTCAACTAGAGTTAGATTTGCTCAGGTTCATGCTGAGCACAACATGTATGCTACCCCTAGATTGTCTCAGGGGCAGACGGAATACATTATTCAGAGGTGATGTGAATTGATGTTGGTGTGGCAGCCGGGGCGATTTATGCCAATGACACTTCCAGCGTGACAGTGCTGGACTCCACCTTCCAAGGCAACGGGGGCGGCCAGGGCGGCGCCATATCCATGTGGAACTCCTCTCTCCTGGTCAACGGCACTGCTTTCCAGGGGAACATTGGCCGCAGCGCAGGTGCTGTTCACATACACTTGCTCGTGTTGTCTGTGCACTCCGAGGCAGCACTTACTCCTTAATCTTGGCGCTTGCACAGTCTTTCACCTGTGGCAGTTTCCCCAGATCTGTCCTGCTTGGGTCACTTGTTGCTGACCACGTAATGCCTGTCTGAATATTCGATGAACTCTGTCTGTCCTGCAAGGCAGTACGTTCTTCATACTTTGGCAGTAACACTGTTTGCCGAATATGCAATCTCCCCAGATCTTTGTGCTCTGGTCACTTGAAAAACTATAGCCTGAGGTTGAGCTTAACATTGGATGCTTCCGGGGAGGGAGAACGGAGGTTGACAGATTCACATGAGGTATCATGGTGGCCTCTCTGCTATTTACCCCAGCTAAAGTGCGTCCGATAAGAAGGGACATTTGTTGGGGTCTTTGTGCAGGGGGCGCTATAGCGGCCAACAATGCCTCCTTGGTCACTATTATCACCTCCACGTTTACAAGCAATGTGGCGGAGAACGGAGGGGCGATATTCATCGAAGAGGTGGGCTTGCCCCTCCCATGCCAATGTCAAAGCCTGTCAGATCTGCCTGTCACTTTGTGGGTCTCCAAAATTTGGCAGAACATCACAACCTCTGAAAGGAGCTTGCAAGTGCAGTGTGGGAAAGCAACTGTCAATGACAACACCTTCACAAAGAACAAGGCGACCAGGAGTGGAGGAGCCGTCTTCCAGTCCAAATGCTCCGGTGAGAATGCCTACATGCTTATTTGCTAGCCATCATTGATCTCATGACAGCCTCAATGTGATCTCGGAAAGTAAGTTTGCATTACTCATGGTCCGCTGTATATTGCGCTCACGTTTGGAAGTTCGCTTCTCAGGTAATATGGACACCAATTATTTCCGGCTGAACTCTGCCCTCAATGGCGGCAGCGTGTGGCAGAACAACTGCAAGAAAGTGGTGCACTCGGGTAGTCGGTTTGACAACAACACAAGCGAGAGAGGCAGCGCCGGCATTGAGATGAACCAGATCACCTCGATGGACATTTCCTCCTGCACCTTCAGCACAGGGAAGAGTGCCAAGGGATCTGGTCTCTACCTGCAGGCACGCACCAAAATCATTTTCCCTCCATAACAACCTTTCTCCATTGTTATTTCAAGGACCTCAACAGCACACGGGCATGCTTGCATTCAGATACAAATACAAATGAAAATACGTTTGCAATGAGAGGCATGCATGCATGGAATGCAAGGCAATTTCCATCAAATACCTTGTAATGAACTGTTGGCTGTGCAGGGGGTGCAAGGGACAGTGCGGGAGTGTCTCTTCGAGTCCAATGTTGCCGACTTTGGGGGCGCCATCTTCAGAGGTTCAACCAGTGGGGACATCATTGGATCTGTCTTCACCTCCAACAAGGCTTCCAAGATCGGAGGCGCCATCTATGACTCACATGCAAAGGCGTGTGTCTGCCTTGACTCCTGCTCTGGCAATAGCTTGCATGCACAAATGCCTTGGGGGAATAGCATTTCAACTGCCTGGAGGGAAGTGTAGAATTACCATTACTGTATTATCATTACATGATTTCCCTGCTAAAAGGCAAGGTATGTCCTGCAGACAAGCTGCAGTTGAAGGCATTCACAATCCTACCCCTTGTCGGACTCACCTTCCAAGCAAGACCCATCAACCGTGGGCACAGTGCTCAGTGTTATACCGGTCCCCGCCAGCCAGGTCCCGAGGAGGGCAGTGGGATCTGATAAATGCTGTTCATTATTTATCAGGGGGACATTACCACGAGCACGTTCCAGGGCAACAGCGCACCAAAAGGCAAGGCCATCTTCAGGACAGAGAGCAATGGAGAGCTCGTGGACAACAAGAAGCTGGATGAGGACACACAGGTCACCATTGACAACCCATCCAGCACATGAGAGACCTGATGGGCGCCTTTTGGCCAATATTGGGGTAAACAACAGGGAAGAATTTCATGCCTTTGCATTGGTGGGTCTGATGCAATCAGTCTACCAAGCACAACACAGTCTTGCGAGCGCAGGCTTATTATTTTATTGGGCAACATGTACAGACCAGCTTTCGTGATCCCACATTGTAGAAATATGAGAACGGGGCTGGAACTTGGAGCTTCCAGAATTCTTTAAAATCCATTTGAGCTGGGTTTCAGTATACAGCTGTGGTTATGAAGCATGTGGGCATTCTTACTGAAAATGAAATTGAATGGCATGGCAGATTTGAGTGGCATCCCGCAGGTTGAGTACTGCTAGTAGCATGAGCTTGTGTCACGTGTAGGGAGGCACTCTGTACATGCATGATTTCAGCAATAACTTACAATTGGTGCAATCTGCTCCATTGTGATAATTCTTACCGGCAGTGTGCAAATTTGTGTGAAGATATCATTTGCTGAGACTTTTGCATCTGGGTGATAATCGCTGCTTATCTCATCGTTGAGGCACCTGCAGGGCATTAGGTTACAAGATATCTGTGTACTTTCTTAGCCAGGAAGTGACCCACTTGTGAGATATTAACAGGTAGACCTAGGAAAACGAGGAAGGTTCGTAAAGGAGACATCCTCAGGATCAGGCTGGTTCTAAAACAAACATGATCACCCAGACTCCGTGTACATGCCATGTACAGTGTAACGAGCGCCTTCCAAAACAACACTATCAAGACTGGTCTTCAAAGACCCATTGGATGCGATAGACGATGGCAAGCAAGCAGCTCCTTGATTGACCCGTTGAAATTTTAAAATCCGGCTGAACCCCTCACTAAAAAAAAAATCCAGAATCAAGACTCACAGCAGTAACCGCACTCACATGTCTGCACCATCATGCAGACCGTGACAGGAGCAAAACTGCAATGCCTGCAAAGCAGGCGAGTTGGAGAAGCATGCATGCATTTTTGGTGTCACGATGTCATCTGCTGATGTGTTCTGACCCATGCGACGCCTCACAGTACGCTGCCACCTCCGCTCTTACTTGCCTCCCTCAACCGACTGCTTCAGTTCTGTCAGCCATGTGGCGCCATGCTTCTCCAGGCCCTTCCCACTCACCAGAAGCTGCCCCAAGCCTGCTCCAGGCACAAAACTCCCACATTTGAAACTCTGATGTCAAAGCCTCAGTTTGATCTCATCTACATCCTTTGTTCCCAAATCCTCAGCTTAGGGGTCAGAACATGTCCCCAAGCCGCTCATGTGCTATGACTCGCTGGATTTCAACAACTTGATGTGCGACCGCCTGGGCAATCAGAGGCGGGTCCTGGACTTGGACATCTCGTTCCTGTGGACCAACATGGAGACGGTGCGGTTGCAAGATGCCAGCAAGATAATCCTAAGGGGTTTACTTTGTTGGCACCGGCGACCGCTTCGTCTTTGGGCGCGATGAGGAAGAGGACACCAAGATATGATCTTAAAAAGGAATTGCCTAGGAGGTCCAAATTGCTCAGTTCTTGTGCAGATCACAATTGAGATAACAACTGACACAATCGGCAGGTGTGTGGTGTGCAGCAGGCTTGAGTAAGAGGCACTGCACCTGTGACTTCCTGGTCCAAGACGACCTGTGTCTGCTCCTTGCCAATGAAACCAAGCAGGCGCCTGCCCTTGCCATGTAGCCGCCACCGGTGACCGCCGTTGATCAGCCCAAACAGCGCTTTGTCTCTCCACTCCAGCGTCTGGGACACAAAAAAATGCCTGAGCACTGTTCCATGCAGTGAGGTGAATGGAAGGGGTGCTGTCTTGACAATTTGCTGTTATAGGGCTGGTCTGTAAGCCTGTGAGAAGGCGATGTGGCCTCCCTTGCAGACACAAAAAAGGCCCAAGGTGTCCAAGGCTGACAAGCACCTGGTCGGGGGATGCGACTGTGACCTCTGAGGACACATTCCCCAGCACAAAGGGTGCAGTGTAGCTGAACTTCTCTCCAGGTGTCAGCTTATGCAGGCCTGGAGCACGGAGAACCCATGCAGACTTGTGCCATTCGTTCCAGTTCTCGACATTGGCAAGCTTCTCGTATACCTGTGAGCATGGTTGCAAGTGAACCCCCATAAGCAAACAAAGATAAGTATACTTGCCACAGACAGCAAAAATTGTACAGAACATGGGAATGTACAGCCAAGGTAAATGAAGGGGTTCTATGCTGCTGCCATGGATCACTACCTTGGATGGGGGTGCGTCTATAGTCACCCTCGCCAAAGATACTTTGGCAGACTCAGCTTTTCCTGTCATCTGACCTGCAATAGTGCACGCTTTAGCAACAATGTTCCGACATTTATAATGGCCAGAGGTCTAAAAGAGTTGTTTCACATTCTTCATTCAAGCGTACGGTGCTCACCCAAGGGAGGTGACTTTACCCCGACTGACGACTGCTAGCACGAGAAGGTAGAGTTTAGTACAACAGTGAGAATGCGCTTGCACTGCGGCATCAAGAAGCGACAGATCACCACTGACTAACTAAAGGTCACGCGTGACGTAAGGAAGAGTAATGAAGAGAAGTGCATGCATTTTTTGGCCGTTGCACAGCCAGCATTTTTGAGACATTCATCATGAAGGTTCACATTCACACAGCTATATGCACTCCACCCCTACCAGGCAGTTGCACTTCAACTGAAACTGCTTTCAATTTTCAAGAAGGCTGCATGAATACACTCACAGTTCGAAGTCGTGAATTAAAGAAGTTCGGGCCCCGGCCCGACGAAAGACCACTGCACAGTTCATATTGGATTGAGGGAATGTTCCCAAAATTCTATGACCATATGCATATGGAGGCATATTACGATGTGCGCAGTAAACCTGCCCTCAGGACCTTTCTGCCGGAGACGTTATAACTTTGTAATTACAAACTAGGGTCTCCAGACATGGTCTGCAGTTTGCATGGCATCACAACAACCATCATAGATTGCAAATCACAAAAGCCGCAGGACACCAGCAAAGAGCCACAGTCAGGACTTAACAGCTGCAGAACATCAAATCCCCGGCAGTGCAACCCGCTGTTTGCCGAAACCAAGGAATCACATGCTGCATAATGAAATCAGACTTCAATTTGCAGTGTCAGAGCGCATGTACGGTGTCACAGAAATATGGGGCATCCACTCATGCCGCATTAAGACTGAACAGCAACAGCTAAGCAATACTGACAGAGCCCTTGTTCTGGCAAGCATGCTGTCACTGATGCGATACATTGCTGCAGCTCTGTAACGAAACTTCCGTACACAAGTCTGAAGGCATCTATGCTACCGGTACTCTCCTCCAGTGGCCCATTTGTTGCTCTACGCACCAAAGACTATGCCGCCTCTCAAGGCAAAAACTTCAAACCAAAGTGTGGGGGCACACAACAATCATTTGCTTTGAAACCACAAGGGTCCTTGTTGTTTGGATCTTGCTCCAAAACATTCTCAAATGTTCGCAATGCCACGTGTCCTCTTTCGTATCAAGACTAATTCTATCAGCTCAGTACTCGAACAACATCGTGTCAAAAATCGCAAATATATACTTCAAGAAGCCTACCAGCAGGCGCCAGTCTTGGAGCTGCACCAGCTTCACTTTAACAGACTTGCCGTCTTGTGGAGTGCCTTGCCAGACGCCTGCCCTCAGCCAAAGAAGGGGCCGCCACCCGGGCCGCCCCCGCCGCCGCCAGTGGGGCTCCTGGGAGGGCTCCTGCTTGGGCTGTAGGAGGACGTGGGGCTGGAGCTGTAGGAGGGGCTGCTGGATGGAGATGTGTAAGTCGGGGAGCTCGGGGAGCTGCTGTAGGAAGAGGGGCTGCTGTAAGAGGGAGAGCTGCTGCCCCCGCTGCTGCTGGAGGGGCTGCTGGAGCCAGATGGCGAGCTGGAGCTGCCCCCATTGCTGCTTGGGGAGCCAGAGCTGCTGGGAGATCCAGAGCTGCTGCTAGAGGGCGATGACGAGGACCCAGAGGGCGACCCAGAAGGTGAGCTGCTGGAGGGTGAGCTCGCCGCCGGGGCATCGCTGGAGGAGCGGCTGGACTCTGTGGAAGCGCCGGAGGGAGACCCAAAGTTGGACGCCGGGCTGCCGGCGGCGCCGCCGCCCGGGGGCGGGACGACGCTGTTGGGCGGCGAGGCCGGCTCCTTGAGGGCCGTGCCAAAGATGGCAGCGGGGGCGCCCGTGGACGGCGGCGGGGGCGCGGCCGCGGCCGTCGCCGCTCCGGAGTTCCAGCTGATGCGCAGGCCGGTGGGGCAGGTCAGCTGGAAGTTGAGGCCCGAGATGGTCAGCTTCTGCAGCGCCGCGTCGTACTTGGCGGTGCCCGCCGACAGGTTTGTGACGCCCGGAGTGCTGTCCACAGATGCGGTCTGCACCGTGCCGGGCGTTGCACTTCCTGCATTCACAGCCTGCACGCAACACACTCTGTCTTAGCATCACGTTGCTGCATTCACTGCGAGCACAATGGGGACAGGGTGTGAGGCAACATATTTGCATGGCAAATCTGTTGCAGCATCAATATGATTTAATTGAAAAGTACAGGCATCATCTTACCTGGATGACAATGGAGTCGCCATCCACAGGGCCAACACCCATGACGATGACGGTGTCGATGGTGGGCCATGACCAGGTGTCCTTGCCGCAGGTGGCGCCAGATGAGCCGCCGGGTGTGCCGGCGAAAGTGGCAGACAGGAATCCCTTGTAAGAGCCGCTTGCCTGCAGGCATCCCAATGTATTTGAGCAAAATGCCACGATGCAGCTTCCCATGTAACACAATAGCGTTTTTGCTGAGGAACGTTTCTGCGCTGAGGACGATCAAGGGAAGCTTACCTGCTGCACCAGCTGAGATGCCAAGTTTAAGTAATTATTCAGGCTGCGAGTCATGTTCAGCTCCTCGCCCTGGTCAAGGTACATGTGGCCACATGCGTTCTGCACTCCAGCCTGTGGAGCTCCGCCGCACCGCCCACCGCACCGGTCGCCTGTAGACAGCAAAGGTCTCAGCATTTGTAACATTTACCAGTAACATTTACCAGTCCAAGCAATTTGCAATTTCACCTTTGAGTCAACATGTCACAGGTGCTGATACTAGGAAAATCAGGGGGAGTGGCAGGGCATGCGGACCTGCATATGTGGAGTTGGCCTTGGGGAAGGCAACAACGAGGGCATGGCTGGCATTGCGGACGGCCTCTGTGAGCATGAAGTCTGTGCCCAGGGCCATGGGGACGATGTTGCCGCCCAGCACATGGAGGGGCACGTTGTCGGTGATCTCAGCCTGCACAGCAGCAATTTGAGCGTCATGACAGGTGCACACAGATAGTGTTCCTCACATGCTCATACCTGGAACAGAAACGGCAGAAGGAAGGCAGGGACAACAGCATTTACTGACATGGTGGCTTAGGAGAGACACTCACCGAGACGTAGTCCCACTTGCCGCCGGCAGAAGCGTCCAGGACGCGGCCGCTGTAGAAATCGTACCAGGTGCCCTGGGGGAAGTAGGCGCGAACCGAGGTGGTCTTCTCATACATGATGGGAGACACCAGCAGAGCGTCGCCCATCATCCACTGCTCGCCGATGTTGCGCGTGGTGTTGTCGGCAGGGAAGGTGAAGAACAGCGGCCGCGCGACAGGACACCCGTAGGTGTGCGAGTCAAAGAATGCGGTATAGAGGTATGGCAGCAGCCTGTAGCGCGTCGCCAGCACTTTCCTTGCCACTGTAGATGTGGACTCCCACCTGCAGCAGTGATCACACTTCAGCTTCACATGCATGCAAACATACACAGAAAACAAATGCTGTACCAGCTTGAATCAACTTCTGCACTGCTGGTCATGTGATGACGTTCATTATTGCACTAGCCATGACAAGCACCTGAAGAACTCCTGCCAGCCGTCAGAGTGGTGGTTGCGCGCATAGGGGTAGAAGGCGCCAACAGCGGCCCAGCGGGAGCACAGCTCGTCAGTGGCCTTCATCATGAACCCGCAGATGTCTGCTCCGGAGAAGGAGATGCCGGCAATGCCGTTGTTCAGGATGGTGGGGATCGACCAGCGCATGTCCTCCCACTTGGAATTGGTGTCCCCAGTCCAGTGGGCTGCGTAAGCTCCAGAGCCCAGGAAAGTAGACCTGCATTTCAATGAATATATTTCAGAAAGCCTTATAAAGTATCAACAGACGAATACAATATGCATTGCAGACTTCTAGACTACGTGCTGCCAGCAGGACTGCCTCACACCTGGTCAGGATGAACTGGCGCTTGTTGCGCAGCTTCTGGAGGGCAGAAGCGGTTGCCAGAGTCTCGAGCATGCCGTAGAGGTTGTGCGCGTTGTACACCAGGGTGCCATCGTAGTGGTATGCTGTGATCGCGACAGTCTTATAGCTAATGTTGTACGCATTGTCGCCGTTGTTGATGGCGTACGGCGGGTTGAAGTAGCTCTCGTTGAGCGTGATGCTCTTATTGCCAGCTGTGGCCATCACCTGGTCCCTCCCGCTGACACAGCCCAGCATGCAGACGAAGTCATTGCGCGCCGGCACAGTGTCTGCACATGTCCCCACACAAACAGCATCAGATCAATTTCTTCCCATCATGCGCACAGTTTGCTTTTTTCAATTACCGTTATTGTGGGCAGAAGAGGGTAACAGTAGTCTCAGTAAATTTGAACCAACAGAACTCGTTTTATTTGCCACACGATGTTGGTGATGATGGTCAGGTGTAATCCCTATGCATTGCATGTATACACTTATGGCCAGGATGCAGAGTGGAGAAACTAACCGTCGTTCCAGCACACATCTCCTGTGCAGTAGTTGGAGGGCTCATTCATGTCAATCCAGAGGCCATCCAGCTTCAAATCGTCGTACACGCTCTGCAAAGAGCTTGAGTGATTAGCTGATGATGGTACCATAGGCATTGAAAATGACCACGAAGCATGACAGGAACATGCAGAGTCATGCATGGCGAACATGTCGATAGCGGGAGAAGCAAGCACCTTGATCATGCTGGTCCACCATGTAGTTGCATTGGGATTCTTGAAATCAGGCCAATGGCACGCTCCAGGCCAAAGCTGCAAAGCACATAGCTTTGTCATGACTGAAAAATGCATTCTTGCACTGCCTGCATGCATGCAATAAGTGTGCTGCAAAACAGGGACCTTCTGGATAGTGAGCACAGGTGAAGCTCACCTGCCCAACATACGGCTTCCCTGAGACATCCTTCATAAAAATGTCCTGCTTGATGCCGCTGTCATACGGTGCGTAGCCCTTCCTGATGTGGATGTTCGGGTCCAGAATGGGAACCCAGCGCTGGCCCTGTGCCTTGATTCTGTTCATGAAATCCTGCCACACCAGTAGCATGTTAGCATGCAGGGCCAATGAGCTTGCTCTCTCATACTCCAATGCATCCAAATTGCACTCCAGCTGTAAATGCATTACGGATATACCTTCATCTCAGCAAGAGGGAACTTGTCGCCGAGGGTAAAGTCCTCATCATGGTTCATGTACTGGGAGTCTGACACGAAGGTCTCCAAGGGAATGCTAGCATTTCCATAGCCGTTGAGGATCTGGTGGTAGAACTCTGCGGAGCCATATCCGTATCTGCAGCACGAACAGCTCTACTGGTCAGATATGCATGCGCAGCGATTTGCAACCACCAGTTTTTGCAGCTTGAGTAATACGCGTGCATGTGTTATAGATAGCGCACAGCCACACAGGGACAAAACAAAAGGAGACACAGCTTGTCGCAGAGGAGCTCACTTGCTGTTCATCAGCCCCAGACTCCAGTATGGAGGCATCACAGGACGGCCAATGATGGTAGTCAGCTGGTCCAGGACTGCATTGGGAGTGGGACCCATCAGGAAGTAGAAGTCCAGCACGCCACCAGTGACTCTCCACTGCACTCTCGTCTTTGTCAGCACGACGTCCATGGCATTGCTGTTGAGGAGCAGCACGCCATGCGCTGAGCCATCTGCAACACAGAAGAGGACACTCAACGATTTGCTTGCACTCATTTCCAGGTGTCCACGCAAGCATGCAAGCACATGTAACGATGCAAGACACACACATGAGACATGCAGTGCAAGAATGCATAATAAATTACATTACCAGACTCAAATGCATGCAATCCACAAAGCATTACCTTCACGGACATCCATCAGAATTGGGTGTGAGCCATAGACATTCTGGTCAGGCAGGGCTGCCTGGTGGTCGCGGTTCCACAGGGCGAGGGGAATGCCATCACGGCGCAGCTCCAGACCAGTGGAGGATGTCCGCTCGCCAAGGCCATACAGGGCAGCAGTCTCTGGCACTGTGGTGGAGATCTCCATGTACTGGTCCTGTAAGACCACAGATGTGTCAATGCACTGTCCATGAATGCATGCATGGCTTGCACATGTTAGTGCATATTTAAGTCACTTGATACAGGGATGACAAGGCAGTCTTTGGCCTGGATGTCACTTACCTTGATCACAAGGCGTGTGCCAACAGTGTTGAAGAGCGCTTCGCCATTGCTGTCGGCGCGAGCCACAGCAAAGGTGAAGGGCGAAGCACTATAGTTGAACTGGTAGTTTGCAGGACCGTTGGACGCTGCATGCACATTCAACATGTCAGCAAGCTCGGACTCCAGAGCATGCAGCCAAATCATCCTACATGCATGTGCTCAACATGTATCATAGATTGTAGCCATGTCGCACCTGTGACGTTGGGTGTCAGGAAGATGCTCTTCGGGATCTCCCATCGCCCTGGTGCGCCAATCTTTGCATGCAGGATGTCGGGAGTGACATTCTCCACCAGTATGGTCAGGGTCTTGATGTCAGGCCCTAATTCTGGCTGCGTTCCTGTACCGCTCTGCTTGAGCGTGCCCTGAAGCCCATTCCCATTGGCTGCAGGCAAGCACACATTGGTTCAGCAATAATAGTGCTGTAGGTACTCAAGCAACAGTAAAGCATGCTCATCAGCTAATGGCACAGACAAGGCCATGATGCCACACCTGCTGCCGTGAAGCCTCCAGACAGATCGTAGGTGCTGGCACCGCCGTTTGGCTTGAAGCATACGGGCGCTGTGTACTTCACATTGGCTGTGCCAACCTCAGTGGGAGTCTTGCCATCATAGCAGCAGCCCTTGGAAGCGCACTTCCAGTCCTCAATGCCATTCCATCCTGCAGAACAAGCAGGAAATGACTTCACAGGTGCTCAAAAGCAAAGCAAGGTGTGCCTCTCGTGAGGGCATCAATACAATCCCATTTTACTAAAGGCAGCGGGATCCGCGGCCAGAACTCCGATCGCAGTCGCAAAATTCATGCTTGGACAAAACAGAAACATGGTTCCAACAGCGGAGCAAAGACAAGGACTCCCACTGCAGAAGCTGCATGTTGTGGGCCTGACTAAATGGAGGACGGTACAGAGTGTCAAGCCGCTCTAATACTCGATGCAGAGGGTGTCACTGAGCCCATGTAGACATCAATAGACATAAAGAAAGGATCTGCAGACGCACCACACTCCTGCCTGGGCCCCGAAGCGTCGCACTGGCCTGGGCCTGGAGATGGGGACCCGAACCCTCCCGTCTGGCAGCGGACGAGCGCGCTGCCCAAGCTAGCTGCCACCACAAGCGCGCAAAGCGCGGCAGATGGCAAGCAAGGCGGCCTCTGCTGCCGCTTTGAGGTGCTAGCCATCGACGCCTCTGGCGCCGATCGCCAAGCTGTCTTGCTGCTGACGGGTCTGATCACAAGACTTCCTTCCTGCCTTCTCAAGCTGTTCGGCAATAACAATCCTGCAGTAACCTAGCTTGATCTACGTCCTGATTAAAAGCGACAGCTAGGGCCTCACAAGATCCCGTTTCCGCTCGGCTCGACCGGGAGATTGAAGGATTGAAGTGGGGACCTGGCAAAGTTCCTGCCCACTACACGCTTGCGTTACCGCCCCTCCAAGTGTGAACTATAGCTGCAGGAAGAAACAGCCCCTCATCGTGATATTATGGATCGAAATTGTGTACAGCCGGTGTGAGCAATGAAGACTGAGAGCGGACTGGCATGTGCAAACAAGCCACCTGTAATGAATGTGCGCTGGCCATAGCTGGCTCTAGATCTATTATCGTTTACCCCTTGGCTTTCAAAATTTCTAATGGGCCTCATGACAAAGGAATTTGAGGATCGATTTGCTCGAGTTACTTTGCTTGTAAAATAAAAGCTTCACTGTTTTCTGTTGGATTCCATCAGATCGCCAGAACGATACGTGCACCAATCTCCTACACTTATGCATCGCATCGTAATCGGGCGCATCGAGCCTCGTGGAGTCTCATAAGAGCATTAAATTTATGTTTCAGAGGTCTTATCATGTAGTTTGATACTGCAAGGAGTTACGATCACCCTTTCACCTTGCATATCAGGCAGTGTACGAAGATACATAGCCGTGATGAGAACACGCTGTGAGCAATCAGATTCATGATCGCTTCCTCCATGCGTTCCAAGAGTGAATTCTTCTGTGCAAGCATTTGTCTGGCTGCGACATAGGGCTTGGGCGACCAATGCCTTCCACATGCATATATTCACCCACATGAAAAGCTTTAAACAGAAGGTCAAAATTAGCTGGGGTAGCAGGAGGAGCTTTCATGGCTGAAGGGTTGTAGATGGCTTTGGAGACTCATGGGGAAATTGAGCCGTGGGACCCTGAAGCTCCCGCTGATAGCACTGTTGTTGTGCATCACTTGGGAGAGTAGCCCCGCCTATGCCGCCAGCACAAAGATCAGATTGGGAAGCAACACCAACTTCCTCGACAGAGTGCACAAGGATGACCTTAACCATCCAGGCCTGGCCTGGCGTGACACCATCACGCGCCTGCTGGACAGGCTTGGTCCCAACTGGAAGGGATCATCACAGAGCACAGAGTCCCGCTTGAGCACACTGGATCAAGGTGGTGATGATGCAAACGTGCTGCGGATTCACAATGAGGCCGCGGCAGACCGAGGGTCACTCCTGCGGCAGATGGAGGAGGAAAGGCGGATTGCTGGGCTGGGCAAGGGATCAGGAATAGATGTTGCAAGGCAGCATGGCAGTGGGCAGGCCAGGATAACAGGTGAGCACATGCCCTTCTTGTGATGCTATGCAGCAGTCTGAGGTTTGTTACAATAGTGCTTGACAAGCCCCCTGCTCCTAAATTGCACCACCTGGACATGCAGGCCGACATGTGAGGAGGAAACGGAGGTCCATCATGTCGTTTGAAGACATCATCATCTGGGGTTGGAAGGTGCGATGCCTGAGCTTGTGAGCTTCTATGACTTCTGCAGACGCCTCCAGACGCCCATATCTAATGCAAGCATGCTGGGTACGTTGTCCTCTGGTGCACAATCTTACTATAATACCTGATACATCAAGCTCACCTGTTGCTGACATCATGCCGATTGATGCTACACAGGGGGTGTACCACCAGTGCAAGGAGATCCAGCGTGTGCTGGCGCCTCATTACAGGGTGCGGCTGACGCTGCACGAGTACATGTTTCCTCACACGGACCCGAAAGACGACAGGGCTCTCTACATCCTGATGACGCCACACCTCTGCGTGGACCTGCCTCCGCACTACATCATCTGGCAGACCGAGCAGTGGGGCCACCGCATGCTCCAAGTGGGCAACCGCCAATGGGCCAATCAGCGCAACGAGAAGGAAATGCTTGATTTCGTGGAGGTGTTTGAGGTGAGCCCTTTCTGTGCACTTTGTTGAGGTGATGCCAATGCTGCAGCTAGCCGCTGGCCAGGCATGTGTCAGAAATTTCCATCACTTTCCGAGAGATCCACTCATGCATGCTATGCGCGCAGGGCGCTGTGGAGGTTTGGGACTACAGCAAGGTTCATTTGAAGAACTTTGAACCTATTTTTGAGGGGAGGGATGCCAAGTTCCGACATGTGCCTTTCAGCTGGTTTCCCCTGGTGTGTGCGTTTCTCAAATGGACTTTGCGAGTCCAGCTGTCAGACTTGCCAGCATTGCCTTGTCGATGGATGTCTCTCACCAATGAAAACAACAAACACAAGCCATAAAGTGTCTGGTCTTGCCACATTGATGCATGCAGGACCCCCCGGTGACAGAGGCTGAGAAGGACATTGATATCCTGTTCTATGGCTGGATAGTCAATGGAAGTCGCCGGAACGTGATGTTGGACGAGCTCCGATTTGAAAGGAATTTGTCCATTGTTGTCTCAAATATGGATGCGTACAAGGAGGACTTGACCAAGCTGCTTCGGCGCACCAAGGTCATTCTGAACATCCACGCCTACCCGGCAAAGGTGTTAGAGATCTGTCGCATCCTGGAGGCGATCAGCTTTGACATCGTGGTATACTTTTCACCCATCTTTGCTCTTGACCAATTCTGCTACAGTGCTGCATGGGTACAGAGCGTAGCTTGATCCAGTACAGGCTTTGCTGACATGTCTGCTCAACTGTCTGAGCACGCTGCTGTCACACTGACAGGTCCTTACAGAGCCAGGGGCGGAGTCAGCACTTGATGCGCAGTGGGAAGATAAGCTGGTTTTTGTGGATGGCATGGATCAGATGGTGCAGCAGATTGAGACGTATACATCCAACAGCACTCTCAGAGAACAAAAACTGACGGCTGCGACCGCGTATGCCAAGGCTTATTACTCTTTAGAACTGTACTTGCAAGACTTTTTGAAGCATCAACGCACATAACGGTTTTACAACGCAAGAGAGACAGTGCAGAAGATTTGATTGCTTTATTGATGCTTTTGCATTCAAGGTGTGATATTTGCATCGCAAGAACTTGCAGAATTGAACTGGTTAAAGAGCAGAAATGTAATTCACATTTAAGTAATTGTTAGGTAATAAGTTATCAATGGTCAAGGCAACTGCATGTTGCCTGTGAAGACTGGCAACGCTGGACCTGTCATGTACACATGATTGTCCGCTTCTCGCCATTCAATCATTAGAGGGCCGCCCGGCAGGTCCACCCTGAGCAATTCACAATCACAATAAGCCCCGCTTGCAACTAAGATACTGTAGTGCTCAACCTAAACTGCGCACCCTGGAAAAAGTGATTTATTAAACAGCTTCCCGCAGGGCTGTTTTCTTGATCAAAAACTTTGTTATGTGCATTAAGTACGTCCCCCAAAGATGCGCCTGCTCAAGAGCTTTCCAAATCCGCCTTCAGATCTTAAATAGGTTAAGTAGTTGAGGAGTTAGGGTTTTATTTTCGACCCTTTTTTCAATTTTTACAATTATTTTCCGCGCAGTTTAGGATGAGCACTACAGTATATGTACAGTACACACAGCATTTGAATTTATTATTTTTACACGCTTTTCATGCCAGGGCTAACCATGCCAGGGCTAAGTTGCGTTCGGGAGCCCTTGAATTCTCTCGTACCTGCAGGTGCGGTCCAGGACTCCCTCCAGCACACCAGCAACAACTGTGGCACAAGCACCAGTTCCACAAGCCAGCGTGGCACCTGCGCCTCTCTCCCAGACATGCATTCGCACATGCCCGCGATTGAGAATCTGCGCATGCAGAGACACTGGTCAATCCTAAGTATAGAGAGGCAGTCTTTGAAGAGCACATTCAGGGCAAGTAAGACTTCAAGGACAAAGTTTTCAAAACTCACCTCAACAAATTCTGTGTTTGTCCTTGCTGGAAACACAGCATTCTTTTCAAACTTCGGCCCAATGTGGGCCAGATCCAGCTCATCCACCTGCAGTTGCAAAGTGCTCTGTCAAGCCATGCTCCATTTTGGGCATCATTAACCACCTCATCATCACTTAAGGACCTGGATAGAGTGTTTCTGTAAAGTTTCTTGGCATGCTTGCTTGAGGGCCTCGTACCTTGATGGTCTGGCCATCTGCTGTGCCGAAAGTGACTGCATGGGGGTTGCCCATGCTGACACAAGTCATGAGCCATTCACGCCCCTCGACAGCCAGGTTGGCCTGCACAACAGCCTCGCCCTGTGTAGGCTGCAGGGTGGTGGGGATCTGAGGGGCCGCCAGAATTGGTGCACCCATGTCCACACAGACCTGCCCATCCTCTTGCAAGGTCGGCTGGATCAGTCCTGCACCCATGCATGATATGACTCAGGCTTCATGAAACTGCAGTGATGAGGCAGATATGAAGAGGCCGGAAACAGCAAATAAAAAGGGGAAGGTCCACACCTGCAAGGGTGTGTATTCTGTGCGTCACAGGGCCCGCCTTGTCCTTTTCCGCCACGAATCGAGCTAGGCATCTGATGCCGTTGCCGCACATCTCTGGCTCGCTTCCATCGGAGTTGAATATGCGCATAGTGTAATCCACATCACCCTCTGGCGGCAAGGCAAATATGACCTGCATGTAATCGAGAGCAAATCAATGACAATGATGGTCCATGCAGAGGCGAGGTGTTCCCAAGTAACTCTTTGGGCACAACCACGATGAAGGACACTCGGCAAAGCAAAGCTGGCTCCTTTCAGAAAGCAGAACCGCATCCCTCACCCCATCTCCACCAACGCCAAAATTGCGATCACACACAAACTTAGCCTGTTCTGCAGTCACAAGTGGGTCTGTCTGGTGCCTGTTGTCTACCTGCAGCAACTCGAAGCATAGGACTCTCAATACCAGCAGACTCGCTTTAAGTTCTCCTTTTTACTTCTGTACTCAGATTTTCTGTAGTACACAATGCATTGGCTCAAGAAAAAGGCACAACCAACTTTGGGGCAACTGCTCAACACGTACCAGAATGAAGTCATTCCCCAGCCCCTGGTACTTCGTGAATTCTAGTCTGTTCGCGATATTGGCCATGGCTACATGTCTAGTTCTAGGGGCCCTCCTGGCTAGCCTGTTCACGGTGGGAGAGAAGCATCGATGGCTTGGGCCTGCAGAGAAAGAAGGGGCATCTACCGCCCGTATGTTGCGGCCTTGTAAGTCAAGCATCGCGAGAACGCAAGCTCGTCACCGCCCAAGGAATGTGAGTCTCTCCAAGTGATCTCGGAAGGAGACCGCAGAGACGAGTGACGTGAGGTGATCACGTCACCCTGCAGGGTCCAGCTGGACCTGCACGTACTTGTGCTGGGTGGAGCAAGCAGAAATCGATGCACAAGCATTAGGAGTACTGTTAAAGTGGTATCAGAACAAACGTATCATATCTTTGTGTAAATCCTACTGCAGACATCCTCGCTTGAGTTGTTGCGCCCTTTTTTCTCAGTTGTCAACAGCATTCCTAGAATCACGGAGAGGTGTAATCGAGAAGACATCTTGCAAGATCGGCAAATTATTTGTCAGCTTGGCATCATTAGCAACCGGGAAAGCTGGAAACCATTTTTTTGCCAAAGACATATTGTAGATCTGGAGCCTGCATAGCGCCTTAATGTGCGTGAAAAGAGCTAAAATTTTACATTTAAAGTAATCTTTCCATTCAAAGGTGAGCACTGGCCAGCATTTGCGACCCATCCTTTCCAAAATTTGCAGGCACCACTGGACGACTCGGCTTATATTGGTGAGTCTCAACCTAATCCATCTTGCTGCTGCAGATGTTCACAGGGCTCTCAACATTACGGAAGGCTGAAAAGAAGACAGTCGAGCAAACTGCCGAAGCAAAGAAGCTCCAGGATTACCTGCAGAAGTATTCATCAGGTGATACAGAGCCTTTGTATCTTCAACGCCTACACTGCCTTTCTTCAGCCTTGTTCGGCCTTGTCTATCATTGCATGGCTCACGTGTGGTCATGATATGACGGCAGAGACCACAGTTGGGTCAGAGAAGAAGAAGCGGAAGAAAAAGAAAGCATTTGCAGTGAGCAGCATCAGGATCGTTGATGAGGACAACACAGGCTTTCGCACTGGCCCAGCATCTCATCATGCAGAAGATGATGACGATGATGAAGGTGCGCAGGACTCTCACTGTGACCCATGATGCAGCTAGGTACTGCAGAAGAAAAAGTATCCAGTCTATCATGCACCCTCTGATGCGCATTAAATATCTGACAGGTCTGAGTGTCACTGTTGCTGCGGACAGATGCCCCGGTGATTGCCAATCCTGGAGAAGCTGCGCTTGCGCAGCGCCTGGCTGAAAGGGTGAGCACTGTGTCCTAAATTGTTCTGCTCTTATATAACAGGTGCTGTCGTTTTTATGTGCTGCACTAAAATTGAGGGTGCCATTCCAGGAAAAAGCAGGCTTGGCCGCGCAAGGCTGGACCTCGGCAGACGCTGAAGCAAACGGCGCCAACGGAGGTCCCAGCTCCAGCGGCCGCCATGTCAGCGATGCATCGCCGCTGCGCAGGCGAGACCGGCACGACACCCCAGACGCCTCGCCGCCGCGCAGGCGGCAGCGACACGACACGCCGGACGCTTCCCCGCCCCGCAGAGCTGCGGCAAAGGAAAGCGAAGATGCCTCGCCACCTCGTAGGGGCGTCAGGCACGACAGCCCAGATGCGTCGCCTCCGCGGCGCAGAGTCAGACATGACACGCCGGATGCCTCGCCGCCCCGGAAGTCTGCCCGGCATGATAGCCCGGACGCGTCGCCGCCACGCAGGCCTGGCCGGCATGGCAGCCCGGATGCCTCCCCACCGCGTCGGCAAAGGGACGGGGACAGTGATGCCTCACCACCACGCAGAGGTATACTGGCACATTCTTTGAGAGTATCGATAAAATTCTCGTGCATCCTGCATTTGCAGTTGTCAGGTGCAGGGATAATGGATGGTTCATGCATTTCCTCCACCATACAGAGAGATCAATGTGTTGAAGGTGTGTGTTCCTGAGCAGGTCAAAGTGCAGCAGAGGCCGGGGATGCAAAGAAGAAGGAGAAGAGGATGTTGGACGGCACGTCGGCGGGAATGATTAGTGGGAGGGACCTCATGGCCGAAATGCAGAAAAAGAGAGAGGTGAGCCATTGAATTGCCGGCGTCAGTGGCCCTGCCTACCTTGCAAGCTTTGGAAGCAGCGTCACAATACGGAAGGAAAGTGTTGATGCATGACTGCTTGCGCACAGGCTGAGAAGGAGCGGTTTGCAAAGCTGGGTGCCGCAGCGGGGCGCAATGCAGAGACGGTGTACAGAGACAAGCAGAGTGGCAAGCGTGTGGAGGGAGGTGCGGCCGAGCTGGAAGCGCTGGAGGAGTCCCGCAAGAAGCCCAAGTCTGAGACGCCTGCCTGGGGCGGCGGCATTGCCCAGGTGCCTTCTGTCATTTCGAAGCATTGACATCTGCAACTGCTCTGCAAAGCCCATGCGTCTTGCGTCTGTGAAACTTGTTTTTATGTAGCAGCGTCCACACTGCAGTGCATGCGTTGCTCTGTTCCGCTCAGCAATCTCCCGGCATGCCAGAACAGACTTGAAGATCTTTGAGCGAGCATCCCTGTACTAACTTGCAAGCATGCGGGCAAGTTAGCACCCCTGTACTGCTTGTGCTAGTGTGTTATGCAGAGATCCGAGATAGTCAGCATAATTGTACTGCTCATGATAGAAATGGTGCTGCCTGCGCATATGCGAGAGAGAAATCATCCCTGTACTGCTTCTGTTGAGGTGTGCTAACTTCTTGAGCTGTTGCACCTGCGCACGCGCGGGCGAGTGAGCTTCCCTGTACTGCCCGCGATAGATTCTATGCACCTGCGCAGATGCGGGAGAGGGATGCGCGCGCGGAAGAGATGCGGCGGGAGGCGGCCAAGCCGTTTGCGCGCACTGCGGACGACGTGGACATCGACCGCGCGTACCGCGAGCGCACGCGCTTTGGCGACCCCATGGCGCACCTGGTCAAGAAGCGCCAGAAGGACGCGCCGCCGCCGCCTGTCGTGCCGGAGCACATGCGCAAGCTCATGCGCAAGTCCGGCTTTGTTGTGCCCCAGGTGCGCTGACATTACTTGCGGCACGCATTGTTGCCACCCTCTGGGCGATGAATAATACTATATCAGCAGTACTACGTGTTTATTAGTTCCTAGAGATCTGGTATGCAGGCATGTCCAACAAGCTCATAGGCATGACTGCTTGATGCTGAATCTTGCTCCAGAATCTGTAGAGTCTGCCTTGCACTCTTCCGTTAGCACATATATAGCATTCTTCTGGGTTGCAAATGAATTGTGTATTCTTTGTCGCTGCAGGAAGTGCCGGTGCACAGCTGGCTGAAGCGCAACATCGGGCCGCCTGTGAACCGCTATAATTTGAGGCCTGGTCGCCATTGGGACGGCGTGGACCGCAGCAATGGGTTTGAGGCCAACATGTTCAAGACCAAGAACGAGCTGGCCAGCCGCAGCAACGAAGCCCGCATGTGGGCGCAGTCCGACATGTGATATTCCCAAGTGCGCAGCTTTATGCAGCGGTTGGTGCGAGCAGAATGCTTCACGCCTGCCAGCAGCATGAAAATGCTTTTGGTGCACTAATGCAGGCCTGGCTTGGCTAGGCAGGCTTGGAAGGGATCTGGATAGACTTTCAATATCAGATTAATGGCTTTTTGAAGTGACCCGCTTCATTTCAAGCCTTTCATTTGGAGATCTCTAGAAGGTCAGAAACATCATTCCCTGTGAACGTGTTCGCATATTCTGGATGGATCGGCGCGCTTACTTCAAATTTGTGCCTGTAACTTCCCTGGAAGTTGCTTCCATACTCCATCAGGAAATATTAATCACCAGTCACGGAGCACAGAACTCATCACAAAAGGTAGCATCTTCCTTGCTCTACAGAGCTAGCTAGGAGGAACACGTAAAGCACAAGTGATACACAGGGAAGCATTTCCAATAGCATAGCGGCTCCTGATGTGACATTTTATACCCGCAAATGCAATTGCACGACTGGACCAGGCATCATGACTATTTGCCGCGGAGCTGAGCAAGGCGTTGGGTCAGGTCTGACTCGGGCGCGGCTGCCGCCTGCTGCTGGGCTGCCGGCACCGCCGCTCCAGCCTGCGGCAGATTCAGCTGGACCTCCAGTCCGTGCTCGTCCGCCACCTGCACAGATCCACTCTTCAGCAATCTGCCCACAAGCATTCAGGGTATTGCAGTCTGCGTATTGCACTGTACGAATTGCACGACCTCAGCATGCAGCTCGACGTGCGAGAGACTCCACGAAAGCAGCCTCATGCAGCAACAGCATCATGTATGCATGGCACACCTGTTGCAGCAGCATGTTGACGTCCTCCTCGGGGGTGCTCAGGCTGGCCTGGTTGTTCATGGCGCCCTCCACAAACTGGCTCTGCACGTCTAGGTTCTCAAACTGGCGCTCAAACTGGTCCATGGTCGACGCCACCCGCTCCAGATTGTTGGATGCCAGAGCCTGCGCAGCAAAAGTTCTCTCTGAGGACGATTATCCAGAACAGCTATCCAGGATGGTGAAGTTTTGTCTAAACGGCAGCGCAAGGGACCATTCAGTCTTGGTCAAATAGCATGCTCCTTTGAGTAAGCGTCCCTTCTCAGCACTGCTGTGCTGTGGTTGCTTTTTCAGCGCATCAGGACTGCCAGGAATGCAAGTACAGGCATACACAGGGTGGGATGGGAAGGAGGCAACTTCTGGGCAGGACTGATCACCTTGTCGAGTGCACGCACAATCTGGGACATGCTGGAGTTGATCATGTTCATTTTGGCCTGGGTGTCCAGGCGAGAGACCACTGCATCCAGCCGGGAGGCCAGGCGCAGGTAGTTCAGGGCCTCTGTCTTCTTCCGGATGGCGTTCTGTGCATAGATCTTTGCACCGTCGATGTTGCCTTTCTCAATGGCTTTCTTCACCTGTGAACGCGTCGAAGTGACTGCTTGCTTCGTGCAGAACTGATGTTGACCTAAGAATCTATTGAAGACAAAGAGGGAAACAAGGAGGATGACACGGCAGTGGAGTACCTTGGAGCTTGAAGTTTGGCAACACAAAGCAGTAGAAAGGAACTAAGAATGCAGTATCAAGGCAGACATACCTTGAGCTTCTCGCCCTTTTCTTCCCTCTCGCATTTGTTGCTGGACTTCACGAGCTGCTTGCTGGTAAACTTAAGGTTAAAGATCTGATCCAGCAGCTTATCACCTCCCATCAGATCACGTTGGGCTCGAGACTCTTTCAAAGTTTGATTAGTTTGATCGGCTCTGTTTGCGAGGAAGACGAAACCAATGCCGTTTGGATCCCTGACAGCGGTGGGCTAGATTCTGAAGAGCTTGTAGCTGTAAGCTCCTCAGCAGAAGGACGAACTGCTTGATGCAACGATTCGCTGCAGCGCCTCCTACCTTACAGCCAAGTACTTCGCTATATCCTCAAGTTCAGACTCCAACATAAATTGAGCTGGAAGGAGGAAGAAGCCATCGGAGGGATCTGGGAGGAAGCTCACTGAGGTGGCACATGATATCAGTCATGATCACGAAATCTATCTCTTTCCTCCTTCAGAAAGAGTCCTTCTTCCTTCTCTCAGCAAGATATTCCTTCTTGAGAGAGACAAGTAAAGACGCCATGATGATGCAGACCAGCAGATCTCTGCTTGTGAACACATATGTTCAGCATGGAAGTGGTCATCCGTTCAGACATTTCACAACCGCAAGACCTGCAAGCAATCGATCTCGATGTGATACTCACAGATCAGAATTATTGAAAGTATCAGCCGAGCCTGCGGACATTTCTATAATTCAAGACGTGCCCGAGCCGGAAGATGCAAGAGGAGCAATTGCGGTGCGCCGTAGGGCTGGTCGAACCCTCTGAAGGATATCATCATTCATTGCAATGACTGATGTGTATTTAAACTTGTTGACCGGTGGCCAACGGGACGATCTGTGATTGCTGCAGGTGGGCTTGGAACTGTATAATGCAGGGCAGTATGAGACCGCCCTGGGTATTTTTGAGAAGGCGATGAATCTGCCAGGAACAGGGATCAAGCAATTCAGGCAAGCTGCAGCAGTCCCTCTCAATTCTGTTTCCGTACCCCTTTCAAGTGAAACGGCCTTGTTTCTCATTTTCAATATTAGGCATAAATTATTTTGTGCTGGCAGGGATAAGCCCCCTACAATTAGCAATGGAGAGAAGCAGGCAGCACTTTACAATATAGCATGCTGCCAGTCAAGGCTGGGGAAAACGGAACCTGGCCTTATGGCCCTGGCCGGTGCGGCCCGTGTCATGCTATTCGCTCAGGCTTCATCCTGACCATAGAGAATTTTACCAGGAGAGAGTGCATGCGTGAGAGGCAGTGCCAGCGCCAAAGCAAGGAGGAAAGGGTGCCTTGATGTGAAGAATGCAAATTGTGAGTTTGACTGTGTTTGCAGGGGCTCTCGAAGCAGGGTATGAAGACTATCAGCAGATGCGGGAAGATCCGGATCTGGAGGCAGTGAGAGAAGACAAGCGCTTTGAGATGCTCATCGGCAAATTCAACAGGTCAAACAGCAATGGATTCTTTGGGAATTTTTTGAAAGGATTCCAGCTGTAGATGTCACTTACATGGGCAACAGCTCACACTGTCAAGGGCATCGGAGTTCTGACCATTTTTATCAAAATCCAGAACTCAAAATCAAGGGAAGCAAAAGAATTAATGTTAAGAACCATTCAGAGGCATGCCGATCGCAGTTTAGAGGCACTTTTCTCCTTGATGAACTCAATAACACCATTGCCTTGCAGCTACTTCAAATTCAAGCTGAATGCACGCTTTTGAGGATCCTTGCGCTGGGCGATCTACAGCCCCATCTCTGCATCGGGCTCCACCTTGTGGAAGCGCTCCTTTATCTTCTTCAAGTGTGCAGGATCTGCTCCCTCATAGTGCATGTCAAGCCACTCCACAACCTGCACAATGACACACTGTCAGGACAGGTGCCATCCCTGACATTCACAGCCGCACAACCCCAAATCCCACAGGTCATGATCAGAGACAGTCTGCATCCAGGCAGAGTTTTGCACTTTTGTCTAGATAAAAAGTCACGCAAACATCAAGGCAGTGCGAGCGCTAGAGAGTTAGGAGAAAGGGCTCCCTCGCCGTGTGAATGCAATACGTGCAATACACAAGACACATTTTGAGCACTGTCACAAGAAGCTGGGTGGCGAGCGCACATCTTGCAGGTGCTGCGCGAGGTCATCCACCATCTCTAGAGTGACATCCAGCCGGATCACAGCTCTCAGCAGTTTTATGTTCCTGCAGATGCAATGGAGAAAGCTCCAGCGACAGATTTGCTAGGTCTCAGCGCCACTCTGCTTGCACAGGAGACCCCCAAAGCATCAGCAGATGGGCAAGCTTGGTGTTGCCAATGCAGTGTTCATGCAAGGGTAAGGGGTGTGGCAATACTTGGCGTTCTCTGGGCAGGAGTAGGCCGGGAGCATCCAGCGGTACTCTCTGATGCGGAACATGACATCGTACTCGTCATACACCCGATCCTTGCCATCCGCTTTTGACAGCGAGAAGGCCACCACTGGCATTGTTGGCTCATTGACCATCCGGAAGTGCCCTGCAAGCAGTGCTTGCTGAGAGCGCATTCTGATGTAATTCAGAACATCCTCAATGGGTGCAGGCATTATGACTGGAATTAGAACATTCGTTACGTCTCAAAAAAGGCTAGATAGAGAGCGAAGGCACCTGTCTTCTCAAGGCTCTCGCCCAGGCGCTTGGCTGTGTCCAGCAAGTTCTTCAGGATCAGCGTGTACCCCATGCGGCCCAGACGGATGAACTGCACCCAGCAGGCACATCATACAAGCGCTCAAGCAGAAAAAGCAAGCACATGTTGCAGGTAAACAATGCACTTCATGCAACACACAGCAGAGAGCAACAATTAGCTGAACAAGACTAGGCTGGTCAACTTAGGCGCACATTGAAGTATGACGCCGCCACTTGGGCTGCATTGCGAGAGAAGTTGATGGTCATGGTGGGCTCAGGCTTTCCCAGATAGCTGGTGGTCAGGACCTGCACAGGCATCCATCATGGCCTCAGGCCTTCACATGAGGCAGCAAGCTTGTCTGATAGAATGCAAGTTTGACCAGAGTGCCAAGTACAAAAGCTGCGCACCATGTCATCAGGGAGGCAGCTCTCATCTCTGTAGATGATCCAGCCAATACCAGGGTAGACCATCCCGTACCTGTGCGATGTATGAAAGATTACGAAAGTGTATTAATGCACCCGCACATGCCTCTTCTATGGCAATCTGATGACAGAAAAGGTGCGCTCGCATACTTGTGGCCGCTCACGCAAATGGAGTGCACGTTCTTCAGCTGGAAATCCCACACCAGGTCCGGGTACAGGAAGGGAGCCACAAAGCCCCCACTGGCTGCATCAACCAGGATTGGAAGCTCCCAGCCATTCTTCTGGTTCAGGTCCTCTGCGCGTGAAGTGCTTCCAAATGAGACCGTGCCAATTGGGCAGGTCAGATGCACCTTGCCTCTGGCAGGGACGGCATGCCAAAACAGTATTGATAGACATAAAAAGTAGTATTGGGCAGTGGAAGGTGAAGATGAGGCCAGCCTGGCTGTGCCAACTCACCCACGACAGCATCCAGGGCTTTCACATCCTCGAACTGGCCATTGTAAGTGCTGCCGAAGATGCTGACCACGCCAATAGTGTTCTCATCGACATGCTGAGGCACGTCCTTGGGGTCCAGGACCAGGTAGTCCTCCCTCACAGGCACAGCGCGCATCTCCACATCAAAGTAGACACAGAACTTCTTCCAGCAGACCTGTGCCGAGAATTCACAGTGCTCTCAGGAATCACTATGGCTTGAAGAAGCTGTTCTGAAAGATTCCCTGCAGGCAATTGACTTTCCATGCCAATTTTCTTCGCAAGCATCTGCAGGTCGCTGGCATGGTTGTGCGCCGTCAGCAGCGCAAAGTTAACACCATGCATGCAGGTGGTTCTGATTGGCCATGCATGTGCAGCTTGCAGGTGGGCACTTGTCTGACCTGAAAGTGAGCGCCCACAACCAGGTTGGGCCGCTCGGTTGATTTGCCGCTGGCTCTCCGCCGCCGCTGCCACAGCTTCTTGGCAGCCAGTCCGCTGAGCAGGCATGCTTCCGTACACCCAACTGTGGCTGCTCCGCATGGCTTGCTGGCAGGGGAGTGATAGAGGTTTGAAAGCATTGCAACACACCTGCGATGCAAACAGAGCACAAAAGCATGAGACAGGAATGTGCAGGGATTGTTGCGACAGGATTCTGGATCAGACTGCATACTATGCACCACGGAAGCAGAACACACCGTTTCTCCATTGTCTGGCAGGATGGGTATTGCGAGGCATCAGCTCCGTTCACGTTCCAGGTCTTTTTGAAAACCTCTTCTGCATCGTCCTCCATGTATGTAGTGACAAATGTCGCCAGGTTCATCCTGCAGAAGATGTAAGGAATTCATACTTGGATTCGTGTAGACGAACCATGGAAATGAGCTTTTTCTGACTTTACACCCTTGCAGAGGTGCTGACAGGAACTTCAAGTCAACTACATAAATTCAGAGACCCCTGGTGCTGACCTGGGCTGTTCATCCAGTGATCGCATGTCCAAGACAAGATCCTTTGCCACATGAGCCGGTATTGTGTCCTTTGGAAACCTGCACATTCCGCGGAGCAAAGTTCGGTGCTGTGAGGACATGATCCTTTGGTACCCTTGCAAGAAAATAGCTTCATCAGGAATCTGGGCCTACTCAGTCCTCGACGGCTGCATGGAAGAGTAGGTGATTGCAGGAAGAAGCCACTGGAAATGCTCTTTTGATGCGGCCTCAACGTCTGCCTTCTGAGCGCTGTTATCCCCCTCCATGTCGTTACAGTTTGTCGAAGTCTTGTACACCTTTGAGAAGCAGAAAAGTCAGGCCGTGAAGTAGTACAGGTTTGACACAAAGTTAGCCACCTGGCCCACTAAGTGCACACAATATGTCCAATTTGGCCGCGCGAGCAGACCTTGCTAATTTTTTAGGTACCAAAAAGTGTGTTGCTACAATCTATCTAAGCAGAAAGCTGTATACAGCCATCTTGACCTGACTCCGCAACGCATTGTCATCACTGGCAAGGGGCCGCCCCAACACACAATACTTATCCCAGCGGATGCATGGGATATTTTGAGAAGGAATTAAATCATTGTGACTCTTTCTACAAGGCATATAGTGCATTCGAATGACCTCTTCCAACCTCCTCGTACAGGAAGAACGCAGATCACCTGCTCTGTCTTCAAGGGTGACGCCGCCGCGAACGTTGGTTCAAGTTCCCCGTGGGAAATAACTTCTGACAACTATGACATGAGCGTGGGTCAAACAAACTGTAGAGGAAACACTGAAATGCATGACCCACTTTTCGAAAGGAAGCGCAGGAGCTATTTTAAGAAGCTGTACATTCGCAAGGATACGCTCTGATGGGCTGTCTTTTGATCCATCCAAGCTTCCCTCTCATTCTTTAAGCCAATACACCAGCTGACTTATTATTTTTGGAATAGAAGTATATTTTGAGAAATGCATACCCCAGTCCTGCAGCCTCTGTCGGACTGGCAAGCCTTCAGAAGTGCCTGCCCTCCTTTGCTTGGGAGGCTGAGTACAAATCGCATCCCTTTCAAGAGTCAACGAAAGATATCGCAGAGGATCAGGTCTTGTACAGTAGGATCAAATGAGGAAGAGCGGAGAGGTGCGTCTGTGTCACCACAGATCACTATGATCGAGGCTCCAGGCACTGCGTTCTCTTCAGTGGCGTGATTGGTACTGACGAGCGATTGCTTCTCCAGCAGACCTGGAGGCTGGATCAACTATTTCTAGGAGACAAGCCCACATTGGTATACTTGCTCTAGTAGCCAGTTCTTCTGCATGCAGAGCACAAGCAGAAGCTAGCAGAACTCTGGATGGACCAGTGAAGGATGCTGTATTTAAAGCCTTCAAGAAGTCAGCTGAGAAAAGCAAGGTGATGCTCTCATTCCCCTGGGCACCAGATGCCTCTGGAGGGTGTCCGAGACCTCCGTTTCGGTCAGCCCAAGCTTAGCTTTCTTGCAAGCATTGTGCTTAAATTAATTTCCTGAATGCAGGCGCCCGTATTGCTGCGATTGGCATTTCATGATGCAGCAACTCACAGAGTCTCCGGCGGAGATGGAGGAGCAAACGCATCCATACAGTATGAATTTGAGCGCCCTGAAAACACAGGCTTGAAGCGGGGCTGGTGAGATGCTGTACATTTATTTCTTACCCTTTTGTGCACCTATTCCTTGTGGTCCTATGCAATTGAACATGAAGACGCAGACTGACATGATGGCAATACCTGCTTTGCTAGGCGGGTGATTGAGAAGGTCATTGAAAATCTCAAAGGAACGCCAGCTGAGGGCGTCGTGTCATATGCAGACCTCATTGCCCTGGGTGGCGCATATGCTGTGTCTGTGACTGGAGGTCCTGTCATTGACGTGCCCATAGGTGAGTGCCTATTTTGCATAGCACAGCGCTCTTTTGGTTTCTTTCAATTGGCAATGATTAGGTTGATGTGGTTTCTGTGCATGTTGACAGGGCGTAGAGACTCTGCTGTGGCGGACCCAACAGGCCGTCTCCCGGAGGAGACTCTCTCAGCAGAAGCGTTGCGCCTCACTTTTGCTGCTATGGGGATGTCTTCTCAAGAGCTTGTCGCGCTCTCCGGGGCACACACGGTACATACTTGGCTCTGATTCGTTGCCATGCCTGCCACTCTTTGCACTCCTGCTCTTTAAACCTTTGCAAGTGCATGATGACATGCACTCCAATTGCTATGACTGACCATTCAGTAAAGGCACAATTTTGAGCTTGAGAGCTTGTTGTTGTGGTTGCAGCTGGGCAGCAAAGGCTATGGGGATCCTGTGACATTTGATAATGCTTACTACACCGCGCTGCTTAAGAAGCCTTGGGATGATCCGAGCAACAGCATGGCAAGCATGATCGGGCTGCCATCAGATCATGTCTTGCCAGATGACCCTGAGTGTCGGCCTGTTATCGAGGAGTATGCAGCGAGCCAGCAGAGATTCTTCCAGGATTTCAGTAAAGCTTACGTGAAATTGACAATGCTGGGGGCGAAATGGGCGTGATTTACAAATAGCTGCTATCATGCGTTACAGCGCTGGAGTTTGATTTTGTAGAGCCTAGATATGAAATGTATTAGGCGGACATTTTAAGAACATTGGCTGGGAAAGCCTCTTATTTGTACGCAACAGATGCCAAGCATAATGCAGGGATAATTGAATGACCACACATTATGGGCCAGCACAGCCTTGTGCATGGCACAAGAGAATATTTGAAACTAGCAGTCACAGTCCAAGAAGGCAGTCCTTGACACTTTGACCAGAACATTGCCATTCAAAAGCTGTGCAGAGAGATCCTTTGGGGCTCTTGTACCTCGTCAACTTCAACATCAAATTCTCAGCTTTCACACGCTGGCACTGGCAGCGGGCACTGCAGGTGCGTCAGTAGATGGCCCTACAGCAAGGATGTCTGACCGCGGCATGAGGGTGTCAATGATGTCATTTGCCAAGATGTTCTTTGGGTCAAGCTCCCGGCGCGCAGCGTTGAAATTGTCGACGGGGTATCTGCCAGCGATGCGCTCCCTGGCAGCCTGCTTGTCCAGGTATGGCACCTCTATCTTTGCCCAGTGCTCCGTGGCATCATACTTGGGCACAAGCTTCTGCTCCACGAGCTTGCAGTACTCAAAGAACCTGCATGTACATCAGGGCAGGACATCTCAGTGGCCTGAACAGAAAGAGGCCGGTGTTTTGCCCACTGGCTCCATCATGGCAACAATATCTGGCAATGGCAATGTGATTGAGCGGACAGCCAGGATGAGAGCAGTGTCTTTGCCACAAGTGCATACTCGATGGGTAACACTTGCTGAGGACCACAGCAAACTTTGCACTAATTCGGGAAAGTGCATCCAACCATAAGCTAAACCTGACATATCACAGCAGCATACTAGCTGCAGCTGACGAGGGATTACCCAGCATGTGTTTACAAAGAGCCTGTTTTTGGCACTGTGCAAAGGCGATCAGACCAGAGAGAGAACTATTGCAGACCCAAAGTAATTTATCAAAGTATCTTTCTAGCTCTTAATCGAAGTCAATCCTCACCTGTCGGTGATGGCCTTCCGCTGGGCTTCCTCCTCGGTGGGCAGGTACATGATGATGCCGACCCAGGAGTGCACGGTTTCGGGCTGGCCGCGCGCGGCTGCCGGGCTCATGGGGGAGCTGCTAGAAGCTGTCCAGCGCTGCTCGATGGGGGACGCTGCAGGGATGCCGTTCTCCTCTATCTGCTGCATCAGATCCTTCATGAAGTTCAGGTCCGCATGACTGGGCTTCCTGCATGCAAAAGGGGAACAATGATCAATGAAGGGTTCCAAGGAAGCTTTCAATGGGCAGCTCTTCTGAACAACACTTAGAGCGGATGTTTGCTTCTTTAGGGTGAGCATGGAAGGGAGGCCCACTTGAGTGTGCCGGTCGGAAAGGCGACTTCCAGAACCCACTGTTCACCACCGCAGTCAAAGCCCAAGATCTCGTCACTCCAGCCCACCCTGTACCCTTCACTCCTCTTCCAGTACTCAGCCTCTGCCTGCATGCGCGATCAGAGGAGCATTTCTGCTCAGTTGGACTCTCCTAATCACATCAACAAATTAGCACATGTATCAAGACAGTAGACTCATTCATACGGGAGGTGCACCTGGTTGATACGGGCTATCCAGTCCCTGTCCAGGGGCTTGTGAGCGATGAGCCGGTCTCGCAGCTGTGTGTTTGAGAGCGATGCCACCTCCTCACTGGTGGAGGGGTCTTGATCAGGCAATGCCTCCCTCAGCAGGTGCCTCAGTGGCTCTAGCTTCTCATCCCTTGCATATGTCACTTTGACCTTTGGTACTTTTGTTCCCTGCAGCATGTGCATGCACAACCTCAGATTTTTCAGCTCCATCTCTGCAATTTCTTATCACCCAGGCTTGGGCACACATCAGGAGATATGGAGAATAGAACAGCCTCCATGATAAACTGGACAGGATTTGTCAACAGCATGCAGAACAGAACCTCGCCTCCTTCACACGATTATTTGTGACAACCACCACGGAGTCGGTGTAGGGAATCCACATGTAGCGCAGGTGACGGTTCTTCTGCATTAGTTTGTTGTGCTTCCTCGGTGTGATATCCTGCAATGGCAGACTACAACTTATAAGCATTTTCACAACCATGCAGCACATGCAATATACATTCAACTCACAGGGGATCAAATGTTTAGCCAGGTCAGACTTTGTACTGTGTCATACACAGGAAGGCATGAGGCGTGCCTTGGCTGACATGACGGATGTGTGCTCCAGCAGCTGATGCATAGGAGCCAGCTGCAGTGTGACCTCTGACACGATCCCAAGAGCGCCCAGACCCACATTGGCCAGCTTGAACTTCTCTGGGTCATCCTCCCTGGTCAGGGAAATGGTCCCCTTGCCCGGCGTGACCAGCTTGAGCCCCACCACAAACTCATCCACTGGAGGGATGGTCGCCCCAGTCCCATGTGCGCTCACCTGTGGCCAGTGGACGCTCTCTCGTCTCACGAACAAAGCCTCACATAGAACACCAGAAGTCGAAAGTTGCACAGGCATGAGTAGCATAAATTTGGCCTCAGTACCTGTGTGAACCCCCCGATGGACTGCTCCCGTATCGAGGCATAGTTCAGGAGTGTGAGGCCATGCTGCCGCAACTCCTCCACCAACTGCCAAGACACTCAAAGACTTCAAGAAAGCAGTAAGGAAAGATGGTAGGCAATAGAGGACCCCGTCGGCATTTGCCCGTAGCCTTATTGAACACGTCCTCAGAGGTGATGCAGACATAAAGGATGGAGCATGCATTGATGTGCAGTCAGCCTGAGACATGCCTGTTCCACACGGATGCCAGCTTCCACAGTGATGCGCCGTCGCTGCAGGTCCAGAAATTTCACTTTGTCCAACAGTGCGAGACTCACAATGCCCTCATCACTGAAGGGCAGTCCATTGGGGGACAGCCCAGACCCCATGCAGCGTAGCTTCTCCCCTGCACACCATGTCTAGTTTTTAATATCAATCAAACTCATTAAGGAATTGTTCCTACATTTTGACACCAAGGAAAGTGCTACTGCGAATTCAACAGATATGGGCATCAGACCTTTTTCATGCGCCTCCCTCACAATGGCTTCAAGCTCTTCCTGTGTCTCTGGCTGGTAGAAGCGCTTGGGCCGGCACTCATGAGTGTTGGACCAGTTGACCAGGTGATGCTCATCCTTGTCCCCTGTAAGCTGGTTCATGGCGTGCTCTACTGCCTCAGGCATCAATGACTCCTGGTTGAGATCCTTTTGGTAGATGAGCACTGCCAGCACACCGGCTGCTGCAGCACCTGGGCATCCAGCATGGCAGAGTCTAAATTGCAAGCACACAGTATGAGAATTTGCATGATGATGAGTCACATGCTCTGCAATGTCCTCATCAGATGAGACAGAGAAGCTGTGGGATCTTCGCTCAGCAATAGTGACAATGTGCAGGAATGCATGATCATACCAATGATCCCGAACCGCTGCCACAGCTTGCTCCTCCTCCTGGCATCCTCCAGCATCTGAACTCCTGTGTCAACTTCCTGCGCCTCTGCAGCATAGCCTCTTCTGCCGATCTGCCTGAGTTGCAATCTGTTCTGTACCTGCACCTCCGCTGTTCCTTGAAGACATACGCGCTGGCATAGTACAGAGCCCCTGGCTTCTGCACAGTATGTTGATGCAGCCCTGGTGATCTCTGAAGCCCGGATCAAGACACTCTGCAACAACTTGGCTGCAAGTCTGCGACTGTGCATTGGAATAGCCCGTCTGATAACCCCTTGACCCTGTGCGGTGACCTTGTCTAAACTAGCGAAGTTCCACACTTGCCGACCAGGATACTAGACGCAGTACGGCATGCGATATTCAGCTAGATTACGGTGACTGTAATCTCCAGAGGCTAAGATATTGGGTGCGAAGGAGACACTTCGTTAGATCAAGACTACGTTACGCACAGATGTAAGGAATTAAATCTGACTCGGCTGAACAACACAACGTTGATATCACGATCCAGACATCACAAGAAATTTGTTAACATTAGTAGATCATGCGTGGAGACACTTCTTCCACGTTTAGTATTTATCACTGTGCTGCATGCTCTGCTGAGTCATTGCAGGGAGCCAGTTCAGGTGAACTTCAACTGCCTTGGACTTCGTGCAATTCAAGGGATCCGCGCTGGAGCATGCTCAACATAATAGATTGGTCTTGATAAAGAATCGTCCAGATAATTTTCACCACAAGTACTGAGCATTTGCTGGATCATTCCGACCTTGGACATCAACGGTCATGGCAAAAGCTAGCTCGAGCAAGGAGCACTGGAAACAGTATGACACCAAGAATTCTCCATTTTTGGAGCTTAAAACACCCTTTACGTCATGGTAACAGCTCTCCAGCTTTCAATGTTTACGTGCACAGCCAAGGACTTGAAATCGATCTGGGCCTAAATTTTCTTGTTCTACTGCATTTTAAAGTAATGAAAAATCTCAATATATCTTTCAATTTTTTTTTGATGCTGCCTTATATTTTATGCAGGGAAGCAGTGAAAATGGCCTTTCTCCTCCCTTGGCTTCTACCTAGGGTGGTCCTAGGAATTCTATCCCTAACAATCTTGGCAATCATGAGCTACTTTGCAGCTCTTGGATGGTAGGATAATCAACCCGTGGACACTATACCTCTGTAACTCGGTTTCCTCTCCTGCACCGCCATGTGCTACTAGGGAGCTTAGGACAAGGCACCTTGCAGGCCAATTGAGGAGCCCATGCCAGCATGGAGGAGGAAAATAGTGACAGCCAGCGCAAATTGTGCTGGGTTTGTCTTGATCATGCTGGGCTTCCGCATTCGGGTGAAGGGCTGGAAGAACACAGCCAAAGCCAAGGAGCTTGGCGCGGTGCGGCCTTGCAGATGCACTTGAGCATCAGTCCGAAATGCTGTATCTTCCAGATTTTACATATAAAGCCTCATGCTGGCGCTGCCACTGCTGTCTTGCCCCAACATTTTAGAATGCATGTTGGGTGCTGTGCGCAGATTGGCCTCTTCAACCACAGCAGCTGGGTGGACGCCGTCTTGATAATGTTTCTCTTTGCTCCGAGCGGAGTCTCAAAGGAGAGCAACGCACACCTGCCGCTGATCGGCATGTGCATACGCTCCTTTCAGAACATATATGTCTCCAGGGACAGCATAGAAGGGGAGAAGCGCAAGAATGGCGCTGAGAGCGTGTCAGAGAAAATTGCAAAACGGTGCGCACAGGAAAAGCCCACACAGGTACTGAAGGCCGATGCCTGGAGTGCAATTGCAAGGCTGTAGTTGTCTGTTGCTTTGATATGGTGGTCCACCATATCCACCATTGTTGGACCTGTGAAAAGGCATGCGCATGGGTGTTGCAGGGCGAAGGACAGGAGGTTTCCAATGCTGTTCATGGCTCCAGAGGGCACATGTGGGGATGGGCGCTGCGTGCTGCGATTTAGGACCGGGGCATTTGTGCCCGGTGTCCCAGTCCTCCCCGTGGTTCTGTCCTACAACAAGCGCCATCATAATCCTGCCTGGACCATCATGAATGAGGGCTGGCACTTTGTAAGCCCCCCCTGGGCATCTAGTTGACTGGGATGCATGCCTTGCCTCTCAACCCATGGCTTCTGCAAAAGTTCTGGGTGCAGACCTAATCAGTGGTTGTAGTAAAGGCCCTGATGACTTGCAAGTGCGTGCAGGTGCGGATGTGTTGTCAACTTGACAATGCTGTTGACGTGGAGGTTCTTCCTCCATACGTACCTAGCGAGGAGGAAAAGGCTTCTCCAACTCTGTATGCTAAGAATGTGCAGAGATTGTATGCAAAGACCCTTAATTTGCCCACCGTCAACCAGGTAAGTCCCATTTTCGTGATCGTCATGTTTCTGTCTGTTATCATTTTGATCCATGAGAGGCTCTGTCTGCTCAAGTCAAAGTTGTCCACTGCAGAGCTAGAGCAGGGCTGCAGCAGCTGACAATGCTTGTGATGTTCAGAGTCAAGAGGAGTTCAGCGCTTTGGTGAAGAGAAGAGTTGGTGTCAGTTGGGATGGGAGGAGAGTGACTGCTCCTGAGGGTGTTGTTGATTGCAACGGCTTTGTTGACCTAAACATGAGCACCTCAAAGAAGTCACATTGAAGTTTGGCTCCACAGATCTGTAGAATTTCTAGAACTTCTGCTCTGTAGTTTTGGCGCTGCAGAATTTCAGTTTCTTGAAATTTTCTTCATTACAAGAAGGGTTACGTGTCATTAAGCAATTTGATATTAATCTATTATTGGCTGCAAGATTTGTAAAAAAGCTGGCGAGAAGTTCTCATTAAGAAGTGCTGCACTTTCTGCAGCTGCATAGCAGAGGATAGACAAGGCAAGGGATGCTTGCGCACAAGGTTGCAGTTGCTACAGGTGTTGCCAATAATCTATTGCAATGCACTGCATAGGGTCTGCTGTGAGTCAACCTGATGCAAGCGCTCAGCATTGAAGTGTCTCACGACCACATGCAGGATTGATGAACGCTGCACTATGCCACAGCTGTCACGTCTCACTAACCCCTAAATCCCTCACTCTATTCCGATATATCGCAAAATCATTATGACCGCACATGCAGATGTTCTGCCTGCCACTTGCAGGGAACCCCTAGACACACTATACACACAGACTCACAGGGAAACAGCAAGCACAGGCTGCATCTGTCTTCATCTGATGAGGGTCCTCATCATGGAGCTGACAGATGAGTCATTCCCAGAGCCCTGCGACTTTGGCCCCGGCAGCACATTCCAAAACCGCAACGTCTCATCCCCTGCGCATTGTGAGCAAACATCTCAGCCTGCTCTGGGACAGCTTTGCAGAGTACAGCATGGAGGACCGTCTCACTTTCGAGCCTTGTGGGTGAACCCTACATGCAGACATTGCTCGCGCTAGTTTTCATGTACGCACTCTCTTCAAATTTAAGAAGGTCAGACATGCTATTACATTGGTGTCTGAGTCTAGCAACACACCTGCCCCTGTAACGATTGTCTGGCCATCAGGCGAGACGGCCAGGTACAGCACTCTGAGGGTGTGGCCAGTCAGTGTAGCCAGCTTGCTCATGGACGGGTACTTCCAGACAACGATCTGGTTCTGGCTGTACCCATGCGTGCTCACAATCTCGTTCACGTTCTTGCTCCACAGCAGATTGCAGACTTGGCTGCCTGCAATTCCAACACTTACTCTTAGCCCTTGCAAATTGCCATGCAGAAGATGTCTTGCACCACGATGAGAAGGCACAAGCCAGGAGCAATGTCAAACACAAAAGATAACAAATGGGGCTAGGAAGTATGAGGGGCACACCTGTGTCTATGCTGTTGAGGCTGGATGATGTGGCAGTATTCCAGAAACGGATGCAGCGATCAGCAGTGCCGCCGCCAGATGCCAGCAGGCCATGCTGGTGCGGCGACCAGGCAATGGCCTTGACTGCGGCTGTGTGGCTGCTGAATTTGAGCACCGGGCTGGTGGAGTGCAGGCCCCAGATGTACAGCTGGTTGTCGTTGCCCCCAGAGGCTATCTCCCTGTCGTCTGGTGACCACTTTAGGCCGCACACCTGCACATGTGCACAATATGTCAGGAAGAGCAAATCTAAACATAAAGAGGCCACAAATGAAGACAATGGGCACCAGGCTTTGAGGAGCAGCTCATCAAGAGGATGAAGGAGGTCAGATACGAGGATAATACAGGCACCAGGGGGAGACCAGTTGCATGCAGAGGGCTTGCCTCAGAGCGGTGCCCCAGGAGCTTGTGCTGGAAGTCCTCTGGAGCGCGGATGTCACGCTGCAGGATGTTGCGGTCCCTTGAGCCGCTGCTGAGCAGGTGGCTGCTCCACGCCATGGTGCCCACCCTCCCCCTGTGCCCACCCATGGTCCGCACCCTGCACATTGCACCATGCATCTGCCTTTCAATAATGCACACTCGCATGGAAATTAATTAAACAAATTATGAGGACTGGAGCCTGCTGCTATCAAGTCTCGAATGTGCCTGATGCCAGGTGATGCATGGCTCCTCAGTGGGAGTATACGGATGAAGCAGGGCCTTTGAGAGTGGGTGTAGAACTCACATCTTCACTTTTGCCACGTCCCAGATCTGCACAATCCCGCTGTTGGTGCCCACAGACAGGTATGTGCCTCGTTGGCTCCACGACACGCTGCACACGCTGTCCCCTCCAGGTCCCGCCGGAAACTCGCACAGCTTTGTCACCTGCGACAACATCTCCAGTCAGCCACATTCATAACCGTAGTGGAGCACAGTAACTCATTATGGCGCATGTCAACAATGTGCAACTCTATATGAAGGGAATTGAACTTCTTGTTGACAGATTATTAGTGTCATGTGCCTATGCAAAAGATCATGAGTTCTGATGAACACTCACCTTTGAGGTGCAGGCAGACCACAGGTACACACAGGTGCCCAGGCCCACAGCCAACACATTCTGGCTTGACCAGTCCACTAGGTTCAGATAGAAGTCATCTTGCAGCTGCGGAGCATCCAGCACCTGTGCCATCCATACACGTCTTGCATGTCAACCGTAACTTCCCAGAAACGTCATTACAGTATTTACTCATGATGTTAAATGTGGGGCAATGAAGGCCCGTTAAGATGAAACACGTGTGAGGTAAGGGCACCTTGAATGGGGAACGAGCAATCTTCCGCTGTGCCCGTTTTGGGCTCGTCAATGGGGATCCCAGAGATGTGTCGCGGCCCATGTTTGACGTGGCATAGGGAGACTGTAATGGCGCTCCAGCTATTGGGCTTGCTGCATCTCCGCACTGGAACCTAAAGATCTTCCTTGCAGGACTGTGCACACACGAGCGCCGACATCAGTCAATGCAGAGTGTACTGCGAGGCCCGCTCTCATTAGCAGGATGTCAGCAGAATGTCATCGTACATGCATTGAAATCCATGCTAGTCACCTGCTGGTGGGGCTGACAAAGCCATTGGAGGTGCTGCCATGTCTGTCAGGTGTGGACAGCTGGCTGGGGGGTAGCCCGAGCAACTCTGTGCGCAGCAGCTGGGTGTAAGCCCCGCTGGCCTCCTCCCGCTCTGACACATGCGCAGTTTCATCTGCCACCCCCGCTCTGTCCAACAGCGAGTAGCCTTCCAAGCGGGATGATGTTGCTCTGCTGGGGATGAAGCGATCACTGTATATTGGTGTGCGGGGCGCCCTGGCATTCACCAAACACAGTCACTCCACTGGAAATGTAGGCATGCAATCATGTCCGCCACACCCATCAGTAATAGTGCCATGCATTCTGGAGTTCACATGATCATCTGCAAAGTGCATTTCATAAAATGTCAGACATGCATGCACGTAAAGCAGAAAGGGATGGACTGGGTTGTCCTCAGCATGGGGACATAAAGATGAGCACCTGAGAAATGGAGGTGTGTCCATGAGATCTGCAGTGTCAGAAAATCGTAGAGTGGACTTTCTGGCAGAGCCCCGACCAGCTGTCTGTGTCTCGCCATCACGGGTTGTGGGAAAGCCGTTGCCGTTAGAGTGAGTGCCTCTAGGAGGCGTGCTTGGATCCTGCTGCATTTGCCCCAAATGCTGCCACTACAAAGGACACAAATGCAGGCTGCCACTCAGCTGAAAAACAATCAGCGTCCGGGACGTGCTAACTGCACATGCGCTCTCACTGTCTCCCTGCTCTATGTACAGATCCTGCAAAGAGAAGAAAATCAAAAAGATTTTCTCAGATTTCAATTCCGAAAGCTCACGTTTCAGCGAAGGTCCACACAATCTGATCTGCCTACAGAAGAGCACAATGTATCTGGCAGTGGTTCAACTTGAGGAAATGAAACAAGCCTCAAAACCAATCCTCCCACTGTATCAGGTCAGCGAGCAGTTCTGAAAAAGACGCGTGCGAGCACTGTCGCTGTCTCTTTATACAAATGCTGTTTTCGTACCACCAGGAGGCCCAAAGAGCAATGGAATGGCTGAAAGCGAAGGTAATACTAGTTAACAGCCCCAGGGTGCCCATGGGTTCGTATTTGTGGAAGCATGAAGAGAGCTTCTGAGCACTAAGCCGTCCAAGCCGTAGAACTTTTGGAATAGAAACCGAAGACATGAGAAATAGCGTTAAACAAGAGCCGCTTATGGTAAAAACCAACCTAGCCAATCTCCAGCAATAGACAAGCACATACCTCTGAAAGCCGTCCAATGCAATGACGCGGTGATCGGACGACCTCCAACGTAAGATATGTGCCTTTACAGCTGCATTGCTGTTCAAGAAGGCCTTGGTCCTCGCCGTGCTCACCCTGTTCTTCGGCAACCCTGCAACAGCCAGCGGCAATACGACGTCCTCTAGAACGAGCCTACCTTCCCTAACGAACGCACTTCCTGTGAACAATTATTCAAAGTGAGGACTTACAATGCAGGAGGAGGAAAGAGGCCAAAACTTTCCAAGACCGTCTTACCAAGCTTGGCTCGAACTCGGTGCCTCCCGACGGGATCCCCTCCCCCGCCACCTTAATTAATGCACATCCCCTGCGGCGGCCAGCTGGACACTTGGCATGCACCAAAATCTGGGTTCAGGTTGCTCTGATGTGTCAGCATCTGATCATGCACAAATTTCACTGCGGGATGCGCAGCCTACAATGTACAGCTGACTGACTCAAGAGCTGAGTGCTGCTTGCCGTATCACCATATGGTCAGCGTGACCGTGACCGGTGACCGCGGTGCCGGATGTATCTGTAGACACCTGCACTGAGCTGCTGGCTTCCTTCCGTTTTTCACGCATGACTCCAGAATTTTCTTGATGTCAACACGTAAACAGGATCCTCACAAGATTCATGCTGCATGCATTGCATGTCATCAGGACTGTACTAATCAGGCAACAACAAGAATCCAGACATGTCGCTTCAGGTCAATCCTTTATGACATTTATGTGAGGATGCTGAGCTTGCCAAGGTGTTCCCAATTTGTAAGACGTATTGATTGCTTGACTGTCACTGAAGACGGTGTTTCTGCGTTTGCGCAGCACCGTTCGCTTATTTGGTGCTTTTCATCTTGGTGAATGTTTGCAGAGTCAACTCCTTACAATGGACCAAAGCAATTGACAAAGGAAACTGTGTCACAAAAGCAGAATCACACTCACCATGGCGCCGAAGACTTGCATAGGCCCGACCTCAACCCTCAAGCTCCAGCATTCCATCCAAGCAATCCAGGTACCTGACAAGCTATGAGCAGGATATGCTTCTGTTATGTAGTGTTTTGATTGACAACTTTGAAGAAACTGGCTTTATTTTTCAAGGCATATAGGCATTTCACCAAATGCAAAGTTCACAACGCCAATGTGGCATTTACTTGACATGGGTACCATGGGGTCCCAGCAGGCACCATGCAGGATGACAGGAAACATGCTTCTACCAAGCATGTCGTAGCACCAGCAACAAGGCCCCAGTCTGGACGACGAGGCAGAGGGGTAAGCACCCACTATTCCTTGCACACATTCACAAATACATCTTGCGTGTCGTTTTACTTACATTCCACTTGGTTTGCACAACTCAGGAATGTGTGGGCCACACATAAAACCATGTTTGAGACTTCATCTCACATGCTCTCTTGAATACTGTTGTGCAGGGCGGACACCATGGGAGCTCGACTCCTGCCACAAAGGTCGCACAGGACAGGGATAGTGGTTTGAGCACAGCACTGCGTGGCGGACGCGGCGGTCGCCATGCAGGAGACAGGTATGAAAGGTTGACTACATAAACTCCTGTCATCAATTCTGTGGTGGCTCAAAAAATTACTGGGTGTCCGCCTTGCATAAAAACAATTACCTCCATAACAAGCATGTGGCGCAGGGCGTCTGCATCGCATGATTCTCCAGCTAATCGCACGCCAGATGCAGCTGTGCTTGGCCGCAGTCCCTCTCGCACTGGATTCACCAGCGCAAACCATCTGCTGAATTTCCAGTATGAGTCTCGCCAGGTACATCGTACTCTTTCTCATCTCTGTCTTTGAAAAATTCTGGTGCTGACACCATGAGCTGAAGCAACGGCATTGGAGCAATCTGGTGGGCAACCTCATGTCACTCTCCAAAGTGTATCAGATTAGTTTCGATGATACAAGCAGGCGTGTGATTGTGCGTTTTTATGCGTTTGGTGCAGAACACTGCCAGGGGCGGCGGTTGGGCCGGGAGGGGCCGCGGTGGCCGCAAGGGGGCGCCGCGGCCGCAGCCGTACAACCGCAACAAATTCCTGCAGGCCAACTTCAGGTTCCTGGTGTCCGACACGGCCGACCTCAGGAGGCATGAGGCTGACGCCGACCTCATGCTAGACTGGGAAGACATTGTCCAGGTTTGCAGCCTGCCCTCTTGTCCCTGAGGGCTTTTCCGCTGTCCTCATGAGTGCCCAGTATCGTATAAGGCAGAAGTGGCCGCAATTATTGATGACCGTCCATCTGGTCAGGGGACTCTAGAGTCCCCTGTTTTGGTGATGCCAGGGGATACAAGATACTCTCTGGTAATCCTCCCACGCATGTCTCATTGCTGAATTTGACTTTTTGTGGGCCAGGTGGACATGCTGACAACGCAGCCAGTGCAGTGCCCGATCTCTCTGGAGACGGCACCGGTGTGTCCCCAGATCACGCCGTGCGGCCACGTGTTTGCCTTCCCCTCCATCATGGCGCACCTGATCACCCACGGCGGGGACAGCCTTAGGAAAGCCTCGCCGTGCCCCCTCTGCTTCCAGCCCATTGTGGCTCGTGAACTGCGCCTGGTGCACATCCACCAGGTTCAGCAGCCAAAGGTGTGTTGCGCAGTATCTGCAACACTATAACCAGGTTGAGTAGGCCAGCCAGACACACCACTCAAGATCTGCACATGTTGGCATGCTACAAAACATCCATGTCTTCACCTGACTGGGACTTCACTCAAATTCTGCGAAGAAATATGAAGCGCTTGGTTTGGTGCATGCATGGAGATCGCTCTGCTTGAAATTCATCTGAATGGAAGGATTTGCTATCAAAGTGTGTGACCATTGCATTCCCTCAGTCTAGATCTTGGCAGGTCTGATGCGTGGGGATCCTCAGGTTGACCTCAGTTTTAACAATGCAGGTGGGAGACAAGGTGACATTCAGGCTGCTGCGCCGCCCTCGGCACAGCATCATACCTTCAGAGGTTGGCTCCGTCCACGCGCATGAGGAGGAAATCGAGGCAGACAGCCCGAAGGTTGGTACACTCACAAAGTTATCCTGTTCGCACTGGCTTGAATATCACTCCCCCCCCCAATTGCATATCAAAATTCAAAATCCGCTGCTTCGCTGTGGTGCAGGTACCTAGCGGCCAAGTCAGTGCTCAAAGCTCCTGGAAATCAAATGCAGCAGAGACGCTGTTGAAGCAAGGGGCCTCAGCTGAAGCCAAAGCACAGCACAAGAAGTCTGCTAGCAGTATTGCCACAATGGCACTGTACAACAAGTTTGCCAAGTTTAGCGCCATCAGCGAGGCAGATGCTCTCTGGAAGCAGGCTGCAGAACAGCTCGCTCTCTATGCGGCGCAGGTGCCGCTCTCAAATCATCATCTTATGCTGTTCCCTGATCATCACTGTACTGTGTTTCCGCCAAGCCCTGCCATAGGATATGTCTGACTGCAGTAGCTGAGATCATGCAGGTGACAGCGGAAGGAGGGCGGGATGCTGCAATGGAAGCGCCGTTCATCTACGCGGCAATAGATGCACTGGCCGCGCGTGCCATGGCCTGGGCTGAGCGCAGGCAGCGCATGATCCTGGAGTCCCACCCAGAAGATGGCAGCTTGCTGTCTCCTGGGGAAGCAGCCTCGGCAGCATCCGCCGCCGTCAAGGAGGTCCGTGCTGCACGAGAGTTCCATCCAGCATGCATGCTTGTGTGCTTAGCAGGACTTTGGTGATGAATATGTGAGGTTGCCTGTGTAAGATAAAAGATATCTGTTACATGACAAGAAAGGCAGGGATACTAAGACATTCCTGGCTCCGTCCATGGGGCTACTCTCAACATTGGAGTGTCGCTAGACAGAAAATAGACAAGCTGTGAGGGACGCAAAATGTCTGTGGTGCATAAGACCATTTCTTGGGAGCAGGTGACGAGTGCGGCGCTGCACTCTGCCCAGCAGCAGCATGAGCAGAAGGCGGCCGAGGAAGCAAGACGGCAGGAGGAGGCTGCACAGAGGGACGCGCTGCACAGGGAATTCCCCTCTCTGCGCGCTGCCGCCAATCCCCCACCACGTACGTGCTTAAGCCACTCATACATGTGCATTATACTTCGCTCCAAATGCCCCTAATGCTGGATGTATACACTTCATTGGATGCCGAATGCATTCAACTGTCCTGACGAGGTGCCAGTCTTCAATCACAGGGGCTTGGGGGTCTGCTGCGGCGCATGTGATGGCTGCACGGGCGCAGGCAGCGGAGCCTGCCTTCTCTGACGACGAGTTTGAGGGCATTGACATGGACGGCATTGACAGCCGATCCAGACCCCCCAGCCCCGCCGATGTGTCACCCCACGAGGATGACATCTTTGAGGTCAGTGCCTTTGACCTTTTCTTATGACCGGATGCAAGGAACCTCTTTGGTCCGCCCAATCTAGAGGAGCACCTGAGAATTTTGGGGCCATCATTGTTATGGCCTGCCCAAATGGCAATTGTGCTGCAAAAGCATGCAAAAGCAGAGGCTGGGGAGCTTGAACAACAGCAAATTCACACATAGATGCAGATCAGAGTGAAACAATTGCCTATGCGCGGACCACTCCAGTTGCTGTGAGATTTCTTTTGTAAGAGTGAGTGCAAGGCTGCCAGCAGGCGGATGAGGAGCAAGGCAAGGCTGCGAGAGAGAAGGGGCTGCCGATCCCTGGGAGCTTCAGCAGCACAAAGCCCGCCGCTGACATGGCTGGATCGGCAGGCAACACAGGCGGCATCCTGGGTGAGCACGCTGCAAACCATACCGACTACTGTACCAAAGCATCCCAGCTTGCTTCTTCACTGACAAGGCAATGCATGTCATCGATCATACCAAGGGGGTCATGAGCAATATCGACAAGGTGGTCAGCATCGCAGCATCGCTCATGCTCTATTGGGGCAACGCATGCCAATTTGAATCCACCTCTCAAGTTGTGGGTTTCCTTGTTCTGCTATGATGCGTGCATTCTCAGTCATGATCACAGAGCTTGCAAGCCCATGGAAAAATAGTTTCTACGCTTGGACGGTCATGGAGATTGATTTGTGTCGGGCCATGGAGATCGATTGTGTCGGGTCATGGGGATTAATTGTGTCGGGCAGGGAGCTCGCCGGCGGAGCATCCTAGCTTCCTGACGTCGGGCGACTACTACTTCTACCAGGCGGCCGACGGCCAGTGGCTCTTCCTGGCCGCGCTGGACGTGCGCATCCTATCAGCGCACCACGGGGGGTCCTACGCGGCGCTGCCCCCCGCCGTGTGCGCCACTCTGCTGGAGCTTGACCCCATCACCCAGACCGACCTCATGCGCAAGAAGATGAAGTTCCTGGGGCACCTCCCGCTCACAGGCACGCCCCGACAGCCACCTTGTCTTGTTTTTGAATAACAGCTGAGTATCTCTCTTTCTTTCTCACACATTGTCGTTTTTTAAGGTACTGGATGCAGTGAGCAGTATCTGAAACATTTCATTTTCTGGGTAGGTACATTTGCTCCAGCAGTCATGTGCATGTCAAACAGCATCAAAATAAAGAAAGCACTCCCTGAATTTAACCCTGAAGGGTATCAGTTCTTTTGCATGATTTGGAGGACGTAACATTGAGCAATCGGTGATGCCTTTTCCGTGCAGGTGCCTTCCATGTGGCAGAGGTGGACCTGGGGCAGCTGCTGCCGCCAGAAGCGCTGGCGCCGTTTGCTGACGAGCTGAAGGCGAGGGAACGGCGTCGTGAGCGCAAGCTCCAGGTCCGTAACTCTATAGGGCTCCAGCTGCACGGAGATGAAAACACTGTAAAGCACTTTCAAACGTTGGCGGCATCATGGTGTCCGAGCGCGGTTATCTGGATGAAAATTCTGTGAGGGTCAAATAGCATTTTGAATTGGCAGCACAAGGGACCATAATTGTCGAATTGCGTGCCGTTCTGAATCGTCGTCCTCTGTCATGCTGTAGTGGGCATCCTGTGACTGTTGATGCCGTGTGCAGGAGGAGGCCAAGCAAGCTGCGCGCGAGTCTGCCAGAGCTGCCGCCTCTGCCGGATCCGCCGCACCCACGGCAGCAGAGCTCAAGGTAGCTTCCTTCTCTCAACACCTCCTTATGCTGGTCTACCTTGACCTCTCCTCTAATCCCGACCTTCCCTTGTGTTTGCACTGGGCGATCCACATCAAGAGATGCGATGGCCCTGTGCAAACACAGGCAATGCCGCTGCCCATGGCCAGCTTGAGGGCAGCGGCCGAGGGCTTCAGCGAGGACGAGGCCCTGAGCGCCGCGCTGGCCGCCTCGCTGGCACAAGAGGGCGCCCAGGACGGCGCTGCAAGCGACGGCGGCGCCAAGGAGCCTCCCCAGGGCGGCGTGTCCTTCGCCAAGATCACCGCGCTGGGCTATGCTGCCACAGGTTTGACCCCCTACAGCCACTATGTTGGCCCTTTCAGGCCCAGCCCAATGAGTGAGATCAGGGCGGATTTGTTAGTCTGGCATTACCCCAAGTCGACAAGCTGCTTGGTCTGGGACCGCCTAATATGATCAAAGAGTTCTGGATACAATTCATCAAAACAATCACAATCTAAAACATCTCATTTGTCAAGGAAAGAATTAGCCAAGAGTAGAACATAGCTCATCTGAACCAGGGTATGTGGACCGCAGGTCCGGTGCTGGCATCGACCTCGCCAGGCGCCACCATGACGGGCGCCAGTCCCCCCGGCGCGCAGAGGTTGGCGTGGGGCCGCGCTGCCGGCCCGCAGCCGACCGCCGCGCCGGCCGCGACAACGGCGCCGTCCTGGGCCCAGACCCGCACCGGCGGCTCCCCGTGGGGTGCTGTGCCTGCTCAAGCCAGCGGGACTGCCCCCTCGCAGCCGTCACCTGCTCCTGCCGCTGCCCCAAGCGAGCTGGTGCGCATTTCATTTTTATTTTTCTCAAGAGTGGCTGGATATGCCATGCTGGGCGCTGAGAGTGGTGGAGATCAGAATCGGGCATCAGGTCAGCCCTGGCTGGTCTGAGAAAAATATAATAGAATTGATTTGACTGACCGACTGCTCTCTGTGCGCTGTGCTGATCTGGAAATACTGTGCGCTGTGCTGATCTGAAGCACTGCAGGATGACAAAACAGTGAGCCAGCAGTGTTGGTGTGAGTTTCTGACAGCGCTGTACTATGCAGGGAGGACGTGATGCTGGTTGGCATCAGCCTGCTGAGTCAGCAAAGGGCCTAGAGAACCTGCCCGGGTCAGGCAAGAAGACGAAGAAGGGGCACAAGCAGCAGACACTGCTGATGAGCACCACCCAGCGGCGCTACTGACCTGATTGGATTGTGGGGTCCTTTATTGGTCACAAGAAACCAGGCAGTAGCTTGTAGCATGATGTACTACATGTGGAGTGTGCACATCAAGATCAAGATCCTGAATTGCAGTGTGAGATAGGTCTCAAAAACGCATAAGGCTGTGGTTGCAACACATGCCTGTGCGCACAGCATGCTGAGTAGCTGTGCAGCTGGCCTTATGTATGCATTGAGAAGATGGTTTTGGAATCTGATTCATGCATGCTGATGCTTATGCGCATTAAGATGAGCAGCTCAAATCAAGTCTGCCATGTCCATATCTTTGCAAATTTGCACCTTCGAACGGGATTTCATTTATGGACGTATTCAATTCATCTTTGGCACTCAAATCCAGGTTTGAGATTCCGCTCCCTACCAATACACTTCTTGGAGCTGAGAGTGGACGAGCCTGCCAATTGGTCACTGATCACTCGTGATGTCTGTTCTTCATAGAACTATGGACAACTCCATTGCATAATCATCATCTTCCAAACAATCCCGAGCCAAACGTGAACCGAGGCTGCCATTGTTCCCGTCTGTGGTACACCTGCGCACACCAAGAAACGCTTCCTTGCTGTATTCATCAATCAGCAATATTGGTTGTTGCTTAAACGATAAGTCATGCCATGTTATCGTAATGTTGAGTCACCTGCAGGGTTGTCTCTGTCCTGCCTCCAATTGAAACCTTTGACACCACATGCAATGTGGTGGGGGACTGCAGCTGATACAGGTCATCCACAGTGCCTGCACCATGCAATCTCACTCTCAAGCTTCCCGCATTTTCATCATTGGAATGCACAGATCTGTAGCTTCCAAGCAAAGGTTCCAGCAGTTTCAGTCTCTGACTTGCACACTCTTGATGTTATCATTCATGATCATGTGGAAAGGGGAGCGCACATGCATAGGGGGCACTCCACTTGATGTTGATCTTCAGACCCTCAGGAGTGAAAGCAGTCCTTGCAATCTGCTGCCCTGACCTCAAGTCCCGCCTAGACATCGTGGTCTCCTTCACTGTGCTGAATTCTTCTGTAACCTGCAGATCTCAAACGCGCCTGAGAACCTTGAGAGTCCCATGTACGAATATGCAGATATCCAGGCATTCACTAACATGACCTGCTGAGCTATCTCCAAACAATTGCCAAGGTGGTAGAGTTCAGCAAGGATGCACCTTGAAAAAGGGTACGACTGTCAAGAACTGCACCGTGACAGTGCTGCCCTGCGTCTTTATTTCCAGCCCTTCTATGAGCCTTAGCGCTGTTGTTTTCTGCAGCCCATTGAGTCCCATCATGTCCAGTGCGCGCTCGTAGGAGGCCAGGTCAGACGCATTAGTGTCTTTGATCCACACCCCTGCCATAAAAAGATGCTCTTCAATTAATTGACCTGCCATGCTCTGAAAAATGAAGGGTGCACTTCTTGTTTCATAATAATTTACGGTCAGCTGTGGTGAAGAGGGAATTTTCACCTGACAGATCTGATACTGATGCAGTGGCTGCCTCAGAACTGGCAGCTGCGCCAGATCTCTGCTGCCCTGGAACCTGCAGGCGGTGGAACTTTGTCACTCCATCCGTCACTACTTTGTGAACAGTCATGCACGCAGGAATGAAGATATTAATCTCAAAATGTCTCATTGCCTGCAGGCATGACACGAGTGTGCAAGTCAGCCAGGCAGCACCTGGGAATTGTTCTGTGTTGAAGGGCCAGCCCTTTGTGGCCCTCTCCCTGCAGGTCTGCTGCTAGCCATGGCATCTGCTGCCATGCCAGCCTTGAGAGCGCCCATATCAGAGGCCCCTTGGTCAGAGCTGCCAAATGCAGATCCTGGCAAGTATGAAGCACGCTCTCTCCCTAGCAACTGCTTCAGACGGCGTTCCAGGGCCTCTTTCTCAGCTAGAGCCTTCTTCAGCTCCAGCTTTAATCTGGGAACAGACTCCAAAGGTTCCCGGTCCTGCATGGTAAAGAATGGACATCTCGCTCTTGTAACGGCAAGCAAGTCCAATGGCCACAGATCCACAAGAGGAGGTGCTGCTATCTCCAGCGATGACTGTGTCCAGGTAGAGCAGACCATACTTGCACAGAGGAATTGGAGTACACTGTTGACTCCTGCTTGTCGCCATAAAGCAGGGGGGGCGCCTCCTGCTGCAGCCCTTGTGTGAACTGAGGGGTCAAAACGTTGGCCACACTGTCACAGGATGGCACACATCAAAATTGAGTAAATTACCTGCATTGACAATTTTTTAGGTGCATATACCGATTTACAAGCAAGGGAGCCACAAGACCCTTGTCTCGGAAGCATGCCAGTAAGGTGAGGGGTCTGACCTGCTTAGGAGAGAAGCAGCCATGTTCAAGGTGGGCAGTGCCTCAACATTGGCCTTCACAGTGTGCTCTGGTGCATCGCGAATAAAGTTGATGAGCCCTTGCCCATTTATCATCATGAATGTGATGCCCTGCTCAGATCAGTAGTTTGAGGCTCAGAAGTCAAGCACATAGCTGCACGAGAACTTTCTACAAGTTTGGTTTGCATACGCCATCATCCTATCTGCTTGCACAGCAGCGTCGTGGTTCAGCAAAGTTTCAATCACTATGTGTGTGAAAGGTGCATGCTCACCTGTCCATTCAGCATCCTCATTCTATTGAGCTCTGCATGCCAGACTAGGCCCACCGAGCTAGACCCGTCGTCTGTTGTGCTGTCCACAACAATCCTGAAGGCTTCAGGCAAATTTGCCATCATGTTCCTCAGCACATGTGATATCTCCTGCACATGAGGCGGGCAAATCCACAATCTCTCAGTATCCAAATGTTGCACCAGGGTAATTTTGCTTACACAATAAAGTATGGTACTAACAGCTGAGCAATGCAGTGCAAGGCCCACCTTCTTGCTGTGGTGATTACCATGATAACCGTAATTGCAGTAGTCACACCTGTCAGCCAGCAAAGAGAGCATGCCTTCCACATCCCTGTTGTTGAAGTAGTTCAAGTATCTGCATCAGCCACAAGATTTGCATTTGGTGATTGAGAGTGCGGAGTGTACAGCCACCCAGTAAACGATCTGACCGAAAGCAAATTTGGGCGCACTCTGTAGCGGCTGACACTGCACTCATGCTGTTGATCTCCTTTCTATCATTGATGCTATCCCATGTGAAAGCTGTCACAGAAGCACCCAAAACCTGTGCGACATAGCCGACTCATCAACTGATCTTCAAAAATATTTGGACGCCAATGCACGAGCATCAGGTCCTGTAAGAATTTTACAGGAGACCTCATCACCATCGCTGGTCTTCTCTGCTCTTGAAGCCCTCTCCTTGCCACTTCAGTATTCCTAGGTACTACTGTGGTGTTCAAATGGCCAAGTTGCCTGCGGTGTCAATTCAGATTTTCATACTATCTGTAATGATGTTGATGCTAAAGCGATCCTCAACAAAATGTCTTGATCTAATAAAGGCTAGTACACCATCCTTGTCAGCGATACTATGTTTGGCAGAAGTACTGGACTTAACACATCGATGCGTGCAGCATATGAGGCGATCAAAGTTGTAAATTCTGCATCAATGTTACCTTAATTTAGCGCGATTGACAGGCGCGCTTCTTTCCAGCGAAGCGAAACGGCATGCTGCCTTAGTCGGCATTAGACTTGGAGGATACTTTAATCCGTTCCCCATTAGTATTGCTGCCATTGCAACGACGTCAGCTTCCGGACAAGGAATTCACAAGAATAATAAACGACCAATCTGCGATTGAATGCAAGCAATCGAGCAGGTGCATGCGCGGGAATGACGCCAGCGGATGGTTGCGCTGCTGGTGAGGCCTTCTCCAAACGCTTGCTTTGCTGGAGATAGTTCATTAATGGACAGTGAACTTTACGAAAATGCAGCCGCAAAAGCAAAGTAGTATTTGACACACTGTTTACCTTACGAGGCCAAACATTTTAGGGAAGGTCAAACTGCACGATCTTGCCCATCAAATGGGGTCTGGCACGGGCCTTTCCATAGTACTTTCTCGATTAAGTGACTTCAGAAAGTCAGGAATAATTGTTTATTAAACTTAGGATTAGACTGCATTGTTCATTGGCTTATACAGTGAAAGCAATATTGAGGCATCAAGGTCAGTCCTCAAGGTCAGGACTGCTAGACATACTCAGATAAAGAACTGAAGCTTGATCCGAGAGATCACATTCATTATGGCTTCGGCGTTAGTGAGCAAATTGCGCATGAGCAGACCTACTGTCAAAATCCCATCACCTGCTGGAAAAGAACCAGCTAGAGAAGAAAATGGGACCGCATCCAGTGAAGCAGGTAACGGGTAGTACGCCGCCAAGTTGGAGGGATTTTATGCAGGATTGCTGACCCTGACGACATGGATTTCAGGCACCTTTGGAGGTACTTGCTAAACAATACACCGTATTCTGACACCATGTTCTACAAACCTGTGACAATTTACTGGCACAGGAGCTCCCAAGATCAAATATGCAGCAGCAGCAGGGAAGTCAGATGATCCAGTGTGGCGGGATGCGCCCATGCCTCGCAGACGCACTACCTTGGACAGGACAACTCTGACACCGCAGCTCAATGCATACATAAAGGGTAAAGTACCTAAGGGAGAGGTACGCTTGATATCATCCTAGCTCCCATCCCCACCGGGCATGCCAAGGTCTCATCAACAAGAGAGAGAGCATGTTCATGAGCACTGCATCAGCATGGCATTGAAAGATATTTTCCTTGCTTTGAGCAGCCCACTTCTTATCTGGAATTGGTCCGATCCTTGGGGGAGCTGCGCACCACCGGTGAGAAGGGGCACAAGCTGCTGCTGGCAACAGTTTTACCGAGGCTGGCGCAGTTTGAGGTGCTCCCAGCCCAGATGCTGGTCCCGCAGCTGCTGCAACTAATGGGCACAGGAGATGATAGGCAAGCCCTGCGCTTCCTCACGCACGTTAGATTCACTCTCCCGCGCCACAAGGACAGCCATTCACTTTCAGGTTTGCTTTGAGTATGGCGCGCAGGAATTTGCATGTGAGCTTGTTAAGCTGTGCAGGCGCCTGGCAAGGATGGTACTATATATGCTCCAGATCCTGTTGGGAGCAGGGTCAGCAGGGACACCGTCACCTGTGCCAGGTCAGCGCAACATTTTTGCTCAATTCAATTGTAGTTTCTGTATCTATCTGGCCCACCGTGTGTCAACAAGGGCTCAGTCATGCCATGTGAGATGCAGGCCCACCTCATAACGGAGCTGCAGAGATACCAAAGGAAGTGGCTGCCAAGTCATGGCAGAATGTGCTGGCACCTGATGGAGACTTGCGCTTCATTGACCTTGAGATGCGCACCCTAGCCGCAGCAGCAAGGTGCTTGATCCTCTGGCACTGGCTAGTCAATGCCACTGGTGGAATATCCTCTTGGTGAGCTAGGAATGAGGGTATACATGTAGAGCTCAACAGGAAACTGCAATTGTAAGTCACGAAATGCAAATTGGTCTGCTGCAGGGGAACTGATGGCAGGCACGACAAACAGCTGGCTCAGGCTGTGAGGGCTCTGCTGGAGAGAGCTGCCTCGAGCCCCTCACAGCTGCCATCAGCCAAGCGCACTGGCCGCAGATCCTCACAGGGAGAGAAGTGGGATGTGCAATGGAGCGCACTGTCTGCTGCACGTGCCTCATTAAAAGGTGGCGAGGGCTGCTATTTCTGCACACCACTGAGCATTGATCCCATGCATGTGAAGGCTAGCATCTGAGATTCATCCTGATGTCTGCTGATGATATGTGCACGGCGTTGCAGGCAAGGCGCTGCGTGATGCTTCAACGCGGGGAATGGACGGCATTCTGAGCCAGGAGCCGGTTGTAGCGCGGCATGCTCTGGCCCTGCTGGTGGGCCTGGCCAGACACAACGCCACACAGCTGCTAGAGCAGCACAAGGAGCTGGCCAGCCTGGTGAATGGTGCCGCAGTCTCCTACGAGTCTTCGGGTATGGTCCATCGCCCTGTGTGGAACCTGCACAATTTATCAACTTTTTTCTTAACGCTTGCTGTTGGGCTGTAAGGTTCACTGTGCACTTCAAGAGGACACTGCTTAAATCAATGCTGAGACACAGAAATGACAGAGTGATTTGTGGCGGCAGGTCTGGTCGTGGGGAGCGACAGCAAGAAGACCTCCCCGAGCAAGCTGCAGGCGCTGGGGCCGTCCATTAACATCATGGACAAGTGGGCGCGAGTGTACCTGGCGCGCCTCTGTGCAGCGCTGCTCTACGCTGACTGGTCCTCAGCCGCTGAATTCGCCAAGGGGCCGGGGGCGCCCTTCTGGAGAATGCTCACGCTCCTGGCAACCAGGTGCACCCCCTCTTTCCAGGAATCAATGAACAGTCCTATGCAGGATTGCTAATGTGACTGTTGAGCAGGATCAGGCTACCTCTTGCGCAAATGTAAAACCCCATCTTGTGACCATTGAGCTCCAATTGCTGCAGAGTGTGAGAACACACTAGATATGTGTTTCTGTCATATGCTCCTGCAGGGACAAGGAGGAGTTGGTGGTGCTGGAGGCGATCAGGTCACTGTTTGGGTCTTTGCCGGCTGCAGCTGGCCCTCTCTTCTCTGCATCAGCGGCAAGCGAAGACCTGAAGGATGCCAAGATGCGCGTCCGCGCATGGGCGCTCATGTCGTCCCAGGCCAAGCAGCCAGCCGTTCACATCCCGGGTCTGCAGGTGTGCCAGTGATCTAATCAGTGTGTCCAATGCTCCGGAGGTGCTCGCCAAGATGATAGCTTGCCCAAATCCAAATCAAAATGTAGAAATTCTGGCTTGGCATATTAGAGCGAGAGCAACCTCAAATGTCAATTGTCTTCAAGGCTGACAATTCTTCAATTTGTCAACCGTATTAAAGGAAAGATTAAGGAATGCAGTCTAACACAAGGTCCATGTGTGTACCACTCTAGTCACCTCCCTGAGGTGCCTAGACCCCTCTTTTGTGTTGTCACAGTATTTAATGGTGACCTTGGATGTCAATGTGAAGCTTTGTTTTTTTGCCTTGCAGCCTGAGGCCAGCGCCACCTTGATGGGGTCAGTGGGAGGGGCAATCAGCACTGCATTGGAGAGTGGGTGTGCTCCTTCAGTGTGCGCAGCAAGCCGCACAGCAGGTGCTGCAAACATGCCTGCCTGCATAATGTTCAGCTGTGCAGTGTTAAGACAGCCTCATTCATTACACTGCACTCGCAATTTTCCGGGGGAAGGCACTGATTTGATTGATTGGTGTGCCTGTGGTGCAGAAGCAATGACTGAGGCTCGGGCGCGAGCCAGTCCTGGGACTTCAGAGGCTGAGCGCGTCTGCTCAACCGTCACAGATGCACTGGAAAAGGTGCTGCAAAGCGGCGCCAGTCCTGCAGAGCGCTGCGCTGCCCTTCAAGCGCTCATCTGGGCTCAGGTACTTTGCTTTTACAAAACGGCCACCTGTCATTCTTCCCTATAAACTGCAACACTGCAGTGCATGTCTGATCAGTTAGCTTATCATGTCTTCTTCAGGTATCTATTTTTTGCATGGATCACTGATAGCATGTTGTGCCTGCAGACGGCTGAGACGCTGCCCGGCAAGATTGTGCGCCACGTAAGTGCAGAGGATGGAGGCTTAGCTGATCGTTGGCCTGCCGATCTCATTCAGTCGCTCTTTCAGACGTTGCAGAAGGTGCTGCGTGCTGTCCCGCCAGCCGCACCCGCCTTGCTGAGCAGTGCTGCTGCTCTTGCCGCCGCTGCCCCTTCCGCTGTCAAGGTCTGCTCCACAATCATTGCCTGAAAATGCGCCACTTGGGATATTTCTGCTCGTATCTCTCAATATGCAGCGTGTATATGGATTACGGCACCTGCAAGGCTATTGAGATGAGCTTTGCATGCATGCAGGCGGAGATGCTTTTTGCCATGTGGAGCGCAGCGATGACGCAGGGTGAAGCTGTCAGGATTGCTGCCTTCTCATCAGCCCTGCAGATCGTCTCCTCTCCCCAGGGACCTGCATCTGCGCGGCCCCCTACAGGTGCTTGCATGAACCTCCTCCAATTGGAATATGCAAAATCTGCTTCTGCAGACATTTTTCCAGGGCTCATGTGATATATTGATGGCGCACCGATCGTTGCTGACTGATGTGCAATGGAACAGGCGCAGCCGCAGACTCTGTAAGCAAGGCAGCAGCAGACGATGCGGCGTGGACTGAGCTGCAGAAAGGGGCGGCATGGTGGCTGGGTGAATTTTCCAATGCAGCAGCCGGCGAGGTGGCTGGGAGCGCGGCCAGGGAGGAGGACAATGGGCTCCTGGACGATGAGGAAGCCGCTCGCATCAGCCATGCTGAGGTCCTGGCAATGAAGGTGCGAGGGGCGCCTTGGAGATGAATGACTCGCTGATTACCGCACGTGCCTTCTTGTGTCCTGCGCGCCAGCATATAAAGCAAGGATTGTCTGCAAGCTCGCAGATAACCTGGATGCAGAAGTGCTTGAATGGCTGTGCAGGCCCTGCGAAATGCTCCTATCGCTGCTGCCATTTCACACCTGCAGCACGCTGCAGCAACGCTGCCTTGGAGTGTGCGCGTTGCCGCGGTGCAGGGCCTTGCAAAGGTGAGTCACCTTCTCAATGGTGCTCAATACTGGCAGTGCCCTTCTGAGTACACATATAAGGCCTTTTTATACCTTTGTTGCTCAACGTTTCCTTGAAATTTCCAGGTGGCAGTGCGATCAGAGGAGCCTTACCGGTTGCAGTGCTACACCTTCCTCGCAGCAGTCTCGTGCTCGGACTACCTCGGTGCGCCCTGTCCCTATCTCTGCATCCCTTACTACACCTCTTACCATCCCTCTGCCATCAACACTCCACCTCTTTACCTGCTCGTCATAATCACCTCCGTCTGCCACAGGGCTGGCGTCCCATGTGCAGCCTGTGCTGCCGATCTTGGACGCGCTGTACTCAACTCGCGCAGTGCTGGAGAAGCTGGCCCTGCAGCACGGCGAGCAGCCAGGCAAGTGGCCGCCGGCCGTTGTGAAGCAGCTGCGGCAGCGGCACAACCAGCTCACAGCGCGCATCGAGCGCCACATCTGCAGCCTGGCCAACGCTGGCTACTACCCTATTGGTGAGCCCACAGGCTTCATCTCAGTTCTTGACCCCCTGCACTTAAGCATTCAGCGTCGTTCACACTGTCCAAAGTGTTACTTCGTGAAGATTGTCGCTGCGCAGCATGCAAATGGCACATTGGTGGAGCCTGTTGCCCCTGCTGCCGGAGGCTGGTATACAGTACTGATCACCCTGTGCCCAGAGTTGATGAGCTCTGGATTGGCTTCAATGACTCGACAAAGGGATTAAATATTTGCAGCTCTCAGCGCTTTGTTTCTGCAGAAAAGCCATGCGACAGCCTCATCAATGCCTTGGTTGGGCCGCGCAGCAGCTCCGCCGAGGGCCCTGCATATCAGAATAGTATTTAACGGGGGTGCATGCTTTGCGTAGGTCCACGCAGCAAGGAGCTGCTTACCTCTGGGGTGGAGGGGCTGGCGCCTGGGGAGAGGCTGCCCAGCGATGCGGCCAGGGCGCCCGATGCGCTGTCCGCGCTGGCGACACGCGACAGTGGCCGGCCGCAGTTTGACGACCGCGTGCCCGCCGAACTGTTCAGCGACGAGGAGAGCCCCAGCGAAACGCCGCGCGAACCCGAGGTCGGTGTTATTTATAACTGGTTCCCCCTGGACCCTAAATTGCCCTAAGGACCCTGAGCTCAACATTTTGAACATGAAGGCTTCTGGTAGGAAAGGCAGGTATGCACATACAGGCCTGGGCTTAGGCTCTGTCAGGGTGTTTGTCCGATTGATCCTCTCTTAGGATCCCCTGTGGACAAGGGCTAGCCACCTTTGCCACATCTTTGACATGCACCAAGCGATTCTCCAATGCTACCCTCTGTGCAACATAGAGGAGCAGAGTGGTGAGAAAAAATATCCATTTTGAGATTTGCATGAGTCATAAGGCTTCTGGCTAATTCTCAGCTTGGCTGTGTATCTCTGGCTGAATAATTGTTGCATGCATGCAGTCCGTGCCAATGACGCCGATTCTGAATGGCTCTGATCCGCTGACGGAGCTGACGCGCAACTTAGATGACCGCTTGCGAGCCGATGCCTACAGACAGAGGGGACCATCCCCGTGGCACGTGAGTTTTCTTGTAACCTCACCAATTAATACTGTAGTGTCTTTGGTTCGTCTTTGTCTGTTTGGCATGTTATGCTTGTGTTATCATGTGATGTCGAGCAGAGCACATGTGATGCAAAGCCATCTGATTTAATAGATCCTGGCATGTTCGTGTCTGCAGTATGTATGATTTATGTCTGAAAGAATGTACTGCTGGGCAGACCACGTTTGATGCGGAGCCATCCTATGAGGAGGAGGAGGACGTTGCAAGCACACGATACCACTATGAGGCAGAGCAGCCTGCCTTTGGCTTCACAGAGAGGGATGTGGATGTGCCCACAGGCCGCCACTCACGCAACTCCAGTGCAGGTACACCACATGCCCTCTATTAAAACTACCCTGCTTCTGGTGGTCCTGCCATGTGGGCTTTGCAATGGAAATATATTTGGGGAGGCACTGAGGCGTGCTGGGTTCTGTGGCTGCAGACAAGGTGCACTATGTCAATGGGAGGGGCATTGTGCAGCACACCTTTGATGCTGAAGTGCCCGAGGAGCTCTCAGTCTATCCTGGCGAGGAGGTGCGCCCACCTCATGCTGCAGCAATTAAAAGTCTTCAAGGACTTCTCTGATGTCCTGCACTGTACCTTGCGCAAATCCTTCTTCTAACCCCATATATTTGTGTTTTGTGAATTTCTCATCGATTGCATAAAACAAAGGGGAGAGTATCTTATCCATAGTGTATTGCATGACATACTTGCATGCAGGTTGGGCAGATTTCGAGTTCAGAGGAGTCCTTTCTTAAACACAATTGGCATGCAGGTGGAGGTGGTTGCTGAGGTGGACGGGTGGCTCCACTGCATGGCCACCAACGGCTCCAAGGGGCTTGTGCCAGCCTCTTATGTCACGCTGCTCAATGCAGACCAGCAGTCCAAGCCATTCCGCACCACCTCCCCCACGTTTGAGGTGTGCTTTTGAATAATTGAGGGGCTATTTAATTAATGATGATTGCATGCGATTAATTTACTCAAAGAAATCTTGGTCGAGCTGATATGCTAAAATTTTGGGTTTCAGAACAGGAGCCGGTTTATCTCTGTGCTTGGCAAGGCCATGTGGGGCCCTTTACAACTGCTGATTAGCTCACCTGATTTCAGATAATGCACTCCTAAGCAGCGGTGGGTTTTGAGCTCAGGTTCAGCACAAAAAAATCGGGATAGTCAAAGTGAGCGCTGTGCACCGCAGATGGAGCAGCAGCCGTTGTTTGACCCTCTGGCGGAGCCGGACATGCTGGCAGCGCTGACGCAGGCGGCGCCCCCGCTCAACAGCTGGATGTCATTCGACGAGCCTGACTCGTCCCCCTTCCGCCAGCCCTCCGAGGCCTCCACCGCCTTCGACCGCAGCTCCCGCTCTCTCAACACCTCCCAGGTGCTTTTTGGCCATGTGCTGCCAGACTTGTGATTCTTAATGAGTGCTGTCAACATTACTGCATTGACTGTGCTGCTTGAGGTACCAAGCGCCTACATGGACTGTTGCAGTAAGTCTTTGATTGGAATCGTTCTTGGTTCTGATGTCATGCAGCTGTGTTGAGCATCCAACAAACCAGGCGATGCATAGGGGATCTTAATGATCGATTGACATGCAGGCTGGTGATGAGCGCTGGACGGATGCGCATTTTAAGACCGACTTTGGGTCGGGGCCGGCTGAGAGCGCGGCAGACGCCACCACCTCCGGCCCGGCCAGACAGGGGCCTCCTGTGCCCAGCCTGTCACTGCAGGAGATCGATGCAGCCATCGATAGAGAGATGGACGACCTGAAGGTGCGCATGCTAATAATCTGGGGTGTAGTGTGCCCTGCAACAAGTTGCGTTGGTGAGCGGGGTGCTTGTTGGAGGTGGTGATCAGAACTGGGCCAATGAGAACTGCATGCCTGAAATGCAGGCATCGCAGTCAGAAGCAGATGAGAAAGGAGGGCAGAGGGCAGTAGCAGAAACGGGGGCAGCTGCAGGGCCAGACACTGGCAGGTCCGCCGACATGCCCATCTCAAAAGCCTGTAACAGAAGCATGGTCTTTTGTATACGTAAGAAGCTTTTACGGCAGCTTTGTTTTTGCAAAGGACGTGGAGCAAGTCAAAGATTGTGCGCAGGTCACCGCGGCCTTCTGGGGAGGGCAGCAGACCGGGCCCCATCAGCACCCCTCGCCGGCAGTCCTTCTCAAACCCGCCGCTGACCAAGACAGCCTCTGCGCGATCAGCCGCCAGCTCCACAGGTATTTTCCTCTCCCAGTTGTCCCTCAATACTGTAGGACCTCCAACAACCCAGCAGCAAGTGCTGCCCTGGCACAGTTCTCTGCATACTTGCCCTCTTCGGCCACCCTGTCAGAGTCTGTGCATTCCCCACAAACCTGCTCAGGACACCCAGGGTTGCTTCTGTGTTGCGGTGAACAGCGTCCTGTAGGGGCAGAGGCCATCCTTTGTTTGCAGGGGGGATTCTGAATCCACCTGCAAAGGTTCATGGGAAATCCTGTCACTTCAAAGGCACTTGATGTCTCCATCTAAGCTCCCAGAGACGTTCAAAGTGAGACGAGGATGTATGAGAGGAATACTGATGCGTGCAGGTGCACCGCTGACGCCCGGCCGGCACTCGCGTGCGGGCAGCATGGCGGATGCTGGCAGCAGCCCACGCGTGACGCCGCGCCACTCGCGCACCAGCAGCATCGAGGCCCTAGCCAATGCTGCATCCTTCGTGCAGCCCTACAAGGCCTCCATCATCTACGGTGCGCAGCCCCCACCAGACTCTATTAACTGTCTTCTATTTTATGCCGGGAAGGGGAGTGCTGTAGCGAGAAAGGGCTGCCTCGTATCCTTGATGCACTGTGTTCAACATACAAGACACCTCCGGCCCAGGAGCCCAATGGACCACATTGATATACGCAGTTTGTTTGAGTCTCTCTGGACATGTGGTGACTTGGAGTCAGTTGTGTGTTTGCTCCCAACAGGAGATGCATGCTAATGTTCATATCTGTTACGGCCAAGTTCTGAATTGAATTGGTGCATGCGCAGGCTTTGAGGCAGAGGCAGAGGATGAGCTGAGTGTGGTGCCTGGGGATGAGGTGACGGTGCACGTGGAGATAGAGGGCTGGGTGCAGGTCACCAGGGCCAGGGATGGCCAGAAAGGCCTCGTGCCGGCCTCCTACTTGAGCACATTGTGACCGTGGCTTAGCTTGGCATCAATATCTGGCTGGCAGCTTGTGGTGTGCTCCATTTGAGCAGCAGGAGGATAACAAAATACTTACATGAGACCAGTACTGTAATCCAAGAAAAGGCAACAATCCTTGTGTCAATGGTGATACTCAGATAATAAGCAGTGCACATGCTCGACCAAATTGCACTGCTTCTACTCTTGTAACACTCATTACGAAATTCGTATAAAAGTCACAAAGGGCTCTGGATATTGAAGCTGCATTACACATCATGCCAGCGCTCCAGAGAAGCTCAATGAGGTAATCTGTAAAGCTCCCAGTAGCCCAAACAAAACAGATCCCCACATGCATTTGGCATCTAGCACTGCTGCATTGTACCCCAGTTAAACTGTTCCTAGTGAATGCAAAATACCACGCATGCCTAATAATTTTATAGGGTTAGGGTTCATGCCATCAGTACCATCATTGAAGCGCTGTCATCAGAAGCAAATGCAAGAGTCCCAAACATTAAGTGAGTGCTCAGCTTGGAATATAGCCCAGCTTGACCTTTTGCAGGAGGTCTGCTGTGACACATATGTCATCACTGCCCCAACATGCCAGGCCCTGCACATTACATTGTATAAGCTGAGCACCAACAGGCCAGCTCGCTGCTTGGTGAGGCACATAGCGCTGAGCGGCGCTTACTCCTTCTTGGTCCCCTCGGAGGGCTGCACCTTGTTCCAGCCGCCGAGCAGGAAGAGCCACAGGTTGACCGGGAGCCAGTGGGTGAGGGCTGCGGCCACCAGGGAGCCGCCGGTGACGTAGTAGGAGGCGGTGCAGCCGGCGCCCAGCAGAGCGGCCAGCGCCAGGAAACGCGCGTCCCAGAATACGGCGCGGGCGCGCTTGTCCGGGTTCACCTGTGTGTTGATCAGGCTTGGTTTTCACGTGCAGACCAGGCCAGCATGCAATATTTCTCCAGCTCTGATGCCACTGTGCAGACTGAACCAGCGTTATGACATGAACATCAGGGTTGCTCTCTATGTGCAGCAGCCAAGCCAGCACTGTGAGACTCTCATCAGGCTTGATACCAGTGTGCGGACCCAAGCCAGCACTGCATCCATCAGCGGCGAGTCACAATGTTCAGAACCTCTTTGATGCGACTAAAGGGTGAAGCCAAGCCACCACTGTAACTAATCTAGTATGACATGGACATATTTTTCTGTTAACAGCATGTATCTTGCACTGTTGCAGATCTGTGATGCGCATGCCAGCTTTGAAGGCTGGCAGATCACCCCAATAACTACCTTATTGGCATTATCTGGACAGCATCAACTCTTGCTGAACACAGATATCATGAGCACTGCATTCATCAGGGGTAAGATGCCACAATGTTTACAACACCTTGGACATGATCACAGGGTGACAGGCGGGAGGCTTCAAGCTTGTCCTCTGAATCAAGCATTCAACATCATGGGGAGCATGTGTTCTATGCGGGAGGTGGAAGTATGTGGGGGCGCACCAGGTGATAGACGACGAAGATGGCAAGGGGGAGGGCGGCGGTGAGGGCAAACTGGGAGAAGGATGCAGGGAACGCTTTGGGGTTGACGCTCGGGTGGGGCAGCAGCGCAGCACGGAAGATCGCCTGTTGCCCACACAACTTTGGTTTCACAGTGGCAAAAATTGCTGGCACATTGCAGGTACAACAGATATTTGTGATTCCAAGGTGGACATTGAGACACTGCCCATCAGAACTATGTGCCTCAGGAAACTCCCAACAGGATTCCTGAAATGTGCGTAAATTGAATATATCTGGAGGTGTCAAATTGCATTCCTAGCGGCGAGAGGCTCGTGTGCGCACTGCTACCGCAAAAATTTGAAGTTTAGAATGCAGATATCACCTCCTCAGTGAAGCCTGGTGCGATGATGGTGAACATGGCGGCAGGAATGACTGTGGCCAGCTTCATGGGCTCCCACTTGAAGAACTCTGCACGAGAAAGACATACCATCAGGCAACAAGTAAGGCAGCAAGACACGTGTCTTGCACAAAGCAATGGCATGACTTCAGGACAGCAAGTAATACCTGGAGGTCATGGCAGCATGGCAGCAATTTGAAAGGCCGTGTGAGGCTAAAAATAGCTCTTACTGGACTGCAGGCCGATGGGGAGGGAAACAGCGCAGGTGGCAGCAATGATGAAGGCGACCTGCACCCAGTCTCCAGAGGTGGGTGTGGTGATGGCAGCTGCGGCCACGCGCTTCCATGCAACCTCATACATCGCAGCGAGAGCCATGATGATGGTAGTGTTAATCTACTGCACAGCCACACTCGTGAGTCAGTATTGAATGTCTTGGGCCCAGAAGCGCTTCTATGTTGAACCATTTTAAAGCGTTCGTAGTCGTAAAGCGTTCGTAGTCGTAAAGGCCTCAAGTCTTCCTGTCGTCACTGTCTTTGCTCTCCTCACTTGGTGAACCTGGAGGTCCGGCAAATAAGGCAAAGAGACGCAGAGACGGAAAACATCGGCGACATCTGCGTGGACGTGATTTGTAACCGCGCGTGAAAGCAAGAGGACCAACAAGCTGACGATCGGCAGGACAGGAGGAAATAGACAGCCGAGGGTCGCACCAAGAATGGGTATCGTCGAACAGTGCTGATGTGATTCTGCCGTCCGTGGAACAGTTCTGTTCACTTTCTCTCGCCCTGAGGTAGAAGATCAATCGACTGAGCATTCAATACGGCGTCACAATGGAGGTCCGATCTAAAAATAGCATTGGCACGGTGGATCACGAGGCATGCAGCACGTGCACAGCATGGACGCAACAGCATTGGCATTTGGTCCGTGGATGGGCTCCCCACACAAACGTGGGTCCTGGCAAATTGAAGAGCCTTTACCTGGCAGATAGACGTAGTCGATGTTCTGAGGGGCAATGCGGTTCACGACAGTCAGCACCACTGCTCGCACTGATTTAGTCCGAGTGATCTGAAAGACTCGGGGTGGTGTCTGGCTGGGTTCCCTACATCCATAGACACGTGCTATCGGACGTAATCATATATTTCAAAGTGAACATTTTGGCACCAGATCAGCGTACCGCATTGGCCCAGTATCAGTGTGACGTTGCTGGATCACTATGTGCCCCTGAAATGTGAAGAACGCTCTTTAAACAGGTCTGGATGACAATTACAGCGAAGAAGATATCCGACCCCACGACAGACAAGCCATACTTCATCCTCACGGAGCTTCTGGAGGACAAAGCTGATTTTGAGGAAAGTCAGATCAATGTCAGAATCACTGATGGCGCGCACTTTTGGCGCAAAGAGGGTGAGGCTTTTACTCACCAGAATTATCAATCATCATCTCGGTTGAATTGCGAAGGTCCAGGACGCTTCACCTTCTTCAAGAAAACGAAAAGTCTCGAATTTTTATCGTGCAAGGTTTCACCAAGCCTGAAACAATAGGCCATCAATCTTAGCAGGAATAATGCTTGATACCTAAGAGGGCGACCAGATCCTCACTTTCCGCCTGAATTCTCTCCTGTTTTTCAAACTGATGAGTCATCCTGATTTGCCAAGCTATCTGTTCCAGGTCAGCGCAGGCTGTCACAGCCGGACAAATGGATGGCGAATACTTACAGAGCCATAACAAGCCCCACGGCAGAGAGCTTTGAGTATCAGTTTTCAGAACGGGATGGGAATCTGAAGGTGTGCTCGCCTTCTACCCTTACCGTCAAGGGTGTACTTCAATTGCCGTTAGTTGCAGCGCTGCTCACATATTGTCTCTATGAGACAATCACACTGTCTTGTGCCGACCATGCAGTTCACCATCAGATGGCGGCAGCCTGGAATGACCGGGAGGGTGAAGGCAGACATAGTTTTTCAATTATGTGAGGGTCCGGAGCACATGCGCTCATTGCTGGACTGTCTCTTCGGCACCCTCAGTAGTCTCCAGGCATGCGTCTCCACACTGCCTTGTTATTCATGGCCGCTTCGCCTTTGCACCAACCAGCCCTTTTTGAGAGTCTCATCCATCGTTGGTTTCTGATCTCTTGAGATTGGAGGCTTGTTCCTCAGGTGTCACATGACGCCCATGCAAAGAGCGTGGCAGACTTCAAGGAGGAGGCCCTGAGGAACAGCAAGCTGGTGGAAGAGTATGCTACGCATAAGGAGGCACGCGAAGAAGAATTGTATGCCAAGGTCGGGCTGACAATTTCTAGCTGCAATCAAGTATTTAAGAAATTGGCCCCTCGTGGATAGTTGCCCACCGACATGGATGGTGTGTTCTCAGTTTTCAGCTGTGCTCAACGAGAAGAAGGCGAAGATGAGAGAGTTGAAACACCGCGTAGAGGACCTGGAGCGGAAGCTGCAGGATGACGAGCGATCTGTGCGCTTCCCAGCATCCTCCTAGCTTCATTGTAGCCACACACTATCCTGCTGTGCATCTGCTCTTCTAGGAAAACTGCTGTATCCCCTCACAAAACTCTGTTCATTTTGTGTCTTCATGAGTTTTCACTCAAGTGAGTGGGTCATCGAGCAAAGTGATGCCTATGTGTGCTGTTTGCATGGTGTGATACAGGATGCCACAGACGCTGGCAGCCAGGGTGCGCGGGGAGCTTTGGATGAGTACAACAGCGTCTATGATGCTGAGACAGAACCCTCAGAAGAGAACGAGGCAGCAACGCTGCTGCCCATGCCAGACACTATTGGGCAGCAGACACAAAGGCCTCAGCAGGCAGCCAGCCTGATGGATGCTGAAGCCACCACCAGTCGCGTCTTCACCCCAGCAGAGCGAGGTATGATACTCTCTGCAGATGCTAGGCCAAAGATCATTGCAAGCTTGGTAGCAACATGGTGATCGTGCTTTGATCTTGACTGAAAGTTCACAAGCTGCTCCCAGGTGACATGCTGCTTCAGATACTGCTTTCAGCGAAATGGGAGTTCAGACTCATTTTCAGTGAAGATGGGGTTTGCATAAATGCAGCTGCCATGCTGGACGCGCCGACGCAGTCTCAGGAGGTGGCAGATGATGATATGGAGCCAGCGCCAGACAGGGAAGTTGAAGACATGCCAGTTGCAGGCCCAGCTGCCCCTGCCAAGCCTCGCACCATTACTAAGCGCCGCCGGAGATAGCCTCGGAATGTGTTCACAGCTAGCAGCCACTGAGTGGGAGCATTGTCCACGATTTGTACTGTGCTACACAGTTGACAGACTCTCGAATGATAATTTGGGACAACTGTCGGATGTCCCATTCATGCAGCTGCAGAGTACTGAACGCTGACTGGCGCCGGCGGTCGGCCCGCCGGCCGTGCTGCAGCTTGAAGACATGACAGTCAATTTCCTTCCAGGGCTGTTTGTGGCACTTGCCAGCTGTGTTCTAAGACTGCCTCTATTGCAGAGTATCACATAATATTTACGTTGAACAGCGCTGCTGCCGCTGCCGCAGCAGCTGCCAACGGCACCCACTGTGGCACAGTTGGGGCACCCTTTGGTAGTACTAGTATTTATTTGTGTAATATCAAAATGAGATCAGGAGCTAGCTACAGCAGACCCTGATACCACAGCATGGTGCCATCTGCATCATATTACACCGCATTGTGAGTACGCAGCTAGACAGGATGACCAATTGTGCAGAGGGAAAGCGTGAGGGTGCATGCAATGGTGGACCGTATGCCTACTTTGGCGATCCGGCAGTTTCGGTTTTGACCAAGTGAACTTGGGTTTCATCTCTACAGCGCCGTTCCTCAACGCCATGACTGTCTGAAAAGGCTCTATTGAGGTTTCGTTGACCTGTGAAACGGCTCCCGAGTCCCGGGAGGAGACACAGGTCGGCGTAGTTCAAGTCCAATAATAGCGACTTGGCGAGAGCAAGGTACTTCACACTGCACAGCTTACCAGATAGTAGAAATATCGATGTATTGTCTCTGTATCAATTCGATTAAATCAATGTTGTTCAATATGAGAGCAGCGATTTTAAGGTTTGTCTTGCTGCTGATGCCAGCACCAGCTCATCTGAAAACTGCTGTGATCACCGATCGACAATTTCCTCACGATTGTCCATTCTAAAGCTATTTATAAAAGTGTATTGCCTTCATCGTAAATATAGAACGTAAAATACAGCACGATCAGATCTGGTTGTTTGTGCTGAGCTCACAAGTGGTGTCTCTGTCTTCAGGTGAATGGCGATGCGTGCCACGATCAAACTTCTCTGCTTGGCAGTTGCTTTGGCTTGTTGGAAATCCTGCGAGTGTCAATCCTATGAGGGCTATGCACCCACCACAGCCTCGTACAGCCCAGGCTCTGCCAGAAGGCTGCAGGGATCGTTCTCGCCGTTTGACTCAGCATACAAGACATATGGCTATGGCCCCAAGCTGAATGGAAGGCACCTGCTGGAGGTAAGGCACACTCCCAGCTCATGCCAGCTCTTATATTTCACTCACTGCTGTAGTGTGACTTCCTCTTTTACTGCAACAGAAGAGGACTCCTCCGAGAGTGATCGGCAAACAATGTGGATTGCAGTGAGCACAAATCTGATGCTCTTTCCACATGCAATATACAACCTGAGATAAATATAGCGCCCTTTGTTAAGGAGCTTCCAAACCCAGTTGCCTGAGCAGCGTCACCTGAAAGAGCACTCCCTTGAATTTTTTGTGCGGGGTTTGTGTGTCCAGACTAAACGGCGTTTCCCGGCAGCCGCGACCGGCCGCTCACTCATGCAGGCCTACTCCCCACTGGCATACGCAGCCGACAGCCTCGGGCTGGACTACACAGAAGGCAGCGCCCGCAAGCGCGCTCTACTGGAGGCCGACTCTTACATTTCAGCGCCACAGGCTTACGCTGCCCGGCCAGGCTCCTACGGAGGCTATGGGTATGCACCGCACCCGCGGCTGCTGCAGGAGATCCCTGCTGGCGCAATCGGCGACGCCGCTGTCAGCTACCCTGCCTACGCAGCTTATGCCGGTCCTGCCGCCTACAAACCCCGGCCGATTGCCTATGGAGGCTTCTAAATCTGCTCTTTGCAGCTCTGCTCTCATGGAGGAAATTTGCTAGCGGTTGCACATACAGGGGACATGCCGGTGCTTGCCGTAGGAGAATTTCCCAACATTGAATGAAGCTTGGATTGGCTCCTCAAGTACTGGGGTTTGGGTACAGCACACATTGTAGCAGCATAAATAGCTGCTGTTGCTCTGCTGAGTATATTATGTTGGTAGAAGCAGGGGTCTATGAAGTGAGCAGAAGACAGAGGTTGTCTGCAAAGATTAGGGGTGCAGCATGAAGATCACAAGGTCATGTCCCTATCTTGTAGTAGACAATCCACCATTGGTTTGTATCTTTCGTACAAACGTCGTCACTAGTGAGGGTAAAAACAGCTAGCATTGGGACATGCAACTACTTCCACTAGAGGTTCCGAATGATTGCTTGATGGGATTAGTACACTTATTGGTGTCTTACAAGCGCAAACGCTACGATTTTTTTTAGAATATCAAGAGCTTGAATTCAGTGTTGCCTCATCATCATTTGCTGCTAGTGCTTGTTATTCCTTGGTCTGGTAGTCGCTTTTTAAATCACATGCACCCCACTGGTACTTTTGCTGGCACTGATTAGACCGCCTGAATTTCCAATCATGCGGAACATTGCCGAATAAGTTGCCACCAATTGCTGCTTGATGCTGGAATTTCCTGCCCTGTGATTTCTCCCTGTGGTTTAGCACTGGTGTATGGAGGTGTTCACTTTCACTGTATAAAAGCATGCACATCACATGAACGACACGGTGGCAGGCTTGAAGATTATGTTTTGCATGTTGTCTGCCAGCTGTCTGCAGTCAATGCAAGAGGGAAGTGGCCCATGGGGCATGACCATGAGGATGATCAGCACGACATCCAGCATTCTGACTCACTGGGAAACCGCATGATGTTTTCTTAAGCCTTCCAGTGCATGCACGAGGTCTGGCAGCATCCATGGGTCCCATGGATTACACTAAAATGGCACTGATTATGGCAGATCCTGGATCGTTGAGAGTTCACAGTGAGCTCGCAGTGAGATGCTCACTGGCAGTCGGCCCGAGGGCGGCCCGGGGCTTTCAATGTTCGCGCCCAATCACCGCCAAATACGGTATTTGGCGTCCTCAGGGTCAGACGTCTCAGATTGAACATCCAGACTCTGGGCAGGCAAGCATGTGACCTGGCTGCCACAGACTGCTGGTAGAGCGATTTATCCACCCCAGGAACATTCATGCCAACTGGGAATTGCCCAATGAGGGTCTGGCAAATGGCAGCAGCAGACTAGGCTCTTGTCCTAATTAGGCAACAGCATGAACATTTCAATGGTTGTGCCTTTCGTGAAGCACCTTTTATTGATTTGTGGTTTGCATGCATCAGCGACGTTCCTCTGCTGGGACTGGCGTGGAAGGTATGGCAGGGACGAAGCGAAAGCACAGCCCTGCACGTGTTCCGGTGAACCATTCCTGCCATCTTTTGCGATAATTCAGAGCAGAGATGAATGGGATAGGCAAGGAAGGCCATTTTGCTTCTCGATACTGATTTTGTGAAGAATATTTCACTGAAGTGGCTGTAGGAACAGCCTATCCTGTCCCTGAGGTGGTGCCTGTGCGCCAAAACTTAGGAGTTCAAGCTCTTGTGTCCTGAAAGCAGACATCTGCACAAACGTGTTTACATGTTTGTAAGCCGTAATTGATGTCGTGGGACCACTTGACGGGCCTTCAAGACGTCAAGACTTGTTTTCTTACCCCAAGATGACCTTCCCAGAAGAGATAAGGGACCTGGAATAACGCTATTACTGCCGCGGCTTTCCTTTGGATAGCACAGAGTGGCCATATATTCGCAGGTTTGACAATAGAACTGAGACATTGTGTGCCTTTGGTTCAGCTTCAGACTGAGGAGCAGCTGTGCCAAGCTGTCAAGCGCCTTCACGCATTCTCAGAATCAGAGTCATCTGAAGCACAGGTTGCACAGCCTTACTCTCCTACACTGACTTGCATTCTCCCGCAAGAGCCATGCTGCTTGCAATCACATAGCAGGTCCAGGATTGGGGGTGGCTCAAGACAATCTGCATCTGCAGGACAACTCAGCTGCCGTTGGACTTACAAAACATAACCTGGGCGAATCAGAAGGGCTTGGAGATGAGGTTCCATTGGGTGCTGCTGATGGAGCTGCCAGGGTGTCAGTCACAGAAGACCTCACCTCCTCCAATGCTTCCGTGCCACAAGCGGACATTTCAGAGGCGCTCCAGAAAAGCAGCATTGCTGGACAGGCACAGGGGCCTGCAGAAAGCAGTGCTACTCAGCCAAGCCTGGGAACAGACCTGAGCGGAGGAGAGCGACAAAGAGTATCAGCTTCCCCGTTGAAAGCAGCAGAACCCATTGCCGAGCCACAGCAAGCAGAGCGCAGCAAAGACGACAGCTCAGATGGGCCAACAGCAGTTGGCGCCGGCCCCTCCAGGCTGGATGCTGACATCAGCCAGCTGCCTGAAAGATTGCGACACATCAGATTTTCAGGTGATCATTTCCGACATAGGGATAGGATCCGTGCTGCCACCCTTTACCTGCACTCTTTGCGCACCTTGCCTCAGGCAGGAAAAGCGTATGATGCATGGTAATGATAATGATAGAAATGTACAGGGGTGTCTTAATGTCTGCACTGTCCTGAATTAAAATTTTCCAGGTTTGCCACTGCCTGATTTGTCTCGCATGCACAGCAGGCAAGGAAGACTCGGAATTGAAGGAGAGGCGAGGCAGCCTGGACAGCATAGAGGAGCCCATCACTCCTGGCAGGACAGAGAGGACAGGGGCAGGGAACGCCTCACAGCGTCCTGAGTCCCAGGCAGACAAGCAAGCATTGTTCGACTCGCTGTACGAAGAGGCCAACAAGCTGCTGAAGAACCTGCACTTCCAGCGCCTGCTGCGGCACGCCCCGGCCAGCCCTGACAGAACAGATGCGCGCAAGGAGGCCTCATTCTGACCCGTGTACCTGCTCGCCAGCGCCTCTATGGTGATTGCACTTTGAACAGGAGGAAGTGCAAGGCATATGCCATTCTTATCTCTGGTGTATGCAATATAGGCCGGGAGGGAATGCAAGACATGCAAGTCGTGTATGTAACATAGTTAGGGAAGTAGCTTGCGCTGGGGACAGGAGAAATACAGCTGTGGAGCAAGTGATTGGCTGATCCCAGCTGTGTAGTTTAGCAAGGATAGAACCTGAGGTAATATAGGCAAGGTAGCAGGTCAGATGAGCCAATGTATTTGGTATTCAAAGGCTTCCATGTGCTTCAAGAGTGGTCTAGAGGACGAGGAAGATAGTGACTTTCACAAAGTGGAACAGTGGGATTGTGCTGCTGTGGAGAAATTGAGACATCTGTGGTCTTTGGATCTTTGCGAGCCGGGTTGGCCAGGAATCTTGCACCAAAAATATCAGGTCAACAAGGCAAATGATTCTGTGATGCAGCTGCTTGAGATCACATATTTAACGCGCAGAATGCTAAGAATATGGCCTGTTTACTACATATGTTAGGCATGTTCGTGATGCTACGCGAACTTTACAATATTCTGCACGATGCATTGCATTTGCCGTACAACGGAGGTTTGACAAATTAGCTTGTCGCAGAAGGTGCTGCCACCGTCAGGTATGAGCCGCTCAGGAAGCACAGTGATCCAAGGAAGTACCCAGCAAACATCCCAAACCACTCATTAATGAGGACACTTGGAGCAAAGATAAGCAGGGGCTGAGTCAGCAATGACCCTGTCAAAAACCCCACTGAACCCTGCACAGCCATTGTCGTTTGGTGGGACTGCCATGTCTGTGTCTCTACTGCTAGAACACAGAAGTGAGAGCAAATGCAGGATGGCAACAGGATCAGATATGCAAGCACTGAAGAGCTCCATGAGGCAGAGAACGCACCAATAGATACAGCAGACAGCCCCAGTCGTCCCGAGAAAATCCTTGGAGCAGCAAGGGGAGGCTGAATGTCCCGGCAGCAGCTGCCCAGCATGCATAGCTGCCGCTTACAAATAGGCAGCCTGCCACGACATTGGGGACATCTACCGCCCATCTCAGCACTGCTGCTTGGATGTCTGGCGGCAGGGGCGCCGGCAGCGAGCAGAGTATTGCTGGCGTGATGCAAGACACATTGTAGAGCATCGTCCCAATCCAAACACCCATCAAAGCTGCACATGCACAGCAAGATTCAGTTAAGAGGGTCAGCATGTATGGCAGCTTCTTTGCATAATCCGGTGCAGTGTTTCACAAGCATAATATTATGATGCTGGGGAAGCACCTGACCAGTCAACCTTTGCCCAGTCATGATCAGTTAGAGTCTCAGCGTTCTGCCCGCCGCATCTGTATATTGGGCTGAGGCTGCCTGCTTTGAACCTGCGCCATCCTTTGCTGAATCTCTGGTGCCAATTTCTGCTCAACTGCACCTGCTCAAAGCCCCTGCCACTGCCACAGCAGACTCCCTCTCCTGCTGCCGCACTTTCCTGATCGAGGGGTGGTCTCTCAACATGGAGCCGATCAGTGCTGCTTGAGGGCTGTGATCTGCCATTGATAGCTGCTGAAGGATCTGCTGCAGCGCGGCTGTGGGCTGATGGCTGTGCTGAGGTGGCCTGAGAGGAGGCACGGCTGTCTGGGGTCGAAAAGCTCTTCAGAATCTGAGTCGATGCCACTACCGACCAGTAAGCGCCCCACGTATACAAGACTGATCCAAAAGCATAGGGGTAGGCCACAGTAACTCGGCTGTAGATATGGTGGCTGGCAAGATAGGTGAAAATGCCAGATAGAGAGCTGCCAGCAAAGAGAATGGACCCTGCAGAAGCAGACATGCGAAATTGTCAGGCGACTGATACCGGGCCGCTAGCCACTGATGTGCAAGTCACGCGGGCTTCTGCTCACCACAGAAGAAAAGGAATGCCGATCGCCAGACCAAATCAGACTTCCCCCGCCACCAAGAAGGGAGCGAGTGAAGTCTTGATTGACTGCACGTGTCCCTGTATGACGCTTCTTGTCTCGGCTTTGGAATCACCTGAGGTGCAGCTTTGTTTCGTATCCTGCAAAGTGTGAAGACCACCGCAATCAATTTGTCAGAATATGCACTGCATAGGTTTTAAATGCCATGCATTTGAGCTTCGCACAATTCTACAGCAAACAGCTATGTGCAAGTTAACGCGCGATAGGTGCTGTCTAAATGCTCTTGAGCGATTTTAAGCATGCTCGATCAGTGTCATGACCCCGCAGCTGCTAAGTCGCGAACCTGTCGGAAAATGGCCTGTCGCCTTGGACGAGGGCAATGCTTGATTGTGGCCTGTAAGCGACGTCTGCGGCCATTCCTTTGGGTAAGCTGACAGCCAAGTATCTTCTTGCTCGTAATGCAGGGAATCTTATAAGAAATTCCGGTACCTGCTGACCTCTGCTTTTACGGACGATCCAATCAACACCAGCAGCACAAACCCCCGTCATTATTCACCAGTCACGCTCTGTTATATCTCGTTCTAGGACTCTCTCAGGTATGTACTTCAGGTAGAAGGGGTGCATCTTGCAGCTAGGGCGAGGGAAAAGCTTTTTGCCGGAATACGCACCTGACCCACGTGGGCCGTTTACTAATCACCGAGTCGTAAACGGCATACGAAGACTCGGACGAAAGCCCTCAAGAAATGCACCTTGGATTCTTATCGTTGACGGTTTGAGAGCAAGTTTCAAGATGTTGAGTGGATCGTTCACGGCATTGTTGCCTGTCTGCCGTCCTGCACCCAGGACACTCGCAGCTCCGGTCCGCTGCATCGCTGAGCCACTTCTTGGCGACGCAAAAAAAGTGCGCTTCGTTTATATTTTCTACCCTTGCTCGCCTACCACCAGGGATGGCTGACACGAGGGATTTTGTCTTTTTCACTCAATCCGTGATGACCCTTGCGTCATCACGTCGATATACTTGTGATTTTCGAACATTTGGAGCTGAATATCTCCCAATCTAGTGGGACATGTAATCAGTGAACTTTTCTCAGCCGATGGGCCATATGGTATATCAGCACTCACAGCATTTTATTTTCTGTCCTATGACCTTTTGCATATTCTTGTGCAGGTGAACTATGGAAAGGCGCCAGCGACGCTCGATCTCAGCAAATCCCCCTTTTCCACATACGAACCGGAGCCCTGGCCCATGGCCTACGCCCCGATCGAGGAGGTATGCCGTGTCTGCCTCGAAGCCCTGGTGGCAAGCTGGGGCAGTGCACGATCTTGTCCACTGGATCCCTGTCCATTGCAACCTATGCTTTCTTACTGTCTAATCTGTCCGCTGGTGCAGGCGAACACACCCCCCTCATCTTGGTACCTCAGCCCCCAGGTGGCTGAATTGGAGAAGGTTGCCATTTTTCAAAACAACTGGCAGGTAAGCTTTCCGCTGTACAATGCAGGAGAATATGCTGCAATTGTCCCTGCAAGCTTCTCAGATATCTTTCGCTGTAATTTGACCCACCACAATGCAATAGAAGCGCTGGATCCACAATGGGGATCTTCCCATGTGTATGCCACCCTTCAAAAGAGTGCTCTAGGGCTTAATACTGGGCTGCTGTGCAGATGATCGGGCACGCGAGTCAGGCGCCCAACGCTGACGACTACTTCACAGGCAGCGTGGCCGACATCAACTACGTCGTTGTGCGCGGGGAGGACGGCCAGCTGCGCGCATTCCACAATGTGAGCCCCTGACCTATTCTGGCACCATTGCTCTCTATGTCTGCTTATTTCACAACCTATATGTCAGGGCAGAAGGCAGCATGCTTGGGTGCCACTGATATAACAAAGGACCTTTCTTTGTCACGATTGCGTGTACAGAAAGCTGTAGGTCAGGGGAAAGAGGATGGAATGGAGTGGGCAAGTGACCATTGTGTGTCGTGTCGCAGATCTGCCGACATAAGGCTGCGCCAGTGGCGGAGGGCAGCGGCTGTGTGCAGATGTTTGAGTGCATGTACCACGGCTGGCAGTACGGTGAGCAACCCTTGCTCGCTGCCGTCTGTTGCTGAAGCTAAATGCACTCTGCCCATGCCCATAGAAACATTTGCAGTGCTGTGGGGCGCCCCTTGGGTCAGCTTGGTGCCATGGCCCTTAAGTACAGCAACTTGATGGCCACGTATGGTAATTTTGGTGCAATTGGTTTTCTTTCAGGAGAGGCTTTATGTGACGCGTGACGTTCTTTTCGGCCTGAAATGAGCAACACAAGCGTTTGAGAAAAATTTATAGCTCAAGGTTGTTTGGTGTTGATGGCAGATCATGAGGGGCGGTTCAGGGGGGCGACGAAGCTGAAGGGCATCAAGAACTTCAAGGCCCAGGACTACGGCCTCGTGCCCATCCGGCTTGACACCTGGGGCCAGTTTGTCTTCATCCTTGCAGACCCCACCAGGTCTGTCATTTCACCTGACTCTGCATGCCTGCCGACTTATCTTCCTGCATCCATCAAGCTCGGACACAGTTGCGCTGATTATGAGCAATAATTAACACCCTGACTTTAAAGCATTCTGGGGCAGCTCTGTGACCTCTCGCTGCAGTGCCTTATTGGCTTGGCTCCATGGCTGCAAGTACCTGATGGTGCCAAAAATCCCGGGTTATGGGCTGCCTGGATTGCTGCTTGAATATTGGTCTGGGAGCTGATCAGGGTTTGACATGCCAGGGGGAATACACATTTTTCTGGGAACTGAGATGGAGTTTAGGTCTGCCCAGTAGATTTCCCCATTGCATCCCCACATCTGCTAGGGAGGTGGCAACTCTCTGGGAATTCGTACGGGCACCAGATAGTTCTATCTAGGCCACCCTAAAAGCTTGTTGAGGCCCGTTTGAATGACTGTGCTGCAGCGAGAGGGGCAGCGTGGCAGAGTGGCTGGGAGAGGGCGGGCGCAAGATGGAGGCATGCGACATGAAGGCACCAGACCTGGTGCACGTGCGAACGGTGCCCTACGACCTCGACTGCAACTGGAAGGTCTTCAACGACAACTACCTCGTGCGTGCACTTTCCCAGCCTCCATTCATGCTGTTTGGACCAATGCTCCTACATCTGATCCAACCCAGTCTTGACAATTCTGAATCCTGGGTTTTGTATAGGCTGTTCCAATTGGTGCATGCTCGTCATGCAGCCGCCTGTTTCTTTTCTATGATTGATGGGCGATGATCTTCTTGGGGCTGGGTGCATGGGGAAACAGACAGTTTAGATAATTAAAATGCTCTGCTGCAGCCGGTGGCGTGATCCAGATGAAATACAGCAGTCATTGCAAATGACACGAAGACCTCGCTGCAGAGTAAACAGGACTTATCTCACGACCTCAGATTGTCTGGTGCTCATTAAACAGGTACACTGTAAGAGTCCCATACAAATGCTAGATTGACCAGGTAATTCCGTAGCCTCAATGGCCGATACACAGTCATGAAGTTTCCTGTGAGGGTCTCACACACAAACGGCGCGCTGCAGGACACGTGCTACCACTGCCCGTTTGCGCACCCGGGCCTATGTGAGGCGCTGGACATGGACGAGTACCACAGCGTCTGCTACGAGCACAACTCCTTCCAGTTCTCTCCGCTCGCGCCGCCCGAGGAACGGCCGCAGGAGGGCGGCGAGTGGGACACCATCACCGCCAACCGCATCGAGGGTGTGACTCATCCCACATGCACCCCCGTGCCGCACTGTGATCACTGGTTACTGACAGCTGACAGCAGGGAATTCTGTGACGGTAATTGTATTGGCAGCGCAAGGGACCATAAACATTGAAGGGCGTGCCGTTCTGAACACCTGTTCTCTCACAGGATGAAGGCACAGTGCAGACAGGCAGCTATTATCTGTAGCGCGTACGATGCCTGTGGACTGCAGTCCTACACCTCACTTCTCATGCTTTGTGCAAAGAAAGTGTGCTGATATTCATGCTCTCCACTTGGTGAAGCGCCCCCGTTGTGGGTGCTGGCTTCGTGCCTTCAGCATGTACTGTCAGGTCTTGAGCACACGTCACTGGAGTGTTTTGCATGATGACGCAGTCTGATAGGCTTGCTTGCGCCTGGTGTGCAGGTGACGGCCGGGGCCCCAGCTACACGTTTGTGTACCCCAACATCATGGTCAACCGCTACAGCCTCTGGATGGGCACCATGCGGGTCAGGATTGCCACTTTGCACACCCTTTGGGCTGCAGTCGCATTGTCAGTTTGCTTGAACTATGCACTCCTGCTGTGATGTACAGAGGTAGATGTCTACTGTTTTATTTATGGGATCGGATGCAGTGGGTGTAACAATATAATTGGGGTGCATGCAGGTGTTGCCTCTGGGTGAGAAGAAGACAAAGGTGCTGATGGACTACTATGTGCACACCTCCAAGGTACTTCGTCCTCCTGCGCAAGTGCTTCCTTTTTACTGCTGGGGCTTTGTTTGGCTGCCTTGCCATAAGCTTTCTTCTGTGCACACTTCATGTGCACTGTGGATATATTCTGCTGTGGCACCACACTTCTTGCTAAGTCCCTCCTCGTTGCTAAATATTAGTATTATTACACACTTTTCCTGCCAGAGGTGAGGTGCGTCTGCAGACAAGCTGCATGAAAAGGCTGCCACATATCCTAACCCTTGGTACACTCGCCAGATCCAAGCAAGTCCCAATCAACCGTGGGCACGGGCTCAGTATTTATATCGCCCCCGCCAGCCGGGGCTTTGCTAAGCACTGTTTTTATTATTACCGTATATGCTTTTCCTGCCAGCGGCACGATACGTCAGCAGACAAGCTGCATTTTTGCTGATGCCTGAACGGAAATGTGTGGCTGCAGGTGGATGACAAGGAGTGGATTGACCAGGTGGTGATTGGCGAGGACATTGTGCAGAGGGAGGACATGCACATGTGCGACCTGGTGCAGAAGGGCCTCGCGTCCCCTGCCTATGATGTCGGCAGGTGGGCACACCTCCAGTCAACCTATTGCATTTACTCAAAGTGCACCATGACAAGTGACAAAGATACTGCTGTGGGATATCTGAATGCCAAGCATGCAGCAATTGATTGCCCATGTGCCGGACAACAGAGCGGGATGCACACCCATGGATCTGGAGTGTTGAGTTGAGCCTGGCATCGGAAAGTGTTGATCTCAGCAAGGTGGGTTGCAATAAAGTTGCATCACTATCATCACTAACCCGTTACCTGTGCTGCGACAGGTATGCACCGTCTGTGGAGGAGCCGGTGTTCCACTTCCACAAGCTGGTGCACAGAGACCTTGTGGGGCAGTAAAGAAGAATAATGCCACGGTAGCGATCTCCAACTGGAATCTCTTTGTAAAGTACAAATGGTTGCCCGTTAAGCAAGTCAATCAAGTTACAGCCTGGCAGGATGGTCAAACACAACAGTATGTGTAGAATGTGACGGCTCTATTAGCATATGAGAGAGCTTTGGTGAGGGTCTGCATGCATGCAACACATCTGTCAATGAATGATGCAAGCTCCTCTAGCGCTTATCTATGACGTCAAGACTTGAAACTTTGAATTCACCAAAATGAGGACCCTGAATTTGCATAAGTAATCCAACACTTCAGCGACAAAATTGACTCACATGCTGATTACGGCAGCATTCTTCTTGCCTTTCTGAAGCTTCATGGCAATCGTGTGTGAATTTGTCAACTGTCATGGTCTCCCAGAGGATCGTCACACTTTTAATCTTTAAGCAACATATCGGGAAGAGCATCCTCCTTTCAGGTCAAGCTCTCAATAAACAGGTCAATATAGCTACAAAACAATATCTTATCCATTCTATTTTTTTTGGCCAGTTTGCAACACCGCTCTCACAAAATTGTCCCCAGTTGATACAAGATTCTCATATACACTGCTACTTCGCAAACAGTATCACTCCCCTCATTTCCTCAAGTATGCAGATTGCTGCCTGATGTATGGCACCTGCTCCACATTGTTGTACAGCACACTCTTGTCTCTCACTCTTGCCTTCCTGCGTGGCCTGCCACTCTCTTGGTCGCCATTCTGGCCCACCCCCGATACTGCACCATGTCTCCTGCCATCCTCGCCCCTGTCCTTATCATGCGCGCTGCCCACAGCTGCACTGCGGCCCCCCACTTCGGCTGTGCCAGGCCTGGCGCTGATTGGCTGAGCTGTCTGTGCACCATTGCCGAGTGGCTCTCGCCAAGGATCCTCACCTCTCTGCTGCAGCTCGGCATGCATGCGCACCCACTCCTCCGCGGTGGCAGTGTCTGGGCTGACAGGCGGCAGTAACTGCTGCGGCACCGTCCAGGGGTCTGCCTCATCGCTGACTGGATCTGGCAGCCCATTCTGATATCTATTCTGCAAAGGAACTGAGGCAGTGCCAATGCGCGCTCTGTTCAAGCTGGGTTCTGGAAATGTGAGAGACCGGGGAGCGGATGACTCATCCCTCCGCCACAGCACCGTGCTGTCTGGAGCAGCCGAGTCCCTTGGCACACTTGCCCCGCCCCTTGGTGCTTGCGCTGCCTCGTCTCTGACCCAGAGCAAATCAGCTGCAGGCTCCGCGGCCTGTCTGCTCCTGTTGGGGGCTTCCTCGCGCCTCCACAGAATGGTGTCTGGCTGCTGACTGTGCTCGCTGCCTGCATCGCTCCGTCTGCCTGGTGATGGAACGGGCCCAGATGGGGGGCCCCTTGGAGGCTGCCGCATGACATCAGGTCCCCCTGCATACAATTGAATGAGAGGGTTGAGACAGCTCACCATCGTGAATGCGGATTATAAAGTTTGCAACAAGATTATGAAGAATGCGCAAAAATATAAAATAGCATGGCTGCAAGAATTGAGCCGAAAGACACACTGATGTGCTACTATGGCATTAGCTAGAATGGGCAGGTGAGGGCTGACCTTGAGCATAGCTGTCAGGAGGAGGCTCAGGCATGACAGAGGAGGCGGGTGCAGATGGACTCGATATGGAGACTGGGAAGCCCAGCAGAGTGTTGGGGACCAATTTCAAGACGTCCCAGGCAGACGGCAACTCACTCGCTGTCTGACCTGACTCAGCCTGCATGCAGACAATCATTAGTTGCCATGCGAGCTTGTCAGTCATCTCCTGCATGTGCACAGTGCATGCAACGGACACAGAACAGTGCTCTTGCTACGCTGCAGTGCTCACCTGGGAACGAGGCTGTATGGCTGCTGGTGGCTGCCTGGGCAGATTGGATGCACCCTCGTCAGCCGGATCCACATCGCCAGATTTGTCGCCGTTATCAAATCCCAGCAGGCGCAGCAAGGCAAAGATGCCCACACCAAGGCCTGGCAAACCAGCAAACACCTAGTCACCGCTGCAGAGCATTGTCATCCGCATGCACTAAGGAGACAAAGAGACTCCACTGTCGCCGAGGGACCAAACAACCTGATGTACATGAGAGCATCTTACATGAGAACGATCTCAATGAACGGTGACAGGATGCCACAGAGGCTGCAAATCATCAAAGGGGATGTACCTGCCAGAAGAACAATCTGCGCTGCAATGTCCACAACTGCAGGCAGGCTGCCATCCGAGCCATTCTGTAGTCCCTGAAAACGACTGTCAGCTGGAATGGAGTGGAGCCCGGTAGCCAGAGCAGCCGCAACCGCCGCAGCAGCAGTCCCAGCCACCTGCCATGCACGCTCCAAGAAGACCTTGCCTGCAGTAGAGCAGGACAACCTCGACTTAAAAGAGGGACTTGACACTGTCATACACCCACCCCTAGAGCGCTGCTGCAGCTCAATGTCAGACTGTAGTTACGTGAAACCCAAGATGCAAGCTTGACCTGTTACGCGTGAACGCGCAAAAATATGTTTCTGAATAGATGGACAGCGGCTCAGATGCTTTTGACCCACCTTGCAGCAAGCGCTGTTCACCAGCTGCACTGCTGGCCTCGGGCAGGCCGTCTTCACGCAAGCGCAGGGGCAGGCCCGAAGCCTCCAGCAGACTTCCTGTTAGGTCCGCCTCCTCCCTTCGCGGCGCCGCATCAGCAGCCTCCGGACTGCGAGCCTGGCCTGCAGCTCTGGATGCCTCCGCCTCATGTCCCACTGGAGCCTCACTGCGGGGTTCAGAGGTGCTGCCTTCTGAGGAAGGTGTGCCTGGAGGCACGGCCCCGACAGTGGGGCGTTCAGACATGGACATCGGCTGTGATCCCCTGCTCGACGCTCCTTCTGGCAGCGGGGCGGATGATCTGGGCGCATCCTGCGGCTGAGTAGGGCTGTCATAACTGGCGGATGGAGCAGCATCGCTGTCAATCTGCCCCTGATTGGCTGCACTTGCATCTGGCACGGCATCACTGGGTCCCTTGAGCCATCCTGGCAACGAGCCAGTTATCCTCTCCAGCACATTGTCTCCTGCGTTGCTCGTCTGGCCCTGCAGCTCTGGCGCCTGCCGCTGCGCCCAAGGCCAGGCCAAACTCATGCCCTGCAAGGGATTTGACAGTCCTCGGGAATTGTCGGGGATCGCTGAGCGCTGGCTGCTGCCTGGCTGCCTGCTGCGCACCAGCTGCTCCAGCATTGCCATCAGCTCCTGATCTGACAGGGAGTTGATCCTGCGACATTGAACAGGATCACGCATGGGAGCCTTCCCTGAAAACAGCCTATCAACAGCAAGTAGTGACAGAGAAGGCCCTCTGATCCAAGACCGCAGAGATGCTCACCGGGATCCCAACTCATCCAGCAGCAGGCTCTCCAGCCATGCCCTGTCCACTGTGACAGTGCTACCCGCCCCCGACTGCCTGCAGCACAGGTTGGACTTCTTAACCAGCTGCCGGTGCTCCGTGCTTATCCAATTTGGCTTTGCATGTCAGGACTGTTGAGGATTCCCATGATGCACAGTAGTAAGAAGCCCTGCCTGACTGGAGATATCACGCTGGAAAGCTCTGCATGGGCAGGCTGTGTGACCAGTAGGCAGACAGCTGCAAGGCCGGCCGTCAGACTCAGGGTAAGCGGCGTGCGGTGCTGTCGACACTCAGAGTGGGACTCAGGTCTCCTCCAATCACCAGCCCTTATTCTGCAGCATGATGCGTATCTGCGCCAGTTTGTGATGCTCCTGCTTTGAACAGAGCATCGGTGACTGGCTAGACAGCCACTGCTCTGCTGACATATACCACTGCTGACACCCGCCCTATGAAAGAGGAAGCGGGAGGTGTGGAGGTGAGTCTTATATTGCATATCAATACTAGAATTTCCTTCCGTTGCAGTCGAAGAGAAGCACTGAATTCACTGCAATAGGGCAGCGCAGTGCCATGCTAGTCACATTGTCTAAAGCACAGAAACATGAGGCGAATCACTGCAGGAGGTGGCCTTCCTCAGAGAAGAAAATAACACATTGTCCACGTATGTCTAGCCGACTTCTGTCCCCCGAACTTGCACAACACTTCATGTGTTGAATCGGATTGCAACTACTCACTCACTGCCATGCATGCTCTTCCCAGCTTAGATCCCAAAGCTAGTTTTACCAGTTCTAAATGCTTCAACGTGCTGATATCAGCACGATTTCAGGGATGCTTTCGCTGAAACAGCTGTCACCGCTTCATGACAGGGCAAAGGCACTATTAGCACTATTAGCATCACAACGTTGTTAACCCTTCTTAAAGGGATATAACCTCCAAGCATACGCAGCTTCTTCCAGCAGAAACCTGCAAGGAATGCTGTGTCTTGCCACCTGTCGCCTTATTGTTCACCATGGAGGGGTCTTCTGCAGACAGATCCGACAGTGCAAGCAGTTCGGATGTCGGGCGATTCGTTTCCCTCACGAATGCCCCTCAAGAACAAGCTGCGTTTTTCTTAGAAGCCACAAATGGTGATTTCGATCGAGCAATCGAAATGTACTACGGTACGAAAACCATCCTCTGTCGATGCGTTCCATGACATGCTTCCACGCCTAGCCTGCTTATCTTACTCACCTTCTAATGAGAGTATTCGACTCTTCCCAGAACAATATAATTCGGCAAGATATCATTCTTCCTGACATACATGCATACTGCAGCTAGCTTATATAGCTCGATGCTCTGTAACGTGCATCTTGGTACCTTGTATTGCAAGTTGCATTTGATGCATACTCAAGCACTTCTGACTGCCATAGTGGCCATTGTATTGACAAATGCAGAATATTGGTATTATGACCGCTTTCATCCACTCCAACACTACATTTCAATACTACCTAGAACTAATTCATCATGCTGCAAGGTCAGCTTTGTCACCTTGGCCTGAGCCTCGCTCTGCCCCTTGCAGACCAAGCCCCAGAGCGTCAGAGAGCAGCGCCAGCGTACCCATCAGCTTCCCCACAGCCTACCTCGCAGCGGCCACGGCAGCCTCCTCCTGCGCCCACATCACAGCAGCAGGAGCAGCAGTGGCAGGTCCAGCGCCGGGGATTGCTTGGGGCAGTCATGTCGATGCCTAGAGCAGCACTCTCCTCGGGCTTTGGCATGCTTTTTGGCGTTGTGGGCCTGGGTGCAGCAGCCATAGCATTCCTCGGCAACAGGATCTTGCCTGCATCGGTCATGTCCAGCATCCGAGGTGCGCAGCTGCCCCACTTCAACTGCGCAAGCACTGCTATTGCGTCACCTGCATGATCTGGAAAATCAACTCCCCCACTATGACTTAAAGCACCTCATGTGGGTCGCAGTGCGCTCACGACAGTCTTGACGCAAGCTTTTTCCCTTAATTTGAGGGAAGCTTCAAGGAGGCTGAGCTGAGGTGTGTCGTTGTTGCAGGGGCGCTGCAGTCTTTGATGAGGGGTGCGCATGACGTGGAGCCACAGGCAGCTGCTGAGACCTTCCAGCGCAGCTTCACAGCGCAGTACGGCGAGCTGCAGCCGCAGTGGCGGGACTGCGGCTGGCAGGCAGCCACAGCACAGGCGCACTCGCAGTTCAAATTCCTCTTTGTCTACCTGCACGCGCCCCACCATCAGGCAAGCACTGCAACACTTTCCCCAGGCCAAAATTGATAAGCTTCGTTCATTGTCTCTTGCCAATGAGTAGTGCCTTGAATTGCCTTGCCGTCCAGTACAGTCTCCTGTGCACAACGGTTGGCTTGTGATGAGCGTGTCTGGAAAGTCTGGGCAATGTGCAATCATACGCTGAAGATCACACCCACCGAACGGTGCCCAGTGCTGTGCAGGACACGGAAAAGTTCTGCCGCGAGACTCTGTGCAATTCGGAGCTGGTGGAGTATGTGAACAGCACATTTGTGTGCTGGGGTGGGGACATCAGCTACCCAGATGCATACCGGCTGAGCAACAGGTCAGGCTTCTAGGATACTCAAATGCAAGCGTCTCCCCCAATCACAATGACACTATGATTGACAAAGAAGTTCCTTCAAGTCTTCAAGTTTGAAGTCAGTCCCCGGGATATTAGTCAGGTTTGCTGAAGCCCAGAAAGGGGGTCTGGAAGAGGCACTTGAATTCTTGTATTAGAGCATAAGGGATGTAGTGATTGATGACAATATCAAGGATGTGTCAGATACTGACAATCAGACAAACCCGATTGTCTTGTCCATTTGCCCGATTGACATTTGATGAATGTGTGTGCTGCAGCCTGCGGGTGACGGGGTACCCGTACTGCGCGCTGCTGGCGTTTTCGGGGACGCGAACGCAGCTCACAGCGGCAGTGGAGGGGTGCCCGGGGGCGGCGCGGCTGCTGGGCGTGCTGCAGCAGGCCGTCTCCGACCACGGCGGCCACCTCGCCGTGGAGCAGGCCGATGCCAACGAACGGGTGCGCACTCTGCCTGTCAGTAGTTTATGTACAGCTCAACTTCGGGATGCCAGCTGAAGGAGGAGGCTACAATATGAGCAGCAGTCTGGTCAAGATCAGCAGCATGCAGATTACTCTTAGTATGTACAGAAAGGGTGTTGTACTGTGTACGGCAGGACGCTAGACTGGAAGCTGTCGCCAGGTAAGAGAATCTAATTCCTGGGCATGATGCCTCTTGCTGTGCCGCCCTGCTGTCCTTCCCGGCTTCTCCAGCTTGGGCGCGTTTAAGCGCACAGTGCAACCCGGCAGTGGCGCCAATATTTTGCTTGTGAATGGCAAGTGACTGCGGGGTGTCGCCTGCTTCTACTGACAAGCGCATGTCAACGGTGGTAGGACTTCAACCGCCGGTTGAGGGAGGAGCAGGACCTGGCGTACCAGCAGTCGCTGGCGGAGGACCAGGAGAGGGAACGCCAGCGCGCTGCCAAGCGCGAGCAGCAGGCAGCGGCCGAGCGCGCCGCGGCCGAGGCGGCAGCCAAGTCCAAGTGCGCGGCCGCTCTCACACCCCAGCACACTCTCTGACAGGATTGCGTGATTGTCGTGGTGATGAAGGGGTAATTTAGATGCCAAATGCGGGGAGCCTTCATGTGTCCTTCCATAATTGTCTTGTTCCCAAAACATGGACCAATGGGTGCTGACGCAAGGTAATCATGACAGATAGATGTGGAGCATCCGCCTTCACGCATCTGAAATACCCTCAGTTTAGGCAGTCCCCAGTACCATATTTCTTGTGTCAAAGCAGCCACCGTCTGCTCACCTGCTTTGGAAAAGGGCAGCCATGCCAACAGCCCAATCCTTCACATTCAACCAACAGCGCGCTCGAGTGTACTTTAATTCTGTACTATCGACTGGGCTGACATCAGGCGGGTAAAGCAACGGCAGCAAATGGTGTTCGTTGGTCTTGCAATGCAGCCGAGATTCTGGAGCAGGAGCAAGGCCATCAAGGGGTTTTTTGCTAGCCATGCGCAGCAAGGCGCTTATCACATCTGTTTCCATATGCTGAGAGTTGTTATTACTCCATGCAGGGCGCAGGCGGATGCGGAGGCGCGCAGGGTGGCGGATAGGGCAGCGCTGCTGGCGGCGCGGCGAGCGACCAATCGCGCGGCGCTCAAGCCGGAGCCCGCGGCTGGCACGCCTGCTACAACAGCCCTGCGCGTGCGGCTGCCCGACGGCTCCAACCACTTGCACAGATTTTCGTCGTCCGCTGTTCTCCAGGTGAGTGCCGCCCCGGTCAGGCCATCTATTGGGGCCCTTGTTTGGGCCTAGCAGTGTGCTGATCCTAGTAGGGACCTGTAACAGCGATGGAGGCTACCGGGTTTAAGAACTTCCATAGCCGGTGGTATTGAATGCTGGTCTCTTTTATCAGCAGCGCAAGTGCTTGCCTTGCACATTGAAGTCCTGTAGAGTGTGAAGGTGGCCCCCCGGGCTGCAGCGTGCATGATCAACCATGTGCAAATGCTTGACGTAGGAATGCACAGATTGCATAAATGCATGCTGCTGAGTTGAGCTGAGCATGTAAGGGTACAGTAATGAGGAGTCTTGTCCAAGCGGCTGCATGTGGGTGTGCAGGATGTGTGGGACTGGGTGGGCTCGTTCGAGGAGCTGGATGCTGTCAAGTTCCACCTGGCAGCTTCTTTCCCTCGCCAGGTCTTCAGTGGACCATCTCTGGCCAAGTCTCTGTCTGAGCTGGGGCTGTCACCCCAGGCTGCCCTGCTAGTGCAGGTTGACGACGAGGAATGAGCTTGTGAGAGCTGCAACGGATGATTTCGGACGAGTTGGAACATGTGCTTGTGCATGTGGCTCTCAGTAGATGATGCGCCTCTGCGAAGCATCCCGTGGTTCAAAGGAGCAAAGTGTGTTGATGTTGTGGTGCAAGGCTACTTGTGAATGTAAAACTATATAGCATCTGGTAGCAGCGTTTCAAAGAAAACTAATTTAGACTATATGAAGAACTACATTGACCCTGATTTGTGCTCGTGAGTGCTCATATTACAGGGCCCCAACAGATTTCTATGTGCTACACAGCTTCAGACTTCTGAGTTATTCTGGGTCACGTCATGTTCTTAGGCTGTATTGCAAGACAGCAAATGCCATGCGGCCTGCATTGTGGGCCGAGAGTAAACGATGTATTCATCTATAGTCGAACTAAAATTCACACCTCCAAACACTCTTGATAAGCTGTGCAGAGTCAGCACAGGTCACATGGCGAGTCACCAAAGGTGATGGCAAAAAGGCACGCATGCACACAAAATTCTAAGTCTTAATACACCATATCAAGGCACCTCTTCTTCAATCAAGGCACCTCCTCTTCAACAATGCAACTGCTCAGAACGGGCACAAAATTTATTTCTTCTGGCACTTCAGGAAGGCAGACAGCACGTCTACACCCAGCATGCCAGGGCATCTGTCCTGCACAGGCTGCTGTCAGGCTCTCAAGACGCCAGCACACGATCGGACCACTGGAGCATGATCTGGCGCGACAGGGACGGCAGCCGCGCGACCGTCTCAGACACCAGCTTCTGTGGGTTGATGTCCCCCTGGATCAACTGCACCAGCCGCGCCACCTCCTGCGCAGCCACCACAGCAACACCTCTCATGATCATCCCAGCACGCTTGCCATTACACAGGCAGCCTTACAGGCAGAATTGACCACATGCGGCTGAACGGCAAAAAGGCTGTCCAAAGAAACTCCACCCGATGCAAAAGTATAGCCCTGTGCACAATGCTCCATAATGCTGCCAGATGACAAGAAGATTAATTTGGCATGCTTGGGACCTGGGTCCAAATCACCATGCCACGGAACACAGATTTAGGAAAATTGACAAGGATCTCCCTTTGTCATGAGAGACGGTGGTGAGGTCCTTTTGCTGTCAGGGAAGAAGGAAAAAGGGGCTGCTTCTGGCAAGCATGGGAGTGAAGGGGGCTGCGCGATATCAAACACGGTGCCAAATGACAGACCCCACAGGCTACTTTAACACAGATACCACATGGCAGGAAATTGGAACACAGAGTGACGTCAGGCGTTGCAAGGGGTGGCAGTGCGCGCACGTCGACGTGGAGGCGGTTGTCTTCGGTGAGGGCCATGAGCAGCTGGGATCGCAGGCGCTCGTCCAGGAGAATGACGCGAGCGCCACTGGCCACCGTGTCGCTCAGGTCCAGGCCGCCCGACCCCTCGCGCGCCAGACGGATCAGATTCTCCAGCCGCTTCCACTGGAACTTGCCCCCGGCAAACAACACCTGCGCGCCGCCACGGCGCAAGATTTCTTCACCACGTTCTGTGGCTCTATTTCTGGTTCTAGCACTCCTGGATTCTAGAACTTGCCCCCCGGCGAATAGCACCCGCACGCATGTGGCACGGCGCCTCAGCACCCTTAAGGCTCATCATTTGATCTCTGACCACCAAGCGCAGCCACTCTCTCCAGGGTTGCCAGGGAGACTGTGTCTGCCAGAGAAAAGCCAGGATGATGCGGCACTTTCAGCACTTGATACTTGGGCTGCACCCCCAAAATTTGGGGAAAATGACGCCTAGCCCAGTAAGGTTTATTCTGGGAAAGATGCACATTGGTGGAAGAGATAGGAAAAGGACGAGACAGGGGCTGCTGTGCTGGAGAGAGGGAGGCGGCACCTGGAAGAGGCGTTCCCGGAGGGCAGGGTCCTCATCGGTGAGCAGGCGTCGGGCGACGTAGGGGTAGGCCACCTCCAAAAAGTGGAAGTCAGGGCGCAGCTGCAGGCAGATCCCCTCCTGCGTCAGCAGCGACCTGCGCGCGCACCACAACCGCACTCTCAACCCTCCATCTCAATTAAATGGAGTCAACTCCGAAACGTGTTTCTAGCATTGCGTTGTTATGCATTGCCGTTCCTGCCAGAGCTTGTGCTTCTGAAATGCTCTGCTGCTTTGCTTCTACAGTGAGGCATGCACGGGCTACAAGCTCCTCTCACAAAGACAAAATGCGCATATAGCGCCGTCAAGGTCCCAATCAGAGCAACACACTAAGCTGACGGTCACAATGTCACAATGTTGCCACTCATGCGTACAGAGGGAATGTTGGAAATATTGATGGCGCTGTGAGGCTAGGACTGTGGCAAGCTGACCTGATGACGAGGGCGTAGCGCTCTGGGATGCGGATGGGGTACTGGTACACGAGCTCGTTGAACTTGGATGTCACGGAGCGGAAGTTAAAGTCGGACATGCTGCGGCCCAGGCTGTCCGCCCAGATTTTCTCCAGCGCCGGCACAATCGGCCTGATGTCCGTGCCAGGCGACAGGAAGCCCTGCATGCACAAAATAGCTCCCCTGACTACATTCACTCCCCTTATGGAAATTGCAGTCTCATACTGATCATGCAAGTTTGATGCATGCCCCACAGTGGGGCATAATTGCGTACCTACAAAGTGCACGCATGCTTTCAATAGCCACATTTGCTTTATTTATCCATGCCCTGACCATCACATCAAGATGCACCCAAATGTGTTTATCATGCAAAGCATTAGATTGAAATGGAAGCCATTTGCAAGAGCTGCTTGCAAGAGCTACCAGGAGCAAGTGCAAAGCAGCCATGCAACATGGTTATCTGCAGCATGCCAATATTTCCCTTGCGGAAACAGATACCGCCAAGGATCCTCAAGGCGTCACTAATGCACAAAAATCCCCTGATGCGCAAGAGGTCCAAGGGCTTTCAAACTCTCGGTCAAAGACTTGCATGGAGCAGACAGCTCAGGAGAGGCATTGGCTGCTTGGGCACAGGATCCACAACAGGAAACTTTCAACTGAGCAGTCGCAAAATTTACAAAAGAAATGTGTTCAGAGCAGTGAAAAAGGCGCACCAGCTTGATAAAGTCCTTGGCCATTTCCTCATAGTCCTCATTGACGGCGTGCACAACAGCGTCGATCAGCGTCTGCTTGTTCTGCTGCGACACCTCCGCCACATTGCCAAAGTCCACGTACGCGATGCGGCCGTCCCTCAGAGCAAAAATGTTGCCCGGGTGCGGATCCCCGTGGAACAGCCCAAACTGCACACACCGTAGTCACTGCATCAAATGAGGAAGCCATGACAGGACAGGACACGGGTCATCAGGGGATATGATCTTTGGGATTCAGCTGTTGAACGGGTGAAAGCTCGCCCGGCATGCATGCATGCATGCATGCATGCACACATGATGCCAGGACACGTTGCACCCACTGTGAATCTGTGTGTCCCAAGACTACGGTCTGTGCGGTTGGCTCGAGCACCCCTCAAGAGGTTCAGCCAGCTCTGCTATACGCAAGGGAAATTCTGCAAAACACGGTGTGAAGAAACAGTGTGAAGTGAGGAAACTTCAAATTTGCCCACCGCAGTTATAACAAAGCTTGAAGGACTCAAGTGGATCTCAAAGGCAATCGTCAGAAGGAAACCCTGTGCTCAAACTGCATTTTCAAAAAAACGGCGCACCTCGAGCAGCTGGCGCAGGCCGGAGACAACGCCGCAGCGGATGAACTCGTCAACATCGATGCCGGATGACTGGATGCCGACGGGGTTGGTGCAGCGGAGGCCGTCGATCCACTCCATGACCAGGATGCGCGAGCCGCACAGGTCCCGCCGCACCCAGGGGATCTTCACCTTCGGATCCCCCGCATAGTTCCGCCCAAAGTCCTGCAAGGAGAATCGCAGCTAGGGTGAGATCACGACTGCCTAATGGTGCCAAAAAATCTTGTAGTTTGATTTCTGCTTATTAGGTGCCATACTCCTTCTGCATCAATCATCTGCATCTAAACAGAGCTTGACTTGGAGTGAAGATAGAGTATAGCTTGTGGCTCTCGGCAAGCGGGAATGCAGCCATCACAACCAATCACGCACGCCCAGATACAGTCCTTCAGACACAGTGCTTCAGGTGTGCAGAGCAGCATGTTCGGCAGTACTTCAATGAACTAATAATAGCAGCCAGTGAAGAGAAAGGGAGAAAGTGGCACCTCGATGTTCCTAGCCTCCTGCTGGTAATCCAGCTCCTCCAGCAGCTTCTCCCCAAACTCGTCCAGGATCAGCTCTGAATTGCAGCCCAGCCGAGCCTGCAAGACCGACGAATCCTTGAGACACAAACAGAAAGAAGCAATCTTTTACACAAGGATTTTGGACACAGAAAGGCATGTGCCGGCAGAAGCACTGTGGAGTAGCTTTCTTGACAGGGGCTGCTGCACCTTTGAGATGGGGTTGATGAAGCGCGCCATGGAGCGGAAGATGAGCAGATCCCTCAGGATGACGGGCTCCACTCCCGGCCGCTGCACCTTTATCGCCACCTCCTCCCCAGTGTCCCTCAGCACCGCTTTGTACACCTGACAAGATTACTCCATGTCACTTCATAGTTGTGCCAGAGATGTATACGGAGAGAGCTTATGCAATGCTCGCAGTGCCCTACATGAAGGGCGCAATGGTGGCAGAAGGAAAGGTGGGGAGGCTCAAAGAGTTGCTGGCACACCTGGCCGAGGGAGGCCGCTGCTATGGGGTGCTCAGAGATCGAGCTAAAGACCTGCGCTATCGGTTGCCTAAGCTCTTCCTCCATGATCTGGAAGGCCTGCGATATCAGAAAAAATCTCCTTCAAGACAAGTCTTGGACGAGAGGTGATGCTGATTGCCTGCATGGGATCTGGACAGGACCATTCATTCACTGCGCCTTCAGGCATGACACAGGCGAAGTGCAAATGGAACTCGCACCAAATCATCTGAGAAGGAGGGCACATCGTCCTGCAGCACGCAGAGCTCCTCCATATAGTCTGCCCTCACAATGTCCGGCCGGCTCGCCAGCACCTGACCGGCCTTTATGAACGAGGGCCCCAGCGCTGTCAGCGTTTCCCTTCACAAAAAAACCACATCCAGCTCAAGACTTGGTCAAACCACTAATTGTTGACCAAGCAGCAGTGACTGAGAGCAGGATGACTGGATATTAGTTGTTGAGTGACAGGTGGATGAGGATGAGGTCGCACCTTAGCTGTGCTGCCCTGTACCGGATCCGACTCCTATTTTCGGAGTTGCCTGACGCCCTGTCAAACGCCAGGCTGCCAAAGAAGTACCCAAGCCTTGCCAGCATCTCAACTGCCCGGCCAACCACCTGCGATGCATGGCGTGAGATGCATGAGTCATTGCGCTTGCAAGGAATAAAGTACTCTGGTAAGTTTGGGAGCGGGTTTGTGAGTCACCTGCAAGAATGCGGTTGGGCTGCTGAGGGCGCGATCGCGGATGAGCGCAGGGCTGTATCTGGTGCTGACCACACAGTAGCCCCTCTGCATCTCTAGCTCCTGGTAAGCCTGTTCCCAGTCTCTGCACCGCAAATTGAGCTCCTGAGATTGCAGCACTGCATCCAGCAGTATAGCATGCATGAACACATTCAATAAAATTGAACACGAAGGCAGCATTGGCTCACCCTGCGAGAACCTCCAGTCCTGCTGGTGCTAGGGGCACAGATGGTGTAGTAGCTGCTGCAAGAACTTGCTTGTCAGCTTCCCGCCTCGATCTCTTTCTGGGAGCACTCCTTGTGAAAAGGCGGCTGCATATAACAAATGATGCATCTTGGCTCGATAGCCTCCCGCTCGGTCCCGCAGGCGAGCCTCTCAACGATCGGCTATTCATAGTAAGAGCTTGCCCTACAAACTGCGCTTGCCCTGAGCGTTTCTAACCTCTTTTCCAAGTGCACAGAGCATTAAAATCAAAATACTTTGGGATTCTGCTTTTGTAAGATTATAAGGTGTGTATAAGCTTCCGTTTGTGAAGTCACAATAAACACAAAAGTACTCTTGTAGCTTACAACGAGAATCAGGCAGACTGCAGAATTGATCACGAAGCGCTTGATTGTTTCAAGAAGGTTATCAATGTGCGGGATTGGAGCGTGGCATGCGAAACTAATCGCGTTGATAGGCGATCACTCTCGGCCTCCCAATATTCTCACGTGGGTCATGTGTGCTTGGCACATGCTTGCAGAAGCTGATGAGGCTCCTACCAGAGTCCAGAAATGTGCCTCTTTCTTGCAAGTCAGGCTGTCAAATGTCACTGTACACAAATGGCCAACCAAACTTGGTGGTGCACCGTACGCATGGCTATGGCCTCTACCGTGCGCCTGACAATATTGCATTACTGCTGCAGAGCTGCCAGCTCCCAGTGATCTCTGAGATCTGGCAGCCGCTGCAGCTACAATTATTGAGCTTGCGCAAGCTAGCTTCACGCAAGGCACGTGGCCTTAGGTTCCAAATAAGGTATTGCAGATCCATTATATCCGTGTCTTTTCTCTGCCACAACAATCTTACCACGACTGATGGCTGTACTTCAGCATACTTTGGGCATCGGTACTGAGGCTGGTCAGCATGAGCAGTAAACAATCTGCAGAGCTGCTCTCCAACTCGTGCAGCAGACACAGTAAGGCTCCCCGCTCACGCCTTAAAACTGACAAGCATGAAGTCTGCACTGGCTATCAACAAGTGAAGTCAGCACCAGTAAGCCCATTTGCTTTGAATAGGCAGCCCTGCATGCAACGCAGAAGTCCTCAGGGCACAGAAATTTCATTCAATACTTGCTCAGCGTTAACACAGAACCTCAGTGTCAGCGTCTGTAGCGCGCCCTTTACAATAAAGGATGCGCTTTTGAACTATTACCAAACTCCCATAAGATCAGTGGGTGGCAGCAAAGAAGTAGACCTGGATAAGGACTCCGCAGATGTCAGCCAGTGCGATTCCAACACTGTCTGCAAGAGATGCAGCAGCCAGAGAAAACTCTCTGAGACGTGGCTCCACCTCTCTGGACAGTAGCGTGAAGGCATTCACATAGACGGCGCCCCCAAGCAGACCTGCCAACATCCAGCATGCCGACATCGATGATTCCACAGATTGCCATCAGGCAGGTTAAAAGTTCTGAAAATGCAGAAGGAGAAAATCACTGGGGTGTGCAATAGGTAAGGAAGGCTGCATAAAAGCTGACCTGTGACAAAGCAGGGCACCAGTAACCACCAATTGTACCAGAAGTGCAGGATGGCGACGGCTACAAAGAAGAATAGCAGGCCCATTTGCAGGGCTGGCATCACCCAAAGAACGGCTCTGTCCGCCTGCAACCACGGCGAAATGCTTTCTCAGCAGCAAGAGAGCTGAGGACTTGAACGCTTGATATTTTTTCCTGAAAGCCTCAAATAAGAAAGTCACAGATTTGCTGGTCTGCATCTGGCCTTACCTGATACAGCAATCCTGAGGACCGCGACACAAACACCCCCACTTGATAGCACCAGTTGGAGGCCTCATAGAATTGATGCCTTGAATGTGTGTTTGCTGTTGGAAATCCAATCGCTGTCCAGGTTCCGCTCTGCAGCAACCAAAGAGAAGCTGAAGACCTGCCTTACATCTTTCTTTGGTGCGCATTGCCAGTAGCATGGGAGGCGTCTCTGAGCACTCGAAGCCGCTGCAATGCTTTTGAACGCACCTGCATCACATACTCTGCAAAGTACACCAGCGTCAGTGGAACCATGTACGGCCACAGATCAAGTGTCCTCTGATAACGCTCCCTCCAGTGCATCCGGTGAGTCGCTGCCTGTGGGGCCAGTGCACCTGCAGAGCAATTCTCTCTCCTCAGCAGCTGCCTGTTAATGCCCTTTCATCAGCTGAGATCATGGTGGTCAGGGCTGGAATATTCAGGTACGTGAGACCTTACTCTGATTCTGCTTTGAGGGCGAGGCAGGCCCTGAGTCCAGGCTGTGGCTGGGCAGCAGCAGGGTGCTCTCCACAGATCTCTGCTCTGCCTGAAGGCTGGGGTCCTCAATGCCAGCACTGCTGCTGTCCAGGGCATGCTGCAGCTCCAGCCTCTGCAGCTGCTCTGCGCTGCTGCTGGCCTCCAAGCTCACAACATCCTCGCTTCTCCTCTTTGAGCGCGCCTGCTGCCAGCATTTGGATACATGTCATGTCTCGCATGTTAGAATGTTACACAAGTGCCAACACAGGCCATCACCAATGAGGCACGCTGCACACATTGAGTAAAAGAGGCACTTTCATGGGAGCAAGGTAGCCACCTGTGGCTGCAACAGGATGTAATACACCGCCAGCCACCCTATCGCGGTGGCATTTGCAATCAGAAGGGTTGTCCTGAAGCTGAAACCCAACAGAATGTGGAGGACGCCCACCCAGGTGTACCCAGCCACCCCTGTGAAAATGCAACATAAAAGAGATATCGCGCCAGAGATGTCAAGCCGATAAGGCTTACAGATCCATTCAAGTCACTTTCAGAGGAGCACTGCTACACCACAATCATGAGAAAGGTGTTCCTAAGAGAGTGTACCAGCAAAGCCTGTCCCACTGGACCAGAACGTGATAGCTGCCCGGCTGTCAAAGAAGGTGCACATTGCAAGGCAGGAGGCCTCTCCCAGGCCACCTTGCAAAGCACTGAATATAACTCCAAGCAGCTGCAGTGATCGCCGATTGCTGAAGGCTACGGTGGTGTACGCGATGCCCATGAGGACTGCTATCAGCCACATGCGCGTAGTGTAGGATGTGTAATGGAACCTGTTGTTGGCACCACATGGTGCAGTGATGTGAGGGTGAATCTTCGTATATAAGGAAATTTGCAGAGAGAGATGAGCACCTCCTGTCATGTCCAGGCGTCACAGTTCTCACCAGTAAGGACCTGTCAGCTTGACCAGCAGCGTCGGAAATATTGCGCAGAAATACACAAGCCCCACAGAACCGTCGCTGATGTCATTTGCGCCAGCGATCATTATCACATATGCTGTGGACACCAGTGAAATGTTCAAAAGAACTCTTCAGGAGATCTGGATAGTTGCTCAGTGATTCAGTCTACCATCAAGGACAGCTTACAGCTCACCTGAGTTGTTGATGAGTCCAAGCAGCCAGAATGCCGCCATTGTACGGCTTTCTGCTGTCCAAAGAGAAGCTGGCCAACCCTTACTAGTGGTGCAACAAGTTTCATGAGAGCTGGCATTGTGGGCATGACACCTTCTGTTGTGAGTGTCAACCATGCTCATATGACAGGGCAGCTTCGTCCCGCTAAAGGTTTCATTGAGCAGTGATCAAGGCCAGAAACCTTCTATTGCAGCCATGACCGTTGGCTTCTCAGCATTTGGGAGTCAAAATTGCAATCACCCGACAGTGCCTGGTGATGTACAGTACAGAAATTCCTGAACTTACTTCCTCTAAGCTGTCAGCTGTCCGTGCAGAAAGTCATGTTCTGGTATCAATCAGATCAAGCAAAACTCATTTCCTTGGATCTCGCAATTATATAAACCAGGATAACACCGGCCAATGCAAAATTAGCCGAGTCTGGACAACTGTGATGCTCATGGAAGACAGCAAAACTTTATTTACAATCGAAGCAAACCGTGCATGGCACATACCTGTAATCGAGATGCACAATATATATACTTGGTGAATTAATTCAGAAATGTCCCTGGACCAGCAGGAACGGTGCGTTGAAACGATCGAAAGGCATGTGACTGCACGTGGGTTTCCGTGACACTTGAAGCTTCTCTGGACATCCTTGGGGCCAATTGCAAATGCAAGTTCTTGAGCTGACTGGTAATGATTCATCGCGTCAAGATCCGCTTACATTCCGTGCACACGTTACTTCATATTCGCAAAACTCAGATGTGACACTGCTTGCCGTTGAAGTATGGGACACCTTCAAGGTATTCTGCAATATTCTGTGGGTTCGATACAGAAAGCGCATTACAATCATTCCATCACGCACACAGCATTACAGGTTTGCTGCAAATCTGAACACTTAGAGCTTTTGAAATGGAACCCTGATGGCATTCACTTGCGGTCAGAATGGTATTTGTAGGATATAGTCAACATGGTTTGCCTTGTGTATGTGCATTTAATGTTTGACATGATTTCATAAGGTCTCATGATGCTTTTACTATCCGTTCTTACAGCATCAACCGTCGCAGCATGAGGAAAACCGTTGGTTCATGCAGGGACCACTTCCGTCCAAATTTTTACATCAATGCAGGACCTTGGAACGAGAGCAAATTTCCTGCTGCAATGAAGTTTCTAGATGCGCCTCACTTGAGGTCTCAGCAGCTCATCTCAGGGAAAAGAAAACATCAGAGAGATGTCATTCGCCACAAGGCATGGAGGCCTTGCAGAGTGCTGGCAATGCAGAGTCACGCCTCCCAAGCATGCCAGATGAGAGCCTGGCCAGCGCACAGAGTCTTCACGAATCCCAGGTAGAGTCTTGCGCAAAGAACGAAACCACGACCAGGGAGAGCGCATCGCTTCTACGGAGCAAATATGCACGAGCTTCCCTGCGCATGACAACTTTTTTCATCATGCAGGCTATCTTGGGCACAGCTGCTATGGCGGTGCTGTCACTGCACCATCTGAAAGTGCCCCACCTGCAATGGAGACAAGAAGTGCGATACGAGAGGACTCCCAGGAGATGGTTGGGTCTTCGAGGTGGCAGGGTCATCCAGGTGGTGCAGCCCGCACCATGGTACTCCCCAGAAGGTGTGCATGAATGGCAGTCATTTCAAATTCCTCTGTGTTGTTACAACGCCATTCGATTGTGTTGTTGAGAACCTCATGATGGGTGCCTGATGGCATCAACATGCCTGTTGAGACATGCCCATTTGTTGCATGCGAAGCTGTGCTGGGATAAAGCTCAAGCTGCCTGAGATCTCACAGGAGCATGGAGAAGTGCTCAGTCACTGGCACCAATGCACGTTTGGACATTCTTCGCCGGCATGCTCCTGTCGACGCTCCTGCATCGCGCGAGCTTCTGGTATCAGGTGCTGATTCCGGCGTTCCCTAATGCGAACCGCTGGCACAAATTGCAAAGGGAAGCAGGCTGATGACATTACATTGCACTCTATCTATTGTCCAAGTATGCCATAAAGACCTCCCAAGACAGCAAAGGGATAAAGTCTGCTGTGCCGTACCAGACATATTTCCCGATGTGAACGCAGGAGACAAGGCGAGCGTATCAAGCAGAGAAGGCACAGGCCAGCCAGGCCCTGGAGGCTTCCAAGCGCAGCCTCTCTGCACAGCGCGGCAGATTTGAGCGGGCTCTTGGCGTGGTTGGTGACGATGAACTTGCCAGCACATCGGAAGAGACTTATGATGACGAGCCACAGACGTCACTCAATGATGACATGGGCAGGTCGGTGAATCATCATACATCTCAGTGGCAAACGCTTGAGAGTCTGTCACGCGCAGAAGTGCACAGTGAACAATTTTCACAAGAAAGTGTGCAAAAGTGAGCTGCTGCATCGACTCCAGGAGCACAGAGGAGGTCTTTGACCCCCGGTGGGAGTATGACAAAGATGCCATGCGCGAGTGGGAATCATTCATCAAACAGTCGAAGTCTGCACAGGTGAGCCAGGACAAAAACAACCTCACTCGAAGATGTCATTGTGACTATTTGGCACTAGATCTTGTTGAGGAGGTGTGAAGCTTTACTCACTTTGCTGCACTGCTGCCCACACCTCAGGTCTTGGAAGATCAGTGGTGGGATATAGATGGTTCTGTTGAGGAAAGGCAGCCATTATCAACAACTGCGCCGCCAATCGACTGGAATAATTGAAAGTTGCATTTCTGCTCTTGTCAGCTGACAGTCATTGCTTGATGAGACATGTCAAAACTTATAATCCTTACCTCAACAACTGATTGAGCTGGCTGCCACCAGTGCCAAGTTGACACAATTTGCAGTTTGCCGATTCTCATGATTGAAGCACTTGAGCTTGCGTTTCATTCAAGAATATTGAAGCTGCTGCTGCAAGTCTGCTGCTTGTGTGGAGAAAAGCCTATTCAGCATGCATGGTCAGACACTTGTTTGTTCAGGTTCCAAATTGCAGTGGTACCGTAATTTCTCAGTGACTGATATATTGACAATATGCTGAAGGCATACTTTGAATTGATTACCTTATTGGCAGCTTGAAGTAATGGCGTCATATGGCGCCATGCATATTACTTGAAATTAGGAGGATGAGAAACACCTTTTTTTGGAATCCGTATGTACAGGATGCATCATATGTGACATATGCCACATTTTGCCCCGAAAAACACTGCATGCCAAATAATGCAAGCCACAGATATTTTGGGTTCTGATCAGGCACTCCGTGGATTTTCTTAAAGTCATTGACGTCAACAGGCCAGGACTAGTCATTGCCTCTTTCTCAGGCGGGAATAGGAGTACTCCAGGGAAATAATGTTCATCACCAGTTCTACAGATAATACAATTCCCAGAGAAGCTGATGATTCAGGCGTTGCTGACATGCGTGAGGTGTCTATCAAAGACGTCAAAGCTAGTGTCCTGCTCTGCATGCACGCAAATCAAGCACACTGTGACAGTCTGTACTGGCAGCAGCAGGCCCAGTGGCAGCTCTGTGTGATGGAACCCTCAAACCAGCTCAATTGCTGCCATCTCTGTGGAGTCTCCGCGCCGCCTCTGTGGCTCAGCGATGACCCTGCAGTAGCCTCCATTGCGGTCCTTATACCGGGCAGGAGCCTCATCAAACAGCGACTTCACAATGGACTGGTCATAGACGAACGCCAGCGCCTGCACAAAAGCTCAATCTCAGTTTTGCACACTGCATGGGATGTGAATTGGGCATCAGACCCATGCAGCAGTGATAATCTGGGCGTCTAATTGAAGTGGGAACTATCAGGCTGCACAGTCAAGCAAATGGGTGTCAAGATGGGGCCAAAGAGTTGCAATCAGTAAGCGCCGCACCTGTCTCCGAGCATGCAGAGACCCGTCCTTTGCCAGCTGAATCATCTTGTCCACGTACTTCCTGATTGCCTTTGCTTTTACCTGCACCACACAGAGCACGAGTCAGTGGCGCTGGCTTTTCAGATTTTTCTATTGTGACTAGAGAGCGCATGCTCCATCCTTTGGGCGCTTAGCAGGGAAGTGAAAAAACCCAGGAGGAAGTGTACGCAAGAGGCTCTGTCTGGGTGCACCTTTGTGGTTGTGATTCTGCCGTGACGGAGCACTTCAGTCACCAGTCCTCGTACTAGTGCCTTCCTCTGGTCTGCTGGCCTGCCCAATCTGTCGATCCGCTTTCTGTGACGCATGGCAAAAACCTTGGCTCCATTCTGGGGGAAGGCCACGATGTTGTTCCTTGTACACCCTGCAGGTCAATCATGCCTCGAACCACTGCACCTTGATAGGATCTCCTTTACAAGGGAAATCAGTTCTACAGGCCACAACGTTTGCAACAATTTCACGGCCAAAGCAAGGACAACGTCTGTACAAAGTCAAATTAAGCACTCGATAAAGAGATCAACATTCTTATCGACAATTCCCTGCAAGCTACAGTTTCACGGAGTTCTTGTTCCACGAGACACAGATGCAAGCTAGACTCTCCCATAAGGTAAACAGAAGAGCAATGTGTATCTCTGCCGCAGTGCATTTCATAGAACTGCAAATACAAGCTGATCCTGTTGGTCGAAAATACCTTCTGATCCGCACTGAAGCCTTCCAGAAACCCCCAATCCACTGAATGAGGGCATAGAGACAGTGGCCGATCTCTGGGGCTGTCTGACAGTCTGTCGCACAGAAATGGTTCCCACAGAAGCTCGCAGGGCTGACATGTTGAACGCCATTGGAGAGTGGCAGTCTTATGGGGGTTGTCTGAGCTCAAATCACCCCGTGCATTGCCTTGCCCTTGGAAAGCTGCGGCTCTGGAGTGGATGAGGGCACGTCATCAATGACTAACCTATTGGATGCTTGCTAAATCTGGCAGCTTCATATTTGAAGGCCTCCGGAAGCAGCTGGCAATGCCGGAAACAAACGTTGAGACCAAGACCAAAAGCATGACATTCCTATTAGTAGATGCGAAAGATTACCGATAGTACCGTGCTCTACTGGTACTTCGACCATATGTGTGTCAAGTGGATGTATTCTGTGTGATGCCGTCCTGCTATTGAACTTGTTGTGGCAGCTGGTTCCGCAATTATACTAGTGATTTGCAGAAGAGCACATTTGTGGATAGCTAGGAGAGACAAACCGCTGTCTGGGTTCTCGACCTCTGACTAGCTGCCATTTAGTAAGGGGCGTCCCGTGACAACAACCCAAGAAAGGACAAGCACCGCTTGAGAAATACCAATTTCCTTTGAAATAAATCTTATTAAGGCCTTGCAGAAAGGTTGAAAGACAAAGATCGTGCGTTCAGACCTCCACGTAGGAAAATTTAGCATGCGTTGGAATTGTAGCTTTTAAACAATGACGCGTCTGCATCAGAGGGGTACGATGCGCTCAGTAGACATAGGATTGGTGTCATTAATAGGCATCAGTCTTCTCAGCCATTGTGCAGCAGCTTCAGATTTATCAGGACCTGTCAGAAGAGTCCTGCAGACCACTTCATTCTTGTCCTCTCAGCCGCAAGCCAACGTAGGAGGGCAGAACGCACTGCTCAATCAAGCAGGTGGGCACTATGCATATTCATGGTCCAAGGCCTGTTTAAGAGACCACCCTCTTGGACACCAAAACGGGTGCCAGCTCAATTTAAGCTCTGTGCACTTGGCAGGTTGGGCACCACCACAGGGGGATAGCTTGAAGAATGTGCCCTCAGCAGCGGGGCAAGGCCTTCAGAGTCAAGCGGGTCTTGGCAACAGTTACACAGCGGGAATCCAGATGTTGCCAGCAAGCAACAGCAACCTGAATGTGCCTGCTCCCCAAGGAAACGGTCAAACTTGCAACCCCTGGACCCGTAACTCCACCTTGAACGGCTGCGTCATCCCGCAGGTATGACTCTCAGACTCACTTCTCAGCAATTGCGCTGCAGCAGGGAAAAAAACCTGCACTATTTCTTATGGTGTGAAGGCCTTTGGATTGACCGTTGGGGACTGTCAACGAGGACATGTAGCTTTGTTGCACGCTCTGAAGCGTTCTGCTTGTTGTGCTTTTAGGCGAATGCTGCGTGCCCGCTGCAATGCACCAAGGACTCTCCAGCGGGTTGCTCAGAGCGGTTCCAGTGCTGGCAGGGCTGCCCGGCATGCCTTCCGCCCCCCACCAACAAGGCCTGCTATGGCTTCAAACAGGTTTCGCACTCAAATCGAGCACAAATACATCTTACCACTGGTTTTGAATGCCACACAAGACGTGAAGTGTGATAGAGGGTAGGATCTTTCATATGTGGTCCGTTATCCTGCGTCTAAAAGATGTTAAAGGTCATTCAAGTCAGGTTTGTTGTGCAGATTGAGATCGGGCAGCTGGACACAACAATTGGGGTTCAGGAGGTGCCCTTTGGAAACCTGACATACTGGTTTGACAGCTCATCGCTGTACATGAGCATCACCCTGACACAAGGGATGATGAACAAGCCCATCGGGGTGTTTGTCAGCAAGACAACGCCGCCGATTGGGCCTCCACCCCGCCTGGACAATCAGGTAAAATCTGTGTGTGCCAGCTCTTTTGGGGATCTGAAATGTCGAAATCTCCTGACTGTCCCGCCAGGCAAGTGTGCAACAGGAGTAACACTCGTCTCTTTATTATGTATTCCTCTGGTCATACCAACCAGATGACCTCTAGATCGGGCATCCTATTCAGCATGCATAGCAGGGATGCGCGAAACACAGGCATGGCTCGGACAAAGGGTGTAGGGATACTGTCTGAGTGGCATGTTGCAATGTTTCTGACGCTGGGCTGTGTGCGTGCAGGGCATGTGGAACTCTGATGGATCAGACCCCAGCTGGGATCTGCTGGTGGCACCATACACCTCTTGTGTCTCCTATGTCAAGGATCTCACCCCCTTGAGCTTTGGAGATCAGGCAAGCCCTCCCCTCCCAGAAGCATATGCAGTACATGGATTGCCACAGAATTTGCCACAAATATATCCCTGGCCCCGGCTGGCGGGGGGCGGTACATACATTGAGCACCGTGCCGACGAATGGTTGGGTCTTGCTTGGATCTGGCGAGTCCAACAAAGGGTAGGATTTTGGCAGCCTTCACATGCAGCTTGTCTGCAGACGCAACTTGCCTCTGGCAGGAAGAGCGTGTCATAATAATGATATTAACCATATCCCTCATTTATGCATGCAGATCTTCAAGTTTTTTTTTGCATGCGCATCAAACAATAATGCGGGGTGCAGGTGTACATTTCTGTGGCCACATTTGCGTGCGCCCAGGCAGAGGGTGACACCTGTGCATGCAAGGGCGTTACGGACAGTGTGGGAGGAAACCTGTGCATCTACCAGCCCGAACCGGGCAAGAAAATACCTACAAGCAGGTCTGTCACAGTGCCGGCTCCTTTACACTGCCTTGCATGCAAAGTGCAGACTGAATGGCATCCAGAGTAGGGTCGCAGAGCAAGGTGATTTCTGGGGTTCACTGCCTTGCAAATTTCAATTCAAGTTGCCCAACCTCCTTTTTTGACGCTCGCAGTGGCTTGTATGTCTGTGCACTCTACCTGGTTTGAATTACAGTAGCGACTGCACCTAATCAAGGAGGCATTTTTTATGCAGCCCCTCGCGCTTTTCACGCGCACCCTTCTCCGGGTGCGAGTACGTCATCGCACGCTATTGCCCTCCCGGCTTCACCGGCGGCGACATCGGCGATTCCTGCATGGCCAACGCGGGTGCACCCTCTGAGCTCCCTCAATCTTGCCTCTCAGCAAATTCTCATTCATAGGACTTCTATCTGGCCAGAGCATTTGCTCACATAAATGTGATTGAGGAGCAATAACTTAGGCCACAGTTGGGCACATGGAGTACAGTGCGTGCAGCTGATAATCAGCCATACCTCCTTTTTTTTTCAACATGGCTGGTCTGTCATGGTGGAAAGGAAGCCAAGCAAGCAGCAAATCAGCAGCACCCGTGGACAGAGGAGCGTCCATGATTTAGAAGATGTGATGAAACATGCACCGCTGACAAGAAGGCACGAGCAGAAATTGGTGTGATTGAGTCATGCCGGCGTGCAGAGCGGTGCAGCGCAAACAACACATGCGGCGGGGGCCCCTTCCCGGTGGCGCCGGACCTGCAGTGCAACGGATTCAACCCGGAGGGTGCGGATCTGGGGACGCTGGCGCGGTGCGCGACCAACTCGTACGACAACAACGGCTACCTCACCCTCGACTTCACCTGCGCAGCCGCTGCCTGCGTCGTCGACGCCGACTGCCCCTTGGTATCATGTCATCATTTGTCACCATTTTGCATTGGTGGCCGACTGTCCTGCATTTGGAGCTCCTCTGAGTGCAATAAAGACAGAGTGCAAAAGATCTCTCTCCTGAAGAGATGCAATACATCACCAGGCTGGAAATAGGCGTCAGCCGCCAGCGACAAGTAGTCTAGGCGGCCGTCGCTAACTTGACTCAAGGCACGAAGTGAATATTTTTTGGGCTGAAGACAGACATCTGCCACCCATGACGGATAGTTCCTGTGAGTCTGGCGGGAGAAAAGTGCAATGCAATTGCACACATGCCCACAGATTCGCATTTGCAAAAAAGCACACATGAAGACACCGCTTTCTGGCCTATTTTAACATGGGCTGGGGTGCAGGGCTACATGTGCGCGCTGGACACTCCCTGCCTGGACGCGAGCGGCCAGTGCACGCAGCGGTGCGTGCCGCTGGCCACGGCCTGGTGCAAAGGCATCTGCCCCAACGCACTGCAGTATGTGCCCAGCTCCAACCAGGCAGCCGCCGCATCTCCAGACCTGACCAGCCTGTCAGGTGTGATTCTACATTGACTCCACAGATGTACTCACACCTCTAGACCCCGGCATCCAGACAGGCACTATAGCTGTAGCCTGCCAGACCGATGAATGCTCAGAGAGGCTGCTACCTATTTCCCAATGTTCTAGATAACGCAAATGAAGGCAGTCAGGGCTGCAACAATGAAGAGTTTAGTCTTTACAGTCAGGCAGGAATCATCCCTTGTCACGGTCAGGGCTGCTAAGCAACTGTCTTTATGCTACATAGTGCAAGTTTAGGGCTGTATGCGTGCAATGCTCCCTCCTACAATGACTGTGCATTTTGACATTAGGCGCGCAGCTCACACAAGCACTGGGAGCGCAGCCGGGGTCAAGCGAGGGCAGGACAGGGGCTTCCAAGTGGCTCCGTGCGCAGGACCCCTCTACCCAGGCAGCGCCGGTGCAGGCGCAGGTCAAGAATGTGATCGACCTGGGATAGCGGTGGCGGCTTGTGGAAAACAAGAAGACATTGTGTGTGACTTTGTGGGACTGACAACGTAAGGCTGACTACTGTAGCGTGACGCCTTAATAGGTGGTTGGAAGGAGTGTTGAGGTGATCAGTAGATTCAGCTATACAAGATACACATCGGACTATTCCCTGCAGAATGAAGGCAAGCGGTACTCTAGGATATTGTATCTATTTGTAAAGGAGATAATCCTTCAGTGCAGGATATGACATTGGTGTACTTCACTGCAACAGAGTAGATTTTGAATTAGGCGCTTATCACTTAGCTACAGGACCCTGCTGCATCTTAGAGCGCACAGCACGTGCTACATGCTAAGGCTAGCTTGAATATGCGATCGCACCTAGAGAATAGAACTGTATAAAAGCAATACTTACAGTACAGTGATTACAGGATACAGTTTTCAAGTACACTCTAGTCAAAGGTACAGATGGTATTCGTGAGAGTGACATAGCCTCCCACGCTCTCAGCAAATGTCATAAAGGAAAATACTGTTCTAGCTCATGGCACAGAGCCTGTGGCAATTCATGTCATGATGGGGCCAGACAAAGCAGACTAGGCACTCAGTCTCGATATGGAAGTCATGGCAAAAACGGCACTCAGAAAGGCTCAACACAGTGTGAATTCCTGAGCTGCATTATGCGGTCACAAGCGCGAATGGCTTCTCAGCTCGTCCCGTAGCACTCGCCGCATGACTTTATTGGAGGCTGTGCGGGGCAGACTGTCACGCCACAACACCTGACAGCATCACACCACACCTCACTGTCTTCTTTCTCTGCAGGCAGACAACGATTATCCAGAACGGCATGCAATTTGACACCTATGGTCCCTTGCGCTGCCGTTTAGATACAATAACACCCTCATGTAAGTCCGCTCTGAACACCTGACCCCAATTAGCATCGCTCATGCAAGCACCCCAGAACACATCAAATGCTAGAATTGTGACAACCCTCCGTGAGACTTCTCCACTCATCCGAGGCACAGCCACACAGCCCACTGAGAACAGCAGAGGGCCCTGTCACAAGTGATAGCCCGCTAGTCCCGTAAGACACCGACACTGGTGTCCTGGTCAGAGACTACAGGGCGCACCCTTTCCACCTTGAAGAGCGGGTTGAGCTTGGACCGGATGGCTGCCTGGCACTGCCGTTTCACGGCGTCCGTGCTTTCTCGTTTGCCCCGGGGCACCAAGAAGAGCACGAGCTGCTCAGGCCCGCCGCCCGGTGCCGGCACGCTGACGGCAGCCGCCTCTATGATGGAGGGAACGCTCTCCATGCATGCCCTCTCCAGCTCCACAGAGCTCACCTGGTGTCCACAAGAAGTGAATATTACCTCACCGGAGTCAAGGCTTCTGCCCGAGTCAGGCCACTCTGCACATCAAGAGGCAGGCAGACAGGCAGCAGAAGACTTGCCTTGATGCCCCCAAGATTCATGGTGTCATCGCAGCGCCCCAGAGCCTTGTAGTAGCCATTGGGCAGCCGCTCAAATTCGTCCCCATGACGCCGCAGCGGCAGATACGTCCCCGCCACAACATCCATGTCCTGCAATGCAGAAACCAGCTGAGAACCTTTGTGCCAATCCACTCAGCACTGGCTCATGAATTGCACTGTGGACGACAGCTTTCAAGGAGTGGCAAGGGACATGCTATGGAAGCAGGCTGGAAATCCAGATCCATTTAGACAATTTTCACACCTTGTAGTACACGCTGTGATGGTCGCGGTTGAGCAGCCGCTGTGAGCTGCCCAGCAGTGGGGGCACGACAGCCAGCTCTCCGACCACAGTAGCATGGTCGCCGTGCATGCTCTGCCGGCCGGACGCCGTGAGCAGCACAAATTTGGACCCTGCATCGGCCACCAAGATATCAAACAGCCACAGATACAAGTCAGGTAGATGCTGAGAAGAACAATATTAACACCACCATCCTCCTTTAGCTTCTGCAGAAATTGACCTCAATCAACAAGTGTTCGAGGCGTTGGCGCAACGGCAGCGCATCCGACTCCAGATCGGGGGGTTGGGAGTTCAAATCTCTCACGCCTCACATCCACTAATTTCACTTTTTCGTTGATTTTCTCAAGACCAGAACTCTTCTTCTAGGTTACCCAGATTTTAAACAAGCACAGGGGACTGTAAAGGTTGAAGTAGCGTCCCCCTGCCCACGCAGAAGTGAACAGCATAACATAGAGACAAGGAGGCTCACCCATGGTGGGAGTTGAAAAGGTGGAGGGGCTCTGCGGCTGCAGCATGCACCCGGCCAGGAAGCCGCCGCCGATCTCTGTGCCGCCGCAGATCTCGATCACCGGCTTGTAGCCGCCACGCGCCATGAGCCAGTGGTAGTCCTCCGGCGCCGATGCCTCTCCTGTTGAGCTGTAGCAGCGCAGCGACGCCCACTTCAGCCCCTGCACGTACCAAAAGACTCTCTTTTGCAACTTAGTAATAAGGATCACATATGTAATGGCGCCCCGGCCCAGGAGCGGTAGATGACCGGTCTGCTTACTCCGTAACTGACATGCCGCTCTCAAATGAATAATTCAAGCATCTTGGATAGATTGTGAGGAAACAGAGGTGGAAGGGGGTGTTACTTGCCCTGTCAGGAGGAGGTCACAAAGCTCTGCATTACCTTCATGCAGCCGCTGGCTCTCCAGGCTTTGGCAATGGAAGGCACCAAACCCAGCACGTTCACCTGCGCCCTCTCCACAAAGATCCCAAACGGCCGCGCCAGTGGCGACCCCTGCATACAATTGTGCCTTCTCATGATCTCCAGCGACAACCCTCCAACCAGCATGAGAGCTCATCAGCCTCATGAGAGGCATTTTGAGAGTAGCAATGGCAGTGAAGACTTCCAGTCCAAAGGTTTGCAACGAGAGAGTGTGCGTGCCTGGAAGAGGGCCACTGCAGCGCCATTGAGAAGGGCAGCATAGAGAAGCCAGGGGCCCATCATCCAGCCCAAGTTGGTGGGCCAGGCCACCACATCTCCCCGCCGCACATCCTGTTGCGCCCATGCATCCACCCCGCACCTCATCGGGGTCACATGCGTCCAAGGAATCGCCTTGGGTTCACCTGCCGCACCAGCCACATCGCTAGAGGGGTCCCACATAGGGACTCGCTTGAAGAACTTCCACTCTTCACCTATCTGTGAAATATTTGTTGCCCTGTGGCCAAATACTAATACTAATACTAATTCCCAGGCAGGTTTATCATGAATGACATCGCACTTCATGTGGCATGAAACATTTCAATTCCTTCAGCAATTCACAAGTCCTCACTGTCGACGTGGCAAGTTTTTTGCCGTTGTGGCAAGCTCCCCAGCCCCTGCTTTTGCACCTCGATTCTGATTTCGGCAGGCCATTAAATGTTGGCCTCACTTTCTCTCGCGCTCCTCTTGGGCGGAGCAGAAATACTCATGTACTGACCCACAGGAAATTTGTTCTGACTTGTAGCAACAGTGTCCAAGGTGATGTAGACACCATACCAGTGGTGCCTGAAGAGAAGAGGATGTTGGTAACGTCTGAGGCATCAGCAACATGCGCCTGAAAGCTGGCATGCGAGGGTGCTCCCTTCAAGAAGTCTTCCCAGCTAACATCCCCAGGCCTGAGAGACACCTGCCCCAATCCAACCAAACCCTCATGACACCCATCACAGATGCTCTACCTGTAAATTACCAAGCTTGAATGCTGTAAGTGTTCAACAGCCTGTGAGTGGGTATAAGGATGTAGGAGGTCTGCTCTAGGCCAGCAACGCAGCTTGAACACAAGGACTACTCTGCAGTCCCTCGTTGACAATAAGAATGTAACAAATTTGGCTACAGGCCAAGAACGGAGACCGACTGACATTTCTGCAGTTCCTCAACACTACAAATGTGGAGAGATTTGCCTGCAGGCCGGCTGACGCATTTGCGGGCACCACAATAGCGCGGGGGGCATCGGCTTCCACTACACGCGCATAGAGAGGGTGCAGCTTTTTGCCGCGGCCGATGACGTCTTGTGTGACGATCGCTGCCGCATTGGAGATGCGCAGCCGCATAGCGATCTCGGCCGCGGCAAAGGAGTCCGCGATGGAAACCGCCGCGCAGCCGGCCAGCACGATGCCAAAGTAGGCCACCACTGCCTCCACGGTCATCGGCATGTCTATCGCGATAGCCTGGCCTGCGTGTATGCACCGCCCACAACTTCACTTCTTTGTCACACTGCACAAAATATGATACTGAGAATGAAGCAGAGTGATACAAAACACTGGCCCAAGAGCAGCAAGGTACAAAAGAGCCTGGAACAGACTCCGTTCGCGATGTCCATCTGCACTGTTCTAGGCTCATGTAAGGAATGCAAGAAAAATTGTGCAGGATGCGAGGTAGGAATGAAGGCATAGTAACCGACCTGGGGTGTGGCCGGCCGCTCTGAGGGCTGCGGCAAAGTGCTGCGCGCGCAGGCGCAGCTCTCCCAGGGTAAGCGCATGAATAATGTCCGGAGACTCCTCCTCTGCCCACAACAGCGCGGGGGCATCCTGGTCCCGCACGCAGAGCGCGCTCTCTGCTATGTTTAGCCGCGCCTCCGGCAGCCACCTCATGTCATCGGGGTTGCTGGCATGCTCAAAGATCCTGTCCAACACCATACTGCGCTTCAGCACATGTTTAGCCTCCCAAGAGAAGTCAATGGCGCAGTGGATGCTGCCATGCCTTTCACTCTTGTCAAAGAGCAAGTGCTACTCTGATACTCGGGTAACGGTGAGAGGTTGACAATTCACTCTATTATTTGACAACAGCATTGTTCGGAATGCGCAAGCTCACCTTGAAGGCCTCTGGTGGAAGTGGATTCGCAGGTGGGCGAGGACTGGCGGCCAGAAGGCTTCCGGGTCGCTGTGTGATATGCGCTGTAGCAGGTCGAGGTCAATCTGAGGGTTGCCTGTCTTACCCCGTAGCCACTCTTCCGCCTGACGAGACGCCAGCATGTGGTCCTCATCACCAACATGTGCATAAACATAAACTTTTTGGGGCAGCATTGCAGGTCTGTCCTTACCTGAAAGCTGCTCATGAAAGCTGCCAGGTTGGTGTCGCGTATTCCTTCAGATGTTGGCATCCAGACAGGAATAGGGCCCTGCCAACAGGGCGCTCCACACTTCAGATCCACACTTGCGCTTGTCAAGTGTATCAGCATTGTAAACAAAAACAAACAGCTTGTTACCTTCACTTCTGCGTTCCAGCTGCTGAACACCATCTTCAGGAGCATGCTATGCAGCGCAAAGGGGTGATCGGGCTGCAAAATGTACTTCGACAAATACCTCCAGACCTGCCAATGCCACCACAAGTCACAGATCCCCAGATGCGCTGATCACTAACGACTGGCAGCCATATGAACGAAGATGAATTTGTAAGTTTCAAAGAGAAAATCTATTGAACAACCTCCATCGGGGTCCTCTGCTCGGTATTGTCGAGAAATTGTTGAATGCTGACGAAGACTCCCCTGGCTTCCGCATCAGAAAGACCATGCGCCACCAAGTCCTCAAGTTTCACCTTATCACGATCGAAATTCATCTACGATATATATTAATGCTTCTGATATGTCTCGTTTCAAGGACGGATGGTCGAGTTCAGATGTAGAGCGATGGGCATTAGAAAGTAAATGAACGTTGGCAGAACTATACGACCAATCCTAGAAAACCCATCTAGGATCAGGCTTCAGAATCGTACAATCCAGATGAAAGATTTGAGACTGTAAGCAAAGCTTTGTCAACCTTGGGAGCACGTGCCTCTGAGTCATCAAATCTTTGCAAGTTTTCCTTCAGACAAAATTCCATCGTTCAAGAAAGTAATTATTTCGATCTCTTTCTGTAAGCGTCAAGTCTTAGGGAGACCAACATCCAGAAGCCCTTTGGCCATCATTGACCAAAGATTGATCTGGATGATCACAAGGGCCCTTTCGGTCAATTTATCATGATACATCTTGCATGTATACATGTGTAGATCTTGCTTAAAATGCTGCAATCGCTTGTGCGGGTGTTGTGTAGATCGAAGCCCTACAGCCCTTACCTGCCCATATCACGTGGAGTGAGCCTCCCTTTCCTGAGGAGTGCCTGCTCTGCTGTCGAAGATCGCACCCATGATAACACAAAGTATCATTTTGGCGTGGTAGGAAGTGGTCCTGCAGGATTCTACACTGCAAACCTGGTAAGTGACAGCACTTTGAGACAAATCAGTCCAATGAAGGCCAGACCAGGAAACATGCCCTTGTCTCGCTTGCAATTGAGGCACGGTGTTGGGATCGCAGCTTCTCAAGAAGTTTGGACAGCAGGCAACAATTGACATCATAGACAGGCTGCCTACACCATTTGGTCTGGTTCGCTCTGGTGTGGCCCCAGATCATCAGGACACCAAGGTGAGAATTCTCATTGTGATCAGACTGCTGAATTATGAGTACAAGCGTCATGCGTGATGGTATCAGTGAAATGGAGATTGATATTCTGCAGAATGTCATCAATCAATTCACCCGAATTGGGCAAGATGAGAGAGTGCGCTTCTTGGGAAATGTGAACGTTGGCCAAGACATACAGTTGATCGAGCTGCGCCAAATCTACAGCGCAGTAAGCCGACTCTTGTCACTTACTGTTACCTTAGAGCCTTGGCATGCAAAGGACATTTGGTGATTTTCCCCCCTGCCGCAAGGTAATTATCTGAGCAGGACATGGTGCATCTTACTCATTCAGGTGATACTAGCATATGGCGCAGAGAGCAACAGGCAGCTTGGGGTTCCTGGTGAGGTGGGATCCATGTTACAGCTGATTTGTCCATCTGCACTTGTGCTCTGCTTCATGAATTGAGTGAATTGCATGCAAGTTGTGCTCAACAAATGTCCTGCAGGATCTCAGAAATGTGATGTCTGCTCGGGAGTTTGTCTGGTGGTTCAACGGCCATCCTGAGTATGCCAAGCTGCCTGTCGACCTGTCAAAGGTGTGTAATTTGTATCCTTAGGGCTATATTGCTGCTGGTATGACATGTGCAGAATGAAAGTTCAAGCAAACACTGACATCGTGTGAGCCTGGTCAGGTTGAAGAGGTGACCATATTTGGACTGGGGAATGTGGCGTTGGACTGTGCGCGAATTTTGCTGAAGACCCCCGAAAGCCTGGCCAGCACTGACATTGCACAACACGCCCTGGACGCCTTGAAAACCAGTGCTGTCAAAAAAGTGCATGTTGTGGGCCGAAGAGGGCCTGTGCAGGTATCTTTCCTTTTTACCCAATGCCATCATAGTAGGCGTGCCAGAGCAGGTCACATCATGTGGAGGAAAGAAAGAATACCTAGGAACATATTTGCCATCCCACATTGCCATTAGAATGACCTTGACAATATGGAGCAAATGGATTTACTCTTTTTTTCTGCAGTATTGCTATGCGTCAGGCTTTTGACTGAATGCATGCCACAGGCAGCTTTCACTGCCAAGGAGCTTCGCGAGATCACTAAGCTGGAGGGCGTGCGGGTTGTGATACCTGAGGACCAATTGAATCCCACCGACGTGGACATGGCTGAAATGAAAGCATCCAGAATCAAGAAGCGAGTCTTTGACATCCTGAAGGGTGCTGCTACAGCCAGCCCCCCAGAGTAAGGCACCCCAGATCCCTTCTCCTTTTTCTGTATTATGGCGTCAGCACTTTGTATCGCTATCTTCAGGCAAGACAAAAGCACGACAAAACAACAGCAGACAAGAATTCATCATGGACTGGCCAACATATTGAATTGAGCGGTTCTGCACGGTACAGGGGTGCAGAGAGGGAACTGCACTTGCATTTCCTGCGCACGCCGTTGGAGCTTGTTCCCAGGGATGATGAACGTACTACAGTGGGCAATGTGAAGCTGGAGGCTAATGTACTGCAGGCTAAGGGAGATGGTTCTCAGCAGGCTGTGGGTACAGGGGAATATGAAGTTCTGCGGGTGCGTTGATTTACCCAGAAGCGTGGATTGGGTTGTTCATCATCACAGTAACCTCTGGAATCCATAAGTCTTACAGCTGGTTGGCCAGTCTCATACGCTCTGCATTCTGCGAGCACGGAAAGGATTAATCAAAGACAATGTGCTTAATAACAGGCAGACATGGTGCTATCAAGCATTGGGTACAAATCCAAGGCCATTGAGGGCGTTGCTTTCGATACTGCCAGGGGAGTAGTAATACACAGGTACGTACTTCCTTGCTTCCCAGTCTAACACCACATATATGACAACAGCCTGGTGACATGTGAGTATGAAAAGAAGACCTGAGGGGAGAGGCAAGGCATGCATGCTGTGAGCTTGAAGAGGATGCTGGATGTGCAGGGCAGGCAGGGCCTTGCAAGCAGATGGCAGCCCCGACCCTGGGCTGTATGTGGTGGGCTGGGCAAAGCGAGGGCCCACTGGCATCATTGGTGAGAAACAGACATCCCATTTAGCACGCCATAATAGCAGCCTCTGCAGATCTTCAATCAGCCTGCTCTAGTCCCTTTGTGTTGTCATGAAATTCTTGGTCACGTCCAGGTACCAATCTAGTGGATGCAGAGGAGACCACAAGTTCAATTGTGGAGGATTCAGCTGCCCTACCAAAAGTACCGATGGAGAGCGCAGAAATTCCTTCCCTTAGAGAAAGTCTGCGGGACAGAAATGTGCAGGTGAATTTCTGCGCTTCGTACCCTTGCCAGGACCGCTGTATTCTGCACTGCTGCATTGGGCTTATCATGCAGATGCAAATCGGCAGCCTGTGTGACTGTTTTGCGTGTTTTTAATGCAGGTGGTCGATTTTCCGGCATGGCAGCAAATAGATGCAGCAGAAGTACAGCAGGGGCAGAATATAGGAAAGCCTCGCGAGAAGTTTGTAGACATCCAGAAGATGCTGGAAACAGGAAAGCTTGATCATGATAAGAGAATGATGAAAGCTTGAAATGAAACCAATCTAGATTGAAAGTGCATGAACTAGAGGCCTGTGCAGTAGAACAAATGCTATCAAGTGAGCTGCACGCAAAGTGTTTACATTTTAAAGCCTACTGCTGACACCACAGCACTGTCATGCCGGTTGCACCTTTGCAGCACATTCTGCCGTGCACTGCAATGCATCCGATCTTATACTATATATATCCGATCTTACTATTGTGAGTAACCACAGTCTGACGGACCATTGAAGACTTGTTAAATATATAGTAAACAATGAGCTACTGTGGATACTAGCTCAGTACAGAGTAGGTAGCAATTCACTCTTTGCAGAACGCTGCATTGACGGCACGCCATCTAGCCACCTACTCGTAGATCCACTGTGTGCTGGGCTTGTTGTCAGCGAGGCCGTCTGGGAACCACAGAGCAATCTCGCGCTTGGCGCTCTCCACGGCATCTGAGCCGTGGATGATGTTGCGGCCCACGTCGATGGCATAGTCTCCACGGATGCTGCCGGGCTCTGCAGGACACAGCAGGACACTTCAGATGTTGCCCTTCAACTTGTGGTCCGGTGGATGCACATGTGCAAACTAATCAGGACTAGTTCCATTAGAAATGCCCAACAAGGGTATGACCCTCACCTGCCCGTGCTTCACATTGTGTGTAGTGAATGTGATAAATTGACAAGAGATCACACAGGTTAGAACCATGACTTACCTGATGCCAGGGGGTTTGTTGCGCCCACCAGCTTCCTGCCAGTGACAACAACGCCCTTGCCCTCCCAGACAGTGGCCACCACAGGGCCGCTGCGCATTGCAGTCCACAGATCAGCGAGCTCGTCGAGATAGTAAACTCATCGTGTGCTGCAAGGTACAGAAGTTTTTCAAGATCTGAGCTTGCCAGCCTCACCTGACGATGTAGTTCACCAGGCCAGGGTAGAAGGGCTTGCTTGCCAAGTCGACATAGTGCTCCTCAGCCAGCTCCTTGGGCACGTTCATCATTTTGAGGGCACGCAGGTAGTACCCCTGCAGTCAACGGGCTTACCTAAGGTCGATGGGCTGAAGCACATAATCAAGCCATCTACGATGGGGATAAAAGTCCTGAAAATTTTGAGTGACAGGTACCATGCTAGGCAACACGTTAATCCAGCAGTAGAAAGGTGATGGTCAGTCAATGGGATGGCCCATATCTAAGAGAAAACCCAGCAAGTTCAACCCCCATCCGATCTAGTTACGCCATTCTGGGCACACCTTTGCCTCAAAGCGCTTGATGATCTCGCCAACGAGACCCCGGGCGACGCCGTCGGGCTTGATCATGATGAAGGTCTGCTCGTTGTTGGCCATTTTGGCTGGACAGGAATCCTCGCACTTTTCTGGCGATGAGTCAAGCGGCGTGATTAGACAGACCGCAAACACAAGGAAATGTAGCAATGCAATTGTAGCGAGGATTCTACGAACTTTGACACAGCGCCCTGCGGCTTGCAGCTCTCCATCAGAATATAGTACCAATCCCCCAATCCCAGGGGTGGTGTATACCCTAACTTGATCCCCCCCATTATGGGTCCAGTCTACTTTTTTTACAGCAAGACATGACTCCAGAGCACAACATTAGGTGGGACATAATCGGCGTCAAGTGCCAACGTTCAGTGCGCTCAGTGCTGCGCAGCAGGCACGTGCCGCATTGGCAGCCTGAGTTGAACACAGACGCCCTCAGACTCCGCCCTCGGAGGCACAATCATTGGGCAGGCACAACCATGATGGCACTGGCAGATCATGAGGACCACTTATTGAAGTAGTCACAGAAGAGATTGTTATCTGCCTTCTTAGGTTCGAGAGCTCAGAGCCTCAGGCTGATGGAGCTGTGAGCAGAATGCAGGCCTGGTGCAACTTAAGTTGAAACCCAACTAGACAAGCGCACAAAACTCTTGACACATCCTAGACAATTGCGTGGCTTGCAGCAAGTAGGCTGCAAAAGAATGAGCACTGTACACCTTCAATACCTGGATGCCATATTAAGGCAATGTATATAGCCCTAGCTACAGCACAGGCCGCACGGTCTCACTTGATGTCAGCGCTAACAATGGAAAGTTCTAGCACCTAGCCACCTAGACAAGACATAAGAGCAGATCACACGCTGGATAATGTACAAAATCCTAAATGCGGGATGACTCTCGCCATTCGCCATTCACAGCCAGACAGCTCAGCAGATTCTGCAGTTGTCTGTGGCAGGCAGCTGCGGCAAACCATCTTCCCCAAATGCCAGCCCGGGCGCCAAGTCCTGCACAATCTCCTCTGGCGGTTGCCCACACGCTTGCATCTGCACTCCACACAACCATCCTGACTTATCCCTCACAATAAGTTTACACATCGTCACACATGCACGAGCTGGAAGGACTATGTGAGAAGTGTCCTTGATGCTATTGGGCAAGCACATGACTGGTGGAGGAAGTGCAAGAATTGGAAGACTGGAGAGCAGTAATTCAGGTGTTGCTTGACGTACCTAGTCCTTAAGGACTGGAAAGGTGCAATAACAAAATAACACATGCAAGCAGGAGAAGCCTTCTAGCATACAATGCCCAGTTCAATTTGTTCAGAAAGCCAGCAAAAGGCCCACTAAGTGGTCATGCAAAGTGAAAAGGAGGCAGACCTCCTGGATGAGCGTGAAGAGCTGGCCAAAGTTGCTGGGGTCATCCTCGTAGAGGGCGCAGATCTGGCGGATGTACTTGTACTGGGCCTCGTAGCGCTTGAGCTCCTCTGGGGGCAGAGAGTCCCTGCCCAGCCACATTCAAAACATTTCAATGCCGGCTGCAACCTGACCGCAGCAAAGTACCCTGCAACATGCATGTATTCTAGGCAGACTGGCACCAACCCTTTTGACAAAGGTACAGAAAGGTAGCATGCATGCATTCGGTATGATACGCAGCCATCCCATGCATGCAAGCGACAAAGGAACCCACCGTCGCGTTGCGAGCCAGGCAGGATACTTGGCGCCGATGTCCTTCATGGGCTGGTACAGCACATCTTTGGACAGCAGCTGCTGCATGATGGAGTCTGCCAAGGACGCGAAGGAGCCGTCCGCATCGCCTTCACTGGCACCCGTCTGCTCCCCCGGCCTGTGGGCAGCATGATGCCATACTTACATTAAGCACCTACACATCTCTCTGTTAAATTCCTCTGACCCCTTGAACTTGACGTTGATGAATAAAGCTGGTGATCAAATTCATAGGCCTGAGCACTGAAAGAAGGCTGTACAATGCCGTGCTAAGCGGGTGTCATGCCAAAAAATTGGTCTCACCTCTGCGCAGCGCTGTTCTGGCTGCTGGCTCCTCCTTCAGCTCCGCGGCTGGGCACTGCAGCCGCCAGGGCTGCCAGAGTGGAGGCGATCTCGCGCTCGTGTGGCGAGGACTTGGCTGCGTCCTCCCCGCCAGAGGGTGCTGCCTTCGCCAGATCAGCCATGAGCTGCGCAACTCCTCGAGCCAGCTCCTCGTCGATGTCGCTGTGCTTGGCAGAATTTTGCTGCTGTGCAGGGGCCTTTGCATCCGGGACCTGCTGCTTTCCGCTGCTTTTGCTGCTCTGCCCTGAGCTGCCTGCTGGTGGTGTGGAAGCACCCTTGGCCTTACTGCCCGCCTGCCTGGCTGCCCTGCTCTGCTTCAGGGGATCGAAAGCAGGCCCGCCTGCAACTGGTGACTTGCCCTTTTTCCTGTTTCCCAAGGGATCAAACGCCTGGGGTGCAGGTGCAGCTGTGCTTGCGTCCCCGCTGCTCGAGCTGCCAGCTTCTGCCGCTGCACTTGGGGCGCCGAACTTTCCAGGATCTCGATCGTCAGCAGGCAGCACTGCACTCGTGGGTGCAAAGTCATCCAGAGCGTCGTCCAAAACATTCTTTTCCATGTCGGCTCCGATGCCAGGTGCCAGCGTATATACGCGTGTAATACGACCAAATGTCCTTTGATAAACGACTGTCTTGCTGGTCCGTCGCAGTAATTGTGGTGTTTCTGCGACAGCAGAACGGGCTTTGGAGATGACGTGGATCAGTAATGAGAATTATGTAACATTCGGGGTTTCTGGGCACGAGCACTGGAGGACTCGTATCTGTGGCCAAAGCAACCTGCAGCAGCCTCCCAGCGACCTGTCAAGACCGCCCCTTTGTGACGCTGATGATAGGCACCGGTTCCCAGATGCAGCCCCTAATCGCCAGCCGCTTCCCGAGCTCCGGACGTGGTGGAGGCTGGTGTTGTGGGTCCTGTTGTGGGTGCTAGTAAACAGTTTTGCATAGCTTAGGCAACGTTTTTGCTCTGCAAGCTGATCTGGGGTCGAGCCGTCAGAGATGCAGCCTGCCGCTAGCCACGTGTTCTCGTCGTCTGCTGTACTCCAGGCACCCCGAGATGTCGTGTACACAGCCCTTCAGAACGTCGGAAACTTTGAGCACCTTTCCTCCACGGCCAGCGGCCTCAAGATGCTATCTGCCAACGAGTTTGCCGGCAGGGGAAAGCCGTTGTTTTTGAGGGACGTGCTGGCTTTTAAGGTCACCGAATGCAAGGTGGGTGCTTTATTCCTCTGTCAGCCTCGCTAAACGCTGGGTTGCGGCAAGTTTTTGATCCAATTGGTTGATACATGCAAGTCTTAGATACCGCAGCGGCCTTACTTGCTGCAAGCAGCGCCGGATGTAGGCTTACATAAGCCACCTACTGGCATCATCAGGATCAACCTGGGACATGTATACAGTCGTATGTTGGTATTATGTGTCTCAGTAAGGTGATGAGTATTAATGTTTGGTATTGCTGGTGTATTTGTTTCCTTTTTCCCTGTTCCAGGCTTGATGTTCCTTTTGGGTCTGCAGGCGCCTGAGAGATTGAGCGTGGTCATGGATGATGGATTTAATGTCGTCCAGTACACCTTTCACCTGCAGTGCATTGACAGCAACAGCACCGCCGTCTCCTGTCAGGTATGGTGACTTCTGACTGGCCCTTTATAATATATGTTGCCGGCCCAATAAACCATTTGTGCTCTTCTTCCAGGCCTTTTGCTCAACTAGGTGAACTTTCATCGCACTCAGCAGGAATTGTTGTGTGACTTCCAGGTGGAGTGCAGAACCAGGCAAGGCAGCGACTGGAGTGGTCCCTCAGAGCGTCTGGCCAGGATGATGGAGAAGCAGGATGGCAAGCTTGCGCAGCGCCTGAAGGGTTACGTGGAGTCCACCAACCCTTCTGTGTACGTTTGCTGATGTGACCATTTCAAGAGAAAATCTGGAACGCAGTCTCAGTATGCACAGCCAAGACAATCACCACTGCCGGCGGCAGAGTGCGTTTGTGGCACCCTCTGGGTGCAGCATTCCTTATAACAAATGAGAGTATTGAGAGCAGAAGACTTTGTGAGAGCATTGTTCAAAATCGCCCAAATGCAGTGAGAGAAGAAATGCTAGACTCTATCCAGTCAGTGCCGATCGATCAATCGATAATGCGCACAGAACAAAACAAATCCACCAATCCCAGAGGAGCCAGAAAAAATAGTTTTGTTGCTCAATCTATGCATGAAACAAGTAGCAGAAATATCAGACCTGTCATGTTGATATCGGCTCAGAAGTGCTCTTTTCACATCCTTGAAGGATCTCTTTTTGCTTTTTGAGGGGCCTGCTGTGCCACCTTGCAAGGATGTCATGGGTTTAGTGACTGACCCTATTGCAATTTTATATCTATGTGGTGGTTGCGACATCAATGGTCATGTATCTGGTGCCGTGGCTAATGCCTAAGGGTCCAGAGGAACTCTTTGGCTTTGGCACGAAGCCTTCCTTGAAGCTTCAGTTGAGTGTTGTGCTCAGATGTTTACAATGGCCAGTGTGGCTTGTCAGCCGTTGTCAGGACTACTGAGGTAATATTTCAATATTGGAGATAATTGTGAGCACAGTGACTGCCTATAGTAATAAGTTCCTAAGCTCATAAATAAGGTTGTATGTAATGTCTCCGGAGATTCAAGGACTCATGATCATAATGCTCTAGAGATCTTCATTCAGTGGCAGGCTACTTTAAGGCGGTTTCACTGCACCTTGGAAAACCCCTTGTTTGACTTGGATCAGATTTCCATCTACCTGAATCATGTAGATATTTTCCCATACATTTCCTTGTTAAAGAAATTGGACATGCATGTGCATGGACGCTAGCTAACAGGCACTGCTGCTGCTGCTGCCTGAGCTGCTGCTTCTCTTTGCTTCCGCAGCCTCCACTTGTTCTGCTGGAAAACCTGCATGACAGCGTCTCCACTCAGCATTTTGCAGGTGCGGGCACCAAATGCTGACACGTGCATGTTGCAGATGTCCTCAGCAAACCATAGCTGGACAATGCATCACCTGAAAGAAGCCACCCTCGAAATTTCTCTCCACCCTCCTGCAAAAGCACCCCACACTGTTCTCATAGCACCAAGGAATACAAAGAAGAGCTGGGCGGCATCAGCACACGCAGAGACCCAAGCGCTAATCTCTGCCAAGTGCGATGCAGCTTCCATGATGTCCGGACACGCACTGTGTGACGTGGCCAGATGGATCCCTCAGCTCGACAGCAGCGACTGTCTCGCCAACACTGTCTGTCGGGCCGGCAATCGACACCACCCCTCCCGCCTCGTCCACAAATACCACCTCCTCTCCCTCCTCTGCAACGGTGCACACACACAGTGAGTTTCCTGTGACAGATTCCATCTGCATATGTGATACAGCATGTTACTGATGTCACTATGCTGCGAGCACCATTGCCTGTTCAAGCTCTGCCGCCGGCAGAGCCCCGTGAGCCGCACTGGGAGCACTCTTGGGAATGCTCAGAATCGAATAGCAAGGTATCTGACCATGACCGTGACCGTCAGTAATTCATCCTTAAGATGACTGCACAGACCCTGACAGGGGGCAGCACAACGCACCAATGCTGAGGAAGACTACCCCAACCGGTGCCCTGGAAGCAATGTTGTACTCGACAAGCATGCTGTCCTCCAGCGACAGCAGCCTGCCTCGGCCGACCGCCATCCACCGCCTCTGCTGCTGCGCGCCATTTGCTGGCCGCTCAAATGCAAATGCGCCCTCGCCATCCTCTCCTGTGCATGCATTAGCAAAATTCAGTCCAGAGAGGCAGCAGCTTACAAACCCACTCATGTCGTAGGGCTTATCAAAGATGGTTAGTACAGATTTTGAAATGCAATTTGAATGCAGGATCTGGCTAGACAGCGCACCTGCGAAGCCATTCGACCTGCCAGCAGCGCCATTTGCTGCTGCAGCTCTATCAAGAGGCCATCCCTCATCCTGCACACAAAGTAAAGTTCATCGTGCATCTTCTGCATGCATAACAGAAGAGCCTGATCTGGTGCATACGCCTGGCTTGAGGTCCATAGACTTGAGAGCAGAGGCCAATATCCACAGAGTGGGTATCATCACAGGGGACTTGATTGATTAGGGAGTCAAATACCTCGGCGTCACAGAGCTGGTCCTGCGGGGGAAGGATGGGCCGCGGCGATAACGCAGAAAACCATGGCTGCTGTAGGTCCAGACGCAGCTCCCCAGTGTTGTGGTCAAATGTGTACAGCCGATAGCCCTCCTTGGAGCCTGCACATGTACAGTAACAGTTACCAAATGACAGAGAGCCTCTCTGACTGTGCGCATGCATTCAATAGGAAGGATACCTCGGTACATCAGCAACAAAAGATCATCGAGCATGACCTGGGATGTGGCATCTGAGCCAGTGAAGCAGCGAGCACAATGGCATTGTCCTCGCCCTAGCAATTGGGACGAAATTGCACCTTTGATGACACGGCTGTGGCGATAGCCATCCCTGTTGCAATCCCCGATTACCCCCGTTTGTACAAAGGCACAGTTGTTGGCCACAGAGATGGAGCGCATGTAGTTGTGGCTCAGGTGGAAGTGCCCCTGTGGGCACCAGAGCATCCTTTATACCAATCCTTGCCACATATGTGAGCACATGTCCCCCGCCCCCGACTAGCAACAAGCAGAGCCGATTAAGACAAGCACACATGAACATATGGATAGCATCTGCAATGCCACGCATGAAAAGTCCTCTCTCATCCCTCCACCTAGCATGTGTGCTCGTGGGCATTGTCTGAGAAGCAGTGTCTGAGGATGTCTGAAGAGCAGCAGAGCAGAGGCCCGCACCGAGAACCACAGGCAGATGTTGGAGTGCTGCTCCACCAGCTGCATGAACTCGGCAGCATTGCTGGAGTGGTTCAGGAAGGCGCAGCGATTCTTCACATGCACGCTCTGCACAGTCAGCATCCTTGTGAGCCAATGTCAAGTGGCATACTTTCATGGATAGGGGTAAGCAAAACATTAGAGTGTTCCTGTAAAACAGTTTTAAACCTACCTCATGCAGAACTCGCAATGTTTCTGGCAGTATAAGAGAGTGTAGCGGTAACGCCAGCAGCTTGCCTGGATAACGGTGAGGCCACATCCGAGGGGAGGTGCGTGAGAGAAGATAATGATGGGCCGCTGGCCAGCTGCCTTGAGCGTATTCTTGAACCAGGACAGCTGCTCGTCATCGATGTACACCTCATGCGCACTGAGGCAACACAACACATTCTTCTCAGCAAATTTGTGTTGCATAGATCGCCGACTGAAAGTTCAAGAGCCCAGGTGGCCAGCATGATGCATGGTGCAATACCATCATCTTGCTGCGCATGCATGCGCACCTGAATGCATTGGACCTGAAGCGCACTGTGGAGATGCCAATGCACAGAACATCTCCCAGCTCCATGGACCAGTAGTGCCGCTGCCCAAATACCTGCAACAAGTACATGCTTCATCTAGTTGCAACATGTCAACAATCTGACTCAGTCTTCAAATTTCACTGTGTCACTATGAAAGCCTAGCTTTTTCTACCCCACTGACATACTCTGCTCCCACAAGATCTTGTGGCTTCTTAACATTCCCATCATGGTGAGGACGAAGCTAGAAAAAGACTGACCTCCCTCCATGCTGCCAGATTTTCCTCATCTGTCTCGAAGTCTTCCCCCTCAAGGTCATGATTGCCCACGACCAGTGCTGTGCGCACTGGCAGGAACCCACTTATATAAGTGTGCGCCCTCCTGAAACAGGCCATGGACCCTGCACCCACTGAAAGACTCAGGGCGCTGTGTACAACCTCGCAAACTTCAACCTTGTCAGTGTTGCAACAACTTGATCTCGTCACCGAATTAAGGAAGCTTGAGCATGCCTGGCTTCTCATTGTATCCTCCCAGATCTCCCAGCTGCACCACACGTGGGACCCCATCCCCTTCTTCCAGCACATCCAGCAGCTGCTGCCTGGCCCTCTCAAACATGACAGCGCCCTTCCGCTCCAGGTGCAGATCACCGACGATGGCCAGAGTGAAATCTTGCGTGTCGGCACTGAACTCAGGATCCAGTCCGGAAGAGATGGATACATTCCCTGAGGTGAGACTGGCTTGTGTCCCTGCGATGACACAACTTGAGCTTGTGAGGACAAGACGGACATGTGATTGTGTAAAGAACTCTGGGAACTATGGAGGAAGCTCACCAGTACCATTTGTTACGCTTGTACTTGTGTTGCTTCTCGATGTTTCCAAGGGGTGTGAGCTGCAGGTTGAAGAGCTGGGCTCCGAAATCTCATGCATTTTCCTGCCTTGTACAGGACTTGGCCTGCAGCTTGTTCTGCCCAGGAAATGGTGAGGCTGATGCCGCACTGCGCTGTGATGAGCTGAATGTACCGCAAGTTTGGGCAAATTGTGATGTCTGACCGACACCAAGGGAGCGTTGACTGGTGATAACGACTTTGCTGAAGGTGTGCAGGTGGAATTAAAAGAAAGATTTGCAATTCTATCTACTTTTAGATGGGTCGAATGCATTCGCATTCTTTATATATTTAGGTTTCTGTGGCCCATCAATGAAGTGGGAGCTGGCAAAAAAAGCCACACTAATCCTCCACTATCTAGTTGCTAAGTCTACGTGCGATCAGCAATGATCGCAGTCAGCTAGACACCCGATCTAACAAATAAATTTGTTGTTAAAGTTAATATTCAAGTATTTTTATGATCAGACAAGGCAACGAAAGAAAGAGGATGGACTCCTGGCCGGAAAAGATGGTTCAAAATCCTCATCCGCCTCGCCTCGAGCTCAATCGCTAGATACGCGTTGTCTTGAGTCGGTTGGACCCGAACCAGCTGGCACAAACGTGCATCCCCTGTTGATTTCCTTTGCCTGCAATTGCTGAAATTGTTGCAAAGCTCACTGCTTTCGCAGCCTTTCTCTCCCGGTACCAACAGTCCAGCTCACGATGGCAGTCACGCTCTCGGACATCCTCAAGCTCGTTGCGGCCGTCCTCTTGCCGCCATTGGGAGTCTTCCTGGTAAGCGGGTCATTACCTACTGTGTGCTTGAGAAAGGAAGCGCTGCACATCTCAGGGGATGTCGTTGCCGCACAAACTGTCCGAGTCATCCTTATCGGATGGGGGTGGGCTGGAAATTTGCGGGAAGGCTTACACGCTACGTGAAGGATCTCTCTTGTGCCCGATTTTAGCCAGGAGCCTCATGCCTGTGTAAGAAGAGAGTAAGGTCACGTTGTTCAGAGAAAGGCGTTGGAGGTACAGCGGCATGCGTCGTATTTTCTGGCGGGATACTGGCCCAATTTTGATAGACACGACATGAGGTGCCTCTAATAATTGACATAGCAATGCAAGAAGCAGCGATATCGAGTTGTTCGGCTTGTTTTGAGGTGTCGTCTGCCAGCTGCCATCCCCAGCTTCATGTCGACTTCTAGGCAGCCTTGGGTTGGGGAGAGGGCCTTTGAGACAGCTCAATTCGTTTCCGAGAGTCACATGTGCGGGACTTCGATTGTGCGAGGTGAAGGCGCCTCTTGGATCTAAATGGTTGGCAGAGGAATGTCTGATCTCACTTTGTACTTATTTTGTTGCAGGAGAAGGGAGCTTGCGACAGGGACTTCTGGATTGATGTCCTGCTCACCATCCTTGGATACTTGCCAGGGTAAGGCTGCAGGCTGTTGATCACAACAATGATTGTGTTGAGCTGCATGCATGGCACGTTTTTTGTTTTTTCTGCAGCTCCTCGTGCCTCACTCTGCCGGCAGCTGCTGCTGCCTCCTTCACCCAACACTGATAAGCAAACATGCTTGTGTTTCGCAGGATCATCTACGCTGTCTGGATTATTGTGCGCTTCTAGATTCTACTAGAACAGCAGACAGCAGCCATTTTGCTGGCTGAGATGAGGACGTGGCGGAGAAGAATTTTGTGCTGAGCGGACATAGCAGCATTAATGGTTTTACATATTATGCGTCTTCCACACGAGTGGGTAATTGCCACGCAGTGGCACAGGGCATGCAGACAGGGGAAGCCTGATGCAACTGCTGCAACAAATGAGTGGTTTCTATCAACCAGTCTGGTGCAATAGTGTTTGATCCATAAATGACTTGGTCACATTAGCCTTATATTACTTTTGCAGATCTAGACCCGCCTGCTTGAATGCTCTCATGATTGATGCTCCCTTCAGAACTGCTAAGTGTCACGTCAATTTTGCAATGTCCAGTAAAGCGTCTGCGATGATTGTTACGATCCCCAGATAGAAATTTTGATTCATTGCCAGTGGCCATGGTGTGCTTGCCACCCATGTAATGAGCAGTGGATGGGGTACCAGTGCCTCTGATCCCATGAACGACCCTTCAGTCTTCCATACCGAGATAAAATTCAGAATAGAAATCAAAATGACGACAAAGCCACTAAAAATGTCACTGCTGCTTGCAACATCTTCTGTAACCCCAAAAAGAACACCACTTGAGCTCTCAAGTTCTCGACTATCCAACACATGCATATGTTCCATAACTACAGTAACTAAAACCCAACACAATTCGACACTGTCTTGGCAAGCAATGCCCCAGCAGCAGTTGCTGTGCAACTCTCATACATTACTGAGTCCAAAATCAGTCGCACTGCACGTCACGTCCTCAGGGTCATTCATGCATGCCAGGCCTCTGCAAGTCAGGCAGATAGGGCTTTGACACCTGCCCCTCTCGTGGGTGCCTGGGGCGCACAGATCTACTTTCTATACTCCGCTCTGCCTTGTATGTCTTGCAGTCACTTTAAATATATTCCTGGCTGCACTGGGGCGGGTCACTGGGGGAAGGACAAAATGGTGCGGCGGAAGATGTCAGCGCACTCCAGCAGCTGCTCCTCGGTGAGGGTTAGCGGCGGCGCCAGGCGGATGATATTGCCGTGCGTGGGCTTGGCCAGCAGGCCGTTCTCCTTCAGCCGTAAGCAAATGTCCCACGCGCTCGGGCTCACATCCGGCCGCACCACCACTGCATTCAGCAGGCCCTTGCCGCGCACCTGTGCCATGGCAAGCACATGTTCAGGACTGTATCTGCCAGACCAAGCCCGGCATGTCTCTGCATCCCTCCTTTGGATGTCATGTAAGGTTCCCCACCTGAAAGTCAGGTAGCACTTTGGGAGTCCTGTAAAATTACACAGATGGTGAGGCAACCAGCATTTTCAGCCCTTTCAAACATGCTTTGAAGTTTTGGAAGGTAGCTTGTGGACATCTGGGAGCATTGGGAAGAACAGCAGAGACTCCCGCGCCAGATAGACATGCGAACGAGCACAGGAGAGCGTTTGCATGACAACAATGGTAGAAGAGGGTGATGTTGCAGCGGACCTCTGTGATGATCCTGGACTGGATGGCCTGTAGCTCGTGCCGCAGCAGCTGGCCCAGCTTGTAGGAGTTGTCCACCAGGTTCTCGTCCACAATCACCTGCAGCGCGGCAAGCGCCACTTTGGCGGCCACCGGGTTCCCGCCATATGTGCTGCCGTGCTGGCCCCTCTTGATCGTCAGCATCACCTGCACACCCAAGGCAGCCCTCACAAAAAGAAGTACATCTTGCAAGTCCAGCTCTGGAATGCTTCTGTATTCAGTCACATCGAGTGCTCACAACAGGCTGGTACCCAACACTGGCAGTGCGGCCTGAAGGGAAAATTGCATTAAATACACATTGAATCAGTTGGAGGAGTCATGGCAACCAGGAATGGCAGGGCGCCGTGCAGAGCCCAGCAGGGATGCACTGGGTCATTCATATTAAAGCGAGCTGTTACAAAAGGATCTTAGCAGCTCGTGCACTGCTGTGTAAAAAGGAGATTTCCCACCTCGTCGTTTGCAAGGACAGCTGACACAGGGTAGACGCCGCCGGAGAGGGCCTTGCCCAGGACGAGGATGTCCGGGTGGACGCCGTCATACTCGGATGCCAGCATGCGCCCGGTGCGCGCCAGCCCCGTCTGAACCTCGTCCGCAATCAGCAGCGCATTGTGCTCCTTCAGCAGCTTCTGCGCGCCCGCCAGGTAGCCCGGGTCCGGTATCACTATGCCCGCCTCGCCCTGTCAGCCAGCAGCCACGAAGGAGTCAGTACTGTACTCTTAGAGCCGGCCCTGGCGGTGCTTTAAATGCAATCTCCTTTGAAGCCTTTCCCCAAGGGACCTTAAATGATTTAGAGTTGATTCAGAGTCCCCTGCTTTTTCTTTAAGACACACTTGACACCTATACCTTTGTCATGATAAAGATGTCTAAGACATCACGTTCTTCTATTCCAAAGGCGCATTGTGAGTCACTCCATGATTCCAGGACACCGTCTGCACAGCTGCAGGCTTGGTGCATGCATAAGCTTCAAGATCATCAAGTAGAAAGTTCTGTACCTGGATGGGCTCCACCATGAAAGCTACAATGTTGGGGTCTGCCTCCAGCTTGGCTTCCAAGGCCTTCAGATCATTGTAGGGGATCACTTCAAAGCCCGGCATGAACGGCCCAAATCCGCCAAAGCTCTCAGGATCTGCACAGTGCACAACACATCAACTTAGTCTCCAGGTGACCCCATCTCTATCATGATGTCAATTGGACACAGTCGACCAAACACCTTCAGGGACAATAGAAATAGTATTTGCCTGTCGACGATGATATAGCAGCCAGTGTTCTTCCCCAGAAATTGTCCTCCGCAAAGAGCACCTTGGCTTGATTTTTGGGCACACCCTTCACATCATATCCCCATCGCCTGTTTTGCACATGCATATTGTAAGTATACGTTCAAGTGCAGATGGCATGCGCCTGCCCAGCATACTGAGTGTGCTATATTTGGGATGCATACGACACCCCACATGAAATACAGATGCACAGCGTCCATCACATCTGCAAAAATCCTTACCTGGCCAGCTTGATGGCGGTCTCTCCTCCCTCCACGCCAGTGTTCATGGGCAGGACCTTGTCATAGCCGAAGAGCTTGGTGATGTACTCCTCATACTCTCCCAGCACATCATTGTAGAAGGCCCGTGAGGTCAGCGACAGTCGCGGCACCTGGTCGATGAGCGCTGACACAATCTGCACACACAATGACACCCCATCAGCATATATCTTACATCTTACCTCCTCTAGCGGCCCATTTAGCGCAAGGCGATCGGGCCATGGCAGCAGTGCTGAGGAGTGCAAAGTCATACAGTACCTTTGGATGGCAGTGACCTTGATTGACGGCGGAGTAAGCAGACAAGAAGTCATAGTACTTCTTGCCGTCTACGTCCCAGACATGCACACCCTCGCCGCGGGTCAGCACCACCGGGACTGGTGCATAGTTGTGGGCTCCATAGCGGTCCTCGCGGTCAATGAACTGTGGCAAAACTGCACTGTCAGCACTAGGTCACTGGGGACCACTGGTGTCGATCAAACAAGAACGTGGCTGGTGGTGATCAGCACTGACAAGCATCTCCTCCATATGATACTTTACAAATGCAGCAACACAGGGGGGATCCAGGGTGCAATACATCCACACATGGTCGATCAAATTCAATATTCGTGGTTTTTGCGCCTAGATGTTGTTTACGTATTCTCGCCAGGTCAGCCTGAGTACCTGCTGCTGTTCTGCTGACGCTGCGCCGCTCAGTTCCTCTGCTGGCAATGCACCAAAGTGCCTGCAAGTCTGCCGGAGCAACGGCACAAGGCCACCGCGCGGAACTCGAGCCAACATCGCGATCGCTGGCTGTCAGAAAGTTTCAGTGCGCAGCCACGTGACTGACTGCAGTAGTTCGCTTTTGCCTGCAAAAAACTTTCAATCAGTCCTCACTCCCAGATTTCCTCCTTTTTTTTTATTCTAAATTCCACTCCTGCTCTTCGGCAATTCTTGAAGGAGGCGCTGCGTCAAAGTCAGCTTGCCCAGGATCTCAATCAGGATGCGGCATGCCAACACATGTGTACAGCTGGCAAGCCTGATTTGGTTAGATTGACTCTACTTAGTAACCTTCGTTATTTGAGCGCTCAAGCTTTCTGAGGGCGCTCCACCAGGGGCATGCGAGGAGATATCGGCTCAGGGACCGCGCTTGGTCGTATCCTGACGACAGAAGGACCTCATGTGCCGGCAGTGACAGGAAGCGGTTCCTTTGCCTGCGATTTGTAGACTCATAGAACCGGAACTGGGGCTGCGATCGAGCAGTACTCCCAGATATGGCCGAGGACGCGCTGGACGCCAAAGAGCGTCTGTGGAACCCCCAGGACTGGTGTTGGGACCCCTACAATATGTTGGCCCTGGCATCAGATCGCAAGGGCCTCACCGCGGCCGGCAAAGCCGTCTTTGGAGGGCTTCCCTATGCCGTCCAACCCCAGCTTGGCCCAGCAGCGTCCCTGCTGCTGGATGACGTGAATCGCAGTGGATGCCGCGGGAAGGGGCCCGCAGTGTGCCAGGTTGACGGCTGCTCAGCGGAGCTGACGGGCCTCAAAGAATACCACCAGAGGTGCTGTGTTGACACGTACTGCCTATCATTGGATTGTCTAAACCCCTGTTTATCTGACAACCCCAATCCTGCATCCGATGTATGCTTGCGCTTATGCTTCTTTCAGGGAGGTGCAGCAGGACGACAGAGGTGTGTGATGTCTGAATAGGGCCTTTTATGGTGCAGGTACAAAATATGCGAGTTCCACTTGAAGGTGAGACCATTCTTCCTGGTGTGCAAGTCGATCACGAAAACACCACCAAAAACTTGCATTGTTGAGGCGCAGCAGGCATTGGAGTGTGGGATGGTTGCCAGCCATCCGTCCCACCGTGGGGCATCTCCTGGCTGAGGGTGCTTGCCACCTTGAAACCAGCTTGCACTGGCAGAGTGGGGACACAGACATATGGTTGTATCTTGTGGATTCCAGGGGTTTCCCTGTTGGTGCAAGCGCTTAGCGGAGCCTGGCCCGGGCTGTTCTTGCACAGGTGAATAGCATCATACGGGAGGGCAAGCGCCAGCGCTTCTGCCAGCAGTGCGGCCGCTTTCACGACCTGACGAGCTTCGATGGGGACAAGCGCAGCTGCCGCGCGCGCTTGCAACGCCACAACGCGCGGCGCCGCAAGAAGCCAGCCGAAAGTGGTGGCAGCGGCGCCAAGCCGGGCGTCAAGAAGCCACCGCCCACCCCGCTCACGCTCAAGGGCTCGCGTGACTTTGTTCGCACCGACAGCTCCAAGCAGAGGCAGACATCCGACTCGACGATGGTGGGTCCTTGTAAAACTCTCCTTTGGAGCACAGCGCCACATGGGCTGTTTGTGGGCACCCCGTCATGGAGCACCCCGCCATTTGTAGCAGTTGCATGGCGCCGAGCTCTCGTGTTGTGTGTCACAGGACCAGATGAGCACCCCACAGGGCAGCCTGGAGGCGAGCTCGCGGCAGCAGATGAGCATAAAGAGCGGATCCATGGAGAGCCAGGGAACCATCCGCCAGCTGATCCGCGGCGGGAGGACCCTCCCCGAGGAAGGCCCCTCTGGCCAGCAGCTGGCCGCTCGCCTGCAGAGCAGCTCCTTTGCATCCGAGCAGGTGATGCCGGGGGCCATATGGAAGGCATATTTGCAGGGGCTAAATTGAGATAAGAGAGATGCAAGGCATACAACTGCGAGCACTTAGTAGGGAGGAAGGGCAGCCTCGCTGAGCATATGCAGTGCTAGTGACATACAAGATCCCTCAGTATTGCGTAATTCTGTGGCCATGAATCGGGCGTGGACAAAGCATTCAGATCTTGAGGTCCTGACATGGGCTGTGTGGCGGCCAGATGCATGTGACCGGCTTTGGCGACTCGGACGCGGCGCCTATGACAGCTGGGCAGTCAAGCGTGCCTTCTTCAAACTACGGCGACATCCCGCCATCCACATATGCCGCAGACTCCTCCATGGAGAGCTTGGACTGCCTGCAGGACATCAATTTCTTCGCCCCCCAGCAGTCCTCCCCAATGCCCGACTACTCTGACCTGAATCAGGCGGCCACTCAGATGCAGGTGCGTCTCCACCCATGTTTCTCTCGCATGCAGTGTGCTCATCTTCATTTGATTGGCGTTGCCGTTCACCTTGCCATGCAAAGCTGGGAAGAATGTTGTTCATGCTGTGGCGCAGGCGACTTTTGCAGCAGACCCGGCGGCCATGGACTTGGGCCAGGCGGCTGCAGCAAGCAAGGACACGACTGCATTTCTGGTGGAGGAGGCTCGCGCGCTGCTGTCCTACGCTGGTCAGTACCAGGCCTTGGAGTACACCGCAGAGGAGCACTTCACACGGTGAGCATGCCTCACTTGACCGCGGCCACTCTTGCCTTTGCTGGCGTGCACAGTGGAGGCTTTGATGTCACCTCATCCACTTGAACATTGTCGGACGTGGAGAAAGTTCATTGTTGTGATATCTGGTGAAAGTAGAGGAAAAAGAAGATTGTCTTGTGTGGATGGGCGGAGTATCTTTCATGGCCTCTGGCGATTGCATATGTGCAACCAATGTAGCCTTGTGACTGGAATATGCGTGCAGGGCTTCTAGTAAACGGCTGCAAGACTAACATGCTTGGTGTGTGTGTGTGTGCGCGCAGGATGTCGGCGAAGATGTTCAAGTGCACGCCGGAGCAGCTGCCGGCGGACCTGAAGGCCAACCTGCTGGCGATGCTGCAGTGTGGGGTTAACGCGCTGGAGGGCTACATCCGCCCTGGCTGCGTCCATCTCACTCTGCACGCCATGCTGGGCCCAGACGCCGGCGCCGCGCTGCAGGCAGGATTTCTTTCAGTGGCTTCCTGAAGCCAATGTGGCTCTCAACAAATGAACAGGGCACTCTTGTGGCGCACAAACTACCTGAGGGAGTCCCGCATTGAAGCAACCGATTGGCTTTCAAGGAATACCTCACCAGTGGAGGGAGCCATATTTTGCCCCATTTTCAGCCGGAAATCACCCGAAAGAACAAAGTTGGGAGAAGTTTCCTGACAATTCTAACTCTCAGCCACTTTTGTGGCATTAAACAATTAATTTATTACAAAATATAAAATTAAAAGGTTTATTTTTTAAATAAAGCATACATTTGTAGCCACATTGGCTCCCAGCCAAATAAATCATTAGAAACACTGGCTGCAGGGCATGGGCGTGCGCGCGCTGGTGCACAACCTCGTCACTGCCTCCAACGACACCCTCTGGCGCTCCGAGACGCTGCTGGTGCGCCCATTCTGTCACGATCAATTCTGTTCCTGTAAGAGTGAGTTGAGTCGCAGTTGTCTACATTGGAGTGTGCTTCGTTGCCTGCGTCATTGCCTGTGCACAAGCCACTACGGCTGTCGTTGTGGAAGGAACCCTTTTTGTCAGTGAAAAAAAATGCATGTGATGTGGCCAAGGCATTCAGCGCCTATACGACCATGCCAGCCCTTGGGTTGCTATCTATTATCCTTGCATGTGCTTGTCGCTGCTCTCGCTCCCCTCTCCGGGCGCGATCCCTCACGCCCTCATCAGGAAACTTAGGAAGAGGCAAGGTGTGGTTGTGCAACCACTTGTATCGGCAAACGGCTGGGGATGTGGGATGGTGGATGCCTGGTTGTGCAGATTCAATGGTATGAGGAGGTGGCCCTGGTCCGCTACGGCAAGGTGCTGCACGTGCTGTCGGCCAGCGGCAGCCGCGGAGTGCTGCCCCGGCTGCACAGCGTGTCGCCGCTGGCCGTCACCTCGGCCGCCGCCACCACCGTCAAGCTGATCGGCTCCAACATCGCCGCGCCCGACAACACCGTCCTCGCGCAGAGCCAGGGTGAGAGAACTTGTGCCAGAATTCGGTAGCTTCTACACTTTTGACCTGTGCATCGCAGATGATCGTGCACTGCAGATGATTAGTCTCATGCATGCAAAGAGCGTCTTCTCTATCAGGCAGCTCCTCATTGGTTGCAATTCACAAACCGCTTGTCTTTGGTACTGCCAATTGCCTTGCTGATTCTCTGCTATGCTAGCGTTTTGGCCTAATTGCCCCCTGCTGCTGTGTGCAGGCGAGAATGTGGCGATAGAGGTGGTGTCAGCGGAGGCTGACATGGAGGGAGCACCAGAGGAGGTGTCGAGCATGCTGGAGGTGGCGGTGCCTGCCGGCCAGCGCAACGGCGTCGTGCACCTCGAAGTGGCGCGCGGCGCACTTCTCAGCGGACCCAAGGTGCTGCCACTCACACTGTGCCTCCCTGTGCTCTCCTGACCTCACCTTCTGGAATGATGCTGAATCAAGTGCTCCTGTCAGCATGGGTCCGAGGTGTGCTTGAGGGCTGACTGCGACTGTCTTCTGTTCCAGCCGCTCTTGATCTTGAAGGACGCTGCAGCCGCAGAGGAGATCAACCAGCTGGCGCAGGGCGACTCAACCGGTAGGCTCCATGCACAACACCGAAGTTTCCTCACCCACTTGCCTTGCTCCTATCCACTGGAAATTTTTCTCACCCTATGTGTCAGGAGTGCAGAGGTTTCTCACCGTCTAGGTTGCTTTCAAAACAAGTAAATTTTGCATGTCCCATGTCATTGCGCGCTTTTGCTGGGTGGCATGTTGACTGGACTAACATCCTTGTGTGGGCAACAGGGCTGGATGTTGATGGGTTCCTGCTGGACATGGGCCGTGTGCTGGAGCTTAAAAATGCTGTGGCTGCTGCCAAGTTTGGCACAGAGGTGCACGTGCGCACCTTTGCTGCCGATGACGTCGCCGTCATTGCGCAGATCGCGCGCCGGCAGCTCATTGTGGCCATCAACAAGGTGCGCACAATTATACTCTGATCCCCCTTGGGCAGCGTGAGTGTGCATTCTTACCTCGCTGCAAGAGGTGGTTTGCTGATGCCACGCTGACTGCTGGAGATTCCTTTCCTGTGTGCCTTTTGGCTTGCGCAACTGAAGGGCTGTGGGTGGCTGCTGACAGTTGTAGTTAGGTAGTAGGCTGGTAAAAGATCTCAGCAGCCCATCAGGGCGGCCAATGTAAGCAACAGGCAGGTGACATGCAATGGTCTGGAGATGCAGGGGTGGCTGAGCGTGGCGCGGCTGGTGCTGCCTGTGGCGATGGCGGATGCTAAGAGCGTCGCTGAGGCTGTGCGCAAGCTTGAGGAGCTCACAGACGGCCTCCCCCTGCTCCACCTCGCTGTCCGCTCCCAGAGCGCCTCCCTGGTACGCTGGAACCCACTCCTAACAGTGGTCCCACATTGCTGCACGTGTTATGGGCTGGCTATAGTCTTCACTCCTTTGCACTCTCTGTAATGTCGCCTGCGGCATTAGTAAGCCCTGATCTGTATTGTGCAGCTGGCCCCGCTGTACAGAATATCATATCTTAAGATATGATTGCTGGACGGGGGAATGGGAATGGAAGCTGCTGAGGGCTGGAAAATGGATGCCTACTGTCTCGTCAAGCTTGGGTCACAGGCATCAAAGCAAGAGGGGAAGTACATGTGCTGAGTGTTGTTTCATGTGGCAAACAGGTGGAGCTGCTGCTGGAGTGGACGAGCGTGGGAGGCTACGAGCTGCGTGCCGGCACTCCAGGGCCTCACGGCTTGACCGCTCTGCACCTGGCCGCCATGCTCAAGGATGGCGGCAAGCTCGCTGCACTCCTCACGGGTGTGCACCAAAAACCCCATCCTTCCGCCCCTGCGGATATCCTTGGATCTTTCTCACGCCATCTCTCCATGACTTCTAATGCTCTATTTTGGAGAAGCACGCCTGGAAAGGCAATGATCAAAGTCAGTCAATGCGTGAAGATGTCTTCAACTGAAAGGCAGCCATGAAATTCATGCAGTGGATGAGGATGCCACCATACACAGCCAATGCACCAGGGCTGACTTATCTCAAATGCTGATGCAGCTCTGTGCGTGGATGGGGCGACCGCGTGGACCCAAGCAGGCAGTGCGGGCGCCAGCCCAGCAGACCTGGCCATTGCGATGGGCAACCACGGCACCCACGAGCTTGTCTACCAGCAGCTGTGCGATACCATGGCCGCAAGCACCAAGGGCTCCTCCGGTGAGAGCAAATTCCTTTGTCAAATACCCAACGCAGGCTTCTCCTCGAGTTGCACAGGACCTTTCTCAGCTGGACTGACAATTACCGAGTGTAAGATGAGAGGCTTTTGTCAGCTTCTCTATTTCTTTAGGAAAAAATGACCTAAAACCCATATGCTGAGGTTTGCAATGAGGGGAACTTGGAGCGAGGCAACGGACAGGGAAGCAGCGGTGCCGAGATCATGGGTGTGTGCATTGCAGATGAGGAGCTGGAGGACGCAGACCTGTGCGATGATGAGGACTACGATGACATTGAGGTGGACTCTGAGACGGGCGAGCTTCTGGACCTCAGCGAAATCATCTGCCGAGTCAGAGGCGGCGGCAGCGATGTCCACACCCTGGATGCAGCTCTCCACCAGCACACCAAGAACGGAGGTAACCCCTCATCCCGTTGCTCTGTATTCCGAGTCGGGCCTGTTATTGCTTCCCTGCCTTTCTTGTGAGGTGTTCTATGTTCAGGAGGTGATTATGTTCCATAGTCTCCAGTACATTACATGTTTGAAAATGGGTGCTTGAGCCTGTCGACCCTCAGCAGTCTGCAGGGAATGTCTCAAATTTTCTTTTGAGCATGTGGGCCTGCCTGTTACGTGCTTTATTTTTGAAGGTATGCATCTTGATCAGTGTTGCCTTTCTGCTTGTGCAGAGCCAGCACATGTTGAGGCGGCTGCCAAAGCCCAGCCCGAGGCTGCCAGGACCGCCACTGGCACTGCCGAGCCGCCACAGCACGCGCCAATCCACAAGGTATCCTTCCTCCCACTCCCTGCACTTTTCTCACACCATTCCCATTGCCTTTGTGCCTGCAGACTGCCTCTGTGCCGGGGATCTCCTTTGTGCCTGGAAGCCTGCCAGCGCCAAACTGCTTTCACATGCTTTATTTTGTGATCTATTTCAGCAGAGCGGTGTAGTTGTGGCTGAAAACATTGGACTGGGATGAATGTTTTAAAACTATGGATTGTGCCCTCGCTGAGTTTCTGTGCGCGTTGCAGGTGTCGCCGGATGAGGCAGGGCGCAGCGACGGCAGCAGCTACACCAGCACCAGCAGGAGTAGCAGCGATGCCAATTCGCTCCTGTCTGACTGGCCCTCCCAGAGCTGCGACAGCCTCGGCCTTCGCAAGCGCAGCCCCGATGTCCCACCTGTCCGCGAGGTCTGCCCTCCCTCCCCACCCTGACCGCTCCAATCCCGCATCAAACTTCCCATTCCTGGAAGCCTTGGCACTGGTCTGATGTGCATGCAGACGGGCTGCATGTCAATTTAGCCATTTAGCCATTTGGAGATAATCGCAAACATCACGGTAGAATACAGACACCGTGTGTAGTTTCTGGTATGCATGCTGTGATAGGGTGCCCCATCTAGAGATCATCTGGTGACTAATGACCAGAGGAATTCATAAGGATTGCAAGTGGCAAGGGGTGATGCTGAGGTGACTGGGGGGTGTGTTGGCAGGGCGTGGAGTTCACCCCGGAGCAGAAGGGCGGATCGAAGGGGCGGGACGCCGATTACAGCAGCCTGTACAACATCGGCTCCTGCATCGGCCTCAAAGTGGCGCCCACCGTCTTCGACCGCACCTCGGCCATCGGCAGTGCGCTGCTCATCGCAGCCTGCGGCGCACTCACCCTCTTCTTCCGCTACTTTGGCAGCATCTTCCTGGACTGACCGCAGCCGCTCTCCTATCCGCTGCAACCCAGGCATCGTGAGCATGTCTGCTTTGAGATGGTAATACATGCAACCGGCACACTGTTGCACCTGCCGTTGGGCGAGAGCAGACTGGGGCAGGCAGGCTGATTGCAGCTGTCTGCGGCCCTTTTTCCTGTGGAATATGGATTACATTGAAAGGTCTGCACATCAGCCCAATCTGGCCCAAAGCCCATGTGAAGGAAGGGGCAGAAGTGTAGCTTGTACCATGTGCATGGCTTTTGATGGAGCTGCCATGCCTGAGCAAGACAGGAGTCAAGCCGTTTTGGCTCCGTACTGTTTCCCTGAGTCAGCACACTGCTAGGTGCACCAACCTTTGGAGTTCTTTGACTGGGTGTGCATTTGCCCGAAGATCAGCACAAGCGCTTCATGAAAAACTAGGGGCAGAGACATGTTGGTGGGAACAGGCTTGGTCTGACCGCTCTTCTAATCTGTAGTTCCTTTATTGGGTTCTTTGACTGGGTGTGCATTTGCCCGAAGATCAGCACAAGCGCTTCATGAAAA